>JAESGV010000073.1_pt1 | contig 221895 bp, 182 predicted proteins | sample 9269781 | NCBI WGS metagenome assembly JAESGV01 (sample SAMN15741586, study PRJNA653496) | algae metagenome | isolation source: Tildeniella torsiva UHER 1998/13D and co-occurring heterotrophs from... | place: Slovakia: Slovak Paradise National Park, Hrabusice, Kosice Region | collected 2000-01-01 | reverse complement strand
GGGCGTCGCCTGAAGATTTCGGGCGCTCAGTGGGACGAAGTCAACGTGCAACAAGTGCTGCATCATCGGTGCGCGTATCTCAATGGCTATTTCTCAAGGTGAGTCTTGCAAGACTGGGATGCACCCGTTTTTATCACTATTAAGCGAGATTTTTTCCGAGGCTTCTAATGCTTTGCATCCCGAGATAGAAAGAAGCGATAAAGATAAAACTGCTATAAATAATTTTGTATTAAAAATTCTCATTAAACTATGTTGCTGAAAATTTCTGCAAACTAAGGAAAACCTTCTCCTGCCCAAGATGGTCTATTTCCTCATCATAGTAAATATGCCCGGTTGGACTAAGAGAATATCAAAACATGGAGACGAGTGTGAAGCGTTACGCCAACCCACGTGGCATGACGCGAATCATGGCGATATAAACGCCACGGCTAGTTTTGTTGGCTTCTGCCATCGCACCACCCAACCCAGGCAACAGTAGGTATTTCAAAGGTTTTGTCAGTCAACCGGTGAAACGACACCCTTAGCTGCGGGTGAAGACGATCATCGGCCATAGTGGCGCATCGCACTGATCGTCATTTTGGCTTTTCTAGCGCTTAAGAATCCAGTTCACTATAGGAATGGCGGCTTTGGCGGGGAGGGGCTCGATCGCAAAGCGAAACGGCAATAGCAGCATAATTGGACGTCCCCCCCGCCCGCTAAAGGGGGTCAGCTGCACCACCAAGTCGAGGGAATAGTTGCGCAGGGGGCCTTTTAGATTGGCCATTTTGGGAACATCCACCACCGGGGCGGCCTGCTGAAGCACCTGGCTGTCGGCGCTGCGGCCAAAGCAGTCTTCGCTGGCTACCACGGTGCTGAGATACTGGTTGGGGTTGACGACGCTCGACACCTGGGGCGCGGCCAGGTCGAGGCGCATGCCGGGGGTGTGGCGAATCACCCGGCGAATTTCGTTGGTCATGCGGCTAATCGAGCTACGATCCCAATCGAGGATCACCTGAACAGCGCGGCTCTGGTTGACCACCTGCACCGTCAGCCCATTCACCGGCTGAAGCGGGTGAGGCCCCTGGGGCAGCACCTGCACCATAATTTGCCCTTCGTCGGGTTCGTCGGGCTGATCGTCAGGGGCGGCTAGGCTTCTGGGCTCGGGCACCGTCAGCTGAAGGGAAACGGTTTTGCCCAGCGCTCCGGCACCGGGCTCAAGGACGGCGGCGGCGGTTTCGGCAAAGCCCTGGCGCACTAGCTGCGATCGCACCGCGCTCTCCAACCCTGCGGCGTCGGGCACCAGCACCACCTGGTCTTCCAGTTCTTCCTCAATCGACAGCGCCATCTTATAGACCACATAGCCCATACAGATGAAGTACACCGTCAGAATTAGGAAGTCGGTCTCCATGCGGGCTCGGTAAGAAGGGGAAGGTGGACAGTAAACACACAGGGGCATTTCCCCAAGGGACTGCTTTGCGATTCCCCAAGGGACTGCTTCACAAACGCCCTAAATCAGGCCCTAGGGGCCTAAAGCATCGCTCCAGGGTAACACCGATGGCCGCATCGCAAGCAGCCAGAAAGGTCCGGTTTATCAGCGCCTTACCCCAGCAGCGCAAAGGTACTTTGCTTCACCAGCTGAAACGGCCCCATCAACGGGCCCCAAGTGGGTTTGCTGGTCTCGGGGTCAACGCCGCGATCTTCCATGCGCAGCACCATTGGGCTGTTGGGGGCGGGCGACTCGGGGCCGAGGTCAAACTTGAGGCGCACGTAGGATGTAGTGCCGTTGATGGTAAAACTGCACAGGCTATCCCCCGGCAAGCGGGCGCTAAAGGTTTGGCTGGCTGGCTGGTACTCAATCGCCAATCCGCAGGTGGGTAAGTCAATCAAGGATTCGCGTGTGAGCGAGGCCAAGCGGTCGGGCTGGGTGGCCGCACCGCTGTAGGCCACCGGGTCGGTTAGCCCGTAGTACTGACCCCAGAGCTGACCATCGCGATGGGTGATGTGCAAAATGCGCTGGCGGTAGGGCGGTTTGCCCGAGATTACGCTAATCTGCTCGATAAAAAAGCTGTACCCGTCGCCAAACAATGCCCTGGGCAGGGGCCGTTGCCACAGCCGCAGGTGCAGGTACCAGGTTGGGTCAGCTAGGGATTGCTGACGGTTGTCAAACTCCCCGGCCATGTGGGTGGCCAACTGATGCAGCAGGGCCTCACTCATAACGTTACCGCGATCGCTTCAGCCCCGATGCTACCGGAAAGTGGGACGCCGCTTTCAGCTAAATTTATTTCAGCAAGGGCAGCCCGGTAGGGGGCGTAAAGGTGAGGCTGGCGGGGGTAATTGTATCGGCCTCAACCCCCAGCAAAATGGCCTCGGTGGTAATCTGCCCCAGGGGCGTACTCACCTGCACGTGGGTATCGGCCCCCACCTGCACAAAGCTCAGAAACGGCAGCAAATCGAGACCGGCTAATAGCGACTGAGCCGCAATTAGGCTGAAGTCGAGCCGGTCACCCTCGGCAGCATTAAAGTCAACCAGAGTATCGGGCTCGGCAGGGCTAAGGCCATTCACCACAGCACCGCCATAGCCCCCCGGCGTGTTGAGTCTGAAGATATCGGCCCCAGCGCCACCCACTAAAATGTTGCTCCCGCCGCCGCCGTCCAGCACGTCGTCGCCCAGGCCGCCCACCAGTAGGTCATCCCCCGCGCCGCCGTCGAGCACATCGTCCCCGGCACCGCCAAATAGCCCGTCGGCGCCCGTGCCGCCCACCAGGGTGTCGTTGCCGGGGCCGCCAAAGGCGAGGTTGTGGCCCGCTCCAGTCAGAACCAGGTCATCGCCACCCAACCCAAACAGGGCCTCGTTAGCGGTGGTGCCAATAAGGAAGTTTTTGCTGTTGCTGCCCTGTACCAGGGTAAAGACCCGCTCAGGGGCAGGTTGCTCAGTGCCAATAGGAGAAGCTAGGGACTCGGCGGCAAAGAGCCCGTCTAGGGCGGTGGGGAAAAGGTCTAGCGGGGTGGTCACTGGCGACAGGGTACCGCTGGATAGATCAACCTCGTAGAGAATGGGATCGCCAGTGCCGGTCCGACCATAGAAAAAGAGGGTGTCTACTGTTACCGGTGCCCGATCGGTGGAGAGTTCTGCCGGTGGCACGGCGTCTGTCCCCAGGGCCACGGTGACTACGGCCTCTTCGTTCTCAGTTGAGGCTGGTGCCAGGGGATCTTCTCCAAGGAGGGGAGGGTTGGCTGTGACTAGGGGAGCTACTGCCAGCGAGTCGTCTACAAGGACTGCTGCCGCGACCTCAGCGATCGGCTCTGCCGTGTCGTCGGGCACCTCGTCGGTTGGGGGTAGCGCCTCTGGAATGACAGGCTCCGTCGCGGGGGCGGTTTTTGACGGGGGAACGAAGAGGTCAGTCATAGGGACACAGACAGAGACAACAGCAGGGCATTGGGCTGAGGCGATACCGTTAACCCGAAGGGGATCACTGAGCGCCGGGGTCTATTCCACATTCTGGCTTGGGGATCAGAATCCGGAAAAATACTGGTTGGTATCGTTACGAACAATTTAAGCGATCGCCTCAGCGGTCAAGTTTCCGTAAATCTACGGTGAATCCTAGGCTACATTGTTAGACCTATCTACACCCAAGACTCGAAGGAACCGCCAAACTGAACCAGGGTAATCAGGTGAATGCCGCTCTGGGGCGTGGCGACTACGCGATCGCCCGCCGTGTTGTAGCCCCAGTCGGCCAAAAATAGCGCCACATCGCCCAGGTCGGGCTGCTCCTGCACCGCTTGCAGCGCCTTCACCCGGTCTTCTACAAACCAAAGAGTCGCGCCGGGATGGGCGGCTTTGATCTGCCGCAGGGTTTCGTACTTGGGCCGCTTCACTTCTTTGCCGAGAATGCGATCGCTGGGCAGCGCCACCCCACCCTTCGCCAGCAATTGCTGAATAAACCGGCCTTCCTTGGTTGACACAATCACCAGCTCCACCCCCGCCGCGATCGCCTGCTGAAGGCGATCGATCACGCCGGGATAAAAGCGCTGGTAGCTCAACCAGTCGTCAATGTCGGCTTGAATCCAGCGATCGCGCACCCCATCCACCGCTTTGCCGAGGGTGGCAGGCTCTACCCCCGCCTGAGCCAGCAGCTGCGGTACGAGTTCGGGCCAGCGATCGAGAATATCAACCTCGGCCACCCCCGATCTCAGCCCGTAGAGCACCAGCGGCATTTCCCACCCTGTTTCCACCACGGGCCGCAGCGGGTAAAAGCGCACCGCCAGCCCCTCCGGCGGTGCCCCCGCCCCCGGCTCAAACACCTCGCCGTAGGCCCGCCAGGCGGTCTGAAAATACTCCCGCAGCCCGTCGCAGACCACGCCATCAAAATCGAGCGCCAGAATATCGGGGCCAGCCATTGGGGTAAGGGGGTAGGGAGTAGGGGGTAGCTATCAGGTTTAAGGTATCAGGTGTCGGGTGCAAGGTGTCAGGCATCTGCCCTACTCCCCAGGGCAAACGCATACTCCGATATTCTCGCAGTAAGACCCGCTTTGGAGTACCTTATTGCGAAAATATCGGCATTTTACAGGCTGCTGATCGTTGAACTCCTGATTCCTTCGTTGGCCCTGAATTAGTATGCGTTTGCCCTGCCCTACTCCCCACCCCCCACCCCCTACCCCCTACCCCCCACTTCCCTCCGCTTGCTGCCGAATCAGCTGCTGCACCGCGGTCAGCGCCCGGTTTAGCTCCGGCCCTCGGTAGGTGGGGTGCTGATCAAAGGCCTGCTGCTCTTGCTCCAGCATCAGCACGTCTTCGCGTACCAGCCGCCGCAGCACAAAGCTGGCCGAGTTGGTAAAGGCCCGTTTGACGAACCGCCGCACAGCTAGCGGGGTTTTGTGCAGCTTCGGAAACCGCTCTAGGGAGGTAAAGTGCAGCAGGTAGGCGCGGGTGAGGGTCTCGCTCACCGGGCACAGTAGGCAGTAAATCACGAAGTCATCCCCCAACGTCGATCGCCAGTGGGGATAGTGGTAATAGACATCCAGCGGTTCGGGGTGCAGCTGCCGCAAGGAAGGGAAGATGAGCTGGCTGGCCGACCAGATTTTGTCAATGCGGTAGTAGCTCTCAGCGTCGTAGTGGGCATGGACGTGGCTGTGGTCGGCCTCTAGCCCGGCCAGCACCGGGTTGGCCCACACCTGGGCCCCGCCGTGCAGGTGGCCGTGGTACATGTCCATCAAATTCTCGATTAAGAATGAGTAGTGGGCCTGCACGTCGATGGTGGTCAGTGAGCCGATGAAGTTGAGGTGCTCCCACTCGGGTACGCCCATGGGGGCAACTGTATCCGCCAGAGCCAATTCACCAGGGAAGAGCCAGATAAAGCCGTCCCGTTCTTGCGTGGGGTACTGCCGTAGGGCGCAGGTGGGCAGCTTTTGCTGGGGCTCCAGGTAGGGCACGTGGGCGCAGCTGCCGTCGGGGGCAAACTGCCAGCCGTGATAGGCGCAGGCGATGTTGTTACCCTCAACCGTGCCCTCGCTGAGCTTGACTTGGCGGTGGGGGCAGCGGTCTTCAACGGCGATGGGGGTGCCGGTGCGATCGCGGTACAACACAATCGGCTGGTGCCACAGATTCACCGCTAGGGGCTGGACGCTCAGTTCCTTGCTTTGGGCTACCACATACCAGTGGTTGAGGTTGATTCCCAGTTGTCGCAACGGTAGTTTAGGAGCCGCAGCCTCGTGGGGCACGGGGGAATCTTGGCTGTCTGACAAAGAGTCAGCCGTAGATTCAGACTGGTCGAGGGTTGTGACCACTGTGTCTCTGTTTAATCCGTCCATCTCACACCTGCCCTATCGCTGAAGACAATCTGCCCATGCCGAGAATGATCCCCTAAATTTTGAGCACCCCTTCGGGGTTGACCGAGAGAATGGGGCGGCGCTGTACCCCTTCGCGCTGCAAAATGGCGTTGGCCGCCAGCAAGCCGCTGCTCACTGCCCGCTCCATCAGGCCGCAGGGGAAGGGCATGCGCACCCAGTCGCCCGCAAACAATAGGTTATCGGCGGCGGTAGCGGTTTGGGGTCGGTTGGCAAAGCTGCCGGGGGGAAAGCCCGCAAAATTCTTTTGGTTCACCAGCTGGCGGTGCAGCACGGTCGCGCCCTTAAGCTCTGGCACAATCTCGTAGAGCTCGGCCTCAAAGGTATTGAGAATATCCGCCTGGGTGGGAAAGTCTTTTTCTTTGTAGCAGTAGGCGTGCAGCTCGACGACGCTGCCCCCGGTGCGATCGCCCCAGGCAATGTAGTCATCTTGAATGCGGTGGTAGAGGGTAATGCTGTCGGTGAGCTTATAGCCCGATAGGGAGGTAAACCAGCTGTGCTGCCAGTCGAAGTCGCGATCGAGCCAGAAGCGGCCCACGGCGAAGGGGTCGGCCACCTGGAGCTGATCGATTTGGGCAACCAAGGTGGGTTCTACGTCGCCGTTGGATAGCGAGAATAGCGCTTTGATGCCGGGAATGTCGGCGGCCATGACGTAGTAGTCGGCGGTGAGGTCGTGGGCGATGTTGGGCACGCCATCGACGTTGGCAGCAATCAGCTGAATGCGATCGCCCTCTCGCTGCAACACCTCAAACGTCGTCAGATTCTCCCGCGCTGGGCCAGCTAGCACGGCACCGTCGCTGGCGTAGGCAGCCCCGTGACAGGGGCAGAGATATCCGGCTTCGGTTGTGGTCACCTGGCGCTGCACGCTACAGCCCTGGTGGGTGCAGGTCAGCGACAGGGCGGTTTTCGCCCCCGGCGCAACGGAGTAGACGCTGTCGCCCGCACCGAAATATTCCATGGTGTCTGAACTCAGCAGAGGGTTGCGATCGACCCAAAAGGGCACTGGGTTAACGGCAACGCTGCCCTTTTGGTAGGTCACCCCAGCCACTTTGCCCTCAGCCCAGGCCACCTGGCTGACGGTCACGCCAGTCAGCACCTGGCCGCCGTTGGCCTGAATGGCCTCGACCATGGGATCGACCAGCGATCGCCCCATGTCTTGACAGGTGCCGTTAAAGGCCAACCCCTCGGGGTTGCCAAAGAAATAAAAGTGGAAAAACTGCATCAGCTCCCCGGCGCTGAGCACATCGGGGGCATTGAGGCTCGACTTGGCAAAGGGCAAGAAATAGAGGTCGTAGAGCCCGCGTGGAAAATCGTTGCCTACCCACTCGGTTACCGATATTTGGTCGAGGCGCTCGTAGGTCTGGGGATTGCGGAAACCGGTGATCTCGCGAAACACCTGGAGGTGCTTGAGGTGAGTCAGGTTAATGCCCCACTCCAGCCGATTGGAAGAGGAAATCGCTAGATCGACAATATTCCACGGAAAGGCCGAACTGCTGGGGCGAAACACCTCGGGGTCGTAGTGGTCTTTGTAGACCAGGGAATAGTAGTCGAGGGACTTAAAATTCTGCTGAATGCTCAGCTCGTCCACCAGGCTAAACAGGTTGTAGTACTGCGGGAAAAAGCCGTGGAAGCCGTGCTCCATCATGAAGGAGTCGTCACCCACCTGGATGGGCCAGCTGGCAATTTTGCCGCCCAGCTGGGGCGATCGCTCTAGCAGAGTCACCGCTACGCCGCGCTGGCTGAGTTCATAGGCCGCCGCTAGCCCTGCCAGGCCGCCGCCGATGACCACCGCTGTCGTGGGCTTGCCGACCTGGGCGGGCAGTTCGAGGCGATCGCGCTGAAACACCGTGGGCTGGGGCTTACTGAGGCGCGAATAGCTCAGCAGTGCCGCTATGCCTCCTACGCCAAACAGCTTGAGGACGTTGCGACGGGCCAGGGTTTGGGCAAACAGCCCCTCTAGGGATTGACTCATCTGAAGTTGTAGGCGTTGCTTGGGTCAAACTCGCCTCAGGGATACCCCCAAGGGTGTGTGGAGAGCGACTTGGGCATCAACGGTAGCACACTCTCCCGGCCAGGGGAGGGGCATTGGGCGCTCCCGACCAGAGGAGGCTGAAGCCCGCGTGAAACCTGTTAAAGACTGTAGTATTAAGTTGCCTTTACAGTCTACTCATCCCGATGAAATACGCGCGAGAAACCCTGGCGGTTGCCCAGCGAATTTTAGTCGAGCTATGGCGGCGGCGACGCAGCCTGGTTTTTTGGGCGATCTTCCCGGTGATTCTGCTGGTTCTCAACAGTTTGATCTTGCAAGAGCGCTTACAGATTACCCTGGCTGAGGCCTATACCCAGGCGGCCCCCTCGACCCTGGTGGGGGCGGCGCTGTTCTTTAGCGGGCTGGGAGGCAGCGTCGCCACGGTGGTTTCCGAGCGCGAACAGAAGACGCTGAAGCGGCTGTTTCTGTCGCCCCTGAGCGGGGTGTCGTATTTTCTGGGCATTAGCCTGGCCTACGGGGTGATTGGGCTGGGGCAAGCGGCTTTGGTCTACGCGATCGCCCTTTCCCAAGGGGCCACCCTCGACGGCAATCCCTTCGCCAATCTACTGATTGTGGTGCTCAGCATCGCCGCCTATGTGGGGGTGGGGTTTGTGCTGGGCACCCAGCTGGCCCGTCGCACCGAAGACGTCAACGCCCTGATCGCCGCTTTTGGCATTCCGCTGATGATTTTGGGGGGCACCTTTTTGCCTACGGCGTTTTTCCCCGATTCCCTGGCTCAGCTCACTCGCTACAATCCCATCTACCACATGATCGAAGCCCTCTCGGGGGTGGTGGTCGAGGGCAGCACCCTGGCCGAGGTGGGGGAGCACGTGCAGTTTTTAGGGCTGTTTGCGATCGCCATGGTGGTTGCTGGCTGGCTGGCCTACCGCCGTATGGTGCAGGTCGAGCGACAGCTCTAGGAGCCCCACAGATCCGGTTCTGAGCTGAAGCGATACAGTGATAAGGATGCTTCCTCGGGCGATCGCGCCACCGTACGGACAGCGGCCCGCTCTTAGGAACGCTTTTCATAGACAATCATCGCCCCCTCTGTGAGTTCTAATTACCCTGTTTTAGTCGTTGTGCACCAGCCCACCTCCAACCCAGGCCGGGTGGGGGAGGTGCTGCGCGACCTGGGCTTTGCCCTCGATATCCGCTGTCCGGCCCTGGGTCACCCACTGCCTGCCCATCTCGATCGCCACAGCGGCACAGTGGTGTTTGGTGGCCCCATGAGCGCCAACGACGACCACCTCGACTTTATTGGTCAAGAACTTGAGTGGATTGCTCTGGCCCTGGCCGCCGACAAACCCTACCTGGGCATTTGCCTGGGGGCGCAGCTGCTGGCCCGCACCCTCGGCGCTTCCGTTACCCGCCACTCTAAGGGAACGCGCGAAATCGGCTACTACCCCATTCTGCCGACGCTCCTAGGGAAGGGACTACTGCCCGGTCCGCTGATGGTCTACCAGTGGCATCAGGAGGGCTTTACGCTGCCTAGCGGCAGCCACCTGCTGGCCACCGGCGCAACCTTCCCCCACCAGGCGTTTCGCTACGGGCAGCGGGCCTACGGGCTGCAGTTTCATCCTGAAATTACCGCTACCATGGTCAACCACTGGACGACCGAAGGGGCTGACCAGTTAACCCATCCCGGTGCCCAGGGGCGAGCCTACCACCTCAGCCAGCATCGCCTCTACGGGGCGGTGGTAGGGCGCTGGCTGCGTCAGTTCTTAGCCGAGTGGCTAGGGGCCACCGCCCAGGCCGAGGCCGCGTGGGGACAGTACCATTCCCTTTACTACCCCCATCGCCGGGCTCAGGGGGCCGCGATTCCCGCAGGAATACTCGTTCCGAGTCGGTTCCCGAACACTTCGCGAATCGCCCCCGACCCCGGCCCACAAACCATGACCGAAACCAGCTAAACCATTCCATTTATTTTAAGGAGGACATTAGGGGTGAACATTGGGGTAATTGGCACCGGGTTAATGGGGTCGCCTATGGCCCTTAGACTGCTGTCGGCAGGGCACAAGGTTTGGGTCTACAACCGCACTCCGGCTCGGCTCAAACCCCTGGAGCTGGTGGGGGCCAAGATCTGCGCTACGCCCCTAGCCTTGGCGCAGAATGTGGACGCCGTCATCTTTATGGTGACTAATGGGGATGCGGTGCGATCGCTCCTAGAAGCCATGGGCCTGAGCGTTCGCCCGTCTCCCCTGAGCCATAAAGCCATCATTCAAATGGGCACCATTGCCCCGGTCGAGAGTCAGCAGCTCGGCCAGATCGTCGCCGCCGCCGGGGGCACCTATCTCGAAGCGCCAGTGCTGGGCAGCATTCCCGAAGCCAAAAACGGCAAGCTAATCATCATGGTCGGGGCCGAAAACGACGCCTATCAACGCTGGCAGCCCCTGCTGGGGTGCCTAGGCACCACCCTCTACCACGTCGGCCCCGTGGGCAGCGCCGCCACCCTCAAGCTGGCCATGAACCAGCTGATCGGCTCCCTCACCGCCGCCTTTGCCCAAAGCCTGGGGCTGGTACAGGCAGCGGGAATTGATGTCGATACCTTTATGGCCGTGGTGCGCCAGAGTGCCCTCTACGCCCCTACCTTCGACAAAAAGCTGCACCGCATGCAGACCCGCCAGTATGCCGACCCCAACTTCCCCACCAAGCACCTGCTGAAAGATATGGGGCTGTTTGTCGAGGCCGCCGCCGCCGCTGGCCTTTCCCCTCTCCCCGCCGAGAGCGTGCGCCAGTTGGTCATGCAGACCGTGCAGGCCGGGTTTGAAGACGACGACTACGCCGCTCTGTTCAATATCGTTAGCCCGTTGCCCAAACCAGACTAGTCCCTTGGCCTAGGGCAACGCAGGGGAGGATTTCTCTTGGGCAGCCCTGGCAGCGCTATGATTGACGCGCTCCCAGAGCCAGGGGGGATTGCGCTGAAGTTTAACTAAATATTACAGGTTCCAACATTCCATAAAGCGATATCCGAGCTTTAGCGTTCGTTTTGGGCATTTTTTATTACAGCTAAAGACGATAATTACTGAGCCGCCACCCTAGGAGATTGTGGGCTTAGGGGCAGCTACCTCGCGATTGTGAGGTAGCTGCTCACAAGCCGATTTAGAGCACCCATCGGTGGCGATGTGATAAAAGTTCAGTTAATCGATCGTGAAATTGATGTTGCCACGGAGGCATCCTTGTGTAAAATCGTGGGCAATATCTGCAAACCCTAGTGACCTCAAGGAGGTGAGACATATATGACGGTGAGTACCCAACCCAATCTAATTCGGTTTTTACAGGATGAATTAGCCATTTCGACGGCCTCTATTCAGGTCGCCCTGAAGCACAGTGAGCAAGACCCTGGCCCATTGCCCATGATTCTCTGGCAGTACGGTTTAGTAACCCTAGAGCAACTAGAGCAGATCTATGACTGGATGGAAGCGGCTTAAGCCAACGGCACCCCTGCCTGAACTCTTTTAAGAGGCGTAGCACCGGCTGCGCCTCTTGTCGTTTTTAGGAGCGTTTTTAGAATTACTCGAAGACCAAGGGCCACAGGTCAGCGATCGCCACCTCCCACCCCGGCAGCAGGTCGGGCAATGTCAGGCGATCGCCATCCCCCAAAAGAATTGCCTCATCCCCCGCTCGATACACCTCTACACAGCGGGCTTCAGGGTCAATGAGAATGCCTACCTGGGTACCCAGAGCCAAAAAATCTTGGATTTTGCTCCGCAGCTTCGTCAGTTTGTCCGTTGGCGATTTCACCTCCACCATCAGGTCGGGGGCTAGCTCCGCAAAGGAGCGGGGGCTGCGCCGCAGTCGCTCAGCTCTAACAAACGAAACATCGGGAGCGCGGGTATCAGCGTTAGGCAGTATGAAACCAGCGCTAGAACCCGTGACTCGACCGAGCTGACGGGGGCGCACCCAATTTCGAATTTGAGCCGCGAGTTCGATAGAAACTTTATCTGCCTCGTATCCAGAAGGGCTCATGATTTTGACCTCCCCGTCCACCAGCTCCATCCGATATTCGGGATGTTCGGTTTGAAGCTTTTCTAGTTCGTTAACGGTTAGCGGCATGAATCTTCCCTCACAGCAGAGGTGCTTGCTTCATCATAACCATCAGCCCAGCCGCTCCAATTCATCCCGTACAGCCAGGGCAGTGGCGGGGGCGAGGAGAACGCCGTTGCGGTAATGCCCGGTGGCTAGCCAGATGTTGCCGTAGCCTGCCAGTCCCTGGATAACTGGGGCTGCCTGGCCCTGGGGGCGCGGGCGCAGGCCCGACCAGCGCTGGGTGATTGTACCTTCGGCTAGCGCCGGGCAGTAGGCGATCGCACCATCTAGCACCTCATCTAGCCGATCGGCCTCGGCTGACATAGCCAAGGCATCTTCAAAGGAGGTTTCGGGCGGAAACTCCACCGTGGCCCCTACCCAGTAGTCGTCGTCGCCTAGGGGCACTAGGTGAATGTCGTTGCCGTTGATTACGGGCTGAAAGTCGAGATTTCCCAGGGGTTTGTCTAAGTGAAGCCGAAGAGCCTGGCCCAGCACTGGGCCGATGGGGATCGGTTGGTGAAGCGTTTGTGTGAGGGGCAGAGTCCCTAACCCTGCGGAAATCACGATCGCATCCGTTGCAAAGCTTTGATCTGGCGTATGCACAACGGCACAGCAATGGTCTTCCTGAGGCGCAGTGTCTGCCTCCGCCCCATCAAACCCCACCACGGGCTGGTCAAAGTGGAACTCAGCCCCGTTCGCCTGGGCACCGGCCACCAGCGCCAGCGTGAGATCGGTAGGGTTGACCTGAAAATCTTGGGGCGAGTAGATGCCAGCGATTACCTCAGCGGTGCTGAGGTGGGGGCAGCGATCGCCCACCCGCTCTGGTTCCCACAGTTCCAGCTCGTACCCTTGTTTGTGGCGGATCGCCTGGAGCGATTGCCAGCGGGGCAAATCCTCCGCCTCAAAGCAAAGACTGAGGATGCCCTGGGTATTGTGCTGAATCACTCGCCCTGTCAGTGCTTCCAGCTCGGCAATCAGGGTTTGATAGCGCTTGAGGCTGCGCTCTCGCAGTTGCCAGTTGCGATCTTTCACCTTATGGCTAATCACTGCCATGCCCACGCCTAGGGCGGCGGCAGTAGATCCCTGGGCTGGGGCCGCTCGATCGACTACCGTGACTTGAACCCCTTGGCAGAGGCTGAGTTCGTAGGCGATCGCGGCCCCGACAACGCCACAGCCAATAACGGTGATTCGCTTCAAGGGAGAATGGATTGAGTGAATCTATTGAAACGTTGGCACTAGACTCAAGAAGGAGTCGAAGTCATCAAGGGCATTGCGGTACTCTTGACCGGCAATTACCTGCTGATTGTTGGCGGCGGCCTCGTCTAGGCGCTCTAGGTGAGTGTAAATCTCTTTAGCAAGAGATTGGGCCTGGGGTTTATCTTTGGTTAGCAGGGTGTTGGCTAGCCGGTTGACCCGCGATCGCATTTCACCCATGGGGCCGTGGATAAAGCTCTGCACGTTGACCCAGTCTTTCTGTTGAATGTAGCCCTGAAGCTCGGGGAAGCGATCGCGCAGCTCGGCCACAGCGGGGGTATATAGCTCTACCTGCTGCAATATCTCTGGGGTATAGGTCGTCGGTATCTTGGCAGCTGGGCCACCACAGGCCACCAGGCAGGAGGCCACTACCGCCAGCAAAATTCCCAAAAGAGGTCTAAAGCGTCCCATAGTTAACCTTTTGCGCTCTCTACATCAGTCGTCTGTATTTTACGCCGCCGCGGGGACTTGTGAAGCGCCAAGATGCTGTGGCCGGGGTTGCCAGCCTTAATTTAGGCTGTTGCATTCTGCCCCTCCAAACTCCAATATCTCAAAGATTGCCTCGCGGCTGACTGGCTCGGAGGTTTTACCTTCATCAATTGCTGTCACTACAGCGTCGTCTTCGGCCAGAGCTGCTAGAGCCATACTGGTGAGAATGTCTGACTCCATGTCTGAGACTGACAGAGTCTCTTGCCAGCGCAGTTCGTTTTGAATATCGTCTAGCCACTGTTGGGCGAGTTCGTCTTGCAGATCGCTGGGCAACTTTTGGGCGGCTTGAAAGGCTTGGTCTAGAAGAGTGGTCATGGTGTGGTTTCCGATTGAGATTGATGAGAGGTTGCCAGACCCCAGAGTTTTTGAAAAACTCTGGGGTCTTTGCCGCTATAGATTCGCTATTGCATCGGGGACTGGGTATTTTTCGATTTCGCTGAGGGGTAACAGCAGGGTATCTTCGATGTATTGCCGGGTAGGTTTGGTAACGTAGAAATCGCTGTTGAGGCAATCGACCAAGAGTTTGTTGGCTTCGTAGTACTGGCGCAGCTTTTCTTGATGGGCCTCGGTAAATTGCCAGCCGTGGCTAATATTGCGATGTTCGATCATTACAGTTTGCAGTCTTTCTGCTAAAGTTTTGCCGTTTGCTCGCCACCACTGCTTAAACACCTCCCTGTCATCTCGACTGGGTGCTTCGGCCTTTAGTGTCTGGAGCTTAAGCTTTAATTTGGGATCTCTCGCGGCGGATTGCTGGTCTAGGTAGAGAGTGCGGTCGCAGTAGAGGGCGCCTTCGAGTTCGAGGTAGAGGGCTCGGTTGATGTCGAGGGTGCGGTCGAGGGCGGTGGCTAGGATGCGGGCGCTGGCAAGGGCGCGGTCGAGATCGAGATCGAAGGCGCGGTCACGTGCGAGGGCAAAGTAGAAGGCCCGAATAGCCGCAGGTTTGTAGGGTGCATCGACTGAAGTCGTTTTTTCTTGTGCCCAGGCTAAAACCGCTTGTAGCTTTGGGTCTGCTGTAGAGCCATCGACCATGATCAGGTCAATATTCTGCTTCATCATAAGCAAAAGAGTATCGGCCTCGGGCAACATGCCCGCTGTGAGCAAAAAAATTTCCCGGTAGCGTTGTTCAGTAATGTGGGTAGCCAAGTTTCTCAACGCCAGTTCTAAGCCTGCCGTAGGGCTAACCATATGCCGCGCCGTAAAGTATTCTTGAAACGTTAGGTGCGAAAAGGAGTAGATATTTCTAGCCCGCTCTACCAGCAGCCCATGCTGGGCCTCGATCGATTTCAGCACAGCCTCGCTATTCCATTGTAGGGCCTCATCATCATCGCTGGCACCAGGCAAGTTGCGAATGTATTGAATAATTTTGCGCTCTACCACCGATTGCTTAAAAAAGTAGTCGCCTCGTTCAAAGGTTTCAAAAGCAAGCTGGCTGAGCAAGTCTTCTTTGCGTTTAAGGGAGAGTTTTTTGTAGACCTGGTCACGCTCAATGTTGCGTTTTCCGTCCCAATTTTTTAGCAGTACATCCAGCCCTTCTTTATACAGCTCTGCCCGGTTGGCCGGGAAGTCTGCTGCTTCGCCAAATACTAAGCACAGCAGCGTCAGCAGCAGCGGGTTGGTCGCCAGTTCTTGGATGGGTTTATTATCTTTTAACCGCTGAATGAAGGGTGCAGCTTTTTTGGGGTCTTGTTTAACCGCAAACCATTTGGTGGCAAATTCAGCAATTTGCTTTTGGTCAAAGTCGGCTATCTCCACCTCGGTAAATTGCTCAAATGTATATTCCTTAGCGGCAATGCGGCAGGTGATCACGTACTGGCAGGTTCTAAACTGGTAGGCAAAAGTTTTTATGTCTTGCAGCAGCCGATCGTGGTCGGTTTCGTAGACCTCATCTAGGCCATCCAGAAGCACTAAAGCTCGGCCGGTGGTTAGAATGGTCGTGAGGGCATTGGGCTCTTTCACGCTACAGGCTTGCCACTGAGATTGGATAAAGGCCTGTAGTTTGGGTTTCCCCTCTGCTTCGGCGTAGTCTTTCAGCGTCACAAACACGGGCACCTGCTGGGGCTGAAATTCGCCTTGGTTGCAAAGAATAGCCAGCCGTTTCATAAAGGTAGTTTTGCCTGCCCCTGGCTTGCCCAAGATCATCAATTGTTCGTAGCGGTCTACAGCTTCCAACCCAGGAACTCGTTCATGGCGCACCTGGCCTAGCAAAAAACGGTCAAAGTTCTCGGATTCGCAGTTTTGCAGCAGTTCATCCAGGCCCAGCCGTCGCCTACCGGAGAGCTTTTCGAGAATGTTGACGCTAGTGTAGATATCGCCCAGGCCAATGGGCTGCTCCATATCTAGCACGCGTATGGTGCCGCAGCGGGCTTTTATATCGCCATACACCTGGGCGCGGACGGTTGCGACTAAAGCTTCAATGTCCCGAACTAGGCTAGGTGGATCGGGTAAGGTATCTAACCGATTCAAGACATCTTGCACAAAGGCTAAGCCAGGCCCGGTAGGGCTTTCGGCCCATTGCAGGAGTTGGTAAACGCGATCGCCCTGCGTAGCTGTAGGGCCAGCGACAACGCCATAGTGTGGTTGGATAGCAAACAGCAGCTTGTTAAACGCTGGAGGTGGCAGCGCGGACAGGGTATTAAAAAGCTGAAGGCGATCATCGACAGACATTCCACAACTCACACAGGGGTGGTTGCCTTCAAGTGTAGCCATACTGTCTCAGGCAAGCTAACCCTAGACTGCGGGTTCTGTCGAAGATGTGCTGAGCTAACCCTTCCCCCGCCACACCGCGTCGGCCACCCGACACACATCATGCATCTCCGCCCCATCGTGGACGCGGATAATATCAGCTCCGCCTGCGATCGCCGCACAGCAGGCCGCCGCCGTGCCCCACACTCGCTGCTGGGGGTCGGGCTGGTCTAAAATCCAGCCGAGAAAGCTCTTGCGCGAGGGGCCGACCAGCAGCGGTCGCCCCAGATCGCGAAACCGACTGAGCTGCCGCAGCAGTTCTAGGCTCTGGGCAGGGGTTTTGGCAAAGCCCAGACCGGGGTCGACGGCAATTTTGCTGGGTTTAACGCCCACCGCGATCGCCGCTTCGATCTGGTGCTGCAAAAACTCGTAGATTTCGCCAATTAAATCGTGATAGTCGGTGCGCTGCTGCATGGTGATCGGGGTGCCCCGCAGGTGCATGATCATAATTGGCACACCCAGGTCGGCCACGGTCGAGAGCATGCCCTTGTCGTAGGTGCCCGCTGAAATGTCGTTCACAATGTCGGCTCCCGCCTTCACCGCTGCCCGCGCCACCGACGACCGGGTCGTATCGACCGAGATAATCGCCTGGGCCAGGGTGTCGTCGTCATCGCGGCGAATCGCCTCAATCACCGGAATCACCCGCTCCAGCTCTTCGGTGCGGGATATTGACTCGGCCCCAGGGCGGGTAGATTGACCGCCAATGTCGAGAATATCGGTGCCGTGGTGTACCAAGTGGCGCGCCTGGGCCACGGCTCGCTCTAGGGTGTTGAACTGGCCGCCGTCGCTAAAGCTGTCGGGGGTCACATTCAGCACCCCCATCAAATAGGTACGGGTGCCCCAGGTTAAGGTGCGATCGCGAATTTTCCAGGGAGAGGGCACCGTAAGCACAGACATTGCAATTCACTCAGCTAGACCTCTGCCTAGCTTAGCGGAAATGGTGGGGGGAACGTTGGCACGTTCTAACGCTCTAACGCAGTCTCTACAACACCTTCTCCAAAAACTGCTGGGCGCGATCGCTCTTCGGCGCACTAAAGAACACATCGGGCGGCGCGTCTTCCACCAGGTAGCCACCGTCGAGAAACAGCACGCGGTTGGCCACCTCGCGGGCAAAGCCCATCTCGTGGGTGACGATCGCCATAGTGATGCCCGTTCTGACCAGCGCCTTCATCACATCCAGCACTTCTTTCACCATTTCGGGGTCGAGGGCACTGGTGGGCTCGTCAAACAGCATCACATCGGGCTCCATGGCCAGGGCGCGGGCGATCGCCACCCGCTGCTTTTGCCCCCCCGACAGCCGCGAGGGGTACTGGTCGGCCTTCTCGGAGAGGCCCACTTTCTCAAGCAGATCCATCGCAATTTTGCTGGCGTCAGCCTTGGAAAGGCCTCGCACCTTCATCGGCGCGTAGGTGAGGTTTTCCATCACTGTTTTGTGGGGGAACAGGTTGAAGTGCTGAAACACCATGCCCACGTTCTGACGCACCTTGAGAATGTCGCACTTGGGCGACGTAATATCGACACCATCCACAAAGATGTGCCCGGCGGTGGGTATTTCCAGCAGGTTAATGCACCGCAGCAGGGTCGATTTCCCCGACCCTGAGGGGCCGATAATCGCCACCACCTCGCCGCTGTCCACCTCCGTGGAGATGTCTTTTAAGACCTCTAGCGGCCCAAACGATTTAACTAAATGCTCGATTCTAATCACTGCGGCGCATCCTCCGCTCAAGAACGTTTGCGGCCTGGGTCAACCCCATCACCATGACGTAGTAGATCACCCCCACCACCAGCAGCGGCTCAAAGTAGAGGAAGGTCTGCCCCGCCACCACCTGGGCTCGCCGCATCAGGTCTAACACCCCAATGGTAGACACCAGGGCCGAATCTTTTAGTAGCGCAATGGTCTCATTCACCAGGGCGGGCAAAATATTCTTAAAAGCCTGGGGCAGAATAATGTCGAGCATCATCGGCCTGTAGGGCACACCGAGAGACATGGAAGCCTCCCGCTGCCCCTTATCCACCGCCATGATGCCGGCGCGAATCGTTTCAGAGCTGTAGGCCGCCGAGTTGAGCGAAAAGGTAAACACCCCCGCCTCGATTGGCGTAATTTTGTAGCCAATCAGCTGGGGAGTGGCGAAGTACACCAGCGCCAGCTGCAAAATCAGCGGCGTGCCCCGAAAGATCGATGTATAAAACTCCGCAAACCACCGCAGCGGCTTGATGTTGGAAATCTTGAGCAGCGATAGCAGGGTGCCCAGGGTAAACCCAAACAGGGCAGACAGTACCGTAAACCTGAGGGTAACCAGAATGCCATTCAGGATGAAGGGCAGCGATGGAACAATTTGGCCGAAGTCTAAGTTCATGGGGTTAGGGGGATAGGGCTCAACTATTCAGCCCTGTCGCCAAACCACTTGACGATCAGCTCTTCCATCATGCCGCTCGACTCCATCTCGGCCAGCACTCGGTCAAACTCGCTCACCAGCTCAGAATCTTTGGGAAATGCGATCGCAGACCCGGCTGGCCCCTCTTCGGGAATTTCTACCGCTTCCAGGTCGGGGTTGTTGGCCAAAAAGCCCTCAGCCACGGTGTCTTCAATAATGGCAGCATCAATGCGGCCCGACTTGAGCTCTTGAACGATTTCGTTAATGCGGTTAAGGGGCGATAACTTCAGGTTGGGCACGGTTTCTACCAGCTCGTTAGCCAGCTCCTCCTGAATGGAGCCCAGCTGCACCCCTAAGGTTTTGCCGCTCAGGTCTTCGGGAGACGTAATTCCACCCCCCGACGGAAACACGATGGTCTGCTTGGCGTCGTAGTAAATCTCAGAAAAATCGACGTTTTGCTTGCGCTCTTCGGTGGGGGTCATGCCCGCCATCACAAAGTCGGCTCGCCCCGCTTGCAGCGCTGGAATCAGGCCGTTGAAGTCGATGTTGCTGATCTCTAGCTCGTAGCCCAGCTCTTCGGCAATGTGACGGGCAATGTCTACGTCAAAGCCAACAATTTCTTCGGTGCCCCCGGCGGTTTCCACATATTCGTAGGGAGGGTAGTCGGCGGAGGTGGCCATGGTCAAAACGCCTCCCCCAGCTTCGTCGCCGCCAGCTGACTCACCGCCACCGCCACCGCAGGCCGTGGTCAGCCCAATGGTGAGCAGGGCAACAGCCGTGGCGGATGCTAGAAACCGGCGTCGTTTCATGGTCTTTCCTCACAAACTATTTGGGGTGATCAGGCGGTGATTGCCCGGTCAGCAGCCACACTTTAGGGCACGGACACAATTTATGACCAGCATCCGAGGGATGGATCTATCGCCCCAAAGCGAACTTTGATATAGCTTGCAGAGAAAGAAAAACCCGAGAAGTAGCAAAAACTACCGTTTTGCCAAGTTTTGCCCTAGGGAGCGACATCTTCGGGCAAGAAGCGATCGCCCAGCTGATTCGTTGACCACTGGTACTCAACGTCAATCTTGACCTGTTTACAGGTTTCTTCGAGCTGGCGCTGCTGCGACAGGGCCTTGCGCAGGGCAACGATTAGATCCTGCACCTGTGACCGGATCTGGGGGTTTTGGTAGGCCACCGCCATGGTCTGCTGCTCTAGCAATCGCAGCAGCAACTCGTAGTGAATGTGGGAGGGGAGCGGGAGCGGTTTGCCTAGATTTGCCATTGCGGTGCCCCAGGGTGAGATCTGTTGATTAAACCAGGAAGTCGTTGAAGACTTCAGTATCTAGTTCGTGTTTTTTTCGTAAAGCTGGTCAATCGCCAGCCCCGGATCGGGTTGGCGAATTAGCGACTCACCCACCAGCACAGCCCCCACACCAGCCAACGTTACCGCCCGCAGGTCTGCCGGGGTGTGAATCCCCGACTCGCTGACCACCAGCGCATTGCTGGCGGCTAGAGCCTCCCGCCGTGCCTCAATCAGCTCAGCCGTGGTCTCTAGGCGGGTGGTAAAGGTTTCTAGATCGCGATTGTTGATGCCAATCAGCGCCAGACCCGGCACCGCCAGCACCCGATCGAGCTCCTCCAGGGTGTGCACTTCGACCAGCACCGCCATGCCCAGGGCCTTGGCAATCTGCACAAAGTAGGCCAGATCTTGGTCAGAGAGAATGGCCGCGATCAGCAATACCGCGTCGGCCCCCTTCGAGCGGGCCAGATACATCTGGTAGGGGTAGATGATGAACTCTTTGCACAGCAGCGGCAGCTCGACCGCCTGGCGAATCTGAACCAGGTATTCAAAATCGCCCTGGAAAAAGGTTTTGTCGGTGAGCACCGAGAGGCAGGTGGCCCCGTGGGCGGCATAGGTTTGGGCGATCGCCACAGGGTCAAAGTCGGGCCGCATTACCCCCTGGCTGGGGGAGGCTTTTTTGACCTCAGCAATCAGCGCTGGGGTGGTGCGCCCGTCGCGCAGGGCGGCGATGAAATCTCGCGGCGGCGGCGCATCGAGCACCTGTCGCTGCAAGTCGGCCAGGGGCAAGCGCTCCCTCAGCTGGGCGACCTCGGTCTCTTTGTGCCAGACAATTTTTTCTAGAATATTCCGAGGCTCGGCATCATCCACTCTGATTTGGTATTGCAAGTGTTTGACCGCAACAGCGGGATTGGGAGGACGGCGGCGAATCTTCATCTTTGGCGCTTGAATTGACGATTTTGGAGCGATTTTGAACGGTAGGGTGGGCACTGCCCACCACTGTCTGAGCTAGTTACCAGTTGGTTAGGGAATTAGAGCACAGCGACGATCGCAAGCACCCTACTCCCCAATCTTCCCCCAGCGGGAAGGTGGGCAATGCCCACCCTACGGGGATTAGGCGGAGACTACGACGGCCCGCTTAAAGGCTTCGTCGAGTACCTCCGAGAGGGTGGGGTGGGTGTGGACGCAGAAGGAGAGGTCAGTGACGGTCTGACCGTTGGCGATCGCATTAGCCGCTTCCTGAATCAGATCTGCCGCGTGCATACCAATGATGTGAGCGCCGAGAATTTCACCCGTGTCTTTGCGGTAGATCACCTTGGCAAGCCCGTCGCCCTCGCCCTCGGCCAGAGCCTTGGAGTTGCCCTTGAAGTAGGTCTTCACGGTGTCGATCGCATAGCCTTCCGCCTCGGCTAGGGTCTTGGCGGCGGGTTCCGTCAGCCCCACAAAACTGACCTCGGGGTGGGTAAAGGCCGCCGCTGGAATGCTGAGGTAGTTGATCTTGCGGGGCTCGCCACAGATGGTTTCTACCGTGAGAATGCCCTGGGCCGAGGCGGCGTGGGCCAGCATCATTTTGCCGGTGGCGTCGCCGATCGCCCACAGGTGGGGCACTGGCTGGCCATCTCGCAGCACTTGCAGGTGGTCGTCCACAGGAATGAAGCCCCGGCGATCGGCCTCGACACCGACTTTTTCTAGCCCCAAATCTTTTGTGGCGGGAATACGCCCGGTGGCCACCAGGCAGGCGTCAACTTCCAGGGTTTCCACCACTTCGCGGGTTTCGCGATTGGCCAGTTCGATCACCACGGGGTTGCCGGGGGTAACTTTTTGGGCGATCACCCCGGCGCGGGTTTCAATGTCGCGGGGGGCAATCAGCACCCGCTGGGCGATCTTGGCGATGTCGGGGTCGAAGGTGGGCATCAGCTGATCCAGCGCTTCGATGATGGTGACCTCGCAGCCCAAGGCCGTATACACGTCCGAGAACTCCAGGCCGATGTAACCGCTGCCAATGATTGCCACCCAGTCAGGCAGCCAGTCGAGCTTCAGGGCTTCGTCGCTAGTAAAGACGGTTTTGCCGTCGGTCTCAATGCCGGGGGGCACAAAGGGCACCGAGCCGGGCGACAGAATAATGTCTTTGGCCGTAACAATTTTTTCGCCATCGGGGGTGGCGATCGCCGCCTTTTGCTCCCCCGCCAGCCGCGCCCAGCCCTTGATGATATCGACCCCCAGCCGGGTGAGGCTGTTGGTCATATCGCCCTGGATCTTGCTGACCAAGTTCTTAGCGTGGTCGGCAATCGCTTCGCGATCGTAGGTGACATTGCCCACCGAAATGCCCAGGGACTTGAGATGGTGCTCATTGCGCAGCTCGCGCACCCGGCCCGACGCCGCCAGCAGCGCCTTCGAGGGAATGCAGCCCCGGTTCACGCAAGTGCCCCCCATCACATCGGCTTCAACAATGGCGGTCTTTAGCCCCCGCTTCACCGCGTGGAGGGCGGCCCCGTGGCCCCCTACCCCAGCGCCAATAATCAGCAGGTCGTAATCAAATGCGTCGCTCACAGCAGGCTCCTGAACAGGTAATCCAAACGGGGTAAATCTAAGCTTAAGTGGCAAGCTAGATCGCTGGGGAAGTTGCCCTCAGCCTAGCGGCAAACATGGGCCAGAGGCATGGGGTCGCAGGGTATGGATACTACGACAAACAAAGTTTCCTTTCATTCTTGACCACCGAGAGCAATCAGACAACTCCTAATCTTGGGCCATCGCCCATCGCTGCCGCCGCGCCTCGTAGAGCAGCAACGCCGCCGAAATCCCCACATTCAGCGACTCCACCGCTCCCGCCATGGGGATACGCACCTGCACCGTAGCCTGGCGCTGTAGGTCTGCCGATAGGCCTGCCCCCTCATTGCCCAGCACAATTACCGTGGGTTTGGTGAAATCCACTGACCAATAATCCACCGTGGCGTGGGAGCTGGTGGCCACTAGCTGCACTCCCAACCGATCCCAGGTCGTCAAAAGAGCATTCAAATCGTCCACTACCGCCAGGGGCAGTCGAAACCACTGGCCCGCCGAGGCCCGCAGCACCTTGGGGTGGTCGGGGGCGACGCTGTCGGCGCTGAGCCACAGGCCATCGACCCCGGCAGCCACCGCCGTGCGAATGATCGTGCCCAGGTTGCCGGGGTCTTGTAGGGTTTCTACCGCTAGCCCAATGCCCTCAAGCTCTGGGTTGGGCGGGCGGAGAAGCTGGGGCGCGATCGCCACCACCCCGTCAGGATGCTGGGTCGTCGCCATGCCGTCTAGTACCGTATCCGACACCAGTTCGACCCGCTCGGCCCACTGTTCTAAAGACAGCACCAAATCAGAATGGGCCTGCTGCCAGGCGAGGGTATAGCAAACAATTTCAAGGGGATAGCTGGTGGCGAGGGCTTCCTGGATCAGGTGGGTGCCTTCGAGCAGAAACTGAGCCTGCGATCGCCGCGCCTTGGCCTGGTGCAGCTTCCTAAAAAGTTTAACCAGGGGATTTTGCAGGCTCGTAAGCATGACGTAATCCCCTGGTTAAACTTTTTGCTGTCGTTTTCGACTATAAGATGCGGAACCCGGGACTTGAACCCGGACATTATTGCTAACACTAGGACCTGAACCTAGCGCGTCTACCAATTCCGCCAGTTCCGCTGGCCGGGCGTATTACCGCCGCGATCTGTAATCATGCACTGAGTTTGCCACAGAGTCAAGTGTGTAAAAAAAGATTTCGCGATTTTAAGTGAATCGGCTATCCTGATGTGGCCAAGCCTGGCAAATTAAGTCTCGACTACTGTGGCGAAATTGATGATTTCGAGTAGGATCTAGACGAAATTTGGGAAAAGGTGGAGTTATCAGTCGTGGAGGACACCGCTATCGTTACGTCCATTGGTTTACCCAACCCTGTAGCCGCTGCCGAAGCGGATGGTGCTGTCCTTGAGATTACTGGCGGTACTCCCCTTAGGGGCCAAGCAACCATCAGCGGAGCCAAAAACTCTGCCCTGGTGGTCATGGCCGGTACCCTGCTCTGCTCACAGCCCTGCCGCATTCGCAATATTCCTCACCTGATGGATATTGAGCGCATGGGGGAGGTGCTTACCGCTCTCGGAGTAGGCCTTAAGCGCGAAGACGATGCCCTGGTGGTAGACGCCACCACCATTGCCCACACCAAAGCGCCCTACGACGTGGTCAGCCGTCTGCGCGCCAGCTTTTTTGTGATTGGCCCCCTACTCGCCCGCATGGGGGTCGCGCGCATTCCCCTGCCCGGCGGCTGTGCGATCGGGGCGCGCCCGGTGGAGCTCCACGTGCGCGGCCTCCAGGCCATGGGGGCCGATGTTCACATTGAGCACGGCACCGTTCACGCCTATGTACCCGGCAGCGGCGGACGGCTGCAAGGGGCCAAAATTTACCTTGACTACCCCAGCGTGGGGGCCACCGAAACCCTGATGATGGCCGCCACCCTGGCCAACGGCGAAACCATCATTGAAAACGCCGCCCAAGAGCCCGAAGTCACCGACCTGGCCAACTTCTGCCGGGCCATGGGGGCGCGGATTCGCGGTGCGGGCACCAATACCATCACCATCGTTGGGGTGCCCAGCCTGCACAGCACCGACTATGGCATCATTCCCGATCGCATTGAGGCGGGCACCCTGCTGGTGGCCGGAGCCATCACCCGTTCCGAAATCAGCCTTCACCCCGTCATCCCTGAGCATCTGACGGCGGTGATTGCCAAGCTCCAGGAAATTGGCGGCCAGGTGGTGGTCGATGGTCCCAGCCGGGTGCGCTACGTGCCTTCCCATAGCATTGCTCCCACCGACATTCAAACCGGGCCGTTTCCGGGCTTCCCCACCGATATGCAGGCTCAGTTTATGGCGCTGATGGCCGTTTGCGAAGGCAGCAGCCTGATCACCGAAACGGTGTTTGAAAATCGCCTGCGCCACGTGGCCGAACTCAACCGCATGGGGGCCGACATTCGCCTCAACGGCAACTGCGCCATTATCAAGGGCGTTCATCAGCTGTCGGGAGCTCCGGTGTTGGCCACCGACCTGCGGGCCTCGGCGGCGCTGGTGCTGGCCGGTCTAGCGGCCAAGGGCACTACTACCATCCAGGGTCTGCACCACCTCGATCGCGGCTACGACGACCTGGAAGGCAAGCTCCGGCAGCTAGGCGCTAATCTACGTCGCTACAACGATGGCTCTATTCCTGCTATTTAGCGTCAGGCGCTAACGGCGATCGCACGTTCAAGGGGGTCAGGGCAGCTTCCTGCCCTGACCCTTTGCTTTTAGGGCGATGGATTGGGATAGCGATCGCACTCTTCAATACAGATCAGCCCCCCGATCGGCACCTTACACTAGCAACAGTAATCTTTTTACTGGTTGACCTGCCTATGACCCTGGCTCGCCCCGCTACCGATTGGGATGCTCTAGCCCAAGCCTTTGGCGCGATCGACACGATTCGCGACCCCAACCAGCGCGAAAAGCTTTCTAAGGACTATTACTACTTCAGCCCCGTGCTGCAAGGGCAGCTAGCCGACCGGGTGGCCGACTTGATCGTGCGCCCCACCAGTGAGGCCGAGGTGCTGACGGCGGCCAAGGTCTGCGTCGAGGCGCGGGTGCCCGTTACCGTGCGGGGAGCGGGCACCGGCAACTACGGCCAGTGCATTCCCCTCGAGGGGGGTGTGGTGCTAGATCTGAGCAAAATGAATGCGGTGAAGCGGGTCGAGCCGGGGGTGGTCTGGGTGGAACCGGGGGCGAAGCTGGCGGCGATCGATAAAGTCACCCGCGAAACCGGCTGGGAACTGCGGATGTACCCCTCGACCTATCGCACGGCGACCATTGGCGGGTTTATTGGTGGCGGCAGCGGCGGCATTGGGTCGATTACGTATGGGCAATTGCGCGATCGCGGCAATCTCAACGCCGTGCGCGTCGTCACCTTCGAGGACAATCCCAGGGTGATCGAGCTGCGGGGCGACGAGGTACACAAGGTCAACCACGCCTACGGCACCAACGGCGTTATCACCGAGCTAGAGATTCCTCTCGGCCCCGCCTACCCCTGGGCCGAGGTGATTGTGGCCTTTGACGACTTTATGACCGCCGCTCATTTTGGTCAGGCCCTGGGCGATGCCGATGGGTTGATCAAAAAGCTGATCAGCATCCACGCCTGGCCAATCCCCGGCTATTTTGCGTCCTTAAAGTCCTACCTACCCGAAGGCAAGGCGGCAGCGCTGCTGATGGTAGCCGAGCCTTCCCTGGCGCTGTTTGGGGAATTGGTGAAGGAATTTGGCGGTACCATCACCTACAGCAAATCGGCCCAGGAGGCCAGCAAAGGTGCTCCCCTGGCCGAGTTCACCTGGAACCACACCACTCTCCACGCCCGCAGTGTTGACCCAACCCTCACCTACCTGCAAACCCTGTTTCCCTACGACCCCAAGCTAGAGCGGGTGCAGCACTTCTATGAGCACTTTGGCGACGAGGTAATCATGCACCTGGAATACCTGCGCATGGGCGGCAACACGATTCCGGCGGCGCTGCAAATTGTGCGCTATTCAACCCCCGATCGGCTGGCGGAAATTATTCGCTACCACGAAGACAACGGGGCGCTGATTGCCAACCCCCACACCTATCTGCTGGAAGACGGCGGTATGAAAAAGGTAGATGCGGTGCAGGTGAACTTTAAGGCCGAGGTTGACCCTTACGGGCTGCTCAACCCCGGCAAAATGCGCGGCTGGCTAGAGCGCATGGAAGCCCTATCAACCTCGAAAGTATTGTGACGATCGAACGTCCATTCACCGACGAAGACCGAATTGAGTCGCTGAAGGCGGCAGTTCTCGCGGGTATCGCGGCTGGGATAGTGGCGGCAGTTCTGCTACTGGCCCATCGAGTGCCATCCCTCGGTTTGGGCTCAGCCCTGGCCTCGATCGCCTCAGGTCTGAGCGGCAGTACCTTCTGGATCAGCGCCCTCATTGCCGGACTCTCTGGTGGTCTCTTCGGCATTACCTATCGCTACGCCGTGCGCCAAGACGAGAACTCGCAGCTGAAAGCCGGAGTGGTGCTGGCCTTTAGCCTGGTACGGGGGCTGGCTTTGGTGAATGTGGCAGCGGCGGTGAGTTTGCAGGGCTGGCCGTTTGCGGTGGCGATCGCCGAAAGCCTCTTAATGTTCACTACCGCCGCCGCCAGCCTAGAGCTGGCGCGGCAGCAGAGGTGGATAAAAGCTGTGAAGTGAAGCAGATACGTCCTAAAAGTCTATGCCCAGAATCCTTTGAGCCAGAAGCAACGCCTGGGGCCGACTGAGTTTGCCCTGGGCGGTTCTGGGTAGGTTGCTGACGAGAATCCACTGCTTGGGGAGTTTGTAGGGGGCCAACTGCGATCGCAGCAGCTCCGGTATATCTGGCAGCAGTTTTGGAGAATCCATCACCACTAGGGCGCAGAGCCGCTGACCCCAGCGATCGCACGGCAACCCCACCACGCACGCATCGCTCACCCCACCCATCGCCAGCAGCACCGCCTCAATCTCTTCAGGAAACACATTCTCGCCGCCGGTAATCATTTTGGTGCTGCTGCGCCCCACGATGTGCAGATAGCCTCCGTCCTCGAGGTAGCCAATATCATCGGTAGCGAATGACCCCGTAGGGTGGGCACTGCCCACCACTGAGGAAACCTTTTCGCTGGCATCCCTTTCACTAGGAAAACTCCCGTATCCCAAGGCCAAGGATTTAGCTTGAATGACCACCCGTCCCGCTTGTCCCAAGGGCTGAGGCTTGTCCTGGTCGTTGAAAATTGTGATACTGGCATGGGGCAATGGTCTGCCGTTGCTGCGGTTGCCCGCCAAAAACTCCTCTGGCAGCAGGGTGGCGACCTGGGCAGCGGTTTCGGTCATGCCGTAGGTAAGAGCAACGGGAATGCCCAAAGCCTGAGATTGATCGAGCAGCACCTTTCCTGCCGGAGCGCCCCCCAGCAAAACCGCCCGAAAACTTTGCAGCCAAGGGATAAATTCATCCCCAAAAGTCAGCAGTTCTTGCAACTGAGTTGGCACTAGCGAGAGAAATCCACCGCTCAGCGGCAACCGTTCTCCGCTTTTGAGTTTGCTATAAGACTGAAGGGCCAGATTGCCCCCCGAAGTCAGTACCCGCAGTGCCTGCATCAGCCCGCTGACGTGAAACAGCGGTAGCACGCAGTAGGCATGGACGGCTCTCACCCCAAAGTGGGCCCGAAATCCCTCGATGGAGACAATCAGTGTGTCCCAGCTGTGTACCGCAAACTTGATCTGCCCCGACGACCCACCCGTAGGAATGAGAATTTGCCCTGACTGACTTTCCACAACTTGGCAAGGATAGCCCTCGATACCTGGCAAGATGGGAGCATTCCACCTGGGGTTGACCAAGGCTTGTAGCTGCTGGCGATCGCGATCGCCCCAGCGAGGGTTAGCCAATACCACAGTGCAGCCCTCCAACCAGGCCGCCAGGCAGGTCGCCAAAAACTGAAGCGGGTCAGACTCGGCAATCAAGACGCCGGGGCAGTGTGAACCGCAGGATTCTCTATACGCAGCAAAAACAGAGTTCAGTTTATCTAGACGCTGCCAAAACTCCTGACTGCTGGGGCCAATTAGCCAGTCGTCGCCCCAGCGAGTTTGCAGCAGCGCCTTTAAAGCCTGTCCCATAATTCGGCGGGGGTAAGGGTATCCCAGTCATCGGCAAACCAGCCCTGGGTGCCAAAGCCTAGGGCTGGGGCCAGGGAGGGAGAACAGCGGGCAGCAATTGCTAGAGCGGCCTGTCGTCCAACTATGGTTTCAAAAGCAGAAGAAAAGACGAGGTGGGGCTGATGCTGTTGGCAGAAGGCTTCTAGCTGCTGGGGTGAACCAGCGATCGCAGGTTTGACCACAAACACCCCTCGCCAGCCCTGTTGCCAACAATGCTCTAGCTGAGCCAGCGTAGCAACCGACTCATCCAGGGCGATCGCCGTGTGATACCGCTCCCCTAGCGCTGTCATCGCCGCTAGCTGATCGGGCGGTAGCGGCTGCTCTAGGTGTTCAACCGTAGCCAATTGGGGATTGGCGTTGATGCGATCGCAGGCCGTCAGCCATTGCTCGGCCTGGGCCAGACTCAGCCCCCCATTGGCATCCAGCCGCAGTCGAGCATCAGAAGGAAGGTTTCCCACCAACTGATCGAGCCAGCGGATTTCGTCAGCGATTGAACCCACACCAATTTTCCACTTGAGGGTGCGATGGCCTTGGGCTAGGCGCTGAGGAGCGATTTCTAATGCAGTTTCGCCAGCGGGCAGTAGGCCGCAGATGGCTGCGTTCGCAAGGCTATCCGTAGGAATCGCCGATTCTTGCCCAGCAATCTGCCCAGCCAAATCGGCCTGGGCAGATTCCAGCCCAAACTGAGTAGCCGGTAGGGAATTAGGAATCTCCCCGCATCGCCACTCACCCCCCTGAGCATGACAAAAAGCCAGCGCCTCGGCCACCGATTCGCTGCTAAACCAAGGAATCGGGGCCACCTCGCCGTAGCCCACCCGCCCTAAGCTATCTCTCAAACGCAGCAGCAGCCCCTCTCGCCACACCCAAGGGCCGTGGGCCGTGTGCAACGGCTGAGCAAACCGCCTTTGATAGAGACGAATTGCTAACTCAACGCCCATTGTTTGGTAGCCGATTAAAACTCAAAACCTGGCTAAGCGCTCAGCCAAAACCCCAAGCTGAGCAGCACCCCGCTCCAAAAGTGAAAGCCAATGGCAAAAAACTTGGCGTTGAAGACCCGCTGGGGCTGGTCGTGGTAGCGGGTGACGTGGCGGCTCAGCCGCCAGGCTGACGGAGCGCTGGCAAAGATCAGCGCCGTCCAAATGGGGAACAGGCCGAGCATCAGGGCCAGAGCGGCGATCGCAAACACAATTCCACATACCCAGGGCACCAGTGCCGCCCCTCGCTTCGTACCCAAGCGCACAATGGGCGATCGCTTCCCTGCCGCAATGTCATCCTCCACCTGGTGAAAGTGGGAGCAAAACAGCACTAGGGTCGTAGTTAAGCCCACCATCACCCCGGCCATCTGGCTGCTCCACGACCAGTTCTGGGTCTGGCTGTAGTAGGCCGCCCCCATGGCCAGCGGGCCAAAACTCAAAAAGCACAGCACCTCACCTAAGCCCTGGTAGCCCAGGCGAAAGGGCGGCCCCTGGTACATGTAGCCCAGCCCGCAGCAGAGCAGAATGATCGCCAGCACGGTGGGGTCTTGCTGGGCCAGGGCGATCGCCACAATCCCCGCAATGCCCAAGCCCAAACACAGATTCGCCAGGGCAAACACCAACCGCCGATTGTGCGTCAGGTTAACGACAGAATGCGCCTTATTGACATCAATGCCGGTCTCCGAGTCAAACACATCATTACTGAGGTTTTCCCAGGCCAAAATAAGCACCGCCGCCAGCAGAAATAGCGCAAAAATACCGCCGTCAAACTGGCCGGTTTCAGCGTAGGCGATTGCGCTGCCCACCACCATCGGCATGATGGCAACGCTATACATGGGGGGCTTTATAGCCGCTAGCCAGAGTTTGCGGTCAGCTTTGTTTACCGATTGGGTGGTCATGGCACTGTAATTCCTTCAGGCTTAGCATATCGCTAAGCCGGGCCCCTAGCCGAGACCAACTTTACAATCCCCATTTCCCTGCACCGCTAAATATACGTAGGTATCAGTCTAAAAAGTTACGTAAAAATCCATAGCAAATTGTGAATTTAGCTTGTGCATATTAAAGCCACAGGCATCTGTCGCGTCGGGCGGGGTCTGGTTGCATCTAACCTAAGGAGACCCCAGCTATGTCCAGTCGAGGATTAAATCTGTGTACCCTGTCCGGCAATGTCGCTGCCGACCCTCAGGTGCGCCATATTGAGCGTAAGACCGGCGGCAGCGCCCAGGTAGCCGAAATCACCATCTACGTCGATCGCATCCCCAGCCGCAAAGACAACGACAGCTTTACCGTCGATATCAGCGTGTGGGAAGGCTCCCCCGCCTGGCGCAAGCTCACCCACGTCAAGAAGGGTTCACTGATTATCGCTAGCGGTGCGATCGATGCCTCTCCCTACGTCAGCAAAACTGACTCCCAGGCGCGGGCCGGGCTTCAGCTCAAAGCCACCGACATCTTTCTGGACTCTTCCCCCAAGGTTGAAGAACCTAAACCAGAAAGCGAATTCTAACCTATTGAGTTATTCTGCTAGCCTTTGGCCCAACGGCTCTTACGACGCTGGTTGCCGCCGCCAAAGCCCCTAGCAGAACCAAAATCCACGGAGAGAGCGCCGTGGGTTGAGAGCGGGGATGCGGGTTAACCGCATCCTTTTCTAATTTTGAGCCGTTGGTAGCTTTCCCCTCTGAAGCCATCGCGTGCTGGTACCGTCTGTCTAAACGACGACGACTTCGCTCAGCCACCAGCCATGTGCTGCTTGCGGTAGCTCAGCAGCCAGCTCACCATCGTGGCCCGCCGCGTCAACCGAGGAATCAGCTGATCGACCGTATAGCCCCTAAAGCCCAATTCCTCTTTTAGCAACTGCTTGTGCTCTGGGAGAATTGACCGGGTCAGCTGCACCGTCGCCGGGCGACTCTCAATAAAATTTGGTGGCTCTGGGTATTTCTCGGCCCAAGCCGCCGCCACCGCTGAGGTATCCCATCCATGCTCAGTTTCGACATAGCCCAGCCCCTGCCAGACCAAGCGGTTCACGGTACCATCGTCAAGCGCGCCGTCAAGAATGGCCCATAGCGTATCGTCGGTTAACGGAGGCATAGTGTACAGCAGTTGCACGTTCGCACGCTAAATGTCGTGGTTCGCAGACTGGCGTTCCCAGCATTAAACCACCTCAAAAACAATCACAGCAAAGCTTTTAGCAATATACCTATAAATTAACGACACTTTCTTGATTCGCACAAACGATGTCGCAAAGTCTGACCTTACCTAAATGGCTACAGCTATAAATAGAGTTGCCCAGTGCCTAAATCCCTTGCTGCTACGATGAAGGCTCTCCAGATTTCTTCCATTTCTCTTGCTAGACGGCAGGTTTAATCAGATATCGCTCAATATCGGCTAGCACCCACTCCGCTGCCAGGGGACTGTTGCCCGAGCCCCAATAGTGACCCACTCCATGGACCTGGTTTTGCTGCACGGCCCGCAGCGACTGCCAAAGGGGGTCAGTTCTCAGCCGATCTGACTCAGTTTCGGCTTCGGCGGCAATCTCTGGAGTCGCGCCAAAGGTGAAGAGCAAAATCACGTCGCCATCGGCTTCGGGCAGGGCTTCGCGACCAATTAGTTTAGTAAAGGACGATTGCTCAGGGGTGCCTTTATCCTGAGCGGGGGGCCGGGCAAAGCCGATATCTGCCAAAATAGAGCCGCCAAAGCAGTTTTTTAGATACAGACTGATCTGGCCCGACTGCGCCATTACCCGCACCAGAGAGACCTGCACAGGCGGGCTGCCCACTTGGTTTCTCAGCGCCTCTACTCGCTGCTGATACTGGTTCAGCACCGCCTCCGCCCGACTATTTAGCCCCAGCACCTGACCATGGAAGCGAAAGGGCTGCTGCCAATCAGCGGTGGTCTGCATCTCAAAGGCAACGGTAGGGGCGATCGCCGACAGCTTGTCGTAGTTGCCCTCTAGCTCCGAGGTCGCCCCGATGATCAAATCAGGCTGTAGAACCGCCAATGCCTCCAAATTGATCTGCTCGCTTTGCCCCAGGCGGGGCACCCCCGGCAGCCGTTCGTCCAGCTCGGGCAGCAGGTTGCTAGCCACCCCAATAGGCGTTACCCCTAACGACAGCAAATTGCCAGCAGCGGTGTGATTGAGAGCGACCACTCGACTCGGCTGCACAGGCACACAGGTCTCCCCCAGGGGATGCTGCACCATGCGGCAGTCGGAGGGAGCAGGATTGGCGGTAGGGGCGGTCTGACAGGCGATCGCCCCCACCGCTACCAGCACCATGAGTAGGCCGTGAAGTAGCCAGTTTTTTAGAGTCATAGATCGTCGTGGGAGGGTAGGAGGGTGGATGAGTGGGAGGGTGAATGGGTAGGGGGTGGATGAGTAGGGAGCATCGACTGTTCATCTCTAAACCATCATCAATTACTTACCCATCCACCCCCTACCCTCCTACCCATCCACCCCCTACCCTCCTAAAACGTCACCCGATACCCCACCGTCACCCGTCGCCCAGACGCAGCGCTGTTAAAGGTTTCTGAAAACCCGCTGTTGCGCTGGGCATAGGCCGGGAAGTAGAAAGCATCGAATAGATTGGCGATGCCAATGTCTAAGGTGCCGGGGCCGACATCGACGCTGCTGATTAAATCCACCACGGCGTAGCTGTTGATGGGGCTGGGGTCAACCTCAGCGTCAAAGGCGGCGCTGCGGCTGCCTACATACAACAGCTGGAGGCGATTGCGCCAGCCGGGCAGGGTTTCATTTTCTATATAGGCAGTGAGCTTGAGGGGCTGAATACGGGTGCTGCTGATGGCGACGTACTCTCCGGTGTCATCTAAATCGGCTTCACCGCCAATCAGGCTGAGGGTGGTGCCCAGGCTCCAGGTAGGGCTGGGCTGCACATCCAGGGTGGCCTCTAGGCCGTAGACGCGCTCGGGGGCTCGCACCAGTTCGGAGAGGCCAGTGGCGTCATTAAACACAAAAGTAGAGCCTAACTCGGAGGTGTTGTAAAACCCTGAGAGCGAAGCCTGAACCGTCTCCCAGTCACCGCGAACGCCGACCTCATACCCGCTGACTTTCTGGGGCTGGTTGACCTGCACATCTGAATTCACTACAAAGTCAGGGTCGGCAAAGCCCAGCACCGAGCCAAAGTCGGGCACCGAAAACCCCTGGGCAAAGTTGGCAAATAGGCTAATTTCGGGGGTGACGTTAGCCACTGCGCCAGCGTTGAAGGAGGTGTCGCTAAAGTTGCGATCGCCCCCCCCGATCGGGTCGCCAAAAAAGGTGGTGTAGTCGCCTACCGAAAAGCCAATGCGCTCGTGGCGCACGCCCCCCGACAGCTGCAACCAGTCGGTGGTCTGCCACTGGAGCTGAGAAAATAGCCCCAGACTGCTGAGGGTGTAGGGCGGCACCAGGGGGCGCTGCTCGATCAGCCGGTTGACTCGACCATTGCTGTCATCAAAGCTGACCGGGTCGAAGAGATTATAGGTATTGGCGGTGGTCTCGTGGTTGTAGTCAGCTCCCCACAGCAGCGTCAAAGAGTCGGCCAGGGGGGTGTCTAAGCTCAGGCGACCCCCCCAATTTTCAGACTCTAGCTCCCCTTGAAAGATGCCAAAGGGCCGAGGCCGGCGATCGCGGGGGTCGCTGCGACTGGTGTTGTTACGGAAGTACAGCTGACTGTCGAGGCTGCTGTTCAAAATGTCGTCGTGGCGATAGCTGAGGTTGAGGATAAAGTTGCGATCGGCCTGGGGGCCACCCCCTTCTGGAAAGCTCAGCTGCCCCACCCGCAGGGCTCGCGCCTTTTGCTCACCGGGCTCATCGTCAACGCTGGGGTCGGCAATCACGTCGCTGTTGCGGCTTTCGCGGTAGTAGTTGAGCGACAACTGAAGCCGCTGGTTTTCGTCGGGGTTATAGCCCAGTCGGGTAAAGAGAGACACATTCTCACTCTCATCGGTGCCTTGAACGGTGGGAATGCGATCGCCCTGCCCATCAAACGAGGCCCCCGTATCAGCCCGCGACAGCGAGGCCAAAATATCGGCATTGCCATCCCTGGCAGAGACCGTCTGTTGAACAAAATAGCCAAAGCTCTCGCCCTGCAAACTCCCCAAGGCAGAATTGACGCTCACCTCTGAGGTCGCACTAAAGTCGGCCTCATCGGGCTGCCGCGTAATAATGTTGATGATGCCTCCGGTCGCCCCACCCCCATAGATAGCGCTGGGGCCGCGCACCACCTCAATGCGCTCAATGATGCTGGGGTCGAGGGTGCGCAGCTCGCGATCGAAGTCGCGCACGTTGACATTCTGCGGCACCCCATCGATCAAGATAACGGCGTTGCGACCGCGCAGCGAGGCCGCCGTAAACGTCCGCTCTGAGGACGGCGCAAGACCCGGCACTAACGCCCCTAACGTATCGGTCAGATCTCGACTGACGGAGGTCTGCTGCTGAATCTCCTCCTGGGTAATGACGGTCACCGACCGAGGCACCGTCGCCACCTCTTCCTCGCTGCGGGTGGCGGACACGACTACCCGCAGGGGATCCGCCTCAGCGGCTCCAGCGATGCCGGGCGTCAGGCCAATGCTCACCCCGTTGGCCTGGCGGATCACTTCCCCCAGGGGGGCTGCATCGGTGCCGGTGATGGCAATGCGCACCGTGCGCTCATCTAGCGCCGTGGCGCTGATATAGGCGATGCCTTCAGCGGGGCTAAACGCTTCATAATCGGCCCCATCGGGCAGCGCCAGCACCGCATTGGGCAAATCGACAATCAGAGCGTTGCCCGCCGTTGAAGAAGCTGGGGTGAGTACTACCCCCGACGCCGTTTCAATCACCAGCTGTGGCCCGGCATCTGTTTCGATGACCTGAATCGCGGTAATTTCCACCGGGCTGTCTTGGGCGATCCAGGTTGTCGCGCTGGTTTCTGCCAACTCATCGCTCACTGAGGTAGCCTCCGTCAAGGGTGCCGCCAGCACCGCTGGGGCTACCGCCATCACCACCAAACCTGCCGTCCAAAGAACACGCTGTATCTGCATTTCACTCCCACCACGATTGCGCGGCGACAGTTTGTGCTGTCGCCGACTAAACAAGAATCTTTCTCAACAACATACAGAGTTCCGGTGCGCTACTGAAAGCGTCTATGTGCCCTAGCGGGAATAAGATGTACCCACTAGGGAATTATTTTGGGCCAGCAGCTCTCTTGGGCTGACCCCAAACCGCTGACGAAAGCCAGCGGTGAAGTGGCTGCGGCTGTGGTAGCCGACGGCGCTGGCGGCCTGCTGCACGTTGAGCTGTCCGTCGAGCAGCAAAAGCCGGGCCTGGTCGAGGCGCTGGGCTTGCAGGTAGCCAAATACAGTGGTGTTAAAGACCGTCCTAAAGCCGCGCTTCAGGGTGCAATCGTTGAGGCCCACCTGGCGCGCCAGGCCGATTAGCGAAGGGGGATGGGCTAAATCTTGCAGGAGAATATCTTTGGCCTGGTGAATGCGATCGATATCGTCGGGCTTGAGCCGATGGCTGGCCGCTGGCTGGGACGGCATCGCGGCCTGGAGGGTGAGGGCGATTAGCTCTAGCGCCTTGCCTTCTAAAAAAAGTTGTCGAATTGGCCCCGCAAACGGACAGGTGAGGATCTGCTGCAAAACCATCGTCATTGCTGGGGAAGTGCGACAGCCCTGGCTGATGTAGGGCTGATCGGCCGGTTTCAGCAAAGGGCCCAGGCCAGGTAGGGCAGCGGTGGCGGTTTCTCCCAGCAGGGTGTGCACGAGGGCTGGCTCAATGTGCAGGCTGAGAGACAGATTGCGGGGATGGGGGTTGTGGCAGATCTGCTTGGCAGGGGCGAAGCCGCTGCTGTAAAGCCAGTACTGGCCTGTGGTGCTAGCGCTGCTGGGGCCATCGTCGCAGATATCAAAGTGGATCTCTACTGGGTGAGGGCGATCGCCACACTCCACAAGCACAGGCGTATGGTGCTGGATGTCGCTAATTTCCAGGTGTAGCCCAGGCCTCAGCCGAATTTCGCGAAAATAGCCCTGGCCAAATTGTTGGGGGTAGGCCCAGACCTGTTCGCCCTGGTCACTTTCAACTTGGCGGTTATCGGGGCCGCTGTCAGCGGGTTGCTTAACCAGCGACCAAAAATCGTGTTGCGATAGGGTGATGGGCATTGATAGTGACGACAGAAATAGTTGACACTAATTTACCAGCATAAATGAGAGTAATTACCATTATGCTGTTCAGTGCCGTTGAGGCGGCTGGTTGGCAGTTGTGCCATAGCGCAGATGAAGCGGCAAAAGCTCTTAACCTCAGAGCAGTTACCCAGAACGTACTCACCCTAAGAAACCCCCTGCCCTCAGGGCGGCAATACTCTGCTGTACAGCGGCAAAAATATGCTGCAAATCTGCCTCGGTGTGGGCTGTGGAGAGAAACCCGCCACCGCCCCGCAGCAAAATTCCCCGATGGAGGAGGTGATAGTAGAGTAAATCGGGCTGAGCGGTTGTGAGAGAGCCACTGAAGAAACGAGGTGCCTCTGTGGCGATCGGGCCAAATAGAGAGCCAAAGCAGGCCATGCGAATGGGCACAGCTTCAGCTTCAAAGTAGGTGTTGAGCTGCTGAACGAACTCAGTTGTCTGTTGGTTTAGCCGGTCTTGCAGGGTCGCGCCTTCGGCCAGGAGCCGCTGCAACACAGCATGGGCGGCCGCCATCGCCAGGGGATGCTTACAGAACGTGCCGGCAAAAAAGGTGGGCTGAACAGTAGGACTAGAGGCGTCGCCGTAGTTCCAGCTGCCACCATCAATGTGATCGAGATAGCGGGCCTGGCCTGCGATCGCACCGATTGGCAGCCCGCCGCCAATGATCTTGCCGTAGGTGGCCAGATCGGCCTGCACCCCAAACCACGCCTGAGCCCCACCGGGATGAATGCGAAAGCCGGTGATCATCTCGTCGAAAATCAGGGCGATGTCTTCATTCCGGGTGAGCTGGCGCAGATCGCGCAAAAAGTCGACCGGCTGGAGGTTGGGGCGAAAGGTTTGCACCGGCACCACCAGCACCGCCGCTAGCTCTGAGGCCTGGGCTTGAATCTGTTCTAGGGCCTGGGGGCTACCGTAGTCTAAAACCAGCACATCTTGAATCATGCTGGCTGGGATGCCAGGGGCAACCGCCACGGTGCGAGGTTGCCCATCGACGGTGTGTGACTGGGCGAGGGTGCCGTCAAAGTGCCCGTGGTATGACCCGGCAAAGAGGGCAATTTTTGAGCGCCCCGTAGCCGTCCGCGCCAGGCGAATGGCGGTCATGACCGCTTCGGTGCCGGTATTGCTAAAGGCGACTCGTTCTAGACCGGTGAGCTGGGTGATGGCTGTGGCAACCGCTCCGGCCAGCTCGGTCTGCGGCCCTATCTGCATACCGCGATCGAGTTGTTCGGTTAGGGCAGCTTTGATAAACGGGGGATTGTGGCCAAATAGATTGACCCCCATGCCCATGGTGACATCAATATATTGGTTGTCGTCGATGTCCCAGATGTAAGCCCCCTGCGATCGCTCGGCCACCAGGGGATAAGCCATTTCTTTGGTCAGCAGATGGAACCCTGATACCGCCCGCTGATCGGCCAGGACGGGCCGATAGGTTTGAGCCCAGGTTTTAGAACGCTGGGTGCGCTGGGTATAGTCGGCAATTAGGGTCTCTAGGTGCTGGCGCTGTTGGGGCGGCAGTGCCTCAGCCGCTGGGGAGGGAATCAGCTGAGGGGATGAAAGGGGTGTTGTGGGCATGGATAATTTTGGGGTGGAAAGGGTTACGGTGCGATCGCTTCGGGCAGCTTAAAGAAGCCTCTGCGGCTGAAGTAGGTGAGATAGCGCTGCAACAGCGGTGGGTCGATGGCTGGATAGCTAATTGCGCTGCTGCTCAGGGCCGTGCAGGTGTTCTGACAGTCGAACTGCCGATCGTCAGCGGCTAGGGATTCGGCTACCGATGCCCCGGCTGGATCGGCGGCATCGGCAAACAAAATCATCAGTGGATAGAGGGGATGATCTTGCACCGTGTCGCTGAGGGTCTGGAGGTGCGATCGCCACCGATCGGCCAAGGTCTGCTGCCATTGCTCGTAGGAGACCAGCTGCAGCGGATAGCCAAGAGCCTGAATCTGCTGAACTAGGTCACACCAGGCCACGGGCTGAGGATTGCAGAGGTGAAACGCCTGCCCCCAAGGGGTGGGCCGCAATGAGAGCTGCACAATGGCCTGGCTGATGTAGTCTACGGGGGTCATGTCGACTAAAGTCTCGACGGCCGGAGCACAGCCGAGGTAGAGACAGCCCCGCAGCATGAGCGACAGGCGATCGCGGGTGTTGCAAATCCCTGTTTGCTGGTGCCCCAGAATGCGCCCAGGCCGGTAGACGGCCACGGGAACACCGCGATCGCTAGCGCTCCACAGCAGGTTTTCTGCCACCCATTTGCTGCGGGCATAGCCGCCGGATGGTGGTGGCACCTGGGAGAGGTCGGTGGTTTCAGCAATTGTTGTCGCCTCGGCACCCAGGCCTGAAAAAACGCTCAGGGTTGAGACATAGGCGATTGGCTTGAGTTTGACCTGGGTGGCTAGCCTCAGCAACGTCTGCGTTCCCAAGACATTGGCGGCTCGAACCGTTTGATAGGGATAGGCTAAATTCACCGCTGCCCCGTTGTGATAAATGCGGTCAATTTGCTCGGCCAAAGCTTGAAACGCGTCAGCCGTCAGCCCTAAATGAGGCTGCGACAGGTCTCCCGCTAAGGGAATGATGCGGCTGGCATAGTCGTCATGCCACAGCTGATACTGCTGAAGATGCTGCTGGAGACGCCGTTGAGCGCTTTGATTGTCGGCGGCTCGAACCAAGCAGTGAACGTGGGCCGAAGTTTGCTGCAGCAGTTCGTGCAGCAGAAACGCACCGAGAAAGCCGCTCGCCCCGGTCAAGAGCACCTGCTGAGGCTGAGCTAGGGGCTGAATCAGGTCAGGATGGACTTGAATTGCGGCTTCTAACTGGAGGTCTTGATGCCATTGCTCTAGAGTGCGATCGCCCTCTGATGCCCTTTCGCCCTGAACAAGGCGCGATCGCAGCGCCGCCATAAAGGCCTGTGCCAAGGCCGCAATGGTCGATTCGTGATGCCGATGGCGGCTGTAGGTCCACGTAACGAATAGCTTGCCATCTGTTACCAAACCCACCACGTCGATCAGGTGCGAGCGATGGTTATCGGCACTGCGAGTCTGCCCCGGCGAGGCCTCAGAGGGCTGAAATAGAGTGGATTGGGCAAAGACCTGATCAAACTGTCCTAAATAGTTAAACTTCACCTGGGCTTGAGGCAGTGACGCGATCGGGCTGTCAGTCGTCAAGTACCGCAGAACGCCATAGCCTAGGCCATGGTGGGGAATCTGCTGAAATTGCGCTTTGATGGCGGCTAAAGTCGCTGACCAAGTGGTAGTTTGCAGCGGCAGGCACACCGGATAGACCGTAGTGAACCAACCCACAGTGCGAGACAAATCGACTGGTGAAAATAGCCCTTCTCGCCCGTGACCCTCTATGTCGATTAGCAGGACGGGCTGATCGGTCCACGGCTGAAAGGCTTGGGCGAGAGCGGTTAGCAGTACCTCGTTGATATGGGCTTGCTCAGCTTGAGGAACAACCTGGAGCAGCACTTGAGTTTCGACTGCTGTAAGTTCGACGGTGAGCGTCTGGGCAGATGCGATCGCATTACTACCCTCGGTCACATCTACCGGAATTGACGGGGATACCGATTGGAGATGGGACTGCCAAATCGTGAGTTCCTGATGCAGTTCTGGCGACTGAGCATAGGTTTGCAGCTGACGAGCCCAGTGCTGAAAAGCCGTGGTTTTGGGTGTTAGGTGAGCGGGTTGCCCCAGCCTCAACTGCTCATAAACCGTCTGAAAATCCTCCAGCAAGATGCGCCACGACACCCCATCTATCACTAGGTGATGCACAATCAGCAGCAACCGCTGAGACCGATTAGCCGCCAAGTTGAACAGCACCACCCGCACCACCTTGCCCGCCTCAAGGTCGAGACTTCCTTGCAGTCGATTCGCCTCAACTTCTATCGCAGCGGTCTGCTCAGGGTCAGGTAAATGAGAGAGGTCAATCTCGGCTACCCTCGGTGCCATGCTGGAGGTTGGCAACACCTCTTGCTGCCAGCCCGAAGCCGTGCCGACAAACCGGGACCGCAACCCGTCATGGTGCGCCAGTAAGTGTTCAACGGTTTGCTGCAACAACTCCGGGTCTAAGGCGGGGCGACAGTCTAGCAACACCGCCTGATTCCAGTAGTGGGGCTGCTCAAAAGCCTGATCAAAAAACCAGTGCTGAATCGGCGTCAGCGGCACGGCTCCAGTGACCACTCCCTGCTCCGCCTGCACCTCCACTTCGCTCCCAGCTACGGCTGCTAAAGCGGCAATCGTCTGATGGTCAAACAACTGCTTTGGCGTTAGGGATAGCCCCGCTTGATTGGCCTTGGCAACCACTTGAATACTGAGAATGGAGTCGCCCCCGAGGCTAAAGAAGTTGTCATCCACGCCGACCTGCTCTAGGCCCAACACCTGAGCCCAAATCTGTGCCAGGGTCTTTTCCGCCGGAGTAGTTGGGGGAGTATAGGCAGATTGAGCCGCTCGGTTTTCTGGAATGGGGAGGGCATGGCGGTCAATTTTGCCGTTGGGGGTAAGCGGGAGGGCATCAAGGGTTACGAAGGCACTAGGCACCATGTAGTCGGGCAAGCGCTGGGCTAGAAACTCCTGAACCGCCTCCGTTTTCTGCGTGGCATGGTTCAGCACCACGTAGGCGACCAGTCGCTTTTGGGCGGGCGAGTCTTCCCTTAGCACGACCACGCTCTGCTGCACCACGGGATGCTGAGCCAGCACCGCCTCGATTTCTCCCAGCTCAATGCGGTAGCCCCGCAGCTTGACCTGCTCGTCCAAACGACCGATAAACTCCAGAGTGCCCTCAGGCCAATAGCGCACCCGATCGCCAGTGCGATACAGTTTCCCAGTCCCAAAGGGATTGGGAAGAAAGCGATCGGCGGTTAGATCGGGTTGGTTCCAGTAGCCGCGCGCAACCGTTGCTCCCCCGATGTAGAGTTCTCCCGGCACCCCAATTGGTACCGGCTGCTGATGCTCGTCGAGGACGTACACCTGGCTGTGAGCGAGGGGCCGACCCAGCGGGACGATGCCTGACACATCAATAACCTCAATCTCATAGGCTAAGACGCCCACGGTTGCTTCGGTAGGGCCATAGTGATTGAGGATGCGGCAGTCCGAGAGCTGTTGGATAGTCTGAATCAAGCTCCAGTCTGAGGCTTCGCCCCCGAGAACCAGGCAGCGCTGCGGTAAAATCTGGGCTGGATCTGCCGCCGAAGCGAGTAACGCCTGGAGATGAGACGGCACAATCTTGAGGCAATCGATGGGGTGCTGCTGACAATACTGCGCCAGAGCCTCGGGGTTAGCGGCGCGCTCGGTGCTGATTAGGTGCAAGCAGCCCCCTGTGCACAGGGCGGAGAAGAGCACGGTATGGCCCAAATCAGCCGCTACAGTTGACACGGAGGCATAGCTAGCACCAGGGAGCAGGTTGAGTCGTTGCTCAATGCCGTCGAGATAGCTCAGCAGGTGACGGTGTTCAACAGCAACACCTTTAGGCTGGCCCGTGGAACCGGAGGTGTAGATGATGTAGGCCAGATGAGCCGCCGTGACAGAACTGGAGGGATTATCAGAGCTGTGTTGAGCGATCGCATCCCAGTCTCGGTCGAGGCAAATGACGTGAGCCGTCGTTGCAGGCAATCGGTCTAGCAACGAAGCCTGGATCAGAATGACGGGAGCTTGAGCGTGCTCGATCCGCTGGGCGATCGCGGCTGGTGGCAGCGCTGGATCAAGTGGCAGGTACGCGCCTCCCGCTTTAACAATGCCAAGCAACCCCACCATTAACTCGCAGGACCGCTCTAGATACAGGGCGACGGGGGTATCAACACCCACGCCCTGCTGCTGGAGGAAGTGAGCCAGTTGATTAGCTCGCTGGTTCAGCTGTGCGTAGCTCAAGCTTTGGTCGTCGCAGACAACTGCCAGCGCTTCAGGGGTTTGAGCGACCTGGGCTTCGAAGCGGTGGTGCAGGCAGCCCTGAACCGGGGGGGGCAGGGTCGGGTTGAACTCGACGAGCAGCTGATGACGAGCCGCTGGGCTGAGGATTTCTAACCCGCTGATGGCGCTGTCGGGATTGGCGATCGCCTGGCTCAGCAGCACTTCATACTGCTCAGCTAACCGCTCAACCGCGTCGACTGATAAATCACTGGCGTCATACTCAAATTCACAAGTGAGGGCATCGGCCTGGTGGTGACAGGTCAGATGCACCTGATAGCGCTCAACACAGGCCCAAGATTGCTGGAGCTCAAACGTCAAATCTGATGTGCTCCGAACAGGCGCAGCTTCCCGGTAGTCAAACCCAAACGGAAAGAAAGCCTGTTCGGTCTTGAGCTGCCAGAGATCCCAGGTAAAGTAGTCTTGCCATTGGGCCTCGGTGTCTAGCTGCGTCCGAACCTGTGCCCAAACCTGCGCGAAAGATTGCTCTGGCGACAAGACCTGGTGAATGGGTAGGTATCGCGTTAACGGGCCGATTGCCCCAGCAAGATCGTCATAGTGACGGCCATCAAAAGCAGTGCCGACTACTAACTCGCTCTGTCCGGTTAGCCGCCTGAGTAGCACTTGCCAAGCCACCAGCAAAAAGCTTGGTAGGGAAGCATTGGCACATTGGGTGATCGCCTGGAGCGATCGCACCAAAGCCCGAGGCAACTGAATCGAAACCGTCTGCGGACAGAATGGCTGAGAGGTTGAGTGCGATCGCAGACGCCCCGGCAACCGTACGGCCAAGGCCCTGCCCAGAGCAATCTGACGCCAGTGGTTTTGGCCGCTAGCGGTTTCGTCCGACTCTAATAGCTCATGCTGCCATTCCGCTAAATCGGCATACTGAATTGGCTCATCTCCCGATCCCTGCTCCCCCGAGGCCCCGTAGGTGTGGCTGAGTTCCTGCACTATCCGTGGCAGGGTGGCGGCGTCGGCACACAGCCCGGCCAGTTTGAGCAGTAGCTGAGATTCGTGCTCCGACTGGCGTATGAGAATCGCCTGGATCGGCACTTGCTGAGGCGACAAAGTCGTTTGCTGTAACGCTTGCCAGTGGCATTTGAGGGCAGCGGCTTGGGCCGAGGCCTCTAGCGCTGTTAGGTCATGGCATGACCACCAGTCTGGTTCTGAGTCGGGTGAGAGGGACGCTCCAATCACCTGAAGCGGCTCCGTCATCCCCGGCAAACATTGAAAGGTGGTGCGCAGGATCTCGTGGCGGTTGATTAGCTGGCGCAGAGCAGTGATCAGCCTAACCGGCTCCAGGGGGCCAGCTAGATGGATCAGGGCCTGCACTTGGTAAGGGGTCTCTGGAGTTGCTTGCTGAAGTGACCACAGGCGGGCCTGCTGGGGGGATAGCCGGTATCCTTCAAGGGTGGTGGGTTGCATCATGGTGGAAATCGTTGGCCTAAGTCTGGTCGGTCGGTCGGAGGGTCTAGCGGTCTGAAAGGGTAGAGTTGGGCTCTGCCATGCCGACCAAAACTTTGCGATCGCCCGCAAACGGGTCGCGACCGTGGGCCGTCAGCAGGTTGTCGAGCAGTAAAACGTCACCGGCCTGCCAGGGAAATCGCACCGTTTCGGCGCTGTAGGCTTCGCGAATGGCCTGGAGGACGGTGGGTTCAATCTCGCTGCCATCGCCGTAGTAGGCATTGCGGGGAAAGCCGCCCCCTAGGCGCAGGGCCGCTTGAACCTCAGGCTTCAGGCTGGAGACATGAAACAAATGGGCCTGATTAAACCAGACCTCTACGCCGGTTTCACCGTGGGTGGTCACCGCCTGGCAGACTTGACGGGTGGTTAGGCGATCGCCCTGCCAGGCCCACTCGATCTCGGCCTGCTGACAGTAGGCTTCTACGACTGCTTTGTCTTCGGTCTGAAACACGTGCTGCCAGGAAAGGTCTAGCCCATCCCCATAGTTGCGGACGTACATAATTTGCCGTTCCCGCAGGCGATCACGCAGTTGGGGGTCTAGCCGCTGGAAGACACGACGGCTGTCAGCAATGGGCGTCATGCCCCCTGAGGCCGCCGGTTGCACGCAAAAAAACGCAATTTTCAGCGGCCAGTGGCGGCTATAGGCCAGCTCGTTGTGCAACGGAATCGACTGGTCTGCCGGATATTCGGTGGAGGTGTAGATTTGTCCTTGCACCTGGGTGCGGGGCGTGGAGCCGTAGGTATATGTCAGCAGGGGCCCCCCCACCGTCTGCACAAACTGCTCAAATTCGGCGGCTCCTTTCACCTGAAAGTTGCGGAACAAAATGCCGCCCGCCTGGCGCAGGTGCTGGGCAATGAAGTCTTGGTGGCCAGCCGCCCAGGTGACCAGGTTGAGATCGGCGATCGCCGGTCGAATCACCATCGGCAAAGGCTGCTGGGGTGTCACCAGTTCCAGGTGAACCAAATCCGTGGCGGTCAGGCTCATGGCTTTGCGGCGCACCGTGCCCAGGTGAGGCCTGGCCGTAGGAGAAAAATCGGAACGGGTCATAATTCTCGGTTGCTAGTGGTACTTACCCGCGCAGGGGCTTACGTCGCGTCTGCTTCAATCGCTGTCGCCCGGCAGATTGGAGCCCCTGCACCTGCGCCTGCGGCTGCTGGCGATCGCGTTCAGCGAGCTGACTTAGAACATTCTGAAGGGGCAGATCGGGGCTTTGAGCCAGCCGTTCTAACAGGGCGACCCAGGTATCTGACAGGTGGTGAATGGTGGTCGCCGCAAACAAATCGGCGTTGTAGTTCCAAAATCCAGCGATGCCCGCCGAACTCTCCCACAGGTTTAGCTTGAGGTCATAGCGGGCGGTGGTCTGCTCGACATCGACGGGGGAGAGGGTTAGCCCTGGCAGCTCTAAATCGGGCGCGGGGGCGTTTTGCAGCACAAACCAGACTTGAAACAGGGGATTGTGGCTCAAGGTGCGTTTCAGCTTCAGCTCATCGACCAGGCGCTCAAAGGGCGCGTCGGGGTGGGCATAGGCGGCTAGGGTGGTTTCGCGCACCTGGTGCAGCAGCGTCCGAAAGCTGATGGCGCCTGACGGCTGCGATCGCAGCACCAGCGTATTCACAAAGAAACCGATCAACCCCTCCAGCTCGGCCCGGTTGCGATTGGCAATCGGCGAACCCACCAAAATATCCTCAGCCTGCGTCAGGTGATGCAGCAGCACATTAAACCCCGCCAGCAGGGTCATAAACAGGGTTGCCGACCCTTGACGGCCCAGTTCGTGCAGCGCCTGACTGAGTTTGGCGGTCAGCTGAAAGGGCCGCTGCGCTCCGCGAAAACTTTGCACAGCGGGACGGGGATAGTCTGTGGGCAGCGGCAAAAACGACGGTGCCCCCTGGAGCTGGCGCAGCCAGTAGGTGAGCTGGTGGGGCAACCAGTCATCCGCTGTCTGCTGCTGCCAGGCGGCAAAATCGGCATACTGAACCGGCAGAGCAGGCAGGGTCGGCACCTGATGGTGAACGAAGGCTGAGTAAAGACTGGCTAACTCTTGAATCAAAACCCCCATTGACCAGCCATCGGAGACGATATGGTGCATGGTCAGCAGAACAATATGTTCGGTTTCAGCTAGCTTGAGTACCGTGACCCGCAGCAATGGCCCCTGCTCGAGATCAAAGGGACGCTGGGCTTCGCTCAGGCAGAGGGCGGTGACTTGGGCCTCGCGATCGCTGCGATCGCCCAAATCAACTACGGTCAGGGGAAGGTCTAGCACTGGCGCAATCACCTGCACGGGCTGTCCCTCAACCTGGGCAAAGGTGGTGCGGAGGGTTTCATGGCGCTGCACTAAGTGCCGGAAGCTAGCGCTCAGAGCAGCCAAATCGAGCTTGCCTCTCAGCCGCACCGCCGCCGGAATTGTATAGAAGGCGCGGCCTGGGTCGAGCTGATCTAGCACCCAGAGCCGCCGCTGCGCAAAGGAAACCGGGAAGGATTGCCCGGTGCGGGGTAAGGGCTGAATCGGTGGGAGCGCCGGAGCCGAACTGGTCTGGAGCCGGGACCCAAGCACGGTGGCCAAGGCCGCGATCGTGGGGGCCTCAAACAGGTCGCGCATCGACAATTTGACCTGAAACTGGTCTCGAATGCGCGTCACGGCCTGGGCCGCCAGCAGAGAATGACCACCGATGTCAAAGAAGTTGTCGTCTGTGCCAATGGCCTCTAGGCCCAACACAGTTGACCAAATCTCGACCAGGGTTTTCTCCACGGAGGTTTGAGGCACCGGCCCGTCGGTGGAGCGTTGGGCAACCGGTGGGGCAGGCAGGGCGCTGCGATCGAGCTTGCCATTCAACGTCAGGGGCAGAGCCTTGAGCATGACGAAAGCCGAGGGCACCATATAGTCAGGCAGCTGAGCGCGCAGACAGGTTTTCAGTGCCGTCGCCAGATGGTCATGGGTCTCACGGGGGACGACATAGGCCACTAGGCGCTGGTCACCGGGTCGATCTTCGCGCACCAGTACGCTGGCTTCGCAGAGGGCGGGATGCTGTCTCAACACCGCCTCAATCTCGCCCAGCTCAATGCGAAAGCCCCGTAGTTTGACTTGATGATCGAGGCGACCGAGATAGGCCAGATCACCATTGGAGCAGTAGCGGACTCGATCGCCGGTTCGATACAGTCTGCCAACCCCAAATGGATTGGGGATAAAGCGCTCGGCGGTCAGGTCGGGGCGGTTCACATAGCCTTGGGCCACGCCTGCGCCCCCCACATAGAGTTCGCCCGGCACGCCAATCGGCACGAGCTGCCGCTGCGGATCTAAGACATAGAGCTGCAAGTCAGGGATGGCCCGACCAATCAGGCTACCGGCGGCAGCCTCAATGTCGGCTTGAGTAATGGGGCAATAGGTGACATGGACCGTCGTCTCGGTAATGCCGTACATATTGATCAGCCGCGGCGATCGCTGGTCCCTCTGAACCAATCCTTGACCATCGCCATAGCGATCGCACCAGGGTTTGAGGCTGGCCAAATCGAGCGCTTCACCGCCAAAAATGACGTACCGCAGCGATAGAGCAGCGGTGTGCGCACTAGCGGCATCGGCCTGCATAAACTGCCAAAAAGCGGAGGGCGTCTGGTTCAAAACCGTCACCCCTTCCTGGCACACCCACTGATGAAAGGCCTGGGGGTCACGGCTGAGGCAGTAGGGCACAATCAGCAATCGCCCGCCGTAGAGCAACGCGCCCCAAATTTCCCACACCGAGAAGTCAAAGGCAAAGGAGTGAAACAGCGCCCACCGATCGCGATCGCAAAATTGGAACCACTCATCCGTCGCGGTAAATAGGCGAGTCACATTGCCGTGGGTGACCAGCACCCCTTTGGGGAGGCCGGTTGAGCCTGAGGTGTAAATCACATAGGCGGGGTGGTCGGGGGTAGTCGGGCTAAGCGGATTGGTCGAAGGAAATTGGGCGATCGCATCCCAGTCGGTATCGAGGCAGAGCAGCTGTACCCCAGCTTGACCTGAAAGATCTTGCCCTGGAGTCGTCAGAGCATGGGTTAAATGAGTTTGGGTGACGACCACCTCTAGCTGACTGTCTGCAATCATGAAAGCCAACCGCTCCGGGGGTGCCGCCGGATCAAGGGGCACATAGGCTCCGCCCGCCTTGAGAATGCCAAGTACGCCAACCAGCAAATCGAGGGAGCGCTCAACGCATAGCCCCACCAGGCGATCGGGCTGCACACCTCGCTGCTGGAGGGCATGAGCGAGCTGATTTGCCCGCTGATTTAAGCTGCAATAGGTGAAAGACTGCGCCTCGTGCACGACGGCAATGGCGTCGGGCGTCTGCGCCGCTTGGGCTTCGAACCGCTGATGCAGCGTGCTGTTGCAGGCATAATTCCCTTGGGACTGGCTCCAGCCGAGGAGCTGTTGCCGCTCGGTCTCTGTCAGCCAAGCTACGGCAGCGAGAGGCTGATCAGCACTGCGCTCCATGCTGTCGAGCACCGTTTGAAAATGCCCTGACAGCCGTGCGATCGTCTCGTCGGCAAACCGCTGGCGGTCATAAAGCAGCCGCAGCTCCAGGGTTTCTCCCAGCCCAACGATCAGGGTCAAGGGATAGTGGGTCTGCTCAAAGGTTTGCAGGGTGCCAATTGTGAGGTCGCCTAATTCTGAGCCCAGGGTTTCATCAACCGGATAGTTTTGAAACAGAACCAGGCTCTCAAATAGCGGTAGTCCAGCGGTCACATCGCTCCACTGCTGCACCTTGGCCAGAGGACTATATTCATACTGACGAATCTCGACCTGCTGCCGTTGGATCTGCTGCAACCACAACCCCAGCGGCAGATCGGGCTGGACCTGCACCCGCAGGGGCAGTGTATTAATAAAAACACCCAACATTGACTCAACACCGGCTAATTCTGGCGGACGCCCAGAGGATGTGGTGCCAAACACCAGGTCGGTGGCGCCACTATAGCGACTGAGCAAAATTGCCCAAGCGCCCTGAATTAGGGTATTGAGCGTGATCTGGTGCTGGCGGGAAAACCGTTGCAGGTTGCTTGTTAACTGAGGCGAGAACTTAACCTGCTGCTTGCCACGATGAGGCTGAGCAGAAGTGTCGCTCGATCGCTCATCGATGCGAAATTCTGTGGGGGTGGTGAACCCTTGCAGCTGCTGTCGCCAAAACCGTTCGGCGGCAGCGAGATCCTGCTGCTGGAGCCACACCAGATAATCCCGATAGGGTCGGGGGGGCGGCAGTTCTAGCGGTTTCCCCTTGACCCAAGATTGGTAGACGGCCGCCACGTCCTGAAATAGCACCGTCATTGACCAGCCATCGAGCAGCAGATGGTGGTAGGTCCAGAGGAACTGATAGTCTTGATCCGCCATGCGTATTGAAGTCAGGCGCATGAGCGGTGCTTGGGACAAGGTAAACCCCTGGGCGCGATCGCCCAGCCGCAGCTGCTTAAGCTGATAGTTTTGGGCCTCTGGGGGTAGCTCGCGCCAGTCATGCACCTCTAGCCGAACGGTCCCCTGCCGCTGCACCACCTGCACAGGTTCTTTCAAACCTTCCCAAACAAAGCGAGTCCGCAGGATGGCGTGGCGTTGAATCACCTGCTGCCAGGCGTTCTCAAAGGCGGTTACATCCAGAGCACCGCTGAACTGACACAGCAGTTGGCCACAGTAGACATCCGCCTCGGGCTCATCCAGGGCGTGAATCAGCATCCCCTGCTGAATGGGGGAGAGGGGGTAAAAGTCTTCAACGTTACCTTTGGGCATTTTAGTCATCTCCAATGGCGGCCATAATGTCGTTCAGGTCGTCTTGGTTCCAGTTACTCCACTGAAACTCAGCAAAGTCAGCGGGGGTAGGTGGTGCTGGGGGCTCTTGGCTCTGCTGAATGAGCGATCGCAGCGCCGCCAAGAAGTTTTGCGCCAGGGTTTCGATGGTGGTGGCGTCGTGCAAATTCTGGCTATACAGCCATTCCATATGCAGGCTGCCGTCGGTGACGTAGCTAATGACCTCTAAGAGGCGATCGCGATGCCCCAGCGGGCTCCGCGTTTGCCCATAGGATTCTGCCGAAGTCGTTAACCCAGTAGCTCCCGTTGTGCCCCGGTCAAACTGTCCCAAATAGTTAAATTTCACCTGGGGCTGGGGCAGAGACTGAAGCTGTGCGATCGCAGGTTGACTACTCGCCGGTTGATCGCTGCCGTAACGCAGCAAGCCGTAGCCGATGCCGTGGTTAGGTATCTGCCGCAGTTGAGCTTTCACCTGCTGAATTGCCAACTCCGGTGCTGAGGCATCGACCGTGAGATAAACCGGATAAACCGCCGTAAACCAGCCCACTGTGCGAGACAGGTCGAGGCCTGAAAAGAGGTCTTCCCGTCCATGCCCCTCTAGGTCGATGAGAATTTCCGCCTGCCCCACCCATGGCTGGAAAGCTTGCACCAAAGCGGTTAGCAGCACGTCGTTGATCTGGGCCTTATGGGCGATCGGCACCGCTTGAAGCAGCGTCTGGGTTTCTGACGACGAGAGTTGAACCTGCACGGTTTGGACTGACGCTACGGTGTTGGGCTGACCCTCGCGATCTAACGGAATGTGAGGGACTGCCTGGGGCAGAAGAGATTGCCAAATCGTGAGTTCCTGAAGCAGTTCTGCCGACTGAGCATAGGTTTGCAGCTGGTTAGCCCAGTGTTGAAAGGCGGTTGTTTTGGGTGGTAAGCGAACGGGTTGCCCTAGCTTCAACTGCTCATAAACTGTCTGAAAATCCTCCAGCAAGATCCGCCACGACACCCCGTCAATGACCAGGTGATGCACCACAATCAGTAGTCGCTGGGGTTGATTGGCTCCCAAGTTAAACAGCCCCACCCGCACTAGATCGCCCGCCTCAAGGTCGAGACTGCCTTGCAGTCGATTGGTTTGGGCTCCCATCGCCGCATCCTGCTCCACCCTCGGTATCCCAGACAGATCGATAACCTCAATGACAGGAAGATACTCTGACGGCGGCAACACCTCCTGCTGCCAACCCGATTCCATGCCGACAAACCGAGACCTCAACCCGTCATGGTGCTCCAATAACTGCTCAACGGTCTGCTGCAACAACTCTGGATCTAAGGATGGGCGACAGTCTAACAACACCGCTTGATTCCAGTGGTGAGGCTGCTCAAAAGCCTGCTGCCAAAACCACTGCTGAATCGGCGTCAGCGGCACCGCTCCCATAACCACTCCCTGCTCCGCCTGTACCCTTATTTGAGTCCCGGCCACAGCGGCTAAGGCGGCAATCGTCTGATGGTCAAACAACTGCTTTGGCGTTAGGGATAACCCCGCTTGATTGGCCTTGGCAATCACTTGAATACTGAGAATGGAGTCGCCCCCAAGACTAAAGAAGTTGTCGTCCACGCCGACCTGCTCTAAGCCCAACACCTGAGCCCAGATCTGTGCCAGGGTCTTTTCAGCCGGAGTGGTCGGGGGAATATAGGACCGTTGAGCGGCTAAGGTTTCCGGAACCGGCAGGGCTTGGCGATCCAGTTTGCCGTTGGGGGTGAGCGGGAGGGCCTCAAGCGCGACAACCGCACTAGGCACCATGTAGTCGGGCAAGCGCTGGGCTAGAAACTCCTGGAGCGCCTCAGTTTTCTGAGTGGCATGGTTCAGCACCACGTAGGCAACGAGTCGCTTGGGAGCAGGCGAGTCTTCCCTCAGCACAACAACACTTTGACGCACTGCCGGATGCTGAGCCAGCACCGCCTCGATCTCGCCCAGCTCAATGCGGTAGCCCCGCAGCTTAACCTGCTCGTCCAAGCGACCGAGAAATTCCAGGGTGCCCTCGGGTCGATACCTCGCCCGATCGCCAGTGCGATATAGCCGACCGCTTCTAAAGGGATTGGGAAGAAAGCGATCGGCGGTCAGCTCAGGCTGGTTCCAGTAGCCGCGCGCAACCGTTGCCCCGCCGATGTAAAGTTCTCCCGGCACCCCAATTGGTACCGGCTGCTGATACTCGTCGAGGACGTACACCTGGCTGTGAGCGAGGGGGCGACCCAGCGGGACGATGCCTGACGCATCAATAACCTCAATCTCATAGGCTAAGACGCCCACGGTTGCTTCGGTAGGGCCATAGTGATTGAGGATGCGGCAGTCCGAGAGCTGTTGGATAGTCTGAATCAAGCTCCAGTCTGAGGCTTCGCCCCCTAGAACCAGGCAGCTCTGCGGCAAGATCTGGGCTGGATCTGCCGCCGAAGCGAGTAACGCCTGGAGGTGAGACGGCACGATCTTGAGGCAATCGATGGGGTGCTGCTGACAATACTGCGCCAGAGCCTCGGGGTTAGCGGCGCGCTCGGTGCTAATCAAGTGCAAGCAGCCCCCGGTGCAGAGGGCGGAGAAGAGCACGGTATGGCCCATGTCAGCCGCTACGGTTGACACGGAGGCATAGCTAGTACCAGGGGGCAGGTTGAGTCGTTGCTCAATGCCGTCGAGATAGCTCAGCAGGTGGCGGTGCTCAACGGCGACGCCCTTGGGCTGGCCCGTGGACCCGGAGGTGTAGATGATGTAGGCCAGGTTGTCGGGACGAAGGGCAGGGCAAGGATTATCTGACGGGTATTGGACGATCGCATCCCAATCTCGATCCAGGCACAGGACGTGAGCTGCGGTGGCGGGCAGTCTATCCAGGAGCGAAGCCTGTGACAGGATGACGGGGGTTTGAGCGTGCTCAATCCGCTGCGCGATCGCGGCTGACGGCAGCGCTGGATCAATTGGCAGGTACGCTCCTCCCGCTTTGACAATGCCGAGCAGTCCTACCATTAACTCGCAGGACCGCTCTAGATAGAGGGCGACGGGGGTATCAACACCCACGCCCTGCTGCTGGAGGAAGTGAGCCAGTTGATTGGCTCGCTGGTTCAGCTGCGCGTAGCTCAGGCTCTGGTCGTCGCAGACAACTGCCAGCGCTTCAGGGGTTTGAGCGACCTGGGCTTCGAAGCGGTGGTGCAGGCAGCCCTGAACTGGGGCGGGCAGGGTCGGGTTGAACTCGACGAGTACCTGATGACGAGCCGCTGGGCTGAGGATTTCTAACCCGCTGATGGCGCTGTCGGGATTGGCGATCGCACTGCCCAGCAGCACTTCATACTGCTCAGCTAACCGCTCAACCGCATCAGCTGCTAAGACTTGAGAATCGTACTGAAACTGTAGGATCAGCTCATTAGGGCTGCAATGGCAGGAAAGATTGAGCTGAAACCGTTCGACATGGGTAAGGACTTGGTCTAGTGAAACCGCGAAATGACTGGCAGGGCGAGGAAGTGACCATTCAGTATGGTCAAAACTAATTGGGAAGTAGGCCAAAGACGACTCACTACACCAGTTTTTCCAGATGAAGTAGTCTTGCCACTGAGCGGCTGTTTCAACATTGTCTCTGACCTGCTGAAGGGCCTGCCCAAAAGATAGGTGAGGCTCTATCCCCTGAAGAGGTAAATACGTTGTCAGTGGCCCCAGTGCCGAGGACATTTCTTCATTGCTGCGGTCATCTAAGGCTGCACCTATCACGGCAGTTTGTTCTCCCGTCAAGCGCTGTACTAATACTTGCCAGCAGGCTAGCAATAGGTGCGATTCTTTAATGCCCATTGCCTGAGACGATTGGCAAAGTTGTTGGATTGCCTGACGCAGTTTTTGAGATAATTGAATTTGAAAAATAGAAGGCTCGAACTGCTCTAGTCTGGGGTGCGATCGCCCAAAGGGCAGCGCAACCGGCTGGCTCTGTTTTAGGGCTGCTCGATTCCAGTAAGCCTGTCCAGCCTGGTAGTCTTCATCCTCGGTAGCTAGGAGATCATGCTGCCACTCAGAGACCTGCACATACTGAATCACGTCTGGGTCACGGGCGGCTTCAGCATCGTGCCCAAAAAGCACATTGACTAGAATGCTCAAGGTTGCTGGATCGGCACAGAGGGCGGGCAGGGCAATGAGTAGCCAAAACTGAGCCGGTGCGCATTGAATTAGGTGTACCTGGAGCGGCGGTTGAAACGCCAGATCTACCTCGTTTTCTACGCGCAGCAAATGGGTGAGCTGTTGCTGTTGCTCGGTGAAAGATTGGTCGCTCCAATCAAGTTCAGTCCAGCCAAAATCAGCATTAGACGATACGACCTGAATCGGCCATTTCATACCCGGTCGGCGATGAAATCTGGTGCGCAGAATCTCATGCTGCTCAACCTGCTGTTGCAGTGCAGCTTTTAACCGCCGCTGATCGAGTTCACCCTCAATTTGCAGGACGCATTGAACCTGCTGGACGGCATTTTGTTGCTGCAATGTCCACAGCCGCTCTTGCTGAGGTGAGAGGCGAAATCCGGTGATGGCTCTATCGAGTTGCTGCATGTGAAACCTCCCCTAGCGGTGAATCTTGCCCGTCGCGATCGCCAGTCATTTCGCCCATTGCCACCACAATTTTGCGGGGGCCTACAAAGGGATTGCGCCCATGGGCCACCAGCATGTTGTCGAGCATGAGCAAATCCTGCGTTTGCCAAGCAAACTGAACTTTAGATTGCTCGTATACGGCGTCTAGCTCAGCCAGTACCGTCTCCTCTAAGGGCGAACCATCGCCGTAATAGACCTGGCGCGGCAAGTGCGATTCGCCCAAAACCGAGAGCAGCGATCGCCGGACGCTGGGCTCTAGATAAGCCACATGGTGCAGCTGAATTTGGTTGAACAATACCCAGTCGCCAGTTTTGGGGTGGGGCAGCACCGCCGGGCAAATTTGCCGGGTGCGCAGCCCCTGGGCCGTCCATTCCACCTGCATGCGGTGACGGCGGCATTCTGCCTCTACGGCGGTGCGATCGCTCGTTTGAAAGAAGGCCTGCCAGCTGACATCTAGGCCATCGGTGAAAGTGCGAACGTACATCAATTGCTTAATTTGCAGATGTTGTCGCAGACTGGGACTGAGCAGTTGATAAGCTTTACGGCAGTCGATGATCGGGGTTTCGCCCCCCTGCTGGGCGGCCTGGACACAGAAGAACCAAATTTTCATCGGCCAGCGGTGCAGGTGCGAACTCTCATTGTGGAAGCGAATCGCCTGCTCTGCCGGATACGGAGTTGAGCCATAGACCTTGCCGCCCATGCCCTCTCGCGGCAAATCGCCGTAGTCGCCAAAGAGATCGGGGCAAATCGCCTGGGCCACCTGCTCAAACTCTAGGGCTGACCCTAGGTCAAACCCTCGAAACAAAATAGCGCCGTGCTGCTGAAGCTGCTGCTCTAGCCAGGGCCGATGGTTTTCAGCCCAGTCCCTCAGATCGGTGGCGTCATCCTGGGGTTCAATCACCAGGGGGAAAGAGGGCGCAGCGGTCAGATAACTGGTGCGCACCAGGTCTTGCTGAGACCACTGAATCGGTTTTGGCTGCACCGATTTGATAGTTTTGAACTGTCTACGTTTACTGGGCTGGGGTGGGGGCGTTGTCATGGCTTGCGAAGGGATAGAGATACCAGCCAGCTCAGCGAGCTGAGCCTGGGGTCGAGTCACAACCTGCTGGAGAAGTTCGATAAAGTCTTGGGAAAAGCGAGCTACGGTCTCCGGCTTAAACAGGTCGCTGCGGTAGTTCCACTGACCTTGAATGCCTTGGTCTGTCTCGGTCAAGAACAGCGCCAGGTCAAATTTGGCGGTGCCGTTATCAACGGCTAGGGGAGTGAGGGTTAAGTGGTCAAGCTCTAACGGCGGCATCGGCGTGTTTTGCAGCACAAACAACACCTGAAAGAGCGGTGTCTGGTGCCGCGATCGCACCGGGTTTAGAGCCTCCACCAACTTGGCAAAAGGCAAATCTTGATGGTTGTAAGCATCTAGGGTGACCTCTCGGACTCGGCTAAGTAGATCCTCAAAAGTGGGATTGCCGGACAGATCCGTTCTGAGCACGAGAAGGTTGACGAGAAAACCGATCAGGGTTTCGGTCTCGGCTCGATTGCGGTTGGCCACATCGGTGCCGATGACCATATCCTGCTGCTGCGTATAGCGATAGAGCAGGATTTGAAAAGCGGCCAGGCAGGTCATAAATAGGGAAACTCCCTGCTGCTGACTGAGCTGATGGAGCGTTCCCGAAGGGTGGCCGGAGGCCAATCGCCCTAGCTCAGGCGGGAGGGTGAAGTATTGCAGCGCGCCCTGATGGTTAGGGGTCGTCGATCGGGGAAAGTCTGTCGGCAGCTGCAGCACGGGTAGGGGTGCTTTGAGCTGCTGCTGCCAGTAGTCTATATGTCGCTGCAGCGGGGAGATACCAGTCGCATTAGGGGTCTGAAGCCACTGCCGCTGCCACACCGCTAAGTCGCCATACTGAATTGGCAGCTTGGGTGGTGACGGGTCTTCACCGTTGATCAATGCCCGATAGCACGTCGTTATCTCTCGGATTAAAACGCCCATCGACCAGGCGTCGGCAATGATGTGGTGCAGCGAGAACAGCAGCACGTAGTGGCTGTCAGCCAGGTGCAGGAGCTGCGATCGCAGCAGCGGCCCCTGCGCCAAATCAAAGGGCTGTCGAGCCTCAGCCTGAATGATCGACTGAACGGCTGGCGGCTGTTGCTCGGCAGGTAATGTCCTCAGATCGCTTTGGTGCAGGGTGATGGATAGTTGAGGCGCGATCGCCTGTACCGGGAGGCCATCCACCGTCACAAAGGTGGTTCTCAAACTCTCATGGCGCTGAATTACGATATTCAAGCTCTGCTCTAGGGCCGGGAGATTCAGATCGCCCGTCAGGTCGACGGCGGTCGAAATGTTGTAGCTCGAATCCCCTGGTTCGAGCTGATCGAGCACCCACAGCCGCTCCTGGGCAAAGGATAGGGGCAGCGGCTCCCCCCGCTGGGCGGGCTGAATCGCCCCCGCCAAACCTGTGGTGGCAGACCCCGCTAAAAATTCGGGCTCTAGGTGCTGGGCTAAAGCCGCAACCGTTGGCGCTTCAAACAGCAGCCGAATTGGCACGTCACGCTGAAAGACCTGCTGCAATCGCGAAATCACCTGAGTGGCCAAGAGAGAATGGCCTCCGAGCGCAAAGAAGTTGTCGTCTCGCCCAATGGAACCGGTCTTCAAGACCTGCTGCCAAATAGCGGCAATCGTTTGCTCAAGCTCGGTTTGCGGCTCTGCTTTAGAAGATAGGGCTGCTGATTGGGCCTCAGGTTTGGGCAAAGCTAGGCGATCGACCTTGCCATTCGGGGTCAGGGGCAGCGCCTCAAGGGATACAAACACCAAGGGCACCATGTAGTCGGGTAGCTGCGATCGCAGCCTCTCCCTCAGCTGGGCTTGGTCAAGCTCCCCTGACAGCACCACGTAGGCCACCAGTCGCGGGTCGCCGGGCTCATCCTCACGAGCCACCACCACAGCCGCGTTGACCTCTAACTGCTGTCCCAGCACCGCTTCAATCTCGCCCAGCTCGATGCGGTAGCCGCGCAGCTTCACCTGGTGGTCGAGACGGCCCAGGTGCTCTAAGGTGCCATCGGCTCGGTAGCGGGCCAGGTCGCCGGTTTTGTAGAGGCAGCTCGGTTGAGCGGTAAAAGGATGGGGGATAAATCGTTCAGCGGTTAGCTCAGGTCGCTGCCAGTAGCCCCGTGCTAGCCCTGCCCCACCAATGTATAGTTCAGCCGCAACGCCAACGGGTACCGGCTGCAACGACTCATCCAGTACATAAATCTGGGTGTTGTGGATGGGGCGACCGATGGCGATGCCGCCTGCCGTAGAGGTTACCTTTTGGAGGGTGGACCAGACGGTGGTTTCGGTGGGGCCATAGAGGTTCCACAGGGCTTTGCCTTTTGTCAGCAGCTGGTCTGCGAGATCTGATGGCAGCGCTTCGCCACCTGAGAGCAGGGTCAAATCGGCTTTTCCGCTCCACCCCGCACTGAGGAGCATGCGCCAAGTAGCTGGGGTGGCCTGCATGACGGTGGCTTGGTGGGTTTCTATCGCGGCGATCAGCTGCTGGGCGTCGCGGGTTGCGGCTTGAGGGGCGATCGCCACCTGTGCCCCTACCGTCAGCGGCAGCAATAACTCCAGTACCGCTATATCAAACGACAGGGTGGTGACCGCCAGCAGCCGATCCTGAGGCGTGAGTTGCAGGTGGTGTTGCAGCGACAGCAGAAAGTTGACCACTGACTGGTGCTCAATCATCACGCCTTTGGGCTGACCTGTAGAGCCCGAGGTGTAGATCAAGTAGGCCAAACTGGACGCTTGTACCGGAGAATCTAGTTGGCTGTGGGGTTGCTGCAACACCAGGTTCCAGACTGAGTCTAAATAGAGGATTTGGGGTTGATGGGATTCCTCCTCAAGGCCAAGACCCAGCCGATCGCCCAGGATGGAGTCAGTGATCAGCAGAGCAATTTGACTGTCTTGCACCATGAAGCGCAGCCGGTTTGCTGGAAAGCTGGGGTCGAGGGGGACGTAGGCCGCTCCGGCTTTGAGGGTGCTCAGCAGAGCAATCACCATGAGGGGCGATCGTTCTAAACAAATTCCCACCAAGGATTCAGGGCCGATGCTTACTGTTCGCAAGTAATGAGCGAGTTGATTGGCCTGCTGATTGAGGTCTTGGTAAGTGAGGCGTTGGGTCTCAAAGACCAGGGCAACAGCATCGGGACTCCGTTCAACTTGCTGCTCGAACAGTTCATGAATGCTGCACTCGGTTAGCGGCAGAGCCGTTCGGTTCCAGTCCACCAACTGCTGGCGTTCAACCTCGGGCAACGTCGACAGCGCCGTAAGGGGTTGCTGAGCTCCAGCGGGTAGATTTTCCAGGAGCATCTGGAGATGCTGACCAAAGCGAGCGATGAAGTCATCGCCAAAGCGATCGCGATCGTAGATCAGCTTAAAAGTGAGGCTGGCCCCCAGCTCGACGACGGCAGTTAACGGATAGTTGGTTTGCTCAACAGTCCGCATGGGGCGAATTTCTAGACTAGAATTGCCCAGCTGCGGCGCTACGGGGTAATTTTCAACCACCAGCAGGCTCTCAAACAACGGCGTTCCAGGTTCAATTTCACTCCACTGCTGAATTTGGCTGAGGGGGGTGTAGTCATACTGGCGGGCTTCGGCCTGTTGAATTTGCAGCTGTTGCAGCCAGTCTATTAAGTTCGTGCCTGGGGCCATCTGGGTGCGCACTGGCAGGGTGTTAATCAGTAGCCCAATCATCGCTTCAGAACCGCTTAGGCTGGGCGAACGACCAGACACCGTTGTGCCAAAGACAACTTCGCTACTGCCACTGTGGCGGCTCAGCAAAAATGCCCAAGCCCCCTGAATCAGGGTGCTAAGGGTCAGCCGATGCTGCTGCCCAAAGCGTTGAAGTTGGCCGGTTGTCGCCATTGTCAGCTGCACGGTTTGTTCGCTATGACGGGGCGTGGAAGTCTCACGGTTCGGCTGCGCCTGAATCCACGCTGGCGTTGTCAAACCTTGGAGGTACCGTCGCCAAAAGCGCTCTGCGATCGCCCCATCCTGCTGCTGAAGCCAGGCAATGTAGTTTCGATAGGGGGGGGCAGGTTCGAGAGATAGAGTTTGGCCTTGGCAGATCGCCTGATACTGCTCTAATACCTGCTGAAGTAGCAGCGCAGCAGACCAACCGTCCAGCAATAAATGGTGGTGGCTCCAGAGAAAATAGGCGCGCTCTTTACCCAGCTGCATCAAGGTAAGTCGCATCAAGGGAGCTTTAGATAGAGCAAATCCCTGCTGTTGATCCGCCTGTAGCCAGTCATCTAGCCGGGCCTGTTGATCTTCCGAGGAAAAAGATTGCCAGTCTTGCTGATGGATTTTGATCGTGACCTGTCGTCCCACCACTTGGAGCGGCTGCTCCAGCTTTTCCCATACAAATGCTGTTCTTAGGCTGGCATGGTGGTCAACACAGCGCTGCCACGCTTGCTCCAGGGATGCAATGTCCAGGTGACCGCAAATTTCCAGCCCTAGCTGTTCAACATATACGCCAGAATTGGGAGCATACAAACTGTGAAACAGCATCCCCTGCTGCATGGGCGAAAGGGGATATATGTCTTCAACGTTTTGACGATTCATCATGCTTCACTGCCTTCAAATTCGACCGTAGCTAAGATTGTGTCTAAATCGGTTGTGCTCATTCCTGGCCATAAAAAATAAGGAAAACTGCTGGGTTCCAACACTTGAGGAGGGGCAGAAATTAGCGATCGCAGCTCAGTCAAATAAGCTTGCGCTAGGGCAGCTATGGTGGACTGCCGATAGTTGCGATCGCAGTACGTCCAAGTCACTTGTAGACAGCCTTGGGCAATCAGACTGTTGACTTCTAAGCCATAGCTGCGGTGGTTCTGAGCGCCATAGGCCATGCCGCTCGACTCTGAAGCCAACGTCCATTGAGACTGTGCAGCGTCAAACTGGCCTAAGTAGTTAAATAGAATCTCTGCTTGAGGCAATTTTTGCAGCGTCTGTGATATTTTTTGAGGCGCAAGATAGCGCAGCAAGCCGTAATCAATACCGCACTGAGTCACGGTTTTTAACTGAGGTTGAATACCTCGCAGCGCTGCCTCAAATCTTGAAGAATCAAGCTTGAAGTAGGCCGGATAAACGGTCGTAAACCAGCCGATCGTTCTAGATAGATCAACGTCTGAAAATAGAATCTCTCGCCCGTGCCCTTCTAGATCAATCAAGCAAGTTGATTGCACAGTCCAAGATTGCAGCGATAGCAGAAATGCCGTCAACAATATCTCATAGAGCTGTGCCTGATAGACCTGAGCGGTTGTTTGAATGAGGGCCTGGGTGTCAGCTTGGCTAAGCTCAAGGGTGATGGTTTGACTTGATGCAACTGTGGTTTTGGTGGTGGGCGATTGATGGGGGCGATCGCAGGGTAACGGCACAATCTCAGTCGGCAGCATCTCTAGCCAGTAGTCCAATTTTTGATGCAGTTCTGGTGATTGAGCATAGATTTTTAGCTGATTGGCCCAGTGCTGAAAGGAGGTGGTTTTAGCGGGCAGACGCACCGATTGCCCCCGGCTCAACTGCTTATAAACCGTCTGGAAATCCTTCAACAAAATCCGCCACGACACCCCGTCTATTACCAGGTGATGCACCACAATCAGCAACCGCTGGGACCGGTTGGCTCCCAAGCTAAACAGCGTCACGCGCACTAGGTCGCCCGCCTCAAGATCGAGACTCCCTTGCAGTCGATTGGACTGGGCTTCAATTGCGGCCGTCTGCTCAGTGCTGGGTAGATGAGAAAGGTCAATTTCTTCTAAAACTTGAGCCGTACTGGATGTTGGCAGAACCTCCTGGTACCAGCCCGATTCCGTGCCGACAAACCGAGACCGCACCCCGTCATGGTGCTCCAGCAAACGCGCCACGGTCTGCTGCAAGATCTCAGGGTTCAAGGCAGGGCGACAGTCTAACAACACCGCCTGATTCCAGTGGCGAGGCTGCTCAAAAGCCTGCTCAAAAAACCACTGCTGAATCGGCGTCAGCGGCACCGCTCCAGTAACCGCTCCCTGCTCAGCGGTCGCCACCGTTGTCGTCCCCGCTACGGCTGCTAACGCCGCCACGGTCTGATGATCAAACAACTGTTTCGGCGTCAGGGATAGCCCCGCTTGATTGGCCTTGGCAATCACTTGAATACTGAGAATCGAGTCGCCCCCGAGGCTAAAAAAGTTGTCATCTACGCTGACCCGCTCTAAGCCCAACACCTGAGCCCAAATCTGTGTCAGGGTCTTCTCCGCCGGAGTAGTCGGGAGCCTATGGGCAGCGTGAGCAGCCAGGGTTTCTGGAACCGGCAGAGCTTGGCGATCCAGTTTGCCGTTGGGGGTCAGCGGTAGGGTCTCAAGCGTGACAAAGGCAGAGGGCACCATGTAGTCGGGCAAGCGTTGGGCCAGAAACTCCTGAAATTCCTCAGCCTGGGTGGGACGGTTCAGCACCACAAAAGCGACCAGTCGCTTTTGTCCTGGCTGGTCTTCTCGCAGCACAACCACAGCCTGCTGCACTGCTGGATGCTGAGCCAGCACCGCCTCAATTTCACCTAGCTCAATGCGGTAGCCCCTAAGCTTGACCTGGTCGTCAACGCGACCGAGAAACTCCAGGATGCCATCAGGCCGATAGCGAACCCGATCGCCGGTTCGATACAGTTTGCCAGTACCAAAGGGATTGGCCATAAAGCGATCGGTGGTCAGCTCGGGGCGGTTGAGATATCCCCTGGCCAAGCCTGCCCCCCCGATATAAAGCTCGCCCGGAATGCCAATGGGTACGGGGTTTTGCTCAGCATCGAGCACATAGCACTGCCCGTGGGGTAGAGGCCGACCAATGGGCACCGGGGCGGTAACATCGGTTGCCACGTCGGTCAAATCGCAGACTGTTGCCACCACAGTGGTTTCCGTTGGGCCATAGCTATTGACCAGTCGCACTCCGGTTTCTAGCTGTTGCCACGCCCTCACCGCCTGGGGCAACACAGCTTCACCACCAATGATCACCAGTCTCAGGGCTTCAGGTAGCTGAGCCTGATCAGCGACTAGTTCAACGCTGAGCTGCTGCCAAAAAGCCGTCGGTAAGTCAAGCACCGTAACTGCTGCGGTTTGGCACCTGTGCAGAAACTCGCTGAAAGAATGCAGCATGGCTTCAGTTCGCAAGACCAGCGTGGCGCCTTGAGTTAGAGCCGGGAAAATTTCTTCCGCCGCCGCATCGAAGCTGATCGAGGCAAACTGTAGTACGCGATCGCAGGCCGTCACCCCATACTCCTCAACAGCAGCCTGGGTAAAGTGGGCGAGGGCGCGATGCTCTACCATCACCCCTTTGGGCTGCCCGGTTGAACCCGAGGTATAGATCACATAGGCCAAGTGATCGGGCCTTACCGCGCTCTGAGGATTCGTTTGAGGATGTTGGGTGAGCTGGGTCTGAATGCGATCGAGGGCTACCACTGTACCCGCTGGAAAGGTTTTGAGCAGGGCAGCGGTCAGGTCAGATTGCGTTACCAGTATCTCAATCTCACTATCCTGGGCGACGAATGCCAGTCGTTCCGCTGGGTAGCTGGGGTCAAGGGGCACGTAGGCGGCACCGGCCTTAAGAATTCCCAACAGGGCGATGATCAGGGCGGGCGATCGCTCCAGACACAGGCCGACTAAAGTCTCTGGCTCGACCCCAAGGGTTTGCAAGTAGTGGGCTAACTGGTTGGCCTGCTGGTTGACGGCCTGGTAGGTGAGCTGCTGATCCTCAAAGACCAGCGCAATAGCGTCAGGGGTGCGCTCAACCTGCTGTTCAAAGCAGTGGTGAATGCAGCAGATCGGCTCATCGTGGGTCAGCGGCAGATTCCACTCGACCAAAAGCTGATGTTGCTCAGCGGCAGACAGCAGCGGCAGCTCAGCCAATCGCCGATCGGGATCGGTAACCATGCCCCAAAGTAGGGTTTGCCAATGCTCAAACCAGCGGGCGATCGTCGAGTTCTCAAACAGGCTCTGGTCATACTCGATCGCCACGGTTAAGTTATGGGATGTGTCAATGACCTCCAGGCTGAGGTCAAACTGCACCTGGTTTGGCTCCAGGCTGATGGGCTCAAGGGTCACGTTACCCATGGTCAGTTCAGCCCAGGGCGCGTTGTGTAGGGCAAACCAAACTTGAAACAGCGGCGTGTGGTGCAGGCTGCGATCGGGCTGGAGCGCTTCGACCAGCTTTTCAAACGGGAGGTCTTGATGGTCATAGGCGGCGAGGGTCGTCTGCCGAATTTGGCTGAGCAGCTCGCGCACCGTGAGCTGAGGATGAAGCTGCGATCGCAGCACCAAGGTGTTGACGAAAAACCCAATCAACGGCTGAACTTCTGGCTGATTGCGGTTAGCAATCGGAGAGCCCACCACCACATCCGACTGCCCGGTATAGCGGTACAGCAGGGCCTTAAAGGCCGCCAAGAGCAGCATAAACAGGGTGACATCGGTGGCCTGACTCAGCTGGCGGAGCGCGATCGCAAGCTGGGGCGATAGGGTCCAAGTCTGTTTCGCGCCTTGCCGACCAGGGGCACTAGACCGAGCGCAATCGCTCGGTAGCTGGAGCGGCGTTAGGTCGGCCAATTGCTGCGTCCAGTAGTCGAGCTGCGGCTGAAGCTGCCCTGCCTGGAGCTGTTCTTGCTGCCAAACGGCAAAGTCGGCGTATTGAATTGGCAGGTCGGGCAAAGCCGCTGGGCGGTTCTCAACCAGGGCTGGATAGAGGGTTGCTAACTCCTGCACAAGCACACCCATCGACCAGTTGTCGGCAATGATGTGGTGCATCACCAGCAGCAGCACATGCTCCCGCTCCTGAAGCCGGATCAGCGTTCCCCGCAACAGCTGATCTTGGCTGAGGTCAAAGGGCTGACAGCTGGCCGATCGCACAATTTTTTGCAGCTGAATGTTTGGGTCTGACGCGGCAGTTAGATCGAGGATGGTGAGCTGAAAGGCGCGATCGGGATGCACCACCTGCATGGGCTGCTGCTCCACCGTTGTAAACGTGGTGCGCAAAATCTCATGCCGCTGGATCAGCGATTGAAAGCTCTGCTGGAGAGCGGAGGAATTTAGTGCACCCCACAGCCGCACGGCGATGGGCAAGTTGTAGGCCGAATTGCCCGGCTCGAGCTGATCTAAAAACCACAGCCGCTGCTGCGCTGAAGCAACCGGAAAGATAAAGCAATCTGTTGCCGTTGGGCTCGCGGCTGGCACCTCAGGCAATGGATTTGCAGCGGCGTGGTCGGAGGTATGGGGTGAATGTACAGTAGAGGTCATCGTGGATCTTCCGGATGGTTGGCTGTCGCTGGGGTGGCAGCCGAGGTCAATGGCGATAGGCTTGGCGAGAAACCCGCTGAATTTTGGCCGTTGCTACCGGCTGTTGCGATCGCAGTTCGTCGATCTGGCTCGCTAGGCCAGCAATAGTTGGGAAATCAAACAGACGGCGCAGCGGCAACTCCACCTGAAACTGTTGGTAAACTTGGGCGATCATCTGGGTCGCTAGCAGCGAGTGACCGCCGAGTTCAAAGAAGTTGTGGTGAATGCTGAGGTCAGAGGTTTTCAACACGGTGGCCCAAATCTGACTGAGCTGTTGTTCCGTCAGCGTTTGAGGCGGCACCAAGGCAACGGTTGGCTCGGGTTGGGCATCGGCTTCAGGAAGTGCTTGGCGATCAACCTTGTCGTTGGGGGTCAGGGGAAGCGCTTCTAGGGATACAAACACCGAGGGCACCATGTAATCGGGCAGTTGCGATCGCAGCCTTTCCCGCAGTTCTGCCTGAGATGGCTTATTAAGGAACACGCCATAGGCCACTAGCCGCTGGTCTCCAGGTTCTCCTTGCGCCACCACCACCACGTCTTTTATCTCTGGCTGCTGGCGCAGCACCGCTTCAATCTCGCCTAGCTCAATGCGGTAGCTGCGCAGCTTCACCTGGTGGTCGAGACGGCCCAGGTGCTCTAGGGTGCCATCGGCTCGGTAGCGGGCTAGATCGCCGGTTTTGTAGAGACGCGAGTGAGCGGTAAAGGGATGGGGAATAAAGCGTTCAGCGGTCAGCTCAGGCCATTGCCAGTAGCCCCGCGCCAGCCCGGCTCCGCCGATGTACAGCTCCGCCGCAACGCCAACGGGCACCGGTTGCAACATCTCATCCAGTACATAGACCTGGGTGTTATGAATGGGGCGACCGATAGCGATGCCGCCTGCCGTGGAGGTCACATTCTGTAGGGTGGACCAGACGGTGGTTTCTGTCGGGCCATAGAGGTTCCACAGAGCTTTGCCTTTTGTCAGCAGCTGGTTTGCGAGATCTGATGGCAACGCTTCGCCGCCCGAGAGCAGGGTTAAATCAGCCTTGCCGGCCCACCCCGCACTGAGGAGCATGCGCCAGGTGGCTGGGGTGGCCTGCATGACGGTGGCTTGGTGGGTCTCTAGCGCGGCAATTAGCTGTTGGGCATCGCGGATTGCGGCTTGAGGGGCGATCGCCACCTGTGCCCCCACCGTCAGCGGCAGCAATAACTCCAGTACCGCTATATCAAACGACAGGGTGGTGACCGCTAGCAGCCGGTCGTGAGCCGTGAGTTGCAGGTGGTGTTGCAGTGACAGCAGAAAGTTGACCACTGACTGGTGCTCGATCATCACGCCTTTGGGCTGACCTGTAGAGCCCGAGGTGTAGATCACATAGGCCAGACTTGTCGGTGAGACCCGTCCTAGCGGATTGTCTTGGGATGACTGCGCTATCTGAGCCCAAGTTGTGTCTAAACGCAGGATTTGCGGCGGCTGGGGAGACGTTTCTAAGTCGGTCATCCACGCCGCCATTAAGCTCGATTGGGTGACCAAGAGGGCAAGCTGACTGTCTTGCACCATGAAGCGCAGCCGGTCAGCCGGAAAATTGGGGTCGAGGGGCACGTAGGCGGCTCCGGCTTTGAGAATGCCCAGCAGCGCTATCACCATGAGGGGCGATCGCTCCAGGCAGATACCCACCCGGGCTTCAGACTCAATACCGAGAGTATGCAAGTAGTGAGCCAGCTGGTTGGCCTGCTGATTCAGCTCTCTATAGGTGAGCTGTTGCTCATCAAAGACCAGGGCGATCGCATCGGGACTCCGTTCAACTTGCTGCTCAAACAGCGCATGAATGCTGCACTCGGGCAAAGGCAAAGCCGTTTGATTCCAGTCCACCAACAGCTGCTGGCGTTCGGCGGCGGGAAGCAACTCCAGGTCTAAGAGCCGCCGATCGGGGTAGGCCACAATGCTGTCTAGCAGGGTTTGGAAATGTTGGCAGAAACGAGTAATCGTCGCGTCGTCGAAGCGATCTGAGCGATACTCAACAGTCCCAATCAACCCTGGTGCCGTTTCTTCCATCGCCAGAGTTAGATCAAATTTGGCCGTCCCAGAATGCAGTTCACTGACTTCTAGGGTCAACTCCGACAGCTCCAGGCTGGGGCGGGGAACGTTCTGTAGCGCAAACATGGCCTGAAACAGTGGAGTGGTAGTGCGATCGGGCTGAAGGGCTTCCACCAGGGTTTCAAACGGTAGGTCGCTGTGGCTATAGGCATCTGTCGCCGTGGTCTGCATCTGGTGGAGAAAGGTGCGAAAGTCGGGGTTGCCCGACAGATCGCTGCGCAGCACCACCGGGTTGATAAAACAGCCAATCAACGACTCCAGCTGCGGCTGCGATCGCCCAGCGGTGGGGGTGCCGATGCACAAATCGGTTTGGCCGCTGTAGCGGTAAAGCAACACCTGAAAGGCGGCGAGCAAAGTCATGAACAGGGTGACGCCCCCCCGCTGGCTGAATTGCTGAAGAGCGATCGCCAGGGGCGTAGGCAAGCTAAACTCCTGAAGGCGGCCTGGGCTGGCCTGATCGCTGGACGCAGACGACCCCATGGGCAATTGCAGCAGGGGCAACGGGCCACTCAATTGCTGCTGCCAGTAGGCCAGATGGGTCTCAAATTCTGGGTTGGCCTGCTGCTGCCAAACTGCAAAATCCTTATATTGAATGGGCCGGGCTGGCAGAGGCGACGGCTGACCCGCCAAAAAAGCCTGATAGAGGGTCGCCACCTCTTGAATGAGCAGCCCCTTAGACCAGCCATCGCTGACGATGTGATGCATCACCACCAGCAGCCGATGCTCCTCGGGAGCCAGCCGCAGCAGCACCAGGCGCATCGGCTCTTCTTGACTCAGATCAAAGGCATAGTGGGCGATCGCCTCAGACTGGCGCTGAATCTCAAACTGCTGTTCTTCCTCAGTTAACCCCTGGAGATCGATCAGCGGCACCGCCATCGGCTGCCAAGGCAAAATCACCTGGCGCGGCTCGCCTGCCCGACTCATAAATCGACTGCGAAGAATGGCATGTCGCTGCTGCACTTCATTCAGGCTGTGCTCAAGCACATCGGCGCGCAACTGGCCGTGCAGCTGTACCACCGCCGCCAAGTTGTAAAGCGGGCAAGCGGGAGCGAGCTGATGCAGAAACCAGAGCCGCCGCTGGGCAAACGAGAGCGGATAGGTCGAATCAGGTGTCGCCACCGAAATGGATGGAGCCACCGCTTGGCGCTGCTTTAGCGTTTGCTCTAGCAGCGATCGCTGAGCCGGAGAGAGGGCGGCAATGCGTTGAGACAGATCGTTCATGACTTTGCTAACAGTGCGTCAAGGTCTTCTGGAGAAAGCGCCTCCAGGTCGGTCAGAATGTCTTGAATGGCATCCAGAGCCTCGGTCGAGGACTCGTCGTCGGGGGAGATCTGAGCAGCGATCGCCGCGGCGAGGCCCGCAATGGTGGGTTGCTCAATCAACAAAATGCGCAGGGGCAACTCCACCTGAAAGGCCGCTCGAATGCGAGACATCACCTGTACAGCCAAGAGGGAGTGGCCACCCAGGTCAAAGAACGTCGCATGAATGCCGATTTCGTCAATGCCGAGCAAGTCTTGCCAGATCCCAGCGACGGTTTGCTCAATGGCATTGCGGGGCCGATCTGACCGGGGCACATCGGGGGCGACGGTGCTGACAGGCGATCGCTCAAGGCGATGGAGCTGCTGCTGCATACGGGGGATGAGGTCGGTGGTTGAAATCACAACCTGAGGGATATTTCGCAGGGTGAGAATCCGTTTGAAGGTTTCGATGCCTTCCTCCCGCGATAGGGTCGCGGTGGCCGCCACTTCTGAAGTGGCGGTGTTAGCTTCGTCCCAAAAACGCCAGCCCTCCCAATTGACGCTAATCCAGGGGGTTGGTTGGCTTTGATTGAGAGCAGGCACCAGCGCATCCATAAACCAGTTGGCGGCCGCATGGGCAATGAAACCGCCAAGCTGGGAAGCAATTGAGGATTGAACTAGGCAAAAATCAAGGCATTTAGGGGCTAGAGCCTCAGCTAAAACCTGTAGGCCTTTGACCTTGGGCACAAACTGCCACTCACTGTCCTGGCGTCCGGTCTGTTGAATGGGTCGAAATGAAGCTTCTGCGGTGATTTCTGCGGTGTGCATGACGCCGTGCAGGGCTTCCCAATGGGCCTCAATTTGGGCGATCGCCGCCTGCACCTGGGCCAGATGGCTCACCTCAGCGGTACAGACTAAAACCTCAGCCCCCAAACTTTCTAACCGCTGCAGGTGATGAATCTTGCGACAGACGGGATCGGAGTTGGGCTGCTCTGCCAGCCAATGAGGCCAGTCAGAGCGGGGGGGCAGCGGCTCGGGTTCGAGAAACGCCAGCCGAGCCTGGACGGTTTGCGCTAGATTTCCGGCTAACGCATTGCCAATTCCCGCTAGGCCGCCAGTGATTAGATACACCCCCTGGGCGCGCAACGGCTTGGGCAACGGCTCGGGTGCAGGAATGGGCAACGGCTCAAAGGTTTGAGTCCAGCGGTGCTGGCTGCGGTAGGCAATGATGCGATCGCCGGTGGGATGCAGAAGCTCGGCCCACAGGCAGGCGACGATGCGACCAAGCAGATCGGAGGTGAGCAGGTCTGGCACAGCGACATCGACACTGCGGCAGCAGATCGTGGGGCAATCTTGGGCAATGACAGCATGGGTGCCCACCACCGTGGCCTGTTCAGGGCGCAGCAGCTCGATCCCAGTGACAGCGTGCACCTGATTGGTTAAGAGCCAGAGCGCCAGAGGCTTAGTGAGTTCAGCCTGCTGAAGCGCCTGAGTTAAGTACAGCACACTGTAAAAACCCAGGTCTTGAGCCGCCTCAAACTGGTCAGCATCAAATTGATTTAAGTTGAACGCTGGCGTGGTCAACGAGAGGCTCCAGCCGTGAACAATTGCATTGGGAAACTGCCCGGCTTGAAGCAGCGATCGCACCAGCGCCCGATAGTCTTCTGGCTGGTCAGGGTTCAGGCGATAGTCATTCTCCTGCTGCTGAAACTGAGCCCCTGCCCGCACCACAATCACGGCGTGATCCGTCGCCATGAGTCGTCGAGCTAGCTGCTCACAAATGCCGCGCTCGTCGACAAACAGCAGCCAAGTACGCCGCGATGAGTCAGAGGTTGGGACGTAGGGGAGGTGCGATCGTATCCAGGTTGGCAGGTAAAACCAGTCTTCAATGGGTGCTCGGAGTTCTGCCGCTGCCGCAGTGGGTACCACAGGTTTTGCCGGAGCAGGCTCTACCCAGTACCGCTGCCGCTCAAAGGGATAGGTGGGCAGCAGCACTCGCTGTCGCCGCTCATGCCGGTAGAATGCTGACCCATCAATTGCTACCCCGGTTAACCAAAGCTGTCCTAAGGTACGGAGTAAAAATGCCGTATCGGAAACCTGCTCCTGGGGATGACGCAGGGAGGTGAGAATCTGGGTGTCGCCCAAGGACTGCTGGCGGGCCAGTGTAGCTAAGGTGCGCCCTGGACCAACTTCTAGCAGTACCGTCGGCGACTGGTGGAGCAGTTCGCTCACCCCCTGGCTAAACTGCACCGGCTGCCGCAGGTGACTAGCCCAGTAGTCAGGGCTGGTAGCCTCTTCTGGCGTCAGCCAGGTGCCCGTAACGTTTGAAATCAGAGGAATTTGCGGTGGATGCAGGGTGACCTGGCTGACGGCCTGGCGAAACGGTTCCAGGGCAGCTTCCATCAGGGGTGAGTGGAAGGCATGGGAGGTTTTCAGCCGCCGACAGGAGATATTGTCCCGCTCCAAGCGGGTTTGCAGGGTGGCGATCGCCGCCACCGTTCCCGACACAACGCAAAGCTGTGGTGCATTGTGAACAGCTAACCAGCACTCATCTCCTAAATAAGGCTCCACCTGGTCAGCAGACAGTGCCACTGACAGCATTTTCCCTGTCGGCATCTGCTGCATCAGCTGCCCGCGCAGGGCGACCAAGTGCAGCGCGTCAGCCAGGGAAAAAACGCCTGCGAGACAGGCCACCACATATTCCCCCAGGCTGTGACCCAAGAGCGCCTGGGGTTGAATGCCCCACGTGATCCAGAGCTGGGCGAGGGCATATTCCACCACAAATAGAACCGGCTGGGCAATGGCCGTCTCTTGCAGCTGCGCCTGGGCCGCTTCGATCTGATCGGGGTGAGGGTACAGCAGCGATCGCAAATCCCAGCCGAGCTGCGATTTCAACAGTGCTGCACAGTAATCGATGGTCTGCTGAAAGTCGGGCTCGGTTTGGTAAAGCTCCTGCGCCATCTGCACATACTGAGAGCCCTGCCCCGGAAATAGAAAGGCCACCGTAGGATGATCCTGAGTCTGGGCAGCAGGCCCAGAGGGAGCCCGCAGGGCCGCGATCGCCTCGTCTCGATTTTGACAGACCAGCATTCGCCGCTGACCGAAAGCAACTCGCCCCGTGTGCAGCGTGTAGGCCACATCCGCCAGAGCCATCTCGGGATGGGTTTCCAGATGCTGCGCTAAGTTGTGAGCCACCTGCTCTAGGGCCGGGGGTGTTTTAGCCGATAGCAACAGCACCTGCCAGGGGCGAGATGGTGAGGATGGCGATCGCTCAGGCGCTGCTTCTAGCACTACGTGGGCGTTGGTGCCGCCAATGCCCATTGCGCTCACTCCGGCCCGCAGGGGGGAGTTTGCCGGCCAGTCTTGTCGCTGGGTATTGACGTAAAACGGACTGCTAGCAAAGTTAATTTGGGGGTTGGGCTGCTCAAAATTTAGGCTGGGGGGTAGTTGGCGGTGGTGCAGCGCCTGAGCGGTTTTGATCAGTCCGGCAATGCCTGCCGCCGCGTCTAAATGACCAATATTGGCTTTAACCGACCCAATGGCACAAAACTGACGCTTTGAGCTGTTAAAAGCCTGGGTCAGGGCCGCGATTTCGATTGGATCGCCCAGGGCGGTGCCGGTGCCGTGGGCCTCCAGGTAGGAGAGGGTTTCTGGCTCAACGTCGGCCAGGGCCAGGGCTTCGGCGATCGCGGCGGCCTGACCCGCCACGCTGGGGGCCGTATAGCCAACCTTGTCAGCGCCATCGTTGTTGATCGCCGCGCCTCGAATCACGGCATAGATTAGATCCCCAGCGGCGATCGCATCCTCTAAGCGCTTGAGCACCACAATGCCGACTCCATTGCCGCCGACCGTGCCCTGGGCTTGAGCATCAAAGGCACGACAGTGGCCATCGGGGGAAAAAATGCCGCCCGGCTGATAGCGATAGCCAGCGGTTTGGGGTGTATGAATGGAAACACCGCCAGCCAAGGCCATATCACACTGGTAGGTGAGCAGACTTTGACAGGCCAAAACCGTTGCTACTAATGAGGTGGAGCAAGCCGTCTGCACCGTCAGACTCGGCCCTTTCAAATTCAGCTTGTAGGATACGCGGCTGCTGAGAAAGTCTTTATCGTTGCCCAACAGAGTTTGGTAGTGACCCACGGTGGCCGTCAGGTCAGGTCGGGCCTGCAAAGCCTGCCAGTAGTCGTTGCTGCTGACGCCAGCGTAGACGCCGACGCGATCGCGGCACTGGGTGGGCGCATAGCCCGCACGTTCCAAGGCTTCCCAGGCGCATTCGAGAAAGACCCGCTGCTGAGGATCCATCAAGGTCGCTTCCCGAGGGCTATAGCCAAAGAAAGCCGCATCAAAGCAATCGATGTCGTCCAGGGGTGCGCCGGCTCTGACGTAGCTAGGGTCTCGCAAACAGGCCTGATCAACGCCAGCCGCCAGCACCTCTGCCTCGCTAAAAGATTGAATAGATTCCACTCCGGCGGCAAGGTTCTGCCAGAATTGCTCTACGGTTTTAGCCCCCGGAAAGCGTCCGGCCAGACTGATAATGGCAATGTCATCGGGTCGATTAGTCATGGTGACCTCCTTGCTGCATCTGGAGTCGACGCCGCTGTAGAGCGGCTTTTTGGCGACTGGCCTGGGTTTGGGCTGTAGTCACTAAGGATTCAGAGGGTCGCTCAAGATAGGCGGCGATCGCATGAACCGTGGGATGGCGGAATAGATCCACCAGGGAAACCGTTCGATTGAGCTGGGTCTGAAGCTGGCTCTGGACCTGCACCAGCAGCAGGGAATGACCACCCAGATCAAAGAAGTTGTCGTGGAGGCCAACCCGATCCAGCTTCAGCACCGACTGCCAAATCTCGGCGATCGCCCGTTCTAGTTCAGCCTGGGGGGCAATGTACCCATGGCCTAGCTCTGGTCGATCTAGCGAGGGTGCGGGCAGGGCGAGGCGATCGACTTTGCCGTTTACCGTCAGGGGTAGGCGATCGAGCACGACAAAGGCCCCCGGCACCATATAGTCGGGCAGCCGTTGCCGCAGCCAGTGCCGCAGCTCGATGGGCTGAAGCCAGGCCGACTGCTCCGGCGGGCCGGCCGCAGTCGGGGCTGCCCTGGTGCCCACCACATAGGCCACCAGTCGAAGCTGATCTGGCCCATCCGCATGGGTAACCACCACCACCGCGTCGCGCACGGCAGCATGCTGGGTCAGAACGGCCTCGATTTCTCCCAATTCGACTCGGTAGCCGCGAATTTTGACCTGGTGGTCAATGCGGCCAAGGTACTCAATCACGCCATCGGGGCGATAGCGGGTCAGGTCGCCAGTTTTGTAGAGGCGGTCTGGGGCCTCGAGGCCGTCTGCAAAGGGATTGGCGATAAAGCGTTCGGCGGTGAGGTCAGGGCGATTCCAATAGCCTCGAGCTACGCCTGCACCGCCAATGTAAAGCTCACCAACCACGCCAATGGGAACTGGCTGGTGCTGATAATCGAGAATGTAAAGCTGGGTATTGATGATCGGCCGACCAATCGGAATCGAGCCCGATCGCGGCTCCTGTGGAGTGACGGTATGGACACAGCAGCCCACGACGGTCTCGGTGGGGCCGTACTCATTCACTAAGCGCGTCTCAGGGGCGCGATCGAGCCAGCTATTCACCTGCTCGGCGGAAAGATTTTCGCCCCCGATAATAAAGGCGTGGGTACGACCAGAAAACTCGGCGGCAGTAAGCTGATGGCTGAGTAGCTCCAGCTGGGCGGGAGTAATTTTGACCAGGCTGAAGTTTGGGCGGCGGCGCAGCCCGGTAGCCAGGGCGTCTAAACCCCAGTCTTCGGGCAGCAGTTCAACCGTTTGACCCGCCAGCAGGGGCGAAAACAGGCTGGTGATGGTCATGTCAAACGAGATCGAGGACTGCACGGGTGCCCCCTGGCCCGCTGCGAGGGGGTAGGCCTGCTGACACCAGGTGAGATAGTTCACCAGCCCGCGCTGCTCAATCATTACGCCTTTGGGTTTGCCCGTTGATCCCGAGGTATAAATTACGTAGGCCAGCTGATCGAGGGTGGCGGTGTGGCCCAGATTGGTGATGGGCCGCTGGGCGATCGCCGCCGTCTGAGTGTCAAGCTCAATCACCTGGGGCTGCCAATCGGTGGCCAGCCCCAAGCCGAGGTCTGACTGGGTGATCAAGACCTGTATCTGGCTGTCTTGCACCATAAAGGCCAGCCGCTCGAGGGGATAGCTCGGGTCTATGGGCACGTAGGCTCCCCCCGCCTTCAAAATCGCTAGCAGACTGACCAGCAACTCGGGCGATCGCGGCAGGCAGACGCCTACCAGTTGCTCAGACCCCAGCCCCAGCGTTTGCAGATAGTGGGCCAGCTGATTGGCTCGCTGATTGAGATCCCGGTAGGTCAATTGCTGCTCGGCATAGCGCAGGGCGATCGCCGCGGGCGTCCGTTCTACCTGATCTTCAAATAACTGCTGGAAGGGGCGATTGGGGATGGGGGCGGCGGTCTGATTCCAGTCCCACAACATTTGCCGACGTTCAGCTTCGCTCAGCAGCGGTAAAGCCGCCAGAGACTGATCGGGGTTGGCCACAATGCCCACCAACAATTGCTGAAAGTGCGCCATCATGCGGTGCAGGGTAGCCGGAGCGAACAGCGCGGTATTGTACTCCCAATGGCCCTGAATGCCTTGCTCGGTCTCGATCAGCGACAGGGTGAGGTCAAATTTAGCCGTGCCCGTCTCAAGCTCGGCCAGCTCAACGGTAAGGTAGGGCCAATCGAGCCGAGTGGGTAACGGCTGCAAGTCAAACATGACTTGCACCAGTGGGCTATAGCTAGGATCCCGCTGAGGTTGGAGAGTTTCGACCAGGGTTTGAAACGGCACGGCTCCGTGACTGTAGGCCGCCAGAGCCATCTGCCGCACCTGGTGCAAGAACTCTCGAAACGGCATCGAGCCGTCGGGCTGGGTGCGCAAGGCCAGGGTGTTGATCGAGCAGCCAATCGCTTGGGGCTGCTCAGGTTGGGGCTGGGCCAGGGCTGACCCGACGAGCAGATCGCGTTGCCCCGTGTAGCGATAGAGCCAGGCTTTAAACGCCGCCAGCAGCACCATAAATAGAGTGGCTTTCTCCTGCTGGGCTAAAACTTTGAGCGGGGCGACCAAAGCCGAGTCGATGATGAAGGGCGCGCGCGCCCCCTGAAAGGTCTGAAGGGCAGGCCGAGGATAGTCGATCGGCAGTTGAAGAATCGGCAGTTCACCCGAGAGCTGCTGCTGCCAGTAGTCCAGCTGGTGCTGCCAGGGTTGGGAAGCGAGGAGGTGTAAAGGCGGCTTAGAACTAGGCTCGGGAAAGCAGGGCTTTGTTAGACCCGCCAGACAAGCGTGGTACTGAGCTGTGAGTTCTTGAAAGAAGATATTGGCCGATCTGCCGTCAAAGATCAGATGGTGCACCACCGTCACCAGCCGCTGATGGCGGGGCTCAAGTTGGCACAGCAGCAGCCTGAACAGCGGACTTTGGCAGAGGTCAAAGGGCTGTCGAGCGATCGCCTGCGTCAACTGCTGCATCTCCGCCTCGCGGCGGTCAGATTCCCAAGCCCGCAGGTCAACCTCTAACCAGGGCAGTTCAATTGTGGGTGCGGTCGCCAGGGTAGGTTGACCCGCCTGCAAAACCACTTGGCTACGTAGAGCCGAGTGGCGCTCTACCAAAATTTGCAAACTCTGGCGCAGGGCCTCGATGTTCAAGCTGCCCTTAAAATCTAGGGCGATCGCGACGTTGTAGGCTGGGCTTTGGGGCTGAAGCTGTTGCAGGAAGAAGATTTGAGTTTGGCTGGGGGTGAGCTGGGCGGTGGGCTGAGCCGGGGCTAAAGACGCTCGTTCTACCTCGGGAGACTGGCGAGAAACCTGATCGAGAATGCGCTGGGCCATCTGATCGGGCGTGATGTCCTCAAAAAAGTCTGCGATCGCAATCTCGACCCCCCAGTCGGTTTCAATCTGGCCCTTCAATGCCATGACTCGTAGGGAGTCTAGCCCCAGTTGAGTCAGGGGGATGTGGGGCTGCACCTGCTCAGGGGCACATTGCAGCGTCTGGGCAATGGCCTGCTGTAAGTGGGCGGCGAGCAGGCTAGACCGATCTTGGCTAGGGGCCTGGCGCAGGCACTCGGCACTTAGGGGGGCGGGTGGGGAGACTGGGACGGCAATCGCCATCGGTGCAGCTAAAACACTGCACTTCACCAGGGACAACTGGTCGGTCAAGTAGGCTTGCCGACAGGCGCGCCGCTGAATTTTGCCGCTGGTGGTTTTAGCAATGCTGCCCGGTTTAATCAGGGCGACGGCGTACACCTCAACCTCATGGGTGGCGGCGATCGCCTGCCTAATCGCTGCGATGGCCCCATCGAGATCGGGCTGTTGGCGAAACTCCAATTCCTGCACGATCACCAGCCGTTCTGCGTCCTCAACTGGTACGGTGAAGGCAGCACAGCCACCGCTTCGGAGGGCGCTATGGCTCGTTTCAGCAGTGTGCTCCAGATCTTGGGGATATAGATTGCGGCCCCGCAGAATGATCAAATCCTTGAGGCGACCAGTGACAAAGAGCTCTCCCTGGTGCAGAAACCCCAGATCTCCCGTTCGCAAAAAAGGGCCAGCGCCGCTGTCTTTGAGGTATGCCTGAAAGGTGTCTGCCGTCGCCTGCGGGTTCTGCCAGTAGCCCTGCCCGACGCTGGGGCTGCTGACCCAGATCTCGCCAACTTCTGCTTCGGCACAGCGGGTCAAGGTCTCTGGCTGGACGATCGCAATTTGCTGGTCGGGCAGGGACTGGCCGCAGCTAACTAGCGCCTGAGCCCTGGCTTGCATCTGCACCGGCGTAACCCAACCGCGATCAAGATCTGCCGCTTGAAAGGCTTGAACCATCGGCGACTGGGCCACGGTGCTCCCCGACACCATCAGCGAGCCCTCCGCCAACCCATAGCAGGGATAGTGCGCCTCGGGCCGAAAGCCCCAGGGCGAGAAGGCTGTTGTAAATCGCTCCAGCGTCTGCGCCCGAATTGGTTCTGCCCCGTTAAAGGCCACCTGCCAAGAGCTTAAATCTAGGGTCTGCCGCTGCTCTGGCGAAATTTTCTCCACGCACAGGTCATAGGCAAAATTTGGTGCGCCGCTGGTGGTGGCCCGATAGTCAGAAATGGCTTTGAGCCAACGATAGGGACGTTGGAGAAAGGAAACAGGCGACATCAACACACAGCGAAATCCGCCGTAGAGCGGCTGCAAAATGCCGCCAATTAAGCCCATGTCGTGGTAGAGCGGCAGCCAGGACACAAAGCAGCTGGACGCCGAGTGCCCCATCATCTGGTACGTGGCCATCGCATTGTGCAGCAGGTTGCGGTGACTGAGCATCACCCCCCTAGGGTTGCCTGTGGAGCCAGAGGTGTACTGCAAAAAAGGCAGAGTGTCGCCGCTGATGTCCGGCATCTGCCAACTGTCGGCCAGGGCTGGGTCGAGGGTGTCGGTCGCCAGCCATTGAAACGACTGAGTTTGAAAGTTATGCTCCATCAGCGTTTGCAATCTAGGCAAGGTCGCCACCGTGGTGAGGGCGATCGCCGCCTCTGCATCCTGAGCGATCGCTTGAATACGCGGAGTTTTGCGCGCATTTTGGGGCGGATAGGCGGGTACAGCAATCACCCCGGCATAGAGACAGCCGAAAAAGGCGGCCACATAGTCAAGCCCGGCCGGGTAGAGCAGCAGCGCCCGCTGGCCCGCTAGACCCAAGGCTTGCAGCTGAGCGGCGATCGCCCGGCTGCGCTGATCGAGATCCCGATAGCTCCAACGAGCCGATTCAACCTCGCCGTCTTGGAGAAAGGTAAAGGCGATTTGGTCGGGCTGGGCCTGCGATCGCTGGCTCAGGAGTTCGACCCAGGTGCAGCCGCCTCGGGCTAGTTGTGGCCAAGATTGAGATCGCTCAGTCATGCTAATTCATGCTCAAAAACTGGGTTAATAACGGCTACCTAGACGTAGCTGCGGCCTAGCCGCCACTGAACAAAATCGGTCAGCAGTCTGGCCCCGGCCAGCTTGACAGGGGATATCTTCGGGGCAACTCCGGGCTGATGCAGTGGACGACTGTGCTTACCCAGGCCCAACCCTGGTCGCTGCCGCACTTGGGCGAGAAGACTAATGAAAAATATTATCAATAAGAGTAGAACACAATTCCTCGGCCATAGCAAGCATCCTGAGAAAAGTTCCTATCTAACTTCAGGCTACTGTACCGCATAATGCTCAGGTGTTTTGGTCGTATATCGGCCAAAACCTTTTTAAAATCGTCAAATTGAAGTCAATCTAAAATCTTGACAGGAAGGTTCATCCCTGAATTAATAGGTAGTATTCTCATTTAGATCTCTGATTCTTAGATGCATTTGCCCCTGAATGCCCATGCTTAATGACAACCCTTAATGACAATTTTCTCTGGACAGTGGGCGCCCTAGGTATTAGCTCTGCCCTACCCTGCCCCGGCAAGGCCACAGGGGGCTAGCCATGTCGTTTTTCTCAACTTTGCGCTCTCTGCGTCTATTCCTCACGGTTTGGAGCGGTCAGACGGTTTCGCTTTTGGGCAGTCGCATGACCAGCTTTGCGACGCTGCTCTGGGCGTGGCAAATCACCGAGCAGGCCACGGCGTTGTCACTGCTCTGGTTTTTTATTCAGCTGCCCCAGGTGCTCATTGCCCCATTTGCAGGAGCAATCGTTGATCGCTGGCATCGCAAAACTCTGATGATGGTGGGCGACGCGATCGCCGCCCTATCCACCGTGGTGCTGTTAACCCTATATCTGACCGGGCATCTGCAGATTTGGCATTTTTATGTCACCGGGGCCGTCAACGCAGCGTTTGCCCAGATCCAGGAGCTGGCCTATTCTGCCTCGGTGGCGCTGATGGTGCCCAAGGCCCAGTACAACCGGGCCAGCAGTTTAGACTTTCTCGCCAGTTATGGTTCGCGAATTCTGGCGCCGGCCATGGCGGGGATGCTGTACCCCATAGTTGGCCTGGTGGGTATTTTTGTTATTGACTTAGCCACCTTTGCGATCGCCGTCAGCACGGTGCTGTGGGCGCCCATTCCTCAGCCTCTGTTGTCTAAGGATGATGCAGCGAAGGGAATATGGCCCGACATGCAGTTCGGCTTTCGCTATATGTTTGCCACACCGGGGCTGTGGGGCCTGTTGCTACTGGCCATGCTGTTTCAGTTGATTCATGACCTGGGCGATGCTGTGTATGCGCCGATGATTCTGGCGCGCAGCGGTAGTGATGCAGCGGTCTTTGGGGCCGTCGGCGCCGCCGCTGGCCTGGGCGGCGTCACCGGAGCAGTGATGATGACGGCTGGAGGTGGTTTCAAACCCCGTATCCACGGTGTGTTGCTTGGCATGATCGGCGCTGGCTTGAGCAAAACCCTCTTTGCCCTGGGGCAAAGTCCCCTCGTCTGGTTGCCCACCCAGTTTTGTTCCTCGTTCCATTTTCCGATGTTGGGTAGTTCTGAACAGGCCATCTGGCTCTCAAAGGTGCAGCCCAGCATCCAAGGTCGTGTCTTTGCGGCTCGCTGGATGATGGTTCAGTTGGCCTCTCCGCTGAGCTTCTTAATCGGAGGGCCGTTGGCCGATCGGGTCTTTGAACCTGCTATGCAGCCAGGCGGCCAGCTCGCACCCCTCCTGGGCAACATCTTCGGCACTGGCACCGGAGCGGGAATGGCCGTTCTATATGCCTTGACCTCCATTGTTCTGCTCGGCATTGGCCTGGGCGGATACGCGATCGCGACCCTGCGCCAGGTTGAGCAGATCGTGCCCGATCACGATGCGATCGCCGCTGCCCCATCGGAACGTTAACTCCCTCACAAATCACTCAAAACTATGAAATCCTCCCCCATTGATCGCTATTCAGACTACGACCTCTACGCTCGCATCTATAACGACGAAATCGGCGATCGCCTGAGCCGACTGGCGTTGTTACCCCTGGAGCGCCTATTGTTCTCGACCTTACCCGCTCCAGCATCTCTGCTCGACCTCTGCTGTGGCACGGGGCACCTGGTCGCCGATCTAACCCGCCGAGGTTATACAGTCTGGGGGCTGGACGGCTCTGAGCAAATGCTGCACTATGCCCACTTAAACGCGCCCGAGGCGACATTTCTGCTGGCCGATGCCCGGTCATTTTCCTTGCCCCAGCCGGTTCAAGCGGTCATTTCTACCTCTGATTCGCTCAATCATATTTTGCAGCTCGACGAGCTGAGCCAGGTGTTTCAAAACGTCCATGCCGCCCTCGTTCCCCAAGGCTACTTTCTCTTTGACTTCAACCTAGAGAGCCGTTACCAGGCCGCAACCTGGAACGGCTCCCTCTCGGGGGGCATTACTGAAGACTACGCCTGGGCAGCCCAGCGCTTGTACGATGGCCATCTGGGCCAGGTGAATTTGACGATTTTTCAGCGGGTCGAAAATGACCTGTGGCGACGCTCTGATAGTTGCCTGACCGGCAGAAGTTATGACATCGCAGCGGTGCAGTCGGCATTAACTCAAGCTGGCTTTACGAATATTCAAATCTACAATGCTCAGGACGACTTTGATATCCAGGATTGGGGTGAGGGTAAAGTTTATATCTGGTGTCGCAAAAGCATAGCGATCGATTAGTCTCAGTAGATCGAAAAGGCTTCTCTCAGCCTTGACTCTGCCCTCACCCCAAACCCCTCTCCCAAGCTTGGGAGAGGGGCTTTGAATCTTTCCGGCTCCCCTTTCTCCTAATAAGAGGAGGAGGGGCTGGGGGATACAGCTTATTTCCCGCAGGGTGGGCCAGCAGGGGCCTTGTGGTCTACTAAGCTTCTTTATAGGCTGTCTGTTTTGAAGCAAGGGCTATTTTGCAAGGCTAAATTCTTGCTGATTTGACATAGGTGAGTGTTCTAAATACAGGGCTCAACTTCAATGGCCTCAATGTTTTTAACAATGGCAGGCGCTAGCTCTGATGGCTTTTCGCTGTTGCAAGAAACCTTTAGCTGAATTGTGCGATCGCCGTCTTCTATAACCTCCCCCGAATAACCTTTGATTGCTCCAGCTCCGGGTTTAAACCGCAGCTCGAAGCGATAAATCGGCTTGGTTGGATGGGCTTCAATCAGACGACACGACACTGGATAATCTAGCCAATCCCAGCCGTGGCGAAGCATTAGTTCTCGCTCGAGGGGCTGTGCTTCATAGGGCAACATACCCCAGCCGCGATAGATTTCAGCCATCACTTGAATCGGTCCGGTGCGCGTCAGCAATGCCGCAAAAGAATCTGGAGTTAACCGTCCGTAGTAGCGTCCAGAGGGTAAATCAATCAGCGTCGGTGCAAAGCGATGACAGCCGATGTGGCTCACCTGCCAAACCCTCACCTGGGGTTGTTCTAACGCCTCGACCGTTTTGGCTGCCCGATAGAAAAACGGCTTGCCATAGCGAGCACAGCAGCGATCGTGACTGCCGTGGGTACAAATTAAAATATCGCGAATTTCAGCGGGACGCTCACCACCCTGGGGATGAATGAGCTGTGTGGTGAGCAGCGGCACCACCGCCTCTAAACTCGCCACCTGAAACTCTTGAACGTGGTATCCGGTCGCTAAACCAGTCGGCTGCCGGAAAATCATCACCCGCGTTTGGCCTGTCTGCTGAATCTGGGGATTGTAAATGAGCAGTGGCCGTACACCTTGGGTCTGCTGACACTGTTGCAAGCAGGTCTTGAGTTCAGCCGGCAGGCGAGGAGAGTCGAGGGCGTTTGCAGTCCACGGTGGCGGGCACTCAGTCAGGATGTACAGAGGTGTATTGATGGCATAGCCAATCAAATCCTCTCCCATCTGGGCAGAAACATCGGCACAAAAAGACGACTTGGCTAGCATTGAGGCAATCCTTAGCAAGTGCTAGAGCGGACTGAGCGTTTCTTGGTAGGCCAAATGAGCTTTGATCTCCGCCTGCGATCGCAGCGCCGGACGTAGCCCCTGTTGGCTAAACTGGGTCAACGCCTGAGCCTCACCGGCTGGTAGGGCCTGGGGCTGGGTGGTATTGCTATAACTCATCGAGACCATAGCCCGCACCGGATCCGAGAATTCAACCGCTGCCACGTAGGAATCGCCGCCGACGGCCGCAAACCGATTGTCTTCAGTCGGCATAAACCAAACGGAGCGAAAGACACCTAGGGGTTCGTCAGCGCCGTTAGCAGGCAGATCGACATCCTCGGCCTGAAGGCGAAACACATCCCCCCAGGCCACATCCAGTTGTCCGTAGGTGGTTTGAACTTCTGCCGCCACCTGTTCTAAAACAACTACCGCTTGATCAGAATTGGCCAAGCCATCAGGCGTACTCAGGGGTTGAGCAGCATCCCAGGGCTGAGCAAACAGATCTGAAAAGCCCAGAGTTTCTGCCCACCGCACGAACAAAACTGCCCCGCGACTATCGGCCTGGGTCTGCCGATCCCACTGACTCAGCACCGATGCGGCCTGCTGCGCTAGGTCATTGCCCCCCTGCTGAGCCGCCGGCAGCAAGTCGTCTAACAGGCGATCGGCCAGTAGCATTCGGGTTGAATACTTATAGTCAATCAGCTCTGACCAGGTGATCGCATCGTCCTGCATCAGCATGGCTGCCGACTGCTGGGCGCGCAGGGCCATTGGCCCAGGGGGAGCCATATAGGCCGGGTAGTCGGTTGGGGAAATAGCGGGCGGGAACGTTGTCGTCCAGGGAGCATCGTTGGCGTTTTGTAGCCAGCCGCTCGCCGGATCGACGACGCGCGGCAATTCTTCGTAGGGATGAAGGTCTTGCCACAGGACGGTGGCTGTATCGCCAGGCTGCACCTCAGACCAGTCGGCAAAGTCTCCCTGCTTCCGGACAGGTACTTGCCCGTTAAACAAATGCAGAATGTGGCCGTCGCGATCGGCATAGATCACGCTGAACATGGGGAGTTGCAGCGGCTGTAGCGCGGCTTCAAACTCGCTGAGGGTGGTAGCCCGGGCCATAGTCCACCACTCTTCCAGGGCTCTGGCTCGATCTAAGCCTGCTACTCGCAGGGCCAGGGCAGTTCCCTCCGCCTCCCGCACTACTGGGCCATGGATAGAGCGCTTGATCATCAGGGGCTCGTCTCGCCAGGTGCCGTCGGGCTGTTTAATTTTCAGAACTTGCTGGCTCGCATCAAAATTGCGGACACCCCCTTCCCAGCGATAGCCATTGCCGACCAGCTCCAGCCGATAGGCATCCCAGCCGTCGTAGGTGTTGACGGTGTGCGTCCAGCCCAGCTGATCATTGAAGGCAATGTTTAAAACCGGGATACCCACCAGCGCAGCGCCATAGGCATTGATACCAGGGGCCGAGAGGTGAGCTTCGTACCAGCGAAACAAGTCGGCCCAAAACAGATGGGGATTGGCCAACAGCATCGCGTGACCGCTCTCACTGCGAGCCGGGGCGATCGCCCAGCCGTTAGAGCCCGGTCGATGCAAAGGCTCCAGCGATCGCGCCGACTCGTCACCAGCTTCCAGAGCCAAATCAGCAACTTCTTCCGGATTCACTACAAATGTGAAATGCAGCACTCGCTGCTGGTGAGCCAAAACATCGATGGCCGTCACGGGTAAAACCTGAGCAAAAGCCTGATCAATGCGATCGCCATGGGTCTGAGCATAGGCGTTAATGCCTGCGGCAAAGGCCTCTAGATTGGTTTGAAAATCGGGGTTTTGAGCGGTATACCACTCTGCTGCTCGCTCAGGAATTTCCATTGTGCGCACCCACACATCCGAGTCGCGATAGTCTTCTCCCCAGTACTCCGCCGCCCGCCCCCGCGCCTGACCATACAGCCGCAGCAGTAAATCAGCGTGGCTCTGCATCTGTGCCCAGCCAAAGGCATAAAACAGTCCTTGGGCATCGCGGCTATATATATGCGGCACCCCAGCGGTATCCCAAAGAATTTCAGGAGAGTTTTGGGCAGCGCTAGGACTGTAAAAGCCAATCGTCGCCGTCATCACCACTCCGAGCAAAAGAGCTACGCCCCGGCGTAACCCACGGCGCAGACCAAACCCAGGGAAACCATCCATAGCCATTTGTTGCATCAGCATCATGTCTAATCAATTTCCCTTGGGCTAAAAAGTTCAGCATGCCAGTGCCAACAGCTCAGGGCGATCGCAGGCCCCAGGGCCGCCAAGGTCGCGACATAGTTTGGCGAAGGGTGGAGTAGATACAAACACCAGGGTTGACTCCCACTAGGACCTGCTAGGCCTGGCAAATGCACCGCCGTAGCAGCCAAATCTTCGCCAACCTCTAGCCGATCAAATTCCCAAATCTCTAGCTGACTAAAGGGTCTTGACAGCCCTTCCCCCGTGGCTTTGACATAGGCTTCCTTACCTGTCCAAAGCTTAAAAAAGACAGCGCTTTGAACCTCTGATGGTAGCGTCGCTAACATCGCCCGTTCCCTTGGCGAGAGCGCCAGATCACTGACGGTTTGCCAAGCATAATCAGGCTGAATATGTTCTAAATCGATACCCACAGGCTGCCCTTGACCAATGGCGACCAAAGCCCACTCGTGAGTATGAGAGACATTAAACGAGAGGGCCGCTGTAGTGGGGAATTGAAGAGCAGGCTTGCCTTGAGGGCCATAGCAAAATTGCACGGTCTTCGGTTTTACCCCCAGATAACGACCCAGTAGTAGCCGTAAACACCCCCGAGTAGCCGTAAAGCGATCGCGATCGCGCTGAAACCGAAATTTCCCCGCCCGTGACCGTTCATCGGGAGAAAGCAGTAGCTGAAGCTGTTCCAGACAAGCTGGATGTAGCGACAAATCTATGCACCAAACATGAACTTCATCCCCTTGGCAAAAGAGCGGGACAGTAGCCGGAAACAGCCAGTTTTGGCTCGGTCGAGTAGTTACCATGCGCTCTCAGCCGTAAGTGGCAGCGCTTTGGTACCACTGCCAAAACGCTACTAGAGGTTCAGCCTGCCTCAACGTTGCCCAAAAGTGTCTATAGCTCCAGACGCAGTTACCAAGTATGAACAGAGATCGCATGCTCACAACCCATAGTGTTCCCGCTTGCAAATGAAAATTAATCCCAATAAGAATTAAGCCTTACTAGGATACTAATGTCAAGATTAATTTGAAAAACCCCTCAGATGCTTGTCAAGGTTAGTATATAAACATTTAAATACATAGTCTTCTTGGTAATCAATGGCAAAAAGAACAGTTTCAGTTTTTCCCAATATGCCTCTGCTCGACTTTATCTAGTTAGGCAGCATGGCAGAGGATCTCGGCCCAAGTGTCGAAGATCGGGCGAGGGACTGTCACAGACTCAGGGTTCTCTAATGATGTCTAGAGAAGTTGGAAGGTCCACAAATAAAGCCGGACAAAGGTCAAGGCATCGGAGAAGGTTGAATCTTGCTTGCTCGATCTAAATGGTCATGACGTGGATGGGATCTCCTGCAAGCAAGTCGGGACCCTGTCTGACCTGAGAACCTGGTTGGAATATGGCTTCAAGCAAAGCAAAAATGAACTCGAATGGACTGACTTTCGCGTAATTGACTACGCGCCGATTGAAAAGTGAAGGGAGATTATGATGAGCGCCTATTTAATGGTCATCTTGCACACGCCACCGATGCGGCCTGAGGGACTACTCCACCAGAGCAAAATGACTCAGGGATAGTTTTGTCGTATACCCAAACTTCAGACTGGGATGTAGGGAATGGATGGAAGAACTGGCTCAAGAACCTTCGCCTAATTCAGTTGCCCTGGGCAAGTCCGAATCTGCTACAACCGAGGCTAGAGGTGTTCGCAGTTCTCCAGCTGCAAGAAGGTCTTCAGATACTCATTGGGCTCATAAACTTGTTCCTAGATGCGCCTGTGCCCATCTCACAGAAATTTGCCTCTGCCTAGAATCAGGGAAGATCAGTATGATGTGACTCATTTCAGAAGAACCAAACAGACAAAAACGGATTCGGTAGTCTTGCCCAGATCCGTTTTTGCCTGTTTGGTTTGCGACACTCAATGTGTGAAGAGCACTTTAGCGTAAATTGTCAGCAGTTTAGGGCTACAGCGACATGACTATGCGAAAAACGACACTAATCTGCGAATCGCGACATTTAGCGTGCGAACGTACATTACTCGACAAAACCTATGGGCGATACTGGACTCGAACCAGTGACATCCTGCTTGTAAGGCAGGCGCTCTACCAACTGAGCTAATCGCCCGTGCTGCATTCGCAGTTTTATATCTTAGCAGAGGATAAGGGCGTTTCAGCCGTTTTTGTAAAATCTGGTCGATTGGGTGGGGTCACACCGCATGGACTAGAACTGGACTATCCCGTTGCCCCCTGTGACCCCACCCACTACCCGAGTCAAAGTCACCCTAAGGCTAGAGACCAAGGCAGCTCTGGAGCTCGTCGCTACCAGGCATGGGGTCAGTTTAAGCGAACTGCTGTCTACAGCCGCAGAGGAAAGATACTTAGGCTCTCAAAAGCCAGCCGAATCGTTAGACATCGTAATCGACTGGCTGACCCGGATAGAAGAGAAACTGGCTTCCCTAAGCGCTATACCTGGGCCTGTTTCTCCATCCCCCAGCCCACCAGCATCCCCCCAACCGCCCGACAAGCCTCAGAAGAAGCGGTGGGGCCCCAGACTTGGAGTCACAGGCTGTGCTAAGTCTGAGCCAACCTTGGACACGCCAAAACCCAGTGTGATGACCAGTCCCATTCAGGCGATTGATAAAGGACTGCCTGTCCATATCGATCACCTAATCGATCGCTGGGGCGGCGATAAGGCTTCAAAAGCTAGGCTCTGCCAGCTGGGCGGGCGTAAAGGCCATCTCTTCAAAGGCTCTATCACCCACGCTCAAACCGTTGAAGCTGTTACGAAAAATCTTGACCCAGAAAGCTTGCCTTGGTTTCCCACCAGCCAGGACAGAGACTTTTGGGTTCAGATGGACAGCTCAACGTTCGTGAAAACCATCCTAACGAAGCCATGACGAAATATACGATCAACTGCGGACGCTGCAAAGAAGATTTCACATCTACTTGTAAGGAAATGACAGCCTGTGACGCATGCATTCAAGCCATTGCTCAGAGAAGGCAAGAACGTTTGGACTACCATTACAAACGTTTGGACTACCATAAGGAAATACACCAGAAGCCAATAGAAGAAATAGCGAATCGCCTGCGTGTACAACCCAGCCAAGTACTAGGACTCTTTGACCTAATGGAATTGACTGTCCCAGATGAAGACTTTTGGACAGGGCTCCACGGTCAGTCCTGCCCAATTAAGCCAGAAAATTTGTCGTACGATACCGACCCCTCAGAAGTTTGAGTGCTTTACGCCCCTCGCCAATGACATGAGCGCGCGTCTCTTCTTCAACAGCCGTGAGGGGTAATATCAATCGTCCTAAAAAGCTCTGATGAACTTATTTAGGACGATTGATGGCTGCACGATTGGAGCAGGAGCACCCCCGCCCTGGCTGCTAACTGTGATAACTGGGGAGGTGTTCTGAGTTGTGATTCCAGTCGTCCTAGAAGAGATAGAAACCCCCGTTCCAGAGATGCCAATAGAGCCATTAACCGTCGCAGGATTTAAGGAAATACCTGTGGTGGTAGGTAGGATAAATGCCGTCTGTACAGGAAGATTGACATTAATCTGAGTCTCGATTACTGACTGAGCAGGGCCGGGGCCACCACCAGCATTACTTCTAGCCGTATGTTGGTGTCCAGGGTCATTAACCCCGTGATTGTGGGGAGACTGACTAAAGGCGTGAGCATGCCCAGGGTCACTGATTGGGTGAGTATGTCCAGGGTCATTCACCTCGTGGCTATGCGCTGTCTGACTAGCATTGTGCCCGTGAGGAGGCATTTGAGCGACCGTAAGGGTGACGGTTTCAGCGCCCGTCTTAGTACCTAAAGGACGGTTAGTTAAAACGCCATCAGTGCCAGCTCCAATCGTTACTCGTTGACGACAATCAGGAACTCGAAATGTCCCTAGAGGGTCGCCAATATTGTTGTAAGTAGTACCAATTGCCGTGTGAAGCAGAGGGTAAGCCGCAACAGCATAGCTTGTACCATCACACAGCAGCCAGCCTGTTTCAGGAGTACTCCGAGCAGATTCTTTAATATCCCCAATAGAGAAGATAGAAGTCGCTGAAATATTGACGGGCGTAACTTGTTCTACAGCCTGATACCGCAAATCTGAAAGGGTAGTAATCGCCCCGCCAGAGGTTACAAAATAGGCTAGGGGAACACAAAGCTGTGGGAAGGTTGCTCCCTGGACGACCGCGCCAGTGTCATCAATATAAATGCGCCCTGAGGTGTTATCAGGCAAGGTAATAGACCCAGCGCTGATGGCTACAGAGCTACCACTGGTAAGTAGTACTGCGGCAGAGGTGTAGCTTACTGATAGCCCCGAGACTTCGGTAATCTTGATTCGATTCTTCCAGTCATAGAACTGGGCTTTTATCTGGTCTGGTTCATCGTCTAACCAATCATCAATGACCTTCGGGCCATGTCCATATTCGTCTTCACCCGTCATCTGGGGAAACCCTGCGGCGTTGGCTAGTGAATCCTGCCAAACATCGCCTGTATTAAGTGTGGGCCTCATGCAATCAAATCCTTGTACTTAAAAAGAAGCCCGACTCAAGGCCGGGCGAGAAATCAAATTGGTTGTTGTTCGAGAACGCTTAAGCTGTTTCTGTGAACTCAAGCGTAAGGGAAGCTATTAGAGCATCTGCATCAACCGCAGGCACAGCTTCTATGTACACGCCTAAAATCGTGTCAGGTTGTGAGGAGGTATAAACCTGGTGCTTAAACAAGCGATCGTTCACTTCTGAATCGAGCGGGGTTGACCCTACGGTTAGCTGAACGTCTATCCCACTGCTGTTGACAATGCCAGCGCGAAAAGTCCAATCGGCGTAACCTGATAGACCTAGAATTCTTAGTCCTCTAATTAGGACTCCTGACGCAAAAGGTTTATTCATGAACCACTTGGTACTTGCAGTAATACCCTCAGCCTGAATGTTGAAGAGCTGAGCGGGCCTAATCCTTACAATCAACTCAGCATCGCTGGCAATGAGTTTCGCTACCCGCAGCGCGCTTGTGTCGAGGTTCGCATTGTTAATCCCAGTGGGAACTAGGCTTGCAAACTCGACGGTATCAACGTTTGGAACGATGGCGAAGAAGTCAATGATTGGGGCATCTTCGCCATCAATCGTGAATGTGAATTGGTAAGGAACGTTGTACGTTTCGCTCTCGGGTAATTCAATATCAACTTCACCAGCTGTGATATCAAACGCCACTTCGACCGGCAGATAGATGCTGTCGGGAATGGTCGAGTCATCAGTGATGTTATAGGCCAACCGCGCGGTCAAAGACCCAGCGAGGCCTGTCCCAGCTGAGTCAGCTAGGGTTCCTAAGATATTAGTCATTCTGGCCTGTGCCCTGTAAGAAATTCAGCTGGTTTGAATCGAAGTTATTGCGGTCGAGTACATCAACCAATTCACCGAGAATGTCTATGTTAGTTTCCTCGGTGAATATGAGGTTCAGCGCTGCATATAGCATCCAAGCTTCTCGATGCTGGTTGTTTATCACCGCCATCAAGTAGGTGAAGTAGTTTGGAGTAGCGTTCTGGAGCATCCAATGCAATAGAATAGGCCCTGTGTTCACGTCTTGAATTAGTTGGAGCCAATTAGGGATGTTGTTCATTGTTTTAAGCCACCTTTATAAACCATTCGATTTTTGTGCCATTCAGTAAGTTGACAGCGCTAGTTAAAGCCGTACCCCCACTGTTAGCACCAAAGCCAAAAGCTCGGACTTGCTGAATTTTATTGTTTGTGTAAATGTCTGTGTTTGACCATTGAGACCAGCGCACACCCTGAAAGTTGGCACCTAGAATAAGGCGTTCCTCACTGGTAGTCACGAACATTGCCCCACTGCCAGCAGCGGTAATTTTCCCCTCAACAGTAGACAAAGAGTTTTTGTTACCTGCATACAGGAAACCTCCGCCATCCCAGGCTCCTGAGAAACTGGCATAAGATACAGAAGCGCTAGCAAAGTTGTGGAAAGTAGCCGCACTAGCCCATTGACCCGTTTGGTTGTTTGTTAAGTCGTTGATTCTTATCAGCGCGCAATACGAATCTGTAGTGTTAGGTGCTGAAAGGTTGGTGATTCTAAACCTCACCTCATCTACATCTGAGCTGGTGTAGTTAGAACAAACTAAGTCTACAAGGGCGTCAGAAGCCCCAATAACATTTGTCTGTACTTTTCTCCAGCCAGACGCCTCTAGACTCTCTTGAACGAACTGAGTATTAGCAACTTTGTCGTCTTTAGTTCCAACAGCAACGTCAGGAACGACAGGGGAGCTGGTGAAAGTTTTGACACCATCAATGCTCTGGGCGCTAGTCGTTAGGCCGGTTACTGACTGAGGTTCATATCGAGAGTTTGCCGAAACGTAAACAAGAGTTTGACCGTCTGTAGGCGTGGCACTTTGAACAGCCGCTCCCTGAATCTTGAGAGCATCCCCCATCGTCGCCACAACGCCCGCGCTGCTGCGAGTTTTGAATTCCCCGCTTTGGGCATAGAGAATTACAGCGCTGGTTGGATTGGTCGTGGGAACAGTGGTGGCATTGTTGATGCCAATGATGCCGCCCGAACCGCCGCCAAAGGTCGTTGAGGTAGAGCCAATCTGAAGGCCAGGGCCAGTGAAATAGGCATTCTGTTGGGTAATAAACTGGCATTGGCTATCGAAGCGAGTTCTAACCGCGCTATCAGAACTACGACGCAGCTCAAACAGGTTCCCCCCACTCGTAGAATTCGCTTTTACAGAAAGACCCGAATCAGCATCATCATTCAGACGAATAGAGAGTTTTGCATCAGGAGCGGAAAAGTCTTCAGCCAAGATTAGCTCGCCCGCAGCGGTCAGACGTAGCTCAGCTGTTCCATCGTTTCTAATGTCCAGAAGATTTCCGGTGGTGCCACCCTCGGTTGCATCGATAAAGATGCCCTTAGCAGCAGTCCCCGTACCCTTCAAATCAATACTGAGACCGGAGGCGTTAGCGTCAGAGTCAGTAGGTTTTACGTGGGAGATCTTGAGGGTGCCGTGCGCTTCTTCCACACCCGTAATCTGAGCGCTGCTGAACTCGGTGTTCGAGCTAGAAATATTGATACCAGAGATGTTGTCGCCGGTTGTCGCCTGGCAGATAGCTGAAATGCTGTGCTGGCCACTGGTTGCGCCAGTAAAGACCGCATTGACACGCCCGCTGTTAACTTGCCCAGTGAAGGTTGAGACCCCTGTGACTGCGAGAGTACTGCCCAGCGAGGCAGCGCCAGTGAGAGTAGACGTACCAGCGACCGAGAGGTTGTTGCTTAAGGTCGCAGCGCCGGTCAGGGTGGTAGCCCCAGTAACGCCTAGAGTTCCGCCAACAGTCGCATTACCAGTTACAGCCAGGGTCGTGGACAGCGTGACAGCCTGAGCCACGCTGAGAGTGTTAGCTAGCGCAACAGCACCAGTCGAGCGAGTGACAGTGATAACAGCGGCTTTGGTGACACCATCATCATTGAGGCGGCTGATTACTAAATTTGAGCCAGCGTTAGAACCTGATTCAGCAACGTTATTTTTCTCGATAGCCCAGCGCTCGCTAGTGCCAGAAGCGAGACTTAGCCCAGCAGCAGTACCAGCGGCCTTGGTGATTCTAGGCCCGTCAGTGAATGTCTTAACACCCGCTACGCTCTGGTCGGTTCCAGTATTCACGTAGTCGCCAAGGGCGGTGAGAATCTCGGTTCTCAATTCCTCAACGTCTTCTACAGCTTCTTCTGCCACGGATGCGAAGATGTCGCCAAGATTGGTCTTTCTAACGGCCCCACCCTGGCTGATCGCTAGTTCGTCTGAATCGTTAATCGTAGTTGCAGGGTCAAGGTCGCCAATCTGACGAAGGATTACCTCGTCGCGGCTCAAGATGAAATCGGTCATGGATAGTCCTAAATTTGGAATGCTTCGCCAGCGGCGGTGTTGGGGGAGAGGAGGGTGATTTGGTCGCTATCGGTGAACCCTAGGACTTCAAAAGTCCTGAAGAATTCGTTGCTGAAGACGACCGTTTTCGTGCACCAGCAAGGGCCGAACAGCTTGTCCAGTCTGCGGGTTAGTGTCTCTTTAGGTGTTTTGTAATAGTCGTTGGGCAGCAGAATGGTGTAGTCCCAGGCGACGACGCCTAACTCGTCCCCAACCTCGTCCACGCCAATGATGAAGCTGGTGCCCTCTTGGATAATGTGCTTGATGTCAAAGGCGTTGAGAACAAAGCTCAGAGCTTGTGAGGTTCCTTTCAATGGCCAGATAAGGCTGAAGCTAGCGTTCAGCAGCGTGCGCTTGGCTTGGGTTGCCCAGGTCTTATCCCAGTAGGGCCCAGTGAACCCGCACAGCCCAGCGATGTAGTCGAGCCATTCAGGGTCACATTCGAGAGGATTGAGCTGTCGCCCTAGGTCATCAACCTTGTTGCGTATTTCAATGAACAGGTCGTCTGCCGGGCGTGTGAGCCAATCAGCAACAGGGTTCTCGCTGTAGCCTCCATTGACGCCTGGTGTAAGACCGTAGGCGGGCCGTGCCTGCTCGTACCAGCGCTCATAGACAGGATTAGAGGTCATCGCCAAGTCCTCTTACTAGCTCGAACAGATTCCCTGATTCATCAGCCAGAAACAACGCCATAGCTAAAGGCACCGGCATGCTGTAGGGCTCCGGCATATCCAAGTTGTTCGGCGTGTCATTCAGCAGGATGTAGTCGATCAATTTCACTCCAGCGACGAACCGCAGCTGGTGGCGAACCTCTTCGATAAACAAAGTCTCACCCGGCGTTTGGATGCTGGGCTCCAGATAGCTTTGGAACGCTTCCCACAGACTGTCAGCGACCTCATCAGCCGTGATGTCGTTGGTTATCTTGGCGTAAACACTTACGGTGACTTCCTCAACGTCCATCGAAGAAACGTGGAGGGTAGTCCCCAACAGAATTCGGTCGGCTAGGCCATTGCGAACGCTGTTTAAGACTGCGATGTTGGCAGGTTCTCCACCAGGGGCTAGGCAGAAGATATGGATCGCGCCTGGGGTAGTGGTTACCCTGTCGCCACCCAGCAGGCCAATGGTCTTAGCTTTAGACCCAGCACCCATCAGCCGCTCTGCTTCTTCGTTGAAGTCAAACTCTGATACCAGGTTCTGAGTTCTGATTTCTCGCATGCCACGGTTGATAGCCTCTTCAATAGGTTCAGCCTCAGCACCACCTTGGGCAGGCTCAACGTTAATGACGCTGCCTAGGAACGCAAGCGGCTGGGTGATGCGATTAAGGCTATAGGCGGGCACGTTGTATTCTCCACCCAAGGCCTCAGCTTCAGCATCTACGGTTCCAGACAAGTTGCCAGGCGGGATGACCAAGATGCTCTTGGTGAAGAACTTCTTCGAGGAGCCCGAGGTAACGACTTCAAACCCGGCTGGAATTGTGTAAGGGGTGTTCCTAGGTGCGGTGAGAGTGAACGTCAGGCTGGCCGTAGCCTTAGCACCCAAGCTTCTCGTCACCCCGGCCAGACTGAGGAACTGAACGATGAGAGCTAGAGGCAACTTGTTGCAGCGGAATAGGAACTCTGCGGCTGCAAACGCTTGGGCTCTTAGTAGAACACCAAGAGGTTCTCCAGAGCTGCGATCGTTGAGCTTGCCTCCGCTGAGGAAGGACACAAGGTCAAAGGCTTTGGCGAAGATTTCCTCCTCGGAGCGATCATCAATCTGAGGAATAAAGAGTTCTAGTTTTTCAGTTTCAATAGTCATTGTTTATCCTACAAAAAACCCCTCCATTGGAGGGGCGTCAAGTGTTTTCTCTAAGCTGTTCTTTGTGATTTTGCTGGGGTCATAACGGCATCGTATGCTGACCATCCCGTGCTTAGTCGGTGCCAGATAACTCCAACGTCTATACCTACCTCTTCCGCCCATTGGCTCATATTCTGAGTCCGATTCCCAACGGTTACTTTTCGGTTTCTTCGGGTGTTATTCGCCTGCTGTTTCGGGGTTGCCCATATACAGTTACCAGGTTCATAATTTCCATTCGACTCCTTTCTCTCTAGGGTATGCATAGGAGGTTTAGGCCCCATGTCCCTAAGAAAGGCAGGGAAGTCATTTAGCCACGGGTCACAGACTTTAATTCCCCTTCCTCCATAATTATGGTAGTCAGGGTTGCTAGGACTAAGACATCTATTCCTCATGTTTGACCATGACTGATGCTCCGGCGTTCTCCAAAGCCCGTGTTTGGCATTAGCCGTATTTCGAGCAGCGGTTTCCTCACTCGCTAGGCACCCACAACTCTTTGTCCGTCCGGACTTTAGATTCTCACTGAGAACATTTGTTGTCTCTCCACAGTCGCAAAGACAATCCCATGCAGTCCTCATCTTGCCTCCTGAGAAGGTGTCTTTTCTGTTGAGGACTGTTAGCCGACCAAAAACTTCGTCAGTTAAATCGATGAACTTTGGCATTTTTTCTTTACGTTAATGAGGTTCGTTAATATTTTGAGAGGGCAGGCCGGTTAACGACTCCGGCTTTTCAGAAAAGCTCATGACTTCTTTTCCTAGCCCATGCTTATTTTAACAAATGGGAAATTCTCATTGTGTTCAGCCTTTATCTCAGAAAGTTGAGAATGAAGTCTTCCTGTGGGATTCCGCGATAGGCATAGGCTATGACGATTTGTGCCCCGCCATCATCGGCAATCTGACTACTTGTTGAGAACTTAGCTTCAGGAATTTCTTTTATAAGTTTTTGCATTATGGAAAATGCATAAGTTGTCCAGTCGAACTGGGAAGTGAATAGAGGAGACTCAGTTCCGTATGAAGGTCTGAGAGGATTCTCTAGAGGAAGCGTATCGAGGAGTGAATCGATACGGGACTTCACCCAATCAGCTTCAGTAACAGTTTTGAGGTTGCCTGTCTCCTCGTCCACGGCGAGTGGATAAGTTAAACCAGTTGTCATATTCTTATTGTCCTGAAGTCGTTAGAGAGTCGCCGCGAGTATCGAGTGCGCCCACGACAGCGATGTCTTTGCCGTTAATGCGGGCGCTGCCGCTGATGGCTATGTCACCGTTAATAGAGATGTTTCCGCCAGTGATCGTGATATTCCCACCACTGCTGATTGCGATCATGCTTCCCCCAGCGGTGATGGTGATTGAGTCTCCATCGAGAGAGTAGGCAGAGCCCACGGTTGTCTCAGACGTTCCAGCAATATTGAGCTGATGCTTTCCTTCGATGTCGTAGCGGTAATCAAGCTTGGGGTCAGTTTTATCGAACGGTGGGTTGATGTCGTTTATGCAAGGCAAGTACCAACCGTTAGTGTCGATGCCGTCGCTAGAGAAAACCAAAACGGTCTGCCCGACCTTAGGCAGCGGCTCATCGAGTTTGAAGGTTGTGCTTAGGCGACGAATCCAATGAGACTCAAGCGAGGGATTCGCTGGGTTGACAACTTTAATTCGTCGCCGCCCAAGTTCGTCTTCATTGTTTGAGACCACCGCTAGGTAAGCAAAAGGATTGCGATCGCGCAAGTCGAGAGCGACTCCAGCTGCTTTCTCAGCGTGGCTTAGTAGTGAGAGGATGTCCATGTTCAAATTGAGTTTTGATTTAGACTTGAGAAAAACTTTCGAGTCTTAATACGAGTCTCGTGGGTCTTGTAAAAAACCGAAAAAATAGAGTTTTTTGAGCCCTTTTTTGGTGTGCCAAAGTTGGCGCGTATGTACCAGATGTGGCGCATATGCACCAAGGGTGGCTCACTTTTTGAGAAATTAATTTTGGTGTGCCAAAGTTGGCGCGTATGTACCAGATGTGGCGCATATGTACCAAGTTTGGCGCAGCAGAGAGGTTTGAAAAAGGGGGCGAAAAATCAGCTTTTTTCAGGGCCGATTAAACTGCTTGGTTTAGTTGAGATTTAGATGTACCGCTGCGGGTCAACTCGTGTGCCGCTGACTCGAAACTCAAAGTGCAAATGAGGGCCAGTGCTGCTACCGCTGTTTCCACTCTTAGCTATCTGCTGGCCTTGGCGAACCGTAGCGCCGGGAGAGACAAAAATATTGTCTCCATCGAGGTGGCAGTAGTAGGTTTTGATTCCACCAGCGTGAGCGATGACAATGTTGTTGCCAAAGCCTCCGCCGCAGCCGCTACCTCTGTACCCGTTGAGGGGGCAACTGGTTGTAACTGACTCGACAGTTCCAGCCGCTGATGCCCATATGTTTGTACCGATGGGACAGGCGAAGTCCACACCACCATGCTGTCTTCCCCAGCGAGGGCCAAAGGGAGAATTGATGGGTTGGGAGACAGGTCTGATAAAGCCGCCTGCCTTTGATGCAGGAGCATCGCCACTGGGGGGAGCAGTGCCAGACGCGCCAGCTTCAGCCGCCACAGGTTCAGGGGTCAGATATTTATTGCGGAGAGGTGTGTAGAGCTTTCCGCTGGTGACGAAACCTGTGTCTGCGCCCAGCGTGTGAGTCACAGACTCATGCACCCAGATTCGATTGAGGAACCCGCCGAGCTTCTCAGTTCGAATGGGGTCATCAGGCGTCAGGATAAGAATTTCAGGAGTTGAAGGAGCCGAGTAGGTAGCCTCAATCCCTTTAACCCGCTGCTCATTAGCTCTCCGCTGCCCGTCTTCGAGGTCAGTAACACCAGTAGTTAGAGGGCGATTGCTATCAACGTTAGAGCCAGTAGTGGATTCGGTTTCGTCTGCACCTTTGGCGTCTGTTGTCTCAGCGGTCTCCTCTTCGATTAACCCAGTATCCGGGTTGAGCTCGAACTTCTTGACCCCAGTGGAGTTTTGTTCGCCAGGTTCAGAAGAACGCGCTGAACCACCAGCCGACTGAGCTTGATGGCTCACGCTGAAGTTATTTAGGTTCTTGCCGATGGCCAGGGTGTAGATGTTGTCGTTGCCCTGCTCCAGCGTTTCTGATCGCGCTTTAATCTCCAGGGTGTTGTTTCCAACATTCTTAAGGATGAGCCCGACCCGCTCGCACTCCTGCAGCAGAAATTGGTAATCAGTCAGCGCTTTCTGGGAGATGTAGACATACCTGGGCCCTTCAACCTGCATGTCCACTCTGAGGCCATAGTTAGCCGCAATCTTCTCAGCGAGCTGCTTGAGGGAGATGTTGGTATAGGCCGAGTTCTTGGGGGCCTGGTGCATCACCCAAGCAGCGGCTGTGCCTGTGAACTCTAGAGTCGATTGATCATAGAGACTGTAGCTCAGGCCGGTATGAATGAAGCTATAGGCAACCAGGGGCTTTCCGTCGAACCCGAGATAGAGGGTGATTTGCTGACCCGCTAGAGTCTCGCTGCGCCCTGGTACATCAGGGTTTCGCTTAGCCGTGCTCTGGGTAGCGGCTTCTTGACTCGTTGAGGTTTCCTGTTCAGGGGTGAGTGCTGCGCCCTGGTAGTTGATATCCATCGCGTTGAGCAGGGCGGTCGCCTCGTCTTCCCACGCGTTATAGGCATCGGGGAAAGCGCTTCTTTGAACTCTTTGTGCGGCCTGGCCTTTAGTAAATTCCTGCTGACGCTTCGGGTAATCAAAGAGCCCTTTGTTGGTGCCAGCTCCTCTGAGGAAAGCGCCCGTTGAGTAGGAAGGATTAGTAATTTCTGCGTAGCTGCCCCAGGCTTGGGAGGGTCTTTGCTGGAAAAGCCCAGCGGAGTCTCTATCGCCGCCCCTTAGGTTTCTGAGACTGGATTCCTGAAGTGCCGTCATCAGGGCTACTTCCAAGTCCCATCGGGTAGCGCCTAGGCTAGCTCCAACACTAGCGATCGTGTAGGCATTGCCGACTTGTTCAGCTGTGAGGGTAGAACTCCCATATGACCCTGCCGCTGGTGCTGAACCAGAGATAGCGGGAGATGCTGAGGTCTCTGGTTCAGCTCCAGCAGCTGCGGCCTGACCAGGTTCCTCTACAGGCTCAAGCCCCTCGATTTCCTTGATGTAGGCAAGGAACGCATCTGTTACTTTGCGGTCTTCGTCGTAGATGCTGAAAGTACAGCCTGATAGGCCTTTACCTTCTGAGAGAGTGACAGAGACTGCACGCAGTTTCCCATCGCCCCAGGAGAACGTTTGGCTCTCATCCCCCATACCTACTTCAATTCGGGCATACGGTTGGAACATTGTTTACAAGAGCCATTCAATGAGTTGTTGCGGGCTCAGAGAAGCAGGCCCGCGGATGGCGCTGAGGTCTAAGCTTTGGGTGTTTAACTGGGACAATGCCGGTGCGATCGCGCTAGAAGCTCTGGACTGAATTTCTTCAACGCTAGGAACCTCAATGGTTTGTCCAGCAAGGCTTTCAGGGTCGAAGATGTCTAAATTATTTAGTTCAGCTAGCTCTCTGAAATAGGAGGTGTCCCCATACAAAGAACCGGCTAGAGACGATAAGCTCTGGCCGGGTCGGATTTCTTGAGTTGTCACGTTAGCTCCTCAAAAGCTCTGAATTAGGTGCCCACTGCCGACCGTCCCAGGTGCCTACGGTGCCTAAGACCTGGTTGTTGTTGTCTGTTATTTGAACGGTGCCGGTATCGCTGGTCAAGAACTTGAATGACCTAGAGCGAACCCGCTGCTGGATGTCTGGCTTCAGGCGGTTGATGTTAGCGGATAGCCAAGCATCGGCTTGTTGCCTAGCTTCTAGCTTTTGCCTGTCGGTCAGGTCAGGGGTAGCTGTACCAGCAGCTGGTGTCTCTGTGCCAGCGGTGGTGGCTGCTGTGGGAGAACCAGGTACCTCAATGAATGTGATACCGATTCGTCCTATAGCTGGTTCCCCGTTTAGCCAAGCCTCAGTCTCCCAACTCAGGTCGGTAATGTAGGCAGGGCCATAGGAGAACGTCCCGTAGACAAAGTAGATAGCAGGAGGCTTAAAGGTTTCAGCGGCTGGAATCGTTAAGCGACCTAAGCCCTCAATAAGTTCTCTGCCCGAGCGACCATCACAGAAGGTATCGAGCAGCAGGTTATCAAGCCTGAGCGTGGTGCCCGTGGTATATCCGTAGACCTGAGGTTGCCTGGCCGTACCACCTACGGGCACCTCAGTGAACTTGGCTGACTTGCTGAAAGCCTGCTTCTCAGGGGCGTAGAGGAATTTATAGAGGATTGCGCCCTTCTCATCGACCAGTTGTGCCGGGACTCCAGCTGTTTTGGGAGACTCAGCCAGCGCGTTAAGGGCTTCAGTGTTGACGATTGTCATTATGCAAGCCTCATCTGTGACTGTTGAAGGCGCATCTCGATTTCCCGAATGACCTGACTAGCAAGCTCTTTGGGATTCGTTGAGTTACCGGCGTTGATCGTGATTCCCCCAAAGTTGATGCTGTTGCTCCTAGGCTGAAGCAGCGCGGCCTGTTGCTCACGATTGAGAATTAGCTCGCTTGAATTAGCAATCACTGGGCTCGCCCCAGCGGGCATAGCGTTCATTTCCCGTCTGAAGGCATCTGGGATGAAGCCAGCAGCTGCGTTAGGAACACTGTCAGCTCTGCCTACGCCCATCCCAGGAATACGGTTCACTAGACCTCTAACCGCATTGAAAGCGGATGTAATTCCACCAATCACAGCGGTGATAGCAGACCTCAGAAGGTTGAAACCTATCCGCGCAGCTGCGATAACCGGATTCGCAAACCCTGTCACAGCCTCGAAGACAAACCTCATCACATCTTGGAAGGAGACGCCAAAGTATTTCATGGCTCCTACGATGACAAGGCCAACGCCAGCGATCGCGAGGATTACAGGCCCTGTGAGCGTGGCAACGATACCAGCACCGATTAAGACAGCTACAGTGGCGAAGGACGAGAGGATAGCTGGAACTGCGGTAGCCATCACAGCCGTGAGTAGTGCCGCTCCAAGAACAGCTAAACCACCCATCATCAGTACTTGCCAATCAAGGTTTGCTAGGAAGGAACCTATGCCAGAGATGACAATCTTTCCAACGTTGAAGAGCCCTACCAGCAGTGCACCGTAGTCCATATTGCCAATCATGGACAGGACTTGTGAAGCAAAGAAGTTAGTGGCCTGCGCCAGCGCTTTGCCTACGATGCTGCCGTAATCGGTAGAGCCAGCACCTCTAGAAGCGTTGAAGCCTCTCAACAAAGAGCTGATTGACTCAGAGATGAACTTGCCTGGCGCTTCCTTTAACTTCTCGAACGACTGCTTGGCACCGTAGACAAATTTCGAGATACCGGCTTGGTTTCTATCCAGAAAGCCGCCTAGCTGGTCGAGCTTATTACTCGTCCAGTTGATGGAGTTATAGAGTGACTCCATCGGGTCACCCATCTCAACCCCGATGAGTTCGAAGATGTCTTTGAGGCTGCTTAGCGGCCCACCAGGCGACATAATCTTCTTCAAGAGGTCGTTCGTCGCTTGGATAACCGTCTGGTTCCCTTTAACATTGGGCTCCAGGTCGCGCATCAAGCCGAATAGACCAACCTGCGGGTCGAGCAGGCTAGATTTAAGACCTTGAATCAAACCCTCAATACTCTGTGTGGATGCTGCGATCACCTCGTCAGGCACAGCGAGAGCGGCTTCTAAGACTGTTGCGCGCTCACGAGCGGTCATGTCCTTTAGACCCTTGCCCATCTTCTGGGCTTCTTCCTCAATGAAAGCGATTACGGCGGGGTTAGCCTCAAAGAACTTGAGGTTTTTCAGCTCTGCCAGGCTAGAACCACCCAACATTTTGGATAGGCCCTGGCTAGCTAGATTCGTGTCAACACCAGACGTAGCGGCTCTCAGAGCACCCATTTTGGTGATGGATTCTAGGGCCTTGGTGTAGTCGGCCTCATTGAGGACACCATCAAGCCCCTTAAAGGCGGGAATGAGGTTATCCATGATGCCCTTACCCAGGCTCACATAGTCCTTTGTATCCCCTGGGAGAGATGCTGCGGCCTTGGCCATAGAGGCTGAAAAGTTGTCGATGAACTCGGTAGCCTCACCGTAGCTCTGGCCTGTTAGCTTCATGAAATCGCCAGCGACGGCGATATTCGATTGCTGAATGCCAACGACTTCTCTCATTCCACTAGCTAAGGCACCAACACCTCTAGTAGCGGCCCCTAACCCAGCGGTAATCGCGCTGGCCATCAGGTTCCCCTGAAGCACGCTCGACCGCATTGAATTGTTGAGCTGAGCGAAAACGGATGATGCCTCATCCTTCGCTACAATGCGTGTCTGAACGGTATTTGCCATAAAAATAGCCCCGCGTGTGCAGGGCTTATAAAAGGATCAATGGTGGTTGGTTATGCCCTACGACACTTCCAGCCTTTGTGAGTAGCTTGTTGGCCTTCAGCGACCCTCAACATAATGTTGAAGTCAAGTTTCACCACTTCACAGAAGGCGTTTAGATTGACAACACCCACCTCTGTCTTGTCAGGGTCCGTCACGTAGTATCGAGCCCGAAGAGACGATTCATCTAACTGTAGATTTTGAGGCTTTAACAGGGTATAACCAGGAACCAACCAAGACTTGGAACCATCCCTGTTTTCAACAATGTAGTTATTGGAAGACCCCATCTTTTCCTTAACACTTAGATTCTCCCCAATCTTTTTACCGATTAGGGAAGCGTCCACAGGCTTTTTTCTGCGCCCGCTTCTGGCAGGTTCAGTCAGGGTACGTTCGACAGGCCAGCCTGCTTTGACGCGACCTATAAGGGTACTTTGCTTGATACCTGTTTCAGCAGCCCACTCTGCGTAAGTCTGGGTTTTGCCTTGATATGTAAGGGTTTTAGCGGCCATTTGTTTATTTGTTAGATTAACTGACTCCTTTAGAGTACGGAAGAGTCAATATATTTGGGTGGCCAATTTGAATCCTGAAACCCTTGCTATATAAGGCTTTCAAGCCTATCCGTCGAGGATGCTCTGTAACGAAGTGCAGGTTGCAGTATATAGACCTATGCCGTTTCGTTCGTTGTGGGGCATTCTGAGAGGGCACTTTTTCGGGATTTTAGCCATTTTTAACGGTTTCCCACTCGATCGCATCTTCACCTCCAAAAAGACCGAATACTTTCTGATTTGTTTGGGCTTGCTTCTGTTGCTCAGCAGCGGCTTGTTGAAGCTTCTGGGTTGTTTGAACAATCTCGACGTGATACAAGGCATCACTAATGTCGAAGTCCAGCATCTTCAGATAGGCATCATTAATAAAGCCGCCGCAGGCTGACAGTATTAAACAGAGAAGACTCTCAGCCGTGAACCCTCGACCGGCAATACTAAACTGAAGCTCGGGCGGCTTGCTCTGCTGCTTTCTTGGCTGCTTCGGCTTCTTTTGCTTTGGCGTTGAGATACTCAAAGACAGATTGAAAGGTGGCGAGGGCGCTGCCCAGGGCCTCCATATCCCGAATGTCTAGGTCATCAATCCAGGTGTCAAAGTCTAGGGTGAAAGGTTCGCCATTAACATCAGTGATGCACAGGTGGCAAAGCTTAACTGTGATACCAGTCTCGCTAGCGTAAATGGCATTCTCAGGGTCTTTAGCCCAAGAATCCATCAGTAGGAATTGCTTAACTTTGGGTTCTTTGAAGGTGACCTTATCGCCATCGCGAAGAGCAACGCGGACTTGGCCATCGTCTAGAGTTTCAACCACAATGTCCTGAGATTGAGCTTTGGGCGCAGCGGGTAGCGGGTCAATATGTCGGGTCTTGGTAGGCATCTTTTTATTCGAGAAAGGGTATTAGGCCCGCGCGAGCAGGCCATTTATTAGTGCGATCGCTTAGGTGAAGTCGTAGTCATCGACTGAGTACGTGACTGACAGCTCGACAACGTTGTCGCCAGCGCCGGTATCCATCGAGTTCATGAATTCGAGCTTGGTCAGGCGACAGCCGTAGAAGAATAGAGCTTTGCTGCCTCGTTGCTCAACACCATCACAGCGGCGAACGGGTCGTACTTGAACCTGGAAAGGATCGCCACAGCGAACGGACTTGGCCCACTCATAGGCAGCTTGGTCGTCGGCATTGTCAGGGTCAAAGGGACGACTGATAGTGACTTCAGCGATTTCAGACGAGCCAGAAGTAGCGTGGCGCTTGCGGTTGGTGCTGCCATCAGAGAACATGGCGCGGCTGATGGTCTCAGACAGACCAGACATCTTAGACCAGTAACCAGCAACACCCTCAACGGTGACGAGCACGTCACTGTTGGTCATTGGGTCTTTTTGTTGTAATCGAATCGACATTCTTAGGAGTAGCTCCAGAAAGGTTGTTAAAGGGTTAGGGCCCAGCGATTAAGCCAGGCCCAGGTGACTAGTTGGTGATTGTCTGACCAGCAGCAGCAGCGCTTTCGACTTGGCCGATGCCCACGCGGATGGTGTTCACCAGGAGCTTCTCCAAAGTTGGTGAAGGGGCGACGTACACTTCGAGGAGGACGTTACCGTTCTCAAGGTCATCAGCTTGATTGTTGGTGCGATCGCAAATGCAGGCGAAGGCTTCCTGTTCGCTCTGGCCGTAGAAAGCACCACTGAGCCAGAACCGGCGACAGATGGAGCGAGCAGTCTCTTGAATACGAGAGAACAAAATACCGAAGCCATCGACGGTCGAGAAAATCTCGTAATCAAAGGCATCGCGCAGGGTGCCATTCAAGGCATTCAGGATGACCCTGGTGTTGACGAAGGTGTAGAAGCTATTGCTAGAGCGGGTTCTAGCGCCCCAAGCGACCACACCCAGGTTCAAGAGAAATCGAACGAGGTTAATACCCAGTGGGTTGAGAACAGACTGTTGAGTGTTGCCAAAGCGAGTCTGAACATCCTTGACACCCTGGACGGGGAACTGAGCGCCAGCGGGAGGTTGATGGTATCCCTGGCTGCGGTAGCGACGAGTAGCTAGGCCAGCGATCGCAGCAGAAGGAGGCACAACACCGTCTTCCAAATCAATGACGTAGGGAGCATAAAAGGCCAAATGACCTTGAGGAGTGCTGTACTGCTGACCGTCAGTTTGAATTTGAGCCACGGTGGTTAGACCAGGGCCACAGTCAACGAGAGCCATCCAGTCAAAGTCTTTGTCAGCGCAGAGGTTCTCCATAGCAGTACCCAGGGCCAGACGGTCGGTGGCATCGCTCAGGTTTTGGAAACCCTCAGGTGCAATCAGGAAGCCTTGATCAAGGTTCTTACCACCCAGCGCATCAAAGGTATTTTCGATGGCGTAGATGTAATCGCTGGCGGTAGGCAAAGACGCAGGGGTAACTTCATCAACCTCTAGGTCAGCATCAACCGAAACAACGGTTAGAGCGACAGCGGGATTGTCAGAGCGAATCAGAACGCTGTCAGTACCACCAGAAACAGCGGTTACAGCGGAGGCAACAGCAGAACCGTTGATGGCCAGGACATACTTGGCGATGGCCTCAGCTTCAGTCTCATCACCCACCAAAGTCGTGGAGACAGCGGTACCGTTGATAGTGATAACGACAGCGCCAGCGGTAATGTCAACGAGGGTAATCTCGAACAGGTCAGCGATTCGGGTGCGAATGAAGAACAACTTGCCCTGCCGGTCGTTGCGGAAGAACAGCTTCACGCTTGCCTCAGAAGGGCTAGAGCCAAACTGATTGCTGAAGTCTTCTAGGCTGGTGCACAGGGTGGGGGTGCCGTAGTCACCAGTGGTTGAACTGCCGACCATGTAGACAGTATTAAAGCTTGCGAGCTCAGGCGCTCGGTAACCCGCGGTGGTCTCGACAAGAAACGTGCCGGGTCGAGTAAGGTTGGCAAAAGTGGTGGATACCATAGTTAGATAATTCCTAATCTGATTGGTTGGAGATGTTGACCGTGAGGGTCGCGTCTAAGGTTGAGTCGTCGGGTTCGTCAACATCGAAACCAGTCTTGGCTCGATAGACACCGATGGTGAGTTCATTGAGTGCGGGGGGTAACTCAGGCGTGGGGCCAAAGGCTGGGTCTAGGCCAAAGTCTGTGAGAGTGAACTCAATGTTGAAAACTAGGTTGGCGTATATGAGCCAGTCGCCTTGGTCGGTACCATTACGCTCAACCTGTACTGGGAATTCATTGACACCAGGGGCAGCGCGACGAATGCCACCGCAGCCGCTGAGCGATAGCAGTGCCTGAGCTTGGATGTACTGAACTAACCCCTCCAACTGCACCAGAGGTAGTTCGTTAAGCGTGAGGTCGCCAGGGTAGCGATAGACAATCGAGTAGCTGAAGGAGCCAGAGCCGGTGATGCCTGTTATCTCTGAGCGCTCGAAGATTAAATCCTTACAGGGATATTCGATCGCACAGTTCGCAGGGTAAAGAGCTTCGCTGGTGCTGGCCACCGAGTAAAGCTCAGCAGGCGGGTCAGCATCGTACTTATCGATTCTCACGAGAGAAGACAACCAGGTCTTAAGTCTCGTTCGCGTGGTTTGGATGTTACTCATCTAGTCCTTATCCCGCCTGAGCACGAGCTTCCATAACGTGTCGTCTTTGTCATCAACGTGAATGATTCTGCAAGGCAGGCCAGCCGTTAGAGTTTTAGTTAATGAGTTTGAATAAACTGGAGCGTTGTCAGCAGAGTTTGTTTCAACATCCACGAAGGCGATCGCGCGTTTGCCATCAACTCTTACAAAGCGATCAAAGGGAACGGTGCGAGCCAGCTCAACATAGATGTCAGTCGAGGTAACACTCACTGCGGTTTCATCATTTCCGATCAGCAGACCAATCAGTCGCGGCGGGGCTGAGGTGATGTATGGTCGAGGGACGACAAGGAAATCTTCAATGATTGAAGCAGTGCGCTCGGCGTTGAGCGACTGATGACGAAACAATAAAGTGCGCCGCTGAGGCAGACCCAATCGAGTTTCGATAATAGCGGCGACATTCTCGACTCCAGCAAGTTTTTGAAAAAGGTTCGGCATCGTTGAGCTGGTGTTGAGAAATAATTTTTAGTCTCGAATTGAGTCTTACGGATGTCAGGAAAAAGCTGAAAAATAGGCCCTTTTTTGGGGTGTTTTTGGTGTGCCAAAGTTGGTACAAATTGGCGTACTGTGGCACAAATGCGCCAACTTTGGCACACTTTTCGAAACTCCTAAAAATGTGCGCCAATGTTGGCACCTTTGCGCCAACTTTGGTACAGAGTGCGCCAAAGTTGGTACACATGCGCCAACTTTGACACACCATTTTTTATGAGTAAAAGTACTCAGTGAGATGAAATTTTTCAAACTCTCAAAAAGGTTTCTAATCTTGCGATGAGTCTTGCTAATCTCAATTCATTTCACGCTCAATATTTTCGTCAAGCGCGCGCGAAAGGTAGCGATCGATCTCTGGTTGAGAGCGGCTAGCCATCAAAACTTTTTGCTCAACGAAGCGAGCGTATGGAGCTGAGTTGTCAAAGTAAAACTGATTCCAGCTTTCGATTTTGCTGAACCAAGAATTTTGCAGTCTCCCTGTGCGAACAGGTGTTCTCGCCTTGAGAATCCCCAAGCCGTAGTCGGCAGTGTCGCTCATTGCTTGAGAGACGGCGCGACGGAAATGTAAGTTGGGATTCTCATGGAGAGGCCCGGACGCTACGAAGGAAACTTTCATTGGTACTGAGTTGTATGTCTCTTAGCAGGGGAGTACTTGCTCCAGTAAATTGGCAGGTTGACGCGACGGGCCAGCTCTTCGAGGAGAGTGTGCCCATCGCGGTTCAGATGCTGAAGGTGGAGCTTCCAGTTCAACTTAGTGTGAGACGTAGAGCCAGCCATGCTGGACTGTCGTGATTCCTTTTTCTGCTCATCAATTTCGTCAAGTTCATTGATGATGACAGACACCCGGTCGATGGTTGCCTGGGAGTAATCCTCTTCAAGTCGGCGTTGAAGGATGTTTAGTCCATCAGTCGCGTAACCAGTTTGAAGAAGAATTACTCCGTCGCTCGGGTAGCCCAGCCTGATAAAAATATCTTCGATGATGCTAGGGTCGAGCTTAGCCATGCTTACGCCTCGAAATGTCTGCGAGCGAGAACCTTGATAGCGACAACATCGGCTGGATCGGTTTCATCGATCGCAGCTAGATCCTTCACACGAACTTTTCCACCCGCGGGTACGAACATGTTCGCAGCCAGGCCCGGAGAGCCACCAATGAGGAAAGAGCGGGTAGCATCGGTTTGAGATGCGGCCAGGTTAGCGGCAACAGCGGTCTGGTAGAAGACTTCGTCATCAGGGCCAAGCACCTGGGCAGAGTGAGTTCGGTTTCCTACAGCAGCGGTGGTAGTCACGGTAGCGACGACGCCCAGGATTTCCCAGGATTCACCAGCAGGTACAGTCGCTAGGTGGGTAGCATCAACATCACCAGAAATGATGGCGACAGCCTTAGAGATATCAACAGTAGGGGTGACATAGATCCCCCTAACAACAACAGAGTTAGACATTGTGATTTCCAGAAAATTAAAGAACTTAGGCCGCGGTCTGAGCTACGTCATCCAAGATGGACAAACCCTGAATGGGGTCATGGCACTTGAGCTGCAGGGAGATAGAGATCTCAGCTTTGAAGACATCGGGATGGTTGTCAGAGACATCGGCCATACGGAACTTCAGGCCCTGGTAGGAGAAGAATGAGATCTTACTGTCCTCGGTACCGGGTGAGCCCTCTTCATCGAAGACGTACATATCCATCTTGCTGGGGTCGATGAACCGCATTTGGTTAGCAGTCGAGGCCACAACATCAGACACGACAGGGATGCCTTTGATGGCATAGCCAGCGAATGGCTGAATGTTCGCGACCATGTTGCCGTAATCAGCATTGACCTGAGTCTCAGCCTGATAAAGCTTTCTCAGTACGTCTTGGTCAATCTCATCGCTAGTCAGGATGAGAAGATTTGTCCCATTGTTTCGAGCAGAGGTCGCGCCAGCGACCCGACGATCGCGCAGCAAAGCAGTTACACGGTCTACGGTTAGAGCCTCAGGGGTACCAGGAGTTGCGCCCCGTTTGACGATGCACTTCCAACGAGGGTAGGTGGTGCGAGAGATGCCAGCGTAGCTACCAGTTTGGGCTGCAATCGTGTTTAGACCAATTACCCCAAAGTGAGTGGCGTTAGCAGTACCGTTGCCGGTATACAACGCTCCATTGATCTGCTGAGTGAGAGACCGAAGAGCATCAGCGACTTCAGTGCCCACAGCAGAACGAACCGCCTGGATTTTGCCAGTAGCAGCAGCTTCGATGAGGTCACGACGGCGAACGCTCATCTGATACTTGAAGTAGTAGTCAGGAACGGTCAGGGCAGCTTCCCCAAGGGAGCCAGCAGTATCGTCAGCGAGAGAGCCAGCGACAGCACGGCCACCAGAGGCAGCATCAGTTAAACGAGCAGCCCATTCGATAGGGCGTTGACGAGTGAGTTGTGAACGAGATGCTAGGAGACCCAAAAGAGGGGTTTCAATCAAGCGAGTCTCGGCCAACGTTTGTTCGGCCACAGCCGACATGAGGTCAGCAGGGCTGTAGGAGTTGATATTTGTCATTGTTGTTTGGCTTTATGGATGAAAAGGTTAAAGAGCGAGTTTGGCTTCACCACTCTGAAGCTCTGCCGTGATTTGTTCGAGGCGAGAGCTGTAGGTGGTTTTAGCGGGGGCAGTCGTAGACTTCGTTTCAGTGCTTCCCGACCCGCTGACACCAGAGGGAGGGATGAAAAACTTACCTTCGTCAGAAGCCAGAAACTTTGTGATGGTCGTTTCTAGAGGAGCGACATCATCGTCCCCGTGTTTAACGAACCATTGGTCGCCTTCCTGCTGAATCTTGTCGCCGTGGTCAGCTAGGAATAAGCGGTAAAGAACCTTTTGGTTCAGTGCGCCAGTGCCTGCGATCGCCTGGGTAAGGGCAGAATTTCGCTTGGCCTGAAGAGTCTCTTGTCGTTCCCGCTCACGCTCAGCTTGAAGCTCAGCGAGTTGGGTTTGGAGAGCTTTAAGGGTCAGCTTATGACTGCCGGTATCGTCAGGGGTTTCAGCACCAGGGTCAGCCGCTGGGGCCTGAGGCGCATCCGTCATCTTCTGCAGCTGCTTCTTCATAGCAGAGACAGCGCCTGCATTGGCGGTATTGACCTCGGTTAAGACTTCAGCTTTGAAGGTGTTGAAGAGCGCGGTGAGTTGCTCTAGGGTTACAGCTTCAGACTGAGGAGTTTCTGGTTGGTTCTTGTCTTCTGATGTCGTCATTGGATTTTTATTTGTCCGTTTAGGATTTTTCTGCATGCAAAATAAAACCGCCCCGACTGCAGTAGGTCGTGGGCGGCTGTGTCTGGTATTTGTAAAGCCCCTTACCAGTTGGGGCACGCGTATGTGTTGAGAAGGTTAGGAGAAAAGCGGGTTTCCTGGTTTGACGAAATACAAAAGTAGGTTTTGTTAGCGCACAGGTATTTTGAGAAGGCTAGCTAGTATGATTGACTACGATTCTTTGCCCGCTCATTTCAACAATGAGTGCGTTACGGCGTTGCAAATCGTCAATAGAGAAATCAAGGGCGACACAAATGACGGGTGGTTTAGGGTAGAGTATGACAGCTCAAACGGCCCCGAGTTGGTGGCCTACTTCAACTTGGATCATTCAAGGTCTAGCGACATCTCAAACTCACCTGTACTTACATCTCAAGTAGCTACCGTCCTGCTGGCTTACTGCCCTGTTAGTAGATTCACAATCTATGGGCATGATGGATACCACACTGAATATGACATCTGGAATGGCTACAAAGTTGTGAATGGAGCACTTGTGGAGATGAGTATTTGTGAAACAGATACCTACCCGCTATTTTGCGACGATCTGTAACTACTCCATGGGTTCAAATTCAGGGATAACAGGTTTAGGAATCTCTGCCACCGCAGCCTCATCTAGAATGGTCTGCCGCTGCTCGGGCGTCAGGTTCCCCATCAGTAGAGACAGCAGCCGTTCGCGAATCAGGACATATAAAGTAGGTGTCAAAACCTGCTCCAGCCGCGCCAGGTCAATACCCAACAACATGTTCAGAGCTTCGATAAGGTCAACTAAGCGATCGCCGCCGAACTCATCCAGGCCTGACACAGCAAGCTTTTCAGCCTCCTGTGCTTCAGCTATAGCAACCAATTGGTAAACATCCTGCAAGGTGTCGGTCAGAATACTGCCGTAGGATTCAAGGCGATCGTCCTCAATCTCGAAGTCCATCTGCTTGGAGACACCCGAGGCCTCAATCGGCTCCTGGGCATAAGCACCGCCAGTACCCAGGATGGCTCGAATCTGCTTCTCTGCTTGGGTTAGAGCCTTATCGATATGCTCAATGATTTTACCTTCGGGTTCACTCCACTCGAACTTATCAACCCTCAAAACGTACTGAAGACCTGTCGGCATGTTTTCGCCATCGTCATCGACGTAGCTGTTACCCAGGTCGGCATCAGGCGTTTGGACAGGCTTATAGGTTCTCTGAAGGTACGCGGCAGTGAGCAAATCATAGCGATGTGACTCAAGCCTTAGACACTCCTCAGCTTTAGGCGCGGCGTGGTTGCCAGACCATTTATCATTGGGTAACTCCAGCTTGGCGACGGGAATAGTTCCAAAGCCATGAGGCACGAGGCTCGTTTGAGGAACCTTAGGCTCTCCCTCGGTTGTAGGCAGAGGTTCGCCCTTGTTGTTTAGAAGCTCTAAGATTTCGCCCTTACGCCCAAGCTTCACATAGGACTGGTAGACCGCGATTTTCTCGCTATCAATGAAAGTCCATTTCGCCAGCTTTAGAGGATTACGCAGCGGGTCACTGGTGTCATCAAGAATCTGAAAGACCTTAATCCAAGACAGCTTCCCGTTAGATTCAGACCACATCGGCACCTGAATGCAGGGGTACAAAACAAGGTTTGTACGTAATCCCAACTGCTCCTCTTCCGCGCGAGACTGAGGGATGACCAGCGCTTTGGGCTTATCGACATGAATGAAGACGGTTTTATACTTCAGGCTCTCAGCGAACAGCTGCTCTATCAACTGACTTTCGGTACGACCCAAGCCATTGTTGTCCTCTCTAAACCCTTCCCAAAACGATTCATTAGTAACGTTCGATAGGTGAATCGTGCCTGAGGTCAACTTAGCCGCCATCTGTGAGATGCAGCTGCCCAAGACACCAGAATACGAAAACTTCTCTAGTCTGGTTTCATAGATTTCATCCTCCTCACCGGGCCGCTGCTTCAGGAACGAGGAGAGTTTGTCTCTTAGCCTCCAGCCGCCCTCAGTGAGAAGCTGAATGCGCTCCAGGTGAGGCTTAGCCGCCGTGTAGTCAGGGTGTTCGGCCTGTAGCTGCTTAAGCGTAAGTTGTGGGGGGTAAATCATAGTTTAAGCAGTTTTGGGAAGGTTTAAGACGTGGTCGCCATGCTTGAACTCAAGGGTGGCGACCACGTGCATGGTTGCGTCGATAACGTGATTTTCTTGACCCTTGGCAGGGCGGTTCATCAAGTTACCATCAGCATCTTTATCCCTATGGAAGCTGGCGAACTCGTCATATAAGTCAGCAGCTTTAGGGCCAAAGAACAGCCGGTTTTGGTAGAACATCGAGTCGCCAATTTGCACCCGTTCCATAGGGCCAGGCTTGTTTCGCTTGACTTCTACAGAGCGCTGTAGGGCAGGAACACCATTAGCTTTGCCGAATCTTCTGAAGCTCAAGATGGAACCAGGGCGGTCATCAGGTAGGAAACATCTATAGATTCCATACTCTTTAGAAAAGCGCGCGGCCTGGGCCTGTAGTTCAGGCTCAGTGACAGGAATGCCTGCTTTGTTTTTCCAGAAATCAATGATGTAATAAGCGCCGCTGTGGGATAAACCAACAACAGCCAGCGCGGGGTGAATATCACCGAAGTCAGCACCTAGATAAATCGACCGGAATGAATCAGGAATATCGTTGGTGATGTGGTGTCTTTCAATTGCCGTAAATAGAGCTCCCTCAAAACTTTCCCAGGACGCTTCAAATTCTTGCCTGAAAATCTTCGGGGGTAGTTCACGACGAGCACGCTCCAAATGTTGACGAGGGAAAAACGGATTGTCGCTGGTTACGAAGTGGTGATAACTCCAGTCAGGTTCTTTGAGAGCCTGCGTGTGAATCTTGAAGAAATAAGATGTTTTGCCCTTCGGCGTCCCAATCAACAGCGCCTGCCAGTCCTTGTTACGAGCCAGCGCAGCAAAGACGACCTCTTCCCAAACAACAGGACTGATGTCTTGAAATTCATCCAGCAGGGCCGCGTGGAGGTTAAGACCGCGCAAGCGATCGCCGCCATTATCACAACCTCGCAAAATCAAGTCAGGGCGCGAGCCGTGAAAGGTGATTCGAAAGTCAGACTTGTTAATGTCCTTTACTAAGGGACATCCTTCCAAGACACTTAATAAAGGAAGCCAGTGAATGGCCTTAGCCATCTTCAGCGTCGGCATCAGAATGCAGACAACCTGCGGCGATACCGGGTCGATGGTTCCTTGGAAGCTAATACATAAATAGAGTGCGATCGTTAATAAGAGTCGGCTTTTACCGAAGCCACGACCGCTACAGAGAACTTTAACGCGGGCTTTATCGTTAAACACCTTCATCTGGGCCCGATGGAGATTCAGGTCTAGGTGTTTCATAAAGTGTCGTATAAAGGGCGAACCCTACATCGAAGAGAGCTAATCCTCGGGTTCGCTAAGCTCAGAAAATTCGAAATCGTCTAGGTCATCGTCAGGCTGAGCCAAACCGATGTTTAGGGTGAATTCTTTTTCAGCAGAGCCCAACTGCAAGAAGCGCTCAAGCAGGCGATCGCTTGGTAAGACAATTTCAGTGTCCTTAAAGATGACACCGCCCTTACCATCGACACGAGTCTTAGTATGAACAACCTCACCCTTAAAGAGCCTTAAGACATAAGACTCAGCGAGAGACTTACACTCATCAAGCTTGTCAAGGACTTCTTCAGCCTTGCCCGCAGTAAAGACAGCTTTAGCAGCTTCGATTCGAGCTTTGAACTCAGGGTATTTATTGCGCCATAAATATAGAGTGTTCCTATCCATACCAACCGCGTTAGCAGCCTCTAGGTTAGAACCACCCTGCTCCAGCACACCAACAATGACGTTGACTATAGCCTCTGAATATTTAATTCTGGCTTTGTTCGTCTTGTTGGTCATCTGCCTATAAAAATAATGACTGTGTTGAGAATTGCTTATGAAAATAAGAAGGGCCCCACCGAAGTGAAGCCCCAGTCCCGAGTAAACCCAACTCAAAAGGAGAAAGACACACAATCCCTCTACCTTTACAGCATGTGCAGAAAACTAAATCACTTGATGAACGACATAGGCAAGGTGATTGATCGCAAGCGGCAACAAGTAGCTCTGATAATCACTCAGGCGCATGCCAGGAGGAACCAACTTAGAGAGCTGAGTGTTCGCTACAACGCTGTCGCCATAGCAGGCATTCAAAGTGCATCTGTGAATGAAGTCTAACTTGTAGAGAGCTTCCCGCATAGTTGCCTGGTCTAAGACGGAGAGCAAGGTCTTTCCAGGGATCAGCTGATAGTTCTCCATGTAGAGCCGCGCGAAGTACTCTTCATCCACATCGTTAAGCTTTCCAGCGTAGTAGAGCTCAATTGCCTCTTCGAGTTCAAGCAGGTTGATGTAAGGACATAACTGCCGCTCGACTGACTCTATATATATATAGTCATTTTCTACTTGAGGCTCTAACATGCCAGTACCTCCAGCAGGTTGTCTCGGTAATCACCGATGCGACCGCATTCTGAATAGGTAAGCCGGTCTAATTTCTTTTCACTGAAGACAACGCGCGAGCTATGAGCCTCGTTCTGTATGATTAAGTCGAGATTTTCGACTAACCAAATAGAAACTTGTTCTCTAATCCGAGCGCTTTTAGAAAATAGGTGAGGTCTGATTACCACGAAGATTCCGCGCCGGACTAGGTCAGCGTAATCTCGATGGATGTGATGTTGAAATCTATAAGCTAGTGTGCGGTAGGCGATACCAGAACGGCGCGCTAACTCCCGCAGGCTAGGGGTTTTGAGATATTCAAGGAAGAGCCGTCGCGTGGCTTCTCGTTTTTTGAGTTGAACTTTTGTCATTATTCATAGCCAGGAACTTATAAAGAGGGTTCCATATCAATGAGGGCTTTGTCTGGCCATTCTTAGGAGTTTCTAGAATGTGCCTCGTTGTGTGCAAGCTAAAGCAGTACGCTTGTCTCCCTAAGTTTTTTTAGGTATAATTGAAATAAGAATTTAACAAGTTTAAATAATGTTTCATTGCAGACTTAAAGAGTATTTAGACTCAGTGGGTCGCAACCGAGAATGGTTTGTCAATCAGACTGGGTTGGGTCATCCCACCGTTTATCAACTCTATAGAGGCCCTGTCAAGCAAATTAGCGCTAAAACTTACCGCGCGCTAAAGAAAACTTTTGATCTGAATTCAGTTGAAGACATTTTCGAATTAGTCGAGGACTAAATCATGTACACCGCAGAAATAACGGCCTGCCAAGGCCAAAACGAGTTATCAACGACAATCTACCGCGATCGCCCGATCGTCTCAGTCGAGGTCGAATTAGTAAAACTTCAGTTGGAGCAATTGCTCAATGGCCCAGCGTCGTTCTTAGTTCAATACGAGCGCGAGGCTGACCACACCTACGGGTCACAAATGCCCTTCGATAGGTAGGCAACAAAAAAGCCGCTGCGGGAAACAACGGCTTTTTTAGAAATTAATTTACTGCGCTCACAACACAATCAACAAGTCAAAACTTCAAGGATGGGTTCCTGAAATGACCGAATCAATCATGTCTGAAATCAATTATACCACGACCAGCTCGACCGGCAAAGGCAAATTAGACGAGCAACTAGCCAACATCAAGGATTCTTGTCCCAAAACAGTTGACGCTATCGACGCTTTGCCTAAAAAGGAGATTCAACCTAAGGCACGCCAGCACATCGGCTACAGAAGTGTGACACCCATCGCTCGGCTGCTGCGTAGCTGGTTCGAGAGGCATGGTCATGGAGACAATGTACTGGCCAGAGTAGCTGGTGAGATTCTAATGAGTCTCATCTGCAACCAATACAGACAGAATGAAGTAGCAATTCCTGACCTAATTTATCGAGACAAGATTCCCGCCGCTCTAATAATGAGTAAGCTGACGGGCCACGACTACAAAACCTGTAAGAAGAATCGCAGCATTCAGCACCTGAGCGGGGCTTTCTTTCAGGAGGTCATCGAACCTTTGACCCGAATAGAAGTTGAAACCAGGCTATTTGGGCGCATCCCGTTGGTTAAAGTGGAGACCTACTCCTATAAATATCATCAGCCTCGTGAGTACGACATCTTGGGGCTCCAGTGCGCTCTAGCAGAGCAAATCCAGGAAGGATGGAAGGATAAGGATATCAGCGCGCGGCAGGACTACAGCAATCCCTCACCCCTATCGGCTGACTTTAAGTACAAGAGCCGTTTAAAGCCTTTTACGATCGAAGCAGCTGAGAAATTGGCTAGTGCAAAGTTCAAGCTGAACACGCAACAGGCCTACCTTAGACTGCACTGTTGGATTCACGACTTGGCTATGGAGAACTGCCCCGATTGGGATTACAAGATGGAGGGACAGAAGGCTTACTTGGCAAAGCTGACCAGCATGCTAGCAACCCTCAGCACGCTGGATATCAACCTAGAAGAGCAATACGTAGGGTCGGTTCACATGACCAGCTGCGGTCGGTTGTACCCCGAGGGTGGTGGTATCGTCAACTTGCCAAAAGCCCTGCGCTGGTTGCTGGTTGGCACACCTCACCCATATCACGTTCTGGTCGATATCGACCTCAAGAGCTGTCAGCTGGTGGCGCTACCCCAGATTCTCGACTGTCCCAAAACGCTAGAGCAGGTGCTAGATGTGATTCACGGTGGCAAATCTTTGTGGGAGCACATTGCACCAGAAGGGTTTGATTTAAGAACAGGCAAACCCGCGTTGAAGCAGTTGATTTACGCTTTCTGTTTTGGAATGCAGGTGAAGTGCCTACGACGCGAAACCAATAAGAAACTCGGGAAGCTGGGGCTGGACTTCCGGTTCTCTAAGCGGCAGATTGCTGATATTCTAGCTAGCCCTCTCATGGCCCCTGTGGTAGCTGCGAGGGAAAGCTTCTTTCAGGATTACAGCTTAGACGCTATCGAGGAGCGGGTTGCAAACAAACGCGCTTTGGTGGTCAAGAATGCTGTCGGGCTCCCGTTCAACCTAAGGGAGCATGCTAAGGAAGTGAGAGCTGAGTACACCCGGCCTGACCAAGCCAAAGTAGCAGGCCAGCTGTTAGCCCACCTCGCGCAAGGGGCTGAGCAGCTGGTGATGCAGCGATTCGTAGCGAGCAACATCATCTCTGAGGCCAATGACGTCCACCTGATTAACTATCAATACGACGGTGTTACCCTCTCAGTCCATATGGATCGCGTTAACGAAGTACTTGAGCAGTGTGATGAGTGGCTTCAGCAACATCACCCCGAACACAAGTTTGAGGCTGAGGTGCTGTGGTTTTTGAAGCATCCTAGATTCTGGGGGCCACGCTGCAACCAGATGTTGGCGACGAAATGGATAACTTCAGGCCGCTACAAGAAGCTGAACAAAGACCCGCGCAAAGCGATATACGGTCGCACGTATCTAGGAGTAAACGACCTGGTCGTATACGAGAAGTGGGATGGTGAGCGCTTTTACGAGTCATTGGAAACTGAACCGCCAGGCTATTGGACTAGGGTTTGGGAGGCATGCTTGGCGAAGCGCGCGGCTGCTTAGCGTTATCGTCAGGGCTCACACAGGGTCGCCAAGGCTCCCGATAGACGGGGGTCTTTTTTTATGGGTGTTTTGGGGGGGGGCTTGGGGTCGGGGCATTTTTTTTATGCTGACATTTTCTCGTTGCAGGTTGTACAAAGTGGTAGGAAAGTAGGTATGAAAGGAGGAAGTGATGGTGTACGGAATATTTATCTATTACTATGTAAGTGAAATACCTATAAGATAAAATCCCTGAAACCCTTACCTTGAAAGGGCTTCAGGCGATGAACAAAAATTCCCAAATCCCGCAAATCATTCTTCGCTAATCCCTGAAACCCTTGGTATATAAGGGTTTCAGGGATTCTCTGTTTTTGGGATTGCGGGATTCCTAAAACCCTTGCTGTGTAAGGGTTTCAGCGATTCGACCTGTTTTCCACCCCTCCAGCCGCCCGTTTTTGCGGCGATTCTGCGGAAAAGTAACTCCATGTGGCCCCAAACGCTTTAATACTGGAGTTAAAGTAACTCCAGTATGGAGTTATTCAAGCAACTCCACCACCCCGCCAAATAAAGTTGCATAGAAACAACTCCACTATGGAGTTAAAGTAACTCCACTTACGGTACAATGGAGGTAACTCCACCAAAAGGGTAGACCTGTGACCACTGACAAAAAGAAAATCTCCGCGTACCTCACCCACGACCTAGAGGCCAGAGCCAAATCACTGGCGGCATCTAAGCAAATGAGCCTCTCCACCTTCGTTGCTTACCTTCTGAGCCGGGAGGTTGAAGCGCACGAGGGCACCACGCCCGCTTCAACACAGGAACCCTCTGTACTGCCCGCAGTACAGCTTGAAGCCCCTGAGCTTCCCCAGGCCGCAGCTGCGGTTAAGTCTGAGCCCGCTAAAGAAACTAAAGCGCCCGTGCTTGAAGATGATGATGAAGACGACGCTGTTCTATACACACCGCCGCCGAGAAGACCGCGACCTGTTGTTATTGAGGAAGGGCTCGCAGGATATGAACCGCCATCCCGAGAGAGAATGCAGCGAGAGATTGGGATTGCTAAGCAGGTTCAAAAACCAGACGCTCAGTTTAATGATGACGAAAACCCTTTCCCTGACGACGAATGTGAACCAGAGCGTAATTTTGACGACGAATACGACGAGGATTTAGAGCGAAAGAAAGAGTGGGAGCTTAACAGCATCAAATCCCAGTTCAGTAATAATCCAGCCAAATTGAAGGAGAAAATAGCCGAGTGGAGGGAAAAATACGCGGCCTGATAAAAATACAGAGCATGTTTTATAGGCTCCCGATAGGGGGCCTTTTATTTTTAACCGGAACTATCGTTGCGCACCCCCTACTGCGAAAGCGAATCAATGATGCCAAGGAAGGCGCGCCGATATTAGCTAAATCCAGCGCCGCCGCCCACCCCCCACCTAAGATAAAAATGCAAAAAAGGAGGTGTTACCTAAGTCGAAAACGCAAATAATGGTCTTTCAATCAATTACTCTTCTGGGATATCCATTCAGCCAACTCACGACCTGACTGCTCATAATCCCGCAGCGCCTCTAATGCGCCATTAAAATTTTCAACAAACTCTGGCTTAGCCTGACTGGCCAGGCTGACATTTTGGTTTAAGCGCTCCATGAGTTGCTTCGCGGCGATTTGAAAGGCTGTCTGGCGTTTTGCCAGTTCTGGTTTGTACGGATCGATAGCCATAGTCTTTTCCTTTTTATCTTTATGTTTAAGCTGTCTTTACTGGCTCAGTCATGAGGTAATTCTTTACCTGTTGCTTGAGCGATTTTCTTGGCTTCGTTCATATACTCTATGGATTCATTCTCTCTGCCAATACCTGAAAGAAAAATAGAAAAATCCCGGTGGAAATATAGCTCTGTTGTCCGATTAACTTCAAGAGCTTTTAGAAAATACTCTTCGGCTTCTTTGTATCTTCCTAGATGTTCATAAACTAACGCCAGGTCATGATATGGCCACCCATCGTTTTTAACTCTTGGATCTTTGTCTTCTTTCCAAAGTTTGACAGCTTTTTGATGGTATTTCAAGGAATTGGATGCCCTTTCTTCGACACTACGACCTTGTGTTCTATGAACATAAATACCTTCGTATTGATGGCATAGATAAAAGTCAGGTGCTAAGAAATTTGCATCATCAATCTTTCTCCTTGCAAGTTCGAGGTATGGTCTTTCATCAGGTGAAGGTGGCCGTTCATGACAAGTGTGCAAAAATTCAGTTCCTTGCCTCCCGCTATTCATTAAATCCAACGCTTCATCGAGGAGTCTTTCGGCCTTATTCCTATTTATATTCTTGGTGTTTATCTCTTCTTTTGCTGATATTCTTATAGTTTGAAAAAATGCCCCTCCGCTTACTAACAGTGCTAGAAGTGAAATGATATCTGAGGATGAGAATTTGGAGATCCAGCTAGACATAATCATTACCCTTCAGTGAATTAGTTAAGTATGGGGTTTAAGCGATCTTTACTATCTCAGCGAAGTGCCAGTATAGTATGCCCTCGCGCTCCTCAGATAGCACTAGCCCAAACCATTCCAGCCGCTCCAGGTTCTCAGTGATCGCGTCCAACTTGTTCCTGGTGTTCCTGCCGGTGAATTGAACTGCTATTTGCTTGACTGTCCACTCACCGCTGGTAGTACGCAACAGGTCTCGAATAGCTGCGAGTTGTTCCTTAGGTTTCAATGGCCACTTCTGCTGCTCCACAGGTTCGACAACGGGTTCTTCTGAGGTCATAATGCCTTCTAAAGTAGGCTGTGTTTGCACTTCATCAGGTGCCTGATACTCAGGACGTAGCCAGCGGATAAGTCCATTGCGCTCTTCTTCAGCCCGCTGGGCATTAAGAACCACAAGGTTTTCGAGGATTTGCTCGTCAGTGATGTCGTGAGGCCAGTCGTAAGCGTCGAGAACGGCAATGTCTAGCTCGTCGTGGATTTGTTTGAGGGTAGAGACGCGTGCTTCGTTATTAAATTCACGATCTGCGTCGGTAAAAGGCTCCCCAGCACGAAGTTTTTCGAGCAGATTATACATGTTAGTAATGGTGATGTCGGGGTAGGCGGCTTGGACACTTTTGCGATGAGTGTCGAGCAGCTCGCCCAAATTACGGATTTTTTGCTTTTGCTCGGAAGTTGGATCTGGAAAGGGAAAAGGATCGAAACAAACGGAGTTGTTATAGCGCGGATCGTTTCCGACCCCTAAGCGCCCACCTGCTGCAAGAGCCCAAGAGACATGAACGTGACTTGAGAGTATTCCCAAAAAATAGACATCTTCGAGGGCAATCATCACTATCTCGCTCTCAGACATAACATCTACTGGCAAGAGCGTAAAGAACCTATGTTTTGCAGTTCTTGGAGTCGCAATATAGGATTGTATAGCAGTAAGCGCAGGACGAATATTTGCTCTCGGCTCAGCAAATATCCACCAATTATCTCGATAGGATTTTCTGTTATTCGTATCTCTCTCAGGCTTGACCCTTTGTAAAACCCACTGATATATACTCGGATATTTTTGTAAAACCGTCTTCTCATCCAAACCGTATAAATCAATAACAAATCTCTTCTTGTTAACATGAATCAAATCCTTTCCTGCCTTATAAGTTTTAATGACTTCGGACGAGGAAGATTGGTTTTGCAATATCTCCTTAAGTTGTTTACTATCTAAAACGAAACCTTGCCCTGAAAGAGTTACTCCTCTAGAAACGAGACCTCCGTTAGCTTTGAGCTTCATCGTGTTGCTAATATCTGCTCCAATTCGGAGATTTGCAAATATTTTAGAGACTGATTCCCAACAAATTTCAATTTGCTCAGCAGTGTCTTCTGGCGTTTCGGACTCTCCCTCAGAGATAACAGTTCCCAGCCTTGCTATTCTTTTGATGCTCTCAACACTTTCTGCTGCTGCTGCAGTCATAGCGATCCTGACAGCAGCTCCCTCATCAACCCAAGGATGATCAGGTATTGCGAACATTATGCGTATGGGATTTTTATGAGAAAGGTGAAACTCAATAACTTTTCTTTGCCAAGGTTGTCGGATCGTCTTAGTGGTAATAAACCCGAACTTCTTAGTACTTCCGGCGTGAATTCTATTAGCGGCTTTGTGCCACCAATACATTACATAGTCAACGGTTTCCGAAACATCTTTGTATATTCGACGTAACGTTTCTGTGTACCCATCACCTAAGGTTTCTCTCATTCGAGCATTCCCAATAAATGGGGGGTTTGATACCACATAATCTGCATCTGGCCACTTTGCCGCCCGCGCGTTGAAATACTTATAGATCACCACCTGATCGCTGGGATCGGGCACCTGCTCCCCAGTTACTGGGTGTTGCATCATCCGCCCACCCCACCGCGTTCTCACCTGCCCCGTCTTGGCATCCACATCTGGCTCGGTGCCGTCATAGGCCAGCACCGCATCGCGGTTTTCGATATTGTTAAACGCCTGCAAGACCGGCTCTGGTGGTTCTGCATTGCCATAGCGCTTAAAAAACCACTGCAAATAGCCAATCCATATCACCAGCTCGGCAATAGCTGCTGCCCTCGGGTTGATCTCAATCCCCAAAAACTGCGACGGGTTTATTTGCTCCAGCACATTGAGCTGCACATTGCCCGCCACATCCACCAGGCGCGTCTGCACCTCGGCCTCTAGCCCTTTGAGCAAATCGAGTGACACATAGAGAAAGTTGCCCGTACCACAGGCTGGGTCAAGAATTCTGACAGTCCGCAGCTTGTCGAGGAAGGCGCGGATCTCTTGCTCAGCCTTTCTGCGCTGATTAGCGGTAGGTTCCTCTCTACCTGCCTCTAGCTCTAGCAGGCGATTTACCTCCAGCTCAATCTCATCCCACTCTTGGCGCAGAGGTTCCATCACCACAGGACGCACTAGCCGCTCTACATAAGATCGAGGCGTATAGTGTGCCCCCAATCGGCTGCGCTCTTTTTTCTCAAGGGCCCGCTCAACCAAGGTGCCAAAAATAGCAGGTTCTACCTGACTCCAGTCTTTTTCAGCGGCTTCAAGTAAGGTTTGGAGCTGTTCTTGTGGAAGGGCAATAGCCGTAGCATCTTCAAAAAAGCTGCCGTTAAATTTCAATACCCGCTCAAAGCCAAAGGTGCCGCCTGTGTTCATGGTCTGCCAGAGCTGCTCGATTTCGGGCTTAAAGGTGGCGGGGTTGGGTATCCAGCGATCACGCAGGGCTTTGGTAAAGACTTCGCCTTTCAATAGCTCCACATCTTCGGCAAACATCGTGAAAATGCAGCGCATCAAGAAGCTAGCGGTTACTTGAGGGTCGTGACCTTGCTCCTCTAGCCAACGTGATAGCTTAGCTAGCTCTGCCGCTACAGCGCGCGTGACCTGAGCCCTTAGCTTTTCTGGGTTGAGCGACTGCGGATCGGTAAAGATGGCGACGAAGCGATCAAACTCCTTCTCTGTCGCTAGGTCGGCCAGCTCAATGCGCTGGCGTGCACCATAGCTGCCGTACTCACCGCTAAAGCCTTCCCAAAGATCAAAGTGAGAGCCGATGTCGCAGGTTAGGAGGAACGGTGGCATCGAGCCCAGTAAGCGGTTATAGGCGTAGGACTTGGCCTGGTTAAACGCCTTCTGCATGGTGTCGCGGTAGACCTTAGTACCCCGCTTGCCGTGGCCCTTGCTCGACTCGGTACTGCCCTGCTTAGCCTCAATTAGAAAGCAGCCCTCTTTGTAAAAGTCAGCAAAGCGCGTTGATTCAGCCTTTTCGCTGCTGAAAAACTTGATGTCCTTGTCAAAGCAGTAAGGGTCTCCAGGGATTCTTCCCTTGGGTGGTGGGCTCTCTACCCCCAGAGCCAGGCACAAGTCGAGAAAGAACCCCTGGTAATTGGCGCGTTCATTGCCCTCTGATCCTTGCCACTTAGCCAAAAAAGTCTGGATGCGCTGGGTATCTGCTGGGGTCATGGGGGATTGGTAGCGGGGCTTTACAAGGCTTTTGCTTTTCTCAAACCTTAGCGACAGATCCCGGAAGCTTCTAGATCCTTACCCAAAGCTTAACGATCGGCTCATGTATTCTTCCCACAGCTCATGCCCACCGCACAACCTCGCGCGCGGATTAACAGATAAAAAACAATTCAGGTTGCCAATAAATAACTGAGACGACAAGAACAATAGTTACTTATGTTCCTCTCAGAAACACCAGATTGACCACCTTTAGCTATTACCTCCCTGATATTGTTCGCTCAGGAACAAAAATAAGAGTCCGCAATGCAAGTTCTATTTTGTAAATCCATAGAGGTCGTTGGTCTGGAGCTGCGATTAAAAGCTCTAAGACGCGGTCTCAATAAAAAAGACTTCCCCACCTACGAGAGTTTCTACGACCACTTCGAGGTCAACCGAACCAACTGGTGGCGATGGGAGCAAGGTAAACGAGCAATCCCCTATGAAGTCATTCAAAAACTTGAAGTCCACTTTGAAATCGACCTGCAAGTCCCAACACCTTAAAAGGAACAAAATGCGAACACAAGTTAACTCCAGTCCCGATGTCGAAAAAGCTCTATCGAAGCTTGAGATCCTACTAAGTGAGTATTACCAAACCCGCGATGACAGTCGAAGCTCAAATCCAATACCTGAAACAATTGCTCCCGGAGCAGCTTGAGTTCAGTGTTATCGAAAGTGTGTTGAGAGCTCAGAATTCCCAGCAGTCCATTAAAAAGGGCCCCTCAGCAGCTACGAACTGCTAAGAGGCCCAAGAGAGCAAAAGAAGCTACGAACTTCTCCGCTCGATTCACAAAAACCGCCCACGCAAATAGGAGGCTCTGCTGCACTCAATTCTAGCAGCTTGGCCTCCGTTCGGAAGTATTCAACGGAGTTTACAAGTGTTAGAAGTTTACGGCTTTAATGAAGCCCTTGCCGATCATGAAATCTATGGCGATCGCACTTGCGACCCCGCCGCTGTTAAAACCGCCCAGCGTCTGGCTATTGCTGGCACCCTCTCCGTAGGGATTCATCTCAGCCTACAGACTCCAGCTGAAGGGCGCTTAATGCTCCCTGGTGTCCAAGTAGCCCAAGCTAATGGGTTTGCTGGAAACCTGCTGCTGAATTTCTTTCAAGAATCGAAACCAAAGTCTGCGCCTGCCATCGTGGAGAACCCTTCTCAAGTGGTACTACCCGAAGTCACCCTTGAAACCATCGACAGCATCGATATCACCCAGTTTAAATTCCCGCACCTCAGTGAGGGGAATTGGGTTCTGCTAACCCAAAGCAAGCTCAAGTGGTTGGGTTATGACGTTCAGGTCGATGGCCATTACGGCAGCACGACTAAGCTCGCTGTGCTGCGTTTTCAGTACGACATTGGTCTCCCCGCTGATGGCTTCTTTGGCGAGGATTCTAAGCGCGCGCTATTCAATGGTGAGTATCCCCAGACAAAAGCTACGCAAGATAAGCCTCTAGGGTTGTGGTCGCCTGAAGAGATTCTGTCTGGCGTCGTTCCCCATAACGGCAGAGGGCGAAGCACAGCCACTTATGTGAACGGCTGGCCAATCATCAGTCACCAGTACATGAGAACCATCGGCAGTGTAACTCGCCCTCACCGGGGCGCTGACCTGCCCCTGAAAACTGGACACCAAATTTATGCCTTAGGCACCCAAGTCTCAGTTTGGTACGACCGAGGCGGCGGCGGGCTGGTCATCGAACAGCAGCACCCCAACATGCCTGGTGTGTTGATTCAAAACCTTCACTGTAACGAGGCGTTTGGTCAGTCCTGGAGCTATTACAAATCGAACGGTCGGAAAACCTTCACTGTGTCTGTCGAAGAGCTTGGAACCAAAGTAATTGGTGCAGTTGGTTCGACTGGTGCAAACGGGCCTGGAGATTATGGTGAGCACACGCACGTTGGTTTGAAGTTGGTATCTGGGGAGGGCTTTGGAGTTGACCGAGATGACCACGACCCACGCTTCCTAAAAGTCCGAACCACTCTGGTACATTTGCTCCACTGGGGTGTGAACGAGCCGGTTCACGTTGCCGAGGGTCAGCCCGCATTTTCAAATCACGAGCGGCGGCTGGACGTTTCCAAAATACCCAGCGTGGTCGAAGTCGCTGCCCTCTCTGGCAGTTCTGGTGTTATTGCTCAAGAGCCCCCGACCCCTGAGACTTCCGTCAGCGTCGCCAGCACCGCAGCCCCCGCGAACGTTGCGGATGTTGTTCAGGCGATCACCCCAACCTTGGGTGGAGACGATCTACTAGACAAGCTCTTCGAGGGCGGCGAGAACAGCTTTATGACCATTGCGATCGGTTCTGCTGAGGGGACTCGTCGCCCTGACGGCTCGAAGACTAAGTACTACCGGGAGCATACTGACCCCGGCAACCAGGTTCGAAACATCGGCAGCTTTTCCTTCCAACACCACGGAAACGCTATGAGTCCTGCTGAGGCTGACGAGGCTCAGTTAAAGCGCCTGCTAGGCCAACTCGACATTGTCCTAGCCGACGCTGAAAAGATGGGTCTCGAACTCAGTCTGGAAGAAGTCGCAAACCTCGCTGATCTCCTGAATCAGAGCCCTTGGGCTGGTGGCGTAATCGCGAGTGGCTCTCGCTCAAAAGCTGGAGGGAAAGGCTTTGTTGACCATCTGTATGAGGCCAAGACCCAACTCGGCAAGACCGGCAGAGCTGCGATTGAGCACGCGCGGGTCGAGGCTTATAAAAATTCTGAGACCGGCGCGTTCTGGGCTGATGGTCTTTGCTACCAGGGTGAGTGCAACACCTGGCGAGCGGTTCACGCTGACCAAACCCGACGCATGAATGAAGTTGAAGCTGCAATCAAAGCCAGTCAGTACAGCGGTGGCGAAATCGTCCTAGCTGGGCAGAGCACTGTCCCTGAGCCTGAGGAATCCGGCTTTACAGCGAAGGCTCCAGAGGCGATCGAGCATGAGCCTCCTGTTGGGTTTCTGCACGGCGAAGAGCGTCCTGAACCCACTGCTGAAGAAGCCCAGCAGTCTGTGGAGAACGAGCCAAAACCGAATCTACTCAAAAAGTGGTTCGTGCAGCCGACTGGAGAAAGCTTCAAGCCGAAGGTAGATCCCGCAGCAATTCCTAAAGGTTAATGTCCCACCCAAAAAATCATGAAAACCAAAATCGCATCCGCCGCTATAGCTCTCGTTCTCTGGTTTGGCTTTTCACCCAAGCCGCCAGAGCCGATAGCTGAACTAATTCATCAGCTAGCGATCGCGCAAGTCTCTCTAAAGTTGCGGGTTAGAGAGATTGAAACTTCAAGAAATCCAATGTTTATCTGAGGCTCATTGTGAATACAACTCATTGCAAAAGACGACGAGTATCGCGCGCTGAGACATCTACGAGGAAACAAGTTCGGAAAGCTTACCGTGAATGGTGTCGCTACCAGGATCGATACATCGCGATCGGGCTGGCTATTGAGTCGTTTCTGAATAGCCCGCGCGCATTGCGTTTCGAAAGAGGCGTCCATTTCGCAGTTGGCCTCACAGCTTTTGGTCTACTCACAGTCATCTGCGATAGGCTCAAGTCGCTTTGAAGTAGTTTGGCATCTTCTCAAATTTTCAATAGAAGAGCGTTCCTTAAATAGTTACCTACCTAGTCTGAACCGAAGTTTTAATTGCTCAAAATACTTCGGTTTTCACACCTCGAGTTGAACAGACTTGCTGAACCAAAGTTGGTACAATTGTGACAACAATGGTTCAAAAAGGCCAATGTTGATATACCAAAAACAAAACCCGCCATGCAACACAACACCGCCGCAACTTGCTCGGTAAACTGCAAAACTCAGAAAAGGAACCAAGACTCAATGCAACAGCTAATCATCGGATTCGACCCTGGCAACCACTGGACTAAAGTCTGTGTTAAGACACTTGACGGAAAGATAGAGAAGATTGTTATTCCTTCCTCGTTAGCTACTGACCAGAATAGTATTGTTCAGGAAGAGAGCTCCGATAGCTTCACTCTATTCACCGATCCTGAGAAGGATAACAGCCGCGAGTTTTTCAAATCTTGGAGTACGAATCCGGTTTACAACCCCTTTCAGGTAATCGTGGGTGACCCCAGCGGTAATGGCAAGCCTCGTTATGCGTTTCCAATGCTAGTCTCTGCAATCTGGCCATATATACAGAATGGGGATTGCCTAAAGGTCGTAGTCAGTGTCCATGACAAAAGTGCCTACGGTCAGGCTATGAAAGATGGTTTAGATGGCGTCCATAGCGTTACCTATACCTCAAATGATGAGAAACAAGAAACCAAAACCTTCTGCATCAGCGTTTTGAATGTTGTTTACGAAAGCGCTGGAGTTGTCCTTGGACAGGACAACCGTCCATTAAAGTCTTTCATTCTCGACATTGGCGGCGGCACTGTTTTGGCAATTCCAATGAACAAAGCGCGCCTTGCCCTTGATTCTGTAATCGAGCTTCCTCATAGCGGTGTTAAAGCCTTGCTCGGGAACTTGACAGTCTGTAATGAATTGAAATCACTTATTCGCTCTGATGCGGCTATGGCTCCCCACTACGCGCGGGTCATGTCTAACGAGGGTTTGATGTCCATGCTCAAGAACAAAGGGATCGCTACCGTAGGGAAGATTAAACTCGACTGCCGCGAAGTGATCGCACCTGTGGTCACCCGCTGGCTGAACAGCCTGGAGAGCGAATTGCACCAGAGTCTCTCGGCTAGCTACTTAAACGAGCCTGGGCGGACACTACTGCTCTCTGGTGGTGGCTCCCTCGTTCCTGGGGTTAAGGAATGGGCCTCAGGTCTTGGCTTCAAGACTGTCTCTGACCCCCAATTCGCGAATGCCCTAGGTTTGCACTCTCTTGCACAAGAACTATCCCAAAAGGTGGCCGCATAATGACAACTTCAAACTCCAAGCCCAAAACCCGTAGAAAAAGCACTAAGCGAGTAGAACGGAACACCGTTCGTGTCTCGACTCAAAAAGGACTGATTGCTAAAGCCCGCGAGGTTCTTGGCGAAGCTGGAAGTGCTCTTAGTGATTCTGAACTGCTGAACTACGCTTTGATTAGCTTCATCCAGAAATCAAGCACTCACTCTGACTCAGCCCCAACGGTTCAAATGGCTCCTCATACGGTGGTTCCTAACCAATCCGTACCTTCCGTTATCCATCAACCCACACCTACGCTCGCGCCCGCGCCTGGTGAGGATGGCCTGAGCGATGACGATTGGGGCGTTGACTGACCCTGAGGCATCAAGAGCAACCCCCCATCAGCTCCTTTAAATTATCTCAACTGCCTACGCGTGTAGTATTCATAGCTTCACTGGTTCCTTGGTAACTCTGTCTGGAGCAGTAGCGACAAGTCGCAAGCTGCGCGACCTGCGCCACGTTTCCGTTCAATTAGTTTCCCCAGCGAGTGGGGAGGAGTTTGTAGCTATATACTCACTCGCTTAATCCAATAAGTTTCCATTCAATTAGTTTCCCCAGCGAGTGGGGAGCCAACGGGGCTCCGAAGCTCGTTTTTGAGCACTTCGGCCTCTAGTTTCCATTCAATTAGTTTCCCCAGCGAGTGGGGAGCCATTCAATCCGCCACCTACCAAACAATCGGCCTAGTGTTTCCATTCAATTAGTTTCCCCAGCGAGTGGGGAGTTACCTGCACAATACAGACCACAGCAAGGCACCCAAGAATCGTTTCCATTCAATTAGTTTCCCCAGCGAGTGGGGAGTTACCTCGGCTTCTACCCAGACCAGATCATGAACCGGGGCGCTGAGTTTCCATTCAATTAGTTTCCCCAGCGAGTGGGGAGTAGCAATACTGCCCTTAAGTGGCCCTCTTATTTTGTTTTGGTTTCCATTCAATTAGTTTCCCCAGCGAGTGGGGAGATTCAACCCAAGATTGTTTACCAGAAAACCGATGCCCACAAGTTTCCATTCAATTAGTTTCCCCAGCGAGTGGGGAGCAAAGTGTTAGATATGAAGTTGATGACGTATGCGCTTGTAACAGGTTTCCATTCAATTAGTTTCCCCAGCGAGTGGGGAGTTACAGGCTGGTCAGGGTGAAGCGAGCCACATTATTAGCGAGTTTCCATTCAATTAGTTTCCCCAGCGAGTGGGGAGCCCCTGGCTACTGGAACATAATGGCCGCCTGTCACCCTGACCGTTTCCATTCAATTAGTTTCCCCAGCGAGTGGGGAGAATCAACTTATACCGATCGCCTCTCGATACGAGGTAGGTTTCCATTCAATTAGTTTCCCCAGCGAGTGGGGAGATCCTGGGAAAAAAAGCAACTGGGCTGTGGAACCTTGAGACGTATTTCCATTCAATTAGTTTCCCCAGCGAGTAGGGATACCGCCGACGATCGCCTGCGCTGGAAGCTCATGCAGCTGCTGTTTCCATTCAATTGGTTTCCCCAGCGAGTGGGGAGCAGGTTTCTAAAGCCGTTCAAACCACTAAAGTAGCTTTAGAAGATTTGTTTCCATTCAATTAGTTTCCCCAGCGAGTGGGGAGTTCAGCAACAATCTCATAGGAAGGAAATTCTCTTCGGTTTCCATTCAATTAGTTTCCCCAGCGAGTGGGGAGCTGCTGTGGGAAATATACCTGCCCTGCCATGAGTTCAATTTGTTTCCATTCAATTAGTTTCCCCAGCGAGTGGGGAGTTAAGCAAATTCTAGTGGGTGAGACAGACTTTGTGCCAGCGTGTTTCCATTCAATTAGTTTCCCCAGCGAGTGGGGAATTCTGAATCCCCTCTTGCTAACACTCTTAATGGTCGCCCCTTGTTTCCATTCAATTAGTTTCCCCAGCGAGTGGGGAGCTCTAAATACTACAAAGTTTGCCACCATTACAAGATAATGGCCAGTTTCCATTCAATTAGTTTCCCCAGCGAGTGGGGAGTTTGTTCATGTATACCCAACGTCGAAACAGCAATGACAATACTGAGTTTCCATTCAATTAGTTTCCCCAGCGAGTGGGGAGATCTAAGCAGCCACGCATACCTGGCCTTGACAGCGGCAGTTTCCATTCAATTAGTTTCCCCAGCGAGTGGGGAGCTTAGAAGTCTGATCATGGTAGTTTTTCTGCTTATATCCTAAAGCCTGTTTCCATTCAATTAGTTTCCCCAACGAGTGGCGAGAATCGAAGGTAGCGCTAGCGAACCCGTAGAAGCCCGTTTCCATTCAATTAGTTTCCCCAGCGAGTGGGGAGCGGAGACGTTTACATCATTTCCTACGACGGGCCGATGCGCCTGGTTTCCATTCAATTAGTTTCCCCAGCGAGTGGGGAGGTGGCCGCTAAACAGTTGCCTGTAGATGAGTATGAGTTTCCATTTAATTAGTTTCCCCAGCGAGTGGGGAGGTGGCACACAGGTTGTGATTCCCGGCAACGCTTTTCGCAACTGGTTTCCATTCAATTAGTTTCCCCAGCGAGTGGGGAGTAATCAAAGGTCTCAAGCAGTTTGCAGATTCCAAGGGTATTAAAGTGTTTCCATTCAATTAGTTTCCCCAGCGAGTGGGGAGACTGAACGCATCTTCCGACCTATACACCGCTGGCGCTAGCTGGTTTCCATTCAATTAGTTTCCTCAGCGAGTGGGGAGTCCATGTGACGGCATCGCCGGTTTAGGAAAACGGGTCTGGAAGTTTCCATTCAATTAGTTTCCCCAGCGAGTGGAGAGGACACTACAGCAAGGCTTAGCCGCTGACGAATCAGAGCAGTTTCCATTCAATTAGTTTCCCCAGGGAGTGGGGAGTAGCCAGTAACTTCAAGGTGTTCGATGCCTATGGCCGGTTTCCATTCAATTAATTTCCCCAGCGAGTGGGGAGGCCGCCATCTTCAATCTACCAACACTATTGAAGTTTATGTTTCCATTCAATTAGTTTCCCCAGCGAGTGGGGAGTGGTGGCGGAAGGCGATCGCGCTGCCCTGCTTTGTGGTGGTTTCCATTCAATTAGTTTCCCCAGCGAGTGGGGAGTTTTTCAAACATGGCTCTTTCTTTTTTCAAAAACCTGTTTTCGTTTCCATTCAATTAGTTTCCCCAGCGAGTGGGGAGCTGCGCTAAGAATGGCTGAAGACGTATTGCGGGAGAATGGCTAGTTTCCATTCAATTAGTTTCCCCAGCGAGTGGGGAGTTAAGAGCGATCGCAAGCCACCCAAGATAGACCCTGGCTTGTTTCTATTCAATTAGTTTCCCCAGCGAGTGGGGAGCCAATGGTTGGCCCGAAAACTGAAGCGGCGAGGATTGCCACAAGTAGGTTTCCATTCAATTAGTTTCCCCAGCGAGTGGGGAGACCCCCTACCCCGCCAACTTCGGAGCGCCGCCCGCCTGTTGTAGGTTTCCATTCAATTAGTTTCCCCAGCGAGTGGGGAGACTCAGCGCTTCGCTACTTTCACTTCCTCTGCATTTTCTAGTTTCCATTCAATTAGTTTCCCCAGCGAGTGGGGAGCCCACCTACCCTGACCAATACTCGAGCCCGCTTTACTGGGAGTTTCCATTCAATTAGTTTCCCCAGCGATGGGGGAGTTACATTTCAGAAATGGTTTCTGAGCCTTTTGTAGTCTGGGATTTTCCATTCAATTGGTTTCTCCAGCGCGTGGGAAGATCGCCAGTGATTATACTGAGGCCGAAGAACTAGCACGTACGTTTCTATTCATTTCATTTCTCCAGCGCGCGGAGAGGTTAGTTCTGAAAGTAGCATCCAAGCAGATCATTCTTATAGAATAGTTTTCAAGTCCTGATGAATATTTGCCATTAAGCTGGCTGCTTGAATAGATTCAAAGTTCTGATTGGCAATAGAATTTAGACAATTTAGTAATCGTTGCTGCCAAGCATCTTTATTTTCTTTAGTGGCCCAAGAACGAAAAACTTCCTTTTCGCTTAAGCCTAAAAGTCTATGAAACTGCTGATTTCTTGTGCTGCTGGCCCCTTTCCAGATGACATTTACGTCTTCGTTGTCAGAGACAGCTGGGCAAGCTGATCTAAAAAGTTCAAATAATCCTCCGCTATAAAGCATCAGGCCATCAATTTCGCCTACCAATTTTTCTTTCAAGTAAGCAGGTAAACCACTATCTTCTCGTAGGAAGGCAACCGGAGCACCCTTTTTATTTGCCTTAATATCTTCTGGGTAGCGCCACTTAGCCCAGTCGCTCAACATACCTTCTGCCGCACGAAAGCTATGGAACAGAGCTTCTACAGTATTGCCCTGTTCTAGCCGCACCAACGCCAAAAAAGCTGACTCGTAGGCCGCCCACCACCACTCTTTCGTTCTGTCAGGTGCTTCTTGGAGTGAGGCAGCAAACTCAGCAAACTTGGCCTGGTTCCAAAGAATGGCGGAGTTGAGTAAGCCCTCAATTCTCTGCCTCACAGCTGGTTCTAGAGCAGGCAAATCTTGCTTCAACACATCCTGTACACCTGCATAGTCGTAGCGATGTAGTAGCCGCCTGGCTTCTTGCAGGCGAATGCCCAGCAGGTAGGTCGAGCTAGGGATTAGCTCTGAGGCGTTTGCTTGAAACTCACTACTGACTAAAAATTGAACCTGCGACCCAAATCGGGTCAGCGTCACAAACTGCACCGCTGATGAAAGCGCCGGGGTGCCTGCTTGGTGGCTTACAAAGACTGGCTTGCCCGGCGTGCAGTCTACCTGGCCAAGCGAGGCTTGAATTAGCGAGAGCGTACTGTCCCAGTGGTCTAGGCCAGGCTGGTCGGACAGGGGCGCAATGGTGCAATAGGATTGAGTGGCACGAGGCAGGGCGTGGCTGAGAAAGTGCCGCAGCAGTGGTTCCAGGGTGCAGGTATCGCGCCAGTAGGGACAGCGGGGCAGGCGGCGATCGCTCGGGCCAAACAACAGGGATTGATCGGTCAGCAGCACCACAATGTGGTGGGGCGGAGTGGAGATCTGGGCGAGGTGCTGAACCAATGCTTCCAATCGTGGAAAGCGCAGAGTGGCGCTATGCTGCTCTGGCTGTGGGCTATACACCAGACCCAACGCCCGTGCCGGAAAGCTGTACAGCCGTTTGCTGTCCGCTGTGATCACCTCAGTGCCGTTGAAATGCAGCAGATCGGGGTATTGAGCCTTTGCTGGCCCTTCTAAACTGCTCCACTGGGCTTTGGTGCTGAGCAAAACATCGCTGTCGCCAAGGGTCAAAATCCAGGTGGCCATAGTGCGTTAGATGTTGGTGAAGGGGTGGATGGAAAAAGCTACTGAGGCCAGAGCTGGACAAAGTCGGGTTGCTCGTTTTGTAGAAATTTTAGAAACTGCCGACACTCCACTGATGACTGATCGGGAAACAGGGTCAGCAGCTCCAGGTACTGGCCCTTGGCGGGGGTGATTGCAAAGGGTTTGCCCGTGGGGTCGTCCTTGCGCTTTTTTAGCTGCACTATTGGATACATGCGGTGCCACAGCCGCCCAATTTTGCCCATCTGACCCGTGACGGAGGTATTTTTGATCGTCCCCTCTGATAATCCCAGGTCACGATTGGCTCTGCGATAGGGGCCGTGCAGCCAATGAATGGCGATGCTGTCGTCTTCGTGGGCGGCTAGCCGTCCCCACACTTGCACTTTGTCGGGGTGCCAGGCTTCGCGCCAGGTTGCCGCCCAATCTCTGGTTGGGGCTGTCTGCATGTTCACCCAGGTTTGGGCCACTGCCCTAACAGCATTGAGAAAACCGGGGATACTCTCCAGCTTGCGCACTTGGTAATTTCGGGTCAGAGACTCTTCCCCCCACTGCCAGTGACAGCCGATCAGGGGCTTGCTGGATAGCTCGGCGTAGTCCTTGTGAAACAAACGGTGGTCGGCCCGTCGCCAGGATTTGCCGAACCCGCCGAAGACCATGGCAAAGTGCATCAGCGCCCTGGCCAAGTTACTGAGGGCCTGACGCTGGGCCACGTTGTCTAGCGGGCGGTTGAGCATCCAGTAGAGGTCGCCCTCGACATCGTAGGTGGGCTGCTGCCAGCGATCGCGCCCATAGCGTCCCATCGTCAGTTGCCCTGGCTGAAAGCTCATGGCCAGCAGCCCGACATCGCCGCTCCCCCGCACGCTGCCGAAGAGCTGGTCAACCAGCCGCTCTGCCTGCTCGGCAGAGGTGAGCCCACCGAACAGGCGTAGGGCATGGCCCCGCAGCGCCGCGCGAAAGATGTTGGGTCGAAATTCTCCAGACTGGTCAATCAGCTTGGCGGCCTGCCCCTGCCCTTGCAGGGTGCAGTGAAACAACACCTCGCCTGTGTGATTTGCCACCTGGCCATAGCCCGCACTCACCCGACAGCCCAGTCCCCTGGCGAGGGCGGTTTCCCACAGTTGCCAAACGGTTTCCCACTCCGCTGCATCTAGGGGCACCGTGCTCGAAATGCCAAACCTCAGATGGGGCTGACGGAGCGAGATTTGGGCAAAGGCGCGGGTGCGTTTTTCGCGCTGCACCTGGCGCTCTTGCTGGGGGTGAATCATATCCACCAAGCCTTCTGTCCAGTCTGTGCTGGTGGGGTAGCCACCGTGGAAGCGCAAAATGCCGGGCTGAAAGTCGCCGCCGGGGAGTTCTTTGCCGCAGTAGCGATCGGTCTGCTCTGGGGTGCAGACGGCGCGGCAGACGGCGCGAAAGACCCCTTTCATGCTGCTGCCGGGGTAGAAGGGCCAGCCGTAAGCCCCGATCACAGGACGAATGATGCCGTCGTCTTGGCCGCCGTTGGTGACAAACCGCCAGTTGATTTCGTAGGGTTGAGGATTGCCTGTGGTGGGTAGGTTTGGGGGGCGATCGCTGGCCTCACCAACCCATTCATCGACCCACAGTTCTACATCCTGGGGTTCACGGGCCTTGGTGCGAGCGGGATAGATACGCTGGAGCTGGCAGCGGCCATCGACCTGTGCCCGAAACATCATCGGCACTTTTTGGTAAGCATCAGGAATCTGAGTCATTGAGCTTTGCCCCTCCTTTGTACCGCTGTGTCCACCACACCACCGCATCACAGAGCTGCGTCAGCACCGCCAGAGCCAATCGCTGGTCATCGATTGTTAAAACCCAGAGCTTTTCAGACATCGCCTGAATGGCCTTGGTATCCGAATACCCAACAGCGTCGTTGGGTATTGTGACCCCTGACCGAGCCATGATGTGCACAAATGCTTCCCAGGTTTCTTTCCAGTAGGTAGCTTTATTCGTTTCTTTCTCTTGGAGCCGCAGGTGTTCACCCCAAAACCGTTCCAGGCCGTAGGGAACGGCCATACGCATCTTGTGTCCCTGGTTTAGCGATGCCTTCCTTGAACGCTCTGCTTTGGGCAATTTTTCATCTCGCTGGCGAGCGGCCAACACCAGCTTTTGGGCCTCTCGATCAAGGCCGTAGGAATTCCATGCCATGATTAATACGTGCCTCCTAGGGTGACTTGGCAGCGGCCAAAACCGACAGACTCTAGGCCGCCAAAATAGAGTTCTTGGGAAGGTGTGGCTGGCCTAAAGGGTTGCCACCCGGTGTGCTTGAGCGCGATGGGAAAGACCAGCACACTGCCCTCTGGCAGGGCTTCGACATTGAAAAAGGCTCCCTTGTCGGTATCCACTTTTTTCATGTCATCTACCAGCTTGACTCGGCTCTGGCGGTAGAGGGCCATGTCATGCAGAATGGCAATGTCGTTGTCGGCTACCACCACGGTTTGGGTGTGCTCAATGTCGAACCCTGCTGCCCAGGGGGATAGATCCGCCTCGTGCTCGATGTCTAAAAAGCCAAGGTTGAAGAACAGCACCTTGCGACCTGTGCCCAGGGGCCGAGCCTGCAAGCCGCTGGGGGCCGAGTAGGGCAGCGGCAGATCGGCTGCAATCGCAGCAATCCGCTTGTAGCGCTTGAGCAGGTAGGGGCAGGTGACCCAGACAATGGGCTGCCCTGGGCAGAAGACAGGCAGCCAGACTAGGGATGCATACTCAAACTTAACGATCGCCTCTGTAGTGCCACCATCTTTTTGATTATCAACTGATTCGTGGCCGTACCAACGGTTTTCTTTGTAGGAGACAGGTACCGTAAAGGCATCAGAGTCTTCATGCTCTGACTCCCACTGCTTAGCTTGCTGTTCAAGCCATTTCAATATCGACATTCGATCAGGCTGGCGGTCTCCTGATGGGGCATTCTGCGTTATCTCCTCAAAATTTTCAGGGACAGTGATACCACGGTCGGCTAGCTGACTCTCCAACCAGTCCTGGCGGTTGTTGCGCATATCGGCTCGAAACCGGCCCCGAATAGAGCTACCGGGGATAATACCCGTTTGAGTAAACTGGTCGCGGAAGATCAGGTTAAGGTTGCCGCTTTCTTCACCAGCGCTAGCGCCCACATGGAGAGGGGCCAGGGTTTTGATAATGCCGTAGGCTTTGGAATACATGGGGTTAGCTCCTGGAAATATCGACGGGCAGGCAGAGGTTGCAGCCCAGGTGTTTAAGTGAAAAGCCTTCTTTGGGGAACCACGCTTCTGGCCAATCCCACCAAGACCGGCCAATGGCTTCTTTAAACAGGTACACCGTGCCCGGTGGTACAGCGTAGCGGCCACGGCTCAGCCGCCCGGCTGGGGCAAGAGCCTCACCCTGGGGTGACTTGGCTTGGCTGCCCAGACGATACCGATGGGGCTGGGGGCGATCGGTCAACATCATGGGTCGCCGATCGGAAAAGTCTGCGTGGCGCGGGTAGCGCAGCGATAGGTGGGTGGAGCCCCACAGCCCTGGCCCCAACAGCGCAAAGGCATGGTCAATGGGGCGTTGCAGTAGTTCGGCAATAGGGCTGGTGTCGGCAATGGGGTGGCTAGCGACTTCGACCAGGTGACTTTCACCGCCAAAGCGGTACCAGCCGTCTTCCAGGGGCACCGTAGAGAGGTAGACCAGGCAGGTTTCAGCCTGGCTGCCGTCCCACTGGTTGGGCAGCATTTGCACCGCATTTTCTAAAAACAGGCCATTTTCGTCGCGCACGTTGCGTTCATCAGACTTTAGGCTGGGGTGCAGCAGGGGCAAAAATGTCCAGGGGTCTTGGGCTGCGGCACCATTAGCTTTGATTTCGTCGGGGGTGTAGTCCCAGGTATCGATGCGCTGCCAGTGGTAGTCGGCCTCCAGGTCGGGGTGGGCGGCCTCGTCGCGCCACCACTGATAGTTGCGTACCTCCCATTGGTCGGTGTCGTCTCTGCCAAGAATTTTGTGGCGCGGGACGGGTACATAAAAATAATGGGGGTCGTCCACGTTGGCCCAAAAGGGCCCAGCCAAAAACAGCGAATCTCGCAGGGTGACCTGGTCGTGGGCACCGCTGTGTTTGTTGGCGCTGAACAGGAGCCCGGCCAGGGTGGCAGCATCGGGGGGAAACTTGGCCCCTGAGCGCCCTACCAGGTTCTCTGGCGACAAAAAGGCTCCGGCACTGCCATAGAGAAACCCCAAGGGGGAAATGGTGATGATGTGGGTAAACATAGGGCGTGTGAAACAGCGAGGGAGCTGGGTGGGCTATGCGGCCAGGTACCAACCTGTGTGAATGGCACCGTTGATCCAGTTGATCAGGGCGAGGGGGTCGTCCATAGACCCGAGAATGGCGGCGCTATTGTTCGTCAACCGCTGACCGTAGCCTTTGAAGTAGAGGTCGAAAAACTCGATCGCCACTAGGTTCGCGGCTAAGTTGTCCCCAGCGGCATTGTTAGGCCGGGTGGGAATGGCGTGGCGAGCTTTGAGTTCAGCCCAGTCGGTAAAGATATGAGCCCAGTTGGGGTTGTGGCCCCAGCCCATGCCGTTGCGATCGCAGTATCTTTGCAGTACATCCAAGTCCAGCCAGCGGCAGGTCCATTCCACAAACTGACCACTGTTAAACACAATGCGAATCGTGACCCGATCGCGCCCTAGATGCTTAGCCCGCTTCTGAGCCAGGCGACAGTGCTGTAAAACATCTCGCTGCGGCACATCAGGTGACACCCACACAAACCCAACGCTGACGGTAATAGGGTGGCCGTGCTGCTGCCACTGGGCGTTTAGCCCCATGAGCCACTCCAGCGCTTGGCTAGCGGGCAGGGGGCGATCGCTAGCTTGACCGTATAGGACTCCTAAAAAATCATCCCCACCGGCATAGACCACCCGCCCGCGATCGCGAGAAAGAGACTGGCTAAAGCTCTGTCCCCACTCCCGCATTTGCCGACTAAAGCCTTGTACAGCTTCATCACCCATTGGCGTCAACTGGTCTTGGAGGTAATTGCCAACGTGATCGCCATCCCCCATAAACCAACCTGTCCACTGGCCCTTGCCATCGCGGGTATTGCGATGGATATCAGTAAAGCCACTCTCTAGCTCGCTAATGCCCAGTTCTCTGGCCAGTTGAGGCCAGGTCACCAACCGTTTCACTAACTCGGGCACGCTCAATCGTTCGTTAGTAGCCAGAAATCGGCCTACAGTGTCCTCATTGCTGGCATTGGAACTGCTCAGTCGTGCGGCCAAAGCCTCATAAAAGCTTTCCATCTGCTGCCGTTCTGGTGGCGATAACGACCAGCCAGGATTTGAGTTCAATGCCCCTAGCCCCGGCCAGGCGATCGCATCTACCCCCGATAAGCTAGAGCTTTCACCTACCCAGTTCACCGCCACCCAGTCGCGCCGAAGCTTACGAGTCTCTAAATCCTTCATGGCTGCTTGAATTGAATCGCCATGGCCCCAAAATATCTCCCAGTGGTAGCGACCCCACTTGGCCCAGACCTCTTGCCAGTGGTAGCTCTCCCTGGGGAACGAATCTTGTAGGCGGGTTTCAACCCATTGACGGCATTGGTCTAAAACCCTTTGCCAAGCTTGCAGTAAGGTTTGCTCGACCAGGTTGCGTGGGTAGTCGCCGCGGATGAGTAAGCGGTTGGGCATGCCCCGTTGCAGGTTAATCGAGGCTGGAGAAATCACCTCGCAATTGGCGGGGGTTGCCTCCACGAGCCTTTCGGCTAGATATGACAGCAGCCCGGAGGCCCCATACAGATCGCGCAGTTTGCGTGATTTTTCGATGAATCCCTGTACTGGAGCAAAGCTAATTGCTGTATAGATCTCTTCAGTCATGCCACTGCCTCCTGTGGAGAGATGCAGTGCAACTCCTTTAGTGGAGCGTCTAACAGCCCCCAGAGCTTTGCTTGCCAGAATGCTTTTGACACAGTGCTTCCCTTTATAGTGTCGTAGCTCGCGCCTAATCTAACAGAGCTAACGCGTTGATGCCCCCTTAAATTGATATTCCTTCAGATAACCGACATCTTGATAAAGGGTTGCTATATTTGGGTTTCCAGGGTTGAGCAAGCTTTTCAGAAATATTTTCTTCTTGTTGACATTCAAAAATAATGAGCGATGTCAGTTTAAATTCCTACGTCAACCCTCATGCCTTTGAGCGATTAATGGTGCTGATTGCAACTCTGGTGCAGCATCCAGGGATTGGAGGGCGAGACCCCGAATGTGAAAAACCCGGTGAGCACGATGCAGCGCAAGCCATTCTGAGCGAAATGGAGCAGGTCGCTCAAAGCCTGCAAATTACCTTGCCGGTCTATTCCGTCCATACCATTCGCAAAGACCTCAGAACCCTCCGCCGGTACAAGATTCTGGATGACCGCATGTACCGCTGGGGCTACTACTTGGGGACTGGTGCCCTCACCCATGAGGAGCTTCAGGCGGGCTTACAAGCCCTAGCTACCCAGGCCCAATATCAGGGTGATCCTCGAATTCGCCGCCTCTATGAGAGCCTGGAGCGCCGCCTACGTGGCCTCAACTTAGAACTTAACGGCCAGTTGTTTTATCCAGTACGTACCCATTTCAGCCGCACTATTGTCTTCACCGACCCCGAAGACATGATGACCCAGGGCCACTACCGCCGTACCCTGTTTCATGAACTAGAGACGGTAGAGCGGGCGATCGCCCAGGGACAGGCATTAGAGGTGCTGCGCCACCGCGACCCTCATGGCAGCATGGGTACAGGCTACCTCCAAATCTACCCACTTCAGCTGATCTACTCGGATGTGGCCTGGTACCTACTGTTTGAGCAGGTGCAAAGTCAACACTTTGAGCTTGCCCGTGTTGATCGCCTGAGTGAACAGGTAAAAGTTTTAGATGTGGTGGGGCGGGGCACAGCAGCTCAAACTCACAGCCTAGAAGCGGCCCATCAACTACTAAAGCAGGGGTGGGGTCTCTATTTGGGTACCCCAGAAGAGCAGCAGCAAGAACGGGCTGGGCAATCGGAGTTTGTACCAGTGAAAGTGAGGTTTTGGTACCCCATGGCCGAATTCATTTTGGAGGGCGATCGTCGCCACCCCACCCAAACGGTTAAAAAGGGCCACCATGGGGGAGAGCCTCATGTGGACTTTTCGGTGAATCTGCCAGAGCGATCGCTTCAAGAGTTTGGCCGCTGGGTAAATCGGTTTATGCATTTGGCAAAGATTTTGGCCCCAGATACCTTGGCTAATAATCATCTTCAAAATGCATTGGCTTTAGCCAGTCGTTACGAGAACCAAAGGTATAAGGCAAAAATAGAAACGTGACTATAGCCTGAAATTATGCCATGGCCACTTAACCTTTCGTCCTGCTTCGCACGGGTAAAGCTCTGCATCCTTGGTTACCGTTTCCATTCAATTAATTTCCCAGCGAGTGGGAAGATTTTATGAACTCTTGAGAGGATAGAAGCTTAGGTTAGTTTCCATTCAATTAATTTCCCAGCGAGTGGGAAGTTGTTTGAAGAGCGTCGGATTTGTATTTCTCCCGCGTTTCCATTCAATTAATTTCCCAGCGAGTGGGAAGGCCGGATTCGTTGCAGCGATGTGTATTCAATATGAAGCGTTTCCATTCAATTAATTTCCCAGCGAGTGGGAAGCCGGAGGTATTACCTATATCTCTTGGGGCACTGCGAGGTTTCCATTCAATTAATTTCCCAGCGAGTGGGAAGGACCCGGAACCAGCGCCAGACCCTCAACAGACTAACTGTTTCCATTCAATTAATTTCCCAGCGAGTGGGAAGCCCCGGCTCCACCAGCGGAGGAGCCAAACGAAGAGTTTCCATTCAATTAATTTCCCAGCGAGTGGGAAGTGTTGGAATTCCCGTGGACGCGGACGGCGAGTTTACCCGTTTCCATTCAATTAATTTCCCAGCGAGTGGGAAGACGGAGATTGGCAGCGAGTGGAAACCTTCAGTAATGTTTCCATTCAATTAATTTCCCAGCGAGTGGGAAGTACTTCCTCTAAAGTACTAATAGCCAAGATGAGCGATGGTTTCCATTCAATTAATTTCCCAGCGAGTGGGAAGTGGAAAAGTTTGAGGTGAGCCTCATCCGGCGCCACGATGTTTCCATTCAATTAATTTCCCAGCGAGTGGGAAGACCGCACACAATGTGGTCCCGGCTTGGTGCCACCCGTTTCCATTCAATTAATTTCCCAGCGAGTGGGAAGGGTCGGCTTCTGGGAGGCCGACTACACAACGATTCTAGACCACCATTTTCGTCGGGGTCTACCCCACCCGCCCGCTAATGACACTCCCTCGCAATAGTGCTCTATTGAAAACACCTGAAACCTTTGTATATCAACGCTCCCGCTGGCTTCAACGAGAGAATACGGGTTTTGGCGATCAGTAGACCCCAATAAGAAACAGAGCCTGAGGGAGAACATGCTGCCTGGCGGCGAGAAAAGCCGTGAAATTATGACTAGTGACCCAAAATAGGGTTTTGTGTTTTCCTTTGGCTAAGGCTTCCTCGAAAGCAGCTTGCTCAGAAATCGTTTAGGGCTTCTGCTTAGGGGGTTATAGTCCTCATGGGAGATCACCTTGACCGGCACCACCTGCTCGCCATCATCACGGCACAGCAATCGGTAGCGTCCGGTAACTGGAATCCTGATCACATCGTGCATCATCTCTAGCCGTTTACCTTTCCTTGAGACGGTAGCAACCAATAGTTCTTTATAATTGCCAGAGCACGCTGCACCAAACCTTATGCACTGGTTACCGTCTGATTGGTTTCACATGCTGGATGTACTGGCTCAGATACCTCAGTCCACTCCAGCCCCTACTGCCCCGCCCCCAGCGACACCGCTAACCTCAAACGAAGTGGTAGAACTGTTACGGCAATCCAACGAGGATTTGAGCAAAAGCTTCAACCAGTTCTTAGACCTGATGAAGTTCTTGCTGGTAGCGTTGGGTGCCTTGGGCGGTATAGCCACCTATATCTTTGGCAAAAGCCTGGGCGATGCCCGCAAAGTTGCCGCCGACATTGTGCAGCAAGAAGTTGAACGCAAAATTGCTACTCAGGTTAAAGATGCTGTCGAGGATGAAATTGACAGTGTCAGGCGGCTAATTGGTCGGGAGCGCATCATCAGCGATATTACTGTGGACTATTTTGTCCCCGGTAGCGATGCTTTGCCTCCAGCAGAGGCCACCTTTCTCAAAACCCGAGGCTTTAAGCGGGTCAACTACTGGAACGAAACCGATTTAGTGGATCTGTTGGGGCAGGTGGTGGTGCTCGACCTGGTGAATGCCCCGCTGCTGAGCGCCCAAGCCCTAGCAAATCTGTCAGAGGACGAAGCCCACAATCGTCGGGAAAAAAGTGTTATTGATAATGCAACTCGGCTACTAGGGCGCATGGGCGATCGCGCTGTTTTAGTCATATACATTCGTCCCGCCAAGCGTCGGGTGGAGGCGATCGACAACCTATCACCGCAAATTGCTTACTACGCGGCTGCTAATACTCCTGTCAACTTGATTGGTGTAGTAGCCGATGCAGGGTATGTCGCCCACGGCTGGCAACGGCTGGTAAGTTAACCCAGCAGCCCAGCTTGGTCAAATTGCTATTCTTCTTAAAGTAGCCTCAGGAAAAATATGGCAGATTGGGCTTTCCACACAGAATTCAACTTGGAAGAATTCATCTGGGCAAGTCTAGAACCACTACTCAACCTCAAGCCTCTGGCCCGCCAGTACATCATTGAAGGCCAGATCTGCGACATCCTAGCTACTACCCCAGAACGGCAGCTTGTCGTTCTTGAACTGAAGAATGTAGAGGATCGATATGTGGTGCAGCAGCTCACCCGCTACTACGCCAGCTTGCGCCATGCCCAGCCCTTTGCTGACCAAGTAGACTACAGTCTGCCCATTCGCCTGGTAGCGATCGCCCCCACATTCCATGCCCACAACCACATCGACCGGGAGTACAACCGCCTCAATTTTGAGTTTTACCGATTCACCATTACTGGCGATGGTGATCACTTCAGCTTCCAGATTACCAGCGCTGACTCAGCAGCAGAGCCAGTGGTTGAGGTAGATCGTAAGTTTCATCCTTTTCTACGGTCTGTAGAGGGAGAGCCAGCGCTAACGACCCCTGCGCGGGTCATCGGGCGGCCACCTAAGTCCTTGCGGGCACAGCTAGAGCAGATGACCCCGGAACAGGCAGAACTGGTATCGGCCCTGCGACTTCAGATCCTTGAGTTCGACGAGCGCATGGGGGAGGTAGGCCGCTCCAGCCGAACTCAGTACGGCTTGGCTAAAGGTGAAAAAGAAGTTTACAAAACCAAGCTCTGTGCCGAGTTTCTGCCATTGATGGGCAGTAGTTTGCCTGAGCTATACCTAGTTTTGCCCTACCCCAAAAAGGAGTTTGGGGCACCAGGCCGTACCTATAAAAAAGAGCGGGTGAAAGGGTTGGCTTGGGCAGGCATCTCACTATGGTTTAAAGAGAAGCGCGTCACCTTCTACTTAGGGAAAAGCCGGATTAGCTCTAGCTATCATCTTTCCTATGGCGATTACGCCAAGTTCTGTGAGCCATTGCTGGGTTATCGGCCACAGTTTGAGTCTTTTGAGGATCTGGTTGCGTTGGCTCTAGCGGAATGGACTCAGTTGGTAGAAGAGTAAATCTTCGCCCTTGCCTACTGCGCTGGAAAGCTAAACAACTGCACCGCATAGATTTCAGTCCCCGTGGGCGAGGCCACTATCCCATACCCAAAGGTAGTGTAGTGGGGAGTCAGCAAGTTCTCTCGATGGCCAGGGCTATCCATCCACCCCTGCTGGTATTCTTCTACCAAACCTAGAGACAGAGCCATCGGGATCGTTCCCTTCTGCTGCATGATGTTTTCCCCAGCCCCAACCTGGCCTCCTGCTGCTATGAAACGGTCTGAGGGGTCTTGGCCATCGGGGTTAACGTGATCATAGAACTGACGAGCCAGCATATCCTCGGCATGGCGCTGCGCCACTTGGGAGAGTAGGGGGTCTTCGACCAGAGGCGGTAGTCCATTCACCTGACGATCGCGGTTCACCAACTCCAGGGCTAGCGCTTTGAGTTCGGGCAGCGGCTGATTCCCCAGGCGAAAGTTCCATTGGGTTTGAGGTTTACCAATCGCCCAGCCAGGGCCATCTGCACTATTGCTTTGGAAAAATAGGTGGTGAAGATGAACCAGAGCATAGCTGCCAAACACCAGGGCAGAGAGAACCACTGCCCAATGGGGTCGGGTCGCAGGATGACGGCGATTTATTGATCGGCTAGAGCGACGATACTTTGACATCCACCTTTTATCAAATTGGTATTAACGGAGCAGATTTCGGTAGTAAGTATTCATATGCTCTCGGGCCGCTGGATCAGATGGAAAACTACGGGTTGTAAAATCCATTCCCTGGCTCGATTTGATGCGTAGATAAACATCTGTGGCATTAACTCGCCAAACTTCCATCGTGTATCTTACGTTGCCACGATTAGCTTGATTGTTAAAGATTCGGCTGCCATCGCTCCTAATAGTGCTGGTCAAATACTCACAGGCCAGTCCATCACTATCGTCATCCACGGAAGATGGCGCAGTCCCCATGTAGTAATGCCACTGGGCTTCTGGATGGGTCGCAAAGGCAGAGCAGGTTGTGCCTGCATAAGGAGGGAGACTTTGAGCACTAACCCTAGTTCCACTTAGCAATAAGAAAAATAGGGGAGAAAGCTTTAGCGCCTGCAAGAATACATTTTCCACTAGAAAATTCACGAATTAAGATAGATTTATTGTTCCCCTGAACTAAAGCAAAACCCATACTCTTGAACTGATTAGCACAGAAAATATCTGCACTTCATTTTCTACATCATTACTGCATTAGCACTTCATAATTGTTCCATCCCCACTATCGGCAAACCGTTGTCATTGAGGGGATCCAAAAACAAAACCTCCAAGACCAGCGGCAGTCTCGGAGGTTGCAAATTCAGGGTGCAGATTTGCATGGGTGCAATCCGCTGTTGTCCGCTGTAGGTCTAGAGTGCCCAGGTGGAGGTAGGCGATCGCTTAGGCTACCGAGCGATCGCCAGCTCATCCCACCGAGTCATAAATCTGGGCAATGCTCTTTCAGAGCGCCATCTAGCAAAGCTTCTGGGCCATCCGCCGTAGGGCTGCTGAACTGCTGACGGTGGCCACCTCTCCCAGGGGAACCCAGGCTAGGTCGTTGGATTCCTCAGACATTACAAAGTCCATCGTCTTGGCCACCAGCAGAAACCGGATGTCGTAATGCACATGGGGCGGTTCTTTAGCGGTATTGATGGGGTGGTGGCCGATGTCAAAGATGGTGGTCTGTAGGGGCTCAATTGCCTGGATGCCGGATTCTTCCCTAGCTTCGCGCAGGGCAGCTGCTAGTAGAGATCCATCCTCTTCATCCACATGGCCACCTAACTGAAGCCAGTAGTTAAACTTCCGGTGATGAGTCAGCAGCACATGGGATTTTGCAGCATTGACCACCCAGGCCGAAGCAGTGAGGTGTCCCACGTAGTTGTCTCGTTGCCAGCAGCGATCGTGTTCATCCAGGAACGCCAGCGTGGCGACTATGGACTCTGCCTCTGCTGGGTCGATTGGAGTATGGGATGCGATCGCCTGGGCGCAGTTCTGGGGTTCGATCATCGTCAGGGTAGGTGCTGGTTCAAGCACCCATTGAGGGTGAGTCTGCACAGTCTAGTTGATTAGGATCGCCCAGGGGAGGGGTGCAATTGCCCTTTGTGCTAAAGCCAACTACCCCCGCTCCCTCAGCAGCAACATGTCTTGGGTGGTGAAGTGCAGCCACTGAATAGCCTCCTTCAGCGGCTTGGGCTGTAGGTTGTGGGCCACCATTCCAAAGCTAGTCACTAACTCATCGTTGAGGCCAGATTGGTTGTAGTCGCGCCAGTTAGCGCCCAAGCCCTCTCTGAAATGCTCGATGGCCATCCGTAGCGTGTGGTTCTTGGGCCGGTCAAAGTAGACTATCTCCACATCCAAAACAAACTCAGCAACCTTTTCAAACGCGGCTAGGGAGTTATGGATGACTTTAATTCTTTCTTCTGCAGTGATGGTCATAGCGTTCCTCAAATGCCTACAGCCTAAATAAAGTAATGCTTTTGAAGCTGCTAAAGGAGTGGCACCAGCAAAACAAATGTGATATTTTGGAGGTCACAGAGAATGGGCCCGCAGAGGCATAACTCTGCGGGCCCATTCTTTCCCCTTTTAAAGCCCTCAACGATTACTGCGTCGATAATCCCAGAGCATTACAGGATTGGGCTGATTCCAGAAGTTCAACCGCTGCTGCTGCTGGGCTTGAGTTTTTGCGCACAGGAGAGCGTCGTCTGTATTGGGGCAACTGCTCAAAAATTGGGTGTAGACCGCTGCATGCCCCTCGTTGACCATTTGTAGGTTTACGTTCTGGCCACCAGCATAAACCTTAGCCACCATGCGTCCATAGCAGTCTGTATCAGCTTCCTTGAATTGAATGGTGGAGCCGCTGGGGATGAGCTGGCGCAAGCGCTCTGTAGCCGCTGACCTCCAAGGGGTTTGTGTTGTCTCTGACGTGTCAATGCAGACGAACCGGACTGTGATGTTCTGGCCTTGATAGTCCGTCCGCAGTGTGTCGCCATCGCCTACAGAGACAACAATGGCGGTGGGCAGGTTAAGGCTGGCGACGGCAGCAGGGCAGGGTCCGTCACCTAGCGTTCTGTGGCCACAACTGCTGTGCTGAAGCAGCTCACCAATACTACTGCTAGAAGTGCTGCAATTCCTGCTGACCAATAGTTCACTGTCGTTTGTTCCTAGAGAATACCCAGCTACAAGCAGCTATTCGACGAAGTTTTTGAACAGTGAGAAAAAGCTACCCCTGGAGGGAAAGGTGATCAATTTAGGTCACTTTTGTTGAGCAGGATACAGATTTTTTAAATAAATCCGTTTATATCTGAAATGCTGACGCTAAAATACTTTTAGCATTTACCAGGTTTTGCGTTATGGGAAATTTCTTTGATTATGTTGGAAAGCGCATTAAAGATTATTTCAAAGGGGTTCCTGGCGTTGGAGAAGTCATAGCAATTCACGATAAGGATCCTTATAAAGAAAGGCTAAAACATATATCTGGACGTGCAGCTGGCGCCGTTCCAAGAGCTTTTGAAATTCCAGACTTTATTTCATATATGATCAAATCCTTGGATGCAGGAGGGATCTCTTTAGATGACCTCAGTGAGGTTGATGCTCGTGAACTATATTTGGCATGTGGTGGCATCTTCGATCCAAGACTAGATAGTGAACTGGATGATAGTAGGGCTAAACTAAACTCAGAAATACGTTATTTTTCGCATCCACCCAATGAAAATCCAGAAGAAGTAAGAAGATTAGAGGGTGAAAGAGAGAAGCTGGAACCAACACAAGAAGTGTTATTTATAGCTGCTTCAGTGAGAAATGTGAGGGAAAAAACACTCGGAATTGTAGGATAGCCGAAGATTTAAGTAACAGCGCATTTAAGACTAACTATCAATTCCTGGGTTATTTGAGATTAATTGCTTTGTCCCAGGAGGGTTCGCAGTGTTTTTTCATCGTAGCGCGTAGTGCTGGGGGAGCATGGAGAACCGTCAAAACGTGTAATTTGAGAGATCTACCGGTCTAAAGGTAGAATACAGGCCAGTCAAACTTTCGGTCTATTTCAATTTTTCAAGCAAAGTATCCTAAGGCCACTTAGTATTTAGCCTAAGAGGGTGTTTGAAAAGTTAGGGCTTGAGTAAAAAAGCTCACTCCGTATAGGTTGCAGATAGTCGTCAGCAACGCCGGAGTGGGGCTACGATGCGGGCAAAAAGATTAAAGGTCGCAAACGGTTCGCGACCGTCGATACGTTGGGTCTGGTGTTGCTGGTACTCGTCACCGCGGCCAGTGTGCCCGAACGGGAAGGCGGCAAGCAGGTGCTCGCTCGGGTGAAGGCCATGGGAGCAGCCATCACCAGGCTAAATCTGATTTGGGCGGATGGCGGCTTTGACGGCCCTGCCTTCATGATGTGGGTGATGGATACCTATCACTGGATCGTCGAGGTCGTCTTGCGACCACAACAGACCAAAGGGTTTGTCCTGCTGAAGAAACGCTGGGTGGTCGAGCGTACCTTTGGCTGGTTGATGGGTTGCCGACGCTTGGTGCGAGATTACGAACGGTTGCCGGAAACCTCAGAAACCCTCATCTACGTCGCCATGATCCGTATCATGGTCAGGCGATTAGCGTAATTTTTGACCCCGTCCGACTTTTCAAACACCCTCTAAAGACGTTGGTCAACTCTTCAATACCTTTTATCACCTCTTGAAAGACTTAGAACCCTTTGTGGATGTGAAGGAGATGCGCTTGACCTTCGACAAGGATGGTCAAGCATTCCTGGTAGCACCAGACTTCTCAGAGCCGATCCAAGCGGATTCACGAGTTCATCGCTTAGTTCGTGAGGAAATGCACCAGATTATTGCTAGATATCGTTCTATTCGGTCAGAGTAATCTGCTGTCCTGTAGGACTGTCCTACGTTGATGCTGTTACCTCGATAGCAACCGTCCCAGCAGTAGCAAATAGACGACTCCCAGCAAGGGGTAGAGACGGCTACTAATTAATACCCCTTACCTAAGAGCAGTGATGGATTCCCCGTCTCTGGGCATTTTAAGCAAAGGTGCTTAGAAAACCAGATGAAAAACACTCAGCCAATTACGCCGACTACGGTAAGGCCTTTACGCGTCATAGGAGCGATCGCAGCTTGTACCGTTCTACTCATGGCCGCTATCTTCATCGTTTATGAGGCCAACTATCGTTATCAACTCTGGCGAGCTGATGGTATCTGGTGCGCGACGCTAGAGCCAGACGGTACTATTACCAGGTCACTTGGGGCAGATGCTTGCGGGTACTAATGGCTAAGCTCGACTGCTGCAATCTCTGTCACTTCTGCGCCCACAGCCCTTATATGGTCTGCGCTGAGCATCCTAATGGCGTAGAGGAGGATAGCTGTAAGGACTTTAGGTTGGCTACTAGGGCGATCGCTGTTCCTGATGAGCCGTTGGCCTGGTATGGCGAGGAATGGCAGCCGGAGGGAGCCAGCTACTACGATGGGGAACTAATTTTAGAACCGGTGCAGCGGCTAACTTTGGAGCAACGGTTGGAGATGTTGGATGTTCACCCGCTGTTTACGTCCCGATGCCCTAACTGTGAGAGGCCGGTGCCCAAAGCGACTGAGGGCCAGATTCATTGGGATTGTGGGCATTGTGGCTGGGTGGATGACTCTATTTGAGCTTTACTCTTTGAGTCATGGTTATCAAAGATATTGCTAAATCTAGCACCCGTAATGCTATAACCCCTTATATCCTTGGAGAAAATCTAAGTCCTCCATTAGGATGGCTTTCGCTTTAAAGATAAAATTATGCGTACAATTCGCTTTGTTCAACACTTTAAGTCATTGAAGATACGCGTAAAAACAAGGCTTTTTGGAAGCATCTGCTCTGAAAGAATATTAGAAAGCTATGCTGATGGAGTTAGAGACTTCAGAGGAATTTATTTACTTCACCAGTCATTTGATAACGTCAATCTGTCAGGGGTAAATTTTAGTTATTCCAAAATCAAAGGTTGTAGCTTCGTTAACACTAACTTAGCGGGAGCAAAGTTTGAAGGTGCAGATTTAGGATTCAGCTATAGACAGATAATAAGTTTTCTTTCCGCTAACAGAGGGGAAACTTCAAAAAGAGAAATTTTATTGATTGAAACCATTTTTGACTTGTTATTCATAATGGTTTGGATTGTAGTATTTTTGTCTATTTTTTTACTTTTGCTTCCAGATCTTTGGATTATTGTTGTTTGCTTAATCGCAATTTTTGCCTTGGATTTCCCAAGAGGATTGAGGCTTTATAATATATACGAAAGTGAGAATTCAAGCACCAGCTTTGAAAGAGCTAACCTTAAAGCATCTTCCTTTAAAATGTCAAATCTAAATGGTTGTGACTTTAACTACTCGAATTTAGATTTTTCAAATTTAAAAAAAGCAAAGATTACTAACTCGTGTTTTTGCAATGCCTCTATAAAATATACAGAATGGGTTGATTCCACGATAAACAATAAGTGCAAATTCTCAGTAGATCCCGGCTTGATTGAGCTTTGTCGAACTCGTAACGGCAAGCAGTTAAATTTTGAAGGCAAGAACCTAAGCCAGCTTCGTTTGGATTATGTTGACTTTAGACAGGCGCAATTAAATGGTGCGGATTTAAGTGGCACCAGCTTGAGATTTAGCCTAATGCACAATTCAGGACTAGAAAAAACTAATTTGATTCAGGCAGACCTTTCAGGATCAGACTTGTCAGGAGCTTATTTATTTGACGCAGATATATCTTTAGCAAAGCTCAGGAATGCTAATCTTAGCAATGCCTTTTTGGGTAGTGTGAAGGCATTAAGAACGCAATTCTTGAGAGCAAATCTGACGGGAGCATGCATTGGAAATTGGCAGGTTAACTCTGAGACAAGTTTTTTGAATGTTAAATGTGATTGTATATATGTTGATTATTCTTTTCAGGCGGGACGCCGTAATAGCCCCATAAAAAGAGTTCCTAAGTACAGTAATTTTGAAGAAAATGAATTTCAAGATATATGGCTTGAATATTTAGGCTTTTCAGGGAGGATATTTGAAGGGAGATATCCTTCTGATGATACTCAACGAAAGGAATTAATAGGTTTTGATCATTCTAGATCAGACCCTAACACCGCTAGTGTTGCTGATCGCTTGACGAGTACTATTCCTATCAGTAATTCATCAAATTTTATGAAGCGAGGTTATCTTCACAAGAAAATATCTGAATTGCCACAGCCTCAATTTGAAAGACTGCAGTTTTCAGTTCGCATGCCTTCATCCAATATGATTGATGGTTCAGCTGCTCAAGGAATCAGAGTGACAAATCTTCTTAATTGGGCAGAGAGTCAGATAGGATGTAGTTTAGAAGTTGTTGAGTTTTTACTTGAAGAAATCTCGAATAGCCCATAGATCAAAAGTTACTCTCTTGTTCCGGGTAAGCGAGTGTCACTAGGGCCAGCTTTTCGCGGGTCACGGATGCAGCTGGGTTAGTTCTTTGGGGGGCTTAGGTTTCCCTTGTTTTTGTTGATTCTCAAAGATCAACGTCGAATGGCATGTCTGACCCCTTACTAACCTGATTAGCCTATGGTGAGGTTGTACCTCGATGAACTCCTATGGCTTCAATCTTTGCGTGCTTTCTGGCGATCGCGTTGTGGGCTTTCCCAACTTATTCAGCTTTCGCGATCGCAGCGCCTGCTCCTCAGTCTCTAGGTGCGTTCCCTGGCTTATCAGAGGTATTCGCAGGAAAGACGCCTGAACTCGGTATTCAGGATGGCAAGTTATTCCCCTGTCCCTCAACGCCTAACTGTGTCGTTAGCCAGGGAGCCGACCAAGACCACGCGATTGCGCCGATGGCTTATACAAGTAGCCGGGAGGAAGCCCGTGAGCTGCTGACTAAAGTACTGGGAGTTGTGCCGCGTACTGAGATTGCGACCCAGCAAGAGAACTATATCCGAGTTAAGTCCACCAGCCGCATTATGGGGTTTGTAGACGATACTGAATTCTACTTGCCGGAGGATGAACCAGTCATCCACGTTCGAGCAGCGGCCCGACTAGGAGAATCCGACTTAGGCGTGAATAGACGGCGGCTGGAGCAGATCCGCTTTGCCTTACAGGACTTAGGTGCTTAGTTGGGTAGAAGCCGTTGAATATTCTCGCGTTACTAAGTATCTCCTGAACACTTACCTCAAAACTCGAATTAGCCTGCACCCCTTTGCGCCCTCGCGTTTTCCAGTGTCTCTAATTGTTGACAGTCTTAACTATTCCTGTAGCATCGCCTAGAGTAAACCGTGCTTGACCTACAAGGACTCGTTGGGTAGTTAGCATAATTCTCCCCAGTGGTTCTTTTCGTTGAATATCAGCCCTAAATAAGCGAGTCACTGAATATGTTAGTAACTATAATCAGTGTAGGATAAATTAAATTGTCTCTAATTCTTCCTTCAAGCCGTTGGATAGAGTGAGAGAAATAGAGAAATAAATGATTCTAGAGTTTTTTCTAGCAGTCATCGTGGATTTTGATGTGTACCCTAGGGATGGTTTGAATTATGGCAGTGAAAGGTAAGGAAGCTTTGACAGGCAAGTCTCTCCTAGCCAAGGTCAAAGAGAATGATGGCCTTACTAAGCGGGAACTCGCTAAGGAATGCGGCTACTACACGGTTGGTAAAGGAGAGCAGACCCGTGTGAACCTGGCTGAGTTTTATGATGCTCTCCTAGCAGCCAAAGGAATTCAGCTTGAGCCAGAAAATGGTAAGGCAGATGGCAGAGGCCGGGAACCGTCCTACACCCTAACGGTTCATAAGAATGGTCAGATCGTGATTGGCGCAGCCTACACCCAAGAGATGGGCCTTAAGACCGGGGATGAGTTCACGATTAAGTTGGGCTACAAGCACATTCACTTGAAGCAGCTGGACGCTGAAGGCAATGAAGAGCAATCCTGACGCAATTTATTGATGAACTAAGTGTTTCAACTCATGCCCTTTGGAATTGATATTTCAGAGGGTTTTTTATCACTATGTCAGTGCTAGCCGATCAAAGGACTGTTTGAGTTAACACGCAGCCCCTCCGCAGACGCTCACATCTTAGTGCCTAAGCCGACCTTTCTCCATCTGACGATGTCTGCATTCAAATCCTGAGTCCAGAGGCCAAACTCCAGATAACTGCTTATGTACTTCCCCAGCGAATACTCTCTGCAGGAGTTCCTGTTCACCTTCTTTAGGGTGCATGGGTATGAGGCTGCTACAGAAGTTCCGATTGAAGGGGGTGGGAAAGCTGATTTGGTTACGCATATTTACCTTATCGAGTGTAAAAAGATTCTCACTCGATCAAACTTGTTTGAAGCTGCGGGACAGCTGACGACCTACTTAAAAGCTCGCCCAGATAAGATCCTTGTAATTGCAGGCCTCACACCAGTAAGCGGCGAGCGTGAGGCTAGACAGGCGGCTCAGCGCCTGGAGAACGTTGGGTATCTTGTGTGGTTCATCGATGAAATAGTGGTGTTCAAAAGTTTCTATAGAAGATGCTATGGGTTGTATTGATTCACGGGTAGGCTAGATTCAAAGTTGCCCAGACAACTGAATATTCAAATCGATAAGCTCTTAGAATTCATTCAAAGAGCTTTTCAATGGCCGTTCAGAACGGATTATATAATCTGACAATCATGCAAGGCGCGACCTTCGGGATTGTTCTCGACCTCGATATCGACTTAACCGGGTTAGGTGTTCGCGCCCAACTTACGAAACATCTGCACCCCGCCTCCCAGCGGATTAGCTTTCAATGTTTCATCGAGCAGCCCGCCAGTGACGGCAAAATCATTGTCGGCATGAATAGTGGCCAGACACTTCTACTACTGCCGAATATCTACCCGATCGACTGGGCTCAAGTGATTGATTGGGACGACCGCGAGACTGGCATCCAGCCACACGAAATCGATTTGCTAATTCTCGGCAGAAAACCTTATTTTTGGGACTTGGTTGTCTACGACTCCAGTCCTGAGAATGTGAAAAACCGCTTTTTGGGTGGTGAAGTTCTCGTGACCGCGGGGGTTTCCTTAGATGACTAGCATTATCCCCCCAACGATTGTTCAGGTTTCGGTTACGAATCTTACGCCACAGACAATCGCGGTCACCCCAGCTACCCGACCTAACATCGCTGTTGCCTTGGGTGGAGCCGCGTACAGACCTACCTACAGCGCGATCGTCACAGATGAAACCGCTGGTGCTGCTCTAGAAGCCCTGCGCGCGGTCATCTTCGATGGACAGGACAACGTTGTGTATGCCTCAGCCAGTAACCGTGCTCACGCTGGTCGAGTTGCTGGAATGACCTTAGAATCAGCTGCTCAGGGGCAACCCGTCAGAATTGTTAGATATGGGGTGATGTCCGCAGAGGCTGTAGATGCCGTCTGGGCTGGTTCTGACACTTGGGATGATGGCGAACCTTGGAGCGACCAAAACAGCTCTGCCACATTCCTTGGAGAGAATGGAACGCTGACCCGTGAAACGCCTGCGGTTGGAGGATTTCTCCAACAACTTGTCTTCTGGCAATCCTCCAATAGTTTTCTCTTCTCACCTACAGAGCAGGTAATTCTAATCGATGCCTAATGCTCTCTCTCTGGTTGGAAATGACATCAGAGCTATAAAGGGTGAAGAGACCCTAACGCTCGCGCATCAACTACTGTCTGGGCGGCTAAGCGGCCATCATAATCTACATAAAGAGTATGGCTATGATGGCAACAACATAGTCGGCTACAGCCAGTGGGATGGTTCTGACAAGGAAACTCTTCTACTCTCCGTGGCCTTTACCTTTGCGGGTGGAAACATCATCCAAAAGGTTATTACTGATGAGGTAACAGATGTAACTGTTACGGTTACTTATAGCTATCTAGATGGGAAGTTAAAGTCTGTGACTGAGAGTTTGATTTAACTTCCAGAACACCAGCCTTCGCAGCTACCGTTAGACCGCTCGCGCCCATCATAAGTCTAAGGAAGTCATAGGCAAACTTTTTGTCTTCTTCCTGCATCGACTGAAGGCCGAAGTGCAAGCATAGCGATAAGCACACGCCAGCCATAACTAAGAAAATAGATTTCTGATTCTTTTCGAGCGTCCGAGTCTGCGCGGCATTTATTTCCTCAGCCGCCGAGACGCGCTTTTCGAGGGTAACGAGTTGGGAGTGCCTACAAAACCACATTTTTCGATTCCTGCTAAAATTAGGGTGCATGTTAAAACGGTGTCGCCCAGCTTCGGCTGGGCTTTCTAATTCTTAGGTATATACAACCGTACAAAATAGGTTGACCAGACTCGCGTGGGTGCTTTATGAGAGTTTGGGAGCATAGTTTTTACATGCGAAAAACATGCACTTTAACTGCTCTGATCTCCACGACTTAAAACGAGAAATCAAAAGCCTTTCCCCTTGGGAGGGAGCTCTTCGTTGTTTCGAGTCTCGGCTCCCAGAACTAATCGCAAATCAGCCTGTGGGCGATTGCTGGGACTACCATCGAAAAAACAGGGATGGCTATGGCCTTTTCAATGTTTTGGGGAAAGATTATCGCCTTCATCGACTGAGTTACACATACTTCAACGAGCCGCTTGCAGATGGTCAGTGGGCCCTCCATCGGTGCAATACCCCATCGTGCTGGCGACCTGACCATTTGTACGCGGGAAATGCTTCTGACAATGCGATTGATCGAGTTGCTGCTGGAACTACGCGCGGCAAGTTGCCTGACGAGACTGTCTTTCTAATCAAGCGATTGCTTAAGGATGGCTTGAGCAACGGGGCAGTCGCTGAGCAGGCAGGCGTTACCCCAGGATGTGTATCCCATATTCGATTGGGCAAGCGAAGAAAAGACATCGCCGCATAGACCAAACAGCCGGGCTTTCCCGGCTTTATTTTATTTAAAGGATAATTTTATGAGTATTCAAACCCTAAGCTTTAAAGGCATTGAACTGCCTGTAACTGAATGGGAGGAACGTCTATGGAGCAGAGTAGTTAAGGGCGAACGGGACGAGTGTTGGGAATGGAAAGGTACCCGCAACCAGAAAGGCTACGGCACATTTGCAATCCGTATCAATGGCAAGCAGATAAGGTTTATTGTCCATCGTCTAAGTTACGCTCTAGAGCACAATCATGACCCTGGAAAGCTGTTCACATGTCACCGCTGCGACAACCCTCCTTGCGTCAATCCTCATCATCTCTTTCTAGGAACAGCGCGCGCCAACAATCTCGATGCGTTCCGCAAGGGCAGAAATCAAGTGGTAGGGGCCTACGCCAAATGTGGCGAGGACAATGTTAGAAGCCTATACACGCGCGAGCAGGTAGCCGAGATGAGAAAGCTCGCCAATGAGGAAGGATGGGGAGTACCTGAGCTGCGCGCAGAGTTTGGGGGTTCGCGAGGAGGCGTGCACGCAATCCTCAGCGGTGCGAACTGGAAGAATATTGCCTAGTCTAGTGGGGTCTCTTTTTTGGACTAGCGTTGGCCTATTTTTTATGGTAGCCTAATCAAAAATGACCCCACTTATGGAATCCTGTTCCTAAATTGCAAAGGGTTCTATTAAGTTTTACAAAAATAAATCTTGTGAATCGTTGCTTGTAAGGCAGGCGCTCTACCAACTGAGCTAATCGCCCGTGCTGCATTCGCAGTTTCATATCTTAGCAGAGGATAGTACCCGTTTTGCGCGATCGCCTCAAGAACTTTGGGGCCAACTTTCGTAGGCATTCTCAGCCGCAAAATCCGCTATTCTGGCAAAGTCTTTAGCGATCAAGCGGCAGGTGTGAGCAATGACCGAGCAGATATCCCTTACTCCTCTGGCTCAGCAGTCTATTCTCAAGCAGTTTCGGCTCTACTATGGCCTGCTGGTACCGCTGCTGGCGGGCATTGCTATTGTGGCCGTGGCCTGGCAGTGGAGCTTGCCTAAGGCCAATGCCAACGGCCTCCCCTTTGGCCAGGGAGCGCTGATTTTGCTGGCGGCGGCGGTGCTAATCAACGCGATCTCGTTTTTCTTTCAAGATCGCTACGTGCAAAGTTTGCTCAAGCAGCCAAATATCATGCGTGAGTTTGGCATTGTGCCCTTTGGCCTGCGGTTTTACACGCAGAATTTGGCGATCGCGATCGCCCTCTCCCTGATCGGCTTTTACCCACTGCTGCTGGTGCTGTTTTTCTTTGCCCATTACCCAATTGTGCTGTGGCTGATGCCCTACCACTTGATCTTGGGATTGGTGCTGGGGTCGGTGATCAAGCGACAGCTGCTCTAGAACGTTAGGGGTTAGGGGTTAGGGGTTGGGCTATTTACCTTCAAAGTACTGATACCACACCCAATTACCTGCCACGGTGATCGCTAGAGCTAGCCCACCCCCGACCCATCCCAGGGTTGGGTTGTAGCCGCTGCGGGCTAAATTGGTCATCCACAGGTGGGTGAGATCGCTGCCTACCAGCCCATCGGCGATCGCCGGAAAGAGATACATTAACGCTGCTCCCACCAGCAGCCAACCCACCATGGAGACCAGGAGGAAGACCGTTTTTGCGGTTGACTGAGTGCCGATCATGGTTTGCTAAATCCTCTAACGTTCCATATCTTCCAGAGCTTTGGGCACTGCTGCGGTCAGCACCTCACAACCGCTCTCAGTCACCAATACATCGTCTTCGATGCGAATGCCGATGCCGCGCCAGCGATCGTCGATCTGGGGCTGCCCTTCTACCGGCTCGTAGGTGGGGGAGATGTAGATGCCTGGCTCGACGGTGACGACGTTGCCGACCTCAAAGGGCTTCCAGGTTTTGTCGGAGTTGCGAAGAATCCCCGCGTCGTGGACATCCAGTCCGAGGAAGTGGCCGGTGCCGTGCATGAAGAAGGCCTTGTGTTTTTTCTCTTCAATCAGGGTGTCTACGCTGCCCGCCAGTAGACCCAGTTCCACGAGCCCCTCGGTGATGGTGCGGGTGGCGGCGTCGTGGAATTCGTTGAAGGGGGCACCAGGTCTGACGGCGGCGATCGCCCGCAGCTGCGCCTCCAGCACCAGCTCATACAAAATTCGCTGCTCATCGCTAAAGCGCCCCCCCACCGGGAAGGTGCGGGTAATGTCGGCGTTGTAGTAGTCGTAGGCGCAGCCCGCGTCGATCAGCAGCAGGTCGCCCGCCTGCATTTGGCAGTTGTTCTCGACGTAGTGCAGAATGCAGGCGTTCACCCCCGAGGCGACAATGGAAGTGTAGGCTGGCCCCATGGCCCCCTCCAGGCGAAAGATGTGCTCCATCTCGGCCTGAATTTCGTACTCGTAGCGACCGGGGCGAGTGATGTCGCGGGCGTGGTTGTGGGCTTTGGCGGCGATCGCGATCGCCCTTCGCAGCGAATCCAGCTCCTCTGCCGATTTCACCCGCCGCAGGGTCTGCATCATCAGCGTGGCGTCTTCAATGGCCACGGGGCCGGTGCCACGCTTGTAGTAGGTAGCCAGCAGCCGCTGCCAGTGGCGCATCACCCTGTTGTTCAAGGCTTGGTCGTGGCCGAAGTGATAGTAGAGGCGATCGGCCTTTTCTAAATACTTGGGCAGGTGCTCATCGAATTCGGCGATGGGGTAGACCTCGTCGGCCCCAAACTGCTCCTTCGCTTTTTCGACCCCGACCCGATAGCCTGACCAGGTCTCTTTCTCAGGATCCTTAGGCCGCACAAACAGCACAAACTTGTGCTCGTCGTGGTGGGGAGCCAGCACGGCCACCGCGCCCGGCTCGTTGAACCCCGTCAGGTAGTAAAAATTGCTGTCCTGACGAAAGGGGTAGTCCACATCGTTGTGCATTACTGCTGGGGGGGCACTGGCAAAGATAGCCGTGCCGCCGCCAATCAGTTCCATTACACGCTGACGACGGTGGGTGTAGGAGGTTGCCATGGCGGAGAGAAAATTCGGTAGGGGGTGGCGATCGGGTTTCTGTTGTAAATGCTAAGGGATATTGGCTTTTACCGCAGAAACGCGATCGCAAGGGCAGAACTTTAAGCTCTGGGGTATTGGTAAACCTGAATGCGCATCCCCTGGCTGGGCAGGTCGTTGGGGCGTACACCCAGGGAGCCGCTGGTGGCGCGGGTTACCGGTGTGCCCTGCATGAGGCTTAAAAACTCATCTACGGGGGAGAGTTCGCAACTCTCGCCAGCAACCGTTGTCAGATAATGGGTTGGAATCGCAATTTTAGGCTTCAGCACCTGCACAGCTTGCACTGCCTCGGCGGCGGTGTAGGCCTTGGGGCCACCGCCCACGGGCACCAGCATCACATCCGGGCGGCCCAACAAAATCTGCTCCTCTACCCCTAGTGGTGCAGCGGCTCCGCCCATGTGGATGATGGTAACGCCGCCCTGAGTCCACTTCCAAACGGTGTTGTTGCCAAAGCGACGACCACCCTGGCGATCGTGGGGGGTGAGAATCCCTTGCACTCGCAGGTTTTCAAAGTCGTAAACGCCGGGGTCGGTGAGTACGCGCGGTTCGCCGGGCAGCTCGTCGAGATAGCCCTCGTCGAATAGGCGGCTGCTGATCATCACAATGTCGGCGGGCACAGCTGGGGAGGGGAACCCTGCCGTACAGCCAATGCGGCGAAAGGGGTTAACCAAAATACGACGGCCGCCACCGGTAAAAAGAAAGGCCGTATGGCCCAGGCTGCGGATGGTAACGCCTGCGGTCTGAGCCTGGGCGGCGGAGCCGACTAGACTTAGCCCCAGGGTGGCCCCTAACCCTGCCCCTGCGTAACCCAGTAATTGTCGCCGTTTCATTGCACTCTCACTCCCGCACGTATAGCTTTGGCTAGCCTAGTGTAGACCGCAAACCGCCGGTTTATTGCCCCATTTTGAGCCAGCCATAGAACTGGACATACCAAGTCTGGATTTTGGATTTGGCAGTTTTAGGTTTGCCGATGCCTAAGGGGCTGGAGGGTGCACGGCCCTCACCCCTGCGCTCCCCAGGCTAGTCATAGACCGCGATGCACCGCTTACAGTAGCGGGTATCTCGATCAACCCGCAGTAGTAGCTGGTGGGCACTGCCCACCCTACATTGGCTCTGATCTAGCGGATGCTTAGCTCGGGGCTGGCCTGCCCGCTGACGATCGCATCATCCACCCCGTAATCCTCCGCTACCAGTCGCGCCGTCATCTTGGCCGACATCATCACGCTAGGGGTGCCCGCACCGGGCTGGGTGCCCGCACCAACCAGGTAGAGACCGTTGATGTCTTCGCTGCGGTTGTGGGGCCGGAAAAAGGCCGACTGCACCAGCAAAGGTTCGAGGCCAAAGGCATTGCCCGCATAGGCGTCAAGGGTGTTTTCAAAGTAGTCGGGGGTGATGTAGCTGTGGCACACCAGCCGCTCTCTCAGGTTGGGCAGATAACCACGCTCATCAAGAAAGTCAAAGACGATGTCTTTGAGGCGATCGCCCATCTCGTTCCAGTCAATCCCAGACTTGTTATTGGGCATGGGCAGCAGAGTGTAGGCGGCGTGATGTCCGGGCGGTGCCAGGGAGGGATCGGTGAGGCTGGGCAGGTGCAGGTACTGAGAGAAATCTTTGGGAAAAATCTTGCGGCCAAAGATATCCTTCAGCAGCTCTTCGTAGCGGGGGCCGAGAATGATGGTGTGGTGACGCAGCTTTTCGGTTTCGTTGCCGTCGGCTTTAAAGCCAAAGTAGATCACAAAGACTGACATTGACTGCTGGCTCAGCTTCACCCGCAGGTCGCTGTTCCAGAAGCGGTACTGGGGCTCGATTAGCTTGCCGTAGGTGGTAGCCCAGTCGGCGTTCGACACGACCAGGTCGGCGTTCATTGCATAGCCATCGCCGAGGGTGACGCCCGTGGCTACCTTCTTGCCGTCCTTGCGGGTGACGTTGATTTTAGTCACGGGGGCGTTGTACTTAATCTTGCCGCCCAGATCCTCAAACTTTTTCACAAAGCCTTGCACCAGTGCCCCGGTGCCGCCCATGGCAAAGTGAATGCCCCAGGTCTTTTCGACAAAGTGGATCATGGCGTAGATGGCGGGCACCGACAGGGGGTTGCCGCCCACCAGCAGCGGCTCAAAGGTGAAGACCTGGCGCAGTTTGTCGCTCTTGAAGTAGCGGCTGCTAAAGCGGAACAGGTTGCGTACGGCGTCGAGCTTGAGCAAATCGGGGGCGACTTTCAGCATGGTGCCGACATCGCCGAAGTGGGTGTAGCCCAGCTCTAAAAAGCCCCGCTTAAAAATCGCCCGCGACTGCTCGTGGAAGCGCTCATAGCCCTCCAGGTCGCCGGGTTCACCTAGCTCTAGAATTTGCCGCCGGGTGTTGGCTTCGTCGCCGTCGTAGTCGAAGAAGGTGCCGTCGTCGAAGTAAATACGGTAGAAGGGCAGAATCGGGACGATCTGCACGTAGCGGCTGGTGTTGGGGCCGCCCGAAATCCCCTCTTTGATGCGTTTGTTCTCATCGACGATGGTGGAGGGGAAGTCGTCGGTGGTCAGGTCGGCGCGATCGCGCTCCAGCGAAAACAGCTCTTCGATAAAGTGAGGCACTGTGATCACCGTTGGCCCCATGTCGAAGGTAAAGCCCTGCTCGCGGCGCACGTAGGCCCGGCCGCCAGGGGCATCTAGCGCCTCAACGATGGTGGTGTCAAACCCCAGACTTTGCAGGCGAATACCCATGGAGAGCCCGCCTACCCCAGCCCCAATCACGATCGCCTGCTTCCGGCCCATGCTTGACTCCTGAGAGATTCTGTTACAAACGTTAATAACTTGTTCGTATTCTACTACTGCTGGTTAACCTCGCGCTGCAAATAGGCGAGCCACCCCGACTGCAAATCCCGGTAGCAGTGGTGAGGTAATGGTGTCCTGGGCCAAAAGCGTGGTAATCAAGGTCAGCTGAGCCTGCTCGCGGCGATAGATCTCGATGCGCTGAGCCGTGCGATCCACAATCCAATATTCCAAGACACCCTGGATAGAGTAGAGCTTGAGTTTCGCGGAGCGATCACGCTCTTCATTTGCTTTACCAGGGGATAACACCTCTACGACTAGTTCGGGTGCTCCCTGAAGATGGCCTGCTTCATCCTGAATTTGAGCAATCCGTTCAGTGCTGCCCCACACCACATCGGGCGATACATTATCTGAGTCGGAGAAAATTAGGCCAGGCATGATGAAGGCTTCTCCAAAACCTTGGGCAATGGACCATGCGTCAAGAGCAGCAAAAATGCGGCCAGCTACCTGTTGGTGTTTGCAATGGGGCGACCTGGTCACAAACAGCTCTCCGTCGATAATCTCGTAGCGAACCCACTCATTTTCAGGGAGCGCTTCGATGTCTTTGGTGGTCCAGTGAACTGGGCTTTTGGCAACGCTCATAGCTGAGAACCCCGGAAAAGTGTAGCTCTAATTGTAGTTGGCGAGGTGGTTTGGGTGGGCAGGTGACCCCTAACAGCAGAGGACTCAGCCAGATTCTGCGCAGTGATCCTATGAAACCATCGTCCCAGTTGTGGGCAGTGCTCACCCTACACTGCGGCTACGCTGCGACAGGCACCGGCAGCGACACCAAAAAATTTCGCAGAATTTGCAGGCCCGATTCGGTGAGAATGCTTTCGGGGTGGAACTGCACCCCTTGTAGATGGGGGTAGTCGCGGTGCTGCACACCCATAATGGTGCCATCCTCGACCCAGGCGGTAATTTCGAGTGATTCGGGGCAGGTGGGGCGATCTATCACCAGGCTGTGGTAACGGGTGGCCAGAAAGGGATTCTCTAGACTGGCAAAGACGCCCTGCCCGGTGTGGAAGACGGGGGAGGTTTTGCCGTGCATGAGTTCGGCGGCGCGCACCACGTTGCCGCCAAACACCTGGCCGATGCTCTGGTGGCCCAGGCACACGCCGAGGATGGGCAGGGTGGGGCCAAGCTTTTCGATGATCTCCAGCGAAACCCCTGAGTCGTCGGGCGTGCCAGGGCCGGGGGAGATGACGATGCCGTCGGGTTTGAGCGCGGTAATCTCATCCACGGTGATTTCGTCGTTGCGAAACACGCGCAGGTCGCCCGCCACCGGTAGCTCGGCCCCCAGCTCGCCCAGATATTGCACCAGGTTGTAGGTGAAGCTGTCGTAGTTGTCGATGACCAAAATCATGGGCGCAGGCAGAATGGGGTAGAGAAAGCTGAGGCTAGAAAAATTGGGGTTGCAGGATTTGCCACAGGGGCGGCAGCAGCAGGCAGGCCGCCACCGACAGCGAAATCAGCGCCGAAATCAGCACGGCGGCGGCGGCGCAGTCTTTGGCGATCTTAGCGAGTTCGTGGTAGGTCTGCTCGACGGTGAGATCGACCACCGACTCTAGGGCAGTGTTGATTAGCTCCATGGTGAGCACAATGCCGCAGGTGAGAATGATGACCGCTAGTTCTACCGGGGCGAGGCTGAGGGCGATCGCTAACCCGACCGCAAAGCTACCGACCACCACATGAATGCGAAAGTTGCGCTGGGTGCGAAAGGCGTAGGCTACCCCTTGCCAGGCATATTTGAAACTGACTAACAAATTCGTAGCCACCCGCCATGAGAGCGATCGGTTGACCGGGCTGAGGTTAGCCTCCGGTACCGACACCGCCGTCTCAGATTTTTCGCTATAGAGGGTCATAGATAACTACTGATAGAAGCCATTGGGCGATATGCCCCTATACCGTACCGTGGAGCGCGAATCAGGGCTAATTTAGCCTACTTTGTCAGACTTTAACCCAGCGGCGGTGAGCAATTCGCTCTGCTTGTCGAGCATTTCTACCAGGCTAGGGTCGTCGGGGTGATCCCAGCCCAGCAGGTGCAAAAATCCGTGGGCCGCTAGCCAGGCTGTTTCCCACCGCAGGGAGTGACCGGCTTCTGCGGCTTGGCGAGCGGCGGTGTCGAGGGAAATAATAATGTCGCCCAGGTAGAGGGGTTCTGTAGTCAGCAACTCATCTATCTGAGGAAAATCGGTTTCGAGGGCGGCGAAGGAGAGCACGTCGGTGGGCTGGTCGAGCTGGCGAAACTGGTGGTTGAGGTCGGCGATCGCCCCATCGGTCGTCAGCTTGAGCGACAGCTCGTAGGCCCCGATGGGTGACCCTTCGAGAGCCATCTGCTGGCCCCACTGGGTAAACCAGGTCTCCCACTCGTCGGTAGATATCACCTCAGCCTCGGGATGCTCTGGGTCTAGGGCCACCTCTAGGGTAGGCAGGGGGGAAAGAGTTGCAGCCATGGTTAACGGGTTAGGTAGGCTAGGCCCACCAGCAGGCTTAGCAGGGCGGTCACAGTCAGCGAGAAGTGAAACAGCGACTTGCCGCCCTTCTTAACCATGTTGCGCATGGCCAGTTTGACAAAGCTCGGGGGAGCTTCAGCGGAGGCGGTTGGCGAGGGCTGAGGGGTGGTAGTCGGGTCTAGGGTGGACGGATCTTGGCTCATAGAAGATGTCGCAATGCAGATAGCTCTAATGTACCGGGTTTTCTAAGCGGGGAGCGGAGGGCGCTATTAGGAGTCCGCTACCGTGGCTGACTTCATCAGATTACGCCCTACGCCCTAGACCGTCTGCTCTTGCAGCACCTGATTCTCCTGACGCAGATAGGCCTGAATGAAGGCTTCGAGTTCCCCGGCCATCACATCCTCAATGGCCGTGGTCTCAACCCCAGTACGCAGGTCTTTGACCAGCTGATAGGGGTGAAACACATAGTTGCGAATTTGAGCGCCCCAGCTGGCTTCGACCATGTCACCGCGAATTTCGGCGATCGCTTTGGCCTGCTGTTCTTGGGCAATAATCAGCAGCTTGGCCTTGAGGATTATCATGGCTTTCTCGCGGTTTTGTAGCTGCGATCGCTCCTGGGTGCAGCGCACCGATATTCCCGTGGGCAGGTGGGTAATGCGCACCGCTGTCTCCACCTTGTTGACGTTCTGACCGCCCGCCCCGCCCGATCGCGAGGTCTTAATTTCCAGGTCTTTTTCAGGAATATCCAGCTCGATATTCTGATCGAGAATCGGCATGATCTCCACCCCAGCAAAGCTGGTTTGACGCTTGCCGTTGGCGTTGAAAGGTGAAATTCGCACCAGGCGGTGGGTGCCTTTTTCAGACTTGAGGTAGCCGTAGGCGTAGCGCCCGCTAATCTCCAGTGTGGCCGACTTTAGCCCCGCCTCTTCCCCGTCCGATATTTCCACCAAATGCACCTGGTAACCCTGGCGCTCAGCCCAGCGGGTATACATGCGCAGCAGCATCTCGGCCCAGTCTTGGGCATCGGTGCCGCCTGCCCCAGCATTGAGCGTGAGCACTGCTCCTTTCTTGTCGTAGGGGCCAGAGAGCAACTGCTGCAGCTCCCACTGATCGAGCTCCTGGCTGAGGCTGGTGACGGTAGCCTCAGCTTCTTGAAAGAGAGATTCGTCTTGATCTTCTTGTAGCAGTTCGAGGATGGTGGCGGTGTCGTCGAGACGGCTCTGCCAGGTAGTGAGCTGGCTGAGGTTGGCCTTGTAGTCGCTCAGCTCTTGCAGGGTGTCTTGGGCCTTACTCTGGTCATCCCAAAACTCGGGCTGGGCGGCAACCTGCTCTAGGTCTTGAATACGGGCTTCGAGGGCAGGAATGTCAAAGATACTCCTGGGTTTTACCCAGGCGATTGGTGAGTTCGTCTAGCTCGCGCTTGAGGTCGGTGGTGTCGATCATGGTGTGCGTTAGTTAGCTCGGAAAATCACTATAGCGAATGATGGATGATCAGTAGGGTTGGTACCGCTCACCATTCACAGGGGGAAACGATTGAAGTCTTCCATGAATCTACTGGTAAACGTCACGACGATGGCGCACCCGCATTATGACAAGGACTTTGGCTTCGTTGTCGATTGCGTAGATGACACGAAAGTCTCCTACTCGAATGCGGTAAAGGTTCGTCTCCCCGGCAAGCTTCCTTACCCCTGTGGGGAGATGATCTGTTTGCAGAGCGTTGATGGCTTTGCGTATACGAGCCTTAATCTCTGATGTAAGCTTGCGAAATTCTTTGGCGGCTGACGCCTTGAACTCAACCTTGTAGTGGGCCATTGGTCGAGCTTTCTGGGTCGAGTTCAGCTTCTAGATCGCCCCAGCTTATAGTTTCTTCCTGTGCCCTTGAGCGAGAAACCAAAATGTCGTAGAAGTCTTCCCAAAGGTCGCCCCATTCCTGCAAATCTAAGAGCACCGCCGTTTTTTCCCCGTCGTCGTTTACTAAAAACTGTATACCGCGCATAAATTCACCTCCTGATTAATTCTATTGTCTAGATTTGCTAGCGATCGCGGTCATGACTTAGTTTTTGAGTATTGAGGTGCCGCAGCAAATGTAGTCGTGTTCAGCATCGAAAGCACCGGAACGTTGAAGAGAGGTTATCTACGCCGCCTTAAAGAAGCGAATGATTTCGCGCACGTGCTCTAAAAACTGGCCGTCGGCGCTGAGTTGGGCGATCGCCTGCTGTCCTTCCAAGGCTAACCGCTGGTGCTCGGCCTGGTTAGTCGCCACCAGCGTCGTAACCTCGGTGGCGAGTACGGTGAGATCTTGCCGCAGGGCTTGGCGCTGGCGCTGCTCGGTGGCGGCCCAGGAGGCGGGGTCGTCGGTATTGAGCTGAGTAGTGATCTCCTCCAGCTTGGTTTCGGCCTGGGTAAGGCGATCGCGCAGCCACACCACATCTTCGCGGGGGTACTTAAACTGCTGCTGAATGGCGGCAATCCGGGCGGCAAAGTACTGGTAGGTACGGGCGGCGGGACGTAGACCGCTGAGCAACAGGGCGGCAGCTGAGCCCCAGTAGCCAAGCTGGCTGACGCCAGTGCTGGCGAGCAGGTAGAGGCCCAGGGCAGTGAGCAGATGCAGACCAAGGACGAGCCGCAGGGACCAGCGGGCTAGCGATCGCACATAGTCAACCTGGCGATCGTCCACCGCAATGCCGTTTTCTGCCGACAGGGTGGCTTCGCTCAGCGCGCCCTTGGCCTCAAAATAGATATTCCAGGGCACGGTGGTAATTGTCAGCAGCCAGCCAAAGCTGGCCAAGCCCACCACCCAGTCGGCAAAATTGCCTACGGGGATCTGCCACCACTGGGCCAGGCCAAAAATGCCCAGCAAAAGTATCACCAACACTAGGCTAAAAAAGCTCGCCACCATTCCTAGGCTCCAAACGCAATTAAGGGGCAGATAGATTGAGGGAAATACCCGTCTATTTGCCCCTATGCTGGCCGCTGTAAGTTGTCTGAGCTTGGCCACTATACCGGTTTTTAAGCTGTTCCTGGTTGGCCTTGGGATGGAGCAACTGCTGCCAGATTAGAACCCTGGGTTTTTGAAAAATCCAGGGTTCTGGGTGGCTACACTGCTAAATGCTGGGTGACGGCCTGCACAATGTGCTGAGTCCAGCGATCGACTAAGACCGCGTCTGCGGCCTCGACCATGACTCGAATCACCGGCTCAGTGCCGGATGGGCGCACTAGCACCCGGCCCGCGTCACCCATGGCCTGCTCGGCGGCGACTACAGCCTGGTGGACGGGAGTGCAGTCTTGCCAGTTGAGGCGGCGATCGCGATCGACCACCATCACATTCTGAAGCTTCTGCGGATAGGTCTGGAAGCTGTCATCCACCAGGGCCGCGAGGGAACCGCCTAGCGTCTGCACCAGGGTAGCCAGGTGCAGGGCGGTGAGAATGCCGTCACCGGTCAGGCTGTAGTGGTGGCAGAGAATGTGGCCCGACTGTTCGCCGCCGAGCTTGGCCCCCCGCAGCACCATTTCGCTGTGCACATGCTGATCGCCCACTTGGGTACGCACCAGGGTGCCGCCCAGCTTTTCCCAGGCGCGCTCAAAGCCCAGGTTGGCCATCACCGTCGAGATCAGGGTGTCGTTGGGCAGTCGGCCCTGCTCTTGCAGCCGCTTGCCCCAGAGATAGAGAATGTAGTCGCCATCGACTACGCGGCCCTGGGCATCTACCGCCATCACCCGGTCGGCATCGCCGTCAAAGGCAAACCCCAGATCGGCCCCGTGGGCCTGAATAGCGGCCTTTAGGGGTTCTAGATGAGTGGAGCCACAGTTGACGTTGATGCGATCGCCGTCGGGGGCACCGTGCAGGGCAATCACCTCGGCCCCGGCTTCCACAAACACCTGCTCGGCCAGGCGAGTGGCGGAACCCCAGGCCATGTCGAGCACCACCTTCATGCCCGCCAGATCTAGGCCGGGCAGCAGGGGCTCGTGCAAGAAGCTGGCGTAGCGGTTGACCAGTTCGGGGCGATAGTAGCACTGACCCCAGGTGGTTCCAGATGCGATCGCCGTAGACTGACCCCGCAGGGCCGCTTCGATGTTGGCCTGCACACCGCTGGCCAACTTAGTACCATCGCCGCCAAAAAACTTGATGCCGTTGTCGGCAGGGGGGTTGTGGCTGGCCGAAATCATAATGCCGCCCAGGGCCTGGCACGACTCCGCCAAGTAGGCCACAGCGGGGGTAGGGCAGAGCCCGATGTGCCACACGTCTAGCCCGGCGGAGGTCAGCCCAGCGGAGAGGGCTGAAGCCAGCATGTGCCCAGAGGTGCGGGAATCTTGGCCTAAAATGACTGGCTGGTCGGTCAGGCCTTGGGCCTGCATGATTTGCCCGGCCCAGTAGCCAATTTCCATTGCCAGGGGAGCGTTCAACAGATCCCCGGCTTTACCGCGAATACCGTCTGTACCAAATAGAGGTCCAGGGGGGAGTTGCAGGCCACTCAGGCCCTTTACAGGCTGCTCAACAATGACTTCAGGGCCACTGATCTGTTGGCCAATAGGTACTGTGCCCGTCGGCCTCACCGGAGAACTGACCATGTTAATTTTCCTCACACCTCACACTCACAGTGGAGGATAACACCTCTGCCTTAGGATGGAACTATCCCTTTAGGCCAGTTCCGCCACCGCCATGGCCATCGATATCTCTAATGACAGTGTTGATCCCCGCCTGGAGGAAGGGGTGGCTCTGTTTAATCAGGGCGACTATTACGCCTGCCACGACGTGCTCGAAGCCATTTGGATGGAGGCCAGTACCCTTGACAAACCGTTTTACCAGGGCATTTTGCAGATTGCGGTGGGGCTATATCACTTAGGCAACCACAATTGGCAAGGGGCCAGCATTCTGCTAGGGGAAGGAACAAACCGCCTCCGTCCTTTCGAATCGGCCTACGGGGGTATAGATGTAGAGCGCCTCGTAGACTGCGGTTGGGCTTGGTTGACCGCCCTTCACCAGAGCGGCCCCGAGCGGGTGGCTGAGGTAGCGGCGGCGGTGCCCCAGGCCCAGGGAGAGCCAGCGGCGGCGGGTGACTCAGAGGTGGTAGTGGCGATCGCTGTGGGTGATGGCTCGCTACCGTTACCGGCCCTGCACATATACACCTCTAGCTAGCTCGTAAACCGCTGGGCGGCATTATAAGAACCCTACGTCGAGCAAATTGATTATTCTTAGAATAGGCAAGACAGAGATTAAAAGTTCTGTTTAATTTCTGCTCGAGGCCTCATCCAAAAGCTTCTTTTGCAACTCTGGGTAGATATCATTCAGCTCGTGTATATCAGGGATTTGAAAAATATTTCTGGACTCTAAGACACCATAAATATCTCCTCTCACCTGAGGGAAAGAAAACCGTCTGCCCAATCCATCTTTAATCAGGTCGCCAAAAATGCGACGACAAGATAGTGTGTAAAATTTGAACTGATCTCGACGTAGATTATTGGAATGTTTTCTTAAAAAACAGGCCTGATTTAAAATCGAAAGTGCTGAGACAAGAAATCGCGGAAAGCGCCCGCCACCACTAGAATAATGGTGGAGACGAGCATCTTCAGCAAGTACGAGAGAACCAGAACGAGTCACGCGATTAATGGCATCAAGATCTTCTGCAACCGCATAGTATCGCAAAGATGCATCAAATAATTCTCGAGCTATTACATCCCGCCGGAATGTCATTTGACAGCCGCGACAGAGGGCAATAGATTTAATATTAATCGACCGGATTTCGATGGGCAATTCATGATGAGGAAAATCGCCATCGTAGGGTATCCAAAGCTCATAAATATCCATCATTAGAATCTTTTTCCAAAACCATTGGAAAGCCAAATTGTTGTTGATGAGATGCCAAATTTTTTGAGAATAGCCAACCTCTTTTTGGGCATCTTGAATAGGGCTATCTCCAGGAGCAGTAGAGCTTTCTGCAATAGCAACAGAGCTGATAACACCCTGGGTGTCAGCCTCGTAAGCCTGCATGACTGCCTCTGCGCAGTCTGGAAACATGAGAGAATCATCATCAATTAAAAATACTACGTCGGTCGTAGCCAGGCTTAGACCCTGATTCCTTTGGGCGGTGATTGAAGGAACCTCGTAGTGCTGATAGATCCAGCGAATGTCGCTGTGGTTGATAACGGTATTCTTTTGGATATTTTCCCAGGTCGTTTCCCAGTTTGAGCTAGCATCAATTACAATTATTTCCTTGGGCTTGCGAGTTTGTTGAACTGCCAACTGTAAGCATAGAGGCAAGATTTTTTCGCGATTGAAGGTGACAATCACCAATCCCCAAGATAAGGATTTTGACATAAGCTCAACCTAGCTTTTTGAGATCTTCAGGTACATCTTAATTGTACTTAATCTATTCATCCATGACTTTAAACGAATTTTCGATCGCACCACGGCCTCAGTGCCTGGGCTGGCCCATGGGCGGGGTCAAGCGGTTGCTCAGCAATCCTCAAAAAGCCCAATCTCCAAGCCCTCGTGCATTCAGCAAGAGCCCTGTCGCAACGCTCCTAGGGCAGTTGGCAGGGCTGGCGGCGGCAGATATTGCCTAGCGTGTTTGCTGGCCTGCCAGGGATAGCGCTCCCTGCTAGGATGGATTTTGTGCCTCAGGGGCGCGCTGTTCTGTTGTCGAGCCCGCTATGCAAATCTATTTAGACTACAGCGCTACTACACCCCCGCGCCCGGAGGCGATCGCGGCGATGCAGACAGCGATGGCCGACCAGTGGGGCAACCCCTCCAGCCTGCACAACTGGGGCAGCCAGGCCGCTACCGCGCTAGAGCAGGCGCGCCTGCAAGTGGCGGCGCTGCTCAATGCCGACCCTAACTCGGTGGTGTTTACGGCGGGGGGCACCGAGGCTGATAACCTGGCGCTGCTAGGAGTAGCCCGGCGCTATCCGTTGCCGCAGCATCTGATCATTTCGTCGGTGGAGCACTCTGCGGTAGAGCAGCCCGCCCGGCACCTGGAGCAGCTGGGTTGGCAGGTGACTCGGCTGCCGGTAGATGCCCAGGGGCAGGTGAGCCCGGCCAGTCTGCGCCAGGCGCTGCGCGATAACACCGTGCTGGTGTCGGTTATTTACGGTCAGAGCGAGGTGGGCACCCTTCAGCCCATTGAGGCGCTGGGTCAGATTGCCCGCGACCACGGGGCGCTGTTTCACACCGATGCGGTGCAGGTGGCGGGGCGGCTGCCCATCGATGTGCAAACCCTGTCAGTCGATTTGCTGTCGCTCTCTAGCCACAAGATCTATGGCCCCCAGGGGGCAGGGGCGCTGTACGTGCGACCCAGGGTTGAGCTAGAGCCGCTGCTGGGGGGTGGCGGCCAGGAGTTTGGCCTGCGTTCTGGTACCCAGGCGGTGCCGACCCTCGCGGGGTTTGGGGTGGCCGCAGCCCTGGCGGCGGCGGAAATGCCTGCTGAAACCCTGCGGCTGATTGGGCTACGCGATCGCCTCTTTGGCCAGCTTGCCGATGTGGCTGAGCTGGTGCCCACAGGCGATCGCCGTCACCGGCTGCCCCACCACGCTAGCTTTTGCATTGCCGCCGCCGATGGCGATCGCGTCAGCGGTCGTACCCTGGTGCGCGAGATGAATCTGGCGGGCATTGGCATCAGCGCTGGCTCAGCCTGCCACAGCGGCCAGGTCAGCCCCAGCCTGGTGCTGCTGGCCATGGGCTACGGCGATCGCGCGGCCCGCTGCGGCATTCGCCTCACCCTGGGACGGCACACCACCGCCGCCGACGTTGACTGGACGGCCATGGTGCTGCGCCAGGTGCTCCAGCGCACTCTTGTTCCTTTAACCTTATCTCCGGTGTAGACCTGCCATGGATGGTGCTATGGATTCTGTGACGACTGTTGGCGTTCCGGCCAGCCTCGAAGATGCGATCGCCCAGGCCCGAGGCGCGACTCAGGCCGCGATCCAGGCGGGGGTGCCTCGGATGATGGTGGAGCTGGTCTACTCCGAGCTGAAGGGCATGCCCGTCGCCGAACTGTTTTACCCGGCCCTGCAAGAGCTGGGCCTGACCTTCAAAATTTACTTTCCCGATGCCGGGTCAGCGGCCCTGGCCCGCCGCAACTGGGGCAATCCCGAGTTTGTGGTCCGGGGCATTGGCGAACTCCACAGCGAGATGGAGCCGGGCGACCAGGCCTACCTGTTTGTGGAGCCCTCGTCGATTGAGGTCAACCAGGTCGAAGAGATGTGTGCCCAGGCGGGCGACGCCTTTGTGATCATGCTCAACCCCAAGCTCGAAGATGTGGCCACCATTGGCATTGGCTACGCTGGGCGGCAGCTGCGCGATCGCTTCCTCAGCACCCTGGAGCCGGTCTACTACCTGCGGCCCATGGAGGGGGCCGTGCTGTTGCGCTGCTACCCCCACCCCTGGCAGGTGTGGCAGGAGACCGCTGGGGGCTATGAGCTGCTGGCCGAAGTGCCCCAAAAGCCCTCCGGTGAAGCGATCGATCGCATCCTGATGGGCGAGGCCAGTTCTGACTCTGGCGAATCCGGTGCGGCGGCCCCCAAAGCCAAACGAGGCGGTTTTTTAAACGAGCTTCAGGGATTCATTCGTGCCCTGACCCAGTAAGTCAGCGATCGCTGGCGTCGCCGCTAGACTATTCCCCTATCAAGCGCAAGATCGTGCCTCAGGGATACTGTCTTGGGCGTTGACCTGGGGTTATACTGCACTACACCCCTGCCCGATTGCCCCTTCTCGCGATCGGTGCTGCTCTCAGGCCAACCCTGTTCTACGACCGGTGAGTTACGACAGCCCATGCGAATTCTTAAAACCCAGACTCTACGAGGGCCAAACTACTGGAGCATTCGCTACCCCAACCTGATTCTGATGCGGCTCGACCTAGAAGACCTCGCCGACCGCCCCTCTGACCAGATCCCTGGGTTTTACGAAGCACTAGTAGAAACACTCCCTAGCCTGATCGAGCACTTTTGTTCTCCGGGGCACCGGGGCGGCTTCTTGAGTCGGGTGCGCCAGGGCACCTATATGGGCCACATCGTCGAACATGTCGCCCTTGAGCTGCAAACCATGGCCGGTATGCCCGTGGGCTTTGGTCGCACCCGCAGCGTGGTCGAAGTCGGGGTCTACCAGGTGGTGTTTGAATACCAAAACGAGCAGGCCGGACGCTACGCCGCTCGTGCCGCCGTACGCCTGTGTAATAGCCTGATCGAAACTGGCCACTACTCCAAAGAAGAGCTAGAGCAAGACCTGGCCGACCTCACCGAGTTTCGCCTCGATGCCGCCCTTGGCCCCAGCACCGAAGCCATCGTGCGCGCCGCCGAAATTCAAGATATTCCCTGGATGCAGCTCTCTACCCGAGCCATGATTCAGCTCGGCTATGGCCGCTACCAGCAGCGGGTGCAGGCCACCCTGAGCAGCAAGACCAGCATTTTGGCGGTAGAGCTGGCTTCCGATAAAGAGGGCACTAAGCAAATTCTGCGCAACGCCGGGGTGCCCGTGCCTCGGGGCACCGTGATCAACTATTTGGACGAGCTTGAGAATGCGATCGAAGATGTAGGCGGCTACCCCATCGTGATCAAGCCCCTCGACGGCAACCACGGGCGCGGCATTACCATCGATATCGACACCTTCGAGGCGGCAGAAGAAGCCTACGAAGCGGCCAAAGAGGTTTCCAGAGGCGTAATTGTCGAGCGCTTCTATCGAGGCCGCGACCACCGGGTGCTGGTGATCAATGGCCGGGTGATCGCGGTGGCTGAACGGGTGCCCGCCCACGTGGTCGGCGACGGCAAATCCACCATTGAGCAGCTGATTGAAATCACCAACCAAGACCCCCGCCGCGGCGTAGGCCACGACAACCTGCTGACCCGCATTGAGGTCGATCGCACCACCTGGCAGCTGCTCGATCGCAAGGGCTACACCCTCGACACCGTACTGCCCGTGGGCGAAATGTGCTACCTGCGGGCCACCGCCAACCTCAGTACGGGCGGCATCGCCATCGATCGCACCGATGACATCCACCCCGACAATATTTGGGTGGCCCAGCGCATCGCCAAAACCATCGGCCTCGATATCGCGGGTATTGACGTGGTCACCACCGACATCTCCAAGCCCCTGCGCGAGGTGGATGGGGTGATCGTCGAAGTCAACGCCGCCCCTGGCCTGCGCATGCACGTGTGCCCCAGCATGGGCATCGCCCGCAACGTGGCCGAGCCGATTTTGGCCATGCTGTTTCCGCCGGGTCAGCCCGCCCGCATTCCGGTGGTGGCGATTACCGGCACCAACGGCAAAACCACCACCACCCGCCTCACCGCCCACATCTTTAAGCAAACTGGGCAGATGGTGGGTTTTACCACCACCGACGGCATCTATATCGGCGACAACATGGTGGAGCCAGGCGATACCACCGGCCCCCAGAGCGCCCAGGTAATTTTGCAGGATCCCACTGTAGAGGTGGCGGTGCTGGAGACGGCGCGGGGCGGCATTCTGCGATCGGGCCTAGCCTTTAAAGACTGCGACATTGGCGTGGTGCTCAACGTCGCCGCCGACCACATGGGCCTGGGCGATATCGAAACCCTTGAAGACATGGCCCACCTCAAGAGTGTAGTGGCCGAAACCGTTCGCCCCAGCGGCTATGCGGTACTCAATGCCGACGACCCCCTGGTGGCGGCGATGGCCCAAAAGGTAAAGAGCCAGGTGGCCTACTTCTCCATGGATCCCCACAACGATCTGGTACGCAAGCATTCCCAGCAGGGGGGCTTGGCGGCTATCTACGAGCAGGGCTATCTGTCGATTCTTAAGGGCGACTGGCTGCTGCGCATTGAGCAGGCTGACAAGGTGCCCCTGACCATGGGCGGCAAAGCTCCCTTCCAGATCGCCAACGCCCTGGCGGCCAGTCTAGCGGCCTTTGCCCAGGGCGTTGATATTGGCTTCATTCGTCAGGCGCTGCACACCTTCGAGGCCTCCACCGACCAGACCCCTGGCCGTATGAACCTGTTCAACCTGGGCCGGTTCCACGCCCTGGTGGACTATGCCCACAACCCCGCCAGCTACGAAGCCCTGGGTGGCTTTGTGAAGAACTGGCCGGGCAAGCGCATTGGCGTCGTGGGTGGGCCTGGCGATCGCCGCGATGACGACTTCATCACCCTCGGCAAGCTGGCGGCCCAGATGTTTGACGACATCGTGGTCAAAGAGGACGACGACACTCGAGGCCGGGATCGGGGCGACGCCGCCAAGTGGATTGTCCACGGCATTGAGGAGGGGACTGGCCATGCCAGCTACAGGGTCATTCTCGACGAGACCGAGGCGATCAACGCGGCGCTAGATGGTGCTGAGGATGACAGCCTGGTGGTGATTTTGCCGGAGACCGTGACTCGGGCGATCGCCCTGATCAAAGCCCGTAATCCGCTGCCCCAGCTCAAGCCGGGGCTGAATGGTACCGCCGAGCCCGAGTCTACGCCTATCGACCAGTACGCCCAGGTACGTCCTTAAATAGGCGGCGAACCCTTCTACACAAAAGGGCTTCCCCAAAAAACGGGGAAGCCCTTTTGTGTTACCTGGTGGAGCAGGAGGCTAAAACTCCAGCAGTCGGTTGATGAACTCCGCCTCTAGAGACTTTTGCTGAAGATCGCGAGCAATCCCCAGACCCAAGGTAAAAGCCTGCTCGGCTCGGGCTGTGTCCTCCGTCAGCATGTAGTAGTCACCCAGGGCTCGATAGCTGAGAGCCGTTTGCAGATCCGGCGGCACAGTGCCCAAGGTGAGGGCAGCGCGCTGGTCGAGGTAGGTCTTGGCCTGAACCAGGTCGTCTCGCTCCAGGTAAATGCCCGCCAACCCATCTAGGGCGCGAATTTGCAGGGCGCGATCGCCCGCCTCAACCCCGGCCCGTAGCCCCACCCGATAGGCTCCGATCGCATTAGACTCGCGGCCCAGAGCCACATAGACATCCCCCAGACTGTTCGACGAGTGAGCCTCGCCCACGTAGTCGCTGGCCAAAATGCGGTAGTTAGTGGCGGCCTCAAGCAGTTGCACCGCTGCTTCCAGGTCGCCCCGCTGGGTCGCCACCTGACCCAGATTGCTGAGAGAAACACCAATGGCCCGCGAATCGCCCGTGGTTCGAGCTATTTGTAGGGCTTCTGCAAAGTGGGCCTGCCCTTCGATCAGCTGACCCCGGTTGACGTAGAGATTGCCCAGATTGTTGAGGCCGTACACCTGCCCCAGCAGATCGTCGTTATCGCGGGCTGTTCCCACCCGCAGCACAAAGGCGCGCTCAGCTTCGGGGTAGAGGCCCAGGGTGGCCAGAGCGGCCCCCATCGATCCGTAGGCTCGCCCCGCCGACTGGCCGTCGTCTAGCAGGCGATAGATTTCTGCCGCCTCGGCCCAGGAATTGACGGCTTCGATTAGGTTGCCCTCCGTCAGCTGCTGATTGCCCAGCTGCATCCAGCCGTCGGCCACATCCCGCGATTCAGTGCGGGTGGCGCTATTGGGGCGTAGGTCGAGCTGCTCTTCCAGGTTAGCGGCCGGAGCTGCCTGCCCGCCCAGCAGCACCAAGATCAATGCCCCCAGGCTCAATTTACCAATGTGCTTCATGGCCATTTCCCCCTCCCCAGGGTCTCCATTGCGGGGTCAGCTCAGCTAGTTGGCCCATTCACCCAATTCTCCAGCGGTGCCCACCAAACCAGCATCTACCAGACTGGCTCCCTCTAAATCGGGCACGGTCAACAGACCGTCGAGGTCGTCGGGCAATGGGTCAGGTCGTAGCGCCCCGCCGCCCAGGTAAATTTGGCGAATGTCGTCGGGCAGGGCCGACTCCAAATGCTGAAAGGCTAGCCTGAGCTTGTGACGGACTTCTGCCGCTGTGAGAGATTCGCCCTCGGCCTGGAGGTAGGCAGCGATGCGGTTCTCGCTCCAGCGGAAGGTCAGGGCCATAACGGCCACCAGCCGCTCTACCGGCGGCAGGCGATCGAGGGCCTGCTCAACGTAGCACCACAGGGGCGGCGTGGCCTGATCGAGGGAATAGTGGATGGTCTCGACCTCGGGCACCACCGCCTGGTTGATGCAGAGGGCGGTGATGTTGATCAGCCAGTTCTGTAGGGTAAAGGCACCGGGCCCCTCACCCGCCACCGCCTCGGGGCATTCAACCCCGCCCAGCTCGTGGAGAATATGCCGCCAGGTGAGGGCAAACAGGTACTCGGCCTGCACGGGCGATCGCGCCGAGTGGCGAATCAGGCTATAGACCATGGGGCTATAGCGACAAAAAATTGCCGTAAAATAACGCCCCGCATCGCCGTGGCGCTGAAACAGCTGCACCAGCTCGCGATCGCTCAAATGGTGCAGCGACTGCACCAGCCGGTGGTCGCACTCAGGAAAGCTAGGAATAGGCGCTGGGCTAGACATAGGTTGAGCCGTGGAGAATGTTGACCAAAGCCAAATCTGCGATCGCGACTGACCGACGCGGCGGGTTAAATCAGCCTTTAATATACCTACCGTGGCGATTTTGGCGACGTAATTTTTTTGAAACTCAGGGATTTCCCCATCGCTAGACTCAAGCTGCCGCCGCTGGCCCAGCCAGTACCGAAGCCACTGGGGAGTTTATTGCAGAATTGATACACTAGTTACGAGATATTCTATTCAGGCGAGGGCCACCATCGCCGCTGTAGTCAACCCTGTGAGTGGGCCTATGCTGCTTGACCTAGTCTCCCCTAACCTCCCCCTGGCGTCCCTCCTGGGGCTGCCCCTCGACAGCATCATGTCGACGCAGGGCATTATGGTCCTGCTGCTGGTGGCCTACGCCGGAGCCATGTGGATGTTTCTCAAGGGTGCCCCCAAGGTCTACACGGTGATGGTGTCTGATTTGGAGGTAGCCCGCCGCTTCTACGAGGGCATGCTCAACCTGCCCGCCGCCGAAATTCCCCTGCACTACTACTACAACTACGAGCAAACCCTGGGTACCGCTGGCCTCGACCCCCTGTACATGGGCGGGGCCACCAGTCTGGCCAACCAGAGCGCCATGAGTAGCCCCGAAGGGCTGTGGTACCAGCTGCGCAAAAACACCCAGCTCCATGTGGTGGGCGGAGCCAGCCTGGGCAACCGCAATCAGCAGCGCCACGTCTGCTTTGACCACAGCTGCCTGGAGTACATTTTGATGCGGGTGCAGCTGGGCGGCGTTCAGCACAAAATTCGCAACGAAAAGCCCCTCAACTTTCTCGTCAAAGACTACGACAACCAGGTGATCGAGCTAGCCGAAATCGACGATTAGCGGCGAGATTAAAATTTCTGATAGTCACGATCGTGGCTGAATCACAATCCCGCAAAATCTGGCCTCGTCGGCCCAGCATTCTACTCCCTCAATAAAGCAAACGTGGCCTGGGTATTGCTCCTGGGTATCTGCGACGCTCGCCTCAAAGCCACCGCTTATATCGATGTTACGGAAACTGAGTTGTTGCCCCTGACTGTCACAAGCTTTGCCAACACACTGTTCACAGATAGCGCGGGGATATCGCTCCCAATGGCGCACCGGAGCAGTGCAGAGGGGGCAAGGATGAAATGCCGAGTCAGTCATACTCTAGCCTCTATTGGATAACGAGCTAGGTGGATTAATACCAAATCCTATCCGTACACCCCTGGTTTGTAGGGGCATTGCACTGCAATGCTCCCTACGAGGTACTGGTTTCGAATCAGGGTTGCGTGACTCGGATTTGGTATAGTGGTCAATACCCTTGATCGGGCACCGCTTCTGGCTCGAAGCCAAACCACTTGCGATGCAGCTTGGCGATTGTGCCATCCGCCATCATGGCATCGAGGGTGGCATTGATCGCCGCCTTGTTAGGCGATCCGGGGGGCAGGGCAATGCCGTAGTACTCCTCCGTCAGCAGTTCATCGAGCAGACGCACGTTTTGCAGCTTGATCAGCTCGATCATTCCGAGGGTGGTGGGTTTGTCTTTGATCACCGCATCCACATTGCCCTTTTCTAAGTCAATCAGCGCCTTTTCTGCCGAATCAAAGGTGACCAGCTGGGTGTTGGGCACCTGGGCCGCCAGATCAGCCCCAGTGGTGCCCAGCTTGACGGCAATTTTTTTGCCCGATAAATTTTGTAGAGAGGTAATGCTGGTGTCGTTGCGGCGAACCGCGATCGCCAGCCCTGATCTAAAGTAGGGTCGAGAAAAGTCGATGGTTTCATCGCGTCGGGCCGTAATGGTGATGGCATCCACAGCGGCATCAGCGGTTTCGGCCTCCAGGGTGGCCATCAGCCCGTCGAAGGGAATGTAGGCAAAGTAGACTTTGAGCCCCAGGCGTCGCGCCACTTCGGTAATCAAATCGACATCAAACCCCACCAGTTCATCCGTGGCGGTGAGGTAGACAAAGGGGGGAAAGGCCGGTTCGGTGGTCACCACCAGGGTATTGGGGTCGCCCACGTAGCTGCGGGCTTCAGTGGGGGCCAAGGCCTGGGGGGCACTACAGGCCGCCAGCAGCCCCGCCGCCAAAGCGACCAACCATGAACGGCGCTGGTAACGGTGACCCATGCGGTAGACCCGGTGACCTCACAACAAAATCTGGACTAAAACAAGGGTATCGTGGCATCGATCGCCGCGCCAAAGAATGTGTCGTTAAACCGCACCCGAGGTTCAGAGGAGCGGCCAAAGCTAACGCCGCCGTAGACGTTGAAGCGCAGGTTGGGGCTAATGCGGTAGACCACCTGCCCCAGCACCTGCTGAAAGGTGTCGTAGCGATCTTGGGCCGTGTAGTCGATAAAGTTGAGCTGATAGCTGATGCCCGCCTGGATCTGGGGGGTAATGTCATAGCCCAGATAGCCCCCAGCCGACTGAAAGAGACGGCTAAAGTCAGTGGCGGTGCCGCTGCTGGTAGACTGGGCACCGTTGAACTGAATCAGATAGTAGGTGTCGAGGGCCAGTCTAGGGGTAATTGGGTCGCGACGACCCAGGGTGAGACCCAGCGCCGTATTTTTGAAAAATCGGTTGCGGTTGCCGCCGGGCCGATAGAGCTCTTGGTAGGTAAAAATTAGCTGTCCGTAGCTGCGGGGAGTCAGCCCCTGGCGCAAACCTACCCGCAGCCGCAGATCGTCGTAGTTGAGAGATGACTGGGCACCGTAGCGCTGTAGTCCATAGTCAGCGGTGGCAATTAAGGCGGTTTGTGGCCCCAGGGAGGGGTAAACACCAAAGGCAATTGAAGGGCGCAGAAACGTGTCGCCAGTCAGCCCACCCACGTCATTGACGGACAGCAAAATATTGTCGCTGCTAGCGATCGCCAGGCGGGCCGAAAAGAACCCGATCTTCACGGGGGGCCGCGCTGTCGCCACCGGAATCTGAGGCTGATCGCGAATGCGCAAAATCCCCAGGTCGTCGTCTTCTAGCAGGCTGCGCACCTGAATTACCCCTAGCTCTGGGTCTTGGGCCAGGGGGTCGTCACCGGGGTCTAGCTGGGCCAGGGGGGTAGGGGCTGGCGGCAGGGAGGCCGCTGGGGCGGGCGGGGCTAGGGCGGCGGCGGCGGTCAGGTAGGTGCTGGTTGCCAGGGCTGGGTCGGGGGCGATCGCAGCCCCGGTAGCGGCTGGGTTAAGGCTCAGCGCATTGGCGGACGGTTCACCAAACGGTTCGAGTGACGGTTCGCCAGCAGGCTCAACCGACTCCCCCCGAGCGGTTTCTGCCTGGCCACGTTCGCCGAGGGGGTCATTAGCCTCCCCGGCCAGAGCGGGTTGGGAAGGCAACGGACTCTGTGGAGGGAGCGGGGCCACCTCAGGGGTCGATTCGGTGGCGTTTATCGCCATAGGGGCAACCGCCGCCGAGGGGCTAGGCTGATCTGCCCTGGCGCGGCCCGGCAGCACGCCGCCATAGAAAAGGCAAAAACTAATTAACGCCAGGGGGAGGGAGGGGTACCGCTTAACCAATGGAGTCTGCCTGGATATAACGTTTGTTGTCCCGTCACCAGCAGAATCACTGATATTGCTGCTGATTCCTGAAAGAAAGGCCCACATTCACTAAAGATTTAATCTAAATAGGGCACAAGATTTATGAACCGACCCCGAACCGAGCTGCCCGAACCCTACCATAGAGCTAAGTCCCCGCTTAGATAATGGCCTTAGTCTGGCAGAACAGCGATGGCGCTGCACCAAATTTAGGTTGAGGGTGCTGCCCCTGGAGCTGGACTGCCACTGTTGGGGTATTCTACCCACAATTACCCCGCTCGATCAGGGGCTAGGGCATTTGGCCGCATCTACCTCAAGGCCGCAGGCCTGCTGTGATTCGTGGTCACTCTTACTGAGCTATGGTTTTTCGTACCGATGGTTTTTCGGCGGTGCTGCTGGCGATAGCCGGCAGTGCTGCGATCGCATCTCCGTCTCTGGCAGAGGTTCCCTGGGCCTGGGCCAATTTGAGATCTAGCACTCATCAGGTCAGTCTGGTTTCCACCAGCGGCAGCACCCGCTCGGCGACAGTAGCCGACTGCTTTTGCCCTGGGGAGACCCTAAACACCGGCACCTCGGCCAAGGCGGAGGTGCTGTTTAACGATGGGTCGCTGACTCGGGTGGGCGGGCAGACCAGCCTGCGGTTTTGGCCCGACACCCGCAGACTACAGCTCAACCACGGCACGGTGGCCATGTTTGCCCCCCCCAACCAGGGGCGCACGACGATTCAGACCCCCAACGCCACCGTGGGGCTCACCAGCACGGGCGCAGTGGTGCGCTATGTGCCCTCTCGGCAGCTCACCTTGATAATGGCCCTGTCCGACGCGCCTACCCCCGTGCTGGTGACGGCAGACGAGACGGGTCAGGAGCTGGCCCTCTACGGGGGGCAAATGGCCTTTGTTGGCGGGGGGAGTTGGCAGGTGGTTGAATTTGACCTGCTGGAATTTTATCAAACCAGCGATTTGATGGCGAGTCTACAGCTCGACAACCCCAACTACCGCCCGGCCTCGGATGACCCCCTGGCTGCTCTACGGCCCGATCTACTGCAAGCGTTAGGCCAGCAGGCCCCCTTTGATGCCGAGAACGCAATTCTGAATCCGGCTCTGATCAACGATTTTGCCGCTGGGGCCAGCATCCAGGGTGCAGAAGACGCGCTTGTCACCAATCCCCTCACCCCGGTAGAAGAACTGAGGCGCTTCAACGATACGCCGCCCGGCGTGGTCAATCCCCTGCCAGAGATGCCAGATACGGCTTCTCCACCCGCTGAAGTTCCCCTAACGGTTGAGGCTCCGGTTGAGGCTCCGGCCGCTGGAGGTTCTCCGGCTATGCCAGCAAGCGCTGGAACCCCGGCTATGCCAGCAAGTGCTGGAACCCCGGCTACACCGACAATCGTTGGAGACCCACCACCGCTCTCCCAGTAAAGAGCCGTCAGGGGCAATCAGCGTTAGCTCTCGACGCCCACAGTGGAAGGTGTGATGACCTTGCGATCGCCCTCGGGCCTCGCCTCGATTTAGCTGCCTGTGCCCATTGACTAAACTACACCGTTCAGTTAAATTCAGTGCAGTTGTCCTATGCGCCTATGTCTACCCACCCGGTTCAGCCTTGGAGAAAGCCGAGTTTTTGGCTGTTGATTGGTGCCCTGCTGCTTGTGGGTGCAGGGTCTACCGTAGCGGTGCGCAACGTCATGCAAAGCCGCCAGGCCGCCCGCGAGCAGGCCGAGCTGCCGCCTCCGCAGCAGGTCAAGGTGGTGGCCCTAGGCAGAATTGAGCCCGCCAGCCGCGTCATTGACGTGGCCACCGCCGAAGCCGGACGCATCGATCGCCTGGAGGTGCAGAAGGGCGACCAGGTGCAGGCGGGCCAGGTATTGGCCTACCTCGATACCTACGATGTGCGTCGGGCCGAGCGCGATGTAGCCGCTAGTCAGCTGGCCGAGGCCCGCGCCCAGCTCGCTGCCGAGACGACGGTGGGCAATTCCCAGGTGCAGGAGGCCAGCACTCGGGTCGGTCAGATTGATGGGCCGCAGCAGGCGGCGATCGCCGCCCAGCAGTCCGCCGTTGAAAGCCTCCAGGCTGAGTTGAGCGTGGCTGAAATTGATCTGGCCCGATTTCAAGAACTCAACGAGTCGGGGGCGATTTCTCGCCAAGAGCTCGATCGCCAGCAAGCCACCGTCAACAGTCTGCGCGCCGATTTGGGCAACGCCCAGGCGACTAAGCAGCGGCTGGAGCAGGCCCGCCTCAGTGACATCAGAAACGCCCAGGCCCAGGTGGTCTCGGCCCGCGCCACCACCACCCGCGACCAGGTGACCAGCAAAGTTGACTCGGCTGCCCAAAACCTGGCTCTGGCCGAAGCCCAGCTGGCCCGCACCATCGTGCGATCGCCCCAGGCCGGTCAGGTGCTCGATGTCTTTGCCTACCCCGGCGAGGCGGTCTCCCCCGCCGACGGCCCCATTTTAGCCCTGGGCGACACTAACCAGATGGTGGTGGTGGCTGAGGTCTACGAGACCGACATTGGCCTGGTTAAACTGGGTCAGCCCGCCACCATCACTAGCCGCAATGGCGCTTTTGCTGAAACCCTGACTGGCACCGTTAGCGAAATTGGCCTGCAAATTGCCAAAAACGACGTGCTCGACGACGACCCCGCCGCCAACGCCGACGCCCGCGTGGTCGAAGTGCGGGTACAGGTTGACCAAAGCGAGGCGTTGGCGGCGCTCACCAACCTCCAGGTTGACGTCGCCATCGACATTGAACCCTAGGAGGTGGCGATGAAATTCCCCTCTTTGCCCCGCATTCCCCTAGCCTGGTATAACCTGCGCCACGATCGCCCCCGCCTACTGGTGGCCGTGGCCGGTGTCACCTTTGCGGTGCTGCTGATGTTTATGAACCTGGGCTTTTTAGGGGCGTTGGTCAGCACCACCGTCAACTTCTATGACCAGTTCAACGGCGATATTTTTCTGATTTCGCCTCAGTCATTAGAGATTAGCTCGACCAAAGCGTTTCCCCGCGAGCGGCTGTACCAGGCGGCGGGTATTGAGGGAGTGCAGCAGGTGATGCCCCTCTATGCCGAATACGCCCTCTGGAAAAACCCCGAGACCAGCCTCAGCCGGGCCATGTTTGTCTATGGGTTCAACCCCAGCGATCCGGTGTTTCTCATGCCCGAGCTGAACACCGCCGAGGGCATTCGAGCGCTACAGCAGCCCAATGCGGCCTTCATCGACCGGCGATCGCGCCCTGAGTTTGGCCCCCAAACCGTCGGTCTCGAAACCGAAGCCGATCGCCGCCGCATTACCATCGCTGGCCAGTACGACCTGGGGGGTGGCTTTGCCGCCGATGGCACCCTGATCATGAGCGACCAAAACTTTCGCCGCTTCTTTGACCCGCGCCCCCTCGACCAGGTAAATCTGGGGCTAGTGCTGCTAGAGCCCGGCGCCGATGCTGAGCGGGTGAAAGCCGCTCTAGAAGCAGAGCTACCCGCCGATATAGAGGTCTACACCAAACCCGAAATCATTGCCAAAGAGAGCCGATTTTGGATTCAAACCACTTCGATTGGCTTTATTTTTGGCCTGGGGGTGGTGGTCTCCTTTGTGGTAGGCACCGTAATTGTCTATCAAATTCTCTATACCGACATTCGCGACCACCTGCGGGAGTACGCCACCCTCAAGGCGATCGGCTACAGCGGCGGCTACCTGTTCAAAACTGTGATTCAAGAAGCGCTGCTGCTGGCCATGATGGGCTACGTGCCGGGGCTGACTTTGTCGCTGGGGCTCTATGAAATGGCCTATAACGCCACAGCGGGCACTCTGCCCATGCGGATGACGGTGTTTAGGGTCATTTTTGTATTTTCCCTAACGGTGCTGATGTGTACCCTGTCGGGGTTGATTTCGGTGCGCAAGGCGGTCACAGCTGACCCAGCGGAGGTATTTGCATGAATTTTAGAATTTGGATTTGGGATTTTGGGGGCTTGTCGGCCTGTCGGTGTTTGGCTTGCGCCCGCTGCCGGAGGCGGCTTTCCCCTACCACAACCGTGCAACTCACCCATTCCCTAAGGACAGCCCGCATGACCAAGCGACTAGTTCCCCTGCTGTTTCCCGCTGTTGATCAGCCGATGTCCAAGCTGTCTAGCCAAGTCTTGTGGGATTGCCCCCGAATGATGGAGAGGGCGCAGCAACCCCTTAGTAGGGTGGGCATTGCCCATCTTCCACCTCCGCTTAACCAGCCAGCTCAACCCAGCCAACGATCCGTTTAGGCCTAGAGGTCAACGGTGGGCGGTCTCCCCTGCTGCTACTCCGTCGATAACCGCTGACGGCCAATCCAAAATCCAAAATCGCCAGTCCAAAATCCTAAAATCGCGCCATGCGCCGTACCCCCCTCGCCCTCCTCAACCTGATTCACGATCGCAAAAAGTTTCTCACCTCCATGGCTGGGGTAGCCTTTGCGGTGCTGCTGATGTTTTTGTTCACCGGCTTCAAAAACGCCCTCTACGATAGCCAAACCCAGCTGCTCGAAAAGCTCAACGGCGAAATCGTGATCATCAACCGGCTGAAGGAGAACATGTTTGTGCCCCGCTCCTTTGCCCGCCGCCGCCTGTACCAGGCCCAGGCCTTTGACGGGGTGGAAGGGGCCTACGCCATCTACCTCAGCGACGCCCGCTGGAAAAACCCCGAGACCCGCAAAACTCGCCCGGTGCGCGTGATTGCCTACAACCCCTCCGACCCGGTGCTGCCCATGCCCGAGGTGCTGGCCCAGCAGCAGGCGCTGCGGCTGCCCAATACCGCCATGATCGACGAGCGATCGCGCGACGAGGTGGGTCCCCGCGAAACTGGGGTGGTGACCGAATTGGCCGATCGCGAGATTCGGATTGTGGGCACCTTTAGCCTGGGCACCGACTTTGCCTCGGGCAACGGCAACCTGATCATGAGCGACCAAAACTTTCTGCGGTTCTTCGCCAATCGTGGCCCCGAGGAGGAGGAGCGCAGCTTTGCCACCGCTGATATTGGCCTGCTGCGGGTGACGCCTGGCACCGACATTGAGAATCTGGTGCAGGCGCTCAGCGAGGGGCTACCCAAGGACGTATTGGTCTTGCCAATGGAGGGGCCGGAAGGGTTCATTGCCCGCGAACGTACCTACTGGGAAGTCAATACCACCATTGGCTTTGTATTTTCGTTGCTAACGGCGATGGGCTTTGTGGTAGGTATCATTCTCGTCTATCAAATTCTCTACACCGACGTGGCCGACCACTGGTCGGAGTACGCCACCCTCAAGGCAATTGGCTACGACAACGCCTACCTGTTTGGGGTCGTGATCCAGGAGGCGATTATTTTGTCGGTGCTGGGGTTTATTCCTGGTCTATTGATCAGCGCGCTGTTTTACAACCTGGGGGCCACCGTCACTGGCCTGTTGTTTAAGATGACCCTAGAGCGGGTGGTTAACCTGTATCTAGCAACCTTCGTTATGTGTTTGATTTCTGGCGCTGTAGCCGTGCGTAAGGTACAGCGTACTGACCCCGCAGAGGTATTTGGCCTATGAGTGCTACGCCCTTGTCCACGTCATCGACCGCGCCCGAGGTTATCACCAGCTCGGTGCAGGTGCGCCACCTCGACTATTTCTTTGGTCGAGGCGATCTGCGCAAGCAGGTGCTTTTTGACATCAGCCTCGATCTGCACCCTGGCCAGATTGTGATTATGACCGGTCCTTCGGGTTCGGGAAAAACTACGCTGCTGACGCTGATCGGGGCGCTGCGATCGGCCAGCGAAGGCAGCCTACAGGTGCTCGGCAAAGAACTGGTGGGCATGGGCAACCGCCAGCTGGTCGATATTCGCCGCAACATTGGCTTTATCTTTCAGGCCCACAACCTGTTTGAGTCGCTAACAGCGGCCCAAAATGTGGAGATGGCGGTGGAGCTAACCGGCAACTTTCGCGGCAAGCGGCAGCTGGCGGTGGATATTCTCAGCCAGGTGGGGCTGGCGGAGCGGGCCGACTACAAACCGGCGGCCCTGAGTGGAGGACAAAAGCAGCGGGTGGCGATCGCCCGTGCCCTTGTCAACCAGCCCCAGCTCATTCTCGCCGACGAGCCCACCGCCGCCCTCGACAAAAAGTCGGGCCGCGACGTGGTGACGCTGATGCAGCACCTGGCGGACGAAAAGGGCTGCACCATCCTCATGGTCACCCACGACAACCGCATTCTCGACGTGGCCGATCGCATCATCAACCTCGTCGATGGTCGGCTGGAATCAGACGAAAGCCCCCAGCAGTTCGTCGATTCTCACATCCCCAAGTCCCTCGACCAAAAGATGTTCATTATGTAAGAAAAGCTGCGAACGCTGGCAATCTAGAACGTTGGCAGGTCAGAAAGTTTAAACCTGCCAACCTGCCAACCCTCCAGCACCCTAGCACTCCCCACTCCTCACTCCCCACCCCTCCATGGCCATCTCCTTCGTCAGCAACGTCCAGGCGCTCACCTACACCAAAGTCGCCGACTATCTCCAGACCGCTGCCCTGTTCAAAGACAGTCTGAGGGTCTACCCCGACAAACCCCAGTTCGACATCCTCTACGGCTCTACCCTAGTTGAAATCGAGGTGCTGCCTTGGGAGGTACACCCCTGGGAAAAGGCCGATCTGGCGACGGTGCGGGCTAACAGCTGCGTCACCATCGGTAGCACCATCGACCACGAGCTGATGCACTTTCTGCTCACCGAAAACCGCCGCATGCGTTTTGGGGCCTTCCACCTTGACGAGGCCAACCAGGTACTCTTTTCGGAAAGCGTGCTCGGCGGCGAAAACATGGATTTGATGGAGCTACAGACCTGCATTCTCTCAGTAGTGACCATCGCCGACACCTACGACGACATCATTGCCCAGCGCTTTGGCGGCGATCGCGCCATCGATCGGTTGGCGGGGGCGATCGCATCTTAAGCCGTGGCCCTGTTTGACTGAACCTTTACTTCCTTAGCCTGTTCTAACTACGCCTGTATTTGGAGTAACGAATACAGGTCTCCAAAGAGGTGATGAACGCCTGAAAGGCTTGTCTTGCAAGGATTTTAGCTGATTTGCAGCAAACAGCCCGAAACCTATGTCCGGTAGGGCTTCCAGAGGCTCATCACTTGTTAACAGTCCAGTGCCGAATAACGCGCAAAGGTAAAGGGCGCATGCCAAGATATCTATCTATGCTTGGCCAATTTCATCCAGTTGGTCAGCTTTGCTCGCTGTTGTGAGCTTCACTCTTCCTTAACACTTATAGACTGCTAAATCCAAAGTCGGTGAAGTTACATAGAGGCATCTGAGTTAGCAGGATACAATTCTGAGCTTCTGCTCTTACTATTAAGGCTGTTATTCTCAACCGCAGCGTTATTCGAAGCATAACTCGAGCGTTTGCGCGATCGGCACAACGCTGCTCGCCTCTGTAGTTGGTAGTAATTTTTCTAAATGTATTAATTAAGTGAAAACTTTCCGAAGGTTTTGAAATGGATATAACTCTGAAACATAAGGTTCCAGCCCTTGAAGTCGCATCATCAATGATGTATTGCTTTCCTACGGGGGCAATGGATGTGTGGCGTCCGGCTGCCGAGCAAGTGATAATGCCGGCGCAATACCTTTCACCCTTTGAAGCAGAAATTAGCGTAAATTCTGGCGTAGCTACAACAAAACTGGCCGCTCTTAGTCGAAAACGGAGAGCTCAATTATTTCTCTCCAAAGCGATAAAGGGAGAGAAAACGCTCGACTATTCAGGGCAATTTATATTTGATGCTCGCTTTGATGTATTTACGAACATTGGTCACATTCTTGAGAATGTCGCAACTCGGGTTTTTCTGGCAAAAAAACTCTTGAGCGAGCATCTTCAAAAAGATGTTGAAATTCATGTTGTTTTAGGTTCTAGAGTGCCTAAATACAGCATGCCTATGGAAGTATACCGATTACTCGGCTTTCCCATCATTTTTACGGATGACAATGTCCGTGGTGAAATTGTCACCTGTCCAGAGCACAGAGTTTTTAGTATTAGGCCCCATCTTTTCGGTTTTGAGTTCCCAGGATATAAAGAAGAAAGCTATGAAAGAATCTTTATCCCCCGCAGGGGAAGTCGCAGCTTAATCAACAATGATGAGGTAACTAAGTTTTTGGAAGAACGGGGATTTAAAACACTTTACTTTGAGGATTTATCTCTTGAAGAAGAATGGTCGATCGCCCGCAATGCAAAAGAAGTGGTGGTGGTTCATGGTGCTGCCAGCAGCAATTTTATCTTGAACCGTGTCGGTCTGCGAGATAATGCTGAACCAGGTAGTGGGCTTAAGCTCATTGAGCTGATGTCTCCCTCATGGAATTTCTATGAGAATCGGTACATGACTAACGCTCTAAATGGCAAATGGTGCTGTGTCCGAGGTCAGATCACCCCTCAAATGCTCGAGGCAATGGATTTCGCCAAAATAACTCCTGATTCTCAAAAGTCTCCCTTTAACGATCCCTTCAAAGTAGACTGTCAAACTATTCAAATGGCACTTGACTATCTCAACATTAAGTAAACAGGAAGTGCTTTAGAGCGTGGTAGGCCGGTAAGAATATAGCAGCCTTCTTACTGGCCAAAGAGGACTATCTAGACAAAGATGAGTGGTGCTCGCAGTTAGCAAGTGCCACTCATCAACGCCTTTCTTTGATAGAAAATAGCTATCCAAATACTTGAAAATTTACTTTCCCCAATATTCTACCTCGGTTTTTCGAAGCAGTTCATGGTTTGCTTGGACGGCGATCGCCACATCAACCGAAAAGGCCAAAATAGACAGTGGGAAGAGGCTTATAGCCATGGCTAGGGGCTTATTTTTAAGAGCCAAAAATCTTCGCAACAAGATAAATTTAGGAATCAGCCACCATCCCCTAGTCTTCGTTGTAGCATCAATACATTTACCGAGCCAGTCTTCGTCTTCTTGATCCAGGCGTCGAACCTGCTGACCCGCATGTTCTGCATTGGCTTGATTAACTGTCAGATATTCAAAGATCATATCATTGACACTGTTAGACAAAATCAGCCACTTTTCATGGCGCAGGAGCCGAGTAATGTCTGTATAGGCCTCAAACATATGGGACGCCGACTTCGCCAGAATGATGCGCCCAGGCATCGCCGGATTTTGCAACCCGTTGGTAGTAATCATGGTGTACAAAAAACCATCTTCAACGGAGAGTTGGTTGGGTAGCCATACCTGCCGAATATTGGTGGCTCGGGCACAATAGAGTTGGCCACAAAGCCATGCAGGCTGCTCTTCGCTAGTTTTATTACCCGATAGGGCAGAGATCAGCAGTGAGAAGCGATCAGCCAAGGTTTTATCAGCTTTGAATGCAATATCTTTGATGGGCCTATCTACCGATACCAGAGCCTCAGGAAATTTCTCGAGAGCCGCAATCATGAAAGCAAGGGTATCTTCTGAAATAAACTCAATATCTGCATCCATTAGAATCAAATACTTTGCCTTGGGATTAGAAGCAATATGCACGTATGTATTCCATGCTCGAGACTTGCCCGATCGCTCTATCTCACAAACATCCCAGCTAACTGCACCAGCCAAATTGGAAAAGTGACGGGATAGAGCGTGGCGGGCGATCGCTGCTGTGTCATCTATGCATCCGTTAGGCACCACTTTAATCTCAATGGCAAGATCTAAATTGTGGTGCTGAAACAAACTCTGTTTTGACAGCGATACTAAAGTTGATTCAATGGAGGCGGCCTCATTGTGGGCAAGGATACCAATGCTAACGTTCATAGGCCGTGCTTCTAACATAGATTCCTAAAACAGGCTAATTGCAGACTGACGACGTAAGCTATATCACCACGTAATCTTTAGAGCCTTCAAAATTTACGACCCTGGCAGGAATTCCAAGCGCTACAGCATTGGCAGGAATATCTTTAGTCACTACAGCATTAGCGCCAATGGCAGCATCACTACCAATCAAAAATGATCCAAAAAGTTTTGCCCCAGGCCCAATAAATACTCTGTCGCCCACTATTGGTACGCCTCGTTTGCGACCTCGACCACCAATGCCTATCGTTACCTGATGGCCAATATTGCAGTTTTCGCCAATTATTGCATCAGTATGAATCACAATGCCATTGGTGTGGGGCATAAACACTCCTTTACCAATTTGGGCTCTATTAGCAATTTCGGCACCCGTCAAAGCTTCAACAACCTTCTGCGAAAAGAAGCACAACACTTTAAGGCATTGCCGGATCAATAGAAGATGACAGTAAAAATGAACCCATCGGCTAAATCTATATTGAGTGCTGACCCAAAGACCCTTAGTACTAATCAGAAGCAAAATCCAGTGCAGCGAACTGAATGCTGAATATCTAGCAATATCTGCCTTCAAGTCAAGCAGCATCAATTCGAAACTACTCCAGAAGTTTTTATTTTTGGTGTAGGTTTTTATTTTTGTACTGAACACTAATCACTCCGCTGAATCTAGACAGCTATTTAGAGTTAAAAGAAAATCGTAAAATTACCAGTTAAGTTTAAATCCTAGGCTTTAGGTCATCTGAAGTTACAGTAAAGAGAGGAAGAAAAAGTCAGAGGAAGAAAAAGTCATAACATGTTGCATATTGGCAGATGGAAGATATATTTGAAGAGCACAATTTGAACACTATGGCCTTTAAAAAATTATCAGGCTTTAGAATCAAGAAGGAGTATTGCACTGTAGCTAGAAAGTCTCAAGCGATACACGGTGCGATTTGGGGAAAACATCAAACTTTTAACAACTCCATGTATTTTGCTAGAGAGTTTTCCAAGGAAAATGTACTGGCCCGTTGTTTTAACGCTTCGGAACCTACTGGTTTTTTCTGAAGCGTATCAACGATGGCTTGAGCCATCGATTCGGCATGGCCTACTTCTACGAGATAACCATATTTACCGTTTTCTAAGATTTCGGCAGGGCCACTTTCGCAGTCAGTTGAGACCACAGGTGTTCCACAAAACATTGCTTCTACTAATACATTCCCAAATCCTTCCCAAGCAGATGACAGCACAAATACATCAGCCTCTCGCATAAAAATATAGGGATTTGAAACAAAGCCTAGGAAGGTTACTGCATCTTGTAGGCCAAGCTGGTGAACCAGGTTGACCAGGTGAGCTTTGTCTTCACCATCGCCTAGAATAACAAGGTGAGCCGACAAAAATTTTCTCGCAGCCTTCAAAGCAAAAATTAGGGTTTGAAAATCTTTCTGCTTTGTAAGACGGCCTACACCTAAAATTAAAGGTCTTTGGTCTAGCTGGAATGACGGTTGTTCAATCTGGCCGCTTAATTTCTCTGTCAGATCAGGCGTGATGATTGGATTGTATATCTTAAACGTCTTGTGCTTCGCTACGCCAAAGTCAACTAGATTGTCAACGACGCCTTGAGAAACACCTACTACGGCGTCGGCATACGAGTAGATCCACCGAAGTAAGTAGGGAACTAGTTTTCTTTTTAAGTTTTTAGAGTGGGCAATCTCATGGGCAAGATGATTATGGACTGTTACAACTAGGCGGGATGACGAATTTGCAAGAAGCTTTGCAAATATGGCAACAATGTTGGTATCTTCTAGGGCAGACAAGAGAGCTTTTGGCCTATTTTTTCTGAGATAAGAAGCCAAGGATGGCAGTGCCGAAATCAGTCTGGAACATGACAATTCTACCAGGTTAACCTGAGTCGAAATTTGTTCAACGTACTCCCCTTTAGTTTGAACCAGTACTAAGTCAATTTCTAAACCCTTCGCAGCAAGACCGTTAGCGATGTTGAGCATCACTTTTTCAGCTCCACCTCCCTGCAAGTCCATTAAAAAAATAGCAACATCCGTCATCACAAGACTTTATGATAAATGACAGCAATTCGGCCCATGTGCTTAATTTGATGACAGAGTAGAAAAACCTAAACTATTAAACTATTTTCAGGGTTTTCTACTAATTCATAAATCAACAATCATATTTTTTCGATTCAAAATCAGCTTAAACAACTGACTAGGAATGTCGGAGGCTAACGATCAAGCCTAGACTACCATCTATTCCAAAGACTGTGGTATAAAAGTCTGACGTTAATGCCAATTTTCTCGAGAAAATTAGTCATTTTCATGTACTCGTTATCTAGTCGGTTAATGTCGGCCTTACTAGTCTTAGAGCCGTCTTTTTGCTCGATTTTGATGGATTTTCCTGCCACAAAAATACTATTCGAGAAGTTGGCCAATTCAGGAAAATTCTTTCTCATCCAAAGAGCCGTTTGAATTTGTATTTTTGCTTTTAGATTCTGTTTGTCAGTACGGAATGTGTAGGCATTGTCATCATGAATAATCTGATTTGCCAATGGCTCCGAAAGAATAAAGCCTTCGCTAATTCCCAAGGCTATATATTTAATGTAATCATCGCTTGTAATTCTTATCTCTGTGGGCATTGGCAAAATCTTTTCTAAAAATAATCGCCGGAAGGCAATGCCTGACGTCGCTGCTCCCTCAAAAGGCAATCTACCAGACAGTTTTCCCTTTTTGATGGAATCTCTCAGATCGTACTGCCTAGAGTAGTCATTAGGAATGTCGTCTGTTGAAAGTTTTTTTGACTGAATTGGAGCTGAAATTTTGACAAAATTGAGTGGGTGAAAACACCAATTTGATTGTGGATTGTCTTGAAAGACCTGCACGAGTCGATCGGCTTTCTGCGGCAAGAACTGATCGTCAGCATCTAAAAAACAGATTATTTCTCCTTGACTTGCCTTAAATCCTTCATTGAAGGCAGAGGCTTGACCTCCATTTTCTTTGAAGAATGTGGTGATGCGATCGCCATATTGAGCTATAACTTCTCTAGAGTTATCGGTTGAGCCATCATCAACTACAATTACCTCTGTATGCCTGTAGGTTTGATTCAAAGCACTCTCAATAGCTTTGCCAACAAAATTTCCGTAATTATAATTGTTGATTAGTATGCTAACCAACGGTGAGCTTGAATTCAGCCTTTCAGCCATATGGCTTATCCTTTAGAAAGGTTTAACTGAGTGCATAGACTTTAATGGACTTATGCTACGAATTAAGCATGCCAGATTAGTCCATTAGCCTACCTAACACTAGGGGCGATCGCATAGACAAAGTCATCGCTTGGGTCAAATTCTAAAGTTCCCGCGTCAGAGCAGATAATCGCTTCACCTGAGAAGACTATTTTAAGTAACATTTCAAAATAGGCTACTTACCTCGCCTTATAAAAAAGCTAGTAAGATGACTCAAACAAAACGATTCAAGCTTTTTCGAGCACGCGTTCACAGAAGGTTCTAGTAGAAGTCGAGTAGATACTGTATATCTTGGTGAGGTAGGTCTCAAGATCAAGCCCATAAATGCTCTCGCGGGCGCAGCAACCTAGACGAAGCCTCATTTCTGTATCGTTTTTTAGTAGCGCCATAGCTTTGGCTAGACCAGCGACATCCCCAGGCTGAACAAGCAGACCATTGAAACCATGAGTAATGACCTCTGGAATGCCTCCCACCGGAGTGCTAATGGACGGTAATGACCAACTCATTGCCTCTAACAGAGCCATCGGCAGACCTTCATTGTAGGAAGGGAGCAGAAAAATATCTGCCCCTGCCAAAATTTGGTTGCGCAGCTCTTCGTTAACCCAACCATGAAAATGAATTAAATCTTGAACGCCTAGGGATTTGGCTAAGTCTTGAATAGCCTGAGTTTCACCACTGCCTCCTAACTCAATTCGAATTCCCGAGCGCTCATAGGAATTGAGGAGAGAAAGCGCGTTGACAATGTCATAGACCCCCTTTCTCTGGTTAAGCTTGCCCATGAAGGCAAACGTTACCGTGTCTCCTGCCTGACGTTGGGGAATAGAATCAGGAAACACCACCGGATTTTTTAAAACAATAACTTGCTCGGTAGTGAGACCACAGCTGTTCACGTAAAAATCTTTCCAGCTATCCGACAGCACAACGAGGCAGGCACACTGCCTCAGACAAGCGCTGATGATCCGCTTCAAAAGGGCCGACGAACTTTGATAAAAAACATGGAATTCACAGCCATGGGCATGCATAACAACAGGCACACTGAACAAGTTTGCCGCTGTGCTTAGGAGAAACTTTCTTAGTAGACTCCCCCGTTCAGAAATATGAATGTGAGCTAAATCAACTTTTCCCGAGAGTAGTAAAATAAAAAATTGGATGAATGACCGAATGAAATCAGCTATTTTTTGAGGTCCGTGGGAAGAACTTTCCCAAGTAGAAATATGCATCACTGCAAAATTAGCTGAAGCAGAGTCTAAGATTAGTCTTTGAACGGATCCCATCCCTCCTTGTTCACTCAGGCTGGGACCAAGTACAACAATATTCAGCCTTTTGCCCACGGTAGATTCCCGATTTTATAATGAAATTAAACAGGCTTTGAGAAAAATTATTTTGCCTAGTGTGACATTAATTTGCTTTTGGCAGATGTGGTTCACAAAAACTTTAAACTCACTTTTTGCAAGCGTTCGGTAAATCTGTGCGAATATTGACTTTTAATGTATATACAGTTACCAAGTTATTTTCTTTTGACAATTGACTGATTCCTGCTGTTTAAATGCGGCTAGGTTCTGTCACATTCGCAAGCTATGCTGCCAGCAGCACTACTCGGCTGCACATTCGAGCACCAGATATTATTGCTTTACATAGACTATTCACCACGATGCCCAAAACTCAGATCCTTGTCTGAGCTTACGTCTGTAAGACGCCGACCATAACTTGCAGCTAACAAACAAAATACTATATGTCTACGATGGCGTAAACCCCAACTTAAGTAATATTACTGAAGGCATAGCAAAATTGCTGACATATCAAGAGATCATCATGCTGAAGGGTTCTATGAATCCATATAGCGAACCCGAACGTATGGCGTTGGCCACTGCGCTTAGGGCATAAGTCACTACCATGGGTAAAAACTAGGGCAGCGCACTGGCGTATAGCCCTCGCTCCAAGGGATTGTGCAGAATGTCCTAATCGATCTGGCGACGGCTATATGCCGTGCCTTCTGAAATATGGCAACTGCTGTTTTGAGGTGATCCTACAGCCTTTCTCTCTCCCGTGAGGCACAGCCAAAGGCCTGAAACCTTTGCCAGAGGGCAATCTCAGATCTTGATTTGTACCTTGCCGACGGGGAAACGCTGTGTAACTACAGCCACTTTGGTTGGCAAGGCTAAAGACCTGTTCCTGAGGTGATGGCGAATTGGATATTGCAGATGTCCAGTTAGTTTGGCTTCGGCTGGCCGTGCTCTCAGCTATGTGGCCATCGCTACACCGTGGGCGGCGCTAGGTTATTCAAGCCCTTGCAGAATGTGCTGCGTGGTAACGAAGGCACCGAGGCCCACAAAGCCATTGCAGCGACCGCGCTGGGCCGTCATGCCTAGAGCAATAGAAGAGGCCTGGGCAGGGTTTCGAACAAATCGGGGAGAGGCATTGATGTAAACCACTGCGCTGGTGGCTAGCTGGGTAAATCGGCTGCTTTCGCCGTAGGTTTCGGTGGCGATCGCGTTGGCATGACCGCTGCTGTACCGATTGATTAGGGTTGCCGCCGTCTGCACGTTGTCCACCGAGCGCAGGGCCACTGTCTTGCTCAAAAATGAGCGGTTCCAGTCAGCGGCAGTGGCGGGTTTCACATCGGGCAGTTCGGGCAGCAGGTCTTCATCAGCTAGCACCTCAAAGTCTTGATCCCACAGGGTGTGGCACAGCTGCACCAGGGCCGAAGGGTTGCAACCTCGGTGAACCAGCACCTTTTCTACGGCGTTGACCGCGTCGGGCTCTCCTCGGTGGCTGTCGAGCACCATATGAATAACGGTGTCGAGCTGACCGCTGGCCGACCAGTAGAGATAGCAGTTGCCCATGCTGGTCGGCAGCACCGGCACCCCGGCCTGGCGCACCACCTGCTGCACCAGCCCCGGCCTGCCGTAGGGAATAATCAGATCGATGCCAGGGTCTTGTAAGAGCCAGGTGCGGGCGACATCCCCCTGTTCTTCGGTCAGCGACAGTATGCAGTCGGGGGAGAGCCTCGTAGACTCTAGGGCCTGGTGAAGCGCCTGCAAAATGGCCTGGTTGGTTTGCCCCGCTTCGTTGCTGCCCTTGAGAATGAGGCCGTTGCCCGTGCGCAGGCTGAGCCCTGCCGCGATCGCCGCCAGCTCTGGAAATGCCTCGTACACCAGGGCTACTACCCCCAAGGGCACCACCTGACCGTAGCCCGCCACCGCCTTGCTCAGCCGACTGGGGGCGGGGTGCAGCAGCCCGCGCGGGTCGCCCAGGTAGGCCAATCGCCGCAGAATTTTAGCGGTGGTTTGCAGCCGCTCGGGGGTGAGCTTGAGCCAGTCGAGCACCCGTTCGGGGACGGCCATGTCTAAGCTGGCTTCAAGATCGAGTGTATTGGCTTCGAGAATGTCGTCGAAGCTGGTCTCAATGGCGGTGGCGACGGCCTCAAGCAGACGGCTTTGGGTATCAGCCCCGGCGGCGACCAGGTCACGACCGGCCCGCCGCACCTGCTCAACCGCTGCGCTAAAGTCTGCCTGGGTGGTTAGGTCTACCATGGGCTCAACGCCGAGAGGCCAGCCAAAACATGCCCACCACCGCCAGCGATACCGCCAGGGTAGTCAGCAACCGCGCCACCGATTGAGCCCCGTCAGGGGTTTGCAGAGTGGCCAGCAGGAGAAAGAACACCATCATGCCAAAGGCGGCCAGCACCACCAGGGGCAGATAGCTGACGCTCAGCGACGAGCGATCGAGCCGCCACTGCTGGCCCGTCCAGCGCCAGAGACGCTTGTAGGGGTAGTGGGTCGAGAGCTGCTCGATGACGTAGCCGTCGTCTTGCACCACAAAAATCTGCTGGCAGCGATCGCAGCCAAAGGCCTCGGTCAAAATAATGGGCTTAATGCACCCATTGCGACGACAAGGGCAGGGATAGTCGGCGTTCTGGTCGATCTTTTGGCTTTTGTAAGTACGCACAGCACTGCCGGAGTGGGAGCGAAGACGGGCTGATAGTTACCCATCATTCTGACACATTAACTAAAACCTCCCCTGAAACACAACCTGTCGCTGGGGGGTGACTCGTGTTGGGAACTGGGCCAGGGAGATAAATCTATGGGCCAAAGGCATACCCTAGCGCTAACTGTATCCGCTGCGGCTTGAACTTACTAGAATAAACGTGGTAGGTAAGGGTGAATAATACCCAGCCCCGACCTCAACGCCCCCTATCGGACAGGATGTTGCTATGGTTACCGATCGCCTGGAGACGGCAGTGAGAAACTTTCAGCACGTCAATCAGATGGTGGAGCGCTACACGCGCCTCTGTCGCGCTTACATTACCTTATCGGAGCGGTTTAACCAGCTCGATGTAGACCACATGACCCTCAAGGGGCAAATGGTACCCCTGCTGAAAGCCCTCAAAGAGCACCAGGCCAAGCTGCGTACCGCTGAATTTGAAAAGTCAGAGCTGCAAGCCGCCCTGACGCGCCAGGAAGTGCGCCTGCAAGAAACCTTAGACGAGCAGGAGACCCTGCATCAGCAGGAGCTACAGCAGCTAACCAAGACCTACGAAGAGAAACTGCAAGCCCTCGACAGCCACGTGGCCGAACTCCAACCTCTTGAACAACTGCTCAATGGCGAAACCCACCAAGAGCTGAGCGCTGCCGAAGCCCAGATGGAGCTGATCGAGACCACCTTCGAAGAGATTGAGCAAGACAGCTCTCCCGATCTCTCCAGTGAAGAGAAGGCTCTGCTAGCGGCCTATCGAGCCGACCCAGATGCCTTTTTGGTGGCTGCCGCCGACGCCCCGGTCGGGAGTGCAATGGAGGAAGAACCCGTGGCCTCGCTGTCGCACTATTACTATGACGAGCAACTACCCAAGGGGTTTAGGGTTTAGTTCTGACGGCTAAGACACGAGCTTGCTCACGAGCCAGTTGGCCAGTCCGCCGCCATAGGGGGCGCAGATAGCTTGAATGCGATCGGTCGAGAATTGCTGCTGGTAAAAGCAGAGAATGTTGCCATAGACCCCATTGGGGTAAAAAGGTGCTTCTTTCGCCAAATCTAGGGCTTGGAGGTCAAACACTTTAACCTGGGTGCCCGCTGCATAGTCAACCATAATGCTAAAGCCATAACCCCGCTGTTGCAGAGTTTGCAGGCAATTCATAGAACCGGCCAAAAACTGGGGTGACCAGCCCTTTTCCCCTTGGTTACGGCTGCCGCCGCCGCCATATTCAAACATCACGACCTTGGACAGTTGTTCGGCAGGCAAAGCGGCAAATTGCTGAATGACTACAGGTTCCCAACCTTCGATATCGAGCTTAAAGGCGGTGATCTGGGTGGCGGCGATTTGGTCGAGCAAGGTTGCTAGGTCAAGGGTCGGCACCGGGCGCGTGATCGCCGATGCCCCAAACCAGTCTGCAGAGAGGGAGCTAAAGTTGCTGTTGGCGACCTTGGCAAACTGGCCCATGTGCAGGGTTTGGGTACCGACGCGATCGGACAGACACTGCTCGATTAGCTGAATGGGGTACTGCTGGCAGACCGATCGCAGCTTGTCGGTGGGGGAAGGCTCTACGGCGACGGTAGTAAACCCTAACCGGGCAAACAGTTCGCAGTAAAAGGCAAAGGTGCCGACACCTACGTCAATGCAAAGTCCCTCGCGCTGAGGGTCGAGGTCAGGCAACAGGTGCTCAAAGAGGGCCTGGCAGCAAGCTTCTACACGCATTAGATCGGCCCTAGAGAAAAATATGCCTTAAGCGTAGAGCATATGAGCCAGTTGAGACAGTTAGATTGTAGTAGCGCGATCGCCCTTTGAGGGCATAGGAAGTGCCCATTAGAGGGTAGGTACCCTGTAACTACGCTACTCGATGATTGTCCCGTTACTGTGTAATATCTTATTGACTACTACTGATTTGCCAGATCTTTTATTTTTTTGTCGTTATAAGATACTTTTTTGTCTGCAACTGTTACAGCACCCTGTGTTGCCAAAGATTGAAAGACTCGTGCGGCTTCGTCAGGAGTACTATTAAGCTTATTTTTAATACTATTTAGCAGGGTATCTTTCCTCGTCGGCCTATTTTTGCTATAGGTGATGAGATGCATACAATATGTTTTGACTGGTGAGACTAAAGTGGCTGATTCATCCGCAGTTTTTGTAGATGAATTAAGTATTTTATCTTCTTCTTTTTTCGCGCCTGTGCGCTCTGCTGAACGCCCTTGGCTTTTAAGTAAGTTTACAACGTGATCTAGGTCAGTATCATTTGAGACGATTGTGAAATGTGTTTCTTTATGCAACTGCTCCATTAAAACACCCGCAAAAAAACAGATGCCAAAATCTGCCGAATTCTTGCCAGGGCTGGCCATCTTGAAAATTTTTAGTTTGTCTGAGTTGATTGTCGAGCTTAAAGGGAGAAGCCACTCAAGAGGTATTTTGGCTCCGGTTTTTGCATAGCAAATCACAACTTGTGTGAATTGCTCTAAATCTTTTTGCAGGTGATTGATTTGAGTGGGACAATTTTCTAAGTCGATTAGTAGTACTCTGCTTCCCCGATCGCTGTGACTATTGATAGCTTGATCGACTTCAGGCATGGCTTCTTGTGAATGTAATCTTGTGCAATAAGCTAACGGGAAGGATCACCCAAAGGTATTTGTGCTGCTGAGTTTTTGAGACAACTCAGCAACTTAGGGAGTGGGATAAATGACGAATGGCGTGAAGTAGAATGCCGTCAGATCTATGACGTGTAAAGTTGACGTTTTAGTTTTACTTCTCTACAGGGTTCCCAAACATTGACTAAAACGTCATCGGGGCGATCGGTTCAATGTCAGGATCGTGGCCGCCCACCTGGCTGGTGCGCAGCACCCAGGCCGAGGCACCGTACTTAAGAAACTTGTGCACCACCACATCGCTGGCCTTGCGGGGAAACACCGTGCGCCAGCTGCCCAGCCCCATCAGCAGGTTGCGCAGCGGCTCATCTTCGATCGAGCTGCCCAGGTTAAATTCGTTCTTTTCCCAGGTGGGGCGCAGACCCCCTAGGGGTTGCAGGGTGTCTTTAAGCTCTTTGCCAAAAAGGGCGAGCTGGTGCAGGGGTTCGGCCTGGTCAGGATGCTGATCGATCAGGGCATCGGCGTGGCGGTAGAGGCTGAGACTGGTGCCCTGCAGGCTGGCAAACAGCGCCTGGTTAGAATCTTGAGAACAGTTGTTTGACGGGCCGACAAAGGTGCCCCCGGTGCCGTCGCCGATGCGGTAGCGGGCGGTCATCGTTTGCAGGTGGGCCTCCATGCGGGTGAGGGGCGATCGCCGCTCGTCGTCAAAGTAGTAGTTGCGGTTAAAGGCGTCGAGCTTGACGAGAATATCGCAGGTGGGCCGGGTGCCCAGCCAGCCCCGCTGGCGATCGCCCTGGTACCGCGACCAGTGAATCGTGCCCGCAATCAGCCCGTCGATGTTGTGGGCGTAGACCTGGTAGTAGCGCAGCTCAAACCGCCGCTCGTCGGCTAGCGGGTCGTGCACTACCTCGGCACTGCCGTAGGCAAAGTGGCCAAAGAAAATGGGGCTAAAAGCGGCGGGTTCTTTTTTGCTACCGCCAATGCCGCCGTAGGTGTGGAGAAGCAGGGCGCGATCGCCCACCTGCCACTCGTCTATGGCTTCGGCGATCGCCTCGGGCCGACCGTTATCCCTGGCCGTGCAGAGCACCGAGCCTACCCGGCCTTTTTTGGCCACCACGTCGGCCCAGGATTCTTTGCGAATGTAGCGGTAAGCTGCCTTAGCCCCGCCAAACACTACCCGCTCCGGCTGAAGGCGAAACAGGGCACGGGGGCCAAGGGCCTGCACCACAAAGGTGCCGCTGGTGTTCTGGGCACCGTAGATGTACCAGCCCGACTCATTGTAGGGCGATCGCTCCAGCTCCTTTGTCGTGGATGGATCGCTGCCGTAGGCATCCATAGTCGCTACGGGGGGCAGGCTCACCACCTCCTCATGGCCGTCGAAGGCGCGGCTGGCTTTATTAAAATGCCGCACGCGCCAGCGATCGCCGACTTCTGGCCCCAAAAACTGCACCAGGCCGTAGTAGCGCCCCGTCACCTCCATAGGCTGAGCGCTGATCAAGAGCGTCACCCCGTCTTTGTCCAGCACCACCTGGGGATTTTCTACCACCACCACCATGTCATCACCCGGCAGCGACCCGGCGAGGGATTCTAACGGGTCTACCCGCAACCAGTGGTTGAGCCGCACCGGGTTAATCACCCCGCCAAAGCGGCTGGCGTACTCGGCATCGGCGCTAAAGTGCACATCGTGGGTGACGGCCTGCACTAGCAGTTGGGTGAGGGGGTTGTCAGACCAGCGCAGTTTCACCACCTGGCCCACCAGCCGCCGATGGTCGTCGGGCGCGTGGTGAATTTCGTAGAAGACACCACCAAACCGCTCGGCTTTGTTGGGCAAAATCAGCCGCCCAACCCACTCGCCGATGGGCACATAACGGCTGGGGTCGGGCCGCTGGTCGAGGGGATAGCTCTGGTACTGCACCAGGGGATTGGCCGCAAAAATGTCGTAATTATTGGCTTTCCCGCCCCGCTCTAGCTCGGCCTCTAAAATTTCGCCCCGCAGAATGGCGGTGATGGTGTCGATGGTCTGGGTCAGGGAACTGCGGCCATCGGGCAGCACCAGCTTGGGGTCGAGAATGCCCCCCGGCACCTGGTGGCCCACTGGCCCCAGGGAAACAAAGCTGACTTTGCCCCGCCGCTTGGCCCGGTTCCAGTAGGAGAGGGGAAACAGCTTCCAGCGGCCCGGAAAAATCTTTGGCCCCAGCTTTTCGACCACGTCCTTGTCGCCCGACAGATGGTAGAGGTGCTCTAGCTTGAGAATATTGATGTTGGCGCTGATCACCCCGCCCAGGGAGATTACGTCGATGGGAGCCCCCAGGGCGCGCTTGAGGTAGGGGGCGCTGGCGCAACACATCTGGCCGCCGCCGCTGTAGCCCATCAGGGTGACGGGGGTGCCGCTGCCGATGGGGTAGCCATTCTTCACCAGGCCGTTAAACACCACCTGGGCGATGCCCTGGTTGTAGAGCGGCCCGTAGCGCTTGTCGGCGGATACCCCCACAATCAGCACATTGCGAATGTTGACCAGCAGGCCCAGCACGCTCATGGGGTTGGCGAACCGCAGCTTGTCGGCGTAGCGCCAGAGGAATGAGAGCGGGCGATCTTCATCCAAAGGCGCGTTCATCACCGAGTAGGGCATAATGCCGCGAATCAGGGCCACGTCCTTGGGCAGAGTGGCGGTCAGGGTGTCGAGAAATTCTTCGATGTCGGGCAGGTACTCAAAGCTGGAGATGCCGATGCCGTCTAGATACACCACGTAGCGGCTGACCTGGCTGTGGTCGGCCACGGGTTCGGCCAGGTCTCCGGCGTTGACGGTGGTGTTGACCTCGTCGTCGTACCAGCCAGCCCACCAGCCCAGGGTTTCGAGGGGGGCCAACAGCCCGGCTACGATCAGGGCGACAATCCCAATCCAGATGAAGTTGAGCAGCAGCAGTGCCGGGCCGGGCAGGCCGCTCAACCAGCCAAACCACCAGGCCCGAATGGGCCGCAGCAGCGCCAGCACCACCACCGTCAGTACCGCCATGGCCGCTAGCCCCAGCAGCGCTTTGAACCGATTGCCCAACCGTTCGGCATTGGGGCCAGGGTCTACGGCGATCGCAGATCCCCCCGCTCCCGCTGCGGCTAAGGTGGTCGGTTCCCCAGTAACCGCCGCCAGCACATCCCCCTGGTTGAGGGCAGCAATGCGCTGGGTGAACTCTTCTTGCCAGCGGGTGGGGGTGTCAGCCATGCGATCGCGGTAGGATTCAACCAGATCGCGGCGGCGGGTCACCAGCTCGACCCCCGCCGCCCGGTTGGCGATGCGCTTGCCCAAGCTGGCGATGGGTTGACCCACGGTGGTTTGCAGCACTTGTAGCAAAATCCAGCCCAGAGCCACGTAGCTAAAGGCGTTGCCAATGCCCAGGTTGGCGATCGCCCCAAAGCCCACCACCATGGCCAGCAAATGCCACACCGACAGCACATTGAGAATAGGCACCCCCAGGTAGGGCAGCGCTCCCAAAAAGCTAAACAGCAGGGGGGCGTAGGCCAGCCCCAGCACCGTCACCAGCTGCCCAAAGGGCATATTCTGCGCCCAAGGCGTTAGGGTTACCAGCCAGGTGCTCAGCACCAGGGCCAAAAAGCCAAAGGCAAACAGCACCGCGTTAATGCCCAGGCTAATGGCAAACCGGGCAGGCCGCACCTGATTGACAAACAAAATTATGCTCTGGCCAATGCCCTGAGATAGCCCCGCCAGCAGCACCACCAGCAGCGCCAGGCTTTGCCCCGCCGGTACGGTGATGGCGATGCGAAAGGCCTCGGCGTTGAGGGCAAAGACATACCCCAGCACTTCCCAGAAGCGATCTAGCATTGGCCCAGCCTCAACGATGTGTCGAGATTTTACTCTAAGGGTAGAGGTAAAATTGCCACTGTTAGGTTAAGTGAAAGATTTTAGGCCAGTAGGCAGGGCGCGATGCAGCAGCGGATTGCATTGCGAACCGCAGCCCTACCCCAGAGCTAGCATGGCCTCGGCGGTCAGCGCCCAATCGGGAAAGCTGGGAGATTCCACCACCGCCTCTCCGGCAAAGGTGGCCTCGCTGTAGCCTTGGGAGGTCATGCTCAACACCGTCACCTGGCCCACTACGGGGTCGAGAATCCAATACTCACCGATGCCGCGCCACTCGTACTGATTGCGCTTTTCTAAATAGTCGCGGCGGCGATTTTCGGCCCCTGGGCTGACCACTTCTACCACCAGCAGGGGAGGGGCCATCTCTAGGGTGATGGCGGCCTGGCCTAGTTCGCGCATCTGTTCTGGGTGCTCGGGTCGCAGCACCGTCAGATCGGGATAGCGATTTTTGGGCTGCCCCGGCATGGCGATCGCTAAACCTTGGGGACAAATCTGGGCCACATCTACCAGCGCTTTCAACGCATCGTACAGATTTAAGGCACGACGCAAATTGTCGTAAGACTCTGGCGGCATTTCAACCAGTTCTCCGTTGGTGAGTTCGTAGTAGCCTTCGACCTCTTGGGTGTAGGCGAGAAAGTCGCTAAAGGTTTTGAGCTGGGGCTGGGCTTGTACCACGGGCGATCACCTGTTGCTCGATGCCACTATTTTACTGGGTGTGTTCTTTGGCAGGGACTTGGTATGGTTGGCCGGGTGGGGGCACCCGGCTAGCTACTGGCCGTTGAGTCGCTGGGGTCGGCGTAGCGGTGGGCATGGAGGCTTTTGATGGTGCGATCGCTCCCCGTCAACCGTGCAACAGCACTTTGCTGACCTATGCAAGCTCTTGCAAGTTGCAAGACTACAACCTGCCAGATAAGTACCCACCCAGAGGGCTTATCTAGCATAATTGCCGGATAATACCCCTCTGCCGGGGAGTTAGACATCAAAAGTGACAGATAACACCCCAAAGCCAGGGGCTTATCCGTCACATCTGACACTTAATACATAGTTAGAGGGCATGGATACGAAGCACCTTGATCCGCTGCGTAAAGAATTGCGGTTACTTCGAGCAACTGTGCCTCCCAAGCCTTGGCGAAGCGTGGGAGTTATCGCCGTCGGTGGGCTTCACGCCGTCGGGTTTGATCGGGTGTCTGAGCTGCTGCTGGTTGTTTCAAGCGCCGGTCGAGGTGTTATTGACTGCCAGACAGGCTCGAAAGTCGCACGAGATAGCGAGGAGTACTACGGAAACGAGCAATACCTCGAAGCCGATGGCATCGGGCCGTTGAAGGGCCGAACGTTGACGATGACTGGCCTGCTCGGTGGCGGCCTTCCGAAATCCACAAGTGACGGCTGGTCAGTAGAAGTGGTCACGCTCGACTGGCCCGTGGGCGATATATTGTTGCTTGAGCCATTTTCCTCCATGTATGACTCTTTGCGTGGAAAATCCAACCGCTTTCACAAGGTCGCAAGTGATTCAGAGCTTAGAGCCGTTGGCTTTTCATACTCGGGTCTCAGTTTGATTGTTGCTACTTCGAGCGATGTCGCCGTGTTCTGTCGCGATGCCGTCTAACACCTCGCTGGAGCGGACGCGTGAGAGATAAAGTGCCAAGCTCAAACGTCGGCGTGCGCGCCGCTCAGCTCAACCGTTAGGTTTCACACCCAATACCGAAACGCGCACCTAAGAGGTGGAACGATGACGAAGTACCTTATCTCCTTCCCTGCACAGGCGATGGACATCCCCGACGAAGACATGGCTGCCGTCGGCGAAGCAGCACGTACGGTCATTCGCGAAGCCAAGAATGCCGGCGTTTACGTGTTCGGTGGTGGTATCAATGAACATGTCGCTCCGCTGATGGTCGCTGCCGATGGCACCATCACGAACGAAACCTACCCACAGACCAAAGATTTCGACGGAGGCTTTTGTGTCCTAGAACTGCCGTCGCGCGAGGCTGCCGTCCAGTGGACTGCGAAGATTGCTAGTGCCTGCAGATGCTCACAAGAACTTCGCGAGTTCCAATACGACCCCGAGAGCTGACTGGTGATGTCGCAGGTAGGCGAGGCCGCCTAGCCATAGATTTTATAACCTTCGCCCAACCCTCAAGACTAGGTGCGGGAAGCTGAAACAGCGGCATTAGGATTTTCTGCAACGGCGAATCAGTTCCCTATAGGTTTTACAGTGAAGCCGTCACCGTTTCTCGCTGGGGATGGATGGCTTGCCCAGTCTGCAACGCCGTGTACAGCCGGTTGAGGGCATGCAGGTAGGCGTGGGCCGAAGCCACCACAATGTCGGTATTCGCCGCATGGCCCGAAAACACCCGATCGCCGTGGCGAATGCGAATAGTCACTTCCCCCAGCGCGTCGATGCCCTCAGTCACCGACTGCACCGAAAACTCGATCAGCTGGTTGGGGATATCCACCACCCGGTTGATCGCCTTATAGACCGCATCCACCGGCCCGGTGCCGATCGCAGCATCCATCAGCTCTTGACCGTCGGGGGTGCGAATGGTGACGGTGGCGGTGGGCTTGGCGCTGTCGCCGCAGGAAACCTGCACCAGGTCGAGGTGAAAGTGCTCCGGGGTCTGCCGGGTTTCATCGTTGACGATCGACTCAATATCCCAGTCGGTGATTTCTTTTTTCTTGTCGGCCAGCTCTTTGAACCGCAAAAAGGCGCGGTTGAGCGCTTGGTCATCCAGTTCGTAGCCCAGCTCTTGCAGGCGGGTGCGAAAGGCGTTGCGGCCCGAGTGCTTGCCCAACACGATCTGGTTGTCGGTGAGGCCAATGGACTGGGCATCCATGATCTCGTAGGTGAGCTTGTTTTTGAGCACACCATCCTGGTGAATGCCCGACTCGTGGGCAAAGGCGTTGGCCCCGACGATCGCCTTATTGGGCTGCACAAACATGCCGGTCAGGTTCGACACCAGGCGCGAGGTCTTGTAGATCTGGCGGGTGTCGATGGCGGTCAGGGGTTCCTCCGACTCAGCGGGGCGACCCAGGAAGGGGTTGTAGAAGGCGCGGCGCACGTGCATGGCCATCACCAGTTCTTCTAGGGCGGCATTGCCCGCCCGCTCGCCAATACCGTTGATGGTGCATTCCAGCTGGCGCGCCCCAGCTTTCACCGCTTCGAGAAAGTTGGCCACTGCCATACCCAGGTCATTGTGGCCGTGGACGGAGATCACGGCCTGATCGATATTTGGCACGTTGGCTTTAATGCCGCGAATCAGATCGCCAAACTCAGAGGGGGTGAGGTAGCCGACGGTGTCGGGGATGTTGACGGTGGTGGCCCCAGCCGCGATCGCCGCCTCTAGCACCTGGTACAAAAACTCGGGGTCAGAGCGGCCCGCATCTTCGGGCGAAAACTCGACATCGTGGGTGAAGGTCTTGGCGTAGGCCACCATCTCTGGAGCGATTGCCAGCACCTCTTCCCGGCTCTTGCGCAGCTTGTACTGCATGTGAATGTCGGAGGTGGCGAGAAACGTGTGGATACGTCCCTTCACGGCGGGCTTAATCGCTTCCCCAGCTCGCTCAATGTCCCCCTTGGTAGCGCGGGCCAGGCCGCAGATGGTGGGGCCAGTTTCGGTGCCTACTTCTCGGGCAATTTTCTGCACCGCTTCAAAGTCGCCGGGGCTGGCGAAGGGGAACCCCGCTTCGATGATGTCAACGCCGAGTCGGGCCAGCTGTTTCGCAATCACCAGCTTCTCTTCGACATTGAGGGTCGCACCGGGGGACTGCTCGCCGTCCCGCAGGGTGGTGTCAAAGATGAGAATGCGATCGGGGCTGGGCGGGTTGCTCATGGTGACTCCCACGGAGTAGACGGTAAGGGTGCTAGATCGACGGTAGATCGTTTTCTAGAGGATGACTACGGAAAGCGGGTTTGGCTCTGGAATAGATCGGATAAATGTATCGGTTCTAACTATTCTACCGGCACAAAGTCGGATTCGCTACGACTTAGCCCTAAACATTTTGAGCGATCGGTGACACGGCGGTAGTTTCTCCAAGGCTGAACGAGTTCGTGGATAATCCAGGTTAATTGACGCTTCAGCAGCAATTCTACGGCTGAAAAGAGCAATCCCTCGCTTGCATCGCGATCGGCATCGGATACAGGCGAGGGATTAGGTTTACTTAGAGAGCAGCCCTAGGGCTTATAGGATCTAGAGGGCCCTAGCTTCTCCAGGTTTCGCTCTGCATTCTCAGCACTTGGTCAACACGGTTGATGTAGGCCTCGTCTTCCATTAAATCGCTGCTGATATAGCCCTGGCGGATCGCAGCTTCAACGATGTTTTGACCCTCGGCATTGCCGTGACGCGCTCTGTAAGCCGAGTACTTGTCACCATCACCTAGATCCAACTCGCCCCTGACGGCCATATAGGCCAGCTGGAACGGGCTCACTGCATCAGTGGAGAGAGACTGACCCATGCCCATGCTGTTCAACTCAGCGCTGGGCGCAGCGCTTTGCCCAGGGGTTTGCATCTGGCCAGAGTTTGGAGCCTGCCGGGGAGCTTGGTTGCCCGGAGTCTCGTTAGGGTAGGCACCCGGATTTTGCCCAGGCACTCGCTCAGGCGCTTGGTTGGGAGACTGACTGGGAGTCCGATCCGTTCCAGGGGTTTGCATCTGGCCAGAGTTTGGAGCCTGCCGGGGAGCTTGGTTGCCCGGAGTCTCGTTAGGATAGGCACCCGGATTCTGCCCAGGCACCCGCTCAGGCGCTTGGTTGGGAGACTGACTGGGAGTCCGATCCATTCCAGGGGTTTGCATCTGCCCAGAGTTTGGAGCTTGCCTAGGAGCTTGGTTGCCCGGAGTCTCGTTAGGATAGGCTTCTGGATTCTGCCCAGGCACCCGCTCAGGCGCTTGGTTGGGGGTTTGCATTTGCCCAGGAGTTTGTTGCTGACTAGGAGTTTGAGATTGCAACGTTCCTTGGGTTTCGGCAAAGGCGGCAGGCGCAACTACCCCTGCGAGAAAAAGTGCTGAAATTGTTCCTATAGATAGTCGTTTCATCACGAGCCTCAAAATTGGATCTTGTACAAGATTTACTATTGCTTTCTACCAGCAAAAGAATCTTGGCTTGTGGGCTAGAAGTCTTTATGCGCCGCTTTTTTATCGTTTTTTCTCTAAACTGAAAGGGTTTTTGCTTAGAGAAGCGATCGCAAAGGCGAGCGATAAAGCTTTGGGCTTCACAAGCTCTCACTCCAACTTAAGGATAATTTTACAAAGTGAAGTCTTTCGCAGGGAAGAGATGATCCCCATGCATTTGAAAGATCTTCTCAAGGATAAACTTCCAAAGTTAAATCATCTGACCACCAAAAAAATAGATATTGATTAGAGGCAATGCGATCGCCCCTAATCAATATCTATCCCACGACGGTGCCCTTTGAAGAAAGCGCTAGCCGCGGTTGGCTAGCGTCCATTTATCATCCCCACAAAGAGGGGCGTTGATTTCTGTAGTGCGATCGCAAATCGCTCTAAATTTGATTTAGAGCATCTACCCGTCGGTATAGCGATCGCCACTCTGGAATAGCAACTACAGCAAAAACCGAATCCCCACGTAGGCGCTAATGGTGATGAGCTGTAGCGCCATCATGGGCAGGCCGTAGCTCAAAAACTGCCGGAACGAAATCGGTTTGCCGTGCTGCTCGGCAATTCCTGCCGCCACAATGTTCGACGATGCGCCGACCAGGGTGCCGTTGCCGCCCAGGGTGGCCCCAAACATCATGGCCGCAAACAGGGGCAAAATTTCGGGAGGAATCTGCCCGGCAAAGTCGGGTGACATCAGCTCTGGCCCAGCTAAATTAACGTTCACCAGGTATTCCTTGAGCAGGGGCACCATCGCCACCACTAGGGGAATGTTGGGTATCAAGCTGGAGAGAATGCCGGTAACAAACAGCAGCAGCATCGAGCCCAGGGCGATATTTTGGCCGATCACCACCCCCAGCAGGCCGGAGGCCGAGCTAATCACCCCAGTTTCTTGCAGGCCGCCAATCAGCACAAACACGCTCATGAAGAAGATCAGCGTGCTCCAATCGACATCGCGCAGAATGTTTTGCACCGTATCGATGCCGCTGTGGTGGGTAAGCAGCAGGCAGAGAGCGGCACCGAGCAAGGCGATCGCCGCCGGAGAAATTGGCACCGGCAGGCTTTCGCCCACCACAAACAGCACCAGCACTAGCCCGACAATCAGCCCGCCCAAGGCCAGCATGCGGGGATGGTTGACCACCGGGTGGGGCAGGTGGTCGAGGTCAGCCAGCTTTTTGTTCCAGGTGTTGGGGAAGAGGATGGGCAGCATGACGACAATGGTGGCGATCGCCACCACACCCCCCAGGCTGAGCTTCGTCAGATACTCCAAAAAGCTCATGTTGATCGCGTCGCCCACAATAAAGGTGGCCGGGTCGCCCACAATAGTCAGCAGGCCAGCGCTGTTGGCCACAAACACCATCAAAATCAGCAGGGGCACAAAGTTGATGTTCAGCTCTGCCGCCATAGGCGGAATCAGCGGGGCCAGCAGCATCACCGTGGTGGCGTTGGGCAGCATGGCGCAGACCGGCGTGGTAATGGCCACAATGCCCAGCAGCAGCCGCTTGCCTTCACCCCGCGCCATAATCACCATTTGGGTGGCCAGGTACTCAAAAATTTTGGTGGGTTCAAAGGCGCGCACCATCACCATGACTCCAAAGAACAGCGCCAGGGTAGCATGGCTGTTGCCAATGTAGCCGATCGCTTGATCGAGGGTTAGCACATGAAAAAATATCAGCAGCATTGCGCCTAGAAAGGCCGCAACGGTGAGGTGCATGCGCTCGGTGGCGATCAGGGCCAAGACCCCAAAAAAAATCACCGACGCGGTGATCCCAGACCAGGTTTCCATCGCCTGTCTCCTTCTTATGGTGCTAGGCAAAACCCTTCGATGACAAATATCATCGAGGAGTTAACTGTCGTAGGAGAACTACGGAGAGCGTTAAAAAAGCTTCCAGTACGTTCTCTCCCAAGGCCGACGGAGTTAGCTGACGGGCGAGGGGTGAGAGATCCCCTTCTCTGGCGATGCGTTTCGCCCTGAGATAAGCCCCAAAAGTTGGTTCCTCCGCTTCAGCCAGCTCATAACGAGCGCTGAATTAGGCAGCGTAACTATTGAGTTGAATGCGAATTTAGCACATTTGCCCAGAATCAACAATCCGCAAATGCTCACGGGCCACCGGTTGCTGAGCACGGGTTACGAGTATCCCACCTCAAAAAACAGGCTTTCCAAGGAGGCAACCTCGGCTTATTGGGCCGGTCGTCGTGAAATCCCGGAAAGTATTAGTTGAACAGTCTAATCCTGAGATGCAGCGTTGCTGACCACCTCGCGCACTCGATATATGGGGCGCTGCTGCGATTCGTGATAGGTGCGCATCAACAGTTCGGCCAGCAGGCCAAAGCTGAAGAGTTGTATACCCGCCAGCAGCAGCACGACAGCGAGGACAAGCAAGGGGCGATCGCCAATATCCTGGTCGGCCAAAATCTTCACTGAGGTGAGATAAACCCCCAGGGCAATCCCCGCCGCCATCGACACCAGGCCCAGGCTGCCAAACACATGCATAGGCCGCGTGAGAAATTTCTTCATAAAGTAGACGGTGAGCATGTCCATCACCACGCGCAGGGTGCGGCCCAGACCGTACTTGCTCGTGCCAAAGCGGCGTGGGTGGTGGGTGACGGGCATTTCGGTAATGCGCGCCCCTTCGATAAAGGCCAGGGCGGGCAAAAAGCGGTGCAGCTCGCCGTAGAGGTTGAGGTCGCGAATCACCTCGGCGCGGTAGGCCTTAAGGGAGCAGCCGTAGTCGTGCAGCTCAACGCCCGTGACCCCGGCAATCAGCCAGTTGGCAATTTTGGAGGGAATTAGCCGGGTGAGGGTGTTGTCTTGGCGGTTTTTGCGCCAGCCGCTGACCAGGTCGTAGCCCTCGTTGAGGTGATCGAGCAGGCGAGGAATATCGGCGGGGTCGTTTTGCAGATCGCCATCCATGGTGATAACGATTTGGCCACGGGAATGGTCAAACCCGGCGGCCATGGCGGCGGTTTGGCCGTAGTTGCGGCGCAAGATCACGGCCCGCAGTTGGGGATACTGCTGGGCTAGCTCACGCAGGCGATCGCTCGATCCGTCGGTAGAGCCATCGTCTACCCCCAAAATTTCATAGGTGTAGCCCAGCCCGTCGAGTGCCGTGGCGATCGCCGCAACCAGGGCGGGCAGGCTCTCATACTCGTTGTACACCGGCACCACCACCGAAAGGTCGATGGGGGCCGTGAGGGCTGGCAGTGCAGAAACCGAGGGGGAGTGGGTAGAGGTCATGGCAGCTTCAGCACAACAGGAGAAAATCGGCAAAGACGCTATGCCGCTTGGGATACAACAATTTCAGTAGATCGCAAAGTTCCTGCTAGCCCTCTCCTCCAGCCCCTCTCCCAGGGAGGAGAGGGGAGCCGGAAAACCTTTCAAATCCCTCTCCCAAAATGAGAGAGGGATTTAAGGGTGTAGCTTGCTTCCCGCAGGGTGGGCTAGATCCCGTCAGGAGGAATTGTCTTCGATCTACTGAATTTACTTGAGTGTACTGGAAAGGCTGTGATCGAGAGTGGCCAACCCCGCCCCCAGGGCCTCAGCCAGGGTGCTGACCACCCGATACAGCACCACTGCGCTGAGCACCACAGCAGCAGAGAACTGGCCCTGGAGCAGACTGAGGGCGATCGCCTCAAATACACCCAATCCGCCCGGTGCACCCGGCACCACCAGTCCCCCCAGCCAGGCCAGGCTAAAGGCGCTGATGGTAGCGGGCCAAGCGATCGCCGCCAGGGGCGTCACGGCGCTGAGCACCAGGCAAAAGCCGACGCCGCGTAGGGCTACGTAGCCGAGCTGGCCGAGGAGGGGTTTGAGGGGGTAGTGGCGGAGGCCGGGATCGAGTGAAGGTGAGGTGGGTGAGGAAGGTGGGGGAGATGGGGCGGTCGGGGTGGGGGGTAGGGGGTGGGGGGTGGTTTTGGAGCGGCTGAGGCGATTGATTAGGGGGTTGAGCCAGCGGGGGGAAAGGGTGGCGAGGACGATGGCTAGGCCTAGGAGCTGAAAGGGCCAGTAGGGAGTGGGGGTGGCAATGCCGACGAGCAGAGCGGCGGCGGCCATAAGGAGGGGTTCTAGGGCGACGCCAATAATGGCCGTGCCGTTATCGACTCCGACGCTTTGCAGGGCGCGCACTCGGCCAAAGAAATGCCAGACGTTGCCGGGCAGGTATTTCAGCAGGTTGGTTTGCAGGTAGACGGGGGCGCTCCAGCTGCCGGTGATGGGCTGTTGTAGAGCTTGTAGCGCCCAGCTCCACACCCAGCCTGCCCAGGTGTGGGCTAGCAGCGTGATGCCGAGGGCCACCAGCAGCAGACTCCAGCCTTGGACGCTAATGCGCAGGGCGCTGATGTCGTCCCAGTGGCGCACCAGGGTGTGGAGTAAGAGGGCGATCGCAGCACCCACCACCACCCAGCGAACCATGGGCTTCAGACGCTTCAGCCAGGCAGCATTCAAAAACGACAAGGGCGACCCTCAAACAGGCAAACGCTGCTTGGACTATAGCGCGCCCCTTGGGCAGTAGCTGGCCACCACCCGCCCCGCCCGGCGCAACTGTCGGTGGTAGGCCGCACTGACCGGATGCGACAGATCACTTAACGAGTCAATGCCAATGCCGTTGCGGCCCTGATCAATCCCTGAGCTGTGGATATAGCCGCCCTGGCCCAGGTAGAGGGCCACATGCTTGGTGCGCTCTGGGGTGCCAAAAAAGATGAGATCCCCCGGCAGCAGCTCATCCCAGCTAATCGGCTGGGTAAAGGCTTCCTGCTGATACGAGTCGCGGGGCAGCCGAATGCCCATCGAGGCAAAGGCCGCCTGCATCAGCCCCGAGCAGTCGTAGTTGGGGCCAACAGTGCCGCCCCACAGGTAGGTGTTTGAGGTAGCCATCGCCCGCTCTGCGAAGGCGATCACCTCCGGCAGGCGAGGCTCAATGGCACTGCGATCGCAGGAAACAGCCCGATAGGGCCGCTCAGAAGGCTTGAGCGTGTCTAAGTCAGCAGTACTGATCCAACCGGGATAGTCGTCTTCGCAGAGCACCACTGCATAGGCTTGGGAGGATTTCTCTACCAACCGCAAATGTCGCCCCACCGCCGCCTGGGTCACCAACCCCTCCAGCTCCTCTGTTTTGTAGAGGTTCAGCCCCCGCCCACAAACATATTCCGGCCCAAAAAACTCTGCCATTTTCCCGCTCACTCCCCCACCCGCTCACTCCCCCATCTTCCTCACCTTCCCCATCTCCCTACCCCCTACTCCCCACACCTACTCCCCCTTCTCCCCCGTATTGCGCACATTCACCACTTTCTTCAGCACGTTAAACCAGAACGTTGACCCCATAGAAATGGCGAACCCACTAATCAGCCAGCCCAGCAGACGGCGCGGCACAAAGGGAACTGGCCAGGCATCCTCGGCGGCGAGTTGCTGCTGCACCACCATCTCGCCATAGCCCAGCGGAAAGGGAATCTCATCAAGGGCCTGGTTTACAGCGGTCTGTACCTGCTCGATGTCTTGGCCCAGGTCGCCGGTTGACTCGGCTACCAGCTGGTCGGCGGTTTGGGTAATCGAGTCGCGCAGAATCGGGTCTACGGCCAGGCGAGTGGCAATGTGAAACGAGTCGGCGTTGATGGAGACCGCTGTGGCAATGCCAATCATTAAAGCGACGGCTTTGGCGTTGCGTTTGTAAACCCCGGTGGCCCGCTCCATGCCGCGATCGAACCACTTTTCGAGTTCAAGGCCAAACAGCTTCACGTCATCGCGGGCAGCGTCGGCGGTGACTTCGACCTTGCGGGCGATCGCCGCCAGACTACTGCGCAAAGCCGGGGTAATGGGAGCCTGGGCTAGGCGATCGATCAGCGCCTGGGCATCGAGGTTACCCCCCTGAGCCAGGCGTCTCAGCTCGCTGTAGGCGGGGCTGTTGTCGTCAAAAATGTCGAGCAGCTGGGCCACGTTGGGGCGCAGCTTACTGAGCATGGCCGCCCGCTCGGTGGGGGTGCTGGCCAGCCCGCGCTTGATGTATTCCAGGCGGCGCAGAAAGGTCTCGGTGAGGGGATGGCCGTCGGGCAGCACATCCGCCGCCATTAGCCCAAACTCCTCTAGGCGGTTGACGACGCGATCGAGGCTTTCGGGCAGCGAGACAATGCCCGACTGAAAGTCGTCGATGATGGCGTGAATGCCCTGCTCTAGCTGCTGAAGCTCGGTATTGAGCAAAAACTCGTTGCCGGTGCTGGCCTTGAGGTCGCTGAGAATGTTGGTGACGGGGCCGAGCACGCGATCGCGGGCAAAGCCGTAGATGCGATCGTTGGCCAGCACCTGCCACAGGTTGCCCAGCTGCATGCGCTCTAGCAGACTGTTGGCAAAGGCCTCGGGCGGAATGTAGCTGGGGCCACTGGTTTTGCCCACCCCAAACACATTGCGCTGGCCCGTGAGCATACGGTAAACGCGGCCAATAAAGTGCGAAATCCGCCGAAACGATCGTGCGATCGATCCCTTAGCTTCCTGGTCTAAACCGCGAATCCAGGGGCTTTCGTAGAGGGCATCAGCTAACGCCTGGGCCGAGGCCTCTTTCTCTCGATCATTCCCCGCTAGCAGCACCTCAATTGACTGCTTTAGGTGCTCAGCCCGCCACTGCAAAAGCGTGCCGATAATTTCTTGCGCCTCACTCGCCAGCAGGCTCAGCACAAAGAAGATAAAGACCAGCCCCAGGGCAATGTCTAAAACTATAGGAAAGTTCATAGACTAACCGTACAATTCTGTAATTTCAAACCCAACCTGTTCAATGCTGGATGAGCGACAAATACTCTAAGGCCCTAGCAGCAAAAAAGAACTGTCTAGGCCGCTTAACGTCCTCAAGAGAGAGTAACTGGTGAGCTCGGTCGGTGGCTAAAGAGCACTAAAAAAGAGCGAACCAAGTCTATGACGGGTTGGTTCGCCCATTGTACTCAAGCGACCTAAAAACGGATCACTCTTGTCTAAACCCCAAAGGGAATACTCACCCGTTGCATTGTCTAGTCATCGTCGTCCATCAGGGCACCATTTTCTCCTAGCTGCTTGAGCCGGATATGCTTGCGCCCCAGGGTAATTTCAAACTCGTCGCCCGCTTTGAGACCCATCTGCTTGGTGTAGGTTGAGCCAATCAGCAGGTTGCCGTTAGACTGCACCGTGATTCGAAAACTGGCGCTTCGCCCGCCGCGCCCGTTGCCGTTCTGGACGCTGTCAAACTGAATGCCCTCCGCCTCAAGTAGGGCGTTGAGAAATTTCATCATGTTGACTCGGGGGTTGCCCGCCTTGGTCAACGTGTAATAGCCGCAGGCTTTTGCCTTGTCTTCTTTGCTGAGATCGTCGAGATCTTTGACCTTTTGTAGTAGCTCTTGACCAATCAGTGGTTCTACCTGGGTTGCGTTAGCCATTAACTCTATTCTCGTCCACAACGGTTTGCTCCAAACACTTTGAGCAGGAACAGCAGACCTGCTCTACCTGGCTCTACTTTAATGACAACACGCAAAATGATACTACAGTGAAATAGTTTTTTGCATTCTCTTTTTTTGCCCCCCTAACTGTATAACCCTAGGGCACAAAAAAGCCGTCTTTTTGTCCTCTATGAACACCGTAGAATAGTGGCAACCGGCGGGATGATTTAACCAGATGAAACTCACAACTCGCGGACATTACAGTGTTAAAGCCCTGCTCGACCTGACGCTGCATCCCTCCCGCCGCCCGGTCTCGGTGCACACTATTGCAGCACGTCAGGGGCTACCGCCGCCCTACTTAGAAAAACTGCTGATTGAACTGCGGCGGGCCGGCATTGTGGAATCGGTGCGCGGCCCCCAGGGGGGCTATCGATTAGCTAAGCCCGCTGACCAAATTTTTTTGGGCCAAATATTAGCCGCCGTAGGCGAACAGGTTGACCCGTTGCCTCGCCACAGCCCCCAGGCCGACCAGGCTGAAGACTGGGTGACCTTTGCCGTGTGGAACCGGCTGTCCCAAAAGCTGAACGAAGCCCTCTATAGTATTTCCCTGGAAGACTTGTATTTTGATGCCCGCAGTTGGCAGGCGGCCCAGGGGGATGATGTCAGTTTTGTGGTTTAACCGCGCGATCGCACTGATACTGGCCGCCGCCCTCGATCGCATCGTCGGTGACCCCTGGGGCTGGCCCCATCCGGTGCAGGCGATCGGTCAGGTAATTACCTGGGGGTCTCAAGGGATTTTTCGCTTCAAGCTGCCGCCTGGGGGGGAGCGATCGCTGGGCATTTTCCTTGGACTGGGCGTCATCCTCGGGAGCGGGCTGGTGGGATGGGGCATTGTGCGCCTGGCTGAGATGGTTCATCCTATGGTCGGGCTAGGGTGTGAAGTAGTGCTCTTGGCCAGCTGTTTTGCCGGGCGCAGCCTGCGGCGGGCAGCGGAAGACGTTCTGGATCCGCTGGAATCGGGCGATATTCCCTTAGCACGAGAGCGTCTGGCCCTTTACGTAGGCCGAGATACCGCCAATCTGGACGAGCCTGAACTATTGCGAGCGGTGCTGGAAACCGTGAGCGAGAACGCCACTGACGGGGTGATGGCCCCGCTGTTCTACGCTCTGGTGGGGTCACTGCTACCCGTGGGCAGCGTGCCGATCGCCCTGGCCTACAAAGCCGCCAGCACCCTGGACTCGATGATTGGCTACCGAGAAGCGCCTTACACCCACCTGGGCTGGTTTAGCGCCCGCTTCGAAGACGTCCTCACCTGGGTGCCCTGCCGTCTGACGGTGTTCACCATCGCCCTGCTGTCGGGTCGGCCCCGGCAGGTTTGGGCGCTGTGTCGCCGCGATGCCCCAGCAGACCCCAGCCCCAACGCGGGGTGGAGCGAGTGTGCCTACGCCGCCGCCCTGGGGGTGCAGCTGGGTGGACGCAATGTATACAGAGGGCAGGTGAAGGAAAAGCCGCTGCTGGGGGATGCGGTGTATGAGATTACGGGCGATCGCATCCATCAAGCCCTGGCCCTCACCCGCCATGCCTTTCTGCTGTGGATCGTCGTCGGAGTCAGTGCTATGGTCGCTGTCATGGGATGGAATGGTAGTCTAGTACATTAGTTTCGTGATAAGTGGGCTACACAGGAGACGCTGTTTTGGTCGCAGAGGTTGAAAAATCAAAGCTGGTCAAGGGGGCTGTTGCTGACCGACAGCGGAAGTCTCAGCTTGGCCAATTTTTTACCCCGCCTGCGATCGCCCAATTCATGGCGGGGCTATTTACCCAAATTCCGACCGACCGTTGCCTTCTACTCGATGCTGGAGCCGGAGTTGGCTCCCTTTCCGCTGCATTCCTAGACCGCTGGGTAGCGGGCAACCTTCAGTTTCAACAGGTAGAGCTAGATGCTTTTGAGCTTGACGGTGCCTTGCACAGCGCTTTGACTCAAAAACTAGACCACTATAGTCAGTACCCAGGATTTACCTCGACGATTCACGGTGATGACTTTATTCATGCCACCGCTGACTGGCTCTCTGGCAATCTATTCGCCACGGCTTTGCCTCAGTACACCTACGCTATCCTGAATCCTCCCTACAAGAAAATCCGCAGTGATTCTCCCCATCGCCTGGCGCTACGCCGCGCGGGGGTCGAGACGGTCAATCTTTACTCTGCGTTTGTGGCTCTCTCCCTGGCGTTGCTCCACCAGAACGGCCAGCTAGTGGCGATCATTCCGCGCAGCTTTTGCAATGGCCCATACTATCGCCCGTTTCGCGAACAGGTTCTGAAACAGGCCGCTATCCGGCACATCCATCTGTTTGGGTCACGAACCAAAGCCTTTAAAGGGGATGACGTTCTGCAAGAGAACATTATCCTCCTGCTGGAACAGGGATGCCCCCAGGGAAGGGTCACCGTATCGACTTCAACCGATGACACGTTTGCTGACTTGGTCACCCATGAGTATTCCTTCGATCAAATCGTTCTACCCCATGATCCAGAGCGATTTATCCATGTACCGACCTCCCCAGCTCAAGACACCCTAGCGATTTCTGCGGCTGTGCAGCATTCTCTAGATCATCTGGGCATCAAAGTCTCAACGGGGCCAGTGGTTGATTTTCGGGTGAAGTCTCACCTCCGGGCCATGCCTGAAACAGGCACGGTTCCCTTGCTCTACCCCGTGCACTGCATTGACGGTGGCGTAGTTTGGCCAATTCCTAATGCCAAGAAAGCCAATGCCATTCAGCGACACGTGGACACGGACAAGTGGCTCTACGCCAACGGCTTTTACTGTGTAGTGCGGCGGTTTTCCTCCAAGGAGGAGCGACGGCGAATCATAGCTTGTGTTGTTGCCCCATCGGTGTTTGGCGATGCCCCTATGCTGGGCTTTGAGAACCACCTCAATGTCTTCCATATCAATAGGGCGGGTCTGCCAAAACAACTGGCCTATGGCCTAGCTCTATTTCTCAATACAACGGCTGTAGATGAGCACTTCCGGCAATTTAGTGGTCATACCCAGGTGAATGCCACTGATCTGAAGCTCATGAAATACCCCAGCCTAGACATTCTCACTAGGTTGGGAGCATGGGCAATGGATCAACCAGAGCTAACGCAAGGCTTGATTGATAGGCAATTTGGGGCTGAGATAGCATGACTGAGCGGGCAGATTACATCCTGGCTGCGAAGCAAATTCTGGTTTCTCTGGGGTTGCCAAGAGCCCAGCAAAATGAGCGTTCTGCCCTTGCTTTGTTAGCTCTAATCAACCTGGCTCCTGGGAAAGCATGGCGGGATGCGGAAAATCCGCTGATGGGAATCACGCCAGTTATGGATTGGGTGAGGCAACACTACGGCAAAGCTTATGCCCTCAATACTCGTGAAACAATTCGTCGCCAGACCATGCATCAGTTTGTCGCTGCGGGTATTGCCCTATACAACCCAGACCAGCCTAACCGCCCGGTCAACAGCCCAAAGGCTGTTTATCAGATTGAGCCTGCGGCGTTAGCACTGCTGCGCACGTTTGATACAGCGGCTTGGCATGATGCCCTCACAACTTACCTAAGCGATCGCGAAACCCTAATTGCCCGCTACGCCAAAGAGCGGGAGCAAAATCAGGTGCCGGTTCAAATTGCCCCTGGGAAGCGGATTAGCCTCAGCCCTGGTGACCACAGTGAACTGATTAAACAGGTGATTGAAGTATTTGCCCCTCGCTTTGCCCCAGGCAGTGTGCTGGTCTATGCCGGAGATACGGGGAATAAGTGGGGGTATTTTGACGCGGTTTTATTAGCAAGGCTGGGTGTTGTGATTGACAGCCATGGCAAAATGCCAGACGTTGTGCTGCACTATCCAGACAGAAATTGGCTACTTTTGGTAGAAACTGTTACCAGCCACGGGCCGGTAGACGGCAAGCGTCATAGTGAACTAGCCCGCCTATTCTCGGCTGCTACCGCTGGGTTGGTCTATGTCACGGCCTTTCCAAGTCGCTCAGCGATGGTTCGTTACCTAGCAGAAATCGCTTGGGAAACAGAGGTTTGGGTGGCTGACGCGCCATCTCACCTAATTCACTTTAATGGTGAACGGTTTCTAGGCCCTTACGATGAAACCTAATCCCTCGGTGCGCTACTCGGCAATTATGGGACTGACCCTAGGCCTGGGCATTGGGCTATCGGTGGGAGCGGCCTGGTTAGTGGGTCAGTGGGAGGCCTCGCGGCGACAGGCTCAGTTTCAGCAGCAGATCGAGAACCTGTCCACAGCGTTGCAGCGCAGCCTCAACCGCTACACCGATGTGCTGACCTTTTTACACGACTACTACCAGGTGGCGGAAGAACCTGTATCACGTCAGGCCTTTGCTGGGTTTGTGGCGCGATCGCTCTCCACCTACCCCGGCATTCAAGCCTTAGAATGGGCTCCGCTGGTGCGCCGGGGCGATCGCGCCGCCTTTGAAGATCAAGTGCAGGCCGAGGGCTATCCCAACTTTGAAATTACTGAGCTTTTGCCAACTAATCGGCTACAGCGGGCTAAAGACCGTAGAGAATACATCCCTGTCACCTATGTCGCTCCCTTTCTCAACAACGAGGCGGCCCTGGGCTACGATCTCAGCTCCGACGCAACTCGAGCCGCTGCCATTGCTCCAGCTCGGGCCAGCGGCAAAATTATGGCCACCGAGCGCATTCGCCTGGTGCAAGAGCCGCGCGACCAGTTTGGCTTTTTGGTGGTGCTGCCGCTCTACTCCACTGGGGTTATGCCGCTAGATCAGCCGACCCGCGAGGCCGAGTTTGAGGGCATTTTGTTAGGGGTGTTTCGCGTGGCAGATGTGGTTGAGGAGGTGCTGCAACCGCTGAGCTATGAGATTGATTTTGCCCTCTACGACCTAAATACTGCGCCAGAACGCCAGTTTTTGGGCCAGTACGAGGCGGCGGGCAAAACCGTAGTGGCTGGGCCAACTCGTTTGGTGCAACCCCATCCGGCGGTGTGCCCAAGCCCAGCAGACTGCACCCGTCGGCTGACCCTGGGCCAGCGCCAGTGGCAGGTAGTGTTTGCTCCCGCTGCCGCCTATGGGTTGCGCCGCAGCTACGGAGCACCGATCACCCTGCTGACTGGGCTGTTGCTGACCGGCAGTTTGGCTCTATTTTTGCGTAATCTTCACGCTGAGTTGGCTCGCACCCGCGCGCTGGGGGAGATGAAATTACGATTCTTTTCGATGGCGTCCCACGAGTTGCGCACGCCCCTGAGCACGATTTTGCTGTCGGCGGAGTCGCTGCGGGGCGATCTGGCGCAAGCAGGAGACAGCCAGAACCACCCTAAACTAGACCGCATTTTGACCACTGCCCAGCACATGGGGCAGCAGATCGCCGACTTGCTAAGAGTGCTCCAGCAAATAAAGTATCCATTTACTAGGCAGGCTGTGGGGTGATTTCGACGAACCACTTTTCTAACCCTGGTAAACGACGGAACTGCTTTTCCAGGTCTGCCATCGCTGCTTGGG
>JAESGV010000072.1_pt1 | contig 225672 bp, 220 predicted proteins | sample 9269781 | NCBI WGS metagenome assembly JAESGV01 (sample SAMN15741586, study PRJNA653496) | algae metagenome | isolation source: Tildeniella torsiva UHER 1998/13D and co-occurring heterotrophs from... | place: Slovakia: Slovak Paradise National Park, Hrabusice, Kosice Region | collected 2000-01-01 | reverse complement strand
CCCGAAACACGGCGGCCCCTGCTGCCAAGGGGGTGGCTCCGGCATAAGCTCGCCACTCGCCCAGCTTGGGGGCCACAATGCCCAGGCTCTGCCACGACATTAGCGACCGATCCTAAACGTGCCTAAGTCGTGCTCTTTGGGGCTATCAGGCTTATAAACCACCTGCACCGGGAAGGAAAACGGAATGCCACCAGGGCGGCCCAGCACAAAGCGGTAATCAGTCGGGTTAAGGCTGGGGAGTTTGGCCTCTTTCCGTGCGGTCTCTATGGCCTCTGCCACGTTAGCTAAACCCTTCAGTTTGCGGATGTATCCAGGGAAATAGGCGCTTAGGTCTGGCGCTGCTGCTGCGGCCTCTACAGCCGTCTCTGGGGCCGCCTCTGACTCAGTAGATAACGCCTTCGAGCGCGGCGTCGTGGGCGTCGATTTCGGCTTGTCGTTCGTCGAGCTCTCCGTCATTGCAATACTCCAACCAGGTTTGGTGATCTACAGTTTCCATCAGGCCCAGGGAACCGGCCCGGCAAATGAGACGGATCTCCCCATTGGTACGCTCGGCTTCTTTCCGCCAGGTGGGAACGGGCGGAATTTCGGCCAAGGCCAGAGCGAATTCGAGCGTACCGGGAAGGATGAGGGTCATTAGGGGGTTACAGGAGTGGCGGCATATTCTATGAATTCGGGCTTTTCGATGTTGTAGCCAGCGGCGATCGCCGCTGATTCAGCCGCTGTTGAGAAGAACGTCTGGAAGACTCCGCCATTGTCTTCGATTGAGCACCGACCGGGCTTGGTTCTACTACCAGTTACCAGCCGATTGCGTTCAGTGGCAGTAGTAATGGAGACCGCTGAATCTAGGCCCAAAACTGTCGCTACGCGGTCGAAATCGACCCGGTTTAACGGAAATGCGTAGAGGGTGCCGTCGCTCAATTCTGCGATCGCAGTTACAGATCGCTTTCCATCTACGTTCGCCGTCAATCGAACGCCTCGGGCTGGTTTAGACAGCGACCAGCCGCCAGCTGCGGCTGCGGCTAGCTTGTTAAAGGCCACAAAGGTACTTGTGCTCGAAGGCTGGGAAATAGGGGCGGTCGGGTCACGCTTGACCACGCGAGCGGGTTTGGGTGAGTTAGCCCCCGTAACCAGGATTGCACTGGCCACAGCCTGCGCTTCTGCTGCTGTCATGTGGCCCAACTGGGTTTTGATGTCTGCGGCACTGATTCCAGTCCGCGCAGCCAAGTCTACGGTTTTCCAACCGTAATGAAGACGAGCGTTCATGGGTACGAAAGTCAGCACATCACGCAATGAGCCACGAGTATATTCGGGCATGGGTTAGGTCTCCTGATTAGAGTAAATAGGGGTCAGCGCCGTAGTTCACGTTGCCAGAGCCCGCATCAAGGTTGAATAAAACGGGAAGACTAAATGAACCTTGATAAAGGCCGGTGTCGCTGTTGTACGTGCCGGTAACGTAGTTTCTAGAGCTGGGGTTTAGGGTGGGGTTGCGCTCCAAGTTTTGGAGATACATCAAAACCTCTAGGGCATATTTCTCTGGGCTATTGCCTTTGAAAGTGCCCCCGGTGCCGACTTGGAATCCAGCCCCCACCAAATAGGGATTAACACTTAAGGTTAAATTCCCGCTCCCGTCGATGACTTGAGACACGGAGAACTGGTAAGTTCCACTGAAGAAAAGAGCTTGCTGATCATGACTGGCCAGCACATTTGTAACCTGCCCTGGATTGGTCACCTCAGACAATTGCTTCAGGGAAATAAAGCTCAAGATTTCGTGAGCCTGCCCCTCTGCCGTTGTCGATTTGATAGTGCCACCCGTGCCAGGCGTAACAGATGCCATAAAAGCTCTAGAAACTGCTTATGACAAGGAGTCTAGCCTAGAGCTTAAAATAGTCAATAGGGGTATTTACGCAGGGATCAGAGCTTGGAACTACAGTAGAACATTCATGAATGTTCGTCATTGCACAGGGGCCAAAAGAGGATTTATAACTTTATGGAACTTTTACTTTATCCGAAGCTAAGTACACGCTCAAGACGCGCCATTAGACGCAAAAAGGGACGGTTTGGTCGCCCCTATGAATACAGGCCTTATGGGAATTTGGTTAGGCGGTTGTCGAGCGAAACGGGGCAGTCTTCGGAATGGGTTCTAGACCAACTGGCTAAGGAGAGGCAGTATCTCCTGAGTCAAGGCGGCGCAGCAGCTCTGTGACATTTTGCTCAAAATCAGGCGGCTGAACCGATCGCCACAGGTCAAACCGGGCTCTTTTGTCGAGGAAGTTTCCGTTAGTACTAGGGCTACCACGGTCGAGATAAAGCGTTCGCTGGCGGTTAATGATGCTGACGTGGCCCGGATAGACCCGAGTGATATCTTTAGCGAGCTTTGGATTAGTGAGGCGTTCAGCTGCCCTTTTCTCCTCAGTGACAGAGAGGGTTTTAATTTCTGCCGTACTCAAGGTCAGGAAGGCCCTGAGTCTGTCCTCGGCCTCGTCGGGGGTGCCGCCGTAGACTTTTAGGGTGCCGCCGTTGTCGAGTTTGGCCTTGGCCAGAAAACGGCCCCATAGATAGCCATTGGGGCCGCCGCAAACCTGGCGCAGTCGATCCCAGTCAAGAAGTGCTCGAGAGACATCGGAAATGGTCACGACGACTTCTACCAGGCGTTGTGACCCACGGCGGGAATAGGGCGGAGCCTTGAGGCTGTAGAGCTTAAATTGCAGTCTCAAGCCGTCGAGAGGCTTGGCCCTGATGTAATCGTCTAAGGGTTGCCCAATGACCTGGCCAACGTCCCTATCCTCGATCATTTGATGGGTGGTGAGCACTGTGGTGAGCTGCCCGCGCACTTCGCTTTCTGGCCCGGCTAAAACAAACTTTTCAGCGTCGTTCTGTCGGTTGGGGGTGACTTCGACCACCCGTTGGCGCTCGTTAGAGAGGGTCTGGGCCAGCTTTTGCTGGGCGTAGTAGCCCTCGATCGAGTTAGCCACCACGTAACCAGCCTCTATACAGGCGTCGATCGCCTCTTCGATCAGCTCTTCGGTGAAGTTTTGCCAGAAGGTGGAGGGAATCTTTTCGACCCGCTCCTCTACGGCCTGGGCAAATGACCAGCTCTCGGAGTTAGACGCGCCCCATTTTTCTCTCACTTCATCGGCCCTGCCCCCAAACAGCAGCCCACCGATGGGGTTCTGAGGGTCTTTGAGCCAGCGGCGAGCACCTTTGTACATCCAGCCAGCGGTTTGGCGGGCGAGGTTGCGCAGTGACATCCGAATAACGTACGCAATCTCAAAGGTCAGCTCTTCAAAGGCTTCTTCGCTCACTTCCCGCAGCACATAGCTGGCCAGGCGCTCGTCAAAGGCAAACAGCGACGTGGCGGGCACGATGCCGCAGGCGAAGAACCCCAGGGCGTTGCCAGCGGTGCCCCCCAGGATGCCGCCGTAGGCGCTCCATCGAGCTTTAGCCTGCTGGTCAATGCGATCGTCCGGGATGTTCCAGTCGAAGTAATACAGCTCGATCGCCGCGCTGGTGAACATTGACCAGAGGTTGCTGAGACTGAAAACCAGCGTGGGGATTTGGGCCAGAGCTGCCCCAATCAAAAAGCCCCGCAGGTTGCCCCAGGTGAAGTAGTTGGCGATCTGCTTCCCGGCCTGAAATATCTTCTCTAGAAACCCTTTGGCCCCACTGCGAGCGCCAACCTGTAATCGGGTAGCACGGCTGTAGAGCTGCCCTGTGGTGAGTGTGAAACCCATTATTTCTTGCCCTCCCCAGGGCTGCGATCTTTGATTTGCGGCCCCTCTTCGGGGGGGCGGTTGTAGGGGTTGGCGTCGCCGGTGACGCCCCTGAACCCTTCGGCCACTTGCCTCAGGTATTCTTCCCAATCGCTATCGTTGCCGTCGCCGGTGGCGGCTTTATCAATGAAATCGCCCTGCCCACGAATGTTCTGGCGAAGTTGGGTTTTGATGTCGCCCCTGGCGTCAAGTTTTCGCCAGTAGACGGCGCGAATAATGGCGGCGGCCTGTAGCAGCTCGGCAAGGATGGCTTTGATGTCGGTGTTATCGGTGTTCTCAAAGCCTTTTATTTGGGCTCTGCTTTCGTTCAGCAGGCCGTCTGAGAGGTCTTTGCCGGGGGTGTAGGTCAGCGGCATTTCGACGGCGCTGGGGCGGTTCTCATAGCCCAGGAAGTCGGCGTTTGCCTTGGCGGTGAGGTGGGCCAGGTGGGCTTGCTGGGTCGCACTCCCTGCCTGCACCATGGCCCGGCTGCTGGTGTTGAGGATTTGGGCGGCGGTGACCTGCTGGCTCACCAGCATGCCCACCATTTCGGCTACGGCCTCGGCCATGTTGGGCATGCCTACGGTGGTAGTGCCTGCCGGAGTGGGGATGGGGATGCCAACGGGCCATTTGCCCAGCACGCCGTCGAGCTGCTGCACTTGCCAGAGGTGTAGCTCTGCCAGCGAGCCGATCATCATTTGGGCTGGGTTGTCTTTAGCGATTTGGTCGGGCACAGAAACGGGCATGTTGTCGGTGCCCACCGAGCGCTTGAGCCGCTGCAATTCCATGTTGTTCTTTTCGCCCCAGAGGTCAGGGCAGCAGCCGCCTGGAATAGTCGGCGCGTTGACTACCGGGGGGGTAGTCGTCTGAACGTTGGGATTTTCCGAAGGGGTAGTTCCCACCTGAGGCCCACTGGGGGTGATGACCGGTTGAATGCCGCCGGATGGCACCTCGATCGGGCCTGGCAGAACCTTTGTTCCGGTGTTTGGGTTTATGGCTGGTAAAAACGGGCTGCTGGGCCTGGTGCTGGGGTCTGTCCCTGGCGTGGGGTTGACCGGCTGTGTAGGAATAACGATTGGGATAACGATAGGGAACTGAGGCGGCGTAGACGGCGCGCCTGGCTCAAACGTCGGCGGGTCAGATGGGGTTCGTGTGGGCTGCTCTGGTGGGCTTGGCTCAATCGGGGGTTGGGGGTTAAACCCCGGCACTTCTGCTGGTGCCGTGGGATTAATCGGTTCTAGAGGCGTAGTTCTTTTAGGCGTGGGGGTCTGCGGCCAGGGTAAATCTACCTGTGGTTCTGGTTGAGGTTCTGTTCTTAGAGGCTGAGGCTCGTAGGGCGGTAGAGGGCGGGGATCTACATTGTGTCTCCGTGCCGGGTTGGGAGCCCGCACAGGCTCGACTTCTCCTGGTGGATTGCCACCGGTGTCAGGCTGCCCATCGGATCGAGTGATGGAAATGCCCGAAACCTTTACGCCTCGACCCGACCCAGCTAATCCAGATGAGACGCCCTGACTTGTGTAGAAAAATTCGTTGACGCTGAAGCCAGGGCACAGCCCTCCTTGAGGGGCACTGAATGCTGTGTTGTGACGGGAACTAATGCCTATCGGCCCCCTGACCCCATTTAATTCAACCGGGCTGGTCAACGTTTCGCATCCATTATCGGCCTGTGTAACCGTTGCCCTTAGGTTGTAAAAAATATTTGGGCTCTGCCCACCTGTGAAGGGTGGCGGAACACCGGGGGTAATCACTGGCCCCGGCTCCATGGCCTCGCTAGGCATTTCGTTGGGCAGAGGTGGCTCTGGATAGGGCCAAGCCCAAGAGGGAATTCCAGCAGGTCGGGGCACATAGGGAATAGTGGTTTGATTACCCAAAAAGCCAAGCGGAGCTTTAGGGTAGTAAGCGCCTGCCGGAAGAACTGATCGTGGTAATTGCGCTACTGGAACGTAAGGGAGTATGGGGGTTTTGAAGGCAGGCGGAGTAGCCACGGGGGCGGCTATAGGATTAACCGGAGACGAAACAGGCGTAGGGCTGATCGGGGACAGTCCTCGCCCGGCGATAGCTGCTGACTGCCCAGCAACGGCAGCCGATCGCCCCGCAATGGCCGCTGATTGCCCGGCAACGGCAGCCGATCGCCCCGCAATTGCGGCTGACGATTGCGGGGCATTTATGGGCGATGGATTTGTCAGCACCTTGTAAGCCGGGCCTTTAATCGGCTGGGCTAATGTTGATGGCTGAGAGTAAAAAGCTCTGTTTAAGCTGCTTGCAGCGCCCAAAGAATTAGTCCCAAAGGCACTTCCAGCTGGAGCGGTGACAGTGGTATTAACTGCTGAAATTGGCATTAAGAGAGGAAACTAGGGGGGATCGGCGCGTTGCTAAGGTCCTCTACCAGTGAGTAAAAATCACCTGGGATAGTGCGCCATTCATCCTGCATTGGGAGGCTAACCCGAAAGATTACTCTCTCTTTTTCATCAGCAGCTAGACCATCTTGGGCAGTAATTAGAGGCACTAAGGGGCTTTCGTCAGCTTCTTGATATTTCCTTCGTTTGTGAAGCTGATAGAGAATTCCTAAGCTCCATGCAGCTAATTTCTCAACCGTGTTAACCGTGCTTGGAATTTGAGAGGTGGTGACATCAGTCATAAATTAGCCCTTAAAAACCTACTCGAATTCTGCCCTATCTATAGGGGTATCAAGCCCTCGATTTAGGCTACTATTTAGGCACACTTGCAACCAACCAACCCAAAAGCCTTATAAGTCAAGGCTTACAGAGCAAGGGTCAGCGGTTTCGAATCCCCTGGGGGTATAGTTTTCAATAACGGAAAAGCCTCGTAACGGAAGTTGCGGGGCTTTTTCGTTATTGAGCCAGATTCAGACTTAACCTCAGGTCAGGTGACAAGCTCAATCACTTCCAGTACTGTAAAGATCATCTAACGGGTTCAACCTCTAACTAAGGGGAATCTATGACCTTTATTACGCTATTGGCAACCGCAGTCGGTATAGTCTCGGCGATCGCGCTAGTGGTCGTAGGGTTAGTAGAGGCCCCATGGCAGCTGCTGCTGATCGGTCTCTTGGCCGCCCTCTACGGGTTGCAGCGTCAGATTTGGGCCTGTGAGTCAGTCACCCAGGTCGGCAGTTCCTTAGAACCCACCAACCTCAATGCCCAGAATAGTTCGGGTTTGCCCAGCCCTAGTCAGGTAGCCGTGGGTCTGCCAAACAACTCTGCGATCGCCGCCTCCGAAAACCAGGACTCTGATGACAAAGAGCTGATCTACCGAGGCATTCGATACCGCCCTAGTCAGCCAGAGAATCTCCCACCGCAGCCAGACGAAAAAATTGAGGGCATCTACCGAGGTCAACCCTGGGAGCGTTAGACCATTACGCACTGGCTAGCTGACATGCCGACAGTTCTAGGGTGACTCCCCTGGGGCAAAAATGCTGTCATCATGGGCAAAAGCCTTAAACTCCAGAGCATTGCCGCTGGGGTCGGTAATAAATAGCGTAAACTGCTCCCCCACCTCGCCCGCAAATCGCTGGTAAGGCTCAATTAGAAACTCCACTTGGGCTTGGCGCAGGCGATCGGCCAAGGTATGCCATTCAGCCGGGGTGAGAATCACGCCCCAGTGGCTGACGGGCACGTTGTGACCATCTACGGCATTAGTAGACACGGCGGATTTGGGTTCAGTCCGATGGGCCGTGATCTGATGGCCGAAGAAATTAAAGTCAATCCAGGTTGGGGCAGTGCGCCCCACCGAGCAGCCCAGCACGGTCTCATAGAAGTGACGTGTACTGATCAGGTCGTACACTGGAAACGCCACATGAAAGGGACGAAGCATCGCCATGTCCTCTAGGTTTACGTTTGGGCCTAGCACCGATAGGCTGGGGTCAGCCATGGCAGCCAGCCAGCCTCGCTATGCCCTCACCCACTGTACTCTCTACACCGGTTGGAGAGTGCTGCAAGACCACGCCCTGGTTGTAGAAGGAACTCGGATTTTAGATCTCGTCCCTGAAGCCCAGTTGCCCTCAGATTTACCTCGACTCGATGGTCAAGGCTGGACTGCCGCCCCTGGCTTTATCGATTTACAGCTCAATGGCTGCGGCGGCGTCATGTTTAACGACGCTATTACCGCCGACACCCTCGACATTATGCACCGCACTAATCTCCAAAGCGGCACTACGAGTTTTTTGCCCACCCTGATTACTACTACCGACCAGGCTATGGAAAACGCCATGGCCCTAATGGCCGAGTATCGCCGCCAGCAGCCCTATCGGGTGCTAGGGCTTCATTTAGAAGGCCCCTATCTCAACCCTGAACGGGGTGGAATTCACGATCGCGCTTCAATTCGCTCTGCCGACATGGCTATGATTACCCGCATTGCCCAAGCCGGGCCAGAAGTGGTCAAGCTGGTTACCCTAGCCCCTGAAGTTGTCAGGCCAGAATACATTCGGCAGCTAGCTGAAGCAGGCATTTTGGTGTCTGCCGGGCACTCCGAGGCTAGCTTTGAAGAGGCATTGGTCGGCTTTGAGGCCGGGGTCAGCATGGTCACACACTTGTTCAACGCCATGTCTGCCTGGCAGGGGCGCAGCCCAGGGCTAGTCGGGGCCGCGTTTAGCCAAGCACATATCTACGCAGGGGTGATTGTCGATGGGCACCATGTCCACTACGGGTCTGTCAGCCTGGCGCACCGAGTTAAGCAAGACCATCTGGTGCTTGTTACCGACGCCACCCCTCCGGTAGGTACAGCGCTAGAGTCTTTTGTTATCGGCGGCCAGGAGGTGTTTTATCGAGACGGTAAATGCGTCTCGGCTGATGGCACCCTCGGGGGGGCGGCAATCACGTTAATGGCAGCCGTAGAAAACTGCGTGCGGCACGTGGGCATTTCCCTGGAAGAGGCCCTGCATATGGCCACCCTGTACCCAGCCCGAGCCCTGAGAATTGATAATTGTTTGGGGATGTTATCGGCGGGTCACCAGGCCAACATAACCCTGTTTGATGCTGATACGTTCACCGTCAACGGGGTTATCGATCAAGGCGTGCTGGCCTGGTCTAAGACAGGTCTGCAATAGATTGGCCAGCACCCCCTAGAGCTGGGGACGAGGTAGGCCAGCTACTCGCTGCTGGAGCAACTGAGCTGCCATCATCTGGCTACGCAAGCTAATCCACAGGCTGCACTGATCCTCGGCGATGGACACCAGCGCCCCAGCTTGCTGCTCAGAAAATTTGCAGGCTAGATGATACAGCCGGGTACGCTTGTCGGCTTCAACGGTTAAGGCGCGATAGTAGAGTTCGTTGTAAAAATGGGTGCCGTCCTGCAGGGCGCCGTTAAACCAAAACTTAAAGACCTGAACTCGACTTTCGGGCAAAACCTTTGGCAGCATTGAGGCTCTCGATTGACCTAATTTCAGCATACCCAGCTGTCCCCAAGAATGCTGATGCATAGGCAGATGTAAGGGTATAGCCAAAGGTTCATGTCCCACGTTTATTGACAGATTGTGCGGGCAAAGGCAGACTCCACCAGCGATCGCAAAATGTCCATGCTGAGAGGCTGCACCAGTAGCCCATCTAGCCCCGGCGTGTCTTCGCTATAGTCCCATTGCGGGCTAGTCGAATCCGTCAGCGCCACAATCGTCATATCAGGAGCCTGCTCGTGCTGCCGCAGCTGATTGACGAGCGGCTGTGACCAATCTTGAAAATTATTGCCGACTAAAATCACCAGACAAGGTGCCCCCTGCCTAACACGGGTAACCGCTTGCTCAGTAGAGCTGGCCACAAATACGGGGTACTGCAAGTCACTCTCCAGGGGATGAGCGTCGTCATGGTGAGCACAATCTGGGTCGAGCACAAGAATATAGTCACGAATTAAGGTCATGGCTGAAAACGACGCAATTGCCTTCCATATTACCTAGAGGAAAAATAGCGCCTACCGCCTTTTAGCCACCTTTTTGGCCCATAGACTGGGGTTTTTGTGCCATTTTAGGAACTTGAATCAATTTCAATCTTCCGTTTTTTTTAGACTCTCTAAAGGCATGCCAAAGCCTCTATCTTACAAAAGCAAAACTATAATTAAGTTATGCAAATTATCGATCCAGAAACTGCTATTTATTCAGCCGTTGATAACGTTTTGTGCAGTAGCCCTCGATCTCACCGTCAACCCTAGGCCAGGGTTGGGTAACCCTAGCTACAAAAACCCCTAGGGGGCTTTGCTATGTTTAGCAAATAAAATTTGCCGTTTATAACGAAACCCAGTGGGCGCTGTATCGGTACAGATTATTGAGGGTAACCCCCATTTGCGATCGCTCCTGGGCTGGCATCTTCAGCAAGCTGGCTACAGGGTTTTTCAGTCGGCAGACATTGTTCGCACCCGCGACATTTTTCAGAGCCGACAGCCAGACTTGGTCATTCTAGACTCACAGCTTCCCGATGGAGACGGTGTGGAGCTGTGCAAATGGCTGCACAGCCAGGGGCAGCCCCTGATCATGATTCTCTCTGCCTGCAATACGGAAACCGACATTGTGACTGGGCTCCGGGCCGGTGCCGACGACTACGTGACCAAGCCCTTCGGCATGCAGGAGTTTTTGGCCCGAGTCGAGGCGCTAACCCGACGCGTGCGGCTTATGAGTGCGCCAGCGTCGCTCACCTACGGCGACTTAAACATCGACTTAGTGCAACGGCGCGTCAACTTTCGTGGCGACTATATCGATCTTACGCCCCAAGAATTTAGCCTGCTATATGTGCTCACCCAGGCTGCTGGGTCTCCCCTCAGCCGCACCGATCTGCTGCGGCGTGCCTGGCCCGATGCGATCGACAATCCTAGAACCGTTGACACCCATATTCTCTCCCTGCGCAAGAAGATTGAGGTTGACCCAAGGCAGCCCAATATTATTCAAACGGTACGCAATGTGGGCTATCGCTTCAATGTTGAGCGCGTTGCTGCCGAGACTAACGACCATAGCCCTCGGGTTAGCGCACCTTTAGCGTCTTCATCGCTGATTTAGGACAATTTAGAGCGGCTGACTAACCCCAAAACAAGGCTCTAGCAGTTGCCATGACTTTCTGTAGCGTTTGGAGAATCTTGCCCGTCGGCAAAGGCTGGGTCGTTCCTGTCTAGGGACAAGCCAGACCAAGCAATCACCCCCGATCCAAGCTCAGTACCCCGGAAGGCAACTATAGGTAGGCGGGAGGAACACACAACCTTCGCCCCGAGGAACCAAGGGTAGCCAGCAAAATTTGGCATCAGGGGATTCGTCTGACGCAAATGTACTGCCGCAACAGCCTTGCAGCTAACCGCAGCACCCGACCTAACTCAGTAGGGTCTGAAGCAGTCGTGGCGGGTTTTGGTGAATTAGACTATAATTCAGAAATCCCTTTATGCTGGCCCAGATAACCCTGTGTTTACAACCCTTTCGCCTGTTGCCGCAGTCCCAACCCACGATCTCGTAGACGCCATTGGCGCTCTCAAGCGGGAGCTAAATGCCGTCGTTTTGGCGCATTACTACCAAGAGTCTGACATTCAAGACGTAGCCGACTACATTGGCGATTCGCTGGGGTTATCTCGCCAGGCGGCCGATACCAGTGCCGATGTAATTGTGTTTGCGGGGGTACACTTCATGGCCGAAACCGCCAAAATTCTGAACCCCGATAAGCAAGTTCTGCTGCCCGACCTCAATGCCGGCTGCTCGCTGGCAGACAGTTGCCCTCCCGATGCCTTTGCTGCGTTCAAAGCCGCTCACCCAGACCACCTGGTAATTTCGTACATCAACTGCACGGCGGCCATTAAAGCCATGAGCGATATTATTTGCACCAGTTCTAACGCGGTTAGCATTGTGCAGCAGCTGCCTGCCGATCAAAAAATTATTTTTGCCCCAGACCAAAACTTAGGCCGCTACGTGATGCAGCAAACCGGGCGCGATATGGTGCTTTGGCAGGGCAGCTGCATGGTTCACGAAACGTTTTCAGAAAAAAAGCTGGTGCAGCTTCAGATCAATTACCCCAATGCAGCGGTAATCGCCCATCCCGAGTGCGAAGCCGCCGTGCTGCGCCACGCCGACTTTGTCGGGTCAACTACGGCTTTACTGAAGTACGCCCAGCAGAGTACTAAGGCTGAATTCATTGTGGTGACAGAACCAGGCATCATTCACCAGATGGAGAAGCAGGCACCGGGCAAGGTGTTTATCCCAGCACCACCCACGGCTTCCTGCGCTTGCAATGAGTGCCCTCACATGCGGCTCAATACCTTGGAGAAGCTTTACCTAGCGATGAAGCATCGCCAACCTGAAATTCTCTTGGATCCAGATCTACAGCGTCAAGCCCTGAAGCCAATTCAGCGAATGTTAGACCTCAGCACGTAAAATCAGCGAAAAGTGTTGCAACTCAATACCTATCGGGATTTCACTGCGACCGGCCTAAGGAGCCGAGTTCATGTCCTTGGAAAGGATATTTTTTGAGTTGGGATATTCTAAACCTCAACTCCCTTGGGCAAAGCTCTTTAACTCGGCCGCAAGCTGCTCAATCAGGCTGTCGTGATCGGAGTCTGATGCGTTGCTGTCTTGCTCAATGCGCTCTACTACGTCATCGGGTAAGTTGAGCAACGACACCAGACGGGCGTAGGCGTCGGCTTCTTCCTGGTTGATCAGCTCTTCACCAGGGGTACGGGCGCTAGCGCTAATGACCTGACGGCCCAGTTTAAGCACCAGCTCTCGCTCAGCTGGGCGGGTGAGCTTAGGCACCAGCTCTTCGAGGGGCAAGTTTTGCATCAAATAGTCGCGTAACTCATCGCGCAGCGCGGCCTGCTGCCTAGCATCGCTAGCAAACAGACGACTGAACTGATCGAGCATGACATCCACTTCTTCATCGGCCAAATGACCGTCACTCCAGGCCATAGTTGACGCAATGCGTAGCAGGGTCATTTGGCTAGGGCTGATGGACGGCGGCAGGGGAGGCTGAATAGGCATAGCAATATCCGGGGTAGTGAACTACGTCGGGCAGCTGATGATGACAACCTACCACGGAGATTTAGCGACGCTAGCTAACTTTAGCAATCTCTACAAATTCGGTCAGGTAAAGGGCGATCGCTAGAGCCGCCCGGCTAAGTGGGCGAGCTGGCGAGTATTTTTGAGGCGCAGCACCGATCGCGCGTTGTCTTCAAAAATCCAGCCCTTTTCGGCCAGCTTAGCCATAATCTTGTCAGCTTCGTCGGGGGTGATGTCGGCCAAGTCAGCCAAGTCTTTGCGGGGAATGTTGAACAGATCGACGCCATCTTCTACCGGCTCACCGTAGGCCTCTTGGATAGCCGTTAGGGTGTTGGCCAGCTTGACGGCAGGGGGCTGATGACGCAGCTGGAAACGCAGATTGGTTTGGCGCAACCGCTGCACCATAATTTGCAGCAGCCGATGATGGAGCTGGGGATCTTTGAACAGGGTTTGCAGAAACCGCTGGGCTGAGATACTCATCAGCTTAACGGCGGTCATGGCCACGACATCGGTGGAGCGAGGCGACTCATCAAGGATGGCCATCTCGCCAAAGAAATCGCCTTGGCCCAGCACTGCCAGCGTGATCGAGCTATCTTCAGCATGGCGGCGGACTTTAACCCAGCCTGCTTGAATGAAGTAGACGGCGTTTCCCCAGGCATCTTCCATCACCACCGCCCGATCGGCAGGGTAGTCGTGGTGGGTAGCTACAGACAACAGCCACTCCACAGTCTCGGGGCTCGCCGCCTGAAAAAGAGAATATTGTTCGCTCAGCGTATCGGCTTGCATAAAAGGCATGGTTAGGGGGTGACGTTCAGGGCTGGTGGGGCAAGCCCAACGACCAGACTGTACCTGTTCATGGTACCCAGAATTTTGAGCAGGCCGAAGCAGTCGCGCTATCTAGGCAGCCCGATCGCCTGGGCAACGGCATTGAGGGGCGATCGCAGCGCTTCCACATAGCTGGGCCAGCCCACCACAATGGGCTGACGGTGAGCCAGCGTCTGGGGATCCACATCGGGTTCCGTAAACCGAATGGGCCGTCCGGCCAGGTCGCAGCAGACCAGACCCGCCGCCTCAGCCAGAGCCAGAGGGCCAGTGGTATCCCACAGCTTGACGCGACCGTTGAGGTAGATATATAGGCCAGCCTGGCCCGTAATCACGGCCAGCACCTTGAGTCCAAAGCTGCCCAGGGAGAGAAACTGAACCGTGGGAAAACGACAGGCGATCGCATCGCCAAACCGGCGCTCATCCTTATCGCCAATCACCATAGACCAGGCCTGAGTCGGGTCAAAAACCGGCTCTTTAGGCGTTAAAACCTGGGGCTCGCCATCGTCTGTTTGCTCAAACAATCCCCAGCCAGGGCCACCCCACACCAGATGCCTCGCGACCGGCGCATAGATCCAGCCCGCTTGGGGGACGCCACCTATCACCCGGCCCACCATCACTGAGTAATGGTCTCGCCCCTGAATAAAGTCATCCGTGCCATCAATAGGATCGACAAACCAGAGAACGCGATGCGCCCCGACGGCTTCCGAACTGTCATCCTGATGAAACTGCCGCGCAGTGGCCCGATTTTCCTCAGTGATAATCCCATCCTTAGGAAAGATCGCCTGCATCCCCGTCAGTAATTTTCGATCTAGCAGCTGATCTACCGTAGTGACATAGTCATCAACGCCCTTCTCAAACACTTGAAAGGAATGTTTGGGCTGCTGACTGGCGTAGTCACCACAAGCTATCAATAGTTCGTGCAGGGCCGACAGGTCAGAGGGGTGGATGGGCGACATACCAGGCTAGACCACTGAACCCCGATGCTGGGGAGATAGAGATAGATCAGGGGCGATCGTCCACCTTGGCGATCGGATTACTCCGTTAGTGTAATCTGGCCCGGCGGCAGAACACTACCGACTCTGAATACAAAAAATGGGCTGGTCAGCACACGCTAACCAGCCCATTCGGGAACGCGAAGCAGACTTACTGAAGCACCAGCTTAACGTTGGCGTTTTGCAGGCCAGGACGCTTAACCTCAGCCAGGGTCTTGTTGACCGCGTACTTTTGGTTAATGGAGTTGATCAGCTCAGTCTGGTTGTGCTTTTTGGCCACACCCCAGAGGTCAGCGATTAGATCGAAGGAGCCATCGGCATTACGAGACCAACCCAGATCGTACTCACCATCCAGAACGGCGACAAGGTCGGCGCGCACACGCTGGCCGTTGTAACCGCGAACATCGGCTTCGGTCTTAGTGGCAATCCCCAAGTCAGCCAGCGACTGCTTGAGAATCTCAGCATCGGTCACTTTGGTGCGAAGGGTGCTGAAGTGAGACATGGTGTTTCCTCCTGTAGGGAAATTGAGAGAGACAACGAGGTTTGAGAGAGACAAAACCAGTTAGCCACGGGCTATCTGGATACCAACTGCTAGCAAACGCTAGCCCTTCCCCCGGATACCGCCGGGAGGAAAGCCTTTAGAACTCCATCCGCTGATACTCAGCGACGGAGGCTGCCGCCGGACGCGCCCGCTGGCGGGCCCAATCCCGCAGAGCGGTCACCTGCTCACTCATCGTCTTCGACAGCGGCATCGTGGCGCGAATGGCCGCAATAATGTCGAGCTGAGTGAATTCACGTCCTTGGGCAAACGCTTCATACATGGCCGAAATCAGTCCTTGCTCGATTTCAGCTCCAGAAAACCCATCGCAGACCTTAGTCAACTGGTCAAGGTCAAAGCGCTCAATGTCGCGACGGCGCTTTTGCAGATGGATTTGAAAAATATCCTTGCGCTCTTCAGCATTGGGCAAGTCAACGAAGAAGATCTCATCAAACCGGCCCTTGCGTAGAAACTCGCCAGGCAGCTTTTCAACCCGGTTGGCCGTAGCCATGACAAACACCGGCGAGGTTTTCTCCTGCATCCAGGTTAGGAAGGTGCCAAAGATTCTGCTTGAGGTTCCCCCATCGGAGTCGGAGGATCCGCCTGCTCCACCAAAGGCCTTATCAATTTCATCGATAAATAAAATGGCAGGAGAAATCGATTCGGCAGTGCGCAAAGCGTTGCGCAGGTTGGCCTCAGAACGACCCACTGTAGAGCCATCGTACACTCGGCCCAGGTCGAGGCGCAGAAGAGGCAGACCCCAGAGCCGAGAGGTAGTTTTAGCAATTAGCGACTTGCCGCAGCCCGGCACCCCCAGGATCAGCATGCCCTTTGGTTGGGGAAGGCCGTACTCCCGCGCCCGCTCAGTAAAGGCATCGGAGCGCTGCTGAAGCCAGTGCTTGAGTTCTTCGAGACCACCTACGGAGTCTAGAGTCTCATCCACATCCATAAATTCAAGAATGCCGTTGCGGCGAATGAGCTGCTTCTTCTCGGAGAGAACAATATCAACCTCTTCAGCGGTGAGGCGCTTAGCCATCACTCGGGCCTTGCGGTAGACTTTCTCAGCCTCGTCGCGGGTAAGGCCTAAAGCCGCCTTCAGAAGCTTTTCGCGCTCTTCGGTAGAGATGCTGTTGCCACGAGCGCGGTTCATTTCGGTAGAGAGCACTTCGTCGAGTTCCGCCATATCGGGCAGAGGGAAGTCGAGCAGGACAACCTCTTTCTCAAGCTCGATGGGGATTTCTTGAATTGGAGACATCAACACGATGGTCTTGCGAGTGCCCTTGAGCGCCACGATGGAGTCGCGCAAGCAGCGAGTTACTGCAGGAGAATCTTTGAACGGGTGTAGATCCTTGAAGATGAAGATTCCGGGCTCTCGCTGGCGGATCACCCACTCTACCGCTGCCTCAGGGGAAACCGTGTTGTTGTTTTGGGTACCTGCGCCTTGAGCACCGACCTCAACCATGCCTCGCGTCATCGTCCAAGTAAAGACCCTCATAGGAGCCTTAATCTCAGGATCTTTTGCAAGATGACGAGCTACGGCGGCGATAGTTTGCTCAGCCCGCTCTTCCTCGAAGGTGACCAAATAGATCAGAGGATATTGGGCTTGTACCAGTACATTCAAATCCTCTCGCATGACCAAATCCCTTCTCAGGCGTGTGGGGCAGTGAACCTGCTGTCTAGCTAACTACAGCCAGCACAGCCAAATCTGTACCTAGCAAACAACCAACTCTCCTTCCCCACGGGCACCAGGAGTAGCGACGACCTCGGGCACGATGGCATCATCTAAAGTGCTGCCCTGGGATGAACCGACAACCTCAGCTATCTCAACCAATTCGTTCTCACGCAGCACCACAGACGATGCGCAGCTTGGACAGCTATGGATGCGATGGGTCTGACCAAAGGAAGACTCTAGACTCTCAGCTACCACATCACTGTGGGCCAGGTAAAAATCGATGGCACGCTTAGCTATGGAAGACATGGCCTCGCCCTCAACAGCAGAACGAATCTTTAACTGACGGTGCAGGTCGGGAGGTAAATACAGCGTGACCTTAGTAGCTTTCTGCTCTTCCATAGCGCTTTTCTAAATAGGGGTGACCCGGGTATGTAGTCACCTTAAGCGGGGTGCCCTAAGCTGTCAAGCCAGCATGCTGTCATGACAGCATTTCTGTAACATTGCTTTACATGGCGAAATATCCTTTAACCAGAACCTCTGCCGCCAAACTGGCCCTTCCCTAGGCTTGATGCTTGAAGCGCAAGGGTTTGACCATTTCCATCTACCTACCCTAGCGAGATAATCACCCTTTGGGCCGAGACGTAAACTTATACGACAGGCAGAGAATTCTCCTCGGGCAGGCCGATAGACTTTGGAAAGTCGTTCAGACCGTCGCGATTGGCAGGCTAAAAGTTCCCGCACCTGTCGCTGAGGTTATGGCTTAAGCAATTCCCCGCGATGGGCTATCTCGCCGGCGGCAGGGAATGCTGTGATTGCTGTATTATGCGCACGCTGAGTTATGAAGTCTACTGCCCCCAAAGGTATGCCCTCGGCCCTCGAATCCAAAGTGGTAAACCCGTCATCCCTTCAGGACGGTTCCTTTGGGCAGTGGTATGGGGAGGGAGAAGCTTTAGCTAATGCTGGGGCCTACGAGCGCGCCCTACGGTGTTTTCAAGAGGCGGCAATTCTTGCCCCTGACCAGGTGGCAGCGCTGGTTTACCAAGCAGTGTGCTTGATTCATCTAGAGCAACCTCGACAGGCGCTGGACGTAGCTGAGCAGATTTTGGCGATCGCCCCCGATCATCCCCAGGGGTGGCTCTATCAGGGGGTAGCTCAGCAGCGCCTGGGCGACTATAAAAAGGCCTACGCCAGCTATGCCCAGGTTAAGCCATCCTGAGTAATCCACGGGTGACATCCATCCCTAAGAGAGTACACTTGAACGCACGAAGATCATTCTCTGAGCGTTGGCTATGGTTGGGGTTGCATCACCCACGGCGGCGTTTCCTTCGTTGGAGACAGCCCTAAAACATCACTTTGGCTACGACCAGTTTCGCCCTGGGCAGCGCCCAGTCATCGAGGCGGTGCTGAAAAACCAGGATGCCCTGGTAATTATGCCTACTGGGGGCGGCAAGTCGCTGTGCTACCAGCTTCCCGCCCTGCTCAAGCTGGGAGTCATGGTGGTAATATCGCCGCTGATTGCCCTGATGCAAGACCAGGTGGATAGCCTGACCGACAATGGCGTAGCCGCCACCTGCCTGAACAGCTCCCTCGACTTTGCCACCATTCGTCAGCGGGAAGCCGACCTGCTGGCAGGAAAAATTAAGTTGCTCTATGTGTCGCCCGAGCGATTGATGAGTCCGGGCTTTTTTGGGCTGCTAGGCCAGCTAATTCAAACGGTGGGAGTGAGCGGCTTTGCCATTGACGAAGCCCACTGCGTCTCGGAGTGGGGCCACGACTTTCGCCCCGAATACCGGCAGATGTCGGTGCTGCGAGATAAGTTTCCGCAGATTGGGGTAATGGGCCTGACCGCCACCGCCACCGAGCGCGTGCGGGTGGATATTGCCCAACAGCTGCGGCTGCGCGACCCCTTAATACAGGTATCCAGCTTTAACCGACCCAACCTGTTCTATGAGGTGCGCCCCAAGAGTCGTGATGGCTACCAGGAGCTGAGGCAGCAGGTCAAGCAGCACCAGGGGTCTGGGATTATTTACTGCCTCAGCCGCAAGCGGGTCAATGAACTGGCCCAGCGCCTAACGGAGGATGGTGAGTCGGTGCTGCCCTACCATGCGGGGCTAGCGGACGATGTTCGACGGGAAAACCAAACGCGGTTTATTCGCGACGATGTGCGGCTAATGGTGGCCACGGTGGCCTTTGGTATGGGCATCAACAAGCCGGATGTGCGGTTTGTGATTCACTACGACATTCCCCGCAACATTGAGGGCTATTACCAGGAGAGCGGGCGGGCCGGGCGCGACGGCGAACCAGCCCACTGTACCCTATACCTGGCCTACGGCGATGTGGCGACGGCAGAATATTTGATTGGCCAAAAGCCCGATGAAGTCGAGCAGCGCATTGCCCGCCAGCAGCTGCGCCAAATGGTGGACTACGCCGAAACGACGGTCTGCCGCCGCCGGGTGCAGCTCAGCTACTTTGGCGAAACCCTAGGCGAACATCTAGAGGGCCTGTGCCACCAGTGCGACAACTGCACCAACCCGCCGCCGGTGGAGGACTGGACTGTTGAAGCACAAAAGTTTCTCTCCTGTGTGGCCCGCTGCCAGGAGCGCTTTGGTATGGCCCACATCATCGACGTGCTGCGAGGTTCAAAAAAGCAGAAGATTCTGGATCTGCGCCACGACCAGCTCTCGACCCACGGCATTGGCAAGGATCGATCGGTAGATGAGTGGCGGCTGCTGGGGCGATCGCTCCTCCATCAGCGCCTAGTCGATGAAACCACCGATGGCTACCCGGTGCTCAAACTCAACGCCGCCAGTTGGCAGGTGCTGCGCAAGCAAATCTCCGTAGAGGTAGCCGTACCGAAAGACTTTACCCCTGGCCCTGCCGAAGCGTCCACGATTGAGGACACCCCTGAGGTGGCTCAACTCTTAACCGTGCTCAAAGCCCTGCGCAAAAAGCTAGCGGATCAGCAGAGTGTTCCCCCCTACGTCGTCTTTCCAGAGTCGGCCCTGCGGCAAATGGCCCAGACTCGGCCTCAGACCATGGAGGCCTTTGGCCAAGTGTCGGGGGTGGGCAGCCGCAAACTGGCCCAGTATGGCGAGGTTTTTACCGATGCCATTCGTCAGTTTTGCGCCGACTACGGGCTAGAGTCTGACCCAGGAGCCGCACGGGGCCGCTCACGTCCAATTAGAGAACGCCGTCAAACCGTGGGCGACACCCACCGCCAGACGCTGGAGCTTCACCGCCAGGGGCTGTCTATTGAGGAGATTGCCGCCCAGCGCGGTCTTAAAGCCACTACCGTCGCTAGCCATTTGGAACAGCTGATTCGGCAGGGTGAACCGGTGGATGTCAATCAAATGGTCAGCGCCGATAGACAACGGGCCATTATTGATGTGCTGACAGAAATGGAGAATGGCTCGCTGACGGAAATGCGCGATCGCCTCGGCCCCACCTTTAGCTACGAAGATATTCGCCTGGTGCGCGCCGCCTGGCAAATGGAACAGCAGCCCTAGTAATTGCTAAGGGGATGTAGCTGACAGCTCTAAGGTACTCAGAAGCTCTACTAGGCGGCTCGGATCGGTCAGATACAGGTAACCGATCAGGGCTTCAAAGGCAGTGGACTGCTGGTAAATCTGGCTGTCAACCCGTCGAGGCCCACGGGACGAGGCGTTGCGACCCCGACGCAGTAGGTCTTGTTCGGCGGCGGTCAGCAGCGGCAGAAGCTGCTGTACCTGGTGAGCCTGCTGCTCAGCCCGCACCTGGTTGACCACCTGCTGATGAAACGCCTGAATTCGCTTGGGCGGCAGCAAAAGACTGCCCCGCACAAAGAGTTCATAGACCGCATCGCCGATGTAGGCCAGGGCTACGGGGGATAGGGCGTTGACCTGCTCTGGGGTGAGGGCCATAGCAGAGCTATGGGCACTGAACTGGAGCAGCCCTTGCAGGCTGGCAGACATCTCGGAGGGCAGTTCAGCCACCTCCAGCTAGGCCAATGGCGGGTTGAGTTTATTCACTGGGCGGGTTTTCGAGATTGGCGATCGCATCTTCTACCGAGGGCTGTAGCGACAGAAACTTTTCTAGACGCACCAGCTTAACGGTTTGGGTCACGCGGGGGTTAGTCACCACCTGCACGGTGCCGCCTTCGGTGGTTGCTTTTTTGACGAGCTGCACCAGGGCACCAAGACCCGAGCTATCGACAAAATCGATAGTGGCCAAATCCAGAATGATATTGTTTGGCCCTGCTTCGACGTACTTGGTCATCACCTTGCGAAAAGCAGGTTCTGAAAAGGCATCTAGCAGGCCCGTGAGGCGAAAAAGTTGATAGGTTCCCCTGACATCGCGGGTGCCTCGTAAGCTTACGGTCAGGGTTAGAGATTCAGCGATGGGAAACCTCCTCGTGCTCCAATTCGACGTTAAATATAGGTCAGGATACTGTTGACCGCAAGGGGTGAAACCGTACCCCAACCGGTTGACCGCAGAGCCTATAACCCAAGCAGGATCTGAACAGCGTCAGGGTTGTTGCCCTACCGTAGACAGATAGCATATAGCGGTTTGGCTAAATTTTGCCAACCTGATGCAGAAACCCGCCAATTGGCGCTTCAGCAGCTATCTCCCTAGACTGACAACTGCTGCTGGCGGTGGGTTCGCATGGTGTCTACAAACTTGGCGAACAAGTAGTCGGCATCGTGGGGGCCAGGACTGGCCTCGGGGTGGTATTGCACCGAGAACAGGGGCAGGGTCTTATGGGCTAGCCCGGCTACGGTCTGGTCATTGAGATTTAGATGGGTCACGGTAACTGTTTCTTCAGGAATCGAGGCGGCATCGAGGGCAAAGCCGTGGTTTTGGCTGGTGATTTCTACCTGACGATTCAGGCCGCAGGGCTGATTTAGTCCCCGATGACCAAACCGCAGCTTAAAGGTCGAGGCCCCTAGGGACAGCCCGAGAATCTGGTGGCCCATGCAGATGCCAAAGGTGGGCAGCGAATGATTCAGCAGTGCCTGCACCAGATCTGGAGCTTTAGTCACTGCCGCCGGGTCACCGGGGCCGTTAGACAGGAAAATTCCGTCGGGCTGGTAGCCCATGATTTGCTCTGGGGTGGTGCTGGCGGGCACCACAATCACCCGACAGCCGTAGCTGGCCAGACGGCGTAGAATGTTGCGCTTCACCCCAAAGTCAACGGCAACTACAGTCAACGGGGCACCATCGTCTGGCCCTGGCGCGGTAGGGCCAAAGGCCCAGGCATCTTCAGTAACCTCGCTCCATTCGTAGACTTGCTCCGTAGTCACCTGATCGACCAAGTTTAGCCCAGCCATAGAGGGCGCGTCTTGCAGCTGGCGCAGCAGTTCTTCGGGGTCGAGCACGATTGTAGAAATGGCCCCATTCATCGCTCCCGCCGTGCGCAGCTTGCGAGTGAGGGCACGGGTGTCGATACCGAAGATGCCGGGAATTTTGTGGGTCTTGAGGTAGTTGGGCAGCGACTGGGTAGAGCGCCAGTTGCTGGGAATTTCGCAGATGTTGCGGGCGATCGCACCCTTGATGTGGGGCCGACTCGACTCCTCATCGTCGGGGTTGACCCCAGTGTTGCCCAATTCGGGGTAGGTAAAGGTGACAATCTGGCCACAGTAGCTGGGGTCGGTCATGACTTCTTGATATCCCGTCATGCCGGTATTGAAGACCACCTCACCCATCACGGTGCCCGGTGCCCCAAACGACCAGCCTCGAAATACTGAGCCATCGGCCAACACAAGCACTGCGGCAGGGGCATCAGGAAAAACCATGGCGATGTTCTCAGCGCTAAGAATCGCTATTATCCTAAGGCCTAAGCCGAACTTTCAGCTATTACACCTAAATTAAATCTCCTGAGATTCAGAATCTAGGGCATGCCAGGGTTTAGGACTCGAAGCACGGCGTTCAAGACAATGCCCACCCCCAGCAATCGCTGCATCAGTCTAGTGAACTGCCACTACCATGGGCCTAGGCCATGACCACAACAGTGGTTGAATAGGGAATTCTGAGCCTCGGTAGCGCGTTTGGGACAGATAACACTATGGGCAGACCCGTGGCGAGCAGATGGTTGATCCTCGGCGCAGTGACCTGGAGTTTAGCGGGTTGCGGGCTACCCCTTGGGGCAGGGCCATCGGTAGCCCCAGCATCTCCGGTAGAGGAGACGGGTCAGCCAGTTCTGTCAGCCATGCCCAGCCAGACCGCAGCGCCTGCCACCCCAGCCCCGGTTGTCGATACGTTTCGCGAAGCGGTGAACCGGGCCACGAGCGCCGTTGCCATTGGCCAGTCGGCCCAGTCGAGCGGAGACTGGCAACTGGCAGCCAGCCGCTGGCAGCAGGCCATTGCCCTGATGGAGCAGGTGCCGAGTAGCAGCCCCCACCATGCCCAAGCCAAATCTAAGACTCAAGAATACAAGCAGCACTTAGCCGCCGCCCAGCGCCGCGCCACCGGCAGCATCGTGCCAGCCCCAGCGCCGATCGCAGCCGACCCGGCCCTTCCCGCTGGCCTGGCCGCCCAAATTCCTATTCAGCGGCGACAGGGGGGCACCCCAGTCGTCGCCGTTACCCTCAAGGCGGCCACCGGCTCCCAAACGTTTCCCATGCTGTTTGACACGGGCGCGACGGGCACGCTGATTACGGCGGAAATGGCCCAGGCGGTGGGGGTAACTATCGTTGGCGAGACCCAGGCCAGAATTGCCGACGGTAGCGTAGTCACCCTTCCCATCGGCATTGTGAATGCGGTGGAACTGGGTGGCCTACGACGTGAGCAGGTCAAGGTGGCGATCGGCGGCAATTACGGCCTACTGGGCCAAGACATCTATGGCGAGTACGGCATTGCCATTGGCTCTCATATGATTCACCTGCATGAGTGAGAGGGTTTGAAGGTTGAAACGTTAAGACCGAACCCCGATCCTCAAAATCATGACTTGCCCAGGGCGCAGATATTCGTGCGATCATGCAGCAGGTTCCCCCCTTCCTTCGAGTGTTATGACCGTGTCTGTGCTACCTAACGCTGCTGCTGCCCTGAGCGAATTGACCTCCATTGATTTGGCCGCGAGGGTGCAGCTAGCGGCAGTCAAGACCCCGCTGATTGAAACCCCTATTCCCACTGCCTATGTGGCCGCAGAGGATGCCGCTAGCACCCCGCCCCTGCTGCTGATCCACGGTTTTGACAGCTCGCTATTTGAGTTTCGCCGCCTGCTGCCCCTGCTGGAGCCTAGCGCCTGGGCCATGGATTTGCTGGGGTTTGGGTTTAGCGATCGCGCCCTCATCCCCAACCTCTCTCCCGGAGCCATCAAGCTGCACCTGCACAGCTTTTGGCAGCAGCAGATTGGCCGTCCTGTAGTGCTGGTCGGAGCTTCCATGGGCGGGGCCGCTGCCATCGACTTTGCCTTGACCTACCCCGAGACCTTAGCTGGTCTGGTACTGATCGATGCCGCTGGCTTTGCCGCTGGCCCCGCCATGGGCAACCTGATGGTGCCACCCTTAGATAGCTGGGCCACAGCCTTTTTGCGCAGTCCTAGGGTACGACGCAGCATTAGCCGTCAGGCCTACTTCGACAAAACCTTCGTCACCGCCGATGCAGAACTGTGCGCTGCCCTGCACCTCCAGTGCCCCGGCTGGCAGGAGGCCCTAATTGCCTTTACCAAGAGCGGCGGCTACAACTTCTTGGCCGCCAAAATTCCTGAAATCGCCTGCCCTACCCTGGTGATTTGGGGCGAGCAGGACAAAATTCTGGGGACGAAGGACGCGCGGCGGTTTGAGCGGGCAATTCCTAACAGTAAGCTGGTTTGGATTTCCAACTGCGGTCACGTGCCCCACCTAGAAAAGCCCCAGGAGACGGCGGCGGCGATCGCCCCCTTCATCGCCCAACTGCCCCCGACCGCCTGAGCGTCTCTTGGGATAGTGTCAACGGGGCAGCAAATTTATCGCCAATGTTTCAAGATATGTAATGAAGAGTCGCGCAGCTTTGGGGCGCGATCGAGGCAACCCTAACCATTTGGAGCCATCCGCAAACGGGTATGACGCAATTCTCCCAGACCAGCACCGTCGATGCCGATACTGCCCTGCCAGGAACTAATGGCACCGCCCCTGCTGCCACCCCACTGAGCCCTTTTGTCGCCCGCCACCTGGGGCCAACCGAAGGCGACACCAAGGCCATGCTGACGGCCCTGGGCTATGCCTCTCTGGATGAACTGACTGACGCCACAGTACCCGCGAAGATTCGGCTCCAACAGCCTCTCAATCTGCCCCAGGGGCTAGACGAGGCCGCTGCGATCGCCCAGCTCAAAACCCTGGCCCATCAAAATGAGGTGTGGCGATCGTACCTGGGCCTAGGCTACGCCAACACCCTCATCCCGGCGGTGGTACAGCGCAACGTGCTCGAAAATCCTGGCTGGTACACTCAATACACCCCCTACCAGCCCGAAATTTCCCAAGGTCGCCTAGAGGCGCTGCTCAACTTCCAAACCCTGGTGACTGATTTAACAGGGATGGAAATTGCCAACGCCTCCCTGCTCGACGAGGGCACCGCCGCAGCTGAGGCCATGACCCTGGCCTTCAACGCCCGCAAGCAAAAAGACGCTAAAACCTTCTGGGTTTCCGCCGCCTGCCATCCGCAGACTATTGATGTGGTCAAAACCCGTGCCTTACCCCTGGGCATTGAGATCGTCGTGAGCGACCACCAAACCTTTAGCTTCGACACTCCGGTGTTTGGGGTGCTGCTGCAATACCCCGCCACCGATGGAGCGATCTACAACTACGAAGACTTTGTCACCCAGGCCCACGCCCACCACGCCCTGGTCACCGTCGCCGCCGATCTGCTCAGCCTCACCCTGCTGCGGCCCCCCGGCGAGTTCGGGGCCGACGTAGTGGTGGGCAACACCCAGCGCTTTGGTGTGCCCCTAGGCTTTGGCGGCCCCCACGCCGCCTTCTTTGCCACCCGCAACAGCTTTGCCCGCAAGCTGCCCGGTCGCCTGGTGGGTGTTTCTAAAGACACCTATGGCAACCCCGCCCTGCGCCTCACCCTGCAAACCCGCGAACAGCACATTCGCCGCGACGCCGCCACCAGCAACATCTGCACCGCCCAGGTGCTGCTGGCAATCATGGCCAGCATGTACGCGGTGTACCACGGGCCGGAGGGGTTAAGGGCGATCGCAGCCCGCATCCACCACCAAACCCAAACCCTCGCTGCCGCCCTCACCGAGGCTGGCTTTGAACTGGGCAAAGAAACTATGTTCGACACGCTGCGGGTCACGGTGGGCGATCGCCAAGCCACCATCCTCGCCCACGCCACTGCTCACCACATCAACCTGCGGGTACTCGATGCCGACACCCTAATCGTCGCCCTCGACGAAACCGTCACCGACGCTGATCTTCAAGACCTGATCAGCGTCTTTACCGGCGAGCCCAATTCAAAATTCAAAATTCAAAATTCAAAACTCCCCTACCCCCCTACTCCCCCACTCCCCTACCCCCTATCCCGCACCACCCCCTACCTCACCCACCCCACCTTCAACCGCTACCACTCCGAAACGGAGATGCTGCGGTACCTCTATCGCCTGCAAAACAAAGATCTCTCCCTGGCGACGGCGATGATTCCCCTGGGCTCCTGCACCATGAAGCTCAACGCCACCGCCGAGATGGTGCCCATCACCTGGCCCGAGTTTGGCCAGATTCACCCCTTTGCCCCCGCCGAACAGACCGCAGGCTACCGACAGCTATTTGCCGATTTAGAAACCTGGCTGGCCGAAATTACGGGGTTTGACGGCGTTTCGCTCCAGCCCAACGCGGGTGCCCAGGGCGAATACGCGGGCCTGCTGGTGATTCGTGAATATCACCAGCAGCGGGGCGACTACCACCGCAACGTCTGCCTGATTCCCCAGTCGGCCCACGGCACCAACCCCGCCAGCGCTGTCATGGCCGGTATGAAAGTTGTCCCCGTCGCCTGCGATGAGGATGGCAACATCGACGTGGCCGACCTCCAGGCCAAGGCCGAAAAGCACAGCGAGAATCTGTCGGCGCTGATGGTCACCTACCCTTCCACCCACGGGGTGTTTGAGGCGGGCATTGCCGAAATCTGCGCTATCATCCACACCCACGGTGGCCAGGTCTATATGGATGGGGCCAACATGAATGCCCAGGTGGGCCTCTGCCGCCCCGCCGACTTTGGGGCCGATGTCTGCCACCTCAACCTGCACAAAACCTTCTGCATTCCCCACGGCGGCGGCGGGCCAGGGGTCGGCCCGATTGGGGTAAAGGCTCACCTAGTGCCCTACCTGCCGGGTCATAGCTTGGTGAATGGAGTTGGCGGCAACCAGGGCATTGGTGCGGTGACCTCAGCCCCCTGGGGCAGCGCCAGCATTCTGCCGATCTCATGGATGTACATTGCCATGATGGGCGGTGCGGGGCTGACGCGAGCCACAGAAATCGCTATTCTCAACGCCAACTACATCGCCCAGCGATTGGCGGGGCACTACGACATTCTCTACACCGGCCAGAACGGGCGAGTGGCCCACGAGTGCATTCTCGATGTGCGCCCCTTCAAAAAGTCGGCGGATATTGGCGTAGAAGATGTGGCCAAACGGCTGATCGACTATGGCTTTCACCCACCCACCATGTCGTGGCCGGTGGCGGGCACGCTGATGGTGGAGCCCACTGAGAGTGAATCTAAGGCAGAGCTCGATCGCTTCTGCGACGCAATGATCGCCATCCGTGAGGAGATTCGTGCGATTGAGATTGGGGAGAGCGATCGCGACAACAACCTGCTCAAAAACGCGCCCCATACAGCAGCAGATCTCGTGTCTAACTGGAATCGTCCCTACAGCCGAGAGCAGGCGGTGTTTCCGACGCCGTTCACCCGCAGCGCCAAGTTTTGGCCAGCGGTGAACCGGATTGACCAGGCTTATGGCGATCGCAACCTAGTCTGCTCCTGCATCGGCATGGATGCCTACGACGAAGCTTAGGGGCAGCCCGAGGATTTTCTGGCATCGGAAATTCTTCAAATTCGTTGCAAGCCGAGGCTTTGCCTTTAAGCTAAAGCTGTTGAGTTTCTGCAAATTCACCGCAGATGGCGAATTTTCCACAGCCTAAGATCATTTTTTTGGATGCGGTCGGCACCCTGTTTGGCGTAGCGGGCAGCGTTGGCGAAGCCTACGCCGATATGGCCCAGCACCACGGCATTGAGGTCGATGCTGCAATCTTGAATCAGGCGTTTTTCCGCGCCTTTAGAGCTGCCCCAGAAATGGCTTTCCCCGGTAGCGACCCAGCCACAGTGCCCGAGCAAGAGTATCGCTGGTGGCGGGTAATTGCCCAGCAGACCTTTAGCAGTGCCGGAGTGCTCGATCGCTTCGTAGATTTTGATAGCTTTTTTGCCGACCTCTACGCCCACTTTGCCACCGCCGCCCCCTGGGAACTCTACCCCGACGTGCCCCCGGCCCTCGATCGCTGGCGGCGGCGCGGCATCACCCTGGGTGTGATCTCAAACTTCGACACCCGGCTATATCAGGTGCTCGAAGAACTCAACCTAGCCACCTATTTTAGCTCAGTCACGCTTTCATCCGAAGCGGGGGCAGCCAAGCCCGACCCGCTAATTTTTGCCACTGCCCTGCAAAAGCACCGCTGCGACGCCAGCCAAGCCTGGCACATCGGCGACAGCAAAACAGACGATTTCGAAGGAGCCAAAGCCGCCGGACTGCACGGCATCTTAGTCAAGCGACCCGTGCGCCAGTAAATCGCCTAACCCCACCCACTCACCCACCAGCAACCTAACCCCTAGTGCCCCTAAAGGCCAACTCCGCCGGGCCAGTCATATAGACGCGATTGTCGGCGGCTGACCACTCAATGTAGAGGGGGCCACCGGGTAGTTCGACCGTGGCAGCGCGATCGCATACCCCATTCAGCACCCCCGCCACCAGAGATGCACAGGCCCCAGTACCGCAGGCCAGGGTAATGCCAGCCCCTCGCTCCCACACCCGCATTTTGAGATAGTCGGGCCGCACCACCTGAATGAACTCAGTATTGATTCGCTGGGGAAACACGGTGTGGTGCTCGAACTGAGGGCCAAGGCTTTCTAGGGCGATCGCCGCCACATCCTCCACAAACGTAATGCAGTGGGGGTTGCCCATGCTCACACAGGTCACCGCCCAAGTTTGGTTAGCCACAGTCAACGGCACATCTACGACCTTGTCCTCAGCCGCTGCCAGGGTAGTAGGAATTTCCCGCGCCAGCAGGTAGGGCGGCCCCATATCGACCGTCACCTGGCCATCGGGTTGCAGGGTGGGCGAAATCAGCCCCGCCAGCGTGTGAATTCGGTAGGTGTGGGGAGCCTGGGGTACCTTGCCATCAGCGGTTTCCAGAGTCTCTAAAAACTTGGCCATACAGCGAATGCCGTTGCCGCACATCTCCGGCTCAGAGCCGTCGGAGTTATAGATGCGCATGGTGTAGTCGGTGCCCCCCTGCCCCGGCAGCGCAAAGATCACCCCATCAGCGCCAATGCCAAAATGGCGATCGCACCACTGCACCGCCATCTCAGGACTAATTACTGGCTCCACCTGGTGACGGTTATCCACCAAAATAAAGTCATTGCCTAAGCCGTGGTACTTGCTAAATTCCATATTCGCCGCTGCTGAATGAGTGAGCCTTAATTATCGGCCAAAGTAGGGGTTAAGGAGTGAGGGGTAGGGAGTAGGGAGTTGTGGGTTTATCAATCTGGCCACCTACTCACCCACTCACCCACGCTCTCCCGCTCCCCTCACCTTCCTTAACAAATTCCCTCCCCTTGTAACCTAACCCTGCCAAACGGGGTACCGTAAGACCAGCATAAGTTCAGTGGCCTAGCACCATGTCTCAAGAGTTTGCCACCGGGTTGCCCAGCGTTCGCCAGGTTCAAAACCTAATTCGCGACAACGCCCCTATTGAGGTCAAGCTCCTCACTGGCGACGTTATTACGGGTCACGTCGTATGGCAAGACCCCCAATGCATCTGCGTACAGACCGAAGACCAGAGCAAGCACCAGATTTGGAAGCAGGCGATTGGCTTCCTGAAATATTCTTAATTCGTCACTGTGCCCCCAAGCAGTCTTCACACGTTCCTGTAGTCTGCTGAATTGATTGGGGAAAACTAACCCCAGGTGGATGCCTACCCCTATTGATATTTCGGTCCCCTAATTTCCAGTAAAAGCCGTTAATCCGCCAGTTTCATGGAGCTTTTGGCCAAATGACTATCGAAAAAATTGTTGAACAAGCCCTACAAGACGGCTACCTCACCCCCGCCATGGAGGCCGAAGTAGGTCGCATTTGCGACACCGCTGCCGAGCTTTCGATTGAAGAATATATGGCTCTCGATCGCCTGATGGGAGCTCTGCTCACCGGCGAAGTAGTGGCTGTGCCTCGCAAGCAGTTCATCAATGTGATGGAAGAACTGGTGCTGACCGAGGCAATTTCGCGGGTGGCTGAGATTGAGTCTACCTCCGACAAAACCCTTGATTTGGGCGACATCGCGGCTTACGCCCTCAACCGGCTACCGCCCCTCTACGCCACCACCGAAGAAGGCGCTAACTTTCAACGCGAAAGTGCTCGCGGTGAGCTGTCTGCCCTGATTGCCGACCAGGTTCAGCAGGCCATCTCCCGCAACCTCGACAAGCCCGACTTCTACCCCGAGCGCCAGATCATCCAGAAGAAAACTGGCGACAACGTGCTCAGCCAAGTCAGCTCGCTGCTGCAAGACCACGCCCACAAGTTTGAGCCGGCACCCAAGGCGTAGTCAGGCTTCTAGGGCTACGCCCCCAGCTTACTCCCCAGTTTTTTACTAGGGCCAGATCTAGCCAGCTCGGCGCGATCGCGGCCCTAGTTTATTTTTAAAGGCTAGAACGGGTACACCCGCGGAGCAATTAGCACCGTGAGTAGCCAAAAGGCCAGGTTAAAGGGAATGCCAACCCGCAGGAAATCGGTGAACTTATAGCCACCGGGGCCGTAGACCATCAGGTTGGTCTGATAGCCAATCGGGGTGCTAAAGCTAGCCGAAGCGGCAATCATCAGCGCCACCACAAAGGGAATGAAGCTCACCCCCAAACTCTGCGACAGGGAAAGCGCAATGGGAAACACCACCGCCGCCGCTGCGTTATTGGTAATCACCTCGGTGAGGACGGTGGTCACGCCGTAGACAATGGCCAGGGCCACCCAGGGGTTGTCGCCAGCCATGCCCAGCACCCCACCCGCCAGCACGGCGGCGGCCCCGGTAACCTCCAGCGCCTTGCCAAGGCCCAGAGCGGCGGCCACCACCAGCAGCACCGACCAGTCAATGGTGCGAAAGCCCTGCTGAAACGAGCAGCAGCCGGTGACCACAATCAGCAGCGCCGCCAGGGTGGCGGCATTGAGCATGTCCATCCAGCCGGAGGTGGCCAGGGCCACCATTAGCACCAAAATGGCTAGGGCCATAGGGGCGCGATCGTGGCGCAGCGGGTCGGAATTGGGCACCTCGCTGACCAGGTAGAAATCACGGGAGGCTCGACGCTCCTCTAAAAACGAGGGGTTGGCCTCTAGCAACAATGTATCTCCGGTTTGCAGCCGAATATCGCCAATTTTGCCCGACAAACGCTCGCCGTTGCGGCCCACTGCCAGCACCACCGCCCTATAGCGGCTACGAAACTTGCCCTGGCGAATGGTAATGCCCACCAGCGGGCAGGTGTTCGATACCACGGCTTCCACCAGGGTGCGCTCGGTGCGGGGAGTATCGAGCTTGAACACCTGGTCGGTGGCGGGCTGCAATCCTCGAATTTGGTTGAGGTCAACAATTGAGTCAACCATACCCACAAACACGAGCTGGTCTTGTTCTTGCAGCACCTCTTGGGGGCCAATGGCGGTCAGCAGCCGCCCCCCTCGCTGAATTTCGGTCAGGTACAGCCCCGGCAGATGGCGCAGCCCGGCCTGTTCAACGGTTTTACCCGCCAGGGGGCTGTGGGTTTCAACCACCATTTCTACGGTGTACTCTCGCGGGTCGTCGGTGTCGGTAATGGCGGGCTTACGCTGGGGCAGCAGCCAGCGCTGGGCCAAAACTAGCATTAGGGTACCGGCGATCGCACAGGGCACCCCGACCGGCACTAGATCAAACAGCTTGAGGCCGGGGTAGTCGGTTTCAGACACCAGCAGCCCGTTGACCACCAGGTTAGTGCTGGTACCAATCAGCGTACACATGCCCCCCATGATCGCCGCATAGCTGAGCGGAATCATTAGCTTAGAGGGGCTAATGCGCAGTTTTCGGCACCAGTCGCTGACTACCGGGATAAACATCGCCACAATCGGCGTGTTGTTGAGAAAAGCGCTCATGCCCAGCACCGGCAGGATGAGCCGCAGGAGCGCTGTGGTTTGCCCCTTCGGCAGCCCCAGCACAGCGCGCGAAATCATATCTAACCCCCCGGTTTGCTGTAGGCCAGCAACAACGACGTACAGCACGCCCACGGTCATCATGCCGGGGTTGCTAAACCCGGCCAGGGCGGTAGCCGTATCGAGCACCCCAGTCAACAACAGGATGGCCAGGGCTGCGAGAAAAATGGCATCAGCTGGCAGGGTGGTAAGGGCATTGAGCAAAAAAGCCCCCAGCGTCACACCAATCGTCAACCACCCCCCCCAGGTCAGCTGCTCCGGCAGCGTCACCAGCCCTAGGCCCAGGGCACCCCCCACAGCGATGGCCAAGCCGATGACTATAGCAGCGACCAAGGCACCCTTGTGAACCGTATTTTCCACCGAAAATGTATCGTACCGTTGCCTATCCTGGAGCGGATCGTATTCCATAAAAAGTCAACCGGGGATACTAACCCAAACAGGAGAAATTGAAGCTATAGCGTCAGCTCAATCGCTGAAACGGCTAGCCGCCTTACCAACGCATCGAGTCGATGACCGCTGCAAAGAGGTTTCGAGCAACCGTCTAAGACAAGGACAATTGCCGTGAAATTCATTTTGAGTTGAAGCAGGTTCTCACTCTATTCATCTTAACAGCGAGAGCACTGCGAATTAACCTAGCTTGGCGTTAGCCCCAGTCAGCGACAGCAACAACAAACCCTTGCCTCTACGCGATTGGGGCGGCATCTCTGGGTTCGGTGCCGCCAACTTCTGTGGCAAACGCAGGGCGCTGATGACTCCAGGGGCTAACCTGCTCAAGCTGCGCGGCCAGGGCCAACAAGGTAGCTTCATCGGCGGGGCGACCCACCAGCTGCACGCCAATGGGCACACCGCTGGGGGCAAACCCTCGGGGAATCGCTAGGGCGGGCTGGCCGCTAGCGTTGAAGGGGGGACAGGGGGCCACCCAGTTGATCACGTTGTCGAGCACCTTGGGCGATCGCAGCCCCTTCCACTCGCCCACTTTAATGGTGGGGTGCATGTACACAGGCAAGATCAGCACGTCGTAGGGGTAACAAAACTGGACGATCTGACGAGCCATGATCTGTAGCTTGGCCACCGCTTGCAGATAGGCCCCGCTGTTGATGCGCCAGGCTCGCCAGTAGAGCCAGCGGTTCATCTTTTCCATCACGACCCAGGGCACGCCCACCTCCGTCAGTACGCACTCCCACACCACCACAAAAGGCTCAATCAAGGCTTCTAGGTCAGGGAACGTGACTTCTTCGGCGCTATGACCCAGGTCTTCGACCTGCTGCACCGTTTCATAGATAGCCTGGCGACAGACAGGGTCAACTTCACCAATGGGATCCAGACGGGTAGCATAGCCAATTCGCAACGGCCTAGGCGGCGTCGCCAGCCCAGCCAGGAACGATGGCTCTGGATCGGGCAGCCAGTAGGGGTCACCCACCTCATACCCACTCAGCACATCCAACAGAGCAGCGGTGTCGGCTACGGTGCGCCCCAGAGGGCCATTCACCGCTAGCCCGTTGAGCCGCTCCCCCGCTGGGGAAAAGCTGATCCGCCCTCGGGAGGACTTCATCCCCACCAGCCCGCAGCAAAAGGCCGGGCCGCGCAGCGAACCGCCCCCGTCAGACCCCTGGGAAACGGCGCACAGCCCCGCCGCCAGAGCCGCCGCCCCGCCGCCGCTGGAGCCCCCTGGGGTGTAGTCCAAATTCCACGGGTTGCGGGCGGGGGGAAAGCCCGGCGGCTCGGTATAGGGCAGCGACCCGAGCTGCGAGGTGGCGGTTTTGCCCAGGATAATCATCCCCGCCTGGCGCAGCTTGCTAACGATGTAGTCGTCTTGGGGGGCAATGCGATCGCAGGCCACCCTCAGCCCATAGGCACAGGGCACCCCCTCCACCGGGTTGAGGTCTTTGACCGATACGGTGACCCCAAACAGCGGCGGCAAATCGTCGGGATTGCTCGCCAGATGCTCGGTTTTTGCCTTGGCGTCAGCCAGAGCCTGCTCCGCCATCACCGTCACATAGGCCCCCAGGGCCGGGTTGAGCCGCGCAATGCGCTCTAGATAGATCTCGGTGAGATCTAGAGGGGAGATTTCTTTGTTGCGAATCAGCCGAGCTTGTTCGAGGGCGGGCAAGAAGGCAAGATCGACTGAATTCATGGCTACAGGGTTAAGGACTGGGGATTGTTTTCAATCACGTTGGCCAGATCCTTAAGGAAAGCGGCGGCATCGGCCCCATAGATGACGCGGTGGTCGCAGGTGATATTGACCTGCATCTGGCGCTTGACGCCCATCAGGCCCTCAGGGGTGGCGACCACTGTGGGGCGAGAAGCCCCGATCGCCAAAATCGAACCCTGCCCCGGCGGCAAAATCGCGTCGAAGCGATCGACTCCAAACATGCCCAGGTTCGACAGGGTGAAGGTGCCAGAGGTGTATTCGTCGGGCTGGAGCTGCTTGGAGCGCGATCGCGCCACCAGGTCAGCCCAGGTGCGCGACAGCGAATAGATATCGGCCTGGTCGGCATTCTTCAGTACCGGCGTGATCAGCCCGCCCCCTTCCATCGCCACCGCTACGGCGATATTGATGCCTGAATGGTACTGAATGCCCTGGTCGGTAAAGCCCGCATTGACCAGCGGGTGTTTTTGCAGAGTAACGGCTACGGCCTTGGCCAGCAGCCCGGTCATGGTCACGCCTTTAGATTTGATCTGCTTGTAGAGAGCATCTAAATTGTCGGTGGTAATGGTGTAGCCCACATGGAAGGTGGGCACCGCCAGACTGGCCACCATATTGCGAATGACCGCCTGCTGAAGGGTATTGAAGGGCACGACCTGGCCCAGGGGGGCCGCGCTGGGGGTCGGGGCCAGTGGTGGGGCAGCGGGAGTCGGGGCCGCCACCGGAGGCGCTACCGCCGCCAGGGGCGTAGCCACGGGGCCAGGGGAAGTCGGCGTCTTGCCCGCCGCCAGTTCCACATCCTGGGCCACAATGCGACCGTGGGGGCCACTGCCCTGAAGGGTGCCGAGGTCTATCTTGAGATCTTTGGCCAGCTTGCGAGCGCGGGGCGAAATCACCACTCGACCGCTGCGATTGCTTGCGGGAGCCCCATTTTGAGCAGCAGGGGCCGGAGCTTCAACCACGGCTACCGGGGCAGCGGCTTCGGGAGTGGGGGCGGAGTCACCTCCGGCGACACCGGCTTTGGCGGCGGCCTGCTGTTTGGCAGTCTCGACTTCGGCTTCGGTTTCGGCCAGCAGGGCGATCGCCTCCCCCACCGGAGCCGTGCCCCCCGCTTCCACCACAATGGCGGCCAAAATGCCTTCGTGGAATGACTCCACATCCATGTCGGCCTTGTCGGACTCGACAATCACCACCGTTTCGCCTTTTTCTACCCTGTCGCCGGGGGCTTTGACCCAAGACACAATCTTGCCTTCGGTCATGGTTGAGCTGAGGGCAGGCATAAAGACTTCGCGAATCATGGAGGTGACTTCCGAAACAGGGTTAAAACGACAGAGCAGCAGAGATGCCAAGGATTTATTCTATCCCCAAGGCTGAACCGTTCGAGCGTTTAAACGGTCAAACGGGGGCAGGCTGAGACGCGCCGAAACTAGAGTTCGCCGCGAATCTCTTGAATCACGCCATCCTTGATCAAAATTTCAACCTGGAGCTTGCGCACCAGATTGTCGCCCACTGAGACATTAAAAAAGCTCTCGACCTTGCCCTGCTCCACTTCAGCATCGATCGCAATGGTCTGCACTTCCTGGAGCTGTTGCAGGCTCTGGTTCTTTTGCTGAAGCAGTTTGCTCTTGTCTTGGTTGAGCTGATTTTGAATATTGCCCATCTGCTGCTGAAGGGTGCCGCTGGTGGGCTGCCCTTCGGCCTGCTTTTGCAGCTCGGCCACCATGCGCTGGCCCTGCATTTCGAGCTGTTGCAGACGACCATCGACCTGGTTAATTTGGGTCTGGAGCTGCTTCTGCGCCTCTTCTTTCCACAGGGGGGTCACAATGGCTTTAATATTGACTACCCGCTTGAGCAGCAGCGTTTGATTCTCATCCATAATCTTTGACGCAATAAAGAAATCACCAATACCGACTACGACCAGCGAGCACCGTGGCCGGACTATTCCACCGCATGTGGCTGAGGTTAGTGAAGTCTTTACACCACCCGCAGCTACACAAACATCGCGTCAATCATATCGCGATACCGGGCCGTAACCACGGGACGGCGGACTTTTAGGGTTTGGGTGAGCAAGCCGTTGTCAATGGAGAAGGGTTCGAGAATCAGGCGGAAGGGGCCGATGCGATCGTCGGGACGGTAGCCGGGGCGATCTTTCACCTCGCGGCCCAGCTCATCGCGAAACAGCTTCTGCACCCGCTCGTCGTCGAGGGTAATAGCGGTGCAGTCAGCGGGGGCGGGGGTGGTGTCGCCAGGAATAGCAATAAATAGGGACTGGCTGGCGGCCCAGCCCTGGAGCGCATCTAGGTTAGGAACAAGGAGCGCACCGAGCGATCGCTGATCTTGACCCACCAGCATGATCTGGTCGATGTACTTGCTGCGAATGCAGGCGTCTTCAATGGGCTGGGGCTCAATGTTTTCACCGTTGGTGAGCACGATGGTGTCTTTGGCCCGGCCGGTGAGCACCACGTTGCCGTCGCGGCTAATCCAGCCCAGGTCGCCCGTGTCAAACCAGCCCTCGGGGTCGATCGCCTTTTGGGTGGCCTCGGGGTTGCGGTAGTAGCCCTCCATAATCTGCGGCCCTCGCGCCAGCACCAGCCCCTGGCCCCCCTGGGGCAGCTCCTGGCGGGTTTCCAGATCCACCACCTTAATTTCGGTAAAGGGAATGGGCTGCCCCGCTGCCCCGCGCAAATTTCGCCAGGGACGGCGGGCCGAGAGCACCGGGGCCGTTTCGGTGAGGCCGTAGCCCACGATTAGCTGGACGCAGATGATTTCAAAGAAAATATCGATGTGTCGGGCCAACGAGCCGCCGCCGCTGATTAGCTGCTTGACCTGTCCCCCCGTGGCTTCACTGACTTTGCCGTAGACCAGCTTTTTGCCCAGCTGGTGCAGGGGCCACAGGGCCAGAGCCGCCAGCCCCGACCCCAAGCGTTTTAGGGACGGCAGGTCAGGCTCGTCGATTTTCATATCCTGGTAGCGCCAGAGGTTTTCGACGTAGCGCTGGCTGAGGCCAAAGAAGGTAAAGATTAGCTTTTGCTTGCCGGGGCTTTGTTCGCGAAACTGCTTTTGCGCCCCTTCGTAGATCGACTCCCACAGGCGGGGCACCCCCACCATGTACTGGGGTTTGGTGGCCTTGAGGTCGGCCTTGAGGTGGCGAATGCTGCTGTAGGTCTGGGTACAGCCCCGCGACAGCAAAAAGTATTCGGCGGTGCGCTCAAAGCTGTGCCAGGAGGGCAAAATGCCCACCACGCGATCGCCCGGCTCGGGCTGCACCACCGCCTCCAAAGTATTGATCTGGTGCAGCAGATTGCGGTGGCTGAGCATCACCCCCTTGGGCTGGCCGGTTGTGCCGGAGGTGTAGATCAGCGTGGCCAAATCTTCAGGCTTGATGGGCACTGGGTTGTAGGCATGCTCGGCCCCCAGAGCCATGAGCTGACCAAAATTGAGGATTTTGAGGCGATCGCCCTCGGGCGGTTCTTCATCCGACAGCAAAATCACCAGGGGGATGGGCAGGGTGTCGATGCGATTGCGCAGACGCTTCAGCAGCGCCAGGGTCTCGACCACCAGCACCGTGCTCTCGCTGTGCTCGGCAATGTAGGCAAGCTCTTCGGTTTCGGCGGTGGCGCTGCGCACGGCGTTCATGCCGCCAGCGGTCATAATGCCCTGGTCGGCAATGAACCAGCGGTGGCTGTTGTCGGCAAACAGGGCCACATGGGCGCGATTCTCTACCCCCAGAGCCTGCAAGCCACTGGCGAAGGTGCGAATCGCCTCGGCCAGCTGGCGATAGGTGAGGGTAGCGGCAGGCTTGTAGTGGGGGTCGTTGAGGGCCACCATGTCGCCGTATTTCTCGGCCACAAGGGGCCAAATTTCGTGCAGCGCCTGGAGCCGCTCGTAGGGGTTGTGGGCTTCTAGGCAGGCGCGATCGCGCTGTCGCACCTCTTGCAGAGCAGTTGTGGATACGGGCATAGCGGCCACCAAAAGTTTAGAAAAGCTTGCGGTAATCCTACCGCAGCCTGGTCTAAGGCTAGCCCTAAAGCTTATGGGCCTTAACATTCGCCCTTCCAGAAAATGAACTGGTCAGAAATTGAGCTGGTGGGGAGCGGGGGGGCGATCGCCAACTTTCAGACTGGATTCAGCTCATCGCGAACAGCTTTTATTTTTGGCAGCGCAAAATATAGATGGTCAAGGTTAGACGACCCAGCCACCGCTGACACTGTCCCGCCAAGTTCTGTATTCGAGTCCAGTGAGACTCAAGTTCTCATGTTGTGTACCTCTTGCCAAAACAAACCCCACTGCCTAGCCGCCCAGCTAGCAGTGGGGGACGCCGCCCTAGCCAAACTGCTGGGGCAGCTCAAACGCTGTAGCCTGCAATCACCCCGCCGCAGCCTGTGGCAGAGGGTTCAAGGCTTCTGGACATCCCACACAGTCTGGAACACGCTACGTCTGAGGCCAAAGCGCTAGCTACTCAGCCGCCTCAAACACCGTCTCATCTTCCTTGCGCCAGGCAGGATCCACCAGGCAAATGAATACCAGCGGGATATCCCCTGTATTGCGGATGTACTGGCGGGCCTGGGGCGGAATATACACCGCATCCCCCGGCTCGACGGATTGAGTCTCACCGTCGATGGACATGTCCCCCCGCCCGGCCAGAATGTAGTACACCTCGGAGGTGGTCAGCGCATGGGGGGTAGACACCTGCCCCACCGGCACCGTGGCGTGGGCCAGACTGTAGCGCAGGGCCAGGTCTTGCTTGTCGGGGTGCAGCAGCTCTCGCAGCTGGGTGCCGTCACCGGCCACAAATTCGGGGCAGTCGAGCAGTTTACGAATCAGCATGGCAGCAGCAGTAGCGACACCCTTTCGCCGCAGGACTTCACTACGTGGGTTGAGTAACCGCAGGAAGATCGCTCAGCGGGGTAGTTTTCTCCGTCATCATAGCCTCGACGGCAGCGGGCGCTAGGGGACGCGAAAACAAATATCCCTGGCCTAACTCACAGCGCAGCGCTTTGAGCTGGGCGTGGTGGCGCGGCGTTTCCACCCCCTCAGCTACCACGTCAAGGCCTAGATTCCAGGCGAGGCGCACCACCGACTGCAAAATCTCCAGCTTTTCAAAGTCTTGGTCGGCGTTCTCAATAAAGGAGCGATCGATCTTGAGGCAGTCGAAGGGAAAGCGATGCAGGTAGCTCAGGGAGGAATAGCCGGTGCCAAAGTCATCCACCAGCAGCTTGATGCCCAGAGCCTTGATCTGCTCCAGAGTAGCGATGATGCTGTCTGAATGGTCGATTAGCACCCCTTCGGTCAGCTCAATTTTGAGCCGATTGGCCACAAAGCCGGTTTCGTCTAAAATCTGCTGAATTCTTTCGACGATGTGCTGCTGCGAAAACTGCTTGCTCGACATATTGACGCTGACCGTAAACTCGGCCATGGCGGGGTATTGCTCAGTCCACACCTGCATCTGCCGGCATGCTTCGGCCAGCACCCACCACCCCAAAGGAATAATCAGCCCGCTGGCCTCGGCAATATGAATAAACTCCCCCGGCAGCAGCAGCCCTCGGGTCGGATGCTGCCACCGCACCAGGGCCTCAAAACCGCAGATTTCCTCATTGCTGATGGTGACAATGGGCTGGTAGTGCAGCCGTAGCTCGCCGCGATCGATCGCCTGGCGCAGGTCGATTTCGGTTTGCACCCGCAGGTCTTGCTGCACCCGCAGCGAGCTGTCAAACACGTGCCAGCCTTGGTCGGGGCGGGCTTTCACCTGGTACATGGCAATGTCGGCATCTCGCAACCAGTCAGCCGCATTTTGGTAAGCCGCAGGCCCCAGAGCTACGCCAATGCTGGCGCTGGCATAGACCTGCTGCTGCTGAAGCAAAAAGGGTTGTTGAACGATCGCATAGATCTTTTCCGCTAGGTCAATGGCGCTGGCGCGACTGTCTAAGTCTTCGACCAAAATGGCAAACTCGTCTCCGCCCAGACGCGCCACGGTGTACTCAGGGAGGGATTGGGACAGAAGACGAGCTCCCAGCTCGACCAGCATTTCATCCCCGACTTTGTGCCCCAGATTGTCGTTAATAATCTTGAACCGCTCTAGATCGATAACCAGCAGCGCCATGATGTTCTGGGGCTCATCGTGGGCGCGGGCCAGAGCCTGGCCAAGGCGATCTATAAACAGATGGCGATTGGGCAGCCCGGTAAGGGGGTCGTAAAAGGCCTGCTGCAATAGACTGGCTTCCTGCTGCTTGGCAGCGGAGATATCTCGCAGGGTCAGCAGCGCACCGCCTGCCCAGGGGCCACCGCTACAGACCACCCAGCGGGTTTTAGGCGGCGACCCCACAGCCAGGATCAATTCTTTGTTGTGCAGGCACTGGCCCGCAAGCACTCGGCCTAGGGGCAGGTCAGAGGGGGCAAGGGGCCGATACTGCTGATCGAGCACCTGATAATCTGAATGGTCGCCAATCCCGCCAATCCCGCCAATCCCGCCAATCCCCCCTGGCAGCAGAGCCTCAGCCGCCGCATTACAGAACAGCAGTGCCCCGGCTGAGTCAGCTACCACAACGGCGTCCGGCAGGGCGCTCAGCACGGCCCGGTACATCTCGGCATCTGGGCAAGAGGGCTGTGACATAGGGTCAGGGGTAACGAAACGGAGGTATCAAAAGCATAGAGCCAACCCCTCAACGGGGGCGATCGCAGCGATAGATTTAGCTTGCCCAAAATCGTGGTGTGGTTTCGTCCTGGGGGATCGCTCTTGCGCCCCCAAAACGAAACCACAGCTTTAGAAACTTAAGATAAAGTGCTGTAAAGGATGTGTAAGACCACCGGGGGTTGCCCGTCGGCGTCAGTTCAGGGAAGACCTTCAGGCCCTACACTAAAAACTGGTGCATCGGTGGTGCGATTTGACATCAACAGTTCGACTTCACCCCCTGACCTAGGGGCCAAGAGCCAACGTTTATATTAGAGTGTTCCAACTCAATACTTGTCCGGGATCTCACCGCGACCGGCTCAACAGGCCGGGTTCGCGTCCTTGGAAAGGCTGTTTTTTAGTTGGGATATGCTTAGGTCGGTGGCAGCTCTATAATCGCCCGTCGGCAACCAGGCCACTAGTGGATATCCCCTCAGGCACTGGGGGCCGGTGTAGAGCTGTGGTTAAATGGCCAGGCTGACAAAGATATTCTGGGCAGCATGGAGCAAACACTATTGGGAGGACGGTACCAAGTTGTCCGGCGGCTGGGGTCAGGGGGGTTCAGCCGCACCTTTTTGGTGACCGATATTCACCTGCCGAACCACCCGCGATGTGTGATCAAGCAGCTCAAGGTGCAGGACAAGGATACAGGCACCCTCGACATGGCGCGGCGGCTGTTCGACACCGAGGCGCGGGTGCTCTATCAGCTGGGCAACCATCCCCAAATTCCGTCGCTGATGGCCCACTTTGAAGAGGGGCAGGAGTTTTACCTAGCGCAGGAATACATTGAGGGCAGTCGCCTCAACCGTCAGGTCGAAGAGGGCAAGCCCTGGTCAGAAACGCGGGTGATACTGCTGCTGCAAGAGGTGCTGGAGATTCTCTCCTTTGTGCACCGCCAGCAGGTGATTCACCGCGACATTAAGCCCTCCAATCTAATTCGCCGCCACCGCGATGGCAAGCTGGTACTGATCGACTTCGGGGCGGTTAAGCAGGTGACTTCGTCTCCCCTACTCGATGCCGAAACCGGGGCCACCAACATCACCGTGGCCATTGGCACCCATGGCTATATGCCCAACGAGCAGTATGCGGGCAAGCCGCGCTTTAGCAGCGACGTGTATGCCGTAGGAATTCTCGGTATTCGGGCATTGACCGGCATTCATCCCCAAAAGATAGAAGAAGACCCAGTTACTAGCGAGCTAGCCTGGCGTCAGCACGCCCCGACGGTGTCGTCGTCGCTGGCGGCGGTGCTCGACAAAATGGTGCGCTACGACTTTCGCGATCGCTACCCCACCGCACAAGAGGCCCTCGAAGCCCTGCAAAACCTGCCCAACCCCCTCCACGGGCTGGTGGGCAGCCAAATCTACCAAACCTGGATGAAGGGAGCCAATGGGCGCGGGCCAACCTTCCCCGATGACGACACCGACACCGACATCGGCCCGAGCGAGACCTCAGAGCCCACGGCCTTTGCCGACGATCAAGACTCTACCTCTCTGTTTCCGGTCGATTTGGCCTACGGCAGCAATGGCGCGGTGCCGCTAACGCCCTCAGAGCCTGCGGTGGAGGAGCTAAACCCCTCTAGCCGCCGTCGAGCGATGGTCGTCGGCAGCCTGTTGGGAACGCTCAGCCTCTTAGTGCTTTGGCGCAGCGGTATGACCATTGCCTTTGAGCCCAATCCAGGGGCTGTCGTGCCGTTTCAAGCAGCGGCCATTCCCACCCTAACCACCGATTTTGGCCTGCTGCTGCCCCCCGAGGAAAAAGCCGCCTACTTGACTCGCCAGGGCGATCGCCTGCGCCACCAGGGCCGCTACCCCGACGCCTTGGTTACTTACAACGAAGCCGTCGAGAGCCAGGCAGACTACGCACCCGCCTACCTCGGGCGCTGCCGAGCCCTGATTGCCCTCAAACGCCCCCTAGAGGCCATTGCCGCCTGCGACGATGCCCTTGCCTACAGCACCTATTACCCTGAGGCCGTACGCAGCAAGGGCAACGCCGAAGAACAGCAGGGAAAGCTGCTGGCTGCCCTAGCGCTGTACGAGAGCACCAATCGCCTGATGCCAGCCATGTTTGAGGCCTGGCTGGATCGGGGTCGCGTGCTGCAAAAGCTGGGGCGCTCCGCCGAGGCGATCGCCGCCATCGACCAGGCGATCGCCCGCAACCGCGAGTCAGCCGAGGCCTGGACCGTACGCGGCGAAGCCACCTGGTCTCTCCAGCGCTACGACCAGGCGATTGTCGCCCTAGAGAAAGCCCTGCAGATTGACCCCGACTATGCCCCAGCCAAGGAACTGCGCCAGCGTGCCCGGCAGAGTTTGGGGAGGTGAGGGTGATGGGGGGATCAAGAATTTTAGACTTTCACCTACCCCACCCTCCCCACCTACTCCCCCAACACCTCCACACGAATCTCGGCTTCCAAGCTAGACCCCACCCGACTGCCCTCCTGGGTGCTGCCGCTCACCGGCAGAGTCTGCGTCGGAAAGGGGCTGGCCACCAGCGCAATATGGCGATCGCTCACCGCTAGCCCATGGGTGGGATCAAAGGCACGCCAGCCGCCGCCGGGCACGTAGGCCTCGGCCCAGGCGTGCAGGTCGCGATCGAGCAGGGTGCTGTCGCCCTCCTCATAGCCGCTGACGAAGCGAGCCGCAACTCCTACGGCCCGGCAGGCTTCCATAAACAGCACCGCAAAATCGCGGCAGCTGCCCAGCTTTTTGCCCCAGGTAACGCCTCCCGGCCAGGGGTCGCCCGTGGGGCGATTGATGTACTCACAGGTTCCGTAGATGTGGCCGACTAAGGCGGTTAAGAACAGACCGACGTTACCGTCTACCTGGTGGGCCAGCGTCTGGGCCAGATCCACTACCCCAGGCCCAATCAGAGAGGCCTGAGCTGGCGCTAAATAGGGTGCTAGCACCATCCCCAGGGTGGTGGGATAGTCGATGGGCAGCGTTGTCGCCCAGGGCTCTGCCAGGTAATCAAAGGGGTTGGTGCGGTAGGTTTCGACCTCAGCGGTGGTAATCATTTCAAACTGCTCGACGGGGTGAGGGGCAAACCACAGCCCCACGGTGCTGTTGCCGTCGGTGTCAGCGATGGCGGTCTGCTGGGTCGGCGCTGGGGTGACATCGAGGGCAAAATGCCGCAGCTGCTGGGCCCCGTCACTGCGGGGGCGCAGACGTAGGGTATGGGGCCGCAGGGTCACGGGCTGCTGATAGCGATAGCGAGTTAAATGGCGAATTTGGTAACGCATAGCCCATCGAGAATTGAACGGAAACCGTATCGAAGCACAGATGGACTATAGCGTCACATCAAGCATGAAAAACTTATCTTCTTCACTGCGAACCTAATCACAATGACTCTAGAAAAATTAGCGATCCCCAAAATTGGAGCAAAAAGGCAGGGATCCACACCCATAGATTGTTAGATACCCACACCAGACCATCACTATTCGTCAACTTAGGGCTGCAAACCGTGGCATCAATCTCAAGCCTGTCTGCTCTATCTAAAGGCGGGGATCATTGCCCTGGGCTTGATCCCAAGATTAAGGATTTATAAAATAAAGTTGCGCCTCAAAAAAAACGAGGTGATAATAAACACAGGGAAGACAAGATTTTGGCTTGCGATTTTTGAGTATCGCCCAGGTAATTCTCGCAGTGCATTTGTCCATTGCGAGAATTATTTTTAACAAGACTAGCCTCCAAATAATATCCCTTACTTATTCTGCAAAAAGCTGCCGGAGTCACAAAATGATTGGTCATTCTCAACAAGTACATTGCCCCAACTGTGGACATCTAGCTGAAAGGCACCACATCACCCCCGACCAGCTGGTGCGAACCCAGTGCGCCGCCTGCGACTACCTCATGATTACCTGTGCCCGCACTGGCAACGTAATTGAGGCCCACGCGCCGGGTTTATTTGCCGCTTCAGCTTGCTAGCGTAGGCTCGACCAATCGACCGGCATCAGCCTGGGGTTCTTCCCTCCTAGGCCCTTGAAAACCGCTATCCCCGACCTTGCCCTACAGGCAGCGTCGGGGATTTTTACTTGGGGATCACGCGCCAGGCTATCGCTATCCGGGATGGAGTTGGTATAGTCGCCATAACAATAGGGGGCAACGCACCGAAGGAAGCAGCCATGGACATTATTTTGCGGGACGGTAAGTTGCCCAGCGGCGAGACGGTCGAGATTGGCCTCAAAGATGGCCGCATTCAGGCCGTGGAACCCCACCTACCCATTGCCGCCCCCCAAGAGATTGCCCTGGGCGGCAAGCTAGTGAGCCCGCCCTTTGTGGAATCGCACATTCACCTCGACTCAGCGCTCACTGCCGGTCAGCCCCGCTGGAACCAGAGCGGCACCCTGTTTGAGGGCATTGAAATCTGGCGCGATCGCAAACAGTCCCTCACCCTAGAGGATGTCAAAGCGCGGGCGATCGCCACCCTCAAGCTCCAGGCCCAGCAGGGAGTGCTCTTTGTCCGCAGCCATGCCGACGTCAGCGAAACCAGCCTCACCGCCCTTAAAGCCCTGCTCGAAGTCCGCGACGCCGTCAAAGACTGGATCACCGTACAAGTCGTTGCCTTTCCCCAAGACGGCCTCTACGGCAGCCCCGGCAACCTTGACCTGATGGAAGAAGCCCTGAAGCTGGGGGCCGACGCCGTTGGCGGCATTCCCCACTACGAGATGACCCGCGAAGACGGTGTGCAGTCGGTGCACCGCATCTTTGAGCTGGCCCAGCAGTACGATCGCCTGATCGACATCCACTGCGACGAAATCGACGACGACCAGTCGCGCTTTTTAGAAGTGGTCGCCGCCTGCGCCCTGCGATCGGGTCTTGGTTCCCGCGTCACCGCCAGCCACACCACTGCCTTTGCCAGCTATAACAACGCCTACGCCTTCAAGCTCATGGGTCTGCTGGCCCGCTCCAACATCAACTTCATCGCCAACCCGCTGATCAACATCACCCTCCAGGGCCGCACCGACACCTACCCCAAACGGCGCGGCGTCACCCGCGTTAAAGAACTCTGGCAGCAGGGCCTCAACGTCAGCCTCGGCCACGACTGCGTGCAAGACCCCTGGTACAACCTGGGCACCGGCAATATGCTCGATGTCGCTTCCATGGCCGTCCACGTCTGCCAAATGACCGGCCAAGACGAAATCGCCGCCTGCTACGACATGATCACCACCAACGGCGCTCAAACCCTAGCTCTACAAGACTCCTACGGCCTCGCAGTCGGCAAACCCGCCAACCTCATCGTTCTCGATGCCGACAGCCCCTACGATGCAATCCGTCGCCGCGCTACCGTCACCCACGTGTTTTCGCGCGGGAAGCTGCTGGTGCAGACGAAGCCTCCAGAGGTGAAGTGGAGTAAAGAGTAGGGAGTGGACGGGTTGGTGAGGAAGGTAAGGAGATGAGGAAGGTGAGGGATTGGGGAAGTTAGCGGTGAATGTCGCCCACAGGCCAATTTGCAAGATGGAAGTTTAAACCGATGATCGGCCCATCCTTTCCGTGAGGTCAAGGACGACGGAACGTCCTTGTTGACGGGGGTCTGGGGCCAGCAAAATGGCCCCGGAAGCAGATCTGGCTTTGACCCCAATTGTGCGCCGCAAGCCCAGATTTTTAGCCGAGAAAACCTGCCCTCACCCCCAGCCCCTCTCCCAGAGGGCGAGGGGAGCAATCTATTGCGGTTCTCTAGTGAAAATACGATGCCCCATTCACATCAAACGTCGCCCCCGTCGCATGGGGCGCTAACCCCGCCACCAAAAACGCCACCAAATTAGCAATATCCTGCGGCTCCGCCGGAGCCCCCATCGGAATATCCCGCGTCACATACTCCGCCCCCCGCTCCGCCATCACCTGCTCAATGCGATCGGTACGCACAAACCCAGGGGCGATCGCATAGGCCCGCACCCCATCCGCCGCAAACCCCTTCGCGATTGAGCGGGTCAGCCCAATCACCCCGCCCTTCGATGCCGCATAGGCCATAAACTCTGGCCCATCCCCCCGAAACGCCGCCCGACTCGCCAAGTTAACCAACGTGCCGCCCCCCTGAGCCTGAAAGTGGCGAATCGCCTCTCGACACAGATCGGCCATAGCCACAAGGTTGACCTGAAGCGTCTCTTGCCAGGCCGTCGTCCACTGATCCCACTCTGCGGTGATTGAGGCGGCAGGCATAGTAGCGGCATTGTTGATCACAGCGTTCACGCTACCTCGCCAGGCTAGGGACTGTTCCCATAACTCTAGGGCTGCCTCCGGCACTGCCAAATCGGCGCGCACCAGGTGAGTGCGTTCATGCCCCAGATCAGCGGCGAGCTGTTTAGTCTCGGCTTCACCCTGACTGTAGTGAAGAATAACCGCCGCTCCAGCCTCGTGCAGCGTACGGGCGATCGCCGCCCCAATCCCCCGCGAGGCTCCCGTCACCAACACCGTGCGGCCCTGTAAATCAATTAAAGTCATTGTCCTTGCCGTTAGTAGTTCAGCACCCAGATTTCTACCTTGGCTCACTCCCCGAAATCAGTGAGCCAAGGTTAGCCATAGCCAATGTACAGCGCGCCTCAACTGCTCAAAAATGTAAAGAGGTTTGCAATATTTGTTTACATTGCGTTACAATGGCACTACAGAAGCAACGGAGAATACCCTATGACCACTAACGGTTACACCACCGAAGAGGGCGGTCGTCTGAACAACTTTGCCGTTGAACCCAAGGTTTACGTCGATGACAGCCAGCAGTTTGGCTTCAGCGAATATGCTGAAAAGCTCAACGGTCGCCTAGCCATGCTGGGCTTTGTGTCTGCAATGCTGTTTGAAGCAGCCACAGGCCACGGCATTGTCACCTGGCTAACCAGTCTGTAAATAGTCTTGCTGGGTTTGAGCGAGGACTGACAACGTGGGCGATTAAATTGTCACCACCAAAAAAGTCATCGTTTCCACACCACGCCTCAAAAAATCTATGTTACGTTAAGTAACAGGATATTGATCTCGCCCCTCTAATCATTTAGGAGATATCCACCATGGAAACCAAAGATACCAAGTTCGGCTTTGTAGATTTTGCAGAAACCTGGAACGGCCGTTTGGCAATGCTGGGATTTGTAATTGGTGTTGCCACCGAGTTTCTGACCGGCCAAGGCATCCTGTCTCAAATCGGGTTAATGTAAGTCATCTACATCTTTGACAACTAAATAGCAAAAAAGCGGAGAGTAAAATTTACTCTCCGCTTTTTTGCTGTCAACCGTGGGTTGAGGACGTGTTGTCCATTTCCGGCAAAAAGCCTTGTCCCATAGGGGATGTGAGGTTAAATAAAGTAACGGAAGTATTGCTCTGTGTAAGGTGCATTCACGTAGCAATGCACCAATAGGAGAGATGGCAATGGGTACCTTATTTTCTTGCGTTCCCCTAAGCGTTGCCACGCCCGGCCAGACAACCAGGCTAGGAGTTGCGACCGCTAATTTTGATCCATTAGCGGTCAGTCAACAACAGTCCCTAGTAAGCAGGGTCAAGGCCTTACATCATGCGAGTGAGCGCAGTTATCTTAGATAGCTTGACAGCATTTAGCCCGTCTAGGTCACCAAGGCTAAGCCATCCTTCTTTAATCAGATCAGCAAACACAAATAGCAGCGCTGACTCTCGATCGTCATACTTGCCGTCAAGCTCGTGCCGACGGGCGCTGAGAAAGTCGTGCAGCTGCCAAACGTCTTCAGTACTAGCAATAGAACTCGCCTGTTCTCTTACCACCTGTACCAATGCCTGAATTTCTCGCTGGTAGGCCTGGTCAAAGGCGGCCCTGGCAATAGACTGCTCCTGTATTGTCCACTGGAGTTCGCTAGTCTGCATGATTCAAAGATTGGAAAAAAGGATAAAAAACTGCCATAGATGACTCCTGAGAACGTACTCAGCACGATCGCAGTGCTTAAAGCAACACCTCAGTCAGATAAGGCTGCGGCTGAACCCTTAATGGTGATCAGCCCCTGGCTATATTTGTGTAGCAACCATGGATATCTATCTATATTAAGGAATATTACAGAGCTTTGCAAGCTCTCATAAACCACGGGCCACCCTCAGTTGAGGATGGCCCGTGGTTTGTTTGGGTTTGGGCAAGCCTGACAAGGCAGCTAAGCCAGAAACCGGCTCTTTGCTAGAGAATATCCGCCGATCGCGGTTCAGAAACCCGGTTTCTGGCTATGCCTTGCCGAAACTCTAGCGGACTAGGTTTAGCAGCTCTTTAGGAGAAGCCAGTAGGTCGATAGCAACAAAGAAAATCTTGCCCTCAGGGTTGATCAAAAACCGCCAGGCGATATTCATACCGACACCAGCGCCAAACCACGGGGTTTGCACCTTGCCGGTAACCTTAATTTGGGTAAAGCCATCAGCGGCGGGTTCGGTAACCCCGCGCTCAGGGATCAGTTTGAGATTTTGGCAATCTTCTTGAAAGAAGCGCAGCACGTTGGCCTTGCCCACGATGGGCCGCTGGAAGGGGGGTTGCAGGGCACCATCATCGGTGAACAGCTCGATGAGGGCAGTAAAGTCGTTGGCATTGAGGTTGTTCATGTAGGCCAGCACCGTTTGGTTTGTGACCCCCTCAATGGAGACCTGACTGCGCTTGGCAACATCTTGGGGCGGCACTACAGGCTCGGCTACGCGGGTGTAAGAGCCCATTTGCTTGGGGTCAAAGCCCATATCAACCACGGCATTGCGCAGCACCGTGATCTGCTGACCCGACTCTAAGTTGCGGATCGATTGCAGCACCGCTGAGGCATTGGCCGACAACTGATAGCCTTCGGGAATGGGGGCGACGAAGCCTTCCTCCATCCACTGACCCAGCTTGTACCAGAACCCCAGCTTAATGTTGGGCGACCAGGTCGAGTAGGTGCGGCCAACGGGGGTGTCGGCCCGGTTGGCTAGGTCGCACATGACCTGCGATTGCTCCTGGAACGACATGGCTTTAATCTCGTTCATGGTGGCCTCAGCAAACTGCATGCTGGCCGCGCCGGGAGCCGCAATGGTGATGCCTTTGCCCATGTCGAGGTAGGCAAACCAAATTAACGCCAGTTGGTCTTCTGCACTCAGCTGCGTAAAGCGAGCAATGGTAGCGGGTACCGCATCAGCAGTGAGGGTACTGGGGAAGATATTGCGCGCTGAATCGAGTGTAAACGGCATACTGTGATTTCCTTAAAGGGTACTGGACGAAAGATTGTAAATTTTGAAACATTTCCTTACAAAAGTTAACATTTAATGGGCGCCTAAGCAAGATCAATGGCAACGATGCGATCGCACGCTTTGATGTGGGGGCAAAATCCCTAGAATAGAGATAGTTCTAGTTCACAATGCGTTTGGCGAATATAACCCTATGGAAACCCTTGCCCTTACTCCCCCCAATGTTGAGCAAGTGCTCGACGAACTGCGGCCCTACCTACTGGCCGACGGCGGCAACGTGGAGCTAGTGGAAATCGACGGCCCAGTGGTCAAACTCCGCCTCCAGGGAGCCTGCGGCTCTTGCCCCAGCTCTGCCATGACCCTGCGCATGGGCATCGAGCGTCGCCTGCGCGAGTTTATTCCTGAAATTGCCGAGATTGAGCAGGTATTTTAGGAATGCTGATATTCTGATCTATTGGCAAGGAGTTTCCTGTCAAAACATCAGATTTCAGATTGTAGAGGGCTGCTGTGCTAGATCTAAAGCAAATCCGAGAAAACCCAGAGCGGGTGCAGACTGCTCTGGGTAAGCGGGGCAAGTACGATTTGACCCCGCTGCTAGAGCTAGACCAGCAGCAGCGCCAGATCGAGACGGTGCGATCGCAGCTGCAAGCCCGCAGCAACGAGATTGGCAAGCAGGTTGGCCAAACCATTAAAGCCGGAGCCGCCCCCAACGGCCCCGAAGTTACCGCCCTCAAAGACGAAGGCAACCAGGTCAAGGCCGAGCTGCAAACCCTGGAACCCCAAGAGCGCGAGATTAAAGCCCAGATTGAGGCCATTCTGCTCGGCCTGCCCAACCTGCCCAGCGACACCACCCCCGTCGGCAAAGACGAAACCGAAAACGTCGAAGTGCGCCGCTGGGGCGATGAGTACCTGCCCAAGCAGCCCGCTAAGCCCCACTGGGAAATTGGCGAAACCCTCGGCATTCTCGACTTTAAGCGCGCCGCCGAAAAGATTGCCCAAAGCCGCTTTGTCGTCCTAAAAGGCGCAGGTGCTGCCCTGGAGAGAGCGCTGATCTCCTTCATGCTCGATCGCCACACCAAAGCAGGCTACTACGAGATCATTCCTCCATACCTAATTAATTCCGCAGCGCTAACCGCCTCGGGCCAGCTCCCTAAATTCGCCGAAGAGAGCTTCCAGTGTCGCAACGATGACCTGTGGCTTACCCCCACCGCTGAGGTGCCCCTCACCAACCTGCACCGCGACGACATTCTTGCGGCTGAGCAACTCCCTATTCACTACTGCGCCTACACCCCCTGCTTTCGCCGCGAGGCCGGTAGCTACGGCAAAGACACCCGTGGCCTTATTCGCCTCCACCAGTTCAACAAAGTGGAGATGTACAAGTTTGTCCACCCCGACACCTCCTTTGACGAGCTAGAAGCTCTGGTGGGCGATGCGGAAGACATTCTGCAACAGCTCAAGCTGCCCTACCGAGTGCTGGCGCTGTGCACTGGCGACCTGGGCTTCTCAAGCTGCAAAACCTACGATCTCGAGGTGTGGATGCCGTCTTCTGAGAACTACCGGGAGATCTCCAGCTGCTCGAATTGCTTGGATTTCCAAGCCCGCCGCGCCAACATTCGCTTTAAATCAGCGGGTCAAAAAGGCACTCAGTACGTCCACACCCTCAATGGATCTGGCCTGGCCATTGGCCGCACCATGGCCGCCATTCTGGAAAATTACCAGGAGGCCAACGGCTCAGTGCGAGTACCTGAGGTGCTGCAACCCTACCTCAACCGCGAGTATCTGTAGACGCCTACAGGGGAAAGCGATAGACAAGTGCTCCGGTATCTTTGACATCAAAGGATGCGTCGAGAACCTGAGCTTTTTGGTCGAGAAACGCTTTGGCCTGCTCAACCGGCATTTGCGCAGCCGCCGCGAACTGAACAATAGTGAGGTCGCCCGCCTGATTCTGAAGCAGCTGTAAAAACATCTGTTCCTGCTGGATCGACACGGCTTGGGATAATTGCTGGTTGTTGGATCGCAAATTCCATGCCAGCCAGGTGCCCAACGCCGTAGGGGCGACGCCAAACATAACCAACGCTAACCCAGTCTCGGCTCGATCTTCCCATTCATCGTCGTCGGAGCCAATTAGTTGGGTTGTCGCTAGAAGCGTAATTGATAGCCCAAATAGCACACAAGCTCCAGCCAAAGCCTTCTGTAACATCCGCATAGCCGTCTCCTCTACCGGTCGCTCTCGGTTTTGACGGTTATCGTAACCTTTGTTTCTCCAGTTCGCCCACAGAGATTGGCCACGTCTAACCCCTTACATAATAAGAAGCAACTCAGTTGACGTGGCAATCTGTGACCTATTCCATCGGATACTCCGTTGGGCAGGCCCATCCATCTGGCTCGTAGACGTCTACAGAGGAAAGCGATAGACTACGGCCCCGTTGTCTAAAACATCGAACGAGGCATTTAGCTGCTGCGCTTTTTCGTCTAGGTAAACTTTGGACTCTTCCAGCGACAGTTGGGTTGCGGTGGCAAACTGAAGCACTGTTAAGTCGCCCTTGTGGTCTTGAAGGAGCTGTAGAAACCGCTGCTCTTGCTGATCGGCGAGGTTTTCTAGCGATCGCTCGTATTGTTGCCGCAAATTCCAAATCAACCAAGCACCCAAGGCGGTCGGCGGCAGTCCAAAGATCACGAGGGCCGCCACCGACCCTGAGCGGTCTTCGTCACTAGTAGTAGGGTTGAGGATTTCGACCGTTGCCACCAGCACTATTAAGAGCCCAAAAAACAGGCAAGTCCCGGCCAATGTCTTTTGTAGGAACCGCATGCTGTCATTCTCAATAAATCTTCCTCGATTGTGGCAGGAATTTGATCCATCGTCTCCTTTACAGATGGCTCATTCCAAAAGTGAGAAAAATGAGAAACAGCCCAGTTGCCCCAGCATCATGACCTAGCCTACTTGCCCATTCCATCGCACCGGAACCGACCCAGCAGCGGGGCGATCGCCTTGCCCAGCGCCTGCGAGAGCTAGGCGTTGACCCCAACGAGATTTAGCTTTTTAGGCCAAACGCCTGCTTCAGCACCGCCAGCCGCGAACAATCCCAATAGTCGATGTGAGAGATAATTTTGCCCTGCGCTAGCCCTAGCTCACTGCGACCGGGAATGCTCATCCGTGGTTTCCAGGGAAACGGGGCGACCCAACTCAGCGTCCAGTGGGTGTCAATTTGGCTGGGGTTGGAGTACTCAATCCCGTGCAGTTGCAGATCAACATCCTTAAACCAGTGGCTGATGAAACCAATCATGCGCTGGTAACGATCGACGCCCCGAAACTGGTTGAGCGGATCTTTAAAGTAAACATCCTCAGCGTAGAGATAGTAGCTCTGATCGCAGGGGAACCGCTCGTAGTCGAGGCGAATCTGTTCGAGAATATCCACCTAAAGAATCTGGGAGAGAAATTTTTGAGTGCGGTCTTCGCGGGGGTTGCTGAAGAACTCTTGGGGCGTGTTTTCTTCGACGAGGTAGCCACCATCCATTAGCACGACGCGATCGGCCACCTCGCGGGCAAAACCCACCTCGTGAGTGACGCACACCATCGTAATGCCAGTCTTTGCCAGGCCGCGCATTACATCCAGCACTTCCCGCACCATCTCAGGGTCGAGGGCAGAGGTGGGCTCGTCAAACAGCATCACCTTGGGCTGCATGGCTAGGGAACGGGCGATCGCAACACGCTGCTGTTGCCCCCCCGACAGCTGACCGGGAAACTTGTGGGCCTGCTCTAAAATGCCTACCCGCTCTAGCAGCTGCATGGCAACTTCTTGGGCCTTGGCCTTGGGCCAGCGGCGCACCCAAATGGGGGCCAGGGTTACGTTTTGCAGCACCGTCAGGTGAGGGAACAGGTTGAACTGCTGAAACACCATGCCCACCTCGCGGCGGATGGCCTCAATATTTTTTAGGTCGTGGGAAATGGTGATGCCATCGACCTCAATGGAGCCTTTTTGGTAGGGCTCTAGTGCATTAAAGGTGCGAATAAAGGTTGACTTACCCGACCCAGACGGCCCCATCACCACCAGCACTTCGCCCTTGTAGACCGTCATACTGACGCCCTTGAGCACGTGAAAGCCGTTGTCGTACCACTTTTCCACGTCGCGAGCGACGATCACAGGCTCGGTGCTGGTGGAGTGGGCCGAGGGTTGCTCCGTCTGAAACTGTGTCATGAAAGGTTTCCTCTTTATCGCGCCCTTGGGGCTGCTAACAACTCATGAAATGGACGTTTTCAACATAGCTAAACCCGACAGGGCGGGGCGCTAGCGCAAGATAATGCTATTTTGCCTTAACCCTAGGAGGTTTCTGGATTCCAGACTGTCAACTGTTACACGGAGAGACATTACGCAGAAAGGTATCTAATGTTCAGTATTGAGTTTTTCCTCAATTTTGCGGCTAGCCAAAGACATGGCGTAGCAAAAGAACCAGTAAATCACCGCTAAGAAGAGGTAAACCTCGGCGTAGCGCCCCAGATAGGCCGGGTTAGCCAAGATCGATTTACCAATGCCCAGCAATTCCGCCAGGCCCACGATCGACAGCAGCGTGGTGTCTTGAAACAAGCTAATAAACTGCCCCACGATCGCCGGAATCGCAATCTTGAGCGCCTGGGGCAAAATGATCAGGCCCAGGGTGGTGGGGGTGTTGAGCCCCAAAGACATGGCGGCTTCGCGCTGGCCGCGAGGTACCGCCTGCAAGCCCGCCCGCACGTTTTCGGCCAGGTAGGCGGCGCTAAACAGAGCCAGCGCAATGACCGCCCGCAAAATGCGATCGGGCCGCGACCCAATCGGCAAAAACAGCGGAATCATCACCTGCCCCATGAATAGAAAGGCCACCAGGGGCACGCCCCGCACCAGCTCGATGTAGGCGGTAGATAGCAAGCGCACCACCGGCAGCGCACTGCGCCGCCCCAGGGCCAGCAGCAGCCCCAGCGGAAAGCACAGCACAATGCCGCTCACCGCTGTAAACAGGGTCAGTACCAAACCGCCCCAGTCGTTGGTTGAGACTTTGGTCAGCCCTAACCCTCCGCCCAGCAGCCAGAGCGCGACAAAATACGACAAGAACCAGGATAGTGAAATCCACTTGCCTACCCCAGGAAACTTGCGCCCGATCTGCCGCCCTGCCGCTGCCCCCCCAGCCACCAGAGCCACCATCGGCAACAGCTGTAGCGAGTTGGGTCGAGTCGGTGGAAACAGCACAATAAAGGCACAGACTGCCCCCAGGCCAATCAGCACATTGCGGCTAAATAGAGTAGAGACATTGCGCCCCAGCACTCCCCACGACAGCCCGGCCAGGCCGCAGATAATCGCCAGAATCGCCCAAATACGAGTGTAAAGCTGGGAGGGAAAGGTACCGGACATGAACAGGCCAAAGTTGTTGGGAATGACCTGCCACTGGGCAACCGTTAAAGCCCACAAGACCAAGCGAAAAATTCCCCAGCCGAAGATACCCACAATCAGAATGGTGAGCAGGCTGTTAAACCAGTCGCTAAACAGATTTTTTTTGGCCCAGGCCACTGGCCCTAGGGCCAGCACATCGGGGCGTGCAGAGGAGACAGAGTCGGGTGTTACGGAGGTCATAGCTTAGCGCTCCTTGAACTGCACAGATCGGTTGAACTGGTTCATCACCACAGTTATCAGCAAACACAGGGTTAAATAGGTGGCCATCATGACCACGAAGACTTCAACCGGGCGGCCAGTTTGGTTGTAGGTGGTGGTGGCAATCGAATAAATTTCAGGAAAGGCGATCGCAAAGGCCAGGCTAGAGTTTTTAGTCAGGTTCATGTACTGACTGTTCATCGGTGGAATGATCACCCGCAGCGCCTGGGGAAATACCACCAGCCGCATTACCATGCCCGCATTTAGCCCCAGGGTGCGGGCGGCTTCCCACTGCCCCTTCGACACCGACTGAATGCCTGCCCGCACGATCTCCGCCACAAAGGCAGAGGTGTAAAAGACCAATGCTGTGAGGGATGCCACATACTCCCGCGACAGGCGCAAGCCACCGGTTACGCCACCCCCCTCAACACCCTCCGGTACAGTCCAGTCCATACCTACGGTGATGATGGCCAGCCAGGCTAGCGCCACCACCGCCAAAGCAATGGACTGAGCCTGGCCACCGACCCCAGTTTCAATGCGAATTTTGGTGCGCCAGCGCCAGAGGAAAAGGGCGGCGATCGCCGCCCCAACCGTAGCCGCAATGCCTAATATTGCCAGCAGCGCACTGCTGGCCCAAGGAATATAAACCCCTCGATTGTTCAAAAAAGCCAGCCCCAGTACCCCAATCTGGTTAGCCGGGTTGGGCAGGGCACCAAAGATAGCGAAATACCAAAAGAACAACTGCAACAACAGCGGAATATTTTGCACCAGCCCCACATATAAACGGCTGAGCTTTTGCAACAGCCAGTTCTTAGAAAAGCTTGCCACCCCAGCCACTACGCCTAGCAAAGTGGTCAAAACAATACCGCCTACTACCAGGGTCAAGGTATTCCCCAAGCCCACCATCAGCGCCCGCCAGTAGGGGTCGTTAGGGCGATATTGAATCAAGCTTTCGCCAATGCTAAAGCCCGCCGGGTTCCGCAAAAAGCTAAACCCAAAGGCCCGCCCCTGCTGAATCAGGTTGCGGTTCAAATTACCCAGGAAAAAGCTCAGCAAGAGAAGGACAACGATCAGCGTAATCACCTGGAAGGCAATCTTCCAGAAGCGCTCGTCTCGCAGCATTGCCTTAAGGTCAAAGGTTTTGCTGCCGCTATCGTGGGCCATTTACGTCACCTGTGGTGTATCAGTGCAAAGAGAGCAGTGCTAGAGCTGTCAGCAAAATAATCTAAGAGCGATGTCAAGAAAAGTTCAATTTGTTACAAGGATTTATAAAAAAGGCGCAGTCTAGCTGCGCCTTTCAACCTGATAGTCCAGAGTAGAGAGCTTCGGTGGGGGCTAGAGACTCCCACCGAGCAGCAGGCGTTCCTTAGCGGAAGGGGGGAGAGTACATGAGGCCACCCTCAGTCCACAGCGCGTTTTGACCGCGCTCTAGAGCAAACTCAGAGTCAGCTCCCACGTTGCGCTCATAGACTTCGCCGTAGTTACCCACCTGGGTGATCACCTGCACCATGAAGTCATTGGGCAGCCCCATATCGGTACCCAAGGTGCCCTCTTGGCCCAGGAAGCGAGCAATATCAGGGTTATCAGTGGCTTCAAAGGTAGCGATATTCTCAGAGGTAATACCAAACTCCTCGGCCTGAATCAAACCATAGGTGACCCACTTGACCACGTCGTACCAGCCAGAGTCGTTGTTGGTGGTCACAGGGCCCAGGGGCTCTTTCGACATAGTGACTTCGAGCAGGGTGTGCTCGTCGGGGTTGGGCAGGGTGCTGCGGCGAGCCACCAGCTGCGACTTGTCAGAGGTCATGCCCTCGCAACGGCCTTCGTCGTAGGCTGCGTAGGCGGCGTCGGCATCCTGAAACACCACGGGCTCAAAGTCCACACCCAGCTGACGCATTTGGTCAGTCAGGTTAAGCTCGGTGGTGGTTCCGGTTTCCACACAGATGGCCTTACCGGCAAAATCCTCAAGGTCTGCGATGCCGCTGTCTGCACGCACCAACATGCCCTGACCATCGAAAAAGGTGGTCGGCGCAAACTCAAGACCCACGCTGGTATCACGGCTAATGGTCCAGGTGGTGTTGCGGGAGAGCATGTCAACTTCACCCCCAGAGAGGGCGGTAAAGCGCTCGGTCGAGTCTAAGCGACGGTACTCTACGGCTTCGGCATCGCCCAGCACAGCGGCGGCGACGGCCTTACAGATATCGACATCGAGCCCGGTGTAGGTGCCACTTTCATCCACAAAGCTAAAGCCCGGAATGCCACCATCAACACCACAGACTAGCTGTCCGCGCTCTTTAACGACGTCGAGACGGCCCCCACCAGCGGGAGCGGCTTCCCCATCAGCGGTAGTAGTAGTACCGCCACCACAGGCGGCCAGCGTTAGCCCGAGGGCAGCTGCGAGTAAACCCCACTTGCGCATGAATCAATCCTCACTCACAAAAAAAACACCGTAAAATTTACACTCAAACCGTTGGAGTGTTGCACTTGGTTAACAGTCCAATGGTTTGAGTTTTCATTTTGCATCAAAGATAACAATATACCGGAGGGAAATTTAAACCCATCCGGATCCAGTTAATCTTAGCTATCTTGAAAGATTGCTCTTGGTTTTTTCCAAGGAGGCCTTACCTAACGCTCGGCGATATCTAAACTAGCGCTCCTGGGCCAAATCTCGAATGAGGGGAATCTTGGCACGAATATAGTGATGCAGCTGATCGGTTTCTGCCGGATCGATAGGCTGCTGCCCGACGAACTGATCTAACAACCAGCAAACCAAACCGTGGTCATCTAGGGCGAGGAGATGACTGCTCTGGGACCGTTCTATCAAAGACCACAGGTGCCTTAGAAGCTGGGGGTTCATAGCAGCTATTAATAATTTCTTTAGATTTATACTAGTGCAACCGTCATCTGGCGCAACGGAGCCCAAGAATTATTAATATTTCCTAAGATGCGATCGCTGACATCTATCCCAGGGTCGAGGTTGCCTTGGTATCGCTGTTGGTGTCACCCCAGGCCATCGCGCGCGCAACGGTGCAGATGCCCCCGACGGCAATGCCATTGCGCCTTAGGGTTTGGGCTGCCGCCTGGGCCGTGGCCCCAGTGGTAAAGATATCGTCGAGCAGCCATACCGTAGACTGCCTCAGAACATTGACCCGGCCTGGGTTAACAGCAAAGGCTTGGGCCAGGTTTTGCTGGCGGCTGAGGCGGTCGAGACTGTGCTGGGCCTGGGTTGCCTGCACCCGCAAGAGACCACTGCTGTGGAGGGGCAGCCGGGTGAGCCGACAAAACCACTGGGCCAGCAGATCGGCCTGGTTGAAGCCCCGCTGCTGCAACCGACTGGGATGTAGGGGAACGGGCACGATCGCCACGGGCCGAGCTAGATCCTTCGGGCCAGGCCCGTGGTCGAGCCAGGTTTGCCCCAGCTCGGTGCCTAAAAACTGGGCCAGACTAGTCTGGTTACTGTATTTGAGGCTGCCAATGGCCTGGCGCAGGCTGCCTTCGTAGCGGCCCCAGCTCACTACCGCCAGACCGGGAAGGCTGCGATCGCAAGGGGTTTGCGCCTGGCACTGGTGCACCTGGCGGCGACAGCTAGAACAGAGCCCCGCAGGCGTCGATCGCTGGCACAGGGGGCAGGGCTCGGTCAAAAACAGGCTGAGCACTTGGTGTTTACCCTGGCTGAGCCAGGTTTGCATGGCGGAACGAGGATGCATAGAATTTGCCCTGACTGCCTGAAGAGCTGATACGGCCTAGATCTATTGTCGGGGCCGCAGCGGGCGGGGACGAGGGTAGAAATAGGGATCTGCATAGGGATCTGCGTTGAGAAAACCCATTCTTACTCGCAGGCCCACTAGCAGGGTAGAGGGCAAAGGCGATGGCCATCGCGTAAACTCATAGATATAAGATATTGACTTCAATACAGCGCTTCGTTGCGATCGCCCCTGGCACCACCACTCTGGGGTTAGGCCGGGTTAAGCAGCGGCGGTGAGCGGTTCTAGCGCTATAAAACCGAATACCTTGGCCACCCCCCTAAGCAATCGCTGAGGGCTAGCCCTGTACCCCAGCATGACCTGGTTTCGACAACTGCATACCCTGGACAGCGCTGATCTGCGGGCCGTTGGTCAGAAGGCCTATTACCTGGGCTTGCTCAAACAGCAGGGGCTGCCCGTGGCTCAGGGTTATGTGCTCACGGCGGCAGCCTGGCACCACGGCCTCAGGCAAATGGACTGGACTGAGGGCGCGGGCGATCGCCTGGCGCCAGTGTGCCAGGGCGGGTTTAAGACCCTCCAGCAGAGCAGCCAGCGCTGGCAGCAGAATCTGCGGGCTATTGGCGCGATCGCCCCCCTGTCCAGCGATGGGGCCAGCGATGGGTTGGAGTATCTGGTGCCCGATGATGTTAGTCCGGCCGCCTGGATGCTGCGCGCGTCGCTGTGGGTAGAGGGCCTGGACTCAGAATCCCGACAGGGACAGGCCCACGGCTCCCTAGGTTCTGGTCTGCTGCCCGCCCAGATCGAAGGCAACCTGGCGAATCTGGCTGGGGTACTGCCACAGTTTTGGAGCCAGGCGCTAACGGCTCGCTGCCTACCGGTCTGGGAACAGCATTGTCAGCGGCTGGGCGATTTGAACCTGGCCACGCTGATTATGCCGGTGTATCCGGCCCTGGTGTCAGGCACGTTGAGGCTCAGTCAGGGAGAGGCTACCGTGGCCGTGGTCACGGGGCTAGGGATGGCCCTCACCCAGGGAGAAGCCATCCCGGCCCGCTGTCAGATCGCTCAGGGCAAAGTCGCTGAGGCCATCTGGCAGTCAGGGTTTCAGGAGCGCATTCATCAGCTGAGACCCGCCGCTAAGGCTCCCCCCCACCAATCAGCCATCGCCCCGCCCATTCAGGTTCTAGAGCGCGATCGCCCCGAGCTAGTCGCGCCCTTACGTTTGGATCAGCTAACCCAGCTGGTGCGAATTGCCGAGCGAGCTCAAATCATTCTGGGTCAGACCGGAGTACGCCTAGAGTGGCTGCTACACCCCAGTGCCGACCCCCACCAACCTACCCTAGTCATTACTGAGGCCGCCCCCTGGCACGACCCGACGGTGGCCGCCCCCGCCCCGGTGCGATCGCGCAGCCTCCCCGTAGGGGAATCGCCCCCGCCTAAACCTCAACCACCCCTACTGCCCTTAGCCAGCACAGTCGTTCGCGGTATCGGGGCCGCAGCGGGGCGCATTCAAGGGGTCGCTGTCGTGGCCCAGCGGCCCCAAGACTTGCCGCAGTCGCTGCCCCCCGGCTGTATTGTGGTGCTGCCCGACCTCCAGCCCGATGTGTTTTTTCAGCTGCCATCGGTCGGCGGCATTGTCACCGAGCGGGGCGGCGCTACCTGCCATGCGGCCATTTTGGCGCGGGAGGTGGGCATTCCGGCGGTGGTAGGTGCCCCCCATGCCACCCAGCTGCTCGATAACGGCATGGTGCTTTGGCTCGACGGCGATCGCGGCGTGGTCTATGGCCTCACAGACGAGGCCGCCAGGTCGTTTCGGCCTCCGGCTGCCCCCTTGACTGAACCATTGCCCACCGATCAACCGGGCCGCTACCAACGGCTGAAAACCAAGGTCATGGTCAACCTGAGCCAGCGCCAGGGCCTAGCCAACCTGGCCCTCGACCACGTGGCGGGCATTGGCCTGCTGCGATCGGAATGGCTGTTGCTAGAGGCGCTGGAGGGTCGCCACCCCTGGGACTGGGTCAACCGCAGCCAGGAGGCAGAGCTGCAAAGTCGTCTGGTGCAACAGCTCGAGTTCATTTTGCAGGCCCTGGGGCCTAGGCCCCTGCGCTACCGCAGTCTCGATCTGCGATCGCACGAGTGGCAGGCCCTCCAGGGCAGCCCCCCGGTAGAACCCAACCCCATGCTAGGACTGCGAGGCACCCTCAGCTACGACATTGACGATCGCCTGTTCCAGGTCGAGCTGGGGGCGCTGGCTACCCTGCAACGGGCTGGTTACGGCAACCTCCAGCTCATTTTGCCCTTTGTGCGCAGCGTCGAAGAAGCCATCGCCTGCCGCCAGCGGGTCGAGCGCGCTGGCCTCACCGACGCCACCGGCTTTGCGTTGTGGATTATGGCCGAGGTGCCCTCGGTGCTGTTTTTGCTGCCCGCCTACGCCCAGGCGGGCATCCAGGGCATTGCCATTGGTTCTAACGACCTTACCCAGCTGCTGCTAGCCATCGATCGCGACCAGCCCACCATGGCCTCCGCCTACGACGAGCGCCACCCGGTGGTGCGCCTCGCCATGGCCCACCTGGTGCAAGAGGCCCGCCGCAGCGGCCTGCTGTGCTCAATCTGCGGTCAGGCTCCAGTGCGGCATCCCGAACTGATTGCCGATCTAGTCGGCTGGGGAATTAACTCCATTTCGGTAGAAGCGGCGGCCCTGCCGTTTACGCTGGAGGCGGTTTGGCAGGCGGAGAATGGGTGAGGGGTGGGGAGTGAGGGGGTGGGGGTGAGGGGTAGATCTGGTCGTTGACGTTGCTTGCTGGGCGTCGTAAGGGTTTGGGAAAGCGCTGCTGATATCTTGTTGGGGGGATTGGCCGACAAGATATCGGGGATGACCGATAATAACAACGTTGTGCAGACCGTTACCCCCTATGTCTCTTCCTTCAAACCTCGCCACCTTAGACGGTGCCCCTTTGGCCCCCGAAGCGCTGGCTGACAAGGTAATTCTCTTTGTGAACGTAGCTAGCAAGTGCGGCCTAACGCCCCAATACAGCGGCCTGGTAGAGCTAGATAAAGCCTACGGCGATCGCGGCCTTGTGATCGTAGGCGTGCCCTGCAACCAGTTCGGCAAGCAAGAGCCCGGCAGCCCTGAGGAAATCAAAGACTTCACCAAGACCAAGTACGACGTTGACTTTACGCTGCTCGAAAAGCAGGATGTCAACGGCCCCGATCGCAGCCCCCTCTACCAGTTTCTCGTCGGCGACGGCCCCGATATCGGCTGGAATTTTGGCAAATTTTTGGTCGGGCGCGACGGCCAGGTAATCTCGCGGTTTGAACCCCAAACCGCTCCTAACGACCCGGATCTCAAAGCGGCGATCGAGCAGGCTTTGGGCTAGGAACTACCCAGCCAGCACGTCTCGCAGCAGATCTCGATGCATGAGGGCGCGATCGACCCGTGACCCAATTTGTTCCGGCGACAGCGGGTCGCCGTTGGCATAGACCTCCAGCCAGGTTTGAGTCATCTGCTCAGGGCTATCTGGCCAGCGGTGGCTCACCGCCTGGGGGTTTAGGTCAAACCCCGGCAGGTCAAGGTCAGCCATCAGGTGGCTGACCTTAGGGTCATAGCTCAGCCCAAAGCAGCGACAGCCCTCAGCCGCCGCCATAATTAGCGCGTGCAGCCGCATGCCCAAGGTCATCTCGACGCCGCGAAACAGCCCCTTGAGCTGGTGTGGGTCAGCCAAGGCATAGATGCGGCTAGGCCCCGGCAGCCGGGGCTGAATATATTCTGCAAGGGGCAAGTCTTTGATCGGCTGAAAGGGCACCAGCAGCACGCAGGTCTGAGTCGCCTTTTGAAACGAGGCCAGAGCCTGGGTGAACTGGTCTAGGCGACTCTCGGTTAGCCAGGGATGGGGGCGCAGGGCCACAGCGACCCGAGGGGCGGGCAGATCCCACAGTCCATCTACTGGCACAGCGTCTAAGGCCCACACCGGGTCTGGGGCCTGCATACCCGGTACCTGCCAGCGGGCCAGCCAGGCCGCCGATCCGTTATCTCGCACACTGACGGCATTGCAGTGGCCCAGGGCATAGCGGCCCAGCCCCTGGCTGAGGGGGTGGTTGAGGGGGCCAATGCCCTGCCCCCAGGCAATGGTTTTGAGCCCTAGCCACTGGGCCAGCACCATTAACCCGCCGTAGTAAACAGGGTTTTGTAGACTGGTAGCATCTTGCAGCAGGCTACCGCCCCCCCAGATCAGCACGTCGGCCCCCCGCAGCGCATGAATGACTGGCCCTAGGGCTTTGCGGGGCACAGTTTCGACACCGTAGCGCTGGGCAGTTTCAACGGGATTGCCCGACAGCACCACAGGCGTTACCCCCGCAGGCAGCATCTGTAGCAGGGTAGCCAGCAGGGCCTCGTCACCGCCGTTGCCCATGCCGTAGTAGCCACACAAAACCGCTCGCATTTTGACCTGTCCCCAGCTAAACCGTTAGCTAAATCGCTATACGCCCTACACCGACCTCTCTACAATAGAGGCTGTTGTTACGCCCTGAACCCCATGCACGCCCTCTCGCTGCCCACCTGGATGATCCACATCTCAAGCGTGCTGGAGTGGATGGCGGCGATGTGGTTTATCTGGCAGTTTGCCACCGTAACCCAGCGGCCCGTCTGGCGCTGGCTGGCGATCGGCATGTTCCCCGCCCTGGTGAGCGCTATGGCCGCCTGCACCTGGCACCTGTTCGACAATGCCCCTGGTCTAGCCTGGCTGGTGACCCTACAAGCCGCCATGACCGTAATTGGCAACGGCACCCTATGCCTCGCCGCCTGGTGGATCTGGCGGCAAAGCAACCTTTCGGCAGAAAGCCCTAAGTGAGTTTTGAATGTTTAATTTTGTTCGCGAAGCGTCTCCGAAGGAGAAATTTTGAATTTTGCCGTACGCCAAGCACTTAACACTCAAAATTCAAAACTTAAAACTTCCCCCATCCTCCCTACATTCCCTCACTTCCCACTCCCCACCCCTCCACTCCCCACCATGCTCGACAAAAACACCCTCTTCGCCATGTCCCTCTTCCCCTACCTGGGGTTTCTCTGGTTTATGACCCGCACCAAAGAAACGCCCCGGCTGGCGCTAACTGGCTTCTACGCGCTGCTGGTGTTTGTGGCGGTAACTATTCCAGCAGGCATTTACGCCAAAGTGGGCCTGGGCGAGGAGTTGGCCAATGTGGACTGGCTCCACGGCAGTGCAGAGGCATTTTTAACGCTGTCGAATATTTTTGTGGTGCTGGGGTTTCGCCAGGCGGTGGTGCAGCACCGGGCCGGGGTGCAGGTGGAGGGTGAGGTAGGTGGGAAGGGTTAGCGTCTGGGTGAGTAAGTGATGAGGGTGATGAGGGTGAGCTTCATTCTCCTATCACCTCACCTACCTCACCTCCCCACTCATCTCATCCCAGGCCAATAAACTCCTCGGCGGTGCTGGGATGAATCGCTAGGGTGGCATCAAAATCGGCTTTGGTGGCCCCCATGGTGACGGCGATCGCAACCCCCTGCATAATCTCGGCGGCGTGGTCGCCGACCATGTGGGCTCCCAAAACGCGATCGGTGGATTTTTGCACTACGAGCTTGATTAGGCCTTGGGTCTCTCGGTCAGAGAGGCTGTGGTACAAGGGTTGAAAGCGTGAGCAATAGGTTTGAATATCGTCTTTGCCAAAAGTTTTGGCGGCCTTGGCCTCAGTCAGGCCTACGGAGCCCATTTCAGGGGTGGTGAATACAGCGGTGGGGATGGTGTCGTAGTCTAGGGTGCTGGTTTGCTGGCCAAACTCGGCATCGGCAAACAGGCGGGCCTCCCGAATGGCCACTGGGGTAAGGCTGACGCGATTGATAACATCCCCAATAGCAAAGATGTGGGAAACGGTGGTGCGGTATTGGGTATCGACGGCGATCGCCCCTTCCTTGACGGCTACGCCGACCTTCTCTAGCCCCAGGTTCTCGACATTAGAGCTGCGTCCGGTGGCGGCCAAACTGACAGCATTGCTGAGGATGATCTCTTGCCCCTGCTGGGTGGTTACGGTCACGGTTAAGCCTGACTCGGCGGGGGCGATCGCGATGTTTTCGCTCTGAGCCACAATTTTGATGCCCCGCTGCTGCATTGCCTGGTGAATTTCGCTGCGTAGATCGTCGTCAAAGCCGCTCAGAATTTTGTCGTCCTGAATGACCTGGATGACCTCGGTGCCGAGCCCTTTGAGAATGCTGGCGAACTCGCAGCCGATATAGCCGCCGCCAATAATCACCAGGCGCTGGGGCTGCTGGGGCAGATGAAAGATATCGTCAGAAGTGATGGCGTGCTCAATGCCGGGGATGTTGTCGGGCCGGATGGGTTTACCCCCTGTGGCCAGCAAAATTTTTGCGGCGGTGACGGTGGCATCTCCCACAGATAGGGTGTGCCCATCGACAAACCGAGCGTAGTGGGGCAAAATCCCTACCCCAGATTTGTCGAGCAGGTCTTGGTAGACGCCGTTGAGGCGCTGCACTTCCTGGTCGATGGCCGCGATTAGGGTAGACCAATCAAACTGTCGATCCCTGACTCGCCAGCCGTAGCCCGAGGCCGCTGCAAACTGGTCTGCAAACTGGGCGGCGTAGACCATCAGCTTTTTAGGTACGCAGCCGCGATTGACGCAGGTGCCACCTAGCTGCCTGGCCTCGGCTAGCCCCACCCTGGCACCGTGGCCGGCGGCCCGCCGCGCCGCCGTAATACCGCCCGATCCACCGCCAATTACCAATAAATCAAAATCGTAGGCCACGGCATTCCCCAGGGTAGTATCGCTCTCTAGGATTGACCGCAACCTATTTTAAAAACATCCTCAGTTAGGCACAGTTTGGGGCGATCGCCTCCAGGAGTGCGATAGCGGGGTGAACCCACTAGAAACCCGGAACAACCACCTAATACGCTGCGGCAGAAATGACTCTACTGTTCAGAATGCTTGAAATACCCGTGCCTAAGGATTTTTCCATTTTGAACTTTGCATTTTGAACTCCGCGTAGCGGTACTAGGAAACAGGCTCGGCAGCGGCAAAGGCCATTTGCCAAAAGGCCGCTTCGAGGTCAGCCACCTGCAAAAACACGGCTTCTGCCTGGGTCTCAACCTCTGGGCTAGCCGTGGACAAGGCAACATCGGCCTGGGCCGCCAGCAGGTGCACATAATCGGTAAAGCCGGGGTTCCCCCAGCGATCGGCATACTCGGTGTAGGGCTCGGGCATGGGGCCGGGCAGCTGCCAACCCTGGTTGTAGGCGTACTCGATCGCCCATAGGGCGGTAGCCTGCACCGCGTAGGGCTGCGGGGCTAGGCTGACCATAAAATCGCAGTAGCGCTCACAGGTGAGCTGGGGTGAAATGGACAGGTTGAGCGATCGCTCGGCAGCCTTGGCCTCAAACCACAGCAGCTCGTCTTTGAGGGCACCGAGCCCAGCCAGCAGCCCATCGATATGGCCATCGGGAGCCGCCCCCAGCACCCGCCCCACCATGCGGGTAAAGTCTTTGACAAACAAAAAATCCTGCACCAGCCAGGTATTGAACTGAGCGGGGTGCAGGGTGCCACGCTGACAGCCGGTTAGAAATGGGTGGGTGGTAGCGCTGTGCCAAGCGGTGGGGTGGGCTTGCAGCAGAGATTTGCAGGTCAGAGGCATAGAAGTTTTCTTAGGGATGAGGGGTATAGGGGATTAGGTATAGGGGATTAGGTATAGGGTTTCGGGTCTTGGGTTTCAACTCGGCCTAACACCTTGTACCGCATACCCTACACCTAACACCCCACGTCCCATCGCCTAATTCGGCACGATCTCAGTCACAACCCGGCCCCCATCAACCACTACGGTTTGGTCGTCAATGCGACCCACGGCGCGCGCCCCGTTGAGGTTGACGTTGGGATTGACCTGCCGGTAGTTAACGCCACCCTCGGCAACCAGGGTTTGAGTCTCTACATTCCAGTTGAGGCGATCGCTGGTCATGCGGGCCTGGTTGGCTTCACCTACGGCCACCACTTCCTGGGAGAGAAAAATCTGCTGCTGCGCCAAATCCATACGGCCCTGGCGGGCGGTCACCCTAATTTTGTTTTCAGGGTGGATCAGGGTCAGGGGCTGGTTGACGGTCACCTGCTCTTCGGCCACCTGCCAATCGAGGGCTTCGCTGGCCATATTGAGCGGAATATCCAGCATTTGCATAGCCACTTTGCCGCGCAGGGCGACTAGCTGCGTTTCCAGGTCTACCGTGCCGCGCTGGCCGACCACCACATCGGTAATCGCATTTTGTTTGAACTGCTCTACCCGTAGGGGCTGGGCACTGTCGATGCGCTCCTCCTGCCAAAACCAGATCAGCTCTTGGGCCTGAAGTTTCAGCCAGGGGTCGGCCTGGGGGTCGGGAACCACTGTATTGGCCACCACATTGCCCACTAACTCCATCCGATTTTCGCGGTTAAACACTCGCGCCTCGTCGGCCACAGCCCGCAGCTGTGGGTGGGTACCGGTAATTTGATCCCGCATGATCAGCACATCGTCCTGGGGACGCCACTCCATTTCGTTGCCCCGCAGCACAGAGCCATTCTTAACGCCAGTGGCCACAATATTGCCCCGCAGCAAAATTACGCTGCCGTTTTCGCGCACCTCGCCAGAGTCGGCTACCACTTTGTAGATCACCTCGCCGTCCTGAAATAGGTCGCCGTCGGGACGGGTGATAAACGCCACCTGCTGATCAGAGCTGTAGGTCACCTCCTTGCCCTTGACTCGCCAGAGCAGCTGGCCCTGTTCGTCGGGCTGCTCTAGGGTGACATCCCGCAGGGTTAGGCCGGGGGGTGGGTCGTCAGCGGCCGAGTCATCGGCCCCCGGTTCTGAACCCGGCCCCGGCCCGAGCAAGCTATAAAGCCCAACAGCTAGGGCTGCGATCGCAGCCCCACTAATCATCAACCGCCGCCATCGTGCCATGGTGCTGCGCCTGTAAACGTTACTCGCCGACGGTCAGACCGTCGTCCACTGGCTCGTCGGCAGTCAGGTTAGTGAGGGGACGGTAAGTGTAGTTTTGGCTAGCCGAATTGCGGGGCAGTTTTCGGATGTCATCTTTGACCCCTTCGAGGTCGATGTAGCGATCGGCCACATTGATCAGGCTGTCGCTGGTCATCGATCGCAGGCTCACCACCTCGACCCTTGCCCCCCGGTAGCTAGCGGCGTCGGCGGCGTAGGCCAGATCGCCATCGCCACTGACCAGCACCGCCGTGTCGTAGTAGTCCACCAGGGCCACCATATCCACGGCAATTTCAACATCGAGATTGGCTTTTTTAGAGCCGTCGGGCAGCTGCACCAGGTCTTTGGCAATTACCCGGTAGCCGTTGCGCCGCATCCACAGCAAAAAGCCCTGCTGCTTTTCATTGGTGCGATCGACGCCCGTGTAGAAAAATGACCGAAACAGCCGCGAGCCAGCGGTGAGCTTGCACAGCAGCTTGGTGTAGTCGATCTCAATGCCCAACTGCAAAGCCGCATAGAACAGATTAGAGCCATCGATGAAAATGGCCACCCGCCCCCGGTTTTCGAGCACCTGCTCAGGGGTAAACATGGCGTCTTCGCGAAGTAAAGAGTGGTTGTTTAAGGCGTGGCTGTGAGTATCAAACATGGGTTTTTATGAAGGTATTAAATCGAGCTAGAAACAAACGTGAAGTGAGCTGGAGCGGTTTTGGACTAGGAGCTGGCTACGGGTTCGGGCAGCTCCAGGCGCTGAAATACGGGGGAGGCTTCTCCCAAGAGCTGGCCGGGAGGCAGATAGCCCCAGGCGGCATGGTCGGCATAGCTAGTCTGCTGACCGATGGCTTTGTCGTCAAAGTCAACGGCAAAGCCCAGCTGGGTATAAATTTGATTGCTAATGCCGGGGATTACCGGCGACAGCAGGTAAGCCGCCTGCCGCACCGACTCCAAGACGGCGTATAAAACCGCTTCGGTTTCGGCCTGCTTGCCCTGCTTATAGAGACTCCAGGGCGCTTGCTCGTCGAGAAACTTGTTGCTGGCCTGCACCAGCGTCAAAATCGCCGTGCAGGCGTGGCTAAAGGCCAGGTGAGTGTAGGCCTCAAAGACGGTTTTAGGCAGCCCCGTGCCGATCGCCCGCAGGGAGTGGTCAGCCGCAATGCTCTGGGGATCAACGTCGGGCACATGGCCATCACAGTAGCGCCCGGCCATCTTCAGGGTGCGGTTGAGCAGGTTGCCCAAGTCGTTGGCCAGGTCGGCATTCAGCACATTGATAAAGCGGGTTTCGTTGAAATCGCCGTCTTTGCCAAACTCGATTTCGCGCAGAAAGTAGTAGCGCACGGCATCAGGGCCGTAGGTTTCTACTAGCGCCACCGGGTCGAGGGTGTTGCCCTGGCTCTTGCCCATTTTTTGGCCGTCTTTGGTCAAAAAGCCGTGGCCATACACCCGATTTGGCAGCGGCAGCCCCGCCGACATCAGCATGGCGGGCCAGTACACCGCGTGAAACCGCAGAATGTCTTTGCCAATCAGGTGAGTATTGATGGGCCACCAGTGGGCGATCGCCTGCTCCAGACTGGGTGGGTCGCTTGGGTCTTGGAGGGCAGTAATATAGCCCAGCAGCGCATCAAACCAGACGTAGAGCGTGTGATCGGGATCGGTGAGGACTGGAAAGCCCCAGTCGAGGTTAACGCGTGAAATCGAAAAGTCTTGCAACCCCCGTTTCACAAAGCTGAGCACCTCATTGCGACGGGCCTCGGGCTGAATAAAGTCAGGCTGCTCAGCGTAGAGCTGTTCCAGCGGCTCTTGGTATTTCGACAGTTTGAAGAAGTAGTTTGACTCGTCGCGCCACTCTACTGGCTTGTTGGTGTGAATGGCGCAGTGCTTGTTAGGCAGCAAATCGCGCTCTTCTTTAAATTCTTCGCAGGAGACGCAGTACCAGCCCTGCTGCTGGCCCTTGTAGATATCTCCTCGATCCCAAACCCGCTGAAAAAATTCGTTGACGATAGCGTTGTGGCGGGGGGAGGTGGTGCGAATGAAGCGATCGCAGCTAATATTTAGCAGCCCCCACAGACGCTCAAACCCAGCCGCAAATTCGTCGCAGTGGGCCTGGGGTGAGACACCGCGCTCTTCAGCGGTACGCTGAATTTTTTGACCATGCTCATCGGTGCCGGTAATCATCAGCACCGGATGGTTCATGAGGCGATAAAACCGAGCCACTACGTCGGCGGCAATGGTCGTATAGGCGCTGCCGATGTGGGGTAGGCCATTGACGTAATACAGCGGCGTAGTAATAGCAAACGGCGATTGATCTACAGGGTTAAAAGTCATACAAAAACTGAAACATCAGCCTGCGAAGAGGCTCATTAGATAACAGCAACGATCGGCGCACTAGCCTCTAGATACCAAGATCTAGAACCAAACCCGACAAATACTAAGGATAGCAGCGCCAGGAAAAAGCTAAACCCAGGCTCTTTATAGACCTAAGAGATTAAGCAAGCATCCTAGCCTGCTATGTTAGGGTTCCCTGAGTAAGCCCCAGAAGTTTTAAGATCTGGTTCAGAAACTGCGGTCTACGGGTAGCAAAATTAGTCGTTGAGCAGGCCCAGGCGATCGGGGGGCCAGAACCGCACCACCGCTTTGCCAATGATATTTTCCTGGGGCACAAACCCCCAGGCGTGGCTGTCGTAGCTGCTGTTGCGGTTGTCGCCCAGCACCAGGTAAGACGCTTCGGGCACTTCTTCAGGCCCCCACTGGTAGTCGGGCGCGGCTTTGATGTAGGGCTCAGTCAGCACCTCCCCGTTGCGCAGCACCTCGCCATCGCGAACCTCAACCACATCGCCCGGCAACCCAATGATGCGCTTAATAAATGCATCCCGACGCTTGCCTGGAACCGTCAGGCTCTCGGGTGGCCAAAACACCACAATATCGCCATGGTCTGGAGGGTTGAGGTGATAACTAATTTTCTCAATTACGAGGCGATCGTTGATTTGCAGCGTGGGCTCCATGGAGCCCGAGGGAATGTAGCGCGCCTCTGCCACAAAATGCCGAATGCCTAACGCCAGTACCACGCTCAGGCCGATGGTTTGCAGCCCTTCTACCCAAGGATTCGGCTGGGGTGCCTGCTGCTTTTGGATTGGGCCTGGATTTAGGGAAGACTCGGGCGGCAGCGAAGATTTATCAGACTGATCGGTCACAGGTGTCTCCCCGAAAATACAGAGAAAGGTTGGCCCCAGTAGCTCCCAGGGCAAAGTCGCCCCAAACGTCCCCGCTAGGTCTGTCCTAGTGTAATCGATCTACTTTGCAACCATCCGTCTCCGGTGGACGGTTGGTTACAGAGATAACAGACAACGGATTCGGCTATTCCCAAAGCGCTCTCCTAGGGCGAGGCGGGGGCCAGTTCCTCAGACCACAGTCCCTTTTCCTCGAGCCAGGGACGGCTGTAAATGCGCGATTGGTAGCGGGAGCCGCCGTCGCACAGCACGGTGACAATTTTGTGGCCGGGGCCAAGCTGCCGGGCCAGTTTCACCGCCGCCGCCACGTTGATGCCCACCGAGCCGCCCATAAACAGTCCGTCGTTATAGAGCAGCTGATAGATGGTACGCAGCGCCTCGGGATCGTCGATTTGCATAGCGTCGTCAATGGGCACCTCCTCCATGTTGGCGGTGATGCGGCTGTTGCCGATGCCTTCGGTAATCGAGTTGCCCTCGATATGGACTTCGCCGGTTTTGATATAGCTGTAGAGACCACTGCCCATGGGGTCAGCCACCACGCAGCGAATGCTGGGGTTTTTCTCTTTGAGAAACATGGCTACGCCAGCGTAGGTGCCGCCGGTGCCCGTAGCTGCCACCCAGCCGTCAACGGTGCCCTCGGTCTGTGCCCAGATCTCGGGGCCGGTGGTCTCGTAGTGGGCCAGGCGGTTGGCCAGGTTGTCGAACTGATTGGCCCAGATAGCGTTGTCGAGCTCCGCTGCCAGACGACCTGAGAGTTTTACATAGTTGTTGGGGTCGCGGTAGGGCACGGCGGGTACAGTGCGCACCTCGGCACCCAGGGTGCGCAGCAGGTCAATTTTTTCCTGCGATTGGGTGTCGGGAATGACGATGAGGCAGCAGTAGCCCTTGGCATTGCAGATGTGGGCCAGGCCAATGCCGGTGTTGCCAGCGGTACCTTCAACCACGGTGCCACCGGGCTTGAGCAGCCCCTTTCTCTCGGCGTCTTCAATAATGTATAGGGCAGCGCGATCTTTAACTGAGCCACCGGGGTTGAGAAACTCTGCTTTGCCCAAAATATCGCAGCCGGTGGCCTCGCTCACACTGTTGAGGCGAATGAGGGGAGTATTGCCAATGGTGGCGACAAAACCTTGTTTGATATCCATGCCTTTCGTAACCGTTGACAACAGTCTGTGCGGAGCTAGGCGATCGCCCAACCGAGAGCCTGCCCAAGGCGATATTCCCAGCGCAGGCCGCCTCTTCATCCTACGGTGAAACGGCTGGCTTCTCGGCTAGAATTGGGCCGTTTTCTGGGGTTCTGTCCACAAGTTCAGCTCAAGGGTAGAGTTTTTTGACCGGCAAAATTCCTTGGCTGAACTTGGCCCTTGTGGACGTAGATTTAGTTTATCGGTGCAATCTACTTGCGCCATAAGTCTCTACCCCCTTTCCTGGGCCACGATGAAAACCCTTGAGGCGCTAATTTTTGATGTCGATGGCACCCTGGCCGAAACCGAGCGCGACGGGCACCGCGTTGCCTTTAACCAGGCGTTTCAGGAGTTTGGTCTGCGCTGGCACTGGCCGGTGGGTCTCTACGGGCAGCTGCTGCGGGTCGCAGGGGGCAAAGAGCGCATTCGCTACTACATTCAGCGCTACCAGCCCAAGTTTGAGGCTGAGGATATCGATGGGCTGGTGATGGCCCTGCACCAGGCTAAGGCCCAGCACTTTCAGGCTTTAGTTGAAAGCAATGTGATACCGCTGCGGCCAGGGGTGCGACGATTGATCGAAGCGGCCCAGCGGGAGGGGGTGCGGCTGGCGATCGCCACCACCAGCGCCAAAGACAGCGTCCTTCCCCTGCTTGAGCGACTGCTGGGGCCAGACTCGCCTAGCTGGTTTGAGATCATCGCCGCCGGAGACATGGTGCCCGCTAAAAAACCCGCACCCGACATCTACAATCTGGTGATCGACGCGATGAATCTCAACCCCGCCACCTGCTTGGTGATTGAAGATAGCTCCCAGGGCTTAGAAGCAGCGATCGCTGCCGGGCTCACCACTGTAGTTACCGTCAATGACTACACCCGCAACTATGCTCTGCCCGGTGCTCGCCTGGTGATCAGTCATCTGGGTGAACCCAGCCTGCCCTTTGAAGTCCTTTGGGGCAAGGCCAGCAACGCCTACTATTTCTCCCTAGATCTGGCCCAAGCGCTGTTATCGACTCAATCAACCCACGTGTAGGGACTTTTGTAATCCACATTCTTGAGCAAGTCTCCCTTCAAGGCAAACACCCCGCGTCCCTGTCCTGCCTGAACCGGGTATCCCAACAATCGTCCTACCATTAACCCATCTACCCATTCACTCCCCATGTCCCTCTCCCTAGCCCTTTGGCAAGCTAACGACGACCTGGCCCAGGCCTGCCTGCACCACCCCTTCGTCCAGGGCATTGGCGACGGCACTCTGCCCGTGGAGAGATTCGCCTACTACGTGGGGCAAGACGCCTTTTTTCTTGAAGCCTTTGCCCGTGCCTACAGCATCGCCGCCGCCAAAGCACCTACATGGGAAGTGTTTCAAGTGTTCCACCAGCTAGCCGATGGAGTGCTGGCTGAGCTAAATCTGCACAGCGGCTACGCCCAGGCATGGGGAGTAGACCTAACCATCGTTACCCCTGGTGCCGCTACCCGTCGCTATATCGATTTTTTACTCAGCACGGCCTGGGGACAAGCACCTGGCGCAACGGCGGTAGCGATGGCCCCCTGCATGCGGCTCTACGCCTTTTTGGGGCAATCTTTGGCAAAACTCAGCCCACCGACCCACCGCTACAGTCCTTGGATCGATACCTACAGCAGCGACCAGTTTGAACCCCTGGCCGCCCAGCTCGAAGCGCTGATCGATGATCAGGCAGCAGATAACCCCAGTAACCAGACCGCCTACCGCTACGCCATGGAGTGCGAACTCGCTTTTTTTGAGGCCGCTTGGCAGGTTGAATCTGGCAGTAATCAATCACCTTACCGGGCAGAGTAAGATTGACAATATCAGAGTCTTACTAAGTTCTTACCGGCGATCAAGTCAGCAATTATGGAAGTGACGCGTCTTTCTAGCAAAGGCCAGGTAATTATCCCTAAAGCCTTGCGGGTCGCTCACCAATGGGAGACCGGGCAGGAGCTGATCGCGGTGGATGTTGGCGATGGCATTTTGCTGAAACCTAAAAAGCCTTTTGAGCCGACAACCTTGACGCAGGTAGCGGGCTGCCTCAACTATCAAGGCACGCCTAAAAGCCTGGACGATTTTGACCAGGCCATTCGCCAGGGTGTAATGGAGCAGTGGCATGATCGCCGTTGACACTAATGTCGTCGTCAGACTGCTGACCAGGGACGATGAACAGCAGTACAACGCTAGCGTCAAGCTATTTCAGACGCCAGAGATTTTTATTCCCGACACCGTCATTCTAGAAACAGAGTGGGTGCTGCGGTTTGCCTATGGCTTTCAGCCCGATGAAATTTGTGCGGCCTTGAGAAAATTGTTTGGCTTACCCAACGTGCAGTTAACCAACGGCAATCTGATGGCCAAGGTGTTGCAATGGCACGAAAATGGTCTCGACTTCGCCGATGCTCTGCACCTGGCCACCAGCCAAATGTGCGCCCAGATGTATACCTTCGATCGCAAGTTTGCCGCCCAGGCCCAGACCCTTACCGATTGCTCCGTTAAATTGCCCTAGTCAGACCCCAGCGAGGTGCGATACAGCACCTAGATAATGTCCCTTAGCCAGAGATAATAGACGCGGAACCCTCTACTGGCTGACCCCATGACTGCCGACATTCGTCTACTCGTGCTCGATATTGATGGCACCCTGGCTGGCGTGTCTAACCAGATCAGCGAGCCGGTGCTGGAGGCGGTACGCGAGGTGCAGCAGCGGGGGATTGCGGTGGCGATCGCCACCGGCCGCATGTATCAATCGGCCCTGCGGTTTTACGAGGTGGTGGGCTCAACCCTGCCGCTGATGGCCTACCAGGGGGCATTCATTAAAGACCCCAACACGCAGAAATTGCACCGCCACACCCCTCTGCCCCGACAGCTGGCCCTCGAAATTCTCGCTTACCTGGCCCCGATGGAAGCCAACAACGACCTCTCAATTCATCTCTACATTGACGATCAGCTCCATGTGCGAGCGATTATTGAAGACACCAAGGCCTACGCCGTGCGATCGGGCGTTAACCCGATCGCAGCGGGGGATCTGGCCGCGCTACTGGCGAGCAACGTCGCCATCGAAACCACCAAACTGCTGACCTTAAGCGAAAACCTGGACTTACTGGGTGACATCCTCAACGACCTGGGGCAGCGCTACCCATTGGACGATCTGTACCTGACGCGATCGGTGGAATATTTCGTCGAGGCCACCCATCCCAAGGCCAATAAGGGCGAAGCGGTGCGGTTTTTGGCCGAAGACTTGCTGGGCCTCAAGCCCGACCAAGTGATGACCGTGGGCGACAACTACAACGATCTGGAAATGCTGCGCTACGCGGGCATTGGCGTGGCCATGGGCGATGCCCCAGAGCCGGTCAAGCAGGGGGCTGACTGGGTGGCACCGGGGGTTGAGGCGGACGGGGTGGCGGTGGCCCTGCGGGAGTTTCTGCTGTAGGTTTGGCCGAGCTGCCGATCAGCAGGCTGTCGTACAGTTCCGAGAGGGTGACAGCGCGGTAACCCTGGCGATCGATCAGCGCCAGCAGGGTGGGCAGGGCGTAGGCGGTCTGCACGCAGCGCTCCATCGAGCCGCCGTGTATGACAAAAATCGCCCCCGGAAAAATGAACTGCGCCAGGTACCAGGTGTTGAGGTGGGGAGTACTCAGGCTGCGCATGGTGTCGAAGGGAATCATCGAGGCCAGGGCCACCAGCGACTCGTAGCCAGGAGCGAGGCGAATGTGGTCAACCATGGCCCGGTTGTAGAGGCCACGACCTGGGCGATACCAGCGCAGGGGCTGCTGAATCAGGTCAGTGATGCGATCGTGGGCTTCTTGAAAGTGGCGGGCAAACTGGGCCGGTTGCAACATCGCCGGGGTGGTATCGGTGGTGCCGTGGTTGGCGATTTCGTGGCCGCTGGCGAGAATGTCTTGCAGGATGGTGCTGCCGGGGTTGAGGTGGTCAGTAATCACGAAGAACGTAGCGTGGACCGGCTGCGCGGCGGTGCGGTTGTAGGTATCCAACGCGTCGAGAATCATCCGGGTAGAGGCATCGTCGCGATCGCCCGGCGTCGGCACATCGTCGATGGTCAGCGCCACCAGGGGGGCTTTGGTCGGCGCGTAGAACAGCGCATCCGGAAACATCCGGGCGACCTGGGTCAGCAGCTGGTGGTGGGGAGGAGCCATAGCATTGGCGGCCATAGCCTTAACGACTAGTAGGATCTAGACTATCGCGGAGGCGATCGCCCAGCGTGTTAATACAAAGGACTGTGAGAAAAATTGCCACACCGGGGGCCAGCACCAGGTAAGGAGCGCTCTCGATGTAGTTTTGAGCGTCGTAGAGCATGCGCCCCCAGGTGGGCACGTCAGGGGGAAATCCGACACCGAGAAAGCTGAGGGTAGACTCTGCCAACAGGGCATTGCCCACCCCAATGGTCGCCGCCACAATCACCGGGCCAAGGATATTCGGCAGCAGGTGGGTTTTGACAATGCCCCAGGGCCTCGCTCCCAGCGCCACGGCCGCCTGCACAAAGGTGCGCTGCTTGAGGCTCAAGAACCCGGCCCGCACCAAGCGCGCCACCGACATCCAGCTCAAGCCACCAATCAGCAGCACAATCAGCAGAAAAATACCCCGCTCTGGCCCCAGGGCGCGGCGCACCGAGTCACCCAGCAAATACACCACCAGCAGCACCAGCGGCAGCTGCGGCAGCGCCAAAAACAGGTCGGTGACACGCATTAAAACAACATCTACCCAGCCGCCGCAGAACCCAGCCAAGGCACCGATAGCTACCCCCAAGCTAATGCCCACCAGGGTAGCCGCCAACCCCACCGCCAGAGAAATGCGGCCACCGATCAGCAGCCGGGCTAGCTGGTCTTGGCCCAGATCGTTAGTGCCCAGGGGCTGCCCTATACCGGGCGGCAAAAAGGCGCGGGCAAAATCAATGGTGCTGGGTGAACCGGAGTAAAGGAGCGGGCCGAGGGCGATCGCCAGCATCAGCATCCCCAGCACCACCAGGGCGAGTTGGGCGGTGCGATCGCCCCACAGCCGTTCCCAAACCCGATTTTTGCTTCCCGCAGGAGCCACGGCTCCCGGTGCCAGGTCGGTATTAATGGCCATGGCGTACCCGAGGGTCAATCACACCGTAGAGCAGGTCGGCCACCAGGTTAAACGCCACCACCAGCACCGCGTAGATAAAGGCAATCCCCATCACCACGGGCGTATCGCTGCGGTAGATCGACTCGATCAGCAGCGCCCCAATCCCCGGCACCCGAAACACCTGCTCGGTCACCAGCGCCCCCGTAAAAATCGTCGGAATATCCAGCGCCACCAGCGTCACCACCGGAATCAGCGCGTTGCGCAGCATGTGCAACGTGACGATACGCCAGCGGCCCAGCCCCTTCGCCCGTGCCGTTTTTACATAGTTCTGCGGAATTTCTTCGAGCATGGCGGCCCGAACAAACCGCAGCAGCACCGCCGTCTGAAACAGCACCAACGTCGCGATCGGCATGATTGACTGCTTCAGCCACCGCCCCATACTCTCCAAATCGCTTACCACTAGCTGGTTGTCGTAGATAAAGGGCAGCCAGCCCAGCCGCACGCTCAGCACAATGATCAGCACCAGCCCCGAAAAAAACGGCGGCGTCGAAAACCCCATAAATGCCAGCGTTGTAATCGCTCGATCAACCCAGGTGTTGTGCCGCAGCGCCGCCACAATCCCCAGGGGCAGCGCCAGGGCCACGCTCAGCAGGTAGGCCACCCCAATCACCCACAGGGTAACCGGCAACCGCTGGGCAATCAGCTCCACCACCGGCAGCCGACTGGTAAACGAGTAGCCCAGGTTGCCGCTAAAGAGCGCCACCGTCCACTTCAGATAGCGAATGGGGATGGGTTGGTCTAGACCGAGCGATCGCACAATATTTTCCCGCACCTCCGGCGTAATCGCCGGGTTAGTCGCCAAATCGCCCAGGGGATTGCTCGGTGCCAGCGCCAGAATGAAGAAGATCACCGCGCTAATGGCCAGCAGCGTGGGGATGGCGATCAGCAGACGTTTGAGCAGGTAGCCGAGCATAGGGGAGAGATGGGGAATATGAGGGGGATAGAGAGAAGTTTTGAGTTTTGGATTTTGAGTTTTGAATTGTTTTGGCCAGAATTTAACTCAAAACTCAAAATTTAACACTCATAACTCATTCGATTCCCTACCCCGCCTTCGGTGCCAGCGCCGCCTTTGGGTAGGCGATGCGCTTGTGGTTATACTGCTGCCAAACCTGCACAAAAATCTCGGCAATCAGGGTCATGTGGTCGCGGGTGAGGCCCGATTCTACCAGCTGGTTGTCTTTCCAGCGGGCGCGAAGGATACGGTTGACCATGGCCAGGGCTTCGTCGGGGGTGGCATTGGTGAGCGATCGCAGCGCCGCCTCGCAGGAGTCAGCCAGCATGACAATGCCGGTCTCGGGCGATTGGGGAATGGGGCCATCGTAGCGAAAGTCAGCTTCTTGGACCGTCAGGGCCGGTTCATCCTTAGCCAACTCCTGGGCCTGGTGGTAAAAGTAGCTGATCAGCATCGTGCCCTGGTGCTCGGGAATAAACGATCGCACCGCCTTGGGCAGACGGCACTTGCGGCCCATCACAATGCCCTCGGTGACATGCTTTTTGATGATGGCGGCGCTGAGCCAGGGGTCGTTGAGTTCGTCGTGCTTGTTGGGGCCGCCCATCTGGTTTTCGATAAAGCCCTGGGGGTCGTGCATTTTGCCAATGTCATGGTAGAGCGTACCGGCCCGCACCAGCTCAACGTTGCAGCCCAGGGCGCGGGCGGCGGCCTCGGCCAGGCTCGACACAAACACCGTGTGCTGAAAGGTGCCCGGCGCTTCGGCGGCCAGCCGCTTCAGCATCGGGCGGTTGGGGCCCGACAGCTCGGCCAGGCGAATCGGCGTGACCAGGTCAAACAGGTGCTCTAGGTAAGGACTCAGCCCCTGGGCGGCAATGCTAGAAATCACCCCATAGATGCCTTGAAGAGCCGCCCCAGTGAGCATAACCGACCAGGCAGAAATTAAAGATACCGGACTCACCACCAGGGTCAGCAGTAGGTAAACCACTCCTTGGGTAAGCCCGACACCACCACCCAGCAGGGCCAGCTCTTCGCGCGATCGCATGCGGCTGGCCAGCAGACTACAAACCAGTGCCCCCGCCGCCCCTGCTATAAACGAAATGCTGCTCACTGCCGAACCCACCGGCAGCAGCACCGCCACCAGCACCACCAAGGTGCCTCCCAGCACCGGGCCGTAGAAGCTGCCCGCCAAAAGACCAATGGCCGGCAGCCCGTAGGCTGCTATTCCAAAAATTTGCATCACCCCGGTGCTGACCACCATCGCCGACAGCAGCAGATAGTCTTTCTGGCGCAGCCGCTGGGGCACCCAGTGCTCTACCAATAAAAACAGACCTACCCCGCCCGCCACTAGGCCGCCAAACATGGCCAGTCCCCAGTAGTTAAAGCGGCGCTGGCTGAGGTTAAAGCTGTCGAGCAGCACAAACTGTTCCTGGCTGATGGGTTCGCCAGCGGAAACAATCAGCTCGCCCTGCTGCGCCTCGACAATCACCGGCTTCACGGCCTCTGCGGCCATATCGGCCTGTTGCCGGGTGCGATCAGTATCCTCCACTAAGTTGGGCTCTAGGGTAGAGAGCAAGAGCTGGCGAGCCAGGGGCTCAATGGGGCGGGGCAGATTGTCTTTGAGCTGAAGGTAAGCCGCCCGGTCGAGTACCTCGGGCGGCAGCCCGGCATGAATGCCCTGGGCCAGCATCCGCTCTGCGGCTTGGCGAATCTCGGCCTGGGCGCTGACCCAGTCTTGCACAGGCAAATCGAACAGCGGAGGGGCCTCGGCAACGCCTTCGGCCTGGGCAGCCAGCACCGTTAAATTGGCCATAGCCTCTTGGTAGCTCTGGCGAGACTTTTCCACCGCCGTCAGCAGCTTTGCCAGTTCTTGACTACTAGACCGCTGGCCGTAGGCCCACAGCTCACCCAGGGCCGTCTGCTGGTCGGGGGTAATGGTTTGGTTGCGCAGCAGCGTGGCTAGGGGCACCTGCTCACCCCTGGCGCTGTCGTCGGCCAGTGGGTCGATGAGGCTGCGCAGCTTCAGCCAGGTGGCATCGTCGGAGCGGCGCAGGTAAACCTGCACCTGGGTTGACAACGTGCTGGTAGCCACAAAGGGCACGCCCCCCGCCTGGCGGCGAATATCGCCCACCTGGGCCATCAGCGCGTTGAGCGATCGCAGCACCGAGTCATCGATGGTGGGGTCAACCCGGAGCACCCTCAAGGCCCCATTGCGAGCATCGCGGCGGCGCTCTTCGGTGGTTTCTTGATCTTCGACCCGCACCGTGCCCGGAGCCAGCACGGTGTTGGGGGCAATGCTGCCCACCTGCAACCCCGGCTGATTGTAGAAACGCTGTCCCAGAATGGCCGTCAATCCTACGGCGGTGACGGCGAAGGCCAGGCGAGGGTGACGAATGTTTTTTTGCCGCCGCAGTGGACGACAGGGCTGGGGCCGCCCTTTGAAGCGGCGCTGGGCTGAGGTGGCGATCGCCTCAGTATCCACCAGCTCTAAATCTAGGGATAGCGATCGCGGCGACAGCGTAGAACGGGGGGTAATCGGCTTCATCGCCTGCTGCTCTAAAGCCCACCAGTGCTCGACCGCAGCCACAATGGCTTGAATTGCCTTCATAGATTAAGACAGTTAACTTTGGGTGGGCAGATAACGTGGGTGGGCAGAGACCGGGAATCCAAGACTAAAGATTGCGAGAGCACACATTTCCTCACAGCGCGGCGTTGACCCAACCGAGGCCTCTCTGAAGCTATTATAGGCGGCGGCTATGGTCACCGCCTGTGCCCGCCGACTCAACCCCTCAGCCCCAGGGGCACGGTGGAAGATGCCCCCTGGGGCACTACCCCAGCCCAGCGCCCGTGCAACGCCGCCGCCAGGGTCGCTAGGGCTGAGGCTTCTACCCCCTGCCAGGGGTCAGGCTGGGCCGGGCGATAGTCGAGCAGCCAGCGCTGGCGCAGCGCAGCGCCCAGCCCAGCGCGCCCCACGGCTAGACCCGTCAGTAAACCCACCAGGGCGATGGCGCAGCCTCCCCAGAGGGGAATCGCCGCTGACTCCCACCCCCGCTGACGAGCTACGCCCTGGGCCACGGCAAACTGCCCCTGGCTTTGAATGACTAGGTCTAGGGCCTGTCCCACAGCACTCGTGCCGTCAGTCCAGGAACGAGGTGCGACCAAAGGCAGAGCACTTAGACTGGGGGCCGTTTTCATCTGCTGACAGAGGACGGCAAACAACTCCTGGCAGGCTAACGAGGCCGCAGGAGACAGCTCCAGATCTGCAACCCAGCGATTTACAGCGACCCGATGGTGGCCGTGGGCATCGGCCATCACCCACAGGTAGGGGAAGGCGTTGATAGCAGCGGCGGCGGGGCTCGACAGCGCCTGAAAATGAGCTTGCCAGCGGGATGGTCGCAGCGACTCTCCCCTGGCGCAGGCAGTGGCCGTTTGCAGCAGGCCCCCTTGCCACCCCAGGTCGGCGGCAGAGCGGAGATAAGGCAGGCTGCGATCGCCCATCACGACCGCTTCTAGGGCCGCCGTCAGGCGATCGTGCTGTGAACCGGCTTGACCCATGGCTTGCCTCGCTTTTCCAGCGCCCTCCATAAAGACCCTGTTGAATTTTAAGGGGTGTAGTAGTCTATTTTTTAACAGCAATCCTATAATGCTTGCTGTCAAGCCCTTAGGGTTCTACTGATCTTTGTTACCCTGCCTGGAGCCAAGTCTATGTTCCGCGTCTCCCCTTTCATTCAATCCACGGCTCCAGGGGGGGCCTGCCAGCGCTTTTGGAAAACAGCCGTGGCAATTCCCCTCCAAGCAGGCTGCGCCATTGCCCTGGGTATCGGCCTAACGGCTACTGTCACCCTAGCTCAGACCCCACCCGAGGGGGCACCCCCGGCAAGCCAACCCGCCACCTCCACCGTCAGCGGCGGGCGCATAGTGCGGCCCACCCTTCAGCTCGGCAGCCAGGGTGAGTCGGTACGAGAACTGCAATCGATGCTCATGCTGCTGGGCTACTACCCCGGCCCCGTAACCGGCCTCTACCAAGAGGACACCGCCGCCGCCGCCCGCCGATTTCAAACCGCTGCGGGCGTTACCGCCGACGGCATTGTTGGCCCCGCCACCTGGAGCCGCCTGTTCCCCACCCCGCCAGGGGAAGCCAACCCCCCGACGGCCACCGCCCCTGGCAGCGCCACCCCACCAGCGACCAATCCTTCAGCGACCAATCCCTCAACGACCAATCCATCGACCACCACCCCACCCAGCAGCAGTACCGGCACCTCAGCTGCTCTACCGGTACTCCGCCCCGGCATGGAGGGAGACGCCGTGCGGCAGCTCCAGCAGCGCCTGCGCACCAAGGGTTTTTACAGCGGTACCGTCGATGGCGTGTTTGGCAGTCAAACTGAGGCCGCCGTGCGTGCTGCCCAAGCCGCCAATAATCTCACCGTAGACGGCATCGTTGGCCCCGCCACCTGGCGAGCACTCAATTAGACGAAGAAAAAAGCTCGGGTTTACAGCCGGTTCAGTCGTCCCAGCTGCCAAAGGATTGGGGCGATCGCCGCGCACGATAACAGCCGCGATCGCCGATCAATCGTCTTCCCCTAGGGTCGAATCGTACACCCACCCAAGATGGCCACGGGCAGAGCGCTCCACCCCAACGACTGAGCCCAAAGCAACAGAATGTGGCGAACGCCCGCTAAAAAGCCGCCGAGAAGCTGAGTTCTTAGGCGGCTTTTTAGGGTTATGACCCGCAGTGGTGGCAAGCTAGTCTGGCTGCACAAACCAGTCGTTTAACATGTTGGCCGACTCAGGCAGAGTGGCGCTGGCGTAGGTGGAGTAGGGGATATCCAAAGCTTCCATGGTGGCCATCTGCTGAGCAGCATGATCCATATAGAGCATGTAGTTACCCATCAGAAAGTACACGCCCATCAGGGCGGCGGCAGACGATGCCACCAAAAAACCCGCTAGCATCAGGGAGAATTCCTGACCTTTGACGGCCTGCTCCATCAGACGGAGCGCCCAAGCCACTAGGGCAATAACAATAGTCAGGATAAGCAGCAGCATGGAACAATGACTGTTGTAACGATATGGATAGTCAGATTAATGACTGAGTCTATATGTTACACATCGTAACAGGCATTCATAAAACCGGCATGGCTTCCACAGAATGTCTTCAGGTTTGCTTAGGAAAGGCAGAATCTAGGTCAGGCGTACGGGTACTTGGCGATCGCGCAAATGCTCCTTTACCTGCCGCACCGTTAGCTGCCCGTAGTGCAGCAGTGAAGCCAACAGCGCCGCCTCAGCCTTCCCCTCGGTGAGGGCCTGGTGAATGTGGTCGCAGTTGCCAGCCCCGCCGGAGGCAATCACTGGCACTGGCACGCGATCGGCAATGGCGCGGGTGAGGTCGAGATCGTAGCCCGCCTGGGTACCGTCGGCATCCATGCTGGTGACCAGCAACTCGCCCGCCCCTTGGTTGACGACTTCCTCTGCCCAGGCTAAGGCGTCAAGCCCAGTATTCTCGCGACCGCCGCGCACGTAGACATCCCAGCCTGGGTTGCCAGGGTCAGGGCGGCGGCGGGCATCGATCGCCACCACAATACACTGCGCTCCAAAGCGATCGCTGGCCTCTTTAATTAGCTCTGGCCGCTTGACCGCCGCCGAGTTAATGCTGACCTTGTCGGCCCCGGCCCGTAACAATTTTTTAATGGTTTCTAAGGATTGCACGCCACCGCCCACCGTGAGAGGAATAAACACTTGCTCCGCCGTGCGGTACACCACGTCATAGATAATGTCGCGGTCTTCGTGGGTAGCGGTGATATCCAGAAACACCAGCTCATCGGCCCCGGCCTGGTTGTAGGCCTGGGCCAGCTCCACCGGATCGCCCGCATCGCGCAGATCGACAAAATTGACCCCTTTCACCACCCGGCCAGCCTTGACATCTAGGCAGGGCACAATCCGTTTCGCCAGCATTGCGTTCTCCTTATGTTTCCTAGCGAGGGGGTAGGGAGCGGGGCGTGAGGGGGGTAGGGATGTTCCTAATCACGCGTTAGCCCCACCCAACAATCTTTAGTCCTCACCCCTCACCCCTCACTCCCTACCCATTTCCCCCGACAGCAAATTAAACCCTTCCCCCGCTCCACAATAGAGGATTATGACGATCACCAGGGGCCAAGACGCTGATACACTGTCTCTTGGTTTTATCGTTGGACATGCAGTTGGAGCCCTTAGCAGACATGGCTTTAGAGATTGGCCAAAAGGTGAAAGTATCCCGGCTACGCGATCGGGTTTCGAAGGATTTGGCAGGTTACCTCGGCAAGCGCGGCGTTGTAAGCCAGTTCAAAATGGTGGACGGCAGCGGCGTAGGCGTCGTGGTGGAGTTTGAAGATCGCTACACCACCTGGTTCTTTGAAGATGAGCTGTCTGTCATTCAGTAGCGGACGGCCTCGCTGAGGCCATTTTTATAGCTGCTAAGATCTGGGATGCCTCTCTCTGCCCTTTTAAATTAGTTAGGGGAGCAGATCAATGGGTCGGCAATAGCAAAAGAGAGGAGGGTGCTCAGCAAATCTCCTCTTTTGGAGTGATTCCACGGCTGTCCAGTCCCCGAGATGATCGGCATAAGTTTCCCTGGGCATAGAGAAGCGGGGCGAGGTCGCCCCCGTGTGTTTCTAGGGATGCTTCGAGCAGCGATGACCTGACCAACGCGTAGGCCCAGTTTTTCTATGGCATTAATTCTCACGTATTTGGGTAAGGGCGGCAGCGGCAGCACGACTGTGGCGATCGCCGCCGCAAAACAGCGGGCGCGGGCCGGGCAGCGGGTGCTGCTGGCCATTCAGGATGTAACGCCAGCTCCGGCGCTGCTGCTGGGCCTGGCCCTGAGCGTGGAGCCCCAAGAGCTAGAGCCCAACCTGTGGGCCATGCAGTTTCAAACCGCAGCCCTGCTGGAGAAAAGCTGGGACGAAGTCAAAGCGCTGGAGTCACAGTACCTGCGGACGCCCTTTCTCAAGGCGGTCTATGGTCAAGAGCTGGGGGTGATGCCGGGCATCGATAGCGCCCTGGCGCTGAATACCCTGCGGCAGCTCGACGGCAGCGATCGCTACGACGTCATCATCTACGACGGCAGCGAGGCGCTGGCCACCCTGCGCATGCTGGGCATGCCGGAAATTCTCGACTGGTACCTGCGGCGGTTTCGCGGCGTGTTTCAGCAGTCCGATGTGGGTCGGGTGATCTCGCCGTTTTTGCAGCCCATGGCCTCGGCGGTGCTGGCAGTTGACTGGTCGGGGGATGTGCTGGATCAGCCTACGGGACAGGTGCGATCGCAGCTGGAAGAGGGTCGCCAGGCGGTCACTAACCCCAGCCGCATGGCCGCATTCTTAGTTACCACGCCCACGGCAGGGTCGGTGGCGACGGCCCGCTACCTGTGGGGCAGCGCCCAGCAGATTGGGCTGACGGTGGGCGGTGTTTTGGTCAACCACGGCGTGCTCGATGCCGAGCAGATCCACGCCTTTGCGCCCCTGCCCCAGGTGCCGCTGCCCTCAGTCATCGATCAGGGATGGGATGCAGCGGTGGAAGCTTTGCCCGACCCCGCCCAGTGGGCGGCAGCGGCCCCGCGCCCAGTAACCGTGGATGCAGCGACGAAGACCGTGCGGCTCTTCTTACCCAGCTTTGACAAAACCCAGGTCAAGCTCACCCAGTACGGCCCCGAGGTCACCATTGAAGCGGGCGATCAGCGGCGCAACCTGCTGCTGCCCCCCGCCCTCCAGGGCAAAGCGGTGGCCGGGGCCAAGTTTCAAGATCAGCATCTGGTGATTTCCTTTAGTTAGGGCGATGGCGCAATTCCCCTCTAGGGAATCGCGCCTGCTGCAATGTCACGGGTTCGCAGAAAAATCTTCCCTCCCTCTGGCCAGGGTTTGATTCTGACCCGAGAAATGTGGCACCGTGGGTAGTGATCGCCTAAGTTTTGCCTAAGTTCTGACCGACGTTGTATCGACCTGTAGCATTCCATCACCATGGCTGAACCACCGTCCTCCACTCCGGTCAACGACGCTCTAGACCAAACCCCTGCTGCTGAAATTGCCCCCGAGGCCCAGGGCAACGCCGCCCGCCAGCTTTTAGGCATGAAGGGTGCCAAGTCGGGCGAGACCTCGATTTGGAAGATTCGCCTTCAGCTGATGAAGCCGATCACCTGGATTCCGCTGATTTGGGGCGTGGTGTGTGGGGCGGCCTCCTCCGGCAACTACCGCTGGAGTTTAGAGTACGTACTGATCGCCGCCGCCTGCATGCTGTTTGCGGGGCCGCTGCTGACGGGCTACACCCAAACCCTCAACGACTTCTACGATCGCGACATCGACGCCATCAACGAGCCCTATCGGCCCATCCCCTCGGGGGCGATCACCATTCCCCAAGTGGTGACCCAAATTCTGGTGCTGCTGGTGGCCGGTATCGCCATTGCCTTCAGCCTCGATCGCTGGGCCGGGCACAGCTTCCCGATTATCACCGCCCTAGCCCTGGGCGGCTCGTTTGTGTCGTACATCTACTCCGCCCCACCGCTGAAGCTCAAGCAGAATGGCTGGCTCGGCAACTACGCCCTGGGGGCCAGCTACATTGCGCTGCCCTGGTGGGCGGGCCACGCCCTGTTTGGCACCCTCACCTGGAAGATTGTGGTGCTCACCCTGTTCTACAGCCTGGCGGGCTTGGGCATTGCGGTGGTCAACGACTTTAAGAGCGTGGAGGGCGATCGCCAGATGGGCCTCAAGTCGCTGCCGGTGATGTTTGGCGTTACCACCGCCGCCTGGATCTGCGTGCTGGCGATTGACATTTTTCAGGGGGGCGTCGCCGCCTACCTGATGGCCATTCACCAGAACCTCTATGCCGTGCTGCTGGTGCTGCTGATCATTCCCCAGATCACCTTTCAGGATATGTACTTTCTGCGCGATCCCCTGGGTAACGATGTCAAGTACCAGGCCAGCGCCCAGCCTTTTCTGGTGTTAGGTATGCTGGTAACAGGGCTGGCACTGGGGCACACGGCACTTTAGGGATCCGCGCGATCGCGGCTGTACCCTTGAAGAAATGGCCGAAACCCCATACAGTTCACAGAGGATGTGAAAGGCAACGCTGCTATGGCTCGATCTTGGTTAACCCGGCTGTCGTTTCCTTCGAGGAAATCGTCGCGCCCCTCAGGACGGAGCAGATCTGGGGCCAGCATGGTCAACGGTGCGCGGGTCTCTCCCCAGCGAGTAGAGCCCCAGCCTGGGCCGTCGGGCGAAAAGCCGGAGTTGCCGCGCAGCTATCGGCCTCTGTTTTTGCGCCCCTTATTTTGGGTGGTGTTGCTGGCTGGGGCAGGCATTGCGGGAGGCGGTACTCGCGCCTACCGGGTCATAGAAGCCACCAGTGCAAATCTACCCGACCCCAATCAGGCCCTAACCTACCAGCGCGACGGCACCATCACCATGGTGTCGGCGGATGGGGTAATTTTGCAGAAGCTTGGCCCCGCCACCCGCGAAACCATTAACTATGAGGCCATGCCCGAGCACCTGGTGGCGGCATTTATTGCCTCCGAAGACCAGCGATTCTACGAGCATAACGGCGTTGACTACCGAGGTATTGCCCGCGCCGCTTGGGCTAACGTGCAATACCGCGAGCTGGTAGAAGGGGCCAGCACCATTACCCAGCAGCTCGCCCGCATCGTCTTTCTCGACCAGGAGCGCAGCTTTCAGCGCAAGATCAAAGAGGCCATGATGGCCACCAAGCTCGAAGACAGCCTCACCAAAGAGCAGATTATTGAGCGCTACCTCAATCTGGTCTACCTGGGCTCTGGAGCCTACGGCGTAGCCGACGCTTCCTGGGTGTACTTCGGCAAAACCATCGATCAGCTCACCGTAGCTGAGTCGGCGATGATTGCCGGTATGGCCCCAGCCCCTAGCCTGTATTCGCCCACGGTCAATGCCGAGGCCGCCCGCAGCCAGCGCGATCGCGTCATTCGCCGCATGCTGTCCACCGACGTTATTAGCGGGGTCGAGGCAGAAGAAGCGATCACGACGGAGGTGGCGGTCACCCCTAATCAGCCCAAGTTTCTCTACAGCGAGTTTCCCTATTTCACTATCTATATTCAAAAGCAGCTAGAGGCGCTGCTGCCCCCCGATCAGCTAGAGGCCGGTGGGTTAACCGTCGAGACCACACTCAATGTGGTTTGGCAGCGCCGGGCTGAAGAAACCGTTGAAGACGCCGTCGCTCGCTACAGCGGTTGGCAGAATGTGGGGCAGGTCTCGCTGGTGGCGGTGGACCCCCGCAACGGCGAAATCAAGGCCATGGTGGGGGGCACCGACTTCACCAGCGAAAACCAGTTCAACCGGGTGACCCAGGCCCAGCGACAGCCCGGCTCTACGTTTAAGACCTTTGTGTACGCGGCGGCGATCGCAGGCGGCATGTCGCCCTACAAAAATTACATGGATGCCCGCTACGTGGTCGATGGCTATGAGCCTAAGAACTACGGCAAAAACTACAGCGGCGGCATGGATTTGCTCCAGGCCCTGCGCAACTCGGTCAATATTGTGGCGGTCAAGCTGCTGGTAGATGTGGGCTTTGACCCGGTGGTGAAACTGGCCGGGCGCATGGGCATTGAGTCGCCGCTGCTGCCCGCCTATTCCCTCGCCCTGGGCACCTCTGAGGTCAACCTGCTAGAGCTCACCAGTGCCTACGGCACCCTGGCAAACAAGGGTATTCATCGCCCGGCCCACGGCATTCGCCGGGTGTTGAACAGCAGCGGCGAGGTGATCTATGAGCGCCCTAACGAGTCAGAGCAGGCCATTGACGCCGACAGCGCCGCCATTATGACTTGGATGCTGCGCGGCGTGGTGGAGGGCGGCACCGGCAGCAATGCCTACCTGGGGCGGCCAGTAGCGGGCAAGACCGGTACTTCCGAATCGTATCGCGACCTGTGGTTTGTAGGCTACATTCCCCAGCTGGTGGCCGGCGTTTGGATGGGCAACGACGACAACACCCCTACCAGCGGCGCTAGCAGTATGGCCGCTGGGGTGTGGCGCAGCTTCATGGCCAAGCTCACCGACGATATTCCCGTTGAGCAGTTTCCCAGCGTGCCTCGGCTGGGCGGGCGCGAGGGCAGCATTACCCTCAGCCCCGTAAAGCCCGGTCGCGTGGTTGCTGAAAACGGCCCGTCGCAGTCGTCAGAGTCGGCTAGCTCGGGTGGCGGAGAAAGCCGCCGATCGCAACGGTCAGAGAGTAGCTCTAGCAGTAGCGGTGAAGCCGCATCGGCCCCGGCACCCGCTTCTAGCGATAGCTCTAGCAGCAGCCCCCCCGCATCAACCGAATCGGCAGCCCCTGTCATTACAGAGGATCCCCCAGCGGCAGCCCCGGCACCAGTTCCTCAGCCGGTCAACACTGCCCCACCGGCTCCGGCCCCAGTAGCTCCGGCTCCCGCCCCGGCCCCGCCGCCGATTGTGTCGCCGCCACCGCCCCTCGAAGCTCCTCCACCAGCCGGTGGGGAATAGGCCCTGGGGTAGAGAGCTGGGTTCGACCAAAGCCTACAGACCTCCCAAGGGTCAGACCTGGGGGTGATCCTCAGGGATAGCCAACCGTCGTAGGATGATACACAACTGATTTTGGAGTTTAATTGGCTATGTCACTCTATTTTGCGATCGCAGGCGAAGCTGCTGCAGGTTCGTCTTTTGTGTTGGTGTATGTAGTGGGCTTTATTGCCGCCGTCAGTATTGGCTCCATCGCTTGGTACAACTCCAAGCGCCCCGCTGGCTGGGAAGATAAGGAAAAGCCCGACTTCGTCCCTACCGTCAAGGCTGAGGAAGGCGAAGAAGTCTAAGCCACCCACAATCGCTACAGCCTCGGCCCCACCATAGGCTAGAGGCAATCAAGGTGGCGTTCTAGCGATCGCGCTGCCGTCTGAGTCTGGCTTGGGCGGCGGTTGTTTCTGTATGCCTCTTCCTAGTCTTGCTGCCTTTGCCACGCCAACCATCCGTCAGGCAGCGCTCAATCGACCACCCGCAGCCGCCCCTGGCGAATCGCTTCAAACACTCGCTGGGCGGTGGCATGATCCTGGTTGCTGAGGGTGGGCTGGCTGAGCAGTATCTCCATCAGCTCTCGCTGCACCTGGCGACTAATGCGGCGATCGGCAAAGATTTGATCGACTAGGGCTTTGAGGGAGTGACTGGCGGTTTGAGGCATGGTGACGACCTGAGCTAATTGAGGCTGTACCCATTATCGCCTGTAACCACCAACTGCAAGGTGATATGGCCTCCCTCGGAGGCATGATCCTCAGCGGGTCAGTGAGTGATTGATAGCAGCTCAGCAAGTGGTTTAAATCACTGGAGAGGCAGTTGCTATAGAGTAAGCCTGGGCTACTTTATATAGATGTCGCTGGTAGGGTTCGGACATGCCCAAGTTTCTGAAGCGATGGCTATAGTCCAATTCACCACCCAAATTTTCGCTAGGGAAGGCTCGCGATCTCCTAAGCGAACTGGCCATTGCGATAAATGGGTTGAGCCAAAGGAAGCGACTGGCTTGCCTGCCTAAACTCCTCAGATGCCAAAACGCGATCGAATGTTCCTGACCAAGTCAGATTAGGGCAAAACAGACTCTAGGTGCTCTGCCGCTGGCGATCGCCCCAGTAGCGCACATATTCGGCTATCCCGGCCAGCAGGGCCGAGCCCAAAATCAACATCACGCTGAGGGCGTTGATGTCGGGCTTAACGCCGGTACGCACCCGGCTAAAGATTTCAATGGGCAGCGGGTTAGCACCGCCCCCAGCGGTGAAGCTGGAGATCAGCAGGTCATCCATGCTGAGCACAAAGGCCAGCAGGCAACCGGCCAAAATTCCCGGTGCCAGCTGGGGCAGCAGCACTTTGAACATCGCCTGGGTGTGGGTGGCCCCCAAGTCTAAGGCAGCCTCTTCGAGGTTGGGGTCGAGGCGCTGGATGCGGCTAGACACTACCACCGCAATGTAGGCCAGGCAAAATACCATGTGTGCCGCAATGATGGTGCCGAGGCTGAGGGGTACCGCCACCGACGCCAAAAACACCAGGGTCGCCACCGCGATCGCAATGTCAGGAATAATCAGCGGCAGATACGACATGCCCCGATACAGTCCCTTGCCCGGAAATCGGTAGCGGGCCAGACCGATCGCCATCAGCGTGCCCAGCACCGCCGAAATTGCCACCGCCACAATCGCGATGATCAGACTGTCTTGCAGGGCGGCCAGCAGGCGGCGATCGCTAAACAGCGCTCGATACCACCGCAAGCTAAAGCCGCCCCAGCTGGCGCTGTAGCGCGAGTCGCTGAAACTGTACGCCCCCAGCACAATGATCGGAAAGTACATGAAGGCGTACATCAGCGCGGTGAAGAGGCTGGGCCAGGTGACGGGGCGGGAGGGCATGGGGAGGGTAGATAGGTAGATGGGTGGATGGGTGGATGGGTAGAGCTGCGAATTTTGGATTGGCGATTTTGGATTTTGGGTGGGTTATCGGGTTGGTAGGGGCAGACCTATGTGTCTGCCCTGGAGCTGTGTCTGCCCTGGAGCGGGGTAGATGGATAGGCGGGTGGGGAATCAGGCTTCGGTGACGGTGTTGCGATCGCCGTAGCGGATCAGGAGGGCGATCGCCAGGCTGACCGCCAAAATCAGCACCATGCTGAGGGCCGAGCCAAACCCCCAGGCGCGGGTAGGGCCGAGAAACTGGTTGTAGATTAGCCGCGAAATATTCATCGATGAGGCACCCCCAAGCAGCGTAGGCACAACAAAATCGCTCAGGGTGCTGATAAACACCAGCAGACTAGCCGCCGCAATGCCGGGCAGAGTTTGGGGTACGGTAATTTTCCAAAAGCACTGGCGCGGGGTGGCTCCCAGATCAGCGGCGGCCTCTAGCAGCCGAATGTCGAGTTTTTCAAGCGATGCATAGAGAATCAGCACCATATAGGGCAAAAAGCTGTAGGTGAGGCCAATAAACACCGCCGTAGGCGTATTTAGCCAATTTTGGGCGGGCAGCCCGATCGCCGTTAGCATCCCATTGAGCACGCCGCTGGGGCGCAGAATGGTTGTCCAGGCGTAGGCCCGCAGCAGCGACGATGTCCACAGGGGCAGAATAAAAGCCACCAGCAGCAGGTTGCGCCACCGCTGGGGCGACATCAGCGCCAGCCAATAGGCCACCGGAAACCCCATCAGCAGGCACAGCGCCGTAGAGCCGACCGCAAACACCAGCGATCGCCAAATCACCCGCAGATACACCGGCTGCAAAATTTGCAGGTAGTTGCCCAGGCCATAGCCGCCGCTGGGTTGACCCAGCCGCAGCCCCGGCACCAAACTGATCTCAAGAATCAGCAAGGTGGGCAGCACCAGCAGCACCAGCAGCCACACCCCCGCTGGCCCCAGCAGCGTCACCGGCCCCAGCCAGAGTCGGGGAGCGAGGCGATCGGCCCAGGTGTTCGAGGGAGTGGGTGAGTGGGCGGGGGTCATGGGGGTGAGGAGGGTGGGGAAGGTGAGGAGGGTGGGAGGATAGGGAAAGTTTGAGTTTTGAATTTTCAATTTTGAATTGAGGTGTTGTCGACAGAACTTAGAACTCAAAACTTAGAACTCAAAACTCCCCTCCTCTAAGCGCTGGTTACTTCAGTCCAAAACTGGTCAAACAGATCGGTGCTGGCGGTATCGACGGCCACGATGCCTTCGCTCTTGGCCAAAACCGCCTCAGGGGGGTAGAGGTCGGCGTTGTTTTGGATGCCGGCGGGCAGCTGGTCAAAGGCGGCCTGGTTAGCGGTGGCAAAGAACAGGCGCTCTACGGCAGCGCTAGCGACCTCTGGCTCTAGCAGGAAGTTGATCCACTGGTAGGCGGCATCGACATTGGGGGCGGTGGCGGGGATGGCCAGGGTGTCGGTCCACAGCGACGCTCCGCTTTCTGGAATCACGTACTGCATGCGATCGTCTTCGAGGGTGAGGGCGATCGCATCGCTAGAGTAGGCCATCGACACGCTCAGGTCGCCGCTGAGTAATTCGTTCTCAAAGCCGGTAGTTTTGAAGGCCGCGATGTGGGGTCTGAGTTCGAGCAGGCGGTTGTAGGCGGCTTCAATTTCAGCTGGATTGTTGGAATTATAGGAGTAGCCCAGCGACTTGAGGGTGGCTCCCAGGGTTTCACGCATGTCGTCGAGCATGGTGATGCGGCGGGAGAGTTTGGCCTGGTTATCCCACAGAAAGTTCCAGTCGGTAGGTTCACCGGGGGAGGCCTCATGGTTGTAAAGCAGGCCGGTGGTGCCCCAGCAAAAGGGCACACTGTGGGCATTGTTGGGGTCGTAGGCGGGGTTGGCCCACTGGGCTTTAAGATTCTCTAGCCCGGTAATGCGGCTCTGGTCGAGTTCGGTGAGCAGGCCTAGCTCCAACATTTCCGACACCATGTAGTCGGAGGGGTAGATGATGCTGTAGGCATCGCCGCCGCCAGCTTGAAGACGGGTGAGCATGACCTCGTTGGAGTCAAAAATATCGACCACTACCGGAATGCCCGTGCGCTCGGTAAAGGCTGCGGCCATACCGTCATCGGTGTAGTTGGCCCAGGTGTAAATGTGCAGGGTGCCGTCATTTGCTCCCCCCCCCGCTGGTGGCCCCGCCAGGTTTTGGCGACAGTTGGCCGCCGCCAGGCCTGTCACAACCGCTGCTGACCCCTGCAAAAAACGCCTCCGACTCACGGCAAAACGGCGCGAGTCGGAGGGAGTTTGTAGTCGCGTTCCAGGCACAGGCATTCTCCAAGGGGCAAAGGGGGACGGCGGCGGTCGAGGGGAAAAGGGACGACCTTAATCTTTAGTTTCTAAGTATATGGCGATGCGTCTGGGGTAACGCTCAAGAGCCGCGATCGCAGGCCCAAAGCCACCGACCCTCAGGCGGCGTCGAGCACCAGGCAATCGTCGGCGGCCCAGTGCACATACACGGCGGTATCGACCCCGATTAACGACTCAGCCCGGTTGGGATGGCGCACCATCAGAGTCTCGCCTGACCCCAGGCGCACTACGCAGTGCAGGTGGGTGCCCAGGTACATCAGGTGGCTAATGTGACCCTGATAGCAGTTGTTGGCGGCGGCTGGTGCGCTGAGGCTAAGGTTGATTTTTTCGGGGCGCACGCTCACGACTACGGCCTGGGCGACGGTGCTGCCGGACATGCAGGCCAGCACCCGCAGACCACTGTCGGTGGTGACCTGCACCTGGCGGGGGTGGGGCTGGTCGATACGCCCCGGCAGCAGGTTGGTGTCGCCAATAAAGTCGGCCACAAAGGCGGTGCTGGGCCGGTCGTAGATGTCGCTGGGGGTGCCGATCTGCTCAATTTGGCCGTTGTTCATCACAGCGATGCGGTCAGAGAGTGCCAGCGCCTCCTCCTGATCGTGGGTGACCATAATAAAGGTGATGCCCAGCTGGCGGTGCAGATTGGCTAGCTCCACCTGCATCTGCTTGCGCAGCTTTTGGTCTAGAGCGCCAAGGGGCTCATCGAGCAGCATCACCGCCGGATGGTTGACCAGGGCGCGAGCCAGGGCCACCCGCTGCTGCTGCCCGCCGGAAAGCTGGGCCGGGTAGCGGTTGGCCATCGATTCCATTCGCACCAGGCGCAGGGCTTCGGCGACGCGATCGCGCACCTGGGCCGTGCCCATGCGGCGAATTTTGAGGCCAAAGGCAATGTTGTCTTTGACCGTCATATGGTCAAACAGGGCATAGCTCTGAAAGACGGTGTTGACCGGGCGGCGGTGGGCGGGCACAGTGCTGACGTTAGCCCCCTGGATCAACACGTCGCCAGCACTGGGGGTTTCAAAGCCCGCAATCAGGCGCAGGGTGGTGGTTTTGCCGCAGCCCGAAGGGCCCAGAATACTGAAGAACTCACCCTGTCGCACCGCCAAGTCGAGATCGCAAACGGCAACCTCTGCCCCAAAAGCCTTAACCACCCGCCGCAGCTCAACATCGGGCTGAGCCGCTGGTGTTGCCGTTGCTGCCGCAGAATGCACCATCTGAGCCATGGCCGTTTCTCCTGGGTTCACCCCAACTGTAGCGATCGCCCCTGGGATAGACAAGTCGCTGCCATCACAACCACCGCCCAGGTTTCAGCCCTAGTTTCAGGCCGATACCAGAGCAGCACTGCCTATACTTTACCCACCCTGGCGATCGCCGACGCATTCTGCCCCAAAAAAGCCATTATTGCGAGCCTTAGCCCCCAAAAACACGCCATCGGCAAGCCCGCGAAACGTTACTATGGCACCAGATAGTGCTCGGGAGTACAAAGATGCCCGCAAAACTTGCCCAGTCGCTGCGCCAGCGCTCTCGCCCCACCTTGGCGCGGGGGGCAGTGGCGATCGCCCTCGGCACGGCGATCGCCGGGTGCCGCCCCAGCCCCCCGCCCCAGAGCGAAACCCTCAACCCCACGCCGCCAACTTCCGCCGACTCTGCCCCTGAGACTCCCGCCGCACAGCCTACTGAATCCCCAACACCGACCCCAGCGGCCCCGTCCAACACCCCCACCGCCACCCTGCCCAATGCCCTTATCCGCGAATGGCAGCCCCTGAGCAACGTGCTGTTGGCCTTCGGCCCCATGACCCTAACGCCCGACCAGGTGCAGTGGAGCAGTGGCCAGGTCAGCCCCTACACCCTGATCAGCACTGAGGGGGGCTACGTACTGGAGCTGGAGGCCAGCCCCAGCTTCTACGACACCCAGAACCGCTACATCAAGCTGATTCCCAAAGCCGATGCCACCGCCGAGTCCATTGAGGTGGCCTTTTATACAGACGATACCCAGCTTCAAAACGACGAATACATTATGTACGGCGGCTACTTCGCCGAATAGACATTCACCAACGCAAAAAATAGGGCAGATGCGCCCAATCTTCGCATCTGCCCCGTTAGGTTAAGCGTCTTCTCGATCGACGAACCGTAAACCTCTACCCACCAAAACCATTAGGTTTTGGCAGGAGATTGGCTTACTCCTCTTGCCGACCTCGGTTTTCTAGGATTTCTTGCACCGCCTCACTGGGGGTGTACTGATAGCCAAAGGTTGACTGATCCGAGTCATCCAAAATCTGCGGCGTCAGCAGCACAATCAGCTCGCGGCGCTGGTTATCGGTAACCGTACTGCGGAACAGCGCCCCCAAAATGGGAATATCGCCCAGGATGGGAATCTTGTTGATGGTGTTGCGCTCCGACTCTTGGATGATGCCGGAAAGCAGCAGGGTTTGACCATCGCGAATCCGCACCTGGCCAGAGCTAATTTGGCGCTCTGACAGCAGGAAGAATGTACCCGCATCACTGGTGAAGCTGTCAGTTGGTGCCGAGATACTGGGGGCTACCGAGAGCGACACAAAGCCATTGTCATCGATGCGATCGACGTCAATTTGCAAAATTAAGCCCGCTGGCTCTGTTTCAATGTCCAGGGTGGTCAGGGTTCCCGTCTCGGTCACCTCAATGGTTTGCGTCAGCTCAGTCACCACATCTTGGGTGAGCTGAACCGTAGCGGTCTGCCCCTCCTGCACAATTAGAGTGGGGTCAGTAATAATCTTGCCGTTGCCGTTTTGCACCGTTCCCAGCAGCTGAGCCAAGAAATTGCCGGAGGTGGCATTGCCTCCAGGGCCACCTAGCGTACGCGGCAGGATTGGCGTGCCCGTGGGGGTTGCCTGGCTTGCAGGGTTGGGTGTGCCGCCATCGCCAATATTGAGAATGCCAAGACCGCCAGAGCTGAGCACCCCAAACAGCCCGTTTTGGAAGGAGAAGCTGGTACCAAAAGCATCGAGGGCGTTGAGGTCAATATCAATGACTCTGACATTGACCGCCACCTGTCGCCGACGCAGGTCAATGCGGGTGAGCTGCTCAGTAGCAATGGTAACTAGATCAGCCCGGCCCACGAGGGTAACTGAGTTGGTGCGTTCATCGGCGACCACCTGCAACCCGCGCAGAATGCCCTGGCTATCTTCATAGTCAACCCGGCTGACCTCAATTTGGTCAACTGTTGAGGTCTCTGTCTGGGTAATCGGGGGGGTGCCCTCCGCGACGGTCACAGCATTGACGTTGGTGACCAGGCGCTCTCGGCTGACGGCACTCTCCGCCCCCAGGGCGACCAGAAAATTGGTGGCCACAGTGGCATCAACCTGATTCAGGCGCAGGGTTCTAGCGGTGACGTTCTGGGCCGAAACCGGTAGCGTAGGCCCTACGTAGACGCTGCGGCCTACGCGGTTAGCCTGCAAGCCAGTCACCCGCAGAACGTGGTTGAACACGTCTTGCACAGACTCGTTTTCAATATCTAGGCTAACCGGGGGGCCATCGGCACTGGCACCCTCTGCCCCAGCTTCAGTTCCCCCGGCGGGGGTAAAGACCAGGTTGAGGCCTGCCGCCCGCGCCAGCAGCGACAAAACCTCTCGGGCTGGGGCATCCCGCAGCAGCAGCTTAGGAATCCGCTCGTTGCTGCCCAGGTTGATGCTGTTAAAGGAGGGTACCCCCTCAGCTACGGAGATATCGCCAATCGGAGGTGCTACGGCGCGGGGCAAAAAGGGCGGCACTTGCTGCACCTGGGGACGCGGCACCGGGGCACCATCAATAGTGACTTCAGGGTTGGGAACCAGCACGTCGGGGCTAGCGGGGGTGGGTACCTCAGGGGCCGCTTCCGGTGCTGGCTCCGGGGCAGCTTCGGGCGCTGCTTGAGCCACGGTGGAGGGAGCAGCCGGAGCAGGTACAGTTTCGATCTCAGCAGGCACAGGGGTAGGAGCCTGGGCGGTCTCGCCATCGTTGCGAATCGACAGTATGACCTGATTATCGCTGGATTCTACTGCCCCGGTGGGGGGCTGGCTGGTGCCACTGACGGTGATGCGCACGCTGTTGGCATCGAGGGGCACCACCGACACCTGACTGATACCGGGAGCGGGGTTGGCCTGGGTAAAGCTGCCGCCATCGGGCAGGTTGAGCTGGGCGCGGGTAATATCGGCCTGTAGGGTATTGCCCTGACTGACAGTAAAGACGCTGCTGTTATCGCCTCCCTGGGTGTCAAATACCAGATCTAGCCCAGTGGCGGTGGGGTTGAGACGGACATTAGTAATACTGGTTACTGAGGCCAGGCCAGGCTGGGCCGCTAGGGCAACCAGGGTGCTGCCAAGCAAAATTGGGTGCAGGTTCATTAGACGGTTCACGGTTCACTCCTCCATCACAGATGCGGCGGGGCCGCGCGGGGTTTGACTGGGCTAGGTGGGTAGATCGGGCGGGGGCGGTAGCAGCGGGGCTCCAAAGGTTGGGCTAGCCACCCTCAGGCGGCGGCGCACCTTCGACGGGGGCTTCTCCCTCGGCGGGGGGCGGCGGCGGCGGCTCGGGCGGCACGCTGGGGTCGCCAACGGGCACGAGCACTTCAAGGGTGTAGTCGGTGAGCAGCAGTCGGCTAATGCCCAGCAGTTCCTCTTCGGTGGCATCGGCCGGCGGCGGCGCAATACTCTGCTGCATATCTTTAATGATGATCAGCGGTTCCAGGCGCTCGATATTGCGCATGATGCTGAGCGTCTGGGGAAACAGCGCCTGCATTGATACATCGACGGTGACGCGCTCTAGCTTGCCAGTGAGCTCTGGGCCAAGGTCAGTGACCGGCTCTGGGGGGCTGGGATTAAACCGCAGCAGCTCTGAAGAAAAGAGCTGCTTTTGCACCTGGGGAGTAGCGGCAAACTGAGTCTTGACCCGCTGAATCTGCTCTCGGGTGAGCCCCAGGGCAGCGAGTTGGGCGTTGTCGAGGGTAGCTGGGTTGGCCCGCAGCACATCGGCGATCGCAGCGTTGCTGTTCTGAATTTGCTGATTGATGTCGAGCAGCAGAGTATCGAGGGTCTGGGAACCGCCCAGCAGGCTGTAGACACCTACCCGCTGCTCAATAGCCGAATTGAGCTCGGCCTGCAGGGCAGCACGATCCTGGAGACTGGCCCGCTGTTGGTCAACCTGAGCCTGCTTTTGGGCAACCTCGGCTTCCAGGGCGGTTTTTTGCTCTACTACGGGCTTGACCACGAAGTTATACAGAACAAAAGAGCCAATCAGCCCCAGCACCCCCAGGCCAATGCCCTGCACCTTAGGGGTGAGCTCAATACCAAAGGCCGTGGGATAGGTAGGGCCAACATCTAAGGCCTGATTCTCGTCGGCGGGAAGGAAATCACCAGCTGCGGTCATTCGATCACTCCTTTTTCTCTCAGGGCCTGAAGACGGGTCACTAGACCGACGGTACCCTGGCGCTCAAGCTCATCCACCAGCTGGGAGGCTGGGGTATCGGTGATGCTGGCACCGATGGTGTAGTCGATCAAAAAGTCAGGGTCGCCCACCGGGGTGCCTGGGCAGCGCCCCTGGGTTTGGGGGTCGAGCAGGGTAGGCTGCTGCTGAGCCTGACTAATCGCTACGGTTTGGGATTGCAACAGGGGCGATCGCTGCAGCACCAGAGCAAAATCGTTGATCTCGTCGTAGGAACAGGCCACACCATTGATGGAAAGCCCATCAACCGACTCTGGCGTAACGGCAGGGTCAGTTTGCTCGGGGGTGGTCGTCGTCTGGTTGAGGCTGACGATTTGGACTCGGGCCGGGGTGCGGGTGCGAATGTCTTGTAGCAGCGCCGACCAGGGCAAAATATCGTTGAAGACTGCCACAAAAGCGTTGATTTCAGCACGAACCAGGTCGATTTGCCCCTGAATACCGCTAATTTCCTGAAGCTGGCTCTGGAGCTGGGCCGTTTCGGCGTCTAGTTCAGCACTGCGGGTCTGAAGCTGGTTGACCTGGCTGCGAGTTACTACCCAGTAGCCGCCCACCAGCGCCAACGGCACCAGCGCCGCCGCCAACCCTAAAACCAGAGGCCTGCGATCGCCTGGGGCCACCCCGCCACCCCGAGCCCGGGGCTTAGCCTCAAAGACGCGAACTTCGCGATCCTTGAGAAAATTAATATCGAGACCGTACATAGCTACACCTCCCGCATGCCGAGACCAATGACCGTCGCCAACCCTGCCCGCTGACTCTCGGGAATGTCTTCAGCCACCTCTAACGACAGCGCTGAAATCGGATCGATCTGGCTGGCGGGCAGACTGAGCCGCTGGGCCAGAAATTCGTCGAGCTGGCCAATGGAAGCCCCTGGCCCGGCCAGCAGCAGTTGCGCCACCTCCATGTCTTCGCCCTGGTTGAGGTAGAAGTCGATAGAGCGGCGCAGTTCGTCAGATAGCTCGCCCAGCACCCGCAGCATGGCGGTGGTGCCAGGGTTGGTGTTGCCCATCTGGGGCGCACCCACGGTATCCATCGTTTGAATGGGTACCGTCATGCCCTGGAGCAGCTCAGTATTGCGGGAGGGAGGCAAATTCATGGCCCGGCTGAGGGCGCTCTGAATCTGAAAGGTGCCAATCGGTACGGTGCGCGAGAAGTGGGGCACCCCATCGACCACGATGGAAATCTCGGTGTTTTCAAACTCGATATCGACCACGGCGGCGGCCTCCTGGGGCGTAAACTGCCGCAGCTGCTCTCGAATGGTGCGAATCAGAGCAAAGCTCGAGGTTTCGAGCACGTTGAGCGCTAGCCCCGCCTGCTGAAATACCTCAATGTAAGGGTCGGTGAGGTCTTTACGCACCGCCACCAGCAACACCTGCACCTTCTCAATGCCATCTTCGTCAACGAAGTAGCCAAGCTTTTGGTAGTCAACATCGGCCTCTTCGCGGGGGAAGGGCAGGTAGAGACTGGCCTCCTGGTTGAGCACCATTTCGCGCAGCTCGTTATCGTCAAGCTCGGCGGGCACCGGAATGACGCGGGTAATGGCCCGGCCCGGAATAGCGGTGGTGGCCTGTTTGACCTTGAGCTTGCTTTCAGTGAGCACCGTTTGAATGGCGTCGGCCATGGCAGCGGTGTCTAGAATTTGGCCTTCCTCGTAAATGCCCTCGGCCAGTTCTACCGAGGCCAAGGCCTCTAACTTAAGCGAGGCTCCCTGTTTTTTAAGGCGAGCCAAATTAACTCTCTCAGGGGTGAGCTCGATACCAACTCCCCGAGGCTTGCGACTAAAAATGGCTTTGAGACTATCCACGGTAGTATCCGAAAAACAGGTGGGTAACCAGAAAACCTGCCTGGTTTAAAGACAACCAAGCAGACCCAAACGAGCCCGTTTCTTCCCTCCAAAAGCCATTCTCAGGCACTCAAGAAGAGATCCAGCGGCCCAGCAGTCATCCCTGGGGGAAAAGTGCTAACGAATGGTACACAATTTAATTCAGATTTTCCACTTTTCTTTCTAAGCACTTTTCCTGGGTTGAAGATCGACGATGCCGTATCTCCTGACCCCGCACCCAATGGTTTTGCCGTTGCTCCTGAGGTGATGCCAGGCCGACTAAAGCCTGGTATCACCAGCGATGTTACACACAATTCTGAAAAGTGAGCACTTAATATTGAGAAACTATGGCCGTGCCGCTGTATTTCTTTACGCGCTTTCTTTTCTTTACGCCTGGAGTAACTTGTTATGACCACCTCGCTGTCGCCCCTGACACCCCTAGGCACCCCCCTGAACGACGAGGCCCAGCGCCTGCTGCTGCTGGGATCGGGTGAGCTGGGCCGGGAAGTTGCTCTAGAGGCAGTGCGTCTGGGGCTGGAGGTGGTGGCCGTCGATCGCTACGACCATGCCCCAGCTATGGCTGTAGCCCACCGTCGCCACGTCATCGACATGCTGGATGGCAACCGGCTGCGGCAGGTGGTGGAAACTGAGCGCCCGAGTCTGATCGTGCCAGAGGTGGAGGCGATCGCCACCGATACCTTAGTCGCCCTAGAGACCGAAGGCTGGCGGGTCATCCCCACCGCCCGCGCCACCCAGCTGACCATGAACCGCGAGGGCATTCGGCGACTGGCGGCAGAAGAGCTGGGCCTCAAGACTTCACCATTTCGCTTTGCCGGTACTGAGGCGGAGTACCTGGAGGCCATCAAAGCCATTGGTCTGCCCTGCGTGGTCAAACCGATCATGAGTTCGTCGGGCAAGGGCCAGAGCACGGTGCGCCAGGATTCGGAGGTGCTGGCCGCATGGAAGTATGCGGGAGAAGCGGGCCGAGGCAAGAGCGATCGCGTCATTGTCGAGGGCTTCGTACCCTTCGACACCGAGATCACCCTACTGACGGTGCGGGCGATCGACGGCACCCACTTTTGCCCCCCTATCGGCCACCGCCAGGAGGCGGGCGACTACCGCGAGTCTTGGCAGCCCTGTGCTCTGCACCCCGACACCCTGGCGGCCTGCCAAGAAATGGCCAAATCCGTTACCGATGCCCTAGGCGGGTGGGGGCTATTTGGGGTGGAATTGTTTATTGCCGGGGCACCCGATCAGCCTCAGACCGTGTACTTTAGCGAAGTCAGCCCCCGGCCCCACGACACCGGCATGGTGACGATGGTCAGCCAGCACCAGTCGGAGTTTGAGCTGCACGTGCGAGCGATTATGGGTCTGCCCATTGGTGAGATCACCCTGGTGCAGCCGGGGGCCTCGGCAGTGATCTTGGCAGGCGGAAAGAGCGACCATCCCCAATACTCTGACCTGGATGAGGCGCTGAAGGTGCCCACCAGCAAGGTGCGGCTGTTTGGCAAGCCCACCGCCCACCCCAACCGCCGTATGGGGGTAGCCCTAGCCCTGGGCGACACGGTAGAAGAGGCAAAGGAGCGGGCGATCGCCTGCGCCAGTGCCGTACAGGTGATTTTATAAACCCCGCCACAACTGCACAAATTAAGCGAAAATAAGCAACCGTGACCGGGTGCGCCCTGTTTGACCCTTCGTTCTTCTTTCTGTTTTCACCATGAGACTCCGCCCCTACGCTCGCTTTGGTCTGTTTGCTCTGCTCGGCCTGATGATGAGCTGGCTAGTGGCCTGCGGCAGCGGACAGCCCAGCGCCAATGCCCCCGCCGAGGGCGGTAACCAAGAAGTCGAGTTTTGGACGATGCAGCTTCAGCCCGACTTTACCGACTATTTCAACGGGCTGATTGCCGACTATGAAGCGCAAAACCCCGGTACCACCGTGCGCTGGGTCGATGTGCCCTGGGCCGACATGCAGAGCAAAATTCTCACTGCGGTCACCGCTGGCACCGCCCCCGACGTAGTCAACCTCAACCCCGACTTTGCCGCCCAGCTGGCCAGCCGCAACGCCTGGATGCCGCTGGATGACAAAGTTTCCGCCGAGGCCAAGCAAGTCTATCTGCCAAACATCTGGGAAGCCAACACCCTCAACGGCCAGAGCTTCGGCATCCCCTGGTACCTAACCACCAACGTCACCCTGCACAACCAATCACTTTTAGATGAGGCTGGGGTAGCCCCGCCCACCACCTACGCTGAGCTAGCCGAGGTGGCCCGCCAGGTGAAAGAAAAAACCGGCAAGTATGCCTACTTCACTACTTTCGTGCCCGAAGATTCTGCCGACGTGCTGCAATCTTTTGTGCAGATGGGGGTCGAGCTGGTAGATGACCAGGGCCAGGCCGCCTTCGACACCGACGCGGGCCGCGCTGTCTTCCAGTATTGGACCGACCTCTACCAGCAAGAACTACTACCCCAGGAGGTGCTGACCCAGGGCCATCGCCGGGCGATCGAGCTGTACCAGGCCGGGGAAGTGGCGCTGCTATCTACCGGGGCAGAATTCTTCCCCACCATTGAAGCCAACGCGCCAGATATTGCCGCCGTCACGGGCAGCGGCCCCCAGATCACCGGCGACACCGGCAAGACCAACGTGGCGGTGATGAATGTGGTGATTCCGGCTGGTACCGATGTGCCCGATGCGGCGCTGGATTTTGCGCTGTATGTCACCAACGATGCCAACCAGCTCAGCTTTGCCAAAGCCGCCAACGTGCTGCCTTCCACCGCTGGTGCCCTAGAGGACGCCTACTTTGCTGCCGAGGGCACTAAGGGCGTAGAGAAGGCGCGATCGGTCAGCGCCGAGCAAATGAACCAGGCCGAGGTGCTAATCCCCGCCATGGATGGGGTTAAAGAGCTGCAAGCCATCGTCTACGACAACCTACAAGCCGCGATGCTCGGTCAAAAAACCGTAGACCAAGCCGTCAGCGATGCCGCCGCCGCTTGGAATGCCCGATAGATCCGTAGGGTGCATCGCTGCGCGGATGCACCAGTGAAAGTTTCCTGCTGCCGTGGGCGGTGCCTTACGGCGGGCACATTCTGAATGCTGGATGGCTGAGATGATATGCCGCCTAATGACACCCTGCGAATGCCTACGATTTCAAGAGCTGGTCGAGGATAGTGCGGGCGGGCTGGGCGCGCTCCAGGGCGGTCTGGTAGTCGTTGTACATTTTGAGGATTTTCGACAGGCCACCGATGCCGCCGCGCAGTTCCTCCAACTCTTCGCCAGAGAGCAGTTCGCCGTCGAGCAGGCGCAGAATCAGAGGTTTGATGTCGCCGACATCTTGCCGAGCTTTTTGTAGCTTTTCAACGGTGTTCAACAGGGTTTTAAGGTCTTTGAACAGGTCATCGATTTGGTCAGCATCGATCGCTTCAGCGACGGTGTCTTCGCCATCGTCATCGACTGGAGCTGTGGTGTCTAAATCTAGCGTGGCGGTGTCTGCCACTGCGCCGTTACCTTTTGCCTGTGCCATTGAGCCGTCTCCGTAGGAACCGTGGATGGGAAGAACTATAGTCTAATTTGGTTCAAGCGTACTATAAATCTATTCGCTGCTTTCCCTGAGTTTTACCACGCTCACCCTTTTGGAGCACGTTAAGTTGCGCGAACAGGCTGCCAGGGCAAAACCGGCCCGAGGCACAATACCGTTACTCAAACACGATTGTTTCCTGCTTCTGAAGCTGCTTTTTCTCGCGGGGGGTGAGCTTGCGACGGCGGCTGGCTTCTTCAAGGCGCTGCTGCAACCGCTCTTGCTGATCAATTTCGGGCAGTTTGAGCACAATGCCCGCTGCCAGCCAGTAATACACATTCACCGGATCCACATCCAGCGGGTAGTAGTAGGGAAAGATGCTGATAAACAGCACGAACACCCACATCGAAGCGCCATAGCCCCGCAAGTTAGGGTCTTTGATGGATCGGTAGGCTTTGAAGGTAGCGACGGTCAGGGTGAGGTACACCGCCAGGGTAGCCAGCAGCCCCAGCGGACCAATTTCGTACATCAGCTTCGGGTGGTAGGTTTCGACCAGCTCGGTTTTGCCAAAGATGCGGGCGGCGTTGGTGGCGCGACCCACTCCCCGGCCCAAAATGCCCTCCTGCTGCTTTTGGGCCCACTGAAACTGCTGCACAATAAACTCGTGGGGCGGTGAAGCGCTCCAGCGGCTTTCGAAACTTGCCCAGCGCTCGTTAACCACCGCTGGGTTTTGGGCCATAAACACGCTGAGAATGACGGCCAGACCAATGCCAATCGGGAGAAAGCGCTTCAGGTTGGCCACCTGCCCCGTCAGCACCAGCAGGCCCACAATGGTGACGGGTACCAGGGCCAGGGCAATGCGCTGCCCCGAGACCACCGCCATCACCCCCACTGCCGCCAATGACCCCAGACCTACGATGCGCCAGATCGGGCTGCGATCGCTAAACGCCGTGCCAAAGGCAAAAAAACCGCTCGAAATCAAAAACCAGCCCCACTGCCAGGGGGCGTTAAACGTACCCGGCAGGCGAATTTGACCCTGGGCTGGGGTGTACAGCAGCGACCCACCGACAAAACAGCGCGACTCTAGGGATGCCTTAAACAGGTCTTCGCCCTCGCCGATGGTGCCTTGGCAAATACCCAACCGCAGCATCATGTATTGGATAAAGCCCAGGCCGCAGCAGACCAAAATCAGCACCACTTGCAGACGCAGGAGGAAGTAAACGTCTTCGCGATCGCGCAGCAGATAGTAAATACAAGGAATAATCAGCACGTAGCCAATCAACACCTTCAGCCCCAGCACGCCGATCAAAATGGGGACTTCGCCCCCCGCTGCATCGAGCTGCTGCCCCCCATTCACCACCAGCAGGGTCAGCCCACTCAACCCCAGCAGCGCCAGCAGCGGAATTTTGATTAGCGGTGGAATAATCAGCGGCTGCCGGGTGCGGCGGCAAAACTGGATCACTCCAATTAGCGCTGGAATATAGATCGCGTCTTTGGCCAGCTGCAAAATGCCGCTGCCCCCCAGGGCGTAGGTAACGGTGCCACTAAAGGGCACATAGATGATCAATCCATAGATGGCCTGGCGGGGATATTTGAAGGAGAGGGCCAGACAGGCGATCGCCACCACCGCCGCCAGCGCCAGCTTGGGCTCGCCCAGCAGCGCCAGCAAGACTCCGATCAGTCCGGCGACGAACAACGTTGCCGCAAGATACTGAATCAACTCTTTGCGCACCTTTTGGGCCTGGCGCTTTTTAGCCCGCTCTTCTTTACGGCTGAGGGAAGGTGCTTGATCCGTCTTATCCGCTTTGCCTTTGCCTCGCCGTCGGGACCGAGTCGCTTTTACCTGAGGCTGGGGAGTATCTACCACGGCACGATCCCATGGGGCTTTCACTGTCAGGGTAGCCTCTAGCTCAGCGCTTTGAGCAACGTGCGTCCCATCGCCACATATTCCCTAACAACAAGCGGAACCCAGCTTCTCCATGCGGGCTCCGCTCGCTACTTTTTTAAGGTCTAACTGTCTAAGCGAGTTCCAAACCTAGAGCCTACGACTCAAACCCAAAATCCCAGACGATCGGTTCCCAGCCGTAGGCATCGCCCTGGGCACGCACATGGCCGAGGCCAGGGAAAGGCATGTGGGGCACCAGCAGCTTGCGGCGATCGCCCGCAACCACTTCCAACAGCTGTTTCCGCGTCGCCACGCCCTGGGTGGGGTCGGTGTCAAAGGCCACTTCCCAGTCGGGGTTCTCCAGATTAAGGGGATCGCTAAAGAACACGTCCCCGGTGGCCAGCAGGCTGTCGTCGCCGGAGGTAATCAGATACGAGGACTGCCCAGGGGTGTGACCCACCGAAGGCACCGAAACAACGCCAGGAATAATCTCGTCACCTAAGGCAAAGCGGGTGGTGCGATCGCCGATCGCACCCAGCCATTCCTTCGCTACGGCCACCGTACTCGCCTGGGTGTCTGCATCCACCAGCGAGTTGGGCATCTCTACCGTCGGTGCCGTCCAAAAGTCCCACTCGGTCGCAGAGATGTAGTAGCTGGCATTGGCAAATACTGGGTTGCCGCTGTCATCGAGAATGCCGCCAATGTGGTCGGGGTGGGCATGGGTCAAAATGATGGTGTCAATGGTGTCAGGGGCAATACCCGCCGCTTCGAGGTTGTTTGCCAGATAGCCAACGGTGGGGCCAAAGGTGTTGCCCGCCCCGGTGTCGATCAGCACCTTATGCTCGTCGGTTTCTAGATACAGCACATTGAGGTGGGCTAAGACATTGTCGGTCGGCAAAAAGTTGTCGGTCAGAGCAGCGGCAGCGGCATCAGGGTCAGCATTGGGCACAAAGAAGCCGACGGGGAAGGTCAGCGTGCCGTCGCTCACTACTGTGGCTTTGTAGTCGCCGACGGTGAAGCGGTAGGTCGTGGCGTTGGTGGGGGTGGCCCGCTCGACAGTGGGTTCGTCTTGGGCCAGGGCCGTCGATGGCAGGTGCAGCCCACCCAGCCAAAGGGAAACGCCAAGAGTCGCTGTGGCGACGAGGGTCATGATTCCCAATCGATTGAGGCCCCATCGGGTTAAACGCTTTGCAGCAGCTAAAAAATTGGGCACGTAACGTCTCCTCAAGGCAATGTCCAGGCTTTTATCGGGGAGTTTCCCCGTATATTCTTCACCATACTAAAACAGGAGGTTGGTCGCCGCAGGTTGCTGGATTAGGATGGGGTTAGCGATCGCTACTCGCCGCCCACTTCACCGAAGAGGGAGCTAATGCCACCGCTCACCCCCGACCTGCTCGATTCCATTACTCAGCGTTTGGTATCTGCCCTCCAGCCAGAGCAGATCATTTTGTTTGGCTCCTACGCCTACGGCGAACCCAACGCAGACAGCGACATCGACCTGCTGGTGATCGTCTCGCAGTCAGACGAACCCCGCTACAGACGGGCGCGAGTTGCCTACAAAGCGCTGCGAGGGTTAGGGATTCCTAAAGATATTTTGGTGATGACCCGCGAAGAAGTCGAGCGCAAAAAGAACGTAGTGAGTTCCCTAGTCTGTCAGGCGGTTCGCCAAGGCAAAGTTCTTTATGGCTGAAGATCAGCGTGCAGAAGTAGAGAAGTGGCTAACCATCAGTAGACGAGATTTGCAATCAGCCAGGGCACTTCTGAAAGAACTGATACTTGAAAGTGTTGTCTACCATTGCCAGCAGTCAGCTGAGAAAACGCTGAAGGCTTATCTTGTGCATCAAGGCATAGTATTTCCCAAAACCCACGACCTAGATGTTTTGCTCGATCTCTGCTGCCGTTCTGATGCAGGTTTTAGACGTTGGGATGATGCGGCGGATATCTTAACTCCCTATGCCACAGAGTTTCGTTATCCCTCAGACAGCCTCGAACCCGAAGAAGAAGATGCCCAACAGGCTATAGAGTTGGCAGCATCGATTCTCGATTTCGTCACTCAAAAACTGCCCTAGAGGTCTATGTTTCAGGCGACTCGGCGGCGACTGGCACTTTGGTATACAGCGGTGACGGCGGTGCTGCTGCTGCTGTTTGCCAGCGGCTTTTATCTCTACGTGCGCACTACGCTGGTCGAGCGGGTGGATGACACCCTGAACCATGTGGTGGAGATTGTGGAGCGATCGCTCGTTATAGAACCCGATGCCGCCGGGGATCACATCTTTGCCACCGTCGATGCCAATGGCCCGCCCCTGCGAGTCAATGTGGAAGCCAGCTTTCGCGACAACGCCCGCGCCGTCGAAGACGACCACATCGACCTGGAGTGGTTTGGCCCCGATGGGCAACTGCTGTGGTCAACCTTTGCAGACCTCCAGCCCGTGCCCCTGCACGTCAACCCAGCAGGCGAAACGGTGCGGGTGGGGCAAGAAACCTTCTTTCGCCAGATTACTGAGCGGGTGCAGGATCAAGGACAAGTGCTGGGCTACCTGCGGGTCAGCCATCCCTGGTTTGAGGTGACGAAACCGAGCCGTCGGCTGATTGTGGATTTGGCCCTGGGCACCAGTCTGATGGTGGGAGCAGTGGCGGCGATCGGCTGGCTGCTGTCGGGGATCGCCATGGCACCCGTGCGCGACTCTTATCAGCAGCTCAAGCAGTTCACCGCCGACGCCTCCCACGAGTTGCGCAACCCGATCGCCGTGATTCAGACCAATGCTCAGGTGGCGCTGTCAGACCCCAACCCCGATGTGGAGATTCAGCAAAAGCAGTTTCAGGTGATCGAGCGGCTCACCCGGCGGCTGGGGCGGCTGGTGGACGACTTGCTGTTTCTCGCCCGCCAAGAGAGCGGCCTAATTGCCTTCACCCCCGCTTCGCTTAGCCTGGAGGGGCTGCTGGAGGATGTGCTGGAGGAACAGCAGGTGATGGCGACCGAACGCCAGATTGCGCTGCGAGTAGCGGTAACGGAAGACAGTGTTGATAAAAGTTCTGGTAAACAGCGGTCTAAAAATGCAGCCCTGTTGGCCGCTCCCCCCACGGCTAGCTCCACGATTTTGGGCGATCCCGGCCAGCTCACTCGGCTATTCACCAACCTGATCAGCAATGCGGTGCAGTACACCCCCAGCGGCGGTACCGTGACGATCAAGGTCAAACCCACTAAGCACCAGGGACAGCCAGGGGTGCAGGTGACGGTGCAAGACACGGGCATTGGTATGGATAGTGAGGCGATCGCCCACGCCTTTGATCGCTTTTACCGAGCCGACCCGTCGCGGCTCCGCAGTGGCGAGCAGGGCACGGGGCTGGGGCTGGCGATCGCCAAGGTGATCGTCGATACCCATCGCGGCCACATTCACCTCGACAGCCAGCCTCAGGTAGGCACCACAGTCACCGTCGTGCTACCCCAGGGAGGCGTGGGTTGATGAAATTTCGCCCAGTGTCATCGTCCTGCTTCTCTCCCGCGAGGGATGGGGCGATCGCCCATTTGCCGTAGTTTGGACAGTAGATTGGATTCGTTGCCCTGCTGAGAAACGTCAACGGAGATTAAGCGCCACCGACTGTTTTTCAAAAGCGGGTTAAAATCAGCAAAGCTATAATCACTGGGTAGACAACTCAGCGATTGCGTCAGTCGCCCTCTAACTCCAATGCTGCCACCGCTGTTCCACCGATCCCCAAGTGATAAGTGATCCAAACGGCATTTATTGTGGCCCTTTAGCGTTTCACCAATCTGCCGCATTGCCTTAGGGGCAATGATCCCCTGCTCCAAGCTTTTCTAAAATTCAATCTCTGTTTGCGGCCCGGCTAACGCTAAGTCGGCTGCTGCGCTCAGGATTTCTTCAATTCCTCACTCATTTTTCTCCTATGGCTGATTCACTCCAGCATTCGGCATTGCAGACGATTCCTGCGGCCCAAAATTTCTACGATGGCCCCCACGATGGCTTGATCCCCGCTGTTAGCACCGGGGTTTTTGTTTGCGTGCACGGCCACTTTTACCAGCCGCCCCGAGAGAATCCTTACCTGGATGCGATTGAGAAGCAGCCCAGCGCCGCCCCTTTCCACAACTGGAATGAGCGCATTCACAACGAGTGCTATCGCCCCAACGCCTACGCCCGCATTCTCAACGATCGCGGCGAAGTCGTCCGCATCGTCAACACCTTTGAGTACATCAGCTTCAACATTGGCCCCACTTTGCTGAGCTGGATGGAGCGCCACGACCTGGAGACTTACCAGCGCATCATCGACGCCGATCGCAACAGCTGCGCCAGGCTGAGCGGCCATGGGAATGCGATCGCCCAGGTCTACAACCACATCATTTTGCCCCTGGCAAACTCGCGCGACAAAGTTACCCAGGTGCACTGGGGCATTGAAGACTTTCGCCGCCGCTTTGGCCGCAACCCAGAGGGCATTTGGCTGGCGGAGACCGCGATCGACTACCCCACGCTAGATGTGCTCCACGCCGAGGGGATCAAGTTCACCATTCTCGCCCCTTCCCAGGTGCAGCGCTGCCGCCCCATGGTCAGCTATAACGGCGAGCGCGATACCTGGCAAGAAGTCGGCGGCGGCCAGATCGATCCCAGCCGCCCCTACCGCTGCTTTCTCAAAAACGCCGACGGCAGCCCCGACCCCAGCCGCTACATCGACATCTTTTTCTACGACGGCCCGATCTCCCGCGACATGGGCTTTAACGACGTGCTGAGTTCGTCCCAACACTTTGTCGGACGCATCGGCCAGGCCATCCACGGGGATCACCGGCCTTTTCAGCTAATCTCCGTGGCTACCGACGGCGAAACCTTTGGTCACCACCGGGGCGGGGCCGAAAAAGCCCTCGCCTACGCCCTCACCGACAAGTTTCCTCGCCAGGGCTGGACGGTGACCAACTACGCCCACTACCTGGCCACCCACCCGCCCACCTGGGAAGCCGAGCTCAAGCCCGTCACCGCCTGGAGCTGCTCCCACGGCGTCGATCGCTGGCAGGATGACTGCGGCTGTGGCGGCGGCGGCGAATGGCACCAGCAGTGGCGACGCCCCCTGCGCGACACCCTCGACTGGCTGCGCGATCAGCTAGTCGCCGTCTACGAAGAGCATGGTGCCGACCTGCTGCGCGACCCTTGGGCGGCACGGAATGCTTATGTGGCAGTGATAGGCGATCGCAGCCCCGCCTCCCTCGACGCCTTCTTTGCCACCCACCAAACCCACAAACTGTCGGCGATCGAGCGGGTCACCGCCCTGCAACTGCTCGAATTGCAGCGCCACGCCCTGTTTATGTACACTAGCTGCGGCTGGTTCTTCGAAGAACTCTCTCGCCCCGAGGGCACCCAGATCCTCCGCTACGCCGCCCGCGCCATGGAGCTGGCTGGCGAAGTTTCGGGGATCGCCCTGGAAGCCGAATTTGTGAAGCGTCTGGGCCACGCCCCCAGCAACGTAGAAGAATTCGTCACTGGCACCGGGGTTTACGAGGCCCTGGTCAAACCCTCCCGCATTTCGCTGGATCAGGTGGTGGCCCACTACGCCATGGGATCGCTGTTTAGCGACTACCACCGCGAACAGACCGTCTATTGCTACAGCGTCGAGCAGCACGACTACCGCCGCCAGCGCCTGGGGCCAATTTCCCTCGCCGTGGGCCTGGTCGAAATCACCTCTACCATCACCCGCGAGAGCATCAGCCTCGCCTTTGCCGTGGTGCACCTGGGCGGCTGGGATTTCCACTGCGGGATCAAGGGGGTGCGATCGCGCCTCGACTACACCCAGGCCAAAGCTGCCGTGTTTGAGAGCCTGAGCCAGGCCAGCGCCGCCCAGGTGATTCTCGCTATCAACAGCGCCTTTGGCCCCCACACCTACGGCCTGCAAGACCTGTTTGCCGAAGAGCGCCACCGCATGATGGGCCTGCTCTCCCAAGACACCCTGCTGCGCCTCGACCAGCTCTACGCCCAGGTCTACCGCGATAATTACGGCGTGCTGCGGGCCTTCCACCGCGACGGGTTGCCCGTACCGAAGGAGTTGCAAGTGGCGGCGGATATTGCCCTTAGCCACCGGGCGATGGAGGTGCTGCAATCCCTTGAGCGCGAGACCAGCGACCCCACCGCTAGCCCCCTACGCCAGGGAGAAGACTATTTGAATGAGCTGGAGGCGATCGCCACTGAAGCCAGCACTTGCAATGCCTCGCTATCGCTAGCGGCGGCTAAGCCCATGCTGGAGCGGCTGATCGGGCGATCGGTCTGGCAAATTCTCAACCAGGCACCGACAGAATCCCTCGCTGCCGATGTGGATTGGCTGGGGCGACTGGTGAACCTAGGCCAGCAGCTCAACCTGGGCCTTTCGTTAGAGCGGCCCCAGGAGCTGTACTACCAGCATCTCAACCGCCAGGTGTTTGCCCTGCTCAAGCAAGCAGCGGTGTCTAGAAAGCCCCTTGGCCAAGACAGCCGCGCCCAGGTCAACGACATCCTCCGCCTCGGCGAATACCTGTCGATGGACGTGGGCGCAGTGCTGAAAGCGCTGGATCACCTCGATCCCGGTCGACCTGCATAAAACCGATATTAATATGAGCGGTAAAGACGCAACCAATACCTCTAGTACTAATTGGGCGGCACTAGAGTCAATGGAGGATGAAGGAATTGATTATTCTGACATTCCTCCTTTGTCGAATGAGTTCTTTGAGAAGGCGACCTTAAGAATGCCAGCGGCACAAGCACAGCAACTTGTGCAAATTGAGCCTGATATATTGCAGTGATTTCAAGCTCAAGGCAGAGAATTTCAGACTCTAATTAACTCAGTTTTCCGTTGTCCACTAATAGTCAGAACAGAAAGCAAGCTGGGTAGATCTGTAGGCTAACGGCTTGCTACCTTACTAGGATCTAGCCTGACTATGCAAACTTACAAGCGACCGATCAGCTTGTCATACTCTGCATGAGTTCCAATCCAGAACCAGGAAATACCATTTTCTACTTCTACTCCCAAAGCTCGATAGCTCAAACCTGCTCGCACTGACCAATACTTTTTGCCCAACCTCTTGAAGTGTAATGATGGATGGGATGAATCAGTTTTAAGTAATTCGTAGCATTCGTCAGCTGTTCGCTTCGCTTTTTCTGGCAAAGCGTCATAGCATTGCCAGAACCGTCGAGTTGCGTAGTGCATTAGATTTCTCGGCAATGCCCTGATTCAAACTCAGCGATCGCCTCCTGAGCTAGCGCATCTAATTTGCCATCTGAAACGTCCTGCTCTAGCTGTTCATCCCAGCGGTCATAATCTAGGTCGAGAAGCCAAAGTTTTAGTCTTTCAAACTCACTTGATGGCAACGAAAGGATGGCAGCTTCAATTTGCTCCAAGTTAGACATAACCCTTTGAACCTCTCTATCCTTTAATATGAGTCAATATGAGTATCTAGCAAAATCCTTATTAATCTTCGAATGCGCTCAGCTGCTCTTCGGGTAGAGGCGTATCAAAATCTTCTGGGACAGTAAACTCACCAGCACATAGGCCAAATGGTCGCAGTTGTTTATCTTTGGTGATGGGCTTGAGTTCTGCGATCGCCTCATCAGCCCTAAAGACAACAAGCGTCTCCCCTGCCTCTACTTGGCGAAGATACTTAAGTGGATCGCGCTGGATCTCATCTATTGTTATGTTTAGCATTGTTTTCCCTCAATATATCTTGATTAATAAATTAGAGGAAAGTGGAGATCGCATTTTGCTCGCTCTCAGGCAATGTCTGCAACCGTGCGATCGCCTGCTCAAGTAACTCAGTTATCGCTGCCCTCAAGGTGGCTTAAACAGCTTTCCCCTCAATCTTTAGAGAGGCGGTTGACACATGCTCATAGTTAAGACTCATCATAAACATACTGGAAATATGAGTCTTTAAGGTATGGACAATGAGTCATAAGAAAGTTTGTAATCCCTTGATCTAATTTTCCTTTAGCTCTTGAAACTCGTTCAACTCGCTCAAGGTTAGTTGTCAGATCAAGATACTCCAACCATTCTAGAACTTCTGACTTTGAAGCAGGCTCTGGGAGAGATCTATCAACGATTTTCACGAAATTGATTGTGATTGCCACAAGCGATGAGACATCTTTCAATGTAGGCGTATTTACATCAAAGTGCTGTAGCAAGAGAACTGGATCGAGGTTCTTATAGTTGTTTTTGACAACATCAGATTCACTAATTAAAATTTCACGTTGGCCTTTTGTAAGTCCGGCTTGTGATTTGCGATGAATAATTTTGTTACGCCAGTGAATTACCAAAAGTGGGCCAAGAGAAAGATGATTTTCTTCTAGATGGCAATATTCTCTTAAAGCCTTGAACTTATTGGCGCGATTAGCATCGCTTGAAAAAGTTAGTCCTGAACAGGCTGGTGAGAATGCTAAGTCTACAACATAAGCAACCAATTCTTCAGCAACGGTTACCAAGGTTGCCTGCATTATAAATGCGCGCGCTTGTCTGCTTGAAGCGATCACATTTGAGGGCTGCCAAGAAATGTCTAACTTTATTGGCTTTGTAGCAGTTCCAGCCTCGACAGCAGAAAGTCCTACTACAGTCGTATTAAGGTGGTGAACAACCTTGCCAACTTGCTTGAGGAATCGATCTAGTGCTGGAGTCTGCATCAGTTAAGTGTATGGCCAGGAATCGAACCTAGTTTCCGGGTTTAAGTTAATAGCTTAATCGCCCGACGCCCCAACCACGAGCCCCCATACATTTACGATTATAGCTGATATCAGATTTAGCTACCCTCATTACCTTTAAGTTCCCATAGCGCTATGCCCAAACTGTAATTAGCCAGCTAATCTGCTGGAAGATGGCTGGAGAATACGTAGATGCGCTGGCTCTCAAGGCGGCCGCAGAGGTCAGAGGGTTTGACGGTTTCGGGGGTTGGCACTGCGTCGTGATGAAACACCTGGCGATCGAGGCCGACCTGCAAGCCGCTGAAGGGGTCGCTGCCGCTGGAGATTAAGAACGCGAGCTGATCGATTTCGGGCCAGGCGGCAAGTTTGTCGAGTAGGGTGGCAACGGTCTTCATCTGCGGCTGTGCACAATCCTGATACCAAACCTCAGCCCCTTCTACAGGCAAGGTATCTAACCCCAAATTCACAATTAGATCGGGCTGGCTAAATAGCGCCGCCGCCACTGGGCGGGCTTCTTCTTGCAGCATTAGGCCCTGGCTGTGGGCTAGCTCGCGCAGGTGCTCTAGCTTTTGGTAGCGCTCCTGCACCGGCAGATCGCCGCTGCGCCAGTGGATCGCCACCGTGGCCAGGTAGGTCTGCACCAGCAGGTGGCCCAGCTTTTGGGCCTTAGTGGCCAGATAGCCCGAGTTGTGGTCGGTGGCTTCAATAATCAGCGGCACCCGGCTCACCATTTCTAGGCCATAGCCCTTGATGCCCGCGATTTTGCGCGGGTTATTGGTGATTAGGCAAAATTTCTGCACGCCGATATCGTTGAGAATCTGCGCGCCGATGCCGTAGTTGCGCTGGTCAACGGGCAGGCCCAGCTTTTCGTTGGCCTCCACCGTGTCAAGGCCCATGTCTTGTAGGGAGTAGGCCTTGAGCTTGTTGACCAGGCCAATACCGCGCCCCTCCTGGCGCAGGTAGACCACCACGCCGCGCCCGGCAGCATCGATCATCTTTAGCGCCGCCTGGAGCTGCATGCGGCAGTCGCAGCGCAGGGAGCCAAAGGCATCGCCTGTGAGGCATTCGGAGTGGACGCGCACCATCACCGACTGGTCAGCAAAGGTGGCGGGGTCGCCCTTGACCATAGCCACATGCTCGGAGCCGTCGAGCAGGTTGCGGTAGGCATAGATAGCAAAGTCGCCAAACTGGGTGGGCATCTTGGCCACCGCCTCGCGCTGCACAAAGCGCTCGTGCTGAAGTCGGTAGTGAATGAGATCGGCGATGCTGATTAACTTGAGGCCAAAACTTTTGGCATAGTTGACCAATTCGGGCAGCCGTGCCATCGAGCCGTCAGGGTTTTGAATTTCGCAGATGACCCCGGCGGGGTAGAGGCCCGCCAGCCGAGCCAGATCGACCCCGGCTTCGGTGTGGCCGGCCCGCTTGAGCACGCCGCCCTCCTTGGCCCGTAGCGGAAAGATGTGGCCGGGTCGGCGGAGGTCTTGGGGGCGAGCGTTGGGGTTGATGGCGACTTGAATCGTGCGGGCGCGATCGTCGGCGGAAATGCCCGTGGTGACGCCCCAGTTCAGACCAGCGTCGATGCTGACGGTGAAGGCGGTTTGCTCGTTTTCGTCTTCAAAGGCGCTGGGGCTGACCATCAGCGGCAGGTCAAGTTGATCGAGCCGTTCGCCGGTCATGGCCAGGCAGATCAATCCTCGCGCTTCCACTGCCATAAAGTTGATGTTGTCGGGGGTGGCAAACTGGGCGGCGCAGATCACGTCGCCTTCGTTCTCGCGGTTTTCGTCATCCACCACCACAATCGACTTACCGGCGGCCAGGTCGTGGAGCGCCGACTCAATGGAGTCGAACTGAAAACCGGGCGGCAGTTCAAGCTCGGCGGCAGAGGGTTTGGGGGCTTGAGACATCTCCGCTTCTGGGTTAAGCACGGTGGGGCGAACCTGTAGAAAGTACGATTGCTTCTAAAATTCTAGCTTTATGGCCTGCGCTTCATCGGCAGAATCGCTGCATCCGACCCCGCCGTTCCTAGCCTGGGACAATCGGCCCGCGACAGCATCCCAAGCCACCATGTTGAATTGAGATTACTGGTTTACTATTACAGTGCTGAACGAAGGGGAAGGTGCTAACTGGGTTAGCGATCGCCCCCCAAGCCCGGCTCTCGGCCTTGTCTATTCTTTCAACCAGCTAGCCCCAGAACCATGAGCGAGTCGTCACCCGTCGGAAAAATCAAAGTCGGCATTGTGGGGGCCTCGGGCTATGGAGGGGTGCAGCTGGTGCGCCTGCTTACCCAGCATCCAGAGGTAGAGCTGGTGTACCTAGGAGGCGACAGCAGCGCCGGACAGCCCTATACCGATATCTATCCCCACCTGGCCGACTCGGTCAATTTAACGGTGGAAGCCGTGGACTTGGGCGAAATTGCCCAGCGCTGCCAGGCGGTGTTTCTCTCGCTGCCCAACGGGCTGGCCTGCACCATGGCCCCCACCTTACTAGAGCGCGGCTGCCGGGTGCTCGACCTGTCGGCTGACTATCGCTTTGAAAATTTGAACACCTACCAGTCGTGGTACGGGGGCGATCGCACCGACCAGACCACCGCCGTCGAGGCGATCTACGGGCTGCCAGAATTGTTTCGCGATCGCATTCGCAACGCCCGCTTAGTAGGCTGCCCCGGCTGCTACCCCACCGCCAGCCTGCTCGGCATTGCGCCCCTGCTCAAACAGGGTCTCGCCCAGCCCGAAACCCTAATTATCGATGCCAAATCCGGCACCTCCGGCGGCGGGCGGGTGGCTAAGACAGGCATGCTATTGGCTGAAGCCAGCAATTCTCTCGGAGCCTACGGCGTCGCCCGCCACCGCCACACCCCCGAAATCGAGCAAATTTGCACCCATTTGGCCAGTCAAGAGGTCACGGTGCAGTTTACCCCCCACCTGATCCCCATGGTGCGGGGCATTTTGGCCACCATCTACGCCACCCTGCGCGATCCTGGCCTGGTACGCGACGACCTGCTCACCATCTACAGCGCCTTCTACCGCTCGTCGCCGTGGGTGACAGTGCTGCCCAGCGGCACCTACCCCCAAACAAAGTGGGCCTGGGGCACCAACCGCTGCTACATCGGCCTAGAGACCGATGCCCGCACCGGACGGGTAATTGTCATGTCGGCGATCGACAACCTGATGAAGGGCCAGGCATCCCAAGCCGTGCAGTGCTTCAACCTGATGATGGGCCTTGAAGAAGGGCTTGGGTTACCGACGACGACGTTCTATCCCTAGGGGAGGGATGGAGGGTGGATGAGTGAGTGGGTAGGTGTGTAAATGAGTAGGTGAATGAAGCTGGCGCGATCGGTCAAGCAGCTCCCATGAGTCAGAGAAGTCTACACACCCACTCCCCAACTCCCCTAATCCGTCCACACCACCTGCCGTTCTGACTTGGTGCGATAGCCCGTTTGCTCTTGAATCACCCGTCCTGCTTGGGTCGGGTCAAAGTAGCGATCGAAATCTGCCCTTAAACGGGTGTGGGTTACCTCAGCTTGATCTAATTCGCGACGCACCGTCTCTAGCTGCTGGGTTTGAGCCTGAAGGTGGGGCACCAGCCGCCCCAGCGAGACCGCCGCTACCAGCACTAAAAAGCAGTTCACCCCCAGCCGAGCGCTGAGTTCAAACATGGCGGTATGGCGAGCCAAGCGTCGCCACGGATCGGCTCGCCGCCGTACTCGTAGTCGCTGAACAGGCATTCTATGGGCAGAAGACGTCGGCAGCGGGCTACCAGATCGGGAACGGCGCATGGGGTAGGTGCTCTAGATGGCCTTTATTATGCCTGAGAATAATGAGAATAAACCCTGACTACCCCTAAAAATGAGCGTTTTGCCTAGGGCCAAGCACAGATCTCAACCTCAATCTGAAATTCTGTTTTGAATTACCTTTAAATACCTAAGCATTACGAAAAACCAGGAGCTGAGTTGGGGGTTAAGGCATAATGAAGGTAACGGATTTCCTGCCCCATGCCCCGACGCATTTTTATTGGCGATATTCACGGTCACTTCGACGGTCTTAAACGACTGTGGGATGCGATCGCCCCCGAACCCGACGACAAAATCTACTGTGTCGGTGACCTAATCGATCGCGGCCCCAAGAGTGCCGACGTGGTCGATTTTGTGCGCCGCAACGCCGCTGGCTGTGTGCGGGGCAACCACGAGCAGCTGATTCTCGACACCTTCGTTGACGGCAAAATCAACCCCCCCACCCTCCAGGGCTGGATCTTTAGCGGCGGCCAGGCTACCCTGACCAGCTACCACGGAGCCGCCGCCACCCTCGAAGACCACCTCGACTGGCTGCGCCAGCTTCCCCTCTTCATTGACCTGGGCGATCTGTGGCTGGTGCACGCCGGGGTCAACCCCATGCTGCCCATCGCTGAGCAGAGCAGCTACGAAATGTGCTGGATCCGCGAAACCTTCCACAGCAGCCTGACGCCCTTTTTCTCCGACAAGCTGATCATCACCGGCCACACCATCACCTTCACCTTCCCCGGCGTAGACCCTGGCCAAATCGTCGCCGGGCGCGGCTGGATTGACATTGACACCGGCGTCTACCACCCCCGCAGCGGCTGGCTCACCGCCCTCGACTGGGACAACCAAATTGTCTACCAGGTGAATGTGTTTGAGCCGATTGAACGGGTGCGATCGTGCGCGGAAGCCATTACCTACCTCGACCCCACGCTGATCAAAAAACGCCCCCGCGACATGGCCACCCGCGCCGCGTTTTAGAAAGTGGTAGTAGATGTCTTTTAAGCTCTTTGAAATCATCGTAGAGTGCATTCGCAAAGCAATGCACCAATAGCTTATGCCTGGGCAGAATTCAACTTTCCGTCACGAAACCCTGGTTAGCCAGCCTTTGCGATCTAGCATGAAGGCAGGCGCGCTTGGTGACGGGCAGGCGATCGCGCACCGTCTGCTCCCTCCCAGGAGGTGACAATGTTTAATGTAGTTGCCCAGGACACTCTATTTCAAGACCGGGCCGACGCCGGGCGTCAGCTCGCATCTCGGCTAAAGCGCTACGCTAATCGCCCCGATGTGTTGGTGTTAGGACTACCTCGGGGCGGTGTGCCCGTGGCCTACGAAGTCGCCCAGGCGCTCAAGGCTCCGTTGGATGTTTGCCTGGTGCGTAAGCTGGGGGTGCCAGGCCAGCCAGAGCTGGCCCTGGGGGCGATCGCCTCGGGCGGTGTGCTAGTACTTAATAACAATGTAATTGACGGGCTGGCCATTTCTAACCACACCATCGACGCGGTAGTCGTTCAGGAGTCGAGGGAGTTACAGCGTCGCGATCGCGCCTATCGAGGCGATCGCTCGCCGCCTCAAGTTTGCGATCGCCTGGTGATTCTAGTTGACGACGGAATCGCCACCGGGGCCACGATGCGAGCCGCCATCTCCGTCATCGCCCCCCAAGCACCCGCCAAGCTGATTGTGGCGACTCCGGTTGTCCCACTATCCATTTGTGAAGATCTCAATCTGGATGTCGATGAGATGGTGTGTGTGACTATGCCTGCCCACCTCAATGCGATCGGCTCCCGGTACGTAGACTTTTCCCAAACCACCGATGCAGAAGTCTGCCAGCTCCTGGCGAAGGCCACGCGTAGCCAACCCTTCCCATGGGCCCACCCAGCAGCATCAATGGAAATGCCCCCAGGGTTCAGGGGTTTCCAAGGCCCCTAGCCCCTGAGGCAACACCTGGTTGATCTACACTGTGGCGGGGATTTTGATGCCCGAGAGAATGCCTTCTGTTTGGGCCATGTAGAGCATCAGATCGACCACCCGCATCGAGTAGCCCCACTCGTTGTCGTACCAGGCCACCACCTTGAAGAAATTCTCGTTCAGGCCAATGCCCGCTCCAGCGTCGAAGGTGCTGGAGTGAGGGTCGGTAATGAAGTCGCTGGAAACCACATCGTCTTCGGTGTAGCCCAAAATGCCCTTCATTGGGCCTTCTGCGGCGGCTTTGACGGCGGAGCAGATGGCCTCGTAGCTGGTGGGCTGCTCGGTTCTAAAGGTGAGGTCAACCACCGACACGTTGGGGGTCGGCACCCGCAGGGCCATACCGGTGAGTTTGCCCTTGAGTTCTGGCAGCACCAGCGTCACGGCCTTGGCCGCGCCGGTAGAGGCAGGAATGATGTTTTGCCCCGCGCCGCGACCGCCGCGAAAGTCTTTTTTGGAGGGGCCATCGACGGTGGGCTGGGTGGCAGTGGCGGCGTGGACAGTGGTCATTAGCCCTTCAGCGAGCCCGAAGGTGTCGTTAATGACTTTGGCAACGGGGGCCAGGCAGTTGGTGGTGCAGCTGGCGTTCGACACAATGATGTCGCTAGCGGGATTAAACGTTTCATGGTTAACGCCGACAACCAGGGTATGCACTCGCTCAGGATCCTTCGTGGGGGCCGAGAGAATCACCCGCTTGGCCCCGGCGGCGATGTGTTGATGGGCGGTGTCGAAGGTGGTGAACAGGCCGGTAGACTCAACTACGTAGTCAGCACCCAGCTCCCCCCAGGGCAGTTCGGCGGGGTTACGCTCGGCCATACAGGGAATTTTTTTGCCGTCTACGACAATGCCGTCGGCCACGGCTTCGACGGTGCCGTCAAAGCGCCCGTGGGTAGAGTCGTACTTGAGCAGGTAGGCGAGATTCTCGGGGGGCACCAAGTCGTTGATGCCGACAAATTCAATGTTGGGGTTTTTGATGCCGCCGCGCAGTACCAGGCGACCAATGCGACCAAACCCATTGATGCCAACTTTTAGGGTCGTCATGGTTAGAGTATCCTTTGCGTAGGTTTGCTGCGGGATTTGCTAAGAGCTGATGAACTATAACCCCGCCTAAACTGGGGCGCGTTGATGAGCAGTGACGAGAAAAATCACGGCCCCTTGACAAATATTCACTAACATCCACAGGGGAAATGCTACGGTCAAAATTTCTGCCGAGGCGAGATCTACGCTTTTATTTCAGAGTTCAGTTTTTGGTCAGGAAGACTAGAATATTCAGTTAAGTCGGTAACTAAACGAAAAGGTTATGGCCACACCTGGGCTTGCGCTTAGGGGCACTTTTCGAGGCTACCGCTGGGGATGAGGTTCCAGTTGGCCAAAGGAGAATGCGCTGTGTTTACTGGCCTAGATCTGGTGGTGATATTGATAGTCTTTATGGCGTTTTTTTACGCAACGGGCTCCAGCAAAGAGTCGGAGTTTAAGCTAGAGCCGCTGACGCTGCTGGTGGTCGCAATTGTGGTGGGGATGGTGGCGGTGTCTCTTTTGCGCTGAGTCTGCTAGAAACGCAGAACTTTATAATGCGCAATTCTTGTAGGTTAGGCGTGGTGCCTAACTGTGGACAGCCGAGACGGCTAGCCCACGCTATTTAACTCACGATCTTACGAACACCCTCAACTGCTACGGGCTGACTCCCAAGAACCTAGAGAAAGATCGACAGGGGGCGAAGAAAACTGGCCAGGCTGTTGTAGGCGTCTTGGATGCGATCGCCCTCTAGCACGACCTCCTCAGTCGGGTAGTTTTGCAGCACCTCTAGCAGGGTAACCTGGCTATCATCGCTGGCCGACAGCACCAGGGCCGATCGCAGGGCCTGACGATCGGCTACGCCCTTACCGGTATGAATAGAGCCCCCCAGCTGATCGAGGGCCCACTCGCCGGGGCCGCTATTGAGGGAGCGATCGAGCACGACCGAGTTGACGGGAAGGGGGTTGGTGAGCAGCGATCGCAGCTCTGCCGGGTTCTGGCCCGCTTGGTCGAGCAATCCGCCGAGCGACCCAGACGATTCTCCGGTTTCTGCCAGGGCGGTCAACAGCGCCACGGGCACAGAGCGGCTAAACCCCCGATAGTTGAGGCGCACCGTCTCAGCCGCCCCCGCAGGAGCCACCAGGGCACCCAGGCCCAAGCTGGCGAGAGCTGCGGCCGTTACAACTTGATGGGTTCGATGAAGCATCGCGACCTCCTACCGATCTATCTGCATGACGCCAGGGCTCTGCTAAAGTTTCGGCCCTAGCCTGTGTGATTCAGTATAACGAGGGGGATGCGATCGCCCAGAAAGAACTGCAGCGGGCTAGAAATTCAGCGGCGGGCGCTGGTCTATCAGCCCTAGCCGCCGATTTGCGTGCTGAGAGAATAGCCAAAGCGATCGGCACGGGAGATCGTGGCCCCGTGCATCACCGGCTGCTGGTCGCGGCTGTAGGCGATGTAGCGATAGACCATGAGGGCGTGGCCCAGGGGCACCTCCAGGTAGGTGCTGAGATCGTAGTCGGCGTGGGTGCACTCAATGGTAGCGTCGAGGCGGTCTAAGAAAATGCCGTTTTGGGCCAGGGTCGGAAAGGTCATTTGGAATTTGAGCTGGGGGGCAAACCGCTGGCCCAATTCAGCGATCAAATAGGAAATATCCACAGCACCCGCCGCCCCATCCATGCGCAGAAGCTTTTTTTGCAGGTAGACCTCAGACTGCTGGGGAATGCCCATTTCAACCGCCACGTTGGCAGGGGCCACAATCACCTCGAACGCGAGATTTTCAAAGGAGAAGGCCACCCCCTGGCGGGTCATATCTTCTTCTAAAAACACCAGCGGGCTAGTGAGAGAATAGGTGACTTTTTTTTGCGGGGTGACGAAGACCCCCTTGCCTCGGTAGGCGATCGCCAATCCCTGGCTGACTAAATTCGCCACCGCCTGGCGGGCCGTAATGCGGCTGACGCCAAAGGTTTCCATCAGCTGGTGCTCGCTGGGCAGGCGATCGCCAGACTGGTACTCCCCCACCGCAATCTGGTGGCGCAGCTTTTCCGAAATGGTGATGTGCAAGGGCGTAGACATGGGCAGAAGCGGTCAACCGCCAATTACAGCATCCTTAGCAGCATCTTTGTCACCCCAGGGCAAATGTGCTAAACTAACTTGTTATAACAAGTTGAGCAGTGGTCGTTTGCTGACGGCTCAGTCAGCGGGTCGTTCTGGGAAATGCGATCGAGGGGCCTGAGTATAGTCTCGGGCAGATTGTTTCCCAAGGTTTTTAATTATCGGACGTTATCAAACCATTTGCTACCAGAACGTTACCCATGCTAACGAATACAAAACCCCTTACTAACCCTAGCGAACTGCCCCCCCAGCCGCGCCAAATCTTATCTGCCCAGGCGCTCGCCACCCTCAACCAGCGCTCCAACTGGGCTGGGATCGCCCAGTTTGCGGGCCATCTTGGGCTAATTGCCCTGAGCGGCTACCTATGGGCCGTGGCCCCCCTAGGCGTTGCCCTGCCCGCCCTGGCTATCTGTGGAGCCAGTCTGGCGCTGATGTTTTGCGCCATGCACGAGTGCTGCCATCGTACCGCCTTTGCCAACCCTCGGCTAAACGACGGGGCCGCCTGGCTGGCGGGGCTGCTGTCGTTTTACAACAGCACCTTCTACCGTCGTTACCACAAGTGGCACCACCGCTATACTCAAATTCCCGGCAAAGACCCCGAGCTAGACGACCCTAAACCCGTCAGCCTGGGCGACTACCTCTGGCAGCTCAGCGGCATTCCCTGGTGGATTGGTAAGGTGCGCGGCCACAGCCAGGTCGCCCTGGGGCAGCTAGACGGCATGTATTATCTGCCCGAAAGTGCCCACGGCGAGGTGGTGCGATCGCTGCGCCTGCAGCTGCTGACCTATGGGGCGGCGATCGCGGTCTCAACGCTGCTGGGCCATCCTGAATTTCTATTTCTCTACTGGGTGCTGCCCCTGGCCGTGGGCCAACCCCTACTGCGCTTTGTGCTGCTGGCCGAGCACACCGGCTGCCCCAACGACGCCAACCCACTAGTCAACACCCGCACCACGCTCACCTTGTGGCCCCTGCGCTGGCTAATGTGGAACATGCCCTACCACGCCGAGCACCACCTGTATCCGTCTATTCCCTTTCAGGCGCTGCCCGCAGCCCATGAGCAGCTCAAGCCCTACTTTGAGCGGGTGGATGAGGGCTATGTGCAGGTCAATCGCAGCATTGTGGCGGATTTTGGCTGATGGGTATGGCAACGCCAGGGCGATTTACGCTCAAAGAGTTTCCGCTCCAGTGCGGCGTGGTGCTGCCTGAGGCCGAGGTGGTGTACCAAGTCTATGGCGAATTAAATCGCAGCCGCACTAACGCTATTCTCTACCCCACCTCCTACGGGGCGCAGCACAGCGGTGTCGATTGGCTGGTGAGCCCCGGCGGCATTCTCGACCCCAGCTGCTGGGGCGTGGTGATGGTGAATATGTTTGGCAACGGCCTCTCGACCTCGCCGAGCAACTGCCCCGCCGTCGCCCCGCCCAGCGTCTACTTTACCCATTACGACAACGTGCGTGCCCAGGCTGCCCTCATGCTGCACCTGGGCATTGACCAGTGGGCCTTGGTCTATGGCTGGTCGATGGGGGCACAGCAGGGCTACCACTGGGGGGCGCTCTACCCCGATCGCGTCCAGCGCATCGCCGCCCTCTGCGGCACCGCTAAAACCACCGACCACAACAAACTCTTTCTCTACAGCCTGCGGGCCGCCCTCACCAGCGACCCCGCCTGGAACGGCGAACGGTTTGAGAGCACGCCCGATCGCGGCTTTCACACCTTTACCCAGATCTACGCCAGCTGGGCGGCCTCCCAGGCCTACTACCGGGCCAAGCCCTACCTGGCCTGGGGGTACGACTCGCTCGAAGACTACATTTTGCGCGGCTGGGAGGCGGGCTACCGCAAGCGCGACCCCCACAATCTGCTGGCGATGATCGACACCTGGCTCCACTGCGATGTGGGCGATAACCCTGTCTACCAGGGCGACTATGCCAAAGCTATGGGGTCGATTACGGCCAAAACCCTGGTCATGCCCGCCACCACCGATCTGTACTTCACCCCAGAGGATTGCGAGGCCGAGGCGGCGCTGATCCCCAACGCCGAGTATCGGCCCATCCCCTCAATTTGGGGCCATCGGGCGGGCAACCCCTACCAGAATCCTGAGGATGAGGCGTTTATTCAAGGGGCGATCGCGGCGCTGTTGAGTCAATAACGGCTTTGTTTAGGCGACGGTCATGGGGAGTTTGGTCTAGGGTTCTAGCTGAATCGACGGCTCACACTGCACCGGAAAGTTCACCGAGTTGGCAATAAAGCACTTCTGATGGGCCTGGTCGTGGAGCTGTGCCGCCAGCGCTGCATCACTCTGGGGGGTAATTGTAGCGATCGGCCTCAGCAAAACCTTAGAAAACTGCCCGCCGCCCTCTGCCGATTCCATCATCGTACCGATTGGGTAATCGACATAGCGGGTAACGATCACATTGGCCTCGGCGCACAGATGCAGGTACCACAGCATGTGGCAGCTCGATAGCGAGGCGACCAGCAGTTCTTCGGGGTTGTATTTAGTTTTGTCGCCGCGAAACAGGGGGTCGGCAGAGGCGGCGATCGCCGGTTTGTCGGCGGCGGTAATGGTATGGGCGCGATCGTAGGCGCTGTAGCTCTGGGTGCCCTGGCCGGTATTGCCCGTCCAGTTGACTTCAACCCGATAGAGGTGGGGCTTTGCTTTGGTCATCCTAGTCCTCTGGGAATTAAGGCAGGCTAGAGATCTAAGGTAAGAATGACACGATCGCGGCACCAAATGCCATTTTCAAAAATTGGTTCTGGGTAGGTGCGCACAAAGTAGTCGCGGTCGATCGACTCCATGCGAAAGCCCATTTTTTGGTAAAAGGCTAGCTGTCCGATGCCAGCAGTGCCAGTGCCGACAACCATGCGCTTGGCGCCCTGCTGGCGCGATCGCTCAATAGCCGCCGCCAACAGCAACTTTCCCAACTTTTTGCCCTGGTAGCTCGGGGCAACCGCGAGATTCATCACCTCAACCACCTGCGGTTCGCGCTCCATCAGTACCACGACCGCGATGGCAGCATCCCCCGCCATCAGCCCCATCACCATAGATTGATAAATATAGGCGTCGATCAGCGATCGCGATGGATCGGCATCCAGCAGCAGGGGCCAGGGCCATTCTGCTGGGGCTAGGTCTTTTACCTGCATGTCCTGCTCTACAAGCCTTTGTGGGCTACTGTACCTAGCAAACGTAAAGCACAAAACTTCTAGGATGTCCCCTAGCAAAAAAGGGCATCCCATGGGACGCCCTTTTTCACATACTGTTAAGCCTGAGGCCCTAAGACCTCAGAGTCAAACAACTAGTTCTCTAGAATGACCTTAGCTACCATGCCAGCGCCACGGTGGGGCGCGCAGTAGTAGGTGTAGGTACCAGCGGGCATATCGCTGGTGAAGGTGGTGGCATAATTTTCGCCGGGGGCAAAAGTTAGCTGGGTGTGGGAGATGCTGTCGGCCAGGGCTTTGTCGCCGGGCACGTTAGCAGCATCAAAGACGACGTTGTGGGGGGCCATTTTGTTGTTGACCCAGGTCACGGTGTCGCCAGGCTTAACGGTGACGGTGCTCGGTTCAAACACCAGCAGACCCGCATCAGAACCCATTTTGACATCATAGTTGGTGGCCGCAGCGGGGGCGGAAGCCAGGGTGAGAGTGCCCACAACTAGCAAAACAGACAGAATAACCAAACCCAAACGCTGGGCGGCGCGAAATACACGTTGCATAACTACCTCTAAAGCTCGTATCTCCAGTTCAATCAATCAGGGGGGTGTTTAACAACCCTCCTATGGCATATTACCTGCTCTGCACGGTAACTTGGGGGCTCCGCCCTGGAGTAATTGCCGTCTCCAGACAGCCTGCGATCGCTGCGGGCAGAAATCGTAGCAGCCAACTCCAGGATTTAACCCGTCAAGTGATGGGGAAGCCCCCAAGCAACCAACCGTCCCTAGACCTGAGGAGCGGAGAAGCGGGTTTTACCAGCTCCCCACATGTCGCCAATGACCCTGGGCTGAAGCAGAATATGGCCCGAAATCGCCACAAGATCTTCCTCAGTCAAACTACGCATTTTGGGGAAGATATCAGCACTCTTTTTGCTGGGGTGTACCTGAGAGATATCGGTCAGACCGTCATAGGTCATCGGCTCTTTCAGGTAGGCCACCAGGGACTCAAGGTTATCGCGGGGAGGCAAAGACCCGGCTAGGGAATCCGGATCGAGGCCAACGGTGGGGTTGGTTTTGGTGATCCCCCCGACGTGGCAGGTGCCACAGGCGTAGTTAAACTGCCGACGGCCACGGGTTACCTGTTCTAGGGACAGCACAACGGTATCCCCGGCGGGATTGAGCTGTACGGTACGGGTGGCTTCATCTAGCTCAGCCGCGACAGCGTCTCCCATAACCAGGTGGCTGACAAAGAAGAGTGCGACCGCAACTAGCCAAATGCATCTCTTCAACATGGTTCTCCTCGAATGTATAGGGCTTGGGTATGAAATCAACACAGCTATGTTAAGTCCAGCTCAGGTTCTGTCGTCTTCCGTTAGGCAAACTCCGCGCCTGGGCCTGGATTAGGTTTAATTTAATGGAGATTCCCCATCAAATCATTCACGTAATGTCTATCATGCCACCGAAGGGGGCCATTCCCAATGTTTCGCCGCTATAAATCGACGCCGATGTGGGTGGGTTCGGCGGCACTGAGGCCGTTGGGCCAGGGGGTATGGCTATCGACAGCGGCGGGGGCAGCGACCGGCTGGTGCAGACGAATCAGCTGGGCCAGGGTCTGCTTGAGCTGGGTGCGCGGCACGATCGCATCAACAAAGCCGTGTTCGCGCAAGTACTCAGCGGTTTGAAAATTGTCGGGCAGTTTTTCGCGCAGGGTTTGCTCAACGACGCGGCGACCGGCAAAGCCGATGGTGGCTTTGGGCTCAGCCAGAATAATGTCGCCCAGCATGGCAAAGCTGGCGGTGACGCCGCCCGTGGTGGGGTGGGTGAGCACCGGCATATAGAGCAGCTTGGCGGTCTGGTGCTGCTGGAGCGCCCCCGAAATTTTGGCCATCTGCATCAGGCTGAGCATGCCCTCCTGCATGCGGGCTCCACCGGAGGCACAGACGATGATCACCGGGCAACTGGTGGCGGTGCCGCGCTCGATCAGGCGGGTGAGTTTTTCGCCCACCACCGAGCCCATGCTGCCGCCCATGAAGCGAAAGTCCATAACGCCGAGGGCGACGGGCAGGCCGTCTAGCTCGCCCAGACCAGTTTGCACGGCGTCGGTGAGTTTAGTTTTGGCCTGGGTGTCGCGCAGGCGATCGCCGTAGCCCTTGCGATCTTTAAATTTGAGCGGGTCTTGGGGCTGAATGTGAGTATCGAGAGGCTGCCAGGTGTTGGCGTCGATTAGCTGGCGAATGCGCTCGTCGCTGAAGATGCGGTGGTGGTGGCCACAGTCGCCACAGACCCACTGGTTGGTGCGCAAGTCTTTGGTGTAGGTGAGAACGTCGCAGTGCTCACACTTCGTCCACAGACCGTCGGCAATTTCTCGCTCTTGGCGGTCTTCGCTAATGGGGCCTGACTTACGGCGATTGGCAAACCAGTCGAACAGAGACATGCGTGGGTTCATCGACGACAGAACGACCTAAAAGTGTTCGTTTTGAACACATCCTCCATCCTACCGGGTTTACGACCGCTGCGATAGGTGGGCGGGGGAGGATGCCCCTACCCCACTGTCGGGCTGGCCTTACTTTGTGGTCATGATGTAAACCCCATCCCAATCGTCGGGGGGCGGCTGCACCAGGTACTGCCGGGCGCGGCTCAGGTGCACAGTCACAGCTTTGTCGTCAGGCCGCATCTGCTGGGCCTGGCTGAAGAGGTTCAGGGCCTGCTCAAACTGCATCGCAGTGTAGGCGCTGCGGGCCTGGGCGTAGAGGTCGAGAAAGGCTTCGGTATCGGCGGTGAGGGGGGTATCGCGCTGGTCGATGAGTTCGTAGATGCCCACGGCCCGCTGTTTGCCTTTGACCTGGGTGCGGTCGAGTTCTCTGGCCCAGATGCGATCGGCGCAGAGGGCGTAGGTGTACTCGCTGATCACAATGTCACAGCCGTACTCTTTAGTCACCCCCTCCAGGCGAGAGCTGAGGTTGACCCCGTCGCCAATCACGGTGTACTCCATTTTGCGCTGGGAGCCAATGTTGCCCGAGACCACCTCGCCGGAGCTGACACCAATGCCAATGCGAATTTTGGGCTGTCCTAAAACACCGCGTTCATCGTTAAACTTGGCCAGCCGTCGCCGCATGTCGAGGGCGCTCTGCACGGCGGCCCAGGCATGGTTAGTGAGGGGCAGAGGCGCACCAAACACCGCCATCAGCGCGTCGCCAATGAACTTGTCGAGGGTGCCCTCGAAGTGAAACACCGACTCCACCATAGTTTCGAAATAGGCGTTGAGCATTTCGACGACTTTGTCGGCTTCCAGGTCTTCGGTCAGGGTGGTGTAGCCGCGAATATCTGAAAAGAGCACCGTCACGTCTTTGCGCTCGCCCTTCATCAGCAGATCGTCGCCCAGTGCCATGACCCGCTCGGCCACGCCGGGGGTCATGTAGCGGTAGAGGGTGCTCTTCATCCGCTTTTCCTGGCTAATGTCTTCGAGCACGAGCAGGCCGCCCAGCACGCCGCCCTCGGGGTTGGTCAGGGGGTTGACGGTGAGGTTGATGCTGCGCTCGAAGTTCTGCACCACCGCTTTGGGCACCGGAGTCGCGGCCGGGTCGCCCCAAGGGCGGTAGAGATCGGGGTTGTCGCTATCGGGCAGGGCCAGCTCAGAAATGGGGTCGAGCTCGGTGCCGGGGCCGGGGGCGATCGCCACCCGCAGACTCTGCTCCGGCACGTAGTGACGCGCTCCAGTGCTCAGGCTGTCTTCGATGCGACAGCGCAGGCTCTCGATGGGGATCGCCTCCCACACCGGGCGGTGGAGTAGGGCCGTACCCCAGCGATCGCGAATCGTGCGGCTGTGGTCGGTGTCTTCGGGGCAGCCGATCAGCTGGAGGGCGGCATCGTTGATGGTAACAATGCGCCCCTCCATATCGGTGGAGATCACCGCATCGGAGAGGCTTTGCAGAATGTCTTTTTGGTACTGCTTCTCGACCAAGACGCTCTCAAACAGCTTGGCATTCTCTAGGGCAACACCGGCCTGAATGTTGAAGGCCCGCATAAAGGCTTCGTCGGAGGTGGTGAAGGTGCCCTGGGCCTTGTTGATTAGCTGGGTGACCGCGATCAGCCGACCGCCCGAGTCAAACACCGGCATGCAGAGAATATTGCGGGTGCGGTAGCCGGTGCGCTTGTCGGCATCAGGGTTAAAGCGGGGATCCTGATAGGCATCGGGGATGTTTAAGACCTCGCCCGTGGTGGCCACATGGCCGACAATGCCCGTGTCGCTCGGAATCCGCAGCTCTACCAGGGATTTGCCATCCCCAGACTTGACCTTCGACCACAGTTCGCCACTCTCTTCGTCGATCAGCCACAGGGTGCTGCGATCGGCCTGCATTAGCTGGCGGGCTTCGCCCATCACCGATTGCAGGGTTTTTTCTAAATCTAGGCTCTGCTCTAAAGACGAGATCGCTTTCAGCAGGGCAGCAACGCCTTTTTGGTTGCGGGCCGCAATATAAAAGGAGTTGCAGCTTTCGAGGATGACCCCCAGCGACTCGGCAAACTCTTTGAAATGGCGCTCGTCTTGCTCGTCGAAGGGATGGTTATTGAGCTTGTTGAGCAGCTGCACCACCGCCACAATATTGTCGGTTTTTTTGCTCAGTACCGGCATGCAGAGAATGCTACGGGTGCGGTAGCCGGTCTTTTTGTCGTGGGTGGGGTCAAAGCGATCGTCGGCGTAGGCATCGGGAATATTCAGCGGCAGCACGTGGGTGGCCACGAAGCCCGAGATGCCCTTGGCCATAGGCACGCGAATTTCGAGCGATCGCTCCCCGTCCCCCTGGGCAATTTTTGACCACAGCTCCTGCTTCTCCTGATCCACCATGAAGATGGTGGTGCGCTCAGCCTGGAGTATTTGGCCGATTTTGAGGGTAAACGCCTCTAAGATTTGCTCCAGCATGACCTCCAACGACTCGTTGTTGATCATGTCGATGGCGCGCAGAAAATGCTCGAACTCCGCCGTAATTTGGTCGAGCAGGCTGATAAACTGCGGGGTCGGCAGATCGCGCACCCGGTTAGTGAGAGAGCTGGTCTGGTTAACCAGCGACAGCGCGGTAATCATGCTGCGATCGATCTGAGGTGCCATGGGAACCCTACTCAAGCGTGGCAGATGGAAAAGCAATGGGCACAGTCAGCCGCCTGGGTAAGTTGAGGGGTAATGCAGGGCTAGTCTACCAAGCGCGGCCAGTCGAAAGCGGAATCATTCCCCGCAGCACCCTCTCGCCGAGGCGTCAGCGGGCCTGCTAAATATCTCATTACTCTAACCGTATACCCCAGGTCGTAGAACAGAAAGTTGCGATTTGCACAGAATGCCTGCCCCCAGCCCTGACCTAACATACCCAGTCCACCGTCAAGAGTTCGAGCCCGGCGGTGCGGTGATGCCGAAACTCCTGGCCAAGAAGGTTACCACCTTCACCCAGGCCGCGTCGGTAGCGGCGGGGTCATAGCGGTAGCCATCGTCGCGCATAAAGGTGTGATTGGCAGGGTAAACCAGGGTTTTGTGAGCAACATTCGCGGTGGCCAGGACACTGAGAATCGTGTCGCGTCCCTCGGCGGGCACATGGGGATCTTGATCTCCAAAAATCAACAGCAGATTGGCCTTGAGATCGCCCAAGCGCTCCAGGGTGTTGGCCTTATCTTTGCCCAGCTTACCGCTGTGGATCCCCGTTGGATAGCAGCACACCGCCGCCTGAACCCCAGGTTTCAGCGCTGCCCGACAGGCAAGATGGCCGCCAATGCAAAAGCCCAACGTCCCTAGCTGGCCAGGGGTGACGGCGGCTGAGGACTGAAGCCAATTCAGCGCTGCGATCGCATCAGCATCGTACTGGGCAACCTCCGTACGGCTGGCGGCATCGTTGCCTCGCAGGCGACCCAGGTCATTTGGTTCAATCACGGTGCCGAGAGGCTCTAGCCGATGAAAGATCTCCGGGGCCGCCACCACGTAGCCGTATCCGGCTAGGCGATCGGCCAGCCGCAGAATCGGCCCGCCTAGCTGGTAAATGTCTGAGTAGAACAAAATGCCCGGATACTGGCCAGGAACGACGGGTTCCACCACATAGAGCCGCATTAGGCTGTCGTCTACGGTCAACCCCACCTCGCGGCGTTTAATTTGCACAACCCAACCTCCAACAGGATGATCTATATACTGGGCCAGGATGAATTGAGAGGGGTAGGGGGTAGGGGGTAGGGAGTAGGGAATAGGGAATAGGTTCTTCAGAATGCCCACCCACCCCATACCCCTCACCCCCAAACCCATACCCCCGCACCCATACCCCGCTATGGTGAAGGATGATTTGCTCCACAAGCGGTTACCCAGAACACAAGCCCTGGCCATGACGACATTTTTTGCCCCCGACCCCAACCTGCAAACGACCCTAGAGCAGATGCTAGAGCAGGTGCGGGCCGAGTTTTCGCTGACGCCGACTCAAATTGCCGTCACCTGGGTGGTCTATGCCCCGCCCTACATTGTCAATACCGGCGGTGCCCTAAGTGCGGATGATTTTTGGCAGCACCGCCCTCGGGGAGCCAGCTACCGGGGAGTTGAGCTAATTTACCCGGCCAGCGTTGTGAAGCTGTTTTATTTGGTGGCCGCCCACGAGTGGGTTGAACAGGGGATGATTCCGCCCTCAGCCGAGCTGGATCGGGCGCTGAAGGACATGATTGTGGACTCTAGCAACGATGCCACGGCGCTAGTGGTTGATATGCTCAGCGGCACCACTAGTGGCCCAGAGCTGCCCCCCGGCCCCTTTGAAACCTGGTGCTACCAACGCAACATCGTCAACCGCTTCTTTCAGTCGCTTCAGTGGCCCGAGCTGGTGGGGGTGAATATGAACCAAAAGCCCTGGGGCGATGGCCCCTATGGCCGCGAGCGAGCTTTTGTGGGCGAGCACTACGAGAACCGCAATCGGCTCACCACCAACGCTGTGGCCCGGCTGCTCCACAGCATTGCGGGCGGGGTGGCGGTATCGGCGGCGCGATCGCAGACCATGCTCTCGCTGATGGCGCGTTCCCGACCCACCGCTCTGCCCGAACCTGGCGAAGAAGACCAGTTTACCGGCTTTTTAGGGGAAGGCTTCCCCCCTAGCACTCAGATCTACTCAAAAGCGGGCTACACCAGCAAAGTGCGCCACGATGCCGCCTACGTGGAGCTGCCCGACGGCACGCCTAGCCTGGTGGTGGCCTTTATCGAAGGTTCTGGGCACAGCAAAAAACGGCACATCTTGCCCCAGCTGGCCAGTCTCATAGCTCAACATATGGTCAGCGCAGGGGTTGGGGGTTAACTTTCAAATCGCTGACTGCCCCTAAATTTGATCTGTCTTAGTGCAGAGTCGCGTCTATCGTAGGTGGGTGCAAAATGTTGTCAACATAGCCTCGACTCTAGGTTGAAGATGGTACAATTCAGCCAATTTCAGAGGCACATGTGGTGTGTGAATCTGTGGCAACGGGAATTGTTTGATAAATTTTCCCAAATCTAGCTACGGTGTTGCGATTTCAAGTGTGATCAATCGTTGGCGTTCGGCCAATGAGACTTGACCGTTAAAAATCTGAGGAGTGAACGAAATCATGGCGTATCTCAAGCAAGTTTCCCTGGGCCTAAGCCTGGTGGCGGTAGCCGGTATGGCCGCCCCAGCCCTAGCCAACACCCCCCTGGCCGAGCTAGAGCTGGCCCAAAACCCTGTCGCTGAATCAGCCGACGTCACTGCCGAAGCCGCCACCGAGCCGGTTGTAATTGACGACAGTACCGCCGCTGAAGTGCCCGCCACCCTAGAGGCGATCGCTCCGGTGGCACCCATGGAGTCGGATGCCAGCCTGCTGGCACTGCCCGACGCCGAGCCCCTCGCCGCTGACAATGGCTTGTTCACCACCGCCGATATTGAGTCGGCTTTGATGGCTGCCACGATTGAAACCGCTCCCGCCGCCAGCGATTCTATTGACCTGGCCCAAAGTACCCGCGCCGCTTACGAAATCACTCCCGCCTACCTGGGCGTGGGCGGCAACATCGGCATCGGCAACCGCGACAACAGCGCCCTGTCTAGCTTTGGTTTTAATGTCATCAGCAAAATTTCCCTTGGCCCCCGCTTCTCGGTGCGGCCTGGGGCTACCATCACCAACGACCGATCGAGCTTTACGATTCCGGTGACCTACAACTTCAACACCGTTAGCTACGGCGGTTTCCGCGCCCAGCCCTACGTTGGGGCCGGGGTCGAAATTCCCACCAGTGGCGATGTGGGTCTGCTGATCAACGCTGGGGCCGACGTACCCATCTCCCGCGACTTTACCTTTAACGCCGTGGGCAACTTCCGCGTCACCAGCGGCTTTGCCCTGGGCATCTCCCTGGGCGTTGGCTACAACTTCCCCTTCATCTTTGAATAAGACTTAGGGATAAACCACCCAGCTGCCAATGCTCTGCTGGGGCAACGGTAGCCATTTATAAGGAAGGGGATCGTGTTTAGGCGCGATCCCCTTCCTTATATGCGAGCCGCCAAATATGTGAGCTGCCAACCCTGGGCTGAATTGCAAGGCTGACCTGGGCATTCTGAAGGCACAATTCAGGGTGTGGCGATGACAGAACAGTCCGTAGCCTGGGCCGAAGTGCTCCAGGCATTTCAGCAGATTTGGGGCTACAGCGACTTTCGCCCACCCCAGGATGCAATCATCCGAGCATTGCTCAATCGTCAAGATATTCTGGTCGTTTTGCCTACTGGTGGTGGTAAATCGGTCTGTTTTCAGCTACCAGCGCTGCTGCAATCGGGGCTGACGCTGGTGGTGTCGCCCCTGGTAGCGCTGATGGAAAATCAGGTGCAAGATCTGTGTGACAAGGCCCTGCCCGCCGCCACTCTCCACAGCCAACTGCCGCCGCCCCAGCGCCACCGCACCCTCAGGGCGCTAGAACGGCAAGAACTGCGGCTGCTCTACGTTTCCCCCGAAACCCTGCTCAGCCCGCCGGTTTGGGAGCGGCTTTGCCAACCCACACTCCGGCTCAACGGCCTAATTTTGGATGAGGCTCACTGCCTGGTGCAGTGGGGAGAGACCTTTCGCCCTGCCTATCGCCGCCTGGGAACGGTGCGAAAAGCTTTGCTAGACTGCCGCCCACCCGGCAGCACCCTACCCATTGCCGCTTTTACCGCCACTGCCGACCCCGAAGCTCAAACCGTTCTGCGCGAGGTGCTACAGCTTCAGTCGCCCCAGGTGGTGCGGCTCAACCCCCACCGCCCTAACCTAAACCTGCGGGTAAAAGCCGTGGTCAGCGAGGGCCAGCGCAAGGGCGCACTAAAGCGGTATCTAGAGCAGCATCCTAGCCAAGCGGGGTTGGTCTACGTCCGCACTCGCAAAGACAGCGAAGCACTGGCCCAGCAGTTAAGCGATCGCTATCGAGTAGCGCCCTACCACGCTGGGTTGAGCAGTCGCGATCGCCGCCAGATCGAAGCCGACTGGATGGCCGACAAACTCCAGTTCGTGGTCTGCACCTCGGCCTTTGGCATGGGAATTTCAAAATCCAATACCCGCTGGGTGGTGCACTACCAAGCCCCCTGCACCATTACAGAGTATGTGCAGGAGGTGGGAAGGGCCGGGCGCGATGGCAATACCGCCGAGGCCCTGACTTTGGTGAGCGAGCCGACGGGCTGGCTGGAACCGGGCGATCGCCAGCGGGCCAAATTCTTTGAGGCTCAAACCCAAGCACTCCAGCAAAAGGCCCAGCGCCTAGTGGCCCAGATTCCGCCTGAGGGGGAAGTGGGCGACATTAGCCAGCGGTTTCAGCACGGGGCAATTTCTCTGTCGTGGCTGCACAGCGTCGGCCAGCTAGAGTGGATAACCCCATTTCAGTACCAGCTCACCAACCGGCCAGGGCAACCGGCAAAATTGCAGGCGTCAGCCAGCCAGCAGATGCACCAGTTCCTCCACAGCCGTCAGTGCCGCTGGCAGGCGCTGCTGGTGGCGTTTGGCTTTCGCAGCGAGGCGCAGCGCTTGGGACATTGTAGGCATTGTGATAACTGCAACAGCAAACCAGCGGCGGCCCAGGCTCGTCGCTAACCCGAGAACTAATTGCTGTTCCCCACGTCTTAAGAACCATGGGTCTTGAGAACTATGGATTGGGTGCATCCAACGTGGGAACTGAGACGTGACTGTAAAATCTGGTCGGGGAAAAGCCGATTTTTAACCCCCGCGATCGCAATCAGCAAGATTAACAGTCTGAAAGCTAACGTCCCCGATTTTCCTATAGTTTTTGTTACCGTTAGGTATCACATTCTCAAGTTTTGCGTTTGATTATTTCAGATAACTCCCGTAGCATGGCGAGAATACCCTTACGGTCTCTATGAACATTCTTTTGGTTTATCCCCGCTTTCCTCAAAGCTTTTGGTCGTTTGACAAAACGCTAGAGCTAGTTGGGCTGAAGGCGCAGCTGCCCCCCTTAGGACTAGTGACCGTAGCAGCGATTTTGCCTCAAACCTGGAACTACAAGCTGGTAGACCGCAACGTCCGCGAGGTGCGCGACGACGAATGGCGCTGGGCCGACATTGTCATCATCTCGGCGATGATCGTCCACCGCGTAGACTTTTTAGACGCCGTACAAACCGCCAAGCGCTACGGCAAACTGGTAGCGGTAGGTGGCCCCTACCCCACCGCTATTCCCCAAGAATCTGAGGCCGCCGGGGCCGACTTTTTAATTTTGGACGAAGGGGAAATCACCCTGCCCATGTTTGTGGAAGCGGTGGAACGGGGCGACCAGCGCGGCACCTTCCGCTCGGGCGGCGAAAAGCCCGATGTCACCGGCACCCCCGTGCCCCGCTACGACCTGCTGGAGATGGACGCCTACGCCGAGATGTCGGTGCAGTTTTCTCGGGGCTGCCCCTTCCAGTGCGAGTTTTGCGACATCATTGTGCTCTACGGGCGCAAACCCCGCACCAAAGACCCCGAGCAGCTGCTGGCCGAGCTGCAATGCCTCTACGACCTGGGCTGGCGGCGCAGCATCTTTATGGTTGACGACAACTTCATCGGAAACAAGCGCAACGTCAAACTCCTGCTCAAGGCCATGAAACCCTGGATGGAGGAGCACGGCTATCCCTTCTCCTTTGCTACCGAGGCCTCGGTGGATCTGGCTCAAGACCCAGAATTGATGCAGATGATGGTTGACTGCAACTTCGGCACCGTCTTTTTGGGCATCGAAACCCCCGACGACGACAGCCTCAACATGACCAAAAAGTTTCAGAACATGCGCGATCCCCTCTCGGAGTCGGTGATCTCCATCGCCCAGGCGGGGCTGCGGGTCATGGCCGGGCTGATCGTCGGCTTCGACGGCGAAAAGTCTGGGGCCGGTCGGCGCATCTACGAATTTGTGGAGCAGACCGCCATTCCCACCGCGCTGGTGAGCATGTTGCAAGCCCTGCCCGACACGGCCCTCTCCCACCGTCTTGAAAAAGAAGGCCGTCTGCTGAGCAAGAGCGCCGACATCAACCAGACCACCCTGATGAACTTTGTACCCACCCGGCCCATCGAAGAAATCACCGAAGAATACATTCAGGTGTTTTGGGATCTCTACGACCCCCTGACGGTGCTCAACCGCACCTTCCGCCACTTCTTAATGCTGGGCGAGGCCCAAAAGCGCAACTACAAAAATCGCACCGCCTCCGCTGGTACTCCCGATATCAACTGGGTCACCATTCGCGCCTTTTTGATTGTGGTGTGGCGTCAGGGCGTGCTGCGCAAGACCCGCCTGCGGTTTTGGATCAACCTGGCCATCATGCTGTGGCGCTATCCGGCGGTGGTCGCTAACTATGTGTCGGTGTGTGCCCAGGCTGAGCACTTCATCGACTTCCGTCAGATTGTGCGGCAGAACATTGAGGAGCAGCTAGCCGCCTACCTAGAAGCTAAGCGGCTCACCGATCAGACCGCAGCAACTACCGAAACTGAAGCTGTGGCAGTGCCCGTCAGCTAGATTTATCTCTAGGGTCGCGCCAGGAAAGTCATAACAAAATGGCCGACGGACTTTGGTTTCTCGGCCATCTTTCTTAAAAGCATGATTGAATTGCCCTAAAAGTGCCATTGCCCCAACGCATTGAGGCTCGACCCAACAGGATGGAGTGTTAAGTCTCAAGCAAGTTCCTAAACTGTTTCAAGCAGCGCAAAACAGGGTACAGATCATTGCCTCGGTTGAGTAGGGAAAACAGGTTGGATGTGGCATATCGGGGCGCGTCCCCCGGCACGAGTTTGAGGAAGAGAAACTCGCTACCATTCAAGACAACGCCAAAGGCTGGCCTGGCTGAGTCGGGTGCCGCCAGCATGTAAGCCAAGGCCTGAGGAATAGCTTTCGTAATCGAAAACTCGGAGTTTTTTGCCTCGATTACGGTGACCCACAGCTGTTTTTGAATCACCACAACATCAATAGAGCCTTGGATGATCTCCCCCTCATCCTCTGCTGCAACCTGGATAGAGGTTTCACCGTCTACCCGAAACGGTGGCTCATAAAACCCGGCTAAATCTAGCAGGGGAGAAAGCACCACCATCTTAACGATGCTTTCCATGACCGGATATTCCAGCAGATAGAGGTAGTTCTGCTTGATTCGATCCAGCGATCGCTGTTCTGAAGCCGTTAATTCGGGTAAATCATGCTGCCATTCTTCAAAAAAGGCATCGTCATACACCTGTTGCAGACCAAATTTTGTCTTGAGGTCGTGGAGTTTGACTTTGCGGGCTGCGATCGTCTGCGCCATATCAACGCCCTAGGATGACAAGTGTCTTCATCTTAAAGGGAAGAAGACGTTAGCGATGGCTTGGCCCTAGGGAGGCCGCCTCGGTCAGGCACGATCGCCGCCACTGTTGGTAGGCCCGCTGATAGTCGGCCCAGGCTTTAAGCTGGCCATCGGGGCCTTCGTAGCGGTGCTTAAACTGCTCCCAGCAGACTTGTTCCATGGGGCCGCTCCTAATTCAGAAAGGGCTGATTTAGAAAGTTTTGGATCCTAAGTTAATGATGACAGAAACCTTAGAACTGGGGTTGACCTTGCAACACAACTTGAACTTTTGAGCAATACAACTCGAATTCTAAATTAAGCAGGACTTGTGAAACGGGGTGCTTCTAGATTTAGCGCTACATCTGGAGAAAGTTGATCGCTAAAACGCTACATCTGAAATAATCGGTTATGATGATCGACCATTGGGGCGCTTTACTCGGCTCAGGCGAGAATCTGCCGATGCATGCGGGTTTCTACCTCTGGGTTTGGGCAACGCGCCGATCTACGTACTCTCTTGCTAGCAAAAGGCTGATCCCATGGTTCAAGAACTTCCCCGTACCCGGTCGCAGGGACCATTCCCTGAGGCAGCTCCAGCGGCGTTTCCTGTGTTTTATCGCACCTACAGCCGTCGGGGCGAGGTGGTAGAGGGGCAGCGCGAAACCTGGGATCAGGTGTGCGATCGCACCCTGGCTGGCCTGATCGAACTGGGCAACCTCACCGCCGAAGAGACAGCCCTACTCAACCGCATGCAGCGCCAGGTCAAAGCTCTACCCTCTGGCCGCTGGCTGTGGGTGGGCGGCACCGCCTGGAGCAAGCAGCCCGAAAACTTTTCTGGGGCCTACAACTGCACCAGCACCGACGTGGTCGACTGGCGCGCCTTCGGCCTGATGATGGATCTGGCCATGATGGGCTGCGGCACCGGGGCGATTCTTGAACCCAAGTACATCAACCAAATCCCTGTCATTCGCAACCGGCTAGTCGTCACCATGGCGGGCGACATTGGCGAAACCCCAGTGGCCGATCGCCGCGAAGTCACCGATGTCACCACTGAGGGCAACCAGGTCACCATCCGCGTCGGCGACAGCCGCCAGGGCTGGGTGAAATCCTACGAAACCATGCTGGAGCTGTCTACCGACGATCGCTTCACAGGGGATGTTAACGTCACCATCGACCTGCGCGACGTGCGCCCTGCTGGCGAAAAGCTCAAGGGCTTTGGCGGCGTCGCCAACCCCGTTCGGCTATCGCTGCTCTACGATCGCTGTGCCAGCATTCTCAACAAAGCCCTCGGTCGCCAGCTCAACTCGGTCGAGTGCTGCCTGCTGATTGACGAAGCCGCCGCCTGCGTGGTGGCAGGCAACATCCGCCGCAGCGCGGGCATGCGCCAGTTCGACAGCAACGATGAACTCGCCACCAGCGCCAAAGACAACCTCTGGCAGCAAGATGCCGAGGGCAACTGGCGCATCGACCCCGAGCGTGATGTGCTACGTATGGCCAACCACACCCGTGTCTTTCACGAGAAGCCGAGTTTGCAGGACTGCGTCGATTCTGTTCGCAAGCAGTTCTATTCCGGCGAAGGGGCGATCCAGTGGGCCGGGGAAGCGAAAAAGCGGGCTGGCGGGGACGATCGCTACGGTCTCAACCCCTGCGGCGAGATCCTGGGGGCCAATTTCCACTGCAACCTGGCAGAGGTGCACCTCAACCAGCTCGACCCCAAGAACATGAAGGATCAGGAAGACGCCTTCACTGCCGCCGCCCTATCCGTCGCGGTGCTGCTAAATCACCAGTTCCAGGAACCCCGCTACCAGAAGTCGCGCCTGGAAGACCCGATCGTCGGTGTCTCCTTCACCGGGCTGTTCGATTTCTTCGTGATCGCCTTTGGCGTTGAGTGGCTACGCTGGTGGGAGGCAGGCCGTCCCAACACGATGCAAGGTCTTGACTTCAAAGCCAGAGAGGAAGAATTCCTCACTCGGTGGAAGGATATTGTGCACCGGGTAGTGGGGGAATATTGCGATCGCCACAATCTAGTACGCCCCAACCGCTGCACCACAGTACAGCCTGCGGGCACCAAGTCGCTGCTCACGGGCGCTAGCCCCGGCTGGCACCCCCCTAAGGCCCAGCGCTTCATTCGCCGCATCACCTTCCGCAAAAATGACCCGGTGGCGATGGCCTGCATCGACTACGGCTACTCCATCGTGCCCTCCCAGTCCGACAAGGACGAAAACGGCGGTTTGCTCAACGATCCCTTTGATCCCCGCTGCACCGAGTGGCTGGTCGAGATTCCGGTCGAGGTGCTCTGGGCCAACCTACCCGGTGCCGACGAAATCGCCATTGAGAAATTCTCGGCGGCGGCCCAGTTCGACTTCTACATGCAGGTGCAGAAGCACTACACCACCCACAACACCTCGGCCACCATCGAGTTTCGCGAGCCGGAGCTGGAGTCGCTGGCTGAATGCATCTACCAAACCATCCAAAACGACGAAGGCTACATTTCCGCCGCCCTGCTGGCCCGATTTGACGACCTGCAAACCTTTCCCCGCCTGCCCTTCGAACCCATCGATAAAGCCACCTTTGAAGCCCTCAAACAGCAGGTGGAAGCCCGGCGCGGTACCGAAAACTTCCACGCCGCCCTATCGCGCTACGACGCCGGCGAGCTGATCGAAGCTGGCCCCGCTGGCTGCGACTCCGACAAGTGCATGATGCCGGAGAAAAAGCCCGACTAGATCAAGCCTGTTGACCAGTTGAGACGAGAGAGATAGCGAAAGGGGTTCCTACACAGGTTAGGAACTCCTTTTTTCTTGGTCTCGGGCAGCAGTGGAAGAAACCTTGAGCGTCGCCTCGCCTTGGATACCAATCGTCCACACCGCTAGCACGGCACCCCGAACGACAAAAATCTATTTTTAGAGCAAATCCTGCTTATCCATCCCCGATTCCCCAGAGGTGCATTGCGGCTAATCAAAGCACTCACGGCGTTGCCGGACGGGGGTATGTCCGCGTAGGCAGAGCCGCGCCCTTGGCGCTATGCACCCTACGGTTCTCAAGAATCCTGATTCAAAACCCCCTACCCCCTACTCCCTACCCCCCGTGGTGGGGATCAACATGGGGAATCAGCGAATGGGGCTTCTCCAACCCGTGGGCTTCCATCAGCGCCCGATCGCCCATGATCTGGCGGGGGCAACCGTCAGCAATAATGCGGCCCTCGTCAATTAGAATGACGCGATCGCACACCTCCAGCACAAACTCCAGATCGTGGGAGGAGATCAGCACGGTCTCGGTAGAGTTTTGCAAAAAGCGAATCAGGCGGCGGCGAGTGCGCAGGTCGAGGCTGGCGGTGGGTTCGTCGTAGAGAATGATCTGGGGGGTCATGGCCAGCAGACCGGCGATCGCCACCATCTGCTTTTCGCCCCCCGATAGGTGGTGAGGCAGGCGATCGAGCAGGTGGGTGATGCCCGCCATATCGGCGGCCTGGGCGACCCGCGCCTCCACCTCTGCCGGGTCGAGGCCCATGTTTTGGGGGCCAAAGGCCAGGTCATCGCGCACCGAGGCCGAGAATAACTGGTCGTCCGGGTCTTGGAATAGTAGCCCCACTTCGGGTCGAAACTGACCGGGTTTGAGGGGTTCGCCAAACAGGTGAATGGTTCCAGCAGCGGGGGTGAGCACACCGCACAGCAGCATAAACAGCGTGGTCTTGCCGCAGCCGTTGTGGCCGATGATGCCGACGCGATCGCCCTCGTCAATCGTCAGCGAAATATTACACAAAACCTCGGGTTGATCGGGGTAGCCAAAGCTGAGGTCGTAGGCCGCGATCGCCTCTCGCTGAGGCTTTTGGGCCAGAGCCAAAGGGTCAAACCCCGTCGAAATTGAATTTATCATAGACGTATCCATCACAGGCGCAAAAGTCCTTCAGCGATTACTAGGCTCACCGCCGCCGTCAGCACCGCTGCCGCCAGCACCCAGCTCAGGGTGCCGGGCTGCGCCGCCGCACTTTGACCAACCACTACCTTGCCCCCATAGCCGTAGCCCCGCAGCCGCATAGCCTTGTACACCCGGTCAGACTGCTCATAGCTGCGAATCAGCAGATTGCCCGCCAGCATAGCTAGCTGCTGCATGATCTGACCATTCACCCGCAGCCAGCGCTGCCGCCGCTGGCCAAAGCCCCGCAGCCGCATGGCCTGCTGCATGGTGGCCAACATAGCGGCGATCTCAAACAGGTAGCGATACGAGAGCAGCGTCATATCGGCCAAGATGGTGGGCAGACCGAGCGATCGCATCGCATTCAACAATGTCAAAAACGGCGTCGTCCCCAGCAAAATAAACCCCAGGGTCAAAATCGACAAAAACCGACCCACAATCAGCAGCGTCGCCATCAACCCCTCCTGGCGCAGGGTCAGCCAACCCCACTGGCCCAGCACCGTATCGCCCACCGTCAGCGGCAGCACCACCACCAGTCCCAAAATAAACAGCCCTGGATAGCTCAACCGCTGCCGCAAAAACGCCACCGGCAGCCCCGAAAGCCCGTAGAGCGTCGCCGCCAGCCCCAGCATCCAGGGCACCAGAGACAGCTGCCGCACCGTGGCAAAGGCAAACATCAGCGCCACCAGGCTAACCAGCTTCAGCCGGGGCGACCAGCGGTGAATCACCGACTCGCGGTGCACATAGGTATCGAGGCTAGCGGCTCCCATAGTGGCCTAACCCTCCAGCAGCTCGGGCTTCACCCGGCGCAAAAACAGCACCAGCATGGTTGTAAACATGCCTTCAATAATAGCTAGGGGAATGTGCCCAATCGACAGCGTCAGCACCGCTGCCCGCTCCGCCCCCGCATCCAGCTCGGCGGGAATGTTGAAAATAATCAGCCCCAGAAAAATCAGGGCCGATATCCCCAGGCCCAGGGCACCGCCTAAAAAAGAAAACACCCCCGTACGGGTCGGCTCTTTGAGCATCTTGCCCACAGTGTTACGGCTCTGAAAGATGTGGTAGGCCAACAACGCCGGAATGCCCATCATGGCGGCATTCACCCCCAGAGTGGTAATGCCGCCATGACCAATCACCAGCGCCTGAAAAAATAGGCCAATCAGAATGGCAGGGAAAGCAAAATAGCCCAGCACCACCCCCAGCAGCCCGTTCAAAATCAGGTGTACGCTGGCGGGCGGCACCGGAATATAGATAGATGACGCCACAAAAAACGCCGCCGTCAACAGCGACGCCTTCGGAATTTCTGCGGTGGGGTCGGGCTTACGATTAATCTGCCGCAGGGAATACCAGGTGGCTAAACCGGTAATCGCATACCCCGCCGCGCAAACCTGGGCGGGTAAGATTCCGTCGGGAATGTGCACTAGCGCTTGCCTCTGGCAAAAAATAAAGCGGTGCCGATAAAGCCCCAGATTACAGAGCCAATAGTAATGCCCTGCTGCACCGGAGATAGGCCAGTACTAGGAGAGATTAAAGAATTCGGCTCTGCATCCGCCTCTGTCCCAGGGCTAGAAGCGGAGTTCTCAGAAGCGGGATCCGCCACCGGAATAGTGGTCAGCACTCCGTGACCCGCTTGGCGCACCATGACCTCCCAACTGCCGGGCTGGGACGCGTCTGGGGTAAAGCTAAAGCGTCCCTGGTCGTCGGTGGTGCCCTGTTGCCAGGGTTCGGCGGGGTTATCTGGGGTGTAGACCAACACCTGGGCGTTGGCCATGGGCTCACCGGTTTCAAATTGAGCGCTGATCTCAACAGAACTGACCTGGCGATGCTCCACGGTCACACCATGGGCGATCGCCGGTAGCGCCCAGCCAGCCAGTCCTAAGGTCAATGCCAATGTCAGATTAAGTCTCATAGGGTAGTCAGCTTAGTTTCTGCACAGTGGCCTTCGCCCACGTGGCCCAGGCTCGGCAATATGCTTAAAAAGGTAGTGTAGTCGGCCTCAGAAAGTTCTGCCTGAAGGGCAGCACTATCGACATCGACCACGCCGTTTTCGGCCAGGGCCGCCAGGGGCTCAAAGCCGAGGGCACCCGTATTGATGCCATCGTCAGCGGGGGCACTGCCGTCGCCAAACAGGTGGTCAAAGTGGAAGGTAGCCTCTAGGTCAGCTGCTGCCCCAGCGGTGAGAATGCCCTTGCGATCGTCGCCCACAAAGTCGCCGCAGGTAAAGGCCAGCTCTTCATTCACCTTGACGGTAAAGGGGATCTCTTCGCCCTCTTTAGTGGCCGTGCCCTGCATCCAAATTGAGTAGCCCTCTGAAGGGCCGCTTTCGGCAGGCACCATACGCCAGGCCAGGGCGTTAAAGCGCCCCGCCGGAGCCTCTACCTCACCTACCGCCACGGGCTCAGCCGCTTCGTCGCCCTCCGCCAGATCGACCACTTGGGTACCATCTACCTTGACTTCCGCCTTGGGCTCTAGGGTATCGCCTGACGCAGGGTCAAAGGGAGGGTCGGTTTGGGCCGCGGTGATGTCGGCCAGAGACACGTAGAGGTTGTCAAACGCGATCTCCCAGCCGTCTTTGGTGGTAAACCCCTGGCGCACAAAATCTTCGCCATTGGCGCGAATCACCAGGGTGCCGCTGTTGCCCTCGGCGCTGGCGGTGGCGGTGGATTCGGCCTCAGGGGTCGTGGCGGTGGGGCTTTCGCTGCCGCAGCCAGCCAGCACGCCCAGGGCCAAACAGCCCAACGCACTAATTCTGAGAGCTTTAAAGAAATTGCGTTGCATAGTACCTAAAAACATAAATGGCTCAGCGCCAGGGGGCAAACGTCGTCGGGAGCTAGGCTCTGTCTCACCGCGTCCCGACCTGTTTACTTAACCCTGAGCCTCCTAAAACGCGCAATGCCCAGGGGGGGCACCTACTTTAAGCGCTGGTTTGCCCAAACCGCTAAAACGGTAGGATGAGGGCAGCCCTTTGGGCCCCATCTACCACTTGAGAACCCGATGTACGACGTTATTGTTGTAGGGGCTGGCCCCGCCGGAGCATCTACTGCCTACCACCTGGCCAAGCAGGGGCACTCGGTGCTAATCGTAGAAAAAGATGCGCTACCCCGCTACAAACCCTGTAGCGGTGCCGTATCGCCCAGCGTGGCAGAGTTTTTTGACTTTGACTTTGCCCCGGCGATCGATCGCCCCATGCGCCGGGTGCGCTACACCTACAAGCTCGGCGACCCCGTCGAGGCCGAACTCGCCACTGCCGACCCAATCTGGATGGTGAAACGCGAGGTATTCGATCAGTTTCTTGTTCAGCAGGCCCAAAAGCTGGGAGCCCAGCTAAAGGATGGTACAGCCGTCACCAGCATTGAGAATGGGGGTGATTACTGGCAGGTCTCCACTACAGATGGAACGATGGAAGCGGCCTACCTAGTCGCCGCCGATGGGGCAAACGGGCCTATGGCTAGGTGGCTGGGCTTTCCCGATTTAACGCTGCGCACCGCTAGAGTGTTAGAAGTGCCTGCCGTCGTGGAGAATGACTGCGCCATCAATTTTGAATTTGGCCTCATCAAGCAGGGCTGCGCCTGGAACTTCCCCAAATCAGACGGCTACTCGATTGGGGTAGCGACCTTTTTGGGTCAGGCCCCGGCAGACTATAGAAAGGCTTTAGAAAAATACAGCCAGTCCTTTGGGGTCAGCCCCGACCAGGGCACGGTCTACAGCCACCCGCTGAAGCTGTGGGATGGCAACCATCCTCTGCACACCCATCGGGCGGTGCTGGTGGGCGAAGCTGCCGCCATTGTCGATCCGCTCAGTGCCGAAGGCATTCGCCCTGGGATGATCAGCGGGGTACGGGCCGCCGAAGCGATTCATGCGGCCCTGGGCGGCGACCCTCAAGCCCTAGCCCACTACACCGCCACCATGCACGCCACCTGGGGCGAAGATATGCCCTGGGCCAAGCGCATTGCCGGGCTGTTCTTTCGCGTGCCGGGGATCGGCTATCGGGTGGGCATTAAACGACCCACAGCCACCCAGCGGCTGGGGCAGATTTTGGCCGGAGAAGTGCGCTACGCCGATATCGCTGGCCGAGTGATGAAGCGGCTGAGTGGAGGGTTGCTGTCGGGGTAGATGATCGGATTATTTCGGCGCGAAAGGCGACCCGAACGGAGCGTGAATATTATGAAAGCTGATGCTTTAAAGAAGCGGCTGGATCGGGATCGGCCCATGACCACAATCACCATTCGCATGCCCGAAGATGTGATCGAAGACCTCAAGCGGATTGCCCCGCTGCTTGGGTTCTCTGGCTATCAGCCTTTAGCTCGGGCCTATATCGGTCAGGGGCTGCGGGTCGATTTGGAGCGCCTTGAAGGGGATTATGTATCTGAGCTAATTGCAAGCTTGAGGCGGCATGGTGTCAGTGATGAAGTGCTGCAAGCGGCTCTTCAAGAAGTGATTGAACCTTTGACCAGCGGGCTGAGCAATCCCTAAGCCTTAGTCTATTTTGCTCAGAGCTTGGGTTTTCCCAATCGGCGGTACCAGCGGGCGAGCTGGTGGGGATCAACGCCGAGCAGGTAGCCAGCGATCATCGCCTGATTCGCCAGGGTGGTACGGAGAATGCCGAGGGTGCGCCAGCGGCGATCGCTCGTCACCACGGCACTAGGCGCGATCGCCACCTTCCCCACCTTTCGCAGCCGCCGCATCAGCTCAAAGTCTTCCATCATCGGCAGGTCAGGAAAACCGCCCAGGTCGTGAAAGACCTCGGCGCTTAGAAATATCGCCTGGTCGCCGTAGGGCATTTGCAACCAGCGCGATCGCAGATTCACCCCCCACTCCACCCAACGCAGGCCTCGGCCAGGGCCATCGATGGCGAGGCGAAAGGCTCCGGCAACTACCCCCTGCTGGGTCAGAGTTTGCCGAATGGAGTGGTCGAACCCCTCCGGCAGACGAGTATCGGCATGGAGAAACAGCAGAATTTCGCCTGTGGCGGCTGCGGCCCCCGCGTTAAGCTGGCGCGATCGCCCCGGAGTCGCGTCTACCACTCTGGCCCCCTTGGCCTCGGCCACCTCAGCAGTACCGTCTGCACTACCGCCATCCACCACGATCACCTCCACAGAGCTGTCCGCGTGGATTGTGTCTAGCACCACTGGCAATTGTCTTGCCTCATTCAGGGCGGGGATCACGATGGAAATGGCAGGCTGCGATAGGGTTTCATCGGTGCTCAGGGCCACGGCAGTTTGGGTAGAATGCTTCGCCAAGTTCCGTGATAGGGGCACCGGAGCGACAGCTTGGCGAGCGCTGAATAACCATAGCGCCAACCGCGCCTGACGCTTAGCCACAGCCCATAAACCTTCGATCGAGAGGGACATTCCACAACACCAGTGAGCGTTTTGACAATTTACCCAACCTGTCTACAACGGGGATGAGGCGCACGTTAATGTTGACTGAGAACCCTGCCACAACAGGCCTAAAACTGGTCAAAAATATAGTTATCGGCGTACTGAATAGCGCGATCGCAGTCGGCTTGGCAGCGCACCGTCCAGGCCAGCAGGGGCAGGTTAAAATAGCGTCGAGCCAGGGTAGTAGGCAGCGTCGGCAGCGCCTTGACGTTGTAAGAAATAAACTGCGGCGCACTGGCCCAGGTGAGCAACAGGTTACTGCGCAAAAACTGCTGCGGCTTGCTGGCCAGCTGCCCACGCGTGATGTCGGGCGCATGGCGCTTAAACCACTGGAGCGATCGCGGGTTAAACGACTGCACCGCAAACTCGCCCCGGTAGCCGTCCAGGGTTTTGACCAGGGCTTGCTCTGGCGGGCCAACCTTTTTTTTATTTTTAATTTCGATCAGCAGCGGCACCCGCCCGTCAACGCAAGCCAAAACCTCCGCCAGGGAAGGAATCGTTTGGTCGGTGTCGTAGAGGCGATAGCGCTTGAGGGTGTCCAGGGTTTGGTGGGCAATGCGGATTTTTTTGCCCGTCAGCCGCTTTAAGTCGCGATCGTGAAACACCGCCAGGTGGCCATCAGCGAGTAACTGCACATCAAGCTCGATGGGGTGGTTGGCTGCGATCGCCGCCTCAAAGGCCGCCAGCGAATTCTCTGGCACCACCGTCCCCTGGTGCAGGCCCCGGTGGGCAATGGGTCGGGTCGTAATCCACTCCATCGCTGGCCTCTCCTAGGCTGATAAGCTGAGCAATGTCCTAAACTGGTCGGTCGAGCGATATCAAGCCTAAACAGTACAATCCAGCAGATACCCCCGCCAACCCCATTCCGTCCCTCCACCTAACCCCTCCCCCACCTCACTCACTCCCCCACCTCCCCCATATCCCACACACACCCACCTCACTCACTCCCCCATATCCCCCCATGCCCGTCGATACCTGGTTCCCCCTCGCCGTCTACTACACCGACCTGCCCAATGCCCCCCAGCACAAAGCCGCTCTCTCCGAAGCCATTTTTGACCTCGAAGCCAGCGGCAGCGAACCCCGCAACTTTCCCGAAATGGCCTGGACGGGCGACCTACACGGCGTCGAAAAAGTCCACACCGATCCTCGGTTTAGCTGGGTAGTGGCCCAGGTCGAAACCCACGTCGTGGCTTATCTTCAAGAACTCGGCCTCGACCTCAGCCAGATCGATCTCTACATTCAGCGGGCCTGGCCCGTGGTGTCGCGCCCCCAGCAAGAAGTGGGTGCCCACTGCCACAACACCGCCCACGTCAGCGCCGTGTACTACGTCGCCGTGCCCGAGTCGGGTACCGATGCCGCTGGCTGCCTCACCTTTTTAGACGACGCCCGCCCCAACGAGGTCAGCCCCGGTCTGGGCAGCGAGAACACCGACATCATTTCTACCTGGAATTACCTCAACCAAGACCAGGCCCTCTACCTGCCCACCGAAGGGCGGCTGATTATTTTTCCTGCCAAACAGCGCCACGGAGTGACGCCCAACCACACCGACGAGCTGCGCCTGTCGCTCTCCTTCGACATTGTGCTCACCGCCGCGCCGGGGCAGGCCGCCGGGGCCTACGAATTTCTCATGCCGCCCCCCGTTCAGTGGCAACGGTTTGGGCAGATTTCCTAACGGTAGAATTCTTCAACACGTTAGGGAGGTGAGCCGAATGCACATCCGCGAAGACGACCTGACCGGGCCGCAGATTATCGCCCTGCTGCGCGAACATCTGGAAAACATGCATGAGATTACGCCCCCCGGCAGCGTTCACGCGCTGGATTTAGAGCGGTTGAGGGCACCAAACATCACCTTCTGGACAGCCTGGGATGGGGATGACCTGCTAGGCTGCGGCGCTCTGAAGGAACTCGACCCCACCAGCGGCGAGGTTAAGTCGATGCGGACGCCCGCCCTTCACCGTCGCAAGGGCATCGCCTCTAGCATTTTGGAGCACATGATTGATGTGGCTCGGCAGCGGGGCTACACGCACCTGTATCTAGAAACCGGCGCTTTCCCTGCCTTTGCCCCAGCCCGTGCCCTGTACGAGCGTTTTGGCTTTGGGTACCGAGGCCCCTTTGGCGATTACACCAATGACCCCAACAGCTCATTTATGGAGAAAACCCTGCTGAGGTAGGGCTTTTATTAACCCTTAGAAAAAATGCCTGGTAGCGCTAACCAAGCCTGGTTCCACATAAAAAAAGACTTGATGTACTACTAGCGTAGTATTTATAATACAATTTTGCTGTTGAGGTCTCGCCAGATTCTCAAGGCATAGGTTAGGAGCGGCGTGATACTGAGTTCCGTTTGACAAGCCCAACGCTCTGGGCGAATGCCGTTTTCCTATATCTATTGCTGCCATTGGCCCGAACTCCAGATTCGGGATGGGCTTTTGTGCAGCACTACTCAGACCATTCTTGCAGGCAAGAATGGCCCAACCGCGAAGGTTTGATGGATGAAATCCCTGTTCTATGTCATTTTGGTCAACTCGCTAGTTGCGACTTTAACCAACACCTTGGTTTGGTTTGGGGTCACCTTTTGGGTCTATCTGCAAACCCAGTCGGTGCTGGCGACCTCGGTGATGGCTGGCGTCTATCTCGTCACCACGGCCCTATCCGGCTTTTTCTTAGGATCGTTGGTCGATCGCTACCGCAAGAAAACGGCCCTGCTGATATCTAGCGTCGGTTCTTTGGGGCTATATGGTTTTGCCTACCTGCTGTATGTGTCTACTCCGTCGGCTGTCTTTGCCGATGCGGCTAGCGTCATGCTTTGGGGATTCATCATTCTGGCGCTGGTAGGGGCGATCGCTGGCAATCTGCGCACCATTGCTCTGCCCACTTTGGTGACCATGCTCATTCCTGAAGCCGAACGAGATAAGGCCAATGGTTTGGTTGGCGTCGTCAATGGGGTGGCTTTCTTGGCGGCTTCTGTCGTTAGCGGGCTGGCGATCGGGTTTCTGGGCATGTACTGGATGCTCGTATTTGCGATCGCCCTAACCCTGGTCACCCTCCTCCATTTGTGGACCATAGCCATTCCTGAAGCGAAAATTGTTCCGACAGAGGCCAAACCCGATCACCTCGATATTCAGGGCACAATTCAGGTGATTCGGCTGGTGCCGGGGCTGTTTCCGCTGATTTTCTTCAATTGCTTCAACAACTTCTTAGGCGGCGTCTTTATATCACTGATGGATGCCTACGGGTTGTCTCTCGTTTCGGTACAGGTCTGGGGCATTGTGTGGGGGGTCTTGAGCCTGGGGTTTATCGTAGGCGGCTTAGGGGTTGCCAGAGTCGGTTTGGGCAAAAGCCCCCTACGAACAATGTTTTTGTCCAACATTGTGATGTGGATTGTGGCGATGGGCTTCACTCTTCAGCCGTCAATTGTACTGCTGGCGATCGGTCTGTTCATCTATCTCTGCCTGATTCCCGTGGTCGAAGCGTCAGAACAACTGATTTTGCAAACCATGATTCCGCTGGAGCGCCAGGGTCGAGTGTTTGGGTTTGCCCAAAGCATTGAGCAAGCCGCCGCCCCGCTCACCGCCTTCACAATCGGCCCGATCGCCCATTTCCTATTCATCCCCTTTATGACTACTGGGGCCGGTGTCGAGTTGATTGGCCACTGGTTTGGCACGGGCACCGATCGCGGCATTGCCCTTTTGTTTACGCTGACCGGTCTGGTAGGCCTAGTGATGACGGTAATGGCGATGCGATCGCATGCCTACCGAAACTTGTCGGCAACGTATCAAAAACGCTGACCTATCCCTTCTGCACCGATACCCCGTTTGACTTAAAACCCCTCCCCAAAATCCAAGGATTTCAGGGAGGGGTTTAAAAAAAGCTGGTGACAAGACTTGAACTTGCGCCTGGCTGATTATAAATATAACCAACGTTTACTGATATATGGTTCTTTCAAACCCTAGAGTTAATTCCTACACCCAATTTACACCCAAACTTCTTCCCCTCCTACGAGCAGACAAAAGCTGCCATCTTATTCATCAGGCTGATAAATGATAAAGTCACCTAGCTGCCACCCGTAGGCTCGACAGATTTTTTCAATGACGATCCACGAACGACGTCACTCAGCCAGCGTAGAGCCAGGGACGCTTACCAAAAATAAGCAAAGTTATAGGGTGAGCGGTGCGCAGACGACCGTATCTCGCCCCTTGGCCTTAGCCTGATACAACGCTTGATCAGCCTGGCGGATCACCTCCTGAGGCGATTGACTCGCCTTTGGAATTTGGCTGGCAATGCCCAAACTGATAGTGACATAGGGGTGATAGATTTGCATACACTTGTTAGGAATTTGCAAACTCTTCACGGCATCTCGAATTTGCTCGGCAATTTTGGCGGCCCCAGCCTGATCGGTATCTGGCAAAATCACCGCAAATTCTTCACCGCCATAGCGAGCCAAAACATCTGAAGAGCGCTTCAACACAAATCGAGCAGCTCGCGTAATTTCAATCAGACATTGATCCCCTGCCAAATGCCCGTAGCAGTCATTGTAAATTTTGAAATGATCAATATCGAATAAAATTAGAGACAGATACTTTTCAGTGCGCAGCAGCCGCTTCCATTCATTTTCGAGTGACTTATCAAAAAACCGTCGATTTGAGATTTGCGTTAAGGAATCAAGATTGCTCAGCTCTTCCAGCTTCTCATTCGCCTGCTTAAGATCTTGAAGCGCCTGGTCTAACTGCTTAGCCTTATCGTTAGATTGTGTCAGCAGATCGGCATGGCGTAACGCAACACTAAACTGAGCCGCCAACTGCTTAATAAAGGTAATTTCGGCTGACTTCCATACGCGAGGGCGATCGCACTGGTGGACGCAGAGCAGGCCCCATAGATCGTCACCTTTCATTAAAGGCACAACAATTTGAGCTTTCACCTGAAAAGTTTCCAGCATGTCTAGATAGCACTGTGGCAGCCCAGCCTGAAAAATATCTGATACGACTAAAACCTGGCCTTGATGATATTGGGCTGCATAGCTTTCGCCAAAGCAGTGGTCGTTGATTTTAATAGCAAGGGCCGAATCATATTCTGGCAAAACATTTTCAGAGACCAGCTCCCCTGAGCTGTAGTTTGAATCGGCATCAAACTGAAAGATACCCACTCGATCGGTATGCAGGGCCTTACGCACCTCGCGAACCGTTGTTTTGAACAATACTTTGAGATCGAGGGACTCACGAATTTCGGCTATTAGCCTGAACAAAATCTCTTGCTGCTCATTGAGCAGGCGCAAATCTTCAGCTTCGCGCTCGGTTCTCGCCATTAATTCAGCCTGCTTTACCGCAAAGCCGAGATGATTTGCCACCTGAGACAAAAATTGAATTTCTTGATGTTGCCACTGGTGGGGTTGAGAATGTTGATAGGCCGCCAGCACTCCCCACAGCTTTTGCCCAATAAAAATGGGCGCTGTCGCATAGGCACGAATGTGGAATTGTGCCAAAACGTCGAGATGACATTGCGACAGGCCTTCGGTATAAACATCAGAAACCATTAAGCACTCATTGGAGCGATATCGACCACCCTGATGCTCTTGCAGATATGAATCATTCCAGATAGTATTTTGTCCTAATGCGCCAAAATCCCAGCCTGGTTCAGCAAATTCAAAATCTTCGACGAACTCACCACCCCAATCGTCAAAAAAGCGGTAGACGGCAATTCGTTCAATGCGCAGCAGCTTGCAGGTTTCTTTCGTTGTAGTGCAAAAAATCATATCCAGATCCAGGGATGCCCGAATCTTGCTAATCACTCGGTATAGCGCTTTTTGTTGGGCATCAATAGCGTCAAGCTCACCGCGTTTTTCTTGCAGCTGAGTTTCTAGCTGATTAATGCTCGGAATGCCGCCAATACGGCAGGCTAAGTTGGCAATTGGCTTTGCCATCGCCTGTAACAAACCCCTAACCTTTCTGTAGAGCATACTTATTTGAAACCAGTGCTGACGCGAGCTATACGGCGATAACCATTCGTGCTGTTGAAGATGAATGGGGAGTTGCCTCAACCATAGCAGGGACGACTCAGTGACCAAGCCGAATGGTTGCAGGTTACGTCATATGGATGACGTGCCGAAGCTGAGCCAACGCACCTCACAAAATTACCTAGTTGCCCGCCCTCCACGCGCAAGAAAGTAATGTACAGCACTTTTCATGCCCCCTCCCGTAATTTTGCCCTTATAGTCACCTTGATGCATCGCTTTTGGCAAAACAAAGTCAAATGTCTGATGCGCAGGCGGGTCTTTGGGGAAAAATAAGAGGCTGATCAGGCACTCAGACAAAATTTGAATTGTCTCTGTGGGGTCGAAAGGCTAAGAAATAGGGCGCTGCGATCGCAACCGCCACCCCGTCACCACATAATTGAGATTTGTAACGGATTGTTAGGGTGGCATGAGATTGGGCGACAGGGCAAAAGTGCTATCCCAAACCCCTGTTCCATAGCGCATTCCATTAGGCGGTATTATCAACTCCAACGCTAGTCTGCGAGGGAGCTAAGAGTGCTGAGTCCTGGAATGATCGGACGGCTGTTGCGGGTAGCCCGTGCCATTGACGCCCTGAGCGAGTGGATTGGCAAAAGTTTGAGTTGGCTGGTGCTGCTCACCGTTGCCGTGGGCTTTTATAACGTCATGGCCCGCTACATTGGCCGGTTTTTGGGCTTGCAGCTGGCCTCGAACGGGCTGCTTGAGTGGCAGTGGTACCTGTTTTCGATCACGTTCTTGCTCAGCTTTCCCTACATTCTGCAGCAGGGGGCGAATGTGCGGGTTGATTTTTTGGAGGGCCGCTGGAGCGATCGCCGCAAGGCCATGATTAGCTTTTGGGGCACCGTGCTGTTTCTAATTCCCTTTTGCGTGCTGGGACTATGGGTGACGGTAAACCCAGTGATGCATTCGTGGGGACTGCTGCCCGATGGCACCTGGGGCCGCTGGGAGGTTTCGCCTGACGCCAGCGGGTTGCCTAGGGCACCGATCAAGTCGATGGTGCTGGTGGGCTTTGGGCTGTTGCTGCTCCAGGCCGTGGCCCAGGCAATCAAGTACTGGGCGGTGTGGTGCGGCTATATCGAGGGCAGGCTGCTACCGGAGGCCGAGGCTGATCTCCCTCCCCTAGAGTGAGCGGTTGTGGGCAATTTCACAGTTTTCAGAATGCAGTTTCTTGAGTCCCCCTTATAAGGAGCGCCATGGGCTACGAGTGGTTGGCGATCGCGATGTTCGTTGGCTTCTTTTTGATTTTGATGAGCGGCTACCCCGTGGCGTTTTCGTTTGCGGGTACGGGGCTGGTGTTTGGCCTGGTGGGCTGGCTGCTGGGGGCCTTTGAGCCTGCCCGCCTCTTGCTGCTGCCCAACATCTGGTTTGGCACCATGGCCAACTTCACCCTGCTGGCGATTCCGTTTTTTGTGTTTTTGGGCGCAGTGCTCGAAAAGTCGGGCCTGGCGGAGGAGCTGCTAGAGACCATCGGCCTGGTGCTCGGCCCCCTGCGCGGCGGTATGGCCCTGGCCGTGGTGCTGGTGGGCACCCTGCTGGCGGCGGCAACCGGGGTAGTGGCCGCCACAGTCATTCTGATGGGTCTGATTTCGCTGCCGATTATGCTGCGCCACGGCTACGACAAAGAGTTGGCCGCTGGCACCATCATTGCCTCGGGCACCCTGGCGCAGCTAATTCCGCCCAGTTTGGTGCTGGTGGTGCTGAGCGATCAGCTGGGGGTGTCGGTGGGCGATCTATTTTTGGGAGCGCTAATACCAGGGCTGATGCTGGCCGGAGCCTACGCGGTCTATGTGTTGATGGTGGCCTATTTTAAGCCGGGTACCGCGCCACCGCTGCCCCTGGCCATGCGCCAGATCAGTAAATGGGATCTGCTAAAGCGCTCAGTGAAGGCGATCGTGCCGCCGGTATTGCTGATTTTTGTGGTGCTGGGCAGCATTTTCTTTGGCATTGCCACCCCCACCGAAGCGGGCGCGGTGGGAGCCGTAGGAGCCTGCGGGCTAGCCGCCCTCAACCGGCGACTGACGCTCAAGTTGCTGCAAGAAGCCGCCCACGCCACAGCGATCGTGACCGGGATCGTGCTGATTATTCTGTTTTGCTCGTCGTTCTTTGGCCTGGTGTTTGATGCCCTGGGGGGCAAAACCCTGATCACCAACCTGCTAGTAAATCTGCCGGGGGGCTACCTGACCTTTTTGCTGGTGGCCAACCTGGTGATTTTTGCCATGGGGGTGTTTTTAGAATTCATTGAAATTTGCTTTATCGCTATGCCACTGCTAGTGCCCGCCGCCCAGGCGTTAGGCATCGACATGGTGTGGTTTGGGGTGGTGATGGCGCTGAACTTGCAGACGGCGTTTATCTCGCCGCCGGTAGGGTTCTCGCTGTTCTACTTACAGAGTGTGGCCCCAAAAACCATCAGCACCCGCGAAATTCACCGCAGCGCGCTGCCCTTTATGGCGATTCAGCTGGTGGTGCTGGTGGTGGTGATGGTGTTTCCCCAGACGGTGAGCTGGCTGGTGGAGCGATCGCTTCAATAGCCCCACCGATTCACCTGATGCCTAGGCGGGTGCCTCGCCCCCAGCCTTGAGATTGCTGTAGACAAAGCGCTCAAAGGCCCCCTGGTTGAGCTGGTTCCAGGCATAGATGCGATCGCGAAACCCGCGCCAGTCGTCATAGATCGCCTTAAAGTCGGCATCGCTGGCGGCAAACTCGTCGTAGAGGTCAAAGGTGGCCTCCTGGGCGGCGGTCATAATCTCGGCGCTGTACTCGCGCAGCTGCACACCGCCGTCAACCAGGCGCTGCAGGGCTTCGTTGTTGCGGGTTTCGTAGCGCGACAGCATTTCCGTGTTGGCCTCAAAAGCCGCCGTACGCACAATCTGCTGATAGACCTCAGGCAGCTGATTCCACTGGTCGAGGTTAATCTGCACCTCCAGGGTGCTGCCCGGCTCCCACCAGCCGGGGTAATAGTAGTACTGGGCCACCTTATTCAGCCCCAGCTTTTCGTCGTCGTAGGGGCCGACCCACTCGGCAGCATCGATCGCCCCGGTTTGCAGGGCCTGAAAAATCTCGCCCCCCGGCAGCGTCTGCACCGTCACCCCCAGCTTGCTCATCACCTGGCCCCCCAGACCGGGAATGCGCATCTTGAGGCCCGCCAGGTCGCTGACGCTGGCAATCTCGCGGCGAAACCACCCCCCCATCTGCGCCCCAGTATTACCGGCAGGAAACTGGATCACATTGAACTGGCGGGCGTAAAACTCCTGGAGCTTGTCTAGCCCGCCCCCCTCATAGAGCCAGGCATTTTGCTGCTGGGGGGTGAGGCCAAAGGGCAGACTAGCCCCAAAGCCCATCACCGGACTGCGCCCCACGTAGTAGTACGAGGCCGTGTGGCCACAGGGCACCGCCCCCTGGGAGACCACATTGAGCACCTCTAGCGGTGGGGCAATTTCGCCAGCGGAGCGGGGTGAAATGGTGAACTGCCCGCCGCTCATGGCGCTGACGCGATCGGCAAAGGTCTGCGCCCCGCCCAAAATCGTGTCGAGGGCCGCAGGCCAGCTAGTCGCCATTTGCCAGTCAATGCGAGGCAGACCCTCAGCGGTACCCTCAGCCACCGGGGAAGAGGCTCCAGTGCATGCCGCCACACTCGCGGTCGTAGCCGCTGCCACACCCAAGGTTGTCGTTTTAACTAACTGCCGACGCTTCATGGCACCTCAACGTATAGGAGAACCCAGGACAAAGCTATGTCGCAGCTATCGACTGGCAGCTACCACACATTCAAGCTGAGGTCGATTGTCCTATAGGTTGAGATCTGTCAGCGCTATCGGTAGGAAATCGTAAGAAAACAGCCCCTGCTTGACAAACAGTGGGCTAAGTAGCCATTAATGCTGAATTAGTTGGGTCTAAACTCAGCCCTACTCGCTCAGAATCTTGGGCACCTTGAAGAAGCCGTCTTCGCGATCGGGGGCGCAGTCGAGAATGGCATCGCGTTCGGCAAAGGTCTGGAGGCTGTCGGTGCGGGTGATGTTGCTTAGCTCGATGGCGCGGGTGGTGGGCTCTACGTTATCGGTGTTGAGCTCTTTGAGCTGCTCCACGTAGTCGAGAATGCCGCTGAGCTGCCCGGTGAACTGCGCTTCTTCTTCAGCGGTTAGCTCTAGGCGGGCCAGCAGGGCAACTTTACGAACCTGTTCAAGATCGATCATGGGACGGGAATCCAGAAAGGGGAATTGAATTTCATCGGTTATAGGTTGGGTGAAATGCAGTGGGCGCTGTTGGCGAAATATTGCTTGGCTCAGTTTCGCCCTCTCCCTAAATCCCTCTCCCAAATTGGGAGAGGGACTTTGAAGATTTGCGACCCTTCTCCCAATCTGGGAGAAGGGTTTGGGGGATGTAGAGCTGTGCTCTTCCCGTTCGCGAAGCGTTCCGCAGGAAAGGGTGGGCACAACAAGTCACGAGAACATCTGACAACAGCAGCAATGCAACAGAACCAACGCTCCGAGTTGAAGGAATCAGGGCAAAATCCAACCGATACAGCGTCAGGCGGGCGGTGGGCAATGCCCACCCTACGGCCTAGAAGAAGATGTCGTTCTTCATGCGGCCAGTGTTCTTCATCCAGTTTTGGGCTTCGATGTAGTTGTTGGGGGCAATGGTAATCGCCTCTAGCCAGTAGCGGGCCGCTTCGTCAAAGTAATTTTCGGCGGTGTCGGTGTCGCCGCTGGCCTCGGCCTGCTCGCCTTTGTAGTGGTAGATGACCGCAATGTTGTTGAGGGCCTGGCACAGGCGGGGGTTCAGATCCAGCGCCTCCTGGTACTTTGCTAGGGCGATTTCATGTTCGCCGTTGCTGGCGTGGATCAGGCCCATGTTGTAGAGAATGAAGCTCTTGTCGTAGGGCTCTTCTTCTAGAGTCAGGGCTTCGCGGTAGTTTTCCATGGCCTCGGCGTATTCCCCATCGGCCTGGGCCGACATGCCGTCGCGGTAGTAGGCAAAGGCCTCCTTCTCGCTCTTTTTGGCGGGCATCATCTTCAAAATCATGTCGGCCATGACGGTGAAGGATTTATCGATGAAGTTGTCGTTGCGTTGGGTTCTTGGCATGGGTAGCGACGGGCAAATGAGGGACTTAACGCTTACCTAAGCCCGGTGGCGGTGGTGTTGCCGCAGCAAAAGCTCAGGGGCTAGGCTAGACAAATATATAAATTACACTAGCAAACCCTGGCGGTTTAATGGCAGCGGCCTTGAGACCACCTGCCGGTAGAGAGCTTTTTTGTGTAGAACTAGAGTTAGCCCAATTTGGCTCTAGGAGTGAATCAACTGGCCGTGGACACTTCTAGCTGAGGGATCCGAGGGCCATAGCCACGTTATGCCGCTGGAATGGATTTATCTTTTTTACTGGCGATCGCACTGATCATCGCGCTCATCTTCTGGCTCAATCGTCGCCAGGGCCGCCGCCGACCTGCCGCCTATCGCTCGCCAACCGCCACCGCTGCCCCCAGCCGGTCGGTGCGAGGGCAAACCCAGCGACAGCTTTTGCGCCTGGTGGGGGGGAATCAATCTGTGGCCGAGCGCCTGGTCGAGCAAGTGAAGCTGAACAACCCTGGTCAGAGCGAGCAGTGGTGCTGGGAGAAGGCGATCTATGACATCCACCGCGATCGCCATAGTTCTTGAGCGATCGTTTCCCAGCGCGACCACCTGTTCCATCCAATTAAGCAACGACTGAAAAGCAGCTTCAGGCAAGATTAGATTAAGCTGCTCTCAAGTCATCTCGCGGTCAGAATCAACTATAGGGAGTCAGAGGATGGTACAAAGCATTGCGATCGGCAATCTGACTCTGCCCGAGTTGGAAGAAACCAAGCACCTAAAGCTAGCCGATAACCCCGACTTTTTCCCAGAATGGCACCAAAATCTGCCCGCTCTGAACGATGAGGAAACGCGCTATTTAGATCAGGTACAGCGGGAGTATTTTGATCAAACCCGCAGCGGCCAAATTTCTGAAGGACTGATCAAGCTGATTGTTGTATCGCCGCTGTTGCACCTGGCCGGGTTTTACCGCCTCCCCTTTGAGGTCAGGCTAGAGGAATCTGTCCAGGTTGAAGTAACTGAAGCCAATGAGGTGTGGCGAGGCCGCATTGATGCCCTCGTAATCAAGGACTCTTTTTGGATTTTAGTAATTGAAGCAAAGAACTCAGCTCTGGGTATTGATACGGCCATTCCTCAAGCGCTAGGTTACATGCTCGCCAACCCCCAAATAGAGCGCTTCACCTATGGGCTGGTGACCAATGGTAGTAGTTTTGCCTTTCTCAAGCTCACTCAAACCCCAGAACCTCGCTATGAGGTCTCTGACGTGATGCTGCTCTTGCCAGGGCGCAACGTTCTGGGTCGAGTCTTGCAGGTGATGAAGCAGCTGGGGCAGCAGATTTCAGCCTAGTTTCTGTGGTTGTTCACGTAATTGACGCGGGTGCCGGCCCAGTTTAGCTTGTTGCGCAGGGTGCCGTAGTAAGAGTGATCCTGCCGCAGAATGATGAACTGAGCCATGGCCTCGGCGCTGCGCACATCTACCCGCTGCCCCGGCCAGATGGCGGTGCCCAGGACGCCGTCAGTCCACAGTTTGGTGGTGAGGTCGGGGTCGGCCAGAGGCCACACGCTGACTACCGAGCCCGGCGGCAGCACAATCGGGCGGCTCGACAGGCTGAGGGGGCAAATCGGCGTCACCACGATCGCATCCATGCCGGGATGAATAATCGGGCCGCCCGCCGCCACGGTGTAGCCAGTTGAGCCAGTCGGCGTACTGATCAGCAGACCGTCGCCCTGATACTGATCGACCACTTCGCCGTCGATTTCCATTTCGAGCATGGAAGTGATCATGCGATCGGGGGAAGCGGGCTTGATGGCCATTTCGTTGAGGGCCAGGTAGACCTCGCTGAGGGGGTCGAGGTTGGTGCGGTGGCCCTCGTAGATGCGGGCTTGCAGCATCATGCGGCGCTGCACGGCAAAGCGATCGCTCAGCAACCGCTCCCACACCGCCTCGGTGTCGTCCATTTCCTCAGAGCTTTCGGTCAAAAACCCCAGGTGCCCACCAATATTGACCGCCAGAATGGGAATATTCTCGGCAGCCAGATTGCGGGCCGCCGTCAGCGCCGTGCCGTCGCCACCAAATACAATGGCCAGGTCAATGGGCTGGCTTACCGAGGCCAAAAACACCGGATAGGGGTTATCCTTTGGCCCGCTGGGGCCGCGCAAGACCTTGCTGCCCAGGGCTTCTAGCTGATGGGCGCACTTCTCAGCCCACTTTTGGCTCAGGCGATTGCCAGCCTTATGGACAATAATGACTTGCTCAAGTTGCACAACAAAATGCCGTGGGTGAATAGGGGAATAGGGACAGAACGATAGGGCGCGCACCCAACGATATCTCTAGGGAAAAGCGACATCCCAGCCCCTAAAAACAATTGTAGAGGGAGCGATCGCCACCCCCTCTACAATCCAGACATTCTTACACTTTAGAAGACGGGCTACCACTTCAGCAGGTTGAACTGCTCCATATCTACCGTGTCGCGGTTGCGGTAAATCGACAGCACAATCGCCAGACCCACCGCCGCCTCGGCGGCAGCAATGCTGATTACAAACACCGCAAACACCTGACCGTTGATGCCCACCGGGTCGAGGTAGTTTGAAAACGCCAGCAGATTCAGGTTGACCGCATTCAGCATCAGCTCAATGGACATCAGCACCCGAATTACGTTGCGGCTGGTGACTAAGCCATAGATGCCAATACAGAACAGGGCAGCGGCGGTCAGTAGAAAATACTCAAGTTGCATGGCTAGGGCAAAAACCGTTAGGAGTTAGTTCACACAGTGCTGAGTCAATCGGTGGGCAGTGCCCACCCTACAGATATCATTCGAGCTAGCTATCGGTATCGGAAACTGATGAAACGGAAGACACTAGCTCACGGGGACGCTCTGGCAGCTGCAAGGCTTCCGACTCAGCCTCCCCAGGGGCCACATCAGGAATAAACTCGCGTCGGGCCAGCACGATCGCCCCAATCAGCGCAATCAGCAGCAGCACCGAAGCCAGCTCAAAGGGCAACAGGTAGTCGGTAAAAAAGTGAATGCCAATGGCCACCGTGGCCATCTCACCCGAGGGCACCTCGGTGGAAATAGCCCAGGGCGTATTCAGCGTTGAGGCCGTCAGCAGCGCGAACAGGCCGACGCAAACGCCGCCTGTGGCTACCTTGCCGACCCAAGCCTGCTTCATGGGGGTGAACGGCTGCTCTTTGTTCACCAGCATGATTCCAAACAGAATCAGCACGCTGACGGCACCGACGTAGACCAGCACCTGGGCCGCCGCCACAAACCCGGCGTTCAGCAAGATATACAAGCCCGACATGCTGGTAAACACGCCCCCCAGCAAAAACGCCGAGTAGACGATGTTATCTAACAGCACGACCCCCAGGGCACCCCCCAGCGTCATTGCAACCAGTATGCCAAAGGCAACGAGTTGTACCCCTTCCGCTAGCGTCACAGTTTTGACTCCTGATAAACATTGAGCGATCGCAGCCGTGGTCTTAGCTTAGGCGAATGTACCACGGAACCCTAACGGACGCATTATTCCTCGGCCTTAGGTGCGCTGTCTTCAGCCGCTTTAGCTTCCTTTTGAGCCGCCTCCAAAATTTCCTGAGGCATCTGGCCCGCCCGCCGAGCGTTGACCGGCAGATCATGAGGATCCATCACGCCCTTGGGCAAGTAGGCCAGCTCCCGCAGGGGGGTGACCATGGGATCTTGGGTGACTTTGTAGGGCAAGCGACCCAGAGCCACGTTGTCGTAGTTCAGCTCGTGGCGATCGTAGGTGGCCAGTTCATACTCTTCAGTCATCGACAGGCAGTTGGTGGGGCAGTACTCCACGCAGTTGCCGCAAAAAATACAAACCCCAAAGTCGATGCTGTAATGCTTCAGGTCTTTTTTCTTAGTGGCCTTGTCAAATTCCCAATCCACCACGGGCAGGTTGATGGGGCACACCCGCACGCACACCTCGCAGGCAATGCACTTGTCAAACTCAAAGTGAATGCGTCCCCGAAACCGCTCAGAGGGCACCAGTTTTTCGTAGGGATACTGCACCGTCACCGGGCGGCGGCTCATGTGATCAAAGGTCACCGAGAGACCCTGACCTATATATTTGGCTGCCTGTAAGCTTTCTTTGGCGTAGTCGCCGACTTGTTTGAGAAAACCCAGCATAGGAAAGCCTCCGCAGTGGTACAGGTGGTCAATGGGGGTAGTCGAGCGTCAAGCAAACGCGGGTCGCCAGGGGCAGAGCTTACCTACAGAGTAGGGCAAGGCTTCTGGGCTAGCCACCAAAGGCAACCGGAAACGCCAGCTTGAGGGCTGCGGTCAACAGCAGGTTAACCAGCGATACAGGCAGCAAAAACTTCCAGCCGAAGTCGAGCAGCTGGTCGATGCGAATGCGAGGCATCGTCCACCGCAGCAGCACCGCAATAAACACCAGGGCGTAGGCCTTAAACAGCGTCATCATGATGCCGAGGGAAGCGGTGATTACCTGGAGCCAGGGGGTAGTTTCGCTGACCCCAATCAGACTCGCCAACCAGCTCACCGAGATGGGAGATTCCCAGCCGCCCAGGTACAGAATCGAGACAATCAGCGCCGACAGCACCAGGTTGACGTAGGAGCCCACGTAGAACAGGCCAAACTTCATACCGGTGTACTCAGTCTGGTAGCCCGCCACCAGCTCTTCCTCCGCCTCGGGCAGGTCAAAGGGCAGACGCTCGCACTCCGCCAGGGCCGCAATCCAAAAAATGAGGAACCCGGCGGGCTGCCGCCAGATGTTCCAGCCCAAAATTCCGTAGCCCGACTGCTGATTGACGATGTCGATGGTGCTCAAGCTGTTGGACATCAGCACCACCGCCAGCACCGCCAGCGCCATGGGAATTTCGTAGCTGATCGACTGGGCCGCCGCCCGCAAGCCCCCCAGCAGGGAGTATTTGTTGTTAGACGAGTAGCCCGACATCAGCAGGCCGATGGGGGCAATGCTGGAGAGGGCAATCCACAGAAAGATGCCGACGCCGATGTCGGTAATCACCAGATTTTGGCCAAAGGGCACAATCAGGTACGACAAAAAGACCGGGATTACGACGATCGCAGGCCCCAGCGTAAACAGAATCGGGTCGGCCTTGGCGGGAGTAATGTCTTCTTTAAAGATCAGCTTGATGCCGTCGGCAGCGGCCTGAAGGGTGCCGAGAGGCCCGGCGAACTCAGGCCCAATCCGCTGCTGAGCGGCGGCAGAAATCTTGCGCTCTAGCCATACCGTCACAAAAATGCTGACCGTGGCCCCAATTAGAATCACCACCATGGGCAGGGGCAGCCAGAGAGCCTTCGCTGCTCCAGCGGGCAGTCCCAGGTCAACGAGGGCATTGACGAAACTCCCCTGTAGGTCAATTCCTTGAGTCATGGGCCAGTCCTTCGCAACGGTACAGTTAACTCTGGCAAAGAGAAAACACTTTAGATTCTACCGCCATCTTCCCCCATCCACCGAGCCGGGCAGATGGGATTCATAGGAAGTTTTGGCGGGAAGGGATTGAAAAGCCGGTTGGGGTGGCCTGTGAGGGGTTCAAGCTGTACGGTGCGAGGTGAAAGTCAGTTCACTGTATCCCTCTGCACCTGGAAAGCCATCTATGACATCCCCAAACAAAAGCCCCCCAGCGCAAGCGCCAGAGGGGCAGGAGTTCCTGAAAATCGTCACTAGATCAATAATCTGCGCAGGGGAGAAGAGTGCCCAGGGGGGTCTGACCCATCAGGCGGTCGATCAGGAGGGTAGCGACACCGAAAAACCTTGCTTATCCCAGATGTGGGGACGATTGGCCAGGTCAATATAGGTCTGGCTGTGGGGGCCGGTGTAGATTTGGGTGGGGCGAAAGATGCGGTTTTCGCCGAGCTGCTCTTTCCAGTGGGCCAGCCAGCCAGCTACACGGGCGATCGCAAAAATCGGCGTAAACAAATCGGTTGGAATGCCCAGCTTGCGGTAGACCAGCCCCGAGTAGAAGTCAACGTTGGGGTAAATGCCCTTAGCGCCAAGCTTCTCGGAGACGGCCTGCTCCATCTCCAGGGCGATCGCGTAATACTCGTCTTGGCCAAACTTGGCAAACAGCTGCTCAGCCAGCCCCTGCAAAATCGTGGCGCGGGGGTCTTTGACCTTGTAAACCCGGTGGCCAAAGCCCATGATCTTAGACTTTTCGGCAATGCAGCGCTCCACGTAGGGGCGCACATTTTCCACCGAGCCAATCTCCTCCAGCATGTCGATCACCTCCTCGTTGGCCCCGCCGTGGAGCGGCCCCGCCAGGGTGCCCACCGCCGAGGCAACCACCGCGTAGGGGTCGGTGAGGGTCGAGGCCGTCACCATGGCCGAAAAGGTCGAGGCGTTGATGGTGTGCTCGGCGTGGAGGGTGAGGCAAATGTCAAAGATCCGCGCCGCCAGGGGGTCGGGCTCGCGCTCGTTGAGCATGTAGAGAAAGTTGGCGGAATAGTTGAGGTCATCCCTGGGCTGCACCGGATCGTTGCCCTTGCGCATCAGCTGAAACGCCGCCACCATGGTGGGAATTTTGGCCAGCAGCCGCACCACCGCCTGCTGGATGTAGACCGGATTGTCTAGCGCTCGGCGCGAGTAGAACAAGCCCAGAGCCGCCGCGCAGGCTTGCAGGGCATCCATCGGATGACCGCTCTCGGGAAAGCACTTCATCATGTCGCGGATGCGGTACTTAAGGCGGCGATGGTAGCAAATTTCGTGCTCAAAGGCCTCTAGCTCCTGTTTTGACGGCAGCCCGCCCCAGATCAACAGGTAGGCCGTTTCGAGAAACGTACCGCGCTGGGCCAACTCTTCGATGGGAATACCGCGATATTCGAGGATTCCCGCCTGGCCATCCACAAAGCTGATGCTCGACTGGGTGGCCGGTACACCCTCTAAACCGGGCCTGTACTCACATACGGTCATTTAGTTGTTACTCCCATTCGCTGACCTATGATTCCAAGGGGGGTTAACGCCCCGCCGTCATCAACGCTACCAAATCATCTGATCAACCTTAGCGCCGCTGTCAACCCAGTGGGGGTAGTGGCCAGGGCAAACGCATACTCCGATATTCTCGCAGTAAGACCCGCTTTGGAGTACCTTATTGCGAAAATATCGGCATTTTACAGGCTGCTGATCGTTGAACTCCTGATTCCTTCGTTGGCCCTGAATTAGTATGCGTTTGCCCTGGGGTAGTGGCGGTGTTGCGATCGCCTAGAGTAGTTGAGTCCTCGATTTCTCAGACTCACTCCCCATGACCACCCTTTCTGTAACCGTGCCCGATATGGCCTGCGGGGCCTGCGTCAGCACCATTACCCAAGCCGTGCAGGCCGTTGACCCCAGCGCCGAGGTTAAAACCGATCTGGGGTCGAAGGCGGTAGACATTACCGCCAGCGTTACCGCCGAGGCGCTTACTGAAGCGATTCAGAAGGCGGGCTATACGGTGGCATAGGCCCGGCAACCTCGACCACTCGCCCTGTCGCTGCCGATCGCTGGGCGGCAGTGGCCACCTGCAAGCTGTACAGACTGGCCTCGGGCGTGCAGTAGAGTGCCTGCCCCGTCAGCAGGTGCTCAATCACTTGGGCGGTGTCAGCAGCGAACAGTCCTCGACGCGAGCCGACCTCTAGAGCGCGAGTGCCCTGGGCATCGGTCAGCGTACCCCGATCGCCGTCCAGACAGAGGGATCCGCCGCTGCCGATCACCTCTAGCTGCCGCGTCGCTTGCCACAGAGCCTCGCCTTTGCCGTAGGTGACCTCGGCGATTAGCCCCGAGGTAAAGGTGAGCTGGGCGGTACAGAGGCAGGTGCGGTAGCAGGTCATCCCCTCCGGGCCAGGGGTGAAGCTGCCGTAGTGGTTTTGGCAGTAGACCCGCGCCACCGGGCCGAAGCAGTCAATCAGCCGGTGCAGGCGCGACAGCGCCCCCACTAACGGAAAGCCAAACAGTTCTGGACAAGAGGTCCAGGTGGGCAGAGCATGCGGGCGGGGGGCCAGGGTGCAGTAGCGGGCGTAGAAGGGCTTACCGATCGCCCCCAGATTAGCCTTAGCCGCCAGATGGGTGCCCCCCAGCAGCTCGATGTGCTCGACGTGTAGCAAGCGCTGCTTGGCATGAGCCAGGGTAAGCAAAGGCTGAGCCTGTTCGGCATTCAGCGCCAGGGGATATTCCACCACCACATGGTGGTTGGCCTCCAGGGCCGCGGCGGCGACGGTGCTGTGGTCGCGGTTGATGTGGCAGACCACGATCAGATCTAGGTCAGGATGGTGGATTAAGTCTTGCCAAGTGTCTACCGCTGTCGCCCCATACTGCTGAGCAAAGGCAGCAGTCTCGGCCTGGGCACGGCCAGCAACAGCTACCAAACAAGCTTTCTCATGGGTCTGTAGAGCCTCAGCCCGCAGGCGAGCCACAAACCCGGTGCCAACCATACCAACTCGCACAACATCGTTAGCGATCTTTTGGTCTGTCATTAACCGTTCGTCCTTGGTGCTCACCCGATACCCCTGGGCAGACACAGGGGTCTGCCCCTACGACTCCGATCGCATCCTACATTTTTCTCCAGCGGGGGGATGGTGCTGCAACGGGTTCTCTGGAATGCTGAAAGCAGTATTCGCACGCCCCTATGCCCCCTTTTGAGCCCCCCTGGTTTTTGCAGAATGGCCTGGCCATGACCCTCTACACTGCTCTGGTGTCGAGCCAAACCTGGCCTCAGAGCATTGACCTGCCGCCCATCGCCTACCAAGACCATATTTTCACGGGCCAGGGGGAGGTGCCGATTTTTGGGCGCTGGGCAGTGCCCAACCGCTCGAAAGGCACCATCGTTGCCACCTACGGCATTACTGGCAGCCTCGACGACCAGTGGCAGCTCGAAATTTTGGCCCGCAAAGCCCACCATCGAGGCTACGGCCTGGTGGTGTTTGACTGGCGCGCCCACGGCAAAACCGCCGAACTTTCGCCCACCCTCACCTCCGACGGCATCTACGAGGGGGATGACTATGTGGCCCTGGCGGCCCAGGCCAAGGCACTGGGCTGTGCGCCGCCCTTCTGGTTTGTGGGCTACTCCCTCAGCGGGCAGCTGGCACTGTGGGGGGCCAAAGCAGCCATGCAGCTGCCAGCCAACAGCGGTTTGGTGCCGGGAGACATTGCCGGAGTCGTGGCGGTCTGCCCCAGCCTCGACTCCAATCGATCGCTGCGCTACCTGAGCGCCGATCCGCTGGGGAAATTTTTAGAACGATCGATCGCCCAAGAACTCAAGCACTTAGCCCAGCGCCTTTACCAGGCTCACCCCGACCACTTTGACCCCGCTGCGATCGATCGCGCCAACAGCATTTGGGGCTTTGACCACGAGTTGGTCATTCCGCGCCTGGGGTTTGCCTCAGTCGAAGACTACTACAACGCCAGCAGCCCGCTGCCCTATTATGGCCGATTTAACGATTCCGACGCTAATTCTCTACGCCTCCGATGACCCGCTGTTTAGCCCAGCGATCATCCCCGACTTAAAAAATGTCTGTGCGGCCAACCCCAAAATCAAATTAGTGCTGACCGACTATGGCGGCCACGTGGGCTACTACAACGGCAGCGCCGGTCAACGCCAAGCCGGGGATAGCGACCCCTGGTGGGCATGGAACCGAGCGCTGGATTGGGTGGAAAAGGTTGGCGGGTAAAGGGTTTCAGCAGGGGTATGACATACCATAACCCCCTGTCGGGAAAGCCCTCTAAAACAGGCGCAGAATCAGCGGATAGCGGAACACTGTGTCGGGCTTGGTGATGCTGTGAAAAATGCCGAAGATCGGCATGATAAAGTTCACGATTCCCAGCACAAACAACATCGGAATGCCGATCAACAGCCAGGCCAAAATGCCAGCGACAGTCCACCAAAACCACATATTCAGGTGAAAGTTGATTGCCTCTTTGGCGCTTTCTTTAATGACTGTATCTTTGGAAACCAGCAGAATGGCGATGGGAACGCCGATAGACAGAATCAGAGCGTTGAAGAAAATAGAGCCGTGGCTAATGGCGGAGAGAATTTTGCGGGTGCCAGCGTCTTCAGTGGATTGCATGGAAAGTCTCCTTAATTTAGGGAAATAGATGAAAGGTAAGTGGGTGGGTTTTATTCTGCCTGCTCGCGGAGTTCGGCAGTTTTGACCTGCACCGTCATGGGGCGATCGCCCCGCTGAATTTTAAGCTCCAACGTATTGCCAATCTTGGTGTTTTCGACCTTGATTTGCAGCCCGTCGGCACTGCGAATCGGGGTACCATCAACCGCCACAATTACATCGCCTCGGCGCAGACCGGCATCGGCAGCGGGGGTGCCTTCGAGCACGCGGATGACGAGCACACCATCGACTTCGGGGAGAAACATACCCGAGTTAATGTCTTCGTTGCTGCGCTTGGCTTGCCCAGGGGTGAGATTGGCGATTTGCACCCCGATGTAAGGGTGGGCCACGGTTTCGCCCCGAGCCAGCATGTCTTTGACCTCCTTGGCCTTGTTGATCGGGATGGCAAAGCCAATGCCCATGGCGTCAGCCCGAATGGCGGTATTGATGCCGATCACTTCGCCCCGCTGATTGACCAGCGGCCCACCCGAGTTGCCAGGGTTAATGGCGGCATCGGTCTGAATAAACTCTAGCCGCTTGCCGGGGATGCCCACAGAGCTGCTAGTGCGCTTGAGCGTGCTGACAATGCCCAGGGTGACGGTGTTGTCAAGGCCAAGGGGGTTGCCGACGGCAATCGCCCAGTCGCCCACTTCGATCTGGTCAGAGTCGCCCAGGGTGGCAATGGGCAGCACATCGTCTTCGCCATCGTCAATTTTGACCACGGCCAGGTCGGTGACTTCGTCTACCCCTTCTACGACGGCGTCAAAACTGCGGCCATCCTTGAGGGTGACTACCACCCGGTCAGCGCCGTTGATCACGTGGGCGTTGGTCAAGATGTTGCCGGTGTCGTCGATGATGAAGCCTGAACCCTGGCCCCGCAGCAGTTCTTCTTGAGGCTGGCGCGGCATGCCGCCAAAGAAATCGCGCAGGAAGGGGTCTTCGTAGAGCGGATCACGGGTCTGGCGAGTGATGGTTTTTTCGGTGTCAATGCGCACCACCGCTGGGCCAACCTGGCGCACGGCAGCGGCCACAAAACTTTCGTTGCCGATTGCCGCCGCCGCCGCCGACTGGGCCTCGGCTGGGGCTGCGATCGCACCACTCAACATCATCACCGCCGCTGCGATCGCTGCCAGCAGCCGTCTTAGGGGTATCCAGAGTCCTTGTTTCAAGGGAGCAGACCTCATAACGCAAATTCGACGCACAACAGCAAGGGGGTAGTATCTCGTCGATTGATCAAGATTGTTTCACAAGTGCCCACCCAGCGGGGGAGGGGGATACCGTACTTCTAGGTGGGCTGGGCCGAAGTTCAATGTTTAGAGCATCATGGAAAGAGCGCGATGAAGGCATGGAGACGCTATGAGTACAGCTGAGGCCATCTATGAACTTGTGAAAACATTGCCAGAAGAGCAGGCAAGTTTGGTACTAGTTTTCACTCAGTTTGTTCAACAGCAGGGCCGGCAAAATCCCTCTCAAACCTTTCCTTTAGGCACTTTGACTGGGCTAAGAGGAATTGCCAAACCAGTAGACGCTCTCTCTACAGGCCTAGATGTTGCAACAGACTACACTAACTACTTGATTCGTAAATATCAATGAGAGTTCTGATCGACACCAACGTTGTGTTGGACGTTATTTTAGAACGAGAGCCTTTTGTAGAAACAGCAGTTGCCCTCTTTGCTTTGATTGAGGCAGGCAAAATTCAGGGCTATATTGCAGCGACTACCATCACTAATATTTTCTATATTGTGCGCAAGCTCAAAGGTCGGGAAGTGGCGCTAGATGCCATTTCCCGACTACTTCAGGGACTAAATCTATGTGCAGTAGAAACTCGGGTAATTCAGCAGGCTCTACAGTCGAATTTGTACGACTTTGAAGATGGCGTGCAACTTGCCTGTGCCGTGATTGAGGGTCTTGATGCAGTGGTCACTCGCGATGTTGGCGATTTTCAGAACGTAAGCTTCATCGTATTATCAACCGCTGATGTAGTTAACCAATTCACGCTGGCAGAATAACGCTATATGGCCGTTTTTCCATCCAAATCCGTCTTAGGAATAGAGCAGAATCTAATATAGTTTGCTACGCTTTGGGCGCTGCAAATGCACAGGTACGATGACTGCTAAACACATCATGGCTCTTGATCTGGGCACCACCGGCAACCGAGCGATCGTCTTTGACCGGGAAGGGGCAATTGCCGGTCAGGCCTACCGCGAGCTCACCCAGTATTACCCGCAGCCCGGCTGGGTTGAGCACGACGCCCGCGCAATTTGGGATGCGATCGCCTGGGCCATGGAATCGGCGATCGCCAAAGCCAGCCTCCAGCCCACCGATATTGCTGCCATTGGCCTCACCGTGCAGCGCGAAACCTGCCTGCTGTGGGATCGCCGCACGGGCCGCCCCCTGGCCAATGCGATCGTCTGGCAAGATCGCCGCACGGCACCGCTGTGCAACCAGCTGCGAGACGAGGGGAAGGCCGAGGAAATCTACGATCGCACCGGACTAGTCCTCGACGCCTACTTCTCTGCCACTAAGCTAGCCTGGCTGCTGGAGCAGGCTAAGAAAGAAGTGGATCCGCCGGTTGATTTTGACCAGGTGCTAGCGGGCACGATCGATAGCTGGGTGCTGTGGAACCTTACCGGGCGGAAGGTGCACGCCACCGATCACAGCAACGCTAGCCGCACCATGCTGCTCAACCTTGCCAGCGGCCAGTGGGACGACACGCTGCTGGATCTGTTTGGCATTCCGCCCCACATCATGCCCGCGATTCAGCCCAGTGTGGGGATGTTTGGCCATACAGATGCGTCTATTTTGGGTGCCGAAATTCCCATTGCGGCAATTTTTGGCGACCAGCAGGCAGCGCTCTACGGCCACGGCTGCGATCGCCCCGGCCTGCTCAAATGCACCTACGGCACCGGGGCGTTTCTGGTCTCGCATACCGGGGATGACGTAGCTCGATCGCAAAACCACTTGCTCTCCACCGTGGCCTGGTCGGAAGCAACGCTAGATCCGCTGCGGCCTCATCTCGGCTATGCGATCGAGGGCAGCATGTTTACCGCTGGGGCCTGCATTCAGTGGCTGCGCGACGGCCTGCAAATTATCTCCAGCGCAGCGGAGACCGAAATTCTGGCCCGCAACGCCCGCGACAATGGTGGTGTTTACTTTGTGCCCGCCCTCAGCGGCCTCGGTGCTCCCCACTGGGATATGAGCGCTCGGGGTGCCTTTCTGGGCCTAACACGCGGTGCCCAGCGAGAGCACATGGTGCGGGCGGTGTTGGAGGCGATCGCCTACGAAGTCAAAGAAGTCGTCGATGCCGTCAACCAGGACGCAGGCACCCCCATTCGCCAGCTCAAAGTCGATGGCGGTGCCTGCAACAACGACTTTCTTATGCAGTTCCAGGCTGATGTGCTGGGCATTCCCGTCGAGCGGCCCCAGATGCTCGATGTCACCGCCCAGGGAGCCGCCTTTGCCGCAGGTCTAGCGGTTGGCTTTTGGGATGACTACCGCACTCTGGTGGAGAGCCGTGCGATCGATCGCATCTTTGAACCCGGTACTGGCCAGGCCGAGGCTCAGGAAAACTTTACCCTCTGGATGAAAGCGGTCGAGCGGGCCAAGGGCTGGGCCGACTAACAGGACGGTTCTAAAGCAACCTGAGATTCCCGCTAATCTAAGGGCATATTCCCTTTTCCCACCACCGCCATGCCCGACTCCACCCACAATGTCAGCGCCACGCCTGCCCCTGCGGTTTCACAGGCCAACTCGATGCTCCCAGACGCACCAACTGCCCCCTCCGACGAGGAAATGTGGGATGTTGTTGAACACCACCTAGTGCGCTACGGCGGCAACTTTACCCCCCGGCTGATCGAGCGAGCGCGGGGCAGCTACGTTTACGATCGCCAGGGCCGCAAGATTCTCGACTTTACCTCGGGGCAAATGTGCGCCACCCTAGGCCATAACCATCCCGAAGTAGTGCAGGCCATCCACAAAGCCTGCGAAGACGTGCTGCACCTGTTCAGCGGCATGCTGTCGCCAGCGGTGGTAGAACTTGCCGACTCCCTCTGCCAGCTCTTACCGCCCACCCTACAAAAGGCCCTATTTCTCAACACCGGCAGCGAGGCCAACGAAGCCGCCCTGCGCATGGCTAAACTGCATACTGGCGGCTTTGAGGTGGTCGGGCTCAGCGCCTCCTGGCACGGCATGACTGCCGGGGCCAGCGCCAGCACTTTTGTGTCGGCCCGCAAGGGCTATGGCCCTACCATTCCAGGCAACCTGGCGCTGCCCACGCCCAACTGCTACCGCTGCCCCATTCGCCACTGCCAAGACCAGTGCGATATGACCTGTCTGGAGGTGGGCTTTGACCTAGTCGATAGCCAGTCGGTAGGAGCCTACGCCGCCCTAATTGTAGAACCCGTGCTTAGCTCTGGCGGGGTGATCGTGCCCCCTGCGGGCTACTTTCAACGGTTGCAGACCTACTGCCACGATCGCGGCATGCTGCTGATATTGGATGAGGCCCAAACCGCCTTTGGCCGTCTAGGCAGCTTCTTTGCCTTTGAGCAGCTAGGTATCGTGCCCGATATCCTGGCGCTGTCGAAGACATTGGGGGGTGGTCTACCCCTTGCCGCGACCGTCACCAGCGAGGCGATCGAGGCTGACTGCTACGACAAAGGCTTTATTTTCTACACCTCCCACGTGTCTGACCCCATGCCCGCAGAGGTGGGGCTAGCGGTACTGAGGGTGCTGACCCACCAAAACTTGACGGAGCGGGCGGCAACTATGGGAGCCTATTTGAAGGATGGATTGCTCAAGCTGAAGGATCGCTACGAGGCGATCGGCGATGTGCGCGGTCGCGGCCTGCTGCTGGGAGTGGAGCTAGTGAAGGATCGAACCACCCGCGAACCTGACCCCGAAACCGGGGCTGCCATTACCCGCCGCTGTCTAGAGCTAGGGCTAAGCATGAACATCACCGCCCTGCCCGGCATGGGCAGCGTGTGGCGCATCGCCCCGCCGCTGACCGTCACCTTTGAAGAGCTAGACGAAGGCCTCGCAATTCTGGAGCAAGCGATCCGCGACTGTCTGTGATGGCTGGCTCATCACTGGCGTAACGTACACTGAAGACGCTTCACCCCCCACTCCTTACCTTCTACCGTTTCCATGAAAATCCTGCTCGTTGATGACGAAGTAGAACTCGCCGACCCGCTGAGTCGCTTGCTCAATCGGGAAGGTTACGACGTGGATGTGGCTACTGACGGGGAAGCGGGCTGCAATCTGGCGGGCCAAGGCGGCTACGACCTGCTCATTCTCGACTGGATGCTGCCGGGGCTGAGCGGGTTGGAGATCTGTCGGCAAGTGCGATCGCGCCAAGACAACACCCCCGTGCTCTTTCTCACCGCCAAAGACACCCTCAACGATCGCGTCGATGGCCTTGATGCCGGAGCCGACGATTATTTGGTCAAACCCTTCGAGCTGCGCGAACTGCTGGCGCGGGTGCGGGCGCTGCTGCGGCGATCGCCCAACCTCGAAGCCTCCACCCCGCCCCGCCTAACCTACGACGACCTCACCCTCGACGAAGCCAACCAGCTAGCCCACCGCCAAGGCCAACCCGCCGAACTTTCAGAAAAAGAGACTCGCCTGTTGGCCTACCTCCTGCGCCACGCCAACCAGGTGCTCACCCATGAGCGAATCTATCGAGGCGTTTGGGATGATCAAGACACCCCAAGCAGCAACGTCGTCGCCGCCCAAATGCGCCTACTGCGCCGCAAAATTGAGCCAAAAGGAACCGCGCCGATTATTCACACGGTCTACGGCAAAGGCTACCGCCTAGGCAGTTAGCCCCAGATGACCAAAGCCCTACCGATAGGGTGAGCAGCTAAGAATGGGCAGATTTTGGCTTTGCTACCGCCAGAATTTGATCGACAAGCTGGTCGAGATAAATATCGCTATCCTTCGCTGGCCGCTCGGTTGACTCTGCGGAAGAGGAGCTTTGAGCCGTCGAGGCCGGGGGAAAAAGATGGGTAAGCGAGTCGGCGTTGTTCATGGAGTTATTCTCTATGCGGTAGCAGCGAGCAATTGGAGTTTAGAGCAAGGCAAAAACGCCTCTCCACTACCAGAAGGAGGAGGTGTGGACTCTACCGAAAGGGTGAACGGCGTTTGCCCAGTACCAGGGTTGTGCCCCCGCAAACTCCATTCGGCCTAGAACCTTGAGCCGGGCTGCTTTAGAAACGCGGCTTCTGCGGCGGTCGTTTCTCGCCCAAGAATCGCGTTGCGGTGGGGAAACCGACCGAATCGCTGAATCACCTCCCGATGGCGCAGGGCATAGTCGAGGCTTGACTCAAATCCGGGGTGGGCCATGTGGAGCGATCGCACCAGTTCCACCGAGCGTTCCTGATCGGCCAGATTTTCGCTGTGCTCCAGCGGCAGATAAAAGAATATGCGCTCCACGGGCAAAACCTGCTGGTCGTAGCCCTGGGCCAGGGCGTGGTGAGCGGTGTCTCGGGCAGCGCGATCGCTGGCAAAACTCCGTGCGTCACCCCGAAACAGATTGCGCGGAAACTGATCTAGCAAAATCACCAGGGCTAGGCAGGGGCGCGGTGCATGTCGCCAGGTCGCCAGAGCACCCGCCGCCGCTTGCTCATAGTCCGTCAAGAACGATCGCCGAATCCTGTCATCAAATGCCGGGTCTTTTTTGAACCAGACCTGACGCTGCTGGCCATACTCTCCGGCAGAATCCTCTGGGTCACCAAACCAAAACCGCAGAATATCCGCCGCCCTCTCCATCTGCTGCCCCATCTACTCCAGCACCAGCGGATCCAGCGCATAATCGCTCCACTCCTGGTGCGATCGCTCCGAAATGTGGGGCGTCAAGACAAACTGGGGCGAGTCATCCCCGGTGACATCAATGCGCACAAAGGAATAGGGCCGTCGCCGCTCGGTTTTGTGGCCGGTAAGGCCCATGTAAAGCTGCGACTTCGCCACCAGCTTAAACTCCATCTGCCCGTCGGGGTCGGCCCCCAGGGGCTCGTAGAGCATGGTGCCCTCGGGGCGCTGCCGCCGCAGGCTGAGGCCGCTGCCGCCGCAGACCACACAGTTCATGTGGCTGTCGGCATAGCCGGTGGCCTCGGTTTTCAGGTATTCAAAACAGTGGGCATGGCCATTGAGCACTAGGTTTACCGGCGGGCGATCGGTGCCAATCTCGGGCACCGCCGCCGCCACCTGATCGAGCACCCAGCGCAGGTTTTGCCGAATCGCCATCGTCTGCCCCTGGCCCCACTTGGTGGTCTCAGTCACGTAGGGCGGGTGGTGAAAGAACAAAACGCGCCCCCGTACCGCCCGATCCCGCCACGAGGCAATCAGCCCATCTCGCAGCCACAGCAGCTGCTCCGTATCGACCAGAGTGGTAGGTCTGGGGTGCACCTGTTTCTCAATATCGAGCAGCATTTCATCGAGCTGCTCTACTTTGGCCTGAAGGTCGTCCAGCCGCTCCTGGGCGTGGGGGTCGGTGCGTTGCAGGTGCATGGCCTCATCGCGCACCTGCTGCTGCTGGCGCTGAATCTCCTCCCGCTGGGCCAGCAACCGCTGGCGGTGGGCCGCACTGCTTGCCCGCTGGGGCGACAGCGCCGGGTCGTTAAAGGTGCTGCTGTCGAGGGCAAAAAAGTCGATGCCGCCGTAGCAAAAGGTGTAGTAGCGGTTGGGCAGTCGGGTAAACTGCCCTGGCTGGTAGCGCAACCCCAGGGTGGTCTCGTCCCAAGGGCCGTAGTGGCGATCGAGGTGCGCTTCTAGCTCGTCGTCAGAGAGAGTCCGCAAATAATCGAGAAAGGCGCGGGCGTAGGCATCGCCCACCCCAGAACCATGCCAGCCTACGTTGGGGTTGAGGTTGAGCCCCAGCAGCTTGCGAATGGGCCGGGTCAGCTGCACCAAAATGCTGTAGAGCCTCGGCAGGTTGTAGTAGTCGTGGTTGCCGGGCACCGCCAAAAACGGAAAGCGAAACAGCATCTCATCAAAGGCGATGCGATCGGGGCGATCGCCCCCCACCAGCCACTCCCGGTAGGGCTTGATGAAATTGTCTGGATACTGCTCGCTAGAGCCCACCTGGTAGACCACATCGCCCGTGTGCAGCAAAAAGCGGCAGTCTTGCAGGTGGGGCAGCATTTGCTCGGCAATGCGCCGCTGGGGATGGTGATCGGTGTGGGGGCCAGAGCCGCTGTCGCCAATCACTAAAAACGAAAATTCTCGGTCGTCACTGCGGCCATCGTCCAAAATTAGGCGGGTTTGGTCGATGTGGCGCGACCTTAGGGCCGGATGCTGCCAGCAGATCCGCTCCTTCATTTTGGCGACTTTGGTCAAAATGGGCGGGTCAAGAATGGAAGCCATGGGTCTGCGAATAAGTTTGCGCGGCGGTAAAAGGCTGGCCCAAAGCAAAAGAGCCCTATTTTAGGGTAATCTGACTTCCCCAAAATTGCCGAGGCTCTAGTCTGCGATCGCAGCCACATTGAACTGGCGCAGGCTAAGCTAAACCCATTCCAGCGATGGACATTGCGATCGCCCATGCCCCTCGACTCGATTCACAATGTCATTCACCAGTTCGAGCAACAGCCTCGCTGGCGCAGTCGGGGCCAGTTTCGCCAGGTGCTCAACGGTTGGGCGGCGGTAGTGGGGGAAGGCGTTGCCCGCCAGGCTGCCCCGGTGCGGCTCGACCAAGACGTGCTCCATGTGGCGGTGGTCAACCCCATGTGGGCGCAAACCCTAACCTTAGAGCGCCTGCGCATTCTCGCCAAGCTCAACGATCGCCTCCACCTGCACCTGAGCGATATTCGCTTTTCGAGCGGCGACTGGTACCGACAAAACAAATCCGGCAAAACCACTGCGCCCCCGGCCGCCGCAGAACTGCCCGAGTGGTTGCGCCAGCACCCCAGCTATGAGCCTCGCGCGATCCCGCGATCGCCCCAGCGTCCCGAGACTGCCGAAGAGAGCTTTGAGCGCTGGGCGGGCCTGACCCAGCAGCTTGCTGCCCAGCAGCCCCTCTGCCCGCAGTGCCACTGCCACTGCCCCACCGGGGAACTCAAACGCTGGGGGCGGTGTAGCATTTGCGCTGTCAAAGGGCTCAAAGGCCCAGTTGGGCGACATTCTGTATGACGGGCTTCACCCCAAACACCTGAGCAAAGCTCGTGATCACCACTGGCCGCACTGCCTCAACGGTAATGCCTGGGCAAAACTGGGCCAGACTACCCACCGATTTGTCAGCAATGCCGCAGGGCACGATCGCCTCAAACCCGCTCAAATCGGGGCAGACGTTGAGCGCAAAGCCGTGCATCGTCACCCAGCGGCTCACCTTAATGCCGATCGCCGCCAGCTTGGTGTTGCCCACCCACACCCCAGTCAGCCCCACCTGCCGACCCGCGCTCACCCCAAACTGCATCAGCGTTTGAATCAGCACCTCCTCTAGCTGGCGCAGGTACCAGTGCAAATCGGGCTGGTGCCGCTTCAGGTTGAGAATGGGGTAGCCCACCAGCTGACCGGGGCAGTGGTGGGTGACCTCACCCCCTCGCTCCGTGCGAAACAGCGGATAGGGCAACTCCTCAGCCGGGAGCTTGAGGTGATCTAGGGTTGAACCCTGGCCCAGGGTATAGACACCGGGATGCTCGACTAGCAGCAGGCGATCGGGCTGGGGCCGCTCACGGTGGAGCTGTACTAGCGTCTTTTGCAACGTCCAAACTGCGGCATAGGGCATGACGCCCAACTCGTAAATATCGCAGAGGAGCGTTGATTCCCAGTGGTTTTGATTCATTCCTGTCAAGCGTAAATTTAGCGGAAATAGCCCATTTTTCAGGGTTTTGCAATCAAGAATTATCAACCCATGCAAAGGATTCTAACGGACGCTGTCGTGCAGAATACAAGGTGTTAGGGTGAAACCAAGCCGACGTATCAAGGAGTCCGCTTTATGAAGCTGGTAATCCATGGCAGAAACATTGAGATCACAGACGCGATTCGGGAGCATGTAGAGCAAAAAATTCTCAAGGCGGTGAGCCACTTCAAACACCTCACCAACGAAGTCGATGTCCACCTGTCCGTAGCCAAAAATCCCAGAATTGGGGCCAATCAGGCCGCTGAAGTCACTCTATTCGTAGACGGAGCCGTTGTTAGGGCCGAAGAAAGCAGCGAAAATCTCTATGCCAGCATCGACCTGGTAGCCGACAAAATTAGCCGCCAGCTGCGCAAGTTTAAAGAAAAGCGCAACACCCGCATGCAGGGCACCCTGGGCAAAACGACCGAGGCTTACCTCAACGAGGCACCGCTGACCGATGTCACCCACGTGCTCAACACCAGCGAGCCCCAGCTGCCTGAGGAGGTGATTCGCACTAAGTACTTTGCGATGTCGCCTATGTCTGTGACAGACGCCTTGGAGCAACTCTCGGTCATCGACCACGATTTCTATATGTTTCTCAACGCAGAAACCAACGAAATCAACGTGATCTACGAGCGCAACCACGGCGGCTATGGGTTGATTCAGCCCCGCAAGCCCAATCAAAACGGCCACAGCCATAGCGGCACCAAAGCCACCCATCCGGCTGAAGCGGCTGCCCACAGCTAGTCCTAGGTGACTTACATTCCAACCAGAAGCCCCAGATTCCACAGAGGAATCTGGGGCTTTCGTAATGGGTACAACCCAGGGAGGTGAGCCAATCCAGGGAGTTATCTTTCAATCAGAAGCATCCTGGATGCTTTCTCTCTCAGCGTTTTTGCTAGGCAGGGGAACCGCTCAATAGAGGTTCTACGCCACCCTTGGCATCCAGGGCAAAGAGGTCGTCGCAGCCGCCCACGTGGTGGTCGTTGATGAAAATTTGGGGAAGCGATCGCCGCCCGTTAGCCCGATCAGACATCTTGCTGCGGGCCGCCTCATCGCCGTCGATAGCGTATTCGGTGTATTCAATGCCTTTTTGATCGAGCAATTTCTTAGCCCGAATGCAGAAGGGGCAGCTTCTCCAGGTGTAAATTTCGACGGTAGGGGTCATGGCGCACCTCCAGGGGCGATATTTAGGGTTCTTTACATTATTTTAGTCTTCACAGGCCTGCCGCTACGTCCACAGTTCGACAGGCATCTTCCTCACCCGCTCCCCTTCAGCGCGTGGGCGATCGCATCCACTACCCGCGACACCTCTACAATCTCCAGACCATCTACTTTTACGGACTGTCCCTTAGGCACGATCGCCCGCTTAAAGCCCAGCTTGGCCGCCTCCTTCAGCCGCAGCTCTAGCTGGGAGATGGGCCGCACCTGGCCGCCTAGTCCCACTTCGCCAATGAGAACGAGTTCTGGATCGACGAGGCGATCGCGAAAGCTAGCCACCACCGAAATCGCGATCCCCAGATCCGCCGCCGGTTCCCCCACCGCCAAGCCTCCCGACGATGCCACATAGGCATCTAACTTAGACAGGGGAATGCCCACCCGTTTCTCCAGCACCGCCAAAATTTGCAGCAGCCGGTTGTACTCCACGCCCGTCGTGGAACGGCGCGGCGAGCTGTAGCTAGTGGGGCTAACCAGCGATTGCAGCTCCACCACCAGGGGGCGGGTGCCCTCGCAGGCGACGATGGTGGCGATGCCGGGCACCTGCTCATCGCGGTTGCCCAAAAACAGCGCCGAGGGATTGCTAATCTCTGCCAGGCCGCGATCGACCATTTCAAACACCCCCAACTCGTGGGTGGCCCCAAACCGGTTTTTCACCGACCTGAGCAGTCGGTGGCTGGCAAAGCGATCGCCCTCAAAATACAGCACCGTGTCTACCAGGTGCTCAAGGACTTTGGGGCCTGCGATCGCCCCCTCCTTCGTCACGTGACCCACAATGAACAGCGAAATATTCGCCCGCTTCGCCAGCTGCATCAGCGCCGACGTACATTCCCGCACCTGTGACACCGAACCAGGGGCCGAGGTCAGCGCCGCATAGTACAACGCCTGAATACTGTCGATAATCGCCACCGTCGGCTTCAGCGACTCCAACTCCATCAAAATGGTCTCTAAATCAATCTCCGGCAGCAAAAACAACTGCGAATCCACCGCCTCCACCCCAGCCGGCTCAAACTCCTCCAGCTCCGCCACTTCTTTTTCCTCTTCCCTCTTCCCTCTTCCCTTTTTCCCTTTAGAATTCTCCCCCCTACTCCCTACTCCCTCACCCCCCACTCCTCCACTCCCCACCGGCCCCAGCCGCTGCCACCGCAGCTTCACCTGCTGACCCGACTCCTCCGCACACACATACAGCACCCGCTGCCGCGCCGCCATCTGGCTTGCCACCTGGAGTAGTAGGGTAGATTTGCCAATCCCCGGATCACCCCCCAGCAGCACCAGCGACCCCGGCACAATGCCGCCCCCCAGCACCCGGTCAAGCTCCCCATAACCCGAAGGCAGGCGCGCCTGGGGATGGTCTTGAATCTGACTAAGGGTCATGGCCAGCCGCGGCTGGCTGGCCTTAGCGGTGGTAGACCCGCCCCGGCTGCGCCCTAGAGCTGAGGCCCGAGCGGTCGTCTCCTTAGCCGGTTGGGCCTGCTCCACCAAAGCGTTCCAGCTGTTGCACACGGGGCAGCGGCCAAAATACTGGGGTGACTCAGCCCCGCATTCGTTGCAGACAAAAATTGAGCGCGATTTAGCCATGACCTTCCCTGCCTGAGTGACGCCGTGGAGGCTGTGGAATCTTAGAAACGTGGTACCAATCTGCAACAAACCTTAAAAAAGCCTGAAGCACAGGAGTTCCTTGCTTGCAGCATGAATCAATACACATAGAATAGACAGGCGTCGTAGACCCTGGTTTTGCAGCGTTTCAGGAGACTGCCCTGGCAATATCTGCCCTTTTATAGTTTGCGCGACTAATTAGCTTTCAAAAGTTAATCATTAAACGTTGCGATTATTTATAGAATATGACGTTATGTAGGGAGCCGTGAAAGCCTTGGAAAACAACAAAGAAAAAATTCTGGTAGTCGATGACGAAGCCAGCATTCGGCGCATTCTCGAGACCCGCCTATCAATGATTGGCTACGACGTTGTCACCGCTGCCGATGGTGAAGAGGCCCTAGAAACCTTTCGCAATGCCGCTCCTGACCTGGTTGTGCTCGATGTGATGATGCCCAAGCTCGACGGCTACGGCGTCTGCCAAGAGCTCCGCAAAGAGTCAGATATACCTATTATTATGCTCACCGCCCTGGGCGATGTGGCCGATCGCATCACCGGCCTAGAACTCGGGGCCGACGACTATGTTGTCAAACCCTTCTCCCCTAAGGAGCTAGAAGCCCGCATTCGCTCCGTGCTGCGCCGGGTCGATAAAACCGGCATGACCGGCATCCCCAGCTCCGGCGTCATCTCCGTCAACACCATTCGCATCGACACCAACAAGCGCCAGGTGTACAAGGGCGACGAGCGCATTCGCCTTACCGGCATGGAGTTCAGCCTTCTAGAACTGCTGGTTAGCCGCTCCGGGGAGCCTTTCTCGCGCTCCGAAATCTTGCAGGAAGTGTGGGGCTACACCCCCGAGCGCCACGTTGATACCCGCGTGGTGGATGTGCACATCTCGCGCCTGCGGGCCAAGCTCGAAGATGACCCCAGCAATCCCGAACTGATTCTCACGGCTCGGGGCACCGGCTACCTGTTTCAGCGGATAGTGGAACCCGGCGAAGAATAGTCGGTGGGGTAGTCTGCTAGAATTTCCTCAGGTTTTTAATAGATTTAGCCGATGGGTTTTAACCGGGCACGCATTGCTATTGACGCCATGGGGGGAGACTTCGCCCCCGGCGAGATCGTTGCAGGTGCCATCCGCGCCAAGGCCGAACTCGATGTCGATGTCGCCCTAGTCGGCGATATCGATCAAATTAAGGCATCCACGGCCAGCCCTGAGCAGCTAGTGGGCATTAAACTGGTGCCCGCCGAGGGCAGCATCGAAATGCACGAGGAGCCGCTCAGCGCCCTGCGCAAAAAGCCCCAGGCTTCCATCAACGTGGCCATGGACTTGGTCAAACGGGGCGAGGCCGATGCCGTCGTCTCGGCGGGGCACTCGGGGGCAGCGATGGCCGCCGCCCTACTGCGTTTGGGACGCCTTAAGGGCATTGACCGACCGGCGATCGGGGCGGTGTTCCCCACCGTGGTTGCCAACAAGTCGGTACTTATTCTAGACGTGGGGGCCAACGTCGACTGTCGCCCCAAATATCTAGAACAGTTCGCCATCATGGGCACCATCTATTCCCGCTACGTGCTGGGAGTTGAGAGCCCTCGTGTGGGGTTAATCAATATTGGCGAGGAGCCTAGCAAAGGCAACGACGCAGCCTTGAAGGCTCACCAGCTGCTCGAAGAAAACCCCAACATTCCCTTTGCGGGCAACGCCGAGGGTCGCGACATTCTCTCTGGCCAGTTCGATGTGGTGGTCTGCGACGGTTTTGTGGGCAACGTGCTGCTCAAGTTTGCCGAAGCCGTGGGCGAGTCAGTGCTGCAAATTTTGCGCGAAGAGCTGCCCCAGGGGGTGCGCGGCAAGATTGGGGCATCCATTCTCAAGCCCAACCTGCGCCGCATAAAGCAGCGGGTTGACCATGCTGAGCACGGCGGCGGCCTACTGCTCGGCGTGGCTGGGGTGACGGTGATCAGCCACGGCAGCTCCCAGGCGCCTTCAGTGTTTAACGCAATTCGCCTGGCCAAGGAGGCGGTTGACAACCGCGTTCAAGACCGCATTCAGGCGCAGTACCAGCGGGTGGCCATACCCGCAGCAGACGGAGAATAACCCGTGGAACAGTTTATGCCCGGTGTGTCACTGGTGGGCAGCGGTTCGGCATGCCTAACCGTAAAGCTCAGCAACGACGACCTCAGCCAGCGGGTCGATACTTCCGACGAATGGATTGCGGCCCGTACCGGCATCCGCCAGCGCCATATTGCGGCTCCTGACGAATCCCTCACGGTCTTGGCGACGGAGGCCGCTCGCAATGCCCTAGAGATGGCTGAGGTGTCTGCCGAAGCGGTCGATCTGATTTTGTTGGCCACCTCTACCCCTGACGACCTCTTTGGCAGCGCCTGCCGGGTACAGGTGGCCCTAGGGGCGACTCGCGCTGTGGCGTTTGACCTGACAGCCGCCTGCTCTGGCTTTGTCTTTGCCCTGGTCACAGCGGCGCAATACATTCGCACGGGAGTGTTTAAAACCGTGGTGGTGATTGGGGCCGACGTGCTCTCCCGCTGGACGGACTGGGACGATCGCACCACCTGCGTGCTGTTTGGCGACGGAGCCGGGGCCGTAGTGCTGCGGGCGGCAGAGCGCGATCGCCTGCTCGGCTTTGAGCTGTGCAGCGATGGCTCCCTCAACCACTGCCTGAACCTCGCTTACCAACCTGAAGCAGAGAGTCTAGTTGGTGACGTTGCCGTGCAGAAAGGTACCTTTGCCCCCATCACCATGAATGGGCGCGAAGTCTACAAGTTCGCCGTCAACCGCGTTCCCGAGGTGATCGAAAAGGCTCTCTTTCGCGCCAACCTCACCACCTCTGATATTGACTGGCTGGTGCTCCACCAGGCCAACCAGCGCATTCTCGATTCGGTAGCCGAACGCCTGGGCCTGCCCGCCGAGCGGGTGGTCAGCAATATGGCCCGCCACGGCAACACCTCCGCCGCCTCCATTCCTATCGCCCTCGACGAAGCCGTGCGGGCAGGGAACGTCAAAGCCGGGGATGTAATTGCCACCGCTGGCTTTGGGGCTGGACTGACCTGGGGTTCTGCCATCATCCTGTGGGGCTAGACCATTCCTAAGGAGAGTGCCGATTTTCTGGTGTCTGAAAAGTTCTGAAAAGTTAGGACACCCGTGAACCGGTGACATCAGATACAAAAACCTCCTAGAGATACCCTGTATAAACTCCCCAAGTACTCCGTGGGGAGCGATGGATTATTCCTTTGATTTTTCAGTCATTGCAGAAAATTGGCCGCTGCTGCTGGCGGGCGCTTGGCTAACGTTAAGAATGGCGCTGCTAGCGATCGCCTTTGGTCTCATCATCGGCATTGTTGGCTCGCTGCTGAGAACTTCAGGCAACCGCATTCTCAACGGCATTGTCCTCGCCTACGTTGAGGTAATTCGCAACACGCCCTACTTAATTCAGCTCTTTTTCATCTTCTTTGGCCTACCCGGTTTGGGGCTTAAACTCACCGCAGAGCAGGCCGCCGTGCTGTCGCTGGCGATTAATTTTGGGGCCTATTCTACTGAAATTGTGCGGGCCGGGGTAGAGAGCATCGACAAGGGTCAAGTTGAGGCGGGGTTAGCCATTGGCTTCAGTAAGCTAGCCGTTTTTCGGCGCATCGTGGTGCCTCCGGCGCTGGCCAATGTGTATCCGGCCCTGGTGGGGCAGGTGATTTTGGCAGTGCTGTTTACTAGCGTAGTATCTCAAATTGCCGCCCAAGATTTAACCTACACTGGCGACTTTTTGAACTCGCGCACTTTCCGCAGTTTCGAGATTTATTTCACTATTGCGCTGATTTACTTGGCGATCGTTTGGATCATCAAAGGGCTGGCCTATTTAATCGAGCTGCACTTCTTTGAATTTGCTAAGTATCGAAGGTAGCCCTAGTCCTAGGAGAGATTTGCATTGTGGATGAATTCACCCTTTCACGTATTTTCATTAATTTACTCATTGCTACAAAGTGGACGCTAATTCTGTCGCTCATTGCCTTTATTGGCGGCGGCACTATGGGCTTTGTCATTGCTCTGATGCGCATTTCTCCCAATCGCTGGCTCAGGAGCCTGAGCTGGGTCTATGTGGAGTTTTTTCAGGGCACGCCCCTGCTTTTACAGTTGTTTCTAGCCTTTTTTGGTCTGTCTGTACTGACTGGGGTGAATCTATCGCCCTTGCAGGCCGCATCCATTGCGCTCACTGCCTACACCAGCGCCTTTCTGGGGGAGATTTGGCGCGGCTCTATTAATGCTGTTCCCCAGGGGCAATGGGAAGCTGGTTCGGCCATTGGATTTGGCTATTTCAAGCAGCTTCAGCTAATTATTTTGCCCCAGGCTCTCAAGTTGGCGATCGCCCCCACCGTCGGCTTCTTAGTACAGGTGATTAAGGGTACCTCCCTGGCCTCCATCATTGGCTTTACAGAACTCTCTCGGGCAGCCGCGTTGATCAACAACGTTACGCTGCAATCCATGCTGATCTTTGGCCTGGCAGGGCTGATTTATTTTGTCATTTGTTTTCCTCTGTCGAACTGGAGTCAGCGGCTTGAGAAGCGGCTTTCTTACACCAGCTAGCGCAAGCGTGCAATATTGCTGTCAACTGCATGATGAGGAACAGAACTAATGACCGCAGCTGATTTATTAAAAGCGATGTTTCCCCGAGGCTGGCCTCGCCTGGCAGCGCTATTTTGCCTCAGCCTCTTTTTAACGGTCAGCATCGCCGCCTGTTCAAATCCAGAGGCCAGTCCTCCAAGTTTAAAGACCCGCGTCACCGCCGCCGATGTTGCCGACATTACCCCCGACGAATCGGCCCTGGCCACAATTCAGGCTGCGGGCAAGGTCAAAATTGCGGTGCCTGCCGACTTTGCCCCCTTTGGCTTTGTGAATACGGCCATGCAGCCGATTGGCTACGACATCGACATGGCCAACGCCGTGGCAGAAAGATTGGGGGTCGAAGCTGAGGTGATTCCAGTAGTGGGCAACTATCGCATTCCTTTTTTGCAAACTGGCCGGGTAGATCTGATCATTTCTAGCCTGGGCAAAAACGACGAGCGCGCCTTGATCATCGACTTTTCTGAACCCTATGCACCGTTTTTCTCGGGCATTTATGGTGGCCCAGACCTAGACATTGAAGCGATTGAAAATCTTGAAGGATTATCCCTGGGGGTTGCCCAAGGGGCACTGGAAGATCTGGAGATTTCTAAGCTAGTGGAAGAGTCTGGGGTCAATGTCGATATTCAGCGCTTTGCTAACAACAGCCTCACCGCATCGTCTCTGGTGTCGGGGCAGGTGGATGTGATTGCCACGGGTAACGTGGTGGCCGCCAAGCTAATTCGCGATAACCCCGATCGCCAGATCGAGAGCAAGTTTATTTTGAAGAATTCGCCCTGCTACGTGGGCGTTCGCAAGGGCGACCAGCCGCTGCTGGAGGAAGTTAACGCCATCATCGCTGACCTGAAGCAATCGGGCCGTTTAGATGAGATCTCTATGGCCTGGTTCGGCGAACCCCTGCCCGAGGAACTAGCGGCATCCTAGGCTAAACGCCTGGCAATTCGCGCAGCAATCCGTCCCAGAATCGCCCAAAGTCACCAATCATCGCTACAGCCTCCAACCCACCGCTACCCGTCCCTTCCCCAAAACCCTACTGAGGACTTGACCATGGCTTACTCTCAGCCCAACGCCAGCCAGGCCGGTACAGCGACCCTGGGTCTAGAGCCGGTGATCGTGGCCAAGGATGTCGAGAAACACTATGACAACGGCTTTCACGTGCTCAAAGGGGTCAGCCTTACCGTCTACAAAGGCGAAGTCGTAGTGCTCATGGGGCCATCGGGGTCAGGGAAATCGACCTTTATTCGCGCCTTTAATGGTCTAGAGCCCTACCAAAGCGGCAGCATCGAAATCGACGGTATCGAAATTTCCCACGACAAGCGGGGGATTGAGCTGGTGCGGCGCGAGGTCGGCATGGTGTTTCAGCAGTTCAACCTGTTTCCCCACCTGACCATTCTCAAAAACGTCACCCTGGGGCCCATTCACCTGCGCGGGCTCTCTAAGGATGAGGCCGAAGAGCAGGCCATGGAACTGCTCGATCGCGTCGGCATTTCTCACCAGGCCAACAAGTATCCTGGGCAGCTCTCGGGGGGTCAGCAGCAGCGGGTGGCGATCGCCCGCGCCCTGGCCATGCGCCCCAAGGTGATGCTGTTTGATGAACCCACCTCGGCCCTCGACCCCGAAATGGTGCGGGAGGTGCTGGACGTGATGCGCAACCTGGCAGAGTCAGGGATGACCATGGTGTGCGTCACCCACGAGGTTGGATTCGCCCGCGAGGTCGCCGATCGCATTATTTTTCTGGCCGAGGGCCATCTAGTAGCCGACACCACCCCCGACGACTTCTTCAACAACCCCAAAGAAGAGCGCATCAAGAAGTTCCTATCCCAAATTTTGCACTAGCGCTATCCAGGGCCGCATAAACTGATGTCCCCGTAACCCAGCCGATTCGAGTCAAATCGGGATGCTGCGATTGGGTTTCTCCTTACCCTAGCGCTCCTCTCCACGGCGGTTTCAAGGAACGTTTTGTGAGACAGTATCTTGTGTAGTTCTGGGCAGCGCCAGTGGCTTTGCTAGTTATCCCCAATTAGGGATAGCGGGATAGCAGGGATTGGGGCTGGTCGCGATCGCCACGCAAGTCGGGAAGGTAGAGGCATGACCAACGCAGCATGGGTGTTTCCTGGGCAGGGTTCCCAGGCAATCGGCATGGGGACAGACCTCGCTACCGTGGCCCTGGCCCAAGCGCGCTTTGCCGAAGCCGCGACCATCCTGGGCTGGTCAGTGCTCGATGTGGTTCAAGACGCTGACGATAAGGTGTCAAACACCCTCTACACCCAGCCCTGTCTCTACGTTATCGAAAGCATTCTGGTCGATTTGCTCAAGGAGCAGGGCCACAGACCAGCGGTTGTCGCGGGCCACAGCCTGGGCGAATACGTTGCTCTCTACACCGCTGGCGTCTTTAATTTTGCCGACGGGCTGACCCTGGTGCAGCGCCGTGCCGAGCTGATGTCCCAAGCCTCTGATGGCATGATGGCCGCTATGCTGGGCTTCGATGCTGACGAACTCGCCGCCAAGCTTGAGGCCACCCCAGGGGTCGTGCTGGCCAACGACAACAATCCTGGTCAGGTGGTGATCTCGGGTACCCCCGAGGCCGTCACCACGGTTATGGAAGGAGTGAAAGCCAAGCGGGCAGTGAAACTCAACGTCAGCGGAGCCTTCCACTCGCCGCTGATGGCCGATGCCGCCGCCACATTTCAGGCAGTCTTAGAGCCAATCCCCTTTGCAACCGCCCAAGTGCCCGTGCTCTCTAACGTAGACCCGACCCCTTCCACCGATGGATCGGTGCTGAAGCAGCGGCTAGTCCAGCAGATGACCGGCTCTGTGCGCTGGCGCGAAATTACCCTGGCGCTACCCGAACTGGGCATTGATACAGTGGTCGAGGTGGGGCCGGGGAACGTGCTTACCGGGCTCACCAAGCGCACCTGCAAAACACTGGCGCTGGCGAATGTCGGCAATCTGGAGCAGGTAGACGGTTTCGCAGGCTGAAAATAATGCTTCCCGGTGCCTTCGACTCCGCTCAGGCACCGGGAAGTAAGGAGTTAAGCCCATTGAGGATGGCGTCCTATTTCAATCAGCGGGGTTAAACGTCTTTGCCAGTCAGGGATTGAAGCCAAAATCGCCTATCCAAAATCCAAGATTACTCCGATGAGCCGCGATCGCGAACCCCCCGTAAACCTGCTGTGGTACCACCTGTTCAAATGGTCAGTGGTCAGCCCCATGCTGGGCCTGTATTTTCAGGGTCGGGTTTACGGCACTAACCAGGTGCCCAAAACCGGCGGGCTGGTGGTGGTCGCCAACCACGCCAGTGACTTTGACCCGCCGCTGCTCTCTGCCGCCGTGCGCCGCCCCGTCTCCTATATGGCCAAAGAAGAGCTGTTTAAAGTGCCGGTGCTCAGCCAGGCCATTCGCCTCTACGGGGCCTACCCCGTCAAGCGGGGCAGCGCCGATCGCAGCGCCATTCGCGAAGCCCTCAAACAGCTAGAGCAGGGCTGGGCCGTCGGTATTTTTCTCCAGGGCACCCGCACCCCCGATGGCCGCATTCCCGACCCCAAAATCGGCGCGGCGCTGATTGCCGCCAAAGCCCAGGTGCCGCTGCTGCCCGTCAGCCTCTGGGGCACCCAGCGCATTTTCACCAAGGGGGCGTCTATCCCTCGACCCACTCCCCTCACCATTCGCATCGGTGCTCCCATCGCCCCACCCCCCTCCACCGCCCGCGAGGGGTTAGAAGCCATCACCACCCAGTGCGCCGCCGAAATCCACCGCCTCCACGACCTTGGCCGCTAACCTCTTTTCATATCCCTACCCACCCCACCTACTCACCTACTTCTTCACCCCCCACTCCCCACCCCATCCCACTCCCCACCCCATCCCCCTCCCCCCAGCCCCATCTGGTAGCCTGTAACAAGCTCGCGATCGCCCCTCCCCAGCCCATGTCCCAAGACCTCAAACAAGAACTCACCGATATGCTCGCCCCCGCCGACTGGGCCTGGATTAGCCCCCACGCCAATCGGGGGGCCGTAGTGGTGGTCGATCCACAGTTAAATTTAGTTGAGGTGGGGATGGCGATCGCCACTGACAATACCGCCGCCGTCAACCGCTGGATTGCCGAGGCTCTCATCACCAAGCCCTCGCCCCTACAGCTAGAAGCGTGGGATCAGGCGGCCAAGAAACAATTTCAGTCGTTGATTGTGCAACCCTTCGTGCTTGTGCAAGAAGCTCCAGCCTATGAAAACTGAGCATCCCCAGGAAGAGACTACCCCAGGGCTACCGCCTCGGAGCAGAGACACGATCTGGGCCGCTTTGAGCACCAGCACTCTAGTGCGGTTCTTGCTGCTATTTGCCAGCGGCTGGGCCGCCATTCAGCTGCTGGCCTACTTTGAAGTGCTCATCGTGGTGTTTGTCACCGCCACGATTCTGGCGTTTTTACTCAACCATCCGGTTACCTGGCTCAGCCGGTGGCTACCGCGCGGGGTGGCGGCGATCGCCGTATTTGTCACATGCCTGGCCACTATTGTCGGCCTCTCCCTCACCCTGGGCATGGCGGTGCTGAGCCAGGGGCAGCAGCTCTCGGCCAGCGTGCAAAATTTTTCTGACTCCGTCATCCCCTGGCTCAGCAGTGCCGAAGAGTTGCTAGAAACGTTTAATCTACCCGTCAATTTGCAGGGTCTAGAGCCCCAGCTCCAGAACCAGGCCGTGGCCATTTTGACGACAGGGCTCGGGCTACTGCAATCGACCCTGGCCAACCTGGTGCTCGGGATTCTCATTGCGGTTGTGACCTTGTTTATGATGCTGGATGGGGCCAAGATTTGGTGGTGGGTGCTCAACCATCTGCCCATTCGCAATAAGCTGCGGTTTAATACCGTAATTCAGCACAACCTGCTGGGCTTCTTTTGGGGCCGCCTGCTGCTAGGCGTCTTTTCTATCGCCTCCACCTTTGCAGTATTTGCAGTTCTAGGCATGCCCTTTCCTCTGGTGCTCGCCGTTATTGCCGGATTATTCAATTTAATTCCGGGCATCGGGGCCACCCTTGGGATAGGGATTGTCTCCTTGCTGCTGCTATCCCAAGGGGTGTGGCTAGCCATTCAGGCCGTTGTCGTCTGTATTGCTGTGGAGCAGGTTGAAGAAAACTTGCTGCTACCTTACATCATGAAAGACTCTCTGGATATCAACCCGGTGATCATGTTCTTTGCGCTGATTGTAGGGGCTACAGTAGCCGGAGTGCTGGGGCTGTTTCTGGCCGTGCCGGTAGCCGGGGTGATCGTTACCTGGCTGGACATTGAAGCGATGCGGGGGAAACCAACTCAGGACTAAAAAATAGCCCAGGCTCGACCCAGTAAGCCAATAAATCGGCCATCAGCCGATAAGCTAGAACACTGAACCCCTGGCGATAAGGTTTGATTGATTTATGTCCAACGCTGCCCCGTCAAACTCCTCTATTCCCCAGGGAAAGCGACTGCGCTTTACCCAAGCCCCCCGCCCCTGGCTCTACGCCCTCTGGAAGTTCTGGCGTCCCCATACCGTCATTGGCACCAGCCTCAGCGTGGTAGGCATTGCTGCCATCGTTTTGGCCAATCACTCTTCCCTCTTCGAAACGCTGCTCGGGCCAGTGGGGATAGCTGTAGTCGCTTGTCTCCTGGGCAACCTCTACATCGTTGGGCTCAATCAGCTTGAAGATATTGCGATCGATCGCATTAACAAACCCCACCTGCCCCTGGCCGCTGGAGAATTTTCTGTCTCCGATGGCCGCTGGATCGTGGGTCTAGCTGGCCTAGGGGCTATCGGTCTAGCTATCCTAGGAGGCCCTTGGCTATTGGCGACGGTGGGTCTGAGCCTGATCATCGGCACCGCCTATTCCCTGCCCCCGGCGCGGCTCAAGCGATTTCCGTTTTGGGCATCCGTGTGCATTTTGGCGGTGCGAGGCACCATCGTAAATTTGGGGCTGTTTCTGCACTTTAGCGATCGCCTTGGGCTTCCCCTCACTATTCCAGGGCGCGTTTGGGCGCTGACGGCGTTCATTCTGCTGTTTAGCATCGCCATTGCGCTGTTTAAGGATATTCCCGATATTGAAGGCGATCGCCGCTATGGCATCAGCACCCTGTCAGTCAGCCTGGGGCAGCGCACCGTCTTTAACCTCGCCCTGTATATTCTCACCACCTGCTACCTAGGCATAGCGCTAGTCGCACCCTTCTTGACCGGGGTCAATCACCTGTTTTTAGCCGGGTCGCACCTGCTAGTGCTAGCTATCCTGTGGTGGATGAGTCGGCGCGTACCCCACTATAGCCAGGGCGCAACGGCTCAAAAGAACCTGGCCTATCCCCGGTTTTACCAATTCATCTGGAAGCTCTTTTTCCTGCAATACCTGATGTTCCCCCTAGCCTGCTGGCTGGCCTAGAGTAAAACAACCTAGCGTAAAGGGCCTAGCATAAAGGATAGTAAACCCATGTACGACTGCGTCATTGTCGGTGCTGGCCCTGCCGGATCCACAGCCGCCTATCACCTCAGCAAAGCGGGCTACCAAGTCCTGCTGCTCGATGCTGCCAAGCTGCCTCGTTACAAGCCCTGCGGCGGCGGCGTCTCACCCCAGGTAGCCCAGTGGTTTGACTTTGACTTTGCCCCCGCCATCTCGGTTAAGGTGCGCAAGGTGCGCTACACCTTCAACATGGCCGACCCCGTTGAAGCCGAACTGCCCGCCGAAAAAGCCCTATGGATGGTGCGGCGCGACGAGTTTGACTACTTCATCGTGCAGCAGGCCCAAAAGCAGGGAGCTACCCTCTGGGACGGCACCAAAGCCCAAAGCATCGAAAACCAGGGAGATTTTTGGCAGGTCAATACCTCCCAAGGCCCTGTTCAGGGCCGTTTTTTAATTGCGGCAGACGGAGCGCGCGGGCAAATGGCCAAGTGGTTGGGCTTTGCCCAACGGCGATACAAACTGGCCGCAGCCCTAGAAGCCGAGCCACGGCTAGAGGTGCCCGACGAACCCGTGGTGCATTTTGACCTGGGCCTCATGCAGCAGGGCTACCTGTGGAACTTTCCCAAGGCCGACGGCTACTCCATCGGTGGGGGTGTATTTCGCTCTGGAGCCCAGCGCAAGCAAGACCTGCGATCGCCAGTCGGGGACTATGCTGCCGCCTTTGGCGTGGACGCTAGTACCGTGCAGCACTTTGGCCACCCCATCTACATTTGGGATGGTTTCCAGAATCTACACACTCACCGGGCCGTGCTAGCGGGAGAAGCCGCCTGCGTGGTCGATCCCTTTACGGCAGAAGGCATTCGGCCGTCGATCTTCAGTGGGTTAAAGGCAGCAGATGCGATCGCCCAAGCTCTCAAAGAAGACAATCATCAACTCCCAGCTTCGAAGGGGCATCAAGCCCTAGCAAACTATAGCCAGATCATGAATACAGAATGGGGAGAAGAAATGCGCTGGGCCAGACGCCTGGCCCGCCTCGTCTATAGTGCCCCAGCCCTAGCCTATCGGGTTGGGGTAAGACGTCCCTCTAGTACGCTAACCATGGTGAAGGTGTTCTGTGGTGAGGTCAGCTATGGTGAGGTTGTCCACAAAGCTATCCAACGGCTCAACAAAGGGCTATTGTCTTAGCTCCATTGGGCCCCTAGGCACAAAAAAGCCAGGGCAAAGATGCCCTGGCTTTTTTGTGTAGACGATTGTCAGGAATCAAACTCCAGGGGGCAATGGCTTCTAACCAATCGCATCCATAATCTTGAACATTGGCAAGTACATCGACACCAGAATCGACCCCACCATGCCCCCGAGCACCACAATCATGATTGGTTCCATGATGCTAGTCAGAGCCTTCACGGCCTGTTCTACTTCATCCTCATAGAAGTCGGCCACCTTCATCAGCATCGAGTCTAGTTCCCCCGTCTCTTCCCCAATACTGATCATCTGAATCGCCATACCAGGGAACACCGCGTGCTTTTGGAGAGCCAGACTGATCATGCCCCCACCCTGTACATCTTTACGGGCCTCATCCACCGCCTCAGCAATCACCTGGTTACCCGCCGTGTCCCGCACAATCTCCAACGCCGTTAGAATTGGTACCCCAGACTTTGAAAGAGAACCAAAGGTGCGGCAAAACCGAGCAGTAGCCGTTTTTTGAATCAAGTCGCCAAACAGAGGCATCTTGAGAGACAAACGGTCAATCACCCGCCGCCCATTAAGAGTTGCGTAGTAACGTTTATAGGCAAAAGACAAAGCTGATATTGCTGCCACCATAAACACCCAGTTCAAGGGCTGGCGCAAAAACCGGCTGATCATCATCATGACCTGGGTGAACAGTGGTAGGTCAGTCCCCAAGTCCTCAAACATATCGGCAAAGATCGGCAGCAAGAATACTGTCATACCGACAAAGATAATCACCGCCAAGAATCCTACCGTCACCGGATACGCCATGGCTGACTTAATTTGGTTCTGCAACCGAGCTAAATCTTCCAGTAGTTTAGCCAGACGATTGAGCACTTCATCGAGTACACCGCCCACCTCACCCGCCTGAATTAGCGCCACGTAGAGGTTGTCAAAACAGGCCGGGTGCTTACGCATCGCGTCAGACAGGTTGGTGCCCTGCTGCACATCAGCATTAATGGCCATCAGCGCCTTCTTGAGCTTGGGGTTGGAGCAGTCATCTGCCAGTACCCCCAACCCCCGTACCAGAGCAACACCAGCATTAACTAGAGCAGCAAACTGACGGGAAAAGATTGCCTTATCCTTAACCGTCACCTTGGTCATGGAGGTTTTAATGCTCTCCAGGTCAATATTGAACCCGGCTTCCTCCTTTATATCCATTACATAGAGGCCCTGATCTTTTAAAAGATTGCGGGCCTCATTAGGAGTCTCAGCGGAGATCCGTTCTTTGCGCTGGGCTCCGTTGGTATCGCGACCAATGGCAACGTAGGTAGGCATGGCTCTGTTAGCTCAACGGCTGAAAAGTACTGCAATTATAGCGACGGGTTCAGCTTACCGAACCCGCTAAATCTACCCGAACTCGCGTGGTGCGTGTCTTGCTCTAGCCGCACGGTCACTTCGATCCTAGGTCTAACCCCAAACCAGTAGCAGGAGTGGAAATCTGCGCTCCCTCTCTAGAGTAGGGCACCCAGTTTAAATTTCCCTGAGCGCCCTATTTAGTTACATGGGGTCGTTTACCTAAGGTCTTAGTGGCGTCCGGCGGCCGCCCCTTGGCGGGCAGCCGCATTGGGTGCTGGCGCTCCCCCAATTAGCCGTTGCAGCTCGTCGGGGCGAGAGGTCTTAGACATGGCTGCCTCAAAGGAAATCGTGCCCGCTTTGTAGAGATCGGCCAAAACCTTCTCTAGGGTCTGCATTGCCAGCTTACCTCCGGTCTGGATAGCGCCGTAGATTTGAGGGGTTTTACCTTCCCGGATCATGTTGGCGATCGCTGGGGTAATCACCATGATCTCCTGGGCCATGATGCGGCCAAACTCACCGGGTTTAGCATTAGCCTTTGGTACGAGAGTTTGGCTGAGCACCGCCACTAGCGAACCTGATAACTGCACCCGAATCTGCTGCTGCTGCTCAGGCGGAAACACGTCGATCATCCGGTCAACGGTTTGGGCCGCTGAGCTGGTGTGCAGCGTACCAAAGACGAGGTGCCCCGTTTCTGCGGCCGAAATAGCCAGAGAGATAGTTTCCAGGTCGCGCATCTCACCCACCAGAATCACGTCGGGGTCTTCCCGCAGGGCGGCACGTAGGGCATTGGCAAAACTCTTGGTGTCTTCCCCAATCTGACGCTGGTGAATCAGGCTTTTGATGGGCTCATAGACAAATTCAATCGGGTCTTCAACCGTGAGAATATGCTCAGGCCGCGTGAGATTGATGTTGTTGATCATCGAGGCCAGGGTGGTTGATTTCCCAGAGCCGGTGGGGCCGGTCACCAGAATTAGACCCCGAGGCTTCTCTGATAGCTCCCGCACAATATTGGGCAACCCCAGCGTCTCCATACTCGGAATTTTGGAGCTCAGCGCTCGCAAACAGGCCGCGTAGGTGCCTCGATCCTTGTAGACGTTGACCCGAAAACGAGCCAACCCCTTCACCCCATAGGAGCAATCCAGTTCCCAGGTTTGCTCCAGCTGTTTACGCTGGGTGTTGTTGAGCATACTAAAGATCAGCCGCTGGCACGACTCGGCAGTCATCGGCTCGTGCTCGGTGGGGGTGAGTTTGCCGCTAATACGGATGTAGGGAGGCAAGCCCGCAGACAGGTGCAGGTCAGAGCCACCCCGCTCAATTACCTCTTCCATCAAGTCTTCGATCATCAGTTCCATAGGGCTACCTCATGGGAGTTGAGAAACGTCGAGAGAATCCAGCGTTAGAAAAGCTTAGGCTAAGCCGATAAAACAATTGGTGCCTTAAGGCCCGTTGCTGCTAACAAGATGCCCACTTGGGCACAAAATGCTGTCAAACAACCGCTAATCGTGGAAGCGGGGGGTGAGACAGTAGGGACAGTCGAGCCAATCTTGCTGAAGCTCAGCGGCGCAGCTGGCGCACGTCAGCGAGGCCTTGCGCTTAGATTTTAGTTCTGCCTCTAAGCCTGTATCCGTAAAGGTTACCCGTTCCACTTCGTCGAGGGTGGTGTACCCCTGGCGCACTAAATCTAGACTGTAGGACAGCAACGTCTGCATGCCCTCTTCCACGGCTGCCTCTTTGATCAGCTCAGTAGGGGCCCCTTCGGAGATCAGCTTTTGCAGCCGCTCGGTGACGCGCAGAACCTCGTATACCCCGACCCGGCCCTTGTAGCCGCCGCCTTGGCACTTTGGGCAGAGGGTATTGCTATCCTTAGCGGCTACAAGTTCTTCTACGGTAAGGGTATTGGCCCTATAGAAAGTTATGTCTGATTCAGAGGAAGAACTCAGCCCAAAGTGGGCCAGATCTTCGGGTGTAGGGCTGTAGGAAATACGGCAGTCTGTGCAAACGCGCCGCACCAGGCGCTGAGCCAGCACTCCAATTAAGGCGCTGGAAACCATGAATGACTCTACGCCCATTTCATCGAGACGGGCGATCGCCCCGGCAGCGTCATTGGTATGCAGCGTCGTTAGCACCAGGTGCCCCGTCAAGGCAGCTTCGATCGCCGTCTTAGCCGTCTCGCGATCGCGGGTTTCCCCCACCAGAATCACATCGGGATCTTGGCGCAAGAAGGCGCGCAGAATCGACGCAAAATCCATACCCTTTTCGCGAATCACCTGCACCTGGGTTAAACCGGGCAGCGTGTACTCAATTGGGTCTTCGGCCGTGCTGATATTGATGCCGGGGTCGTTTCGCTCTGACAGCACCGAGTAGAGGGTAGTGGTCTTCCCTGAGCCGGTTGGCCCAGTCACCAAGAGGAGACCAAAGGGACGGGAGGCCATCTCCTGCACAATGCGCAGAGAGTCGGGGTCAGTGATGAGTTTGTCTAGCCCTAGCTGAGTCGCTGAGTTATCCAAAATCCGCAGTACTACCTTCTCGCCGCAGCGGCTGGGCAGGGTATTGACCCGAAAGTCAACCTTGCGCCCCTGAAATACCCGCCGAATACGACCATCCTGAGGAGCTCGACGCTCGGCGATGTCTAGCTCAGCAATGATTTTGAAGCGGGCGGTAACCGCCGGAATAATCTTTTTGGGCATCTTCGGCAGAGCTTCTTTGAGCACCCCGTCTTTGCGGAAGCGCACCCTCAGATATTCCTCTTGAGGTTCGATGTGGATGTCAGAAACGCCCTCTTGTAGAGCTTTGGCCAAAATTTTGTTGACTAAGGCAATGACCGGAGCCGCACCGGCATCCTTGAGGGCCATGCCCAGGTCAGCCTCTTCGTCGATGACATCTTCTAAGCTGCCTTCGCCGAAATCGAGCTCTTCTAAGCTAGTGTTAACATCAACGGCGGCATCTAGTTCTTCTTTCTTCTGCTTGGCTACCGCGTCGTCTAGGTAGGTAGACATCAGCCGCTGATAGTCTTCAACGGTGATGACCATGCGCCGCAGTGAAAGGCCCTGAGCCCGCAAAATACGGTTGAGGTCGTCCTGAGCTTCCAGATTCTCTGGATCGACCATGGCAACGAGCACCGAGGGGGTCTCCCCTTGATCTTTAGAGAGGGGCACCAAGCGGTGACGCCGGCAGATATCAACTGGCACTAGGGTATCGATCAGCTGCCCGATTTGAGCCGGGGAGATATCGTTGAGTTCGGGATCGAGGGATTCAACCCCGTAAAGAATTTTGAGCTCAAAGAGCTGCTGTTTTTTATACTGCCGCAGCAGCTCAGGAGAGAGCTGCTGACCAGTGAGCGACTCAAGTACATCGGTTAGCGACTGCCCGCTTTTGCGGCTCTCCGCCAGGGCTTTCTGCATCTGCTCGGAGTCAACATAGCCCGCTTGAATGAGCTTGTTGCCAAAGGGCGAAAAACTCCGCTGAAGTACTAGAGCTCGCCGGGAGGAGGAATTAGTCATAGCGCTGATGCCAAAGTGCTGGTGTAAAACAGGCTTAAACCCAATCGTATGCAGGCAGTATGCCCTAAACGGGGGGCTGTACCCACTAAGCTAGCGCGATCGCAAGCCCCACCCGCATTGACCCCGTAGTGTCGATAATACCCTTATCTAATTTATCTGCACCACGGCAGGGCAGTGGCTTGTGAATCCATCAGGTGGGATAACGCCTCAACCTGCCAAAGTCAAACCCACATTCCACGATAGAATTGGAAGCACTGCTAAGGGCAAGTCGCTGAGATAGACTTGGGCCTAGACAGAGTTGTTGCATTCACCCGTCGAGTTACATATCAGCATGGTTGACGACATTCACCACACGGCCCACGAGCCCGCTTCTGACCCCGAAGCCATTGAAGAGATTCTTGAGGAAGATGCTGTGGATATTGACTTTGACGACGTGGTCGAAGCAGCTGCAGCGACCGTTGAAGCCGCTGAAGCAGCCCCACCCCTCGGCGACGATGGCTTGGATTCGGCTGCCGTCGCTGATCTAGAGCGCCAAGTGGCTGGGCTAAAAGCCCAGCTTGAAGATCGGGCGAACCAATCGATGCGGATTGCAGCCGACTTTGAGAACTACCGCAAGCGGACTAGCAAAGAAAAAGACGAGTTGGCCACCCAGATCAAGGGCGATACCGTCATTGAGCTGCTGCCAGTGGTTGACAACTTTGAGCGGGCGCGATCGCAGATTAAGCCCCAAACCGAAGCCGAGATGACCATTCACAAAAGTTATCAGAGCGTTTATAAGCAGCTAGTAGAGACCCTTAAGCGCCTAGGGGTCTCAGCTATGCGGGCCGAAGGGCAGGAGTTTGACCCCCTGCTGCACGAAGCCGTCATGCGCGAACCGACCGCCGATCATGCCGAGGGATCCGTGATTGAAGAGTTTGTGCGGGGCTATCAGCTTGGCGATCGGGTGCTGCGCCACGCTATGGTGAAAGTGGCTGCACCCCCAGAGGATAACTCTAACAACCCAGATATTGAGAGTCCTGGCTCCTCCGACTAGCCTCTCCTCAGGGTCAAGCTGGGTGCACTCGTGCAGGCTCTTAGAAGAGATACAGCGGTTGTATCTCTATCCACTCTGAGTTCTACTAAAATCCCGCATCTAAGCAGTGCACAACAAATTACCGCAGCAGACGATAACTTCCCTGGCATAAGCGGGCAACCTAATCACAATTAGCTCGGACCGCCCTAGGCCTGGGCCAATTTCGAAGGGTACAGCGAACGATTAAGTTGAGCACCGTGGGCTATGGGTAAAGTAATCGGCATTGACCTAGGCACAACCAACAGTTGTGTCGCTGTCCTAGAGGGCGGCAAACCGGCTGTAATCGCCAGCACCGAGGGGGGCCGTACGGTACCCAGCATCGTTGGCTTTGGTAAAAACGGCGAACGATTGGTAGGCCAGTTGGCCAAACGCCAGGCAGTCACCAACGCAGAAAATACGGTTTACAGTATCAAGCGATTTATTGGTCGCCGCTGGGAAGACACCGAGGCGGAGCGCAGCCGCGTACCTTACGTCTGCGTTAGCGGTCGTGATAACACTGTAGATGTGCAGATTCGCGGCAAGGCGTTTACGCCCCAGGAAATCTCTGCCATGATCCTGCAAAAGCTCAAGCAGGATGCCGAGACATACCTAGGCACAGAAGTAACCCAGGCTGTTATCACGGTGCCAGCCTACTTCACCGATGCCCAGCGCCAAGCCACTAAAGATGCAGGTACCATTGCAGGCCTCGAAGTCCTGCGCATCATCAATGAACCTACTGCCGCAGCCCTTTCCTACGGTCTCGACAAACAAGATCAGGATCAGATTGTCCTGGTCTTTGACCTAGGCGGCGGTACCTTTGATGTGTCTATTTTACAGCTGGGGGATGGCGTCTTTGAAGTCAAAGCCACCGCTGGCAACAACCATTTGGGGGGCGACGATTTTGATAACTGTATCGTCGAATGGATGACCGCTGCTTTTCGCGAACAGGAAGGGATTGACCTATCTGCCGATCGCATGGCCCTGCAGCGCATCCGAGAAGCAGCCGAAAAAGCCAAGGTCGAGTTGTCGAGCATGCCTTCGACTTCTATCAACCTTCCCTTTATTACCGCCGACGAGTCTGGGCCGAAGCATTTAGAAATGACGCTGACTCGGGCTCAGTTCGAGCAATTTGCGGCAGAACTGGTGCAGGCTACCCTAGACCCCGTCAAGCAGGCCCTCAAAGATGCAGATTTGAGCCCTGATGCGATCGATCGCATCTTATTGGTAGGCGGCTCTACCCGCATCCCGGCCGTGCAGCAGGCAGTTAGCGCCTACTTCAACGGCAAAGCTCCCGACCGCTCTGTAAACCCCGATGAAGCTGTGGCCCTAGGAGCCTCAATTCAGGCAGGCGTGCTAGGGGGCGAGGTCAAAGATCTGCTGCTGCTCGATGTTACCCCGCTCTCCCTCGGGATTGAGACCCTAGGAGAAGTCTTCACCAAGATTATTGAGCGCAACACCACAATTCCCACCAGTAAGTCTCAGGTATTTTCGACCGCCACCGACGGCCAAACCTCTGTAGAAATTCACGTTCTCCAGGGCGAGCGAGCGATGGCTAAGGACAACAAAAGCCTGGGCAAGTTTGAGCTCACTGGTCTCCCTCCGGCTCCTCGGGGAGTGCCACAAATCGAAGTCTCCTTTGAAATAGACGCCGATGGCATTCTCAAAGTAGCGGCTCTCGACAAAGGCACAGGCCGTGCTCAAAGTATCTGCATTACAAATACCGGCGGTCTAACCGACAGCGAGGTTGATCGCATGCGCCTGGAAGCAGAGACCTACGCCGATGAGGATGGACGGCGACGACAGCTAGCAGAGCTGACCAACCGAGCTGACAACCTGTTTTATAGCTATGAGGCCACCCTGCGCGACCACGGTAGCCTGCTGAACGAGGCTACCCGGGCCGACCTAGATGAAAAAGTGGGCCAGCTGCGTGTCGCCACCCAGACCCCTAGCATTGATGTCGATACCTTCCAGGGATATATTGATGCCCTGCAATCGGCCATCTTTGCAGTCGGAACAAACGTCTACCGGGATGTAGACACCGGAGCAGATGTCGATATGGGAATTCCGGCGGCGGCTTACTCAAGCGTTGAAGCTAGCGACGATGAGGCCTATGACCCCGACTACGACGATGATATGGGCTTAGATGCCACCGTTACCGCCGACTACGAAGCCATCGACTGAGACCAAGGGGGCGGGTATTCCCACCTAGCCAAGGTGGGCACTCCTTTTAAAATGGTTTAATGTTTGATTGTTGCTGGAGTTGTCTAGGTAGCCCCCTATGGCCCGTGATTTCTATGACATGCTCGGTATTTCGCGCAACGCTGACCAAGATGACATTAAGCGAGCTTACCGACGCTTAGCCCGCAAATACCACCCCGATGTCAACAAGGATCCTGGGGCTGAAGATACCTTTAAAGAGATCAATCGAGCCTACGAAGTGCTCTCAGAGCCCGAAACCCGTGCTCGCTACGATCGCTTTGGCGAGGCCGGACTGGGAACTGCTGCTGGCGGCTACCAAGACTTTGGCGACATGGGTGGCTTTGCTGACATCTTTGAGAGCTTTTTTAGCGGCTTCTCAGGGGGCATGGGCCAGGGTACCCGGCGTCGAGGGCCAACCCGAGGCGATGATCTCCGCCTTGACTTGAGGCTTGACTTCAAGGAAGCGGTGTTTGGGGGCGAAAAAGAAATCAAGATCAGCCACCTAGAGACCTGTGGTACCTGCACCGGCAGTGGGGCAAAGCCAGGAACCCGCCCAACCACCTGCGGCACCTGTAGCGGTACCGGCCAGGTTCGTCGGGCCACGCGCACCCCCTTTGGCAGCTTTACCCAAGTGTCGGCCTGCCCTACCTGTAACGGCACCGGTGAGGTAATTGAAGACCGCTGTGACGTATGCGGCGGTAGCGGTCAGACCCAGGAAACGAAGAAACTCAAAATTACCGTGCCGGCCGGTGTCGACAATGGCACCCGGCTGCGAGTGTCGAACGAAGGGGATGCAGGGCTGCGAGGCGGCCCTGCCGGAGATCTGTACGTTTACTTATTTGTGGCCGAAGATGCCGCCTTCAAGCGCGATGGCATCAACATTCTCTCCGACCTTAAGATCAGCTATCTCCAAGCGATTTTGGGCTGCAAGCTGACTATTGACACCGTTGACGGCCCGGAAGAGCTAGACGTGCCTGCGGGCACTCAACCCGGCACCGTGCTCACCCTCGACAATCGGGGTGTGCCCAAGCTGGGCAATCCTGTCAGCCGGGGCGATCATCTGATTACCGTGCAGGTCGATATTCCTACCCGCATGAAGCCAGAGGAGCGAGAGCTGATTGAGAAACTGGCAGAAATTCGGGGTGAGAAAGTTAACCGGGGCGGCATTGAAGGCTTTTTAGGGGGGCTGTTTCGCGGATGAGTTATTCTACGGCAGCCGATGAGCGTTTAGATTTGCGGGGCACTCCCTGCCCCATTAATTTTGTGAGAACCAAGCTTCAGCTGGAGAGAATGGCTCCCGGAGCCCTTTTAGAGGTGTGGCTCGATGCTGGGGAACCCGTTGAGCAGGTACCAGACAGTCTCACTATGGAAGGCTACGGAGTAGAGCATCTGGAGGACTGCGCTGACTACTTTGTCCTCCACGTGCGTCGTCCCGTTTAGGTGGCATTCGTTGGGTCTAACGGCGCAGTGCCGACCGATTTGGGAGCAGACTTCTGGGGCCTGGTAGTAGCGACCCAGGCCAACTACTATCGAGTGAGATTAGACCCAGGTAGTGCGCTGCCTAACGGTGAGGGTTTGGATCAAACCTTGCTGTGCACCCGCCGGGCAAGACTGAAAAAAACCAATCAGCAGGTGATGGTGGGCGATCGCGTGCGGGTAGAGGCCATCGACTGGGCCGATGGACGGGGCGCGATCGCTGAAGTCAGTCACCGCCAGTCGATGCTAGACCGCCCGCCCGTGGCCAATGCTGATCAAATTTTGCTGGTCTTTGCCCTGGCCGAGCCCGACCTTGACCCCCAACAGCTAGGGCGATTTTTAGTTAAGGCTGAATCGACTGGGGTACCTGTTAGCCTCTGCCTCAACAAACAGGACTTAGTCAGTACCGACACTCGCCGCTATTGGCAGGAGCAACTCCGTCAGTGGGGTTATCCAGTCACGATGATGAGTCTGCGAGAAGAAGACACCTTAAACACGCTGCTGCCCCTGCTACAGAGCCGCACAACCATCGTCTCTGGGCCTTCTGGGGTAGGTAAGTCGAGCTTAATTAACTGGCTCATTCCTCAAGCTAGCCTGAGGACAGGCACGGTGTCAGGCAAGCTAGGACGGGGGCGACACACCACTCGCCATGTGGAGCTGTTTGAGCTACCGGGGGGTGGTTTTCTGGCGGATACTCCCGGCTTTAACCAGCCCGATCTGGCCCTGACTCCGTTAGCCCTGGGGCAGTGCTTTCCAGAAATTCGGCTGCGTCTGGCTAAGGGTGACTGTCAGTTCAACGACTGCCTGCATCGGGATGCACCGGGCTGTGCCGTGGACTCCCATTGGCCGCGCTACGACTTTTACCTCACCCTGCTGGAAGAGGCGCTGGCGTACCAAGAAAACCGCCAGCGCCAGCGTGACCCTGACGCGGCCCTCAAACTGAGAATGGGGGATCAGGGCCAGCAGCAGCAAGAACCGAGGCTTCAGGCTAAAAAATATCGCCGCCCGTCGCGCCGCCATCAGAAACAACGCCTTGATTATCTACGCTATGATCTGGATGGATCCGGTGATGCCAGCGACCCGCAGCCCAGTACCGAGGGTTGGTCTGAGGACGAGAGTTAGCCATAAAATTTCTAGCCTCTGGGGATGGCTGTCTAGATAATTGGCAGGTCTTGCCCCATCACAGCGGCAGTGCATTCAAAGAAACTATTAAAACTTCGAAATCCTGCCGGATTTTATATTTTCTTCCTTTTCTTTTGGAGTTTTCCCCAGGGTTTTCCCCAGTTTTGGCCACGTTTTCCCCAGAGAGTAACCAGGGAGTGGTGGTTTAGCCCCAGGTTGGGGATTGGGGTTCTTCACAGGTACATCAGATCCCTGATGTGTCGGCAGCTACAGATAGTCCCAGCGGGGATCGCTGAAACCCTTGAAGCCTCGTTTGCAGGAAATAGGGACTAGCGGATTGGGGGGTAGTTGGCAAGATTGACATCCCCCTGCCCTGTGGTGACAATGGTGCGACCAGCTTACACAGCGCTTCTGTTTCAACTGTTTTGCAGGCTCTCAGTTCCCTTCTAGCAAGGGATCCAGCTTGTTTAGGCCGTTGATGGGGGTCGTGTTTTGCTGTCTAGTTTCAGATTGGGGAAGTGGAGATGAGTGAGCAATCAATGGCGGCTATGGCGTCGAGAATTAGCCTGAGTGTGGAGGTGCCGGAGGAGCTGTTTGAGGCGATGCGCGACTATGTGGAGACTCACCCGTCGTGGAGTCAGCATCGAGTGTTCTGTGCAGCGCTATCGCTGTTTCTGATGCAAAACGGCATTAGCGATCGCCGCATTAACCGCCTTTATCTGGACGCCGTATTTGACTACGCCGCCTAGCTTCGCTGGGAGCCTTGGCGATGAGGCCGTTTCAGGATAGGTTCTCGTTGAAGAGAGCGGCGATTGAATTGGAGCATTTCAGCCTACCCCTTGCACCATAGCGGTCGTTGCGCAGGGTTTATAGCGTTGGCTACTGCGCTTAGGACATAAGTCACTACCATGGGCAAAAATTGGGGCAGCGCACTGGCGTATAACACTCGCTCCAAGGGATTGTGCAGAATGTCCTAACCGATCTGGCGACGGCTATAGAAGCTGGTCGGAGTCACGCTCAAAGAATAGCCAGCTCAAAGTTTAAAGTCGCAAAAGGGCATCCCAGATGGGATGCCCTTTTGCGTTAGCAGAATCTACGGGTTGAGGCCCCTTAGGAGGATGGTTCTAGACGAACGAGGCGACCGTTGGGGTCGTCGGTCAGCACGTAGAGAAAGCCGTCGGGGCCCTGGCGCACATCGCGCACCCGCTGGCCAATGGGAATCGAAACTTGATCGACCACGGTGCCATTGGCATCGACCTCAATCCGGCGCACATCCTGGGAGACTAGCCCGCCAGCAAATAGCTGTCCCTGCCACTGGGGATAGCGATCGCCCCGATACACCGCCAGCCCCGAGGGTGCGATCGAAGGCGTCCAGTAGGTGAGCGGGTCAACCATATCTGGGCGCGATCGCTCGGTAGAGACCGGGCCACCGGAATACTCTTCGCTGTAGCTCACCACGGGCCAGCCATAGTTTTCGCCAGGCTCCAGGCGGTTGAGTTCGTCCCCGCCCCGAGAGCCGTGCTCCGTAGACCAGACCTGGCTGGTCTCAGGGTCAAGGGCCAGGCCCTGAATGTTGCGGTGACCATAGCTCCAAATCAGCGGGTTAGCGTCCGCATCATCGACAAAGGGATTGTCCGCAGGAGTCTCGCCCTCGTCAGTAATGCGCACCACCGAGCCCAGCAGGCTCTGACGATTTTGGGCCTGGTTACGAATCAGCTCCCCGTCGAGCTGCAAGGGAGGATTGCCGCCGTCGCCTAAAGCCACTAGCAGGGTACCGTCGGGCAAACACTGTAGGCGCGACCCAAAATGCTGGCCGTCTGATTTGTCGCGGTTGTTGGTAAAAATCACTGTCCAGTCGGTGAGGGTGTTGCCGTCTAGCCGCGCCCTGGCCACCTGGGTGCGGTTGGCCTGCTGAGTGCCATCGGCGTAGGCCAGGTAGATCAAACCATTGTCTTCAAACTCAGGGTGCAGAGTAATGTCTAGCAGCCCCCCCTGGCGAAAGGCCAGCACCTCAGGCACCCCAGCGATGGGAGTGGGGTCTAGGGTGCCGTTGCTGACCCGGCGCAGCCGTCCAGGGCGCTCGGTAATCAGCATGTCGCCGTCGGGCAGCCAGACCATGCTCCAGGGATGCTCTAGGCCGTCTACAACGGTGACCGGCTCGACGTTGTTCACCACTGCCTCGGTAGGTGGATCCTCAGGAGCAGGGGATTCGACTTGGGCGGTGTCACTGGAAGTCTGGGCTGTGGGACTGGGGGCTGAAGCGCAACTGCCCACGGCAAGCAGAATGAGGCCGGGCACCAAAATTGCGGTAAACCGAGTAAACACCATAAGTACCGAAACGTTTTTGACAAGACTAAGGACTAGGGGCGATCGCCTTGACCGCCATCTATGCCTAATCTCGCTGGGGTCTACAGCCAGCGCCATCTACCCACAGACAGAGCTGGCGGTTCCAGCGATCATCTCTCAGCCGTCAGAGCCGTTGCCAGCCCAGGGACGGCGCAGGTGCAGGGGCAAATGGGCACAGTCGTTGAGCTGGCGCACAAAGGGGCCGTACTCCATCAGCTCTACCAGCGACACGGCGGTGACGGGCATGGCGAGGCGATCGCGATATCGACCGACATCAATGCCCAGCAGCGTGCACAGCATAATCCGCAGGGTGGCCTTGTGGGACACAATCAGCACATTGCCATCGGGGTAGGTCTCTTCGATTTCAGCCAGCACGTCGGAGCTGCGCCGGGCCACCTGCATCGCCTTTTCGCCATCGGTGGGGGTGTTCCAGGCGGGGTCAGCCAGCCAGCGGATGTAGTCGTCGTGGAAGGCGGTGTTGACCTCGGCGGGGGCCATCCCTTCCCACTGGCCAAAGGACAGCTCTCGCAGATGGTCACGACGCTGCACCGCCAGACCCGTAATCTGGCACAGGGGCTGCACCGTGGCGGCAGCGTGGCTGAGGGGGCTACAGAAAACCGCCTTCCAGTCGAGGTGGTGGTAGGCCTTGGCAAAATAGTCGGCCATTTGCTGGCCCTGGGCCGTCAGCGCTACCCCATCTTGGCTACAGTAGCGACCCGTGCGGCAGTACTCGGTTTCGGCATTGCGGAGTAGGTAAAGCCTCAGGGGCATAGGGCAATTGACCTCAGGTGGAGGGGAGCGATCGCAGCTGGTCGCTCAGGTGGGAGCGATCGGCAATGGTGTGGAACAACGGCCCGCGCGGCCCCAACTCGACCACACTCACAGCGGCAACGGGCATATCCATGCGATCGCGGTAGCGGCCCACATCAATGCCCAGCAGGGTGCACAGCATAATGCGAATGGTGGCCTTGTGAGACACGAGCAAAATATGGCCACCAGCATGGGTGCGCTCAATTTCGTCGAGCACCTGGGCCGATCGACGGGCGATATCGACGGCTCGTTCGCCCCCCACCGGGGCATACCAGGCCGGGTCAGTCAGCCAAGCCACGTACTCGTCGTGGTGCTCGCGGTCAACGGCGGTCGGGTGCATGCCTTCCCAGCGGCCGTACATGACCTCCCGCAGCCCGTCGCGCAGCCGCATCTCTAAGTTCAGCCCATCGCACAGCGGTCGAGCCGTTTCTACCGCCCGCCGCAGAGGGCTGACGTAGGCGGCGCTCCAGGGCAAATGGGCGTAGGTTTCAGCAAACTCCTGGGCCATGGCCACGCCCTCGGAGGTCAGACCAGGGTCGTTTTCGGGGGTGCCGCAGTAGCCCCCCGTAAGACTGTAGGCCGTTTGGCCGTGACGCAAAAAATAGAGAAAAACTCCCATTGGTGCCTGGCGGTAAACAATCGCGATAGTTCCTCGGAACCACCTTCTACCAGCAGCCCTAGAACGCTCAACCCACGGCAAAGGGCTCGTCATCCCTAATCTAACCTACGGGCTAGAGAACCCAAAACAGGTTCAGAATTGTATAAGGCCGAGCTAAATCTTGGCCTATTCCAGGTCTCGGCGTCCCTCCAACGCGCGCGCCAGGGTGACCTCGTCGGCATATTCTAAGTCGCCCCCCATGGGCAGGCCAAAGGCGATGCGCGTTACCCGAGTAAAGGGCTTGAGCAATTGGCCCACATAGAGGGTCGTGGTGTCGCCCTCAATGCTGGGGCTAATCGCCATAATCACCTCTTGGGTGCCCTCTTTGCTAACCCGGTGGACTAAGGGGCCAATGTTGAGCTGCTCGGGGCCAATGCCATCCATAGGGGAGATGAGCCCGCCCAGCACGTGGTAACGGCCTCGATATTCGCGGGTTTTCTCAATGGCGATGACGTCGCGCGAGTCGGCCACCACGCAGAGGGTCTGGGGGTCGCGGTTGGTAGCCCGACAGATGTCGCACACTGGGTCAGCGGACAGGTGAAAGCACACCGAGCACTGCCCTACCTGGGCTTTGGCATCTAGGAGCGCCTGGGCAAGGGCCTGCACCTCGTTTTGAGGGCGCTTAAGAATGTGCAGCGCCAGGCGCTGGGCCGATTTAGGGCCAACCCCCGGCAGCCGCTGGAATTCTTCAATCAGTCGAGCCAGGGGACGGGTGTAAATGGGGACAGACTCCTAGGGGTTGTTCAGTATTTAAATTGTACGTGTAAGGCTGTGAATGTAAGGTGAGCAATGGCAGATTTGAGCGGTATGTGGCTGGGCACTTACTGGCAACGGGACACCCCAACTCGATTTGAAGCCACCCTGGTGCAGGGGGGCAATGCCCTAAGCGGCAGCATTCTCGATAGTGGTTATCTGGGCGAAGCCCAGTTGAGCGGCACCGTAACAGGTCGCCAGGTACAGTTTGTCAAACGCTATTTGGGCCGGGGGCAATCGCCCATCGATTACACAGGAACGGTGTCTGAAGACGGGGATCATATTGCCGGGCAGTGGAGTATCGCCGGTTTCGATACCGGCCTATGGGAGGCCCACCGCAGCGATGACGACCTGAGTGCTAGCTGGCAGGCGATTTTACAGCGAAACTTGGCACCAACCCTCAGCTAAGAGCCAAAATCCAAGCTTTTGTGCTCTGGCTGGCATTTTTTGCCCCCAGAGAGGGCTTAAATTGCCTACTATCCGGTTGCCCTAGGCAACCTCGATACCGTACTCAGGATCGGGGAACAATGCATTCTGTCTGGTTGCAGTTGTTGAAGCCCACGGTGATAGTGGGAATTTTGATGGCCAATGTGGCGCTACCCAAGTTTCCGGTGGCAGCACCTGAGCAAAACTCCCAGGCCATGGTCGCCGTGCCCAAGGTTGAGACCCTGGCAGAGCTATATCGTCTGCGCGATCGCCTAGGGATTGAACTCAGCCATTACCCCACAGTAATGGTGGCCACTCGCTCCGGGGTAGGGCCACCACCTGCCGATGTGCTGACACAGCTGGGGACAATTAACTATCGTCTGCAGCAGGAAGAAATCGCCCGACAGCTTCAGCAGCGAGCCGAGCAGGCCGCCGCCGCGGCGATCGCCCTGGGCAACCCGGCCACCCTACCTGCCTCAGAACTGGCTACCGCCTACACCCACTGGGATCAAGCTGTAGCAGCGCTGAACCAAATTCCACCTAACACCTTCGCTGAGGCCCAGGCAGCGGCCAAAAAACAGCAGTATGAACAGCAGCGGGCGATCGCGGCTTACCACTACGACACCGCCCGCTCGGCATTTTTACAGCCCATTGTGGAACAGACGGGCCTAGCCTCGCGGGTGCGCCTAACGGTGTGCTCGCTACAGCGAGAATGCCGACGGTGGCAGGGCCACCTACCGCCAGCTAGCCCCGCCAGCCTGATTAAAGTGCCGGTTGCGATCGCGCTCATGGCCAAGCTTCACCAAGAGGGCACTGTCCCCAGCACTACTATCTGGGTTAGCCCCAGCAATTGGACGGAGGATGCCGGTTCTATCTGGGTCAGAACCGAATATCCCGCAGAGCAGATCATGGCCGACATGATTAGCGCCAGCGGTAATATCGCTACCAACCAGCTGATCGACTACATCGGGTGGGAGGGCATCCAGCAAAGTCTGCAAAGTCACGGATACCAGGCCACTCGCGTCACTAAAAAACTGGTGGGCGAATCGACCTATCCCGCCAACGCCGGTAACACCCCCAACCGCATCACCACCGACGAGCTAACCGACATGATGGTGGCCATTTATAACGGGGAGTTTCCGGGAGCTGACTTGATTGAAGCGGCGCTGGCTGACCAGCGCGATCGCAACCTGGGCCACGCGGCTGTGCATTCCCCGAACGACTGGTTGGGCGAAAAGACTGGCCGCAATTCTAAGGTACTGGGCACAACTACAGCCATTAGCGTGGGCAGCCAGCGCTACATCATCACCGCTACCCTCGACTACAGCGGCAACGAAGCGGCCATGCGATCGATCGTTGCCGGGGTCAGTCAACACCTGCTCACCCACGATGGCTTTGAGCCCGAGGCAGACAGAGCTGAGGAGGTAGCCACCCGCCCTAGAACGTTCTTGCCCTAGGGGCGATCGCCTCTGGATTCAGTAGAATCTAACAGAATCCAGGCAAGTCGAGCCTTTTAACCGCTCTACCCAGCAGGAAAGCCGCCACAGACTTTTAGCTACCGCGCCAACCAATCGACTAACGCCTGTCGCATCGTAGCGACCGGCACCGGGCAGTTCAGCCAAATCTCCAGAGCAGCAGCCCCCTGCTGCACCAGCATTTCTAGTCCGTCTAGGGTCTTTAGCCCCCGCTGGTCGGCCAAAGTCAGCAGGCGGGTAGGTCGCGGTGTATAGATCAAGTCATAGACCAGGGCATGGGACGGAGCCAAAGCTAGATCTTCTGCCGTCAAGGGAGTTTGCCCGGCAGTGGTGTGCATACCGAGGGGAGTTGTGTTGACAACTAAATCGGCGGTGGGCAGCAAGGTCGGTAGCGCTTCCCAAGGATGAACCGTGAGCGGAGTTTGCAGGGGCGAATTGACCCAGCCCTGCTGAAAGACAGCCAGAGCTTCAGATCTGCGACCCACCACCTGCACCGATTTAAATCCCAGCTGGGCACAACCCGCCACTACAGCCCTGGCCGCCCCCCCGTTGCCCAAGACCAGCGCGGTGCTCCCAGTCCAGGATTTTGATGCTTTGAGCGGGGCCACAAACCCAGCTACGTCGGTATTGGTGCCTGCCCAACCCTGCTCGGTGCGCCATACCGTGTTAACTGCACCAACGGCTTGGGCTTCGTCAGTAACCGTTGCCAACAGAGGCAGAATGGCCTGCTTGTGGGGAATGGTGATGCTAAATCCTCGCACCCCAGTGGCGGCAAAGCCAGCGATCGCCGCTTCAAGCCCCTCTGCCAGCACCGGAAAGGGTACATAGACATAGTCGGCCCCAAGTTCTGCCAGAGCAGCGTTGTGCATCACCGGCGACAGGGAGTGGGTAACCGGGTCGCCAATGATGCCGAGGATTTGGGTGGTTCCAGTGATGCTCATGGCCTTACCCTCGATTCAAATAGCTGAACTATTTTGTTCACCACATCTTCGATAGAGAGGCCATCGGTGTTGAGGGCGATCGCATCGTCGGCCTGGCGCAGGGGCGACACTCGGCGACTGCTATCTTTGCGATCGCGATCGTCGATGGCCTGCTCCAGGTCACTGAGGGATACTGCGGCCTGCCCCTGGGCAGCTAGGTCGCGCTGGCGTCGGCGGGCCCGCTCACCCACCGACGCGGTGAGAAAAATTTTCAGCTCCGCCTGGGGAAACACCTGGGTACCAATGTCGCGGCCTTCCATCACAACACCGCCGCAGATACCGTACTGCTGCTGCTGGCACAGGAGGGTCTCGCGCACGGTGGGCTGGGCTGACACCACCGAGACCTGAGCCGTCACGGCAGGGCTGCGAATGGCCTGGGTCACTTCCTGGCCGTTGAGCCAAATGCGGCTGGGGTAGGCGGCAAAGGCAGAGTCATCGCCCGAGGCCTCTAGCCGGATGTCGCAGTCCTGCACGAGTTCTGCGATCGCAACCTCGTCCTGCAAATCAAGACCCTGCTCCAGGGCCAGCCAGGTTACCGCCCGGTACATCGCGCCACTGTCGAGGTAGAGCAGGTTGAGGCGCTGGGCTACCTGGCGAGCCACGGTTGATTTGCCGGCCCCGGCAGGCCCATCAATGGCCACAATGGGCTGGCGATCGCGCAGCAACACATTGTCAATCAGCCGAGTATTGCCCAGATGGGCCGCCACCGCCAGCATCCCCAACGTCTCCACTCGCTCAAGGGATTGTAGCGTTTCAGGGTGCACCAGTTCGACGTATTGGGGCCTCAGGGCGGGCTCCTGGGCCAGTTCTGCATACACAGCCGCCGCCAGCTCCGTGCCCAGCCGCTCACCAGACTGAAAGCAATGTTGGGCTGCCATCAGACCCCGATAGAGCACGGCTGCCTGCTGACGCTCGGCCTCACTCAGGTAGCTATTGCGAGAGCTGAGGGCCAAACCACTCGCCTCTCGCACTGTTGGGCAACCCACCAGCTGGCCGGGCAGATTGAGATCGCGCACCAGGCGCTTCAAAATTGCCAGCTGTTGAGCATCTTTATAGCCAAAGTAGGCGCGATCGGGGGCCACCAGGCTCAGCAACTTCGTCACCACCGTAGCCACCCCCTCAAAATGGCCTGGCCGGTGAGGGCCGCACAGCACCGCCATCATCGTTTGGGGAGGAGTCACCTGGGTCGTGGCGTTTGCCTGCGGGTCAGCAGCGCCGTAGAAGGCAGCGGGAGTGGGCATAAACACTGCATCAACTCCAGCCTGTTCACACAGACGCAGGTCTTGCTCCGGGGTGTGAGGGTAGCGGGCCAAATCTTCCTGGGGGCCAAACTGGAGGGGATTGACGAAAATGCTGACCACAACCACCGCATTCTCCACCCGTGCCCGCTCGATCAGGCTCAGATGACCTGGGTGCAGATGGCCCATAGTGGGTACCAGCCCGACTGCTACGCCATCTTCTGTAGTCTGATCCTGGCGTGCTTGGGCTAAATATCGTTTTACCCCTTCAACCGTCTTGAGTACTCGCACAATCTCCCCATCCTCTACTGCGTGCCCTCTTGATGTGCACGGGTGTGACAGCTGACATTCTGGCCACCTCACACCAAAAGTAATACCGTACCAGATTTAAAGTCGTGGGCATATCGCCCAATGCCCTGCTCTGCCATGACTTTACTTCAGCGCTTCTGCAGCTCTAAGGCTAGGGCAGACCATCAAAAACCCTCTCCACCAGTTGGGTTGGAGAGGGCTAGCTTCAATCCCCGGAGCATCAACCTCCAGGGCGTCAACCCCCAGGGCATCGACGTTGGCCAAAGCGACTATTCAGCCGACAGCACCTCTAGCTGCACCCGGCCCACTCCGCTGGCCCTGATGCCAATATTGCCGGCCGCCGCTGCGGAGAGGTCAATCACCCGACCGTGGCCAAAGGGCCCGCGATCGTTGATGCGCACCACCACCGACTGGCCCGTAGACAGGTTAGTGACTCGCACCCGAGTGCCAAAGGGCAGAGTGCGGTGGGCAGCTGTCAGGTCGTTTTGGTTAAATACCTCGCCACTGGCACTACGTCGTCCGTGGAACCCAGGCCCATACCAAGAGGCCATACCGGTAAGCGTGGAGGTCACGATACCGACTTGCCCTGCCGCCGCCGCAGGCTCAGGCAGGCCCTCAATGCGGGCTATGGGAGGGGCGTCGCCCAGCAGCCGCCGCAGCCGATTTGCGATATGGAGGGCATCTTCTCCAGGGTTGTCGGTGGTATCGGGCAAAATAGTTTGGTCATCGAGGGTGATCAGGGGTTCGTCGCCCCAAGCAACCACAAAGGCCTCATCTTCGCTGTCCCAGCGGGCCACGATAGCATCAGCGTCACCGTTAGCCGCTAGCGATTGCAGACGAGCTACAACAGCATCTGCTCGGCGCTGGGGTTCTTGGGCATCTGAGGCTACCGCGACCGTGCCACGACTGGCACTAAGGGTTTCAAGCTCACCCCCCACCAGGGTCAAAACCGGAATCGAGCGAATGTAGACCGTAGCTGCCTGGCGAGAGTCTAGGGGATGGGGAAATACGGTAGCTGTCTCGAGCGTATCGCTAGCGGAGTCAGCGGGCTGAGGCAAAGGCGCTGACTCAGGTGCGGCAGCCTCAGCGTTGGGGATCTCTTGGGCCTGGGGAAAGACAGTAGCGGTCTCGAGCGTGTTGTCGGTGGAATCAGGGGGCTGAAGCAATAAGGCTGAGTCAGGTTGGCTAGGCTCAAAGGTTGAAGGGTCAGAGTCCGCAAGCGAACCTGCTTCAGGGAGATGAGACAGAATATCAGCATGATGCGCTGTCTCGGGATCCAGGGAAAGGCTATTATCGCCTTTATCCTGGGCTTGAGTGGGCAGGGGTGCTCCAAAAACGGACATAGCGACGGCAACCGTCAGTCCGCCCAATACATGATGTTTCATTTACACCAAAAGAATTCAACAGAAAGAGCAGGGGATAGATTCTGGCGGTAGAAATTGCGCAGAACAGGCAACACAGGAATTGCCTTAAATCCCGTACCCATTGCAAATTGGTCTTCGGTTTTTGACGAAATGTAACCTAGCACGTTCGGACGGCATTGCGAATCCGGGCATGTACCCGTAGGTGTAACCTTCGGTCACAAAATAAAACTGTAGCTGACCTCACACAATTAGCTGAATCCACTACTGTAACTGGGCTTGCCGGGTCTCAGCTCACCTCGGTCAACTTTCAAATTATTTATGGATAGAGTCAACTGAGTTAGGTAAGATTAATCAGTCCATTCACCGTTTTGCAGATTTCTGTCAACGAAAGGTAAAGTTTCCGGAACTCTGTTTGTGCTCTCAGCTACTCCATTTTTCTGCTGATAGGGGACTATCGCGGTCAGCACTGCCCCCTAACGATTGAGGCAGTTGCACCAAAAATATCATTATTTGGATCCAATATCCAGCAGATTAAAGCGCCAATCAGGGCGATCGCCGCTGCTGCCCCCCCCTGGCCCATTGACGAAGCTCACCGCCGTTTCTAAGGTAAGAGACTGGCCATACAGGAGAAGTTGACCCCATGGACTATCGGGACGCTGGTGTAGATGTAGAAGCGGGGCGTGGCTTTGTGCAGCGCATTCGCACTCTGGTTGACAGCACCCGCCGTCCAGAGGTGTTGGGGGGCTTAGGAGGCTTCAGCGGACTCTGCGAGTTACCCAGTGGCTACCGCGAACCTGTGCTGGTGTCGGGTACCGACGGCGTGGGTACCAAGCTCAAAATTGCCCAGCTTACCCAGCGCCACAGCACCGTTGGCATTGATCTGGTAGCCATGTGCGTCAACGATATTCTCACCAGCGGGGCCGAACCGCTGTTTTTTCTCGACTATCTGGCCACGGGAAAGCTTGAGCCCGCTGCCCTGGCAGAAGTTGTAGAGGGCATTGTGGCGGGCTGCCGTCTGGCGGGCTGTGCTCTCTTGGGGGGCGAAACCGCCGAGATGCCTGGCTTCTATGGCCCTGGTGAATACGATCTGGCGGGTTTCTGCGTCGGTGTAGTTGAGAAGTCTCAGATTTTAGATGGCAGCCGGGTAGAGGTGGGCGATCGCATCATTGGTCTAGCTAGCAGCGGGGTACACAGCAACGGCTATAGCCTGGTGCGCAAGGTGGTGGCCGAGGGCCAGCGGGCTGACGCCGCTACTACGGGCTATAGCTGGGATGAAACCGTGCCGGCCCTAGGCAACCACAGCCTGGGGGAAATCTTGCTCACCCCTACCCGCATATATGTAGAGCCCATCCTCAAGGCTCGCCGCGAGGGGCTCACCATCCACAGCATGGCCCATATTACCGGCGGCGGTCTGCCCGAAAACCTGCCCCGCTGCCTGGGGCCAGATCAGGACATTCACCTCCATGTCGGCAGTTGGCCAGTACCTGCGGTGTTTGGCTGGCTAGCAGAGGCGGGTCAGGTGCCTGCCGTCGATCTCTACAACACCTTTAATATGGGTCTGGGCTTTGCTCTGGTGGTGCCGCCTCAGGAGAGCGATCGCACCCTCGATTGGCTCGCCCAACATCAGGTCGAGGCCTACCTGGTGGGCGAAGTGACCTCTGGGTCGGGTCAGGTCACTGGCCTACCTGAGTAGTTCCCTAGCCCCTGGCTGAGTCCCCTTTGCTCTCGCCCCTAGAAACAACTCCGATCCGAAGCCTTGCTGAAGAACTACCCCCTTCTGGCTCAATAGCCGATACCGTAGAAGGGCAGCATAATTGGGAACGTCCGTTGAAATCTTCGACTCTGAACTGGCAGCCAGTGGTGCTGAGCTTTCTCGCGATTGTGGGCCTAGCTCTGGTAACCAGTAGTTTTGTCATTATTAACCCAGGTCAAGCCGGGGTGCTGAGCATTCTGGGTAAGTCTCAGGATGGGGTGCTGCTAGAGGGTATTCACCTGAAGCCACCCCTGGTGTCTACGGTCGATGTGTATGACGTAACGGTGCAGAAGTTTGAGGTGCCAGCCCAAAGCTCAACCAAAGACCTGCAAGATCTCTCTGGCCGCTTTGCCATTAACTTTCGCCTTGACCCCACCGAGGTCGTGACTATTCGTCGCACCCAAGGCACCCTAGAAAACATCGTGTCTAAAATTGTCGCGCCCCAAACCCAGGAATCGTTTAAGATTGCCGCCGCCCGCCGCACCGTAGAAGAAGCGATTACCCAGCGGTCTGAGCTTAAGCAAGACTTTGACGACGCTCTCACGATGCGGCTCGACAAGTACGGCATTCTAGTGCTGGATACCAGCGTGGTTGACCTAACCTTTTCGACCGAGTTTGCCAAGGCTGTAGAAGACAAGCAAATTGCCGAACAGCGCGCCCGCCGCGCCGTTTACATCGCCCAAGAGGCAGAGCAGGAGGCCCAGGCCGAAATTAACCGGGCTAAGGGTCGAGCCGAAGCTCAGCGCCTGATTGCTGAAACCCTCAAGGCCAAGGGCGGTCAGCTTGTCCTGCAAAAAGAGGCGATCGAGGCGTGGAAAGGCGGGGGTGCTCAAGTACCCCGAGTCTTGGTCATGGGCCAAGGCAGCACCGTGCCGCTCCTCTTTGACCTGCAACAAGTCGCCAATGACGAGGCGGATCAGCCAGGCTAACCCAGTGGCCTAAAAATGTTGAACCCTGCTTGCTCCGCTGTAGCGGAGCAAGCAGGGTCAACCTCTGTCAGAACAGGTTTCTACAAGGCTAGACTAATGGCCTCGATGGGGGAATAGGTAATTTCTCGCACCATTCCGGGCTGGCCCAGCGCTTCAGCCTGTTTGTCGTTGTAGCTGACCATAACCGCACCAGCATTGCCCGCCCGCACCGTTAAGGCCTGATCTGCGGTCCACAGGCGGGTATCCCCCGGCTGCAAAATACCTTCAAACTCAGTTTTACCGTCGGAGGTGATGCGCAGCCAAGACTGGGCCGTAAGCGTCATTTTGACCTTAATCGGAGCTTGGGGATCCTCAGGCTCGGCGGCAGCCGGGGCGGGAGTACTATTTGAGACTGGGTTAGCGGGTGCCTCGACTCCCTCTAAGGGGTTTAAAGGAGGCAGCACAGTCACCTCTGGGGCCGTCTGCCGCAGCACGTAGGACAGTCCGCTGATAGCCGCCACCAGTAACACAAAATAGGCACCGTAGAGGTGCAAAGGGCGCAACTGTGCCGCTGGAGTCTCTTTCCAGGAGGGCCGCTGAATGCGCGGTGGGGTAAAAAATTGACTGGCTAAGGTCTCGCCATCGAGGTTGAGGGCATCGCCGTAGCGGCGCAGCAGGCCACGGATATAGACGGGTTCAGGCAATCCATCTAGATCACCCTGTTCGATGGCGGCCAACAAGCTAGGACGAATCAACGTTTTTTCAGCCATGACCTCTAGGCTTTGTTCCTGCTGCTGGCGAGCCGAGCGCAGCAGCATACCAAGCTCCGAGAGCTGTTCTCGGTAGAGGGCATTAGGATCAACCAACTCTTTTGTCTTCATACAGGGAAAATCTAGCTCAAGACGGCGAACAGCTAACGAATGACGGAGGCAGTTTGCTGAGGGGTTGATTGAACCGATGACTCAGCTAATAATGCCTCAATTTCGGCAGATGATAAAGCCCTGTAAGCCCCCACACCTAAGTTGCCTAGCGTGACTGAACCCACTGCGGTTCGGTGTAAGTCTATCACCCGATGCCCTAGGGCCTTGGCAACTCGACGGATTTGACGGTTGCGCCCTTCCTGAAGAATAACCTCAAGCTGGGTATGGTTTGAGTTAGTGGCGATGACTTGAACCTGAGCAGGGCGGGTCAGCTGGCGATCGAGCCAGATGCCCTGTCGCCAGGCGTCAAGGGCTGAGGGGGACAGCTGACCGTCGAGACGTACCCGATAGGTTTTAGAGACGTCGTGACGGGGATGGGTGAGCCGAAACGTGAAGTCACCATCGTTGGTGAGCAGCAGCGCTCCGGTCGTGTAGGCATCTAGTCGCCCAACGGGGTGTATGCCAACAGTCTGTAGCTCAGGGGGTAAAACAGTGAGGACAGTAGGACGATCTTCAGGATCCGCACAGGTAGATACCATGCCGAGGGGCTTGTGCAGCAGCAGGTAGTGCTGGGTCGGTCGGTGATGGGGCTGGAGGGGTTGCTGATTGACTTCAATGCGATCGCAACTGGGGTCGGCCCGCTGCCCTAAGTGAGCCACAACTCCGTTAACCTGCACCTGCCCCGCTTCAATCATCTGCTCGGCCTGCCGCCGGGAGGCAACCCCATACTGAGCAAGAATTTTTTGTAGCCGTTCTGCCATGACCTGGTGACGCGTAGATAGGTGACCCCGACAGGGTTAAGTAAACCTGCTTAACAATTATGGCAGCAATCTAGGGTATCTGAGTATAAGTTCTTACTAATACCATTAAGTAAGGATTAAGTAGGGATGCTCAACTCGGCCAATAGGCTGAGGGCAACGGGCGCCAAAACGCCTCTACTAACTCGGCTACTCAGTCTGGGTAGTCGGCAGCCGCAGCCGCAGCCAGCCACCGCCCAGATCAGGGTGATTGGCGGCGGTAATCGTGCCATTGTGGGCCTCAATAATTTGGCTCACAATGGCCAGGCCCAACCCTGTGCCCCGACCCACTTCTGCAGCAGTACCGGCGTCTACAGGGACTAGGTCAACCAGCGGGTCAGTGCGAGTGCGCGAGGGATCGGCCCGGTAGAAACGGTCAAAGATATAGGGCAGATCTTTGGCGTCGAAGCCCGGCCCCATATCCATCACGTCGAGAATGATGGTATCTGGCTCTGGTTTGGTATCGTGCCCCTCGCCTAGGGCAGACCCCGGATCTAACAGCCGAACATAGACGGTGGCGCGACTGGGACTGTGTTTAATGGCATTGTCGATCAGGTTCAGCAGCACCCGATGAAACAGCGGTTCATCGAGATTGGCCAGGCAGTGGGAAGGGCCGCCGTAGTCTAGATTGAGCGCTTTGACCTGGGCCAGAGGTTCTAGGCTTACCCACGCTCGCTGCACCAGCTGGGGCAAATCGACAGGTTTGAGGCTCAGGCCCTGGAACTGATCCCCCTGGAGACGGCTGAGATTCAGGAGGTCTTCGACCAAATTGCTGAGACGAATGGTTTCGTTGACTAGGCGGTCAAGCCAGCGGCGCTGGCTCTCATCAACGCGGGGCTGGAGGGTTTCGGCCACTAGGCGAATAGAGGTAAGGGGGGTTTTGAGTTCATGGGCCACGTCAGAGGTCCAGCGATCGCGCTGCTGCACGAGCAACGCCGCCTCTTGGCGGTTCTCTAAAAACACGCCGACTTCACCGCTATCGAGAGGGATAGCATAGCCCCGCAGGGGAAAGGTTGGTTCTTCTTTAGGGTGCAGCGGGTCTGGGGAAATTTGATAGAGCATCCACTCGCGCTGGCAGTGGGCTTGCTTTTCGCGGGTTTCTTCAATCAGCGCGTCGAGTTCGTAGGAGCGGGCCACCTCTAGCAGCAGGCGGCGACGCTGTACAGGCCCGGTCAGAGGCTGGTTCATCTTGAGCAGGCGGTTGGCCTGGTCGTTGCACCAGATCAGCTGGTTTTCTTCGTCGACCTGTAGGTAGCCGATGGGAGCCGTTTGTAAAATGCGCTCTAGGGTATCGCGGCTGGTGCCTAGCGATCGCAGCTGCCGCTGCTGCTGCGGCTGGGTTTTTACCAATTGCTCAACCTGCCCTAGGGCCGTAGGCCAGTCAGTGGCTTGCAGGGTCTTAATTAAACGCCGCTCGCGGTACCGCTGCCGCCCCTGCTGCCAAAACAACAGTAGCGCCCCCGTAGCTAGACCCAGCAGATACGCAAAAATAGTCAACCTTTTCCCTGGCCGCAGCGATTAAGTCTTGTCCAAGCCTATCGCACAAAAAAGCACCCCCACAGAGGTGCTTCAGTAAAATAACGACTCAGGCAAACTCCTACCCTTAGAAATGAGCAGTAGCTCCGACCTTGCGGACGAAGCTACCTCTTAGCCTAACCGGGCAAACTCAGTCTATCGAACAGCCGCTCCGCGGTACTTGAGACCCTGGGGATGATCAGCTTTAGCCTGGGGTGCCACGTGGCGAGTGGCAACAGCACCGCGATAGCGACCAATAACTTCTTCAGATATGGTTACTTGAGCAGTAGCCGGTTCGTAATCAACGCCGCGATACTTCAAGGACATCTTTCGCCTCTCCTTAATAAATGAAGGTGGGTAAACAGAGGCGCGTTCCTTCGAGCTAGTGCTCTACTTCCGTCTCTTGTGAGAGAGATGAACGATTTGTTTCTGTATTCATTGTTACTGTTTATCCTGTGACTGTCAAGTCTATTTCTCTGTTAGAAAAGTTTTGTAAAACTCCCCTGTCCACCGTTCGTATTCCTTATCTGTGGCCTGTTGACCTATGCATACGCCGATTCCGCCCCACCGCTATTTTCCCTATCTGACCTGGACGGAGATTGAGGCCATGGAGGATCGCGAAAACGTGGTCATTGTGCAGCCCATGGGGGCGATCGAACAGCACGGCCCCCACCTGCCCCTAGTGGTTGATAGCGCTATCTGTACCATGGTGTTGGGTAAGGCACTGGCGCAGTTAGATCCGGCGGTGCCGGTCTATAGCCTGCCGCCCCTGTACTATGGCAAATCAAACGAGCACTGGCACTTTCCGGGCACCATTACCCTGTCAGCTGAGACCCTGCTGCGGGTAATCCACGAAGTGGCCGAGAGTCTTTACCGGGCCGGGTTTCGTAAGCTGGTGTTGCTCAATGCCCATGGTGGCCAGCCCCAGGTGCTAGAGATTGCCGCGCGGGATCTACACCAAATCCACAGCGATTTGCTGGTATTCCCTCTATTTGTTTGGGCGGTGCCCAACTGCGCTGGCGATTTGCTCACGCCTAAAGAGATGGAGCTAGGCATTCATGCCGGCGACGCTGAAACTAGCCTTATGCTGTCGATCATGCCCGATCAGGTGCGTATGGAGCAGGCCAAGGCCGAGTTTCCCCAAAATTTGCCGACGGAGAGTTGGCTAACTATGGAGGGGGCTTTGCCCTTTGCCTGGGTAACCCGCGATCTCAGCGCCAGCGGCGTTTTGGGCGATCCGACCGTGGCCACGGCTGAAAAGGGGGAGCAGCTTTTAGAATCGTTGGCGACTAGCTGGGCGATCGCCCTGGAAGACATCTATCGATTTCGTCAGCCCCAGACCAACCCGGCCTGAAAACTATCTGGGGGCGATCGCAGAGGGCGCGATCGAGCATGTGCTCCACAACGGGCGTGATTCATTGCCAGATTGCGCTCCTGGAGTTTGCTATACTCATAAACTGACAAGGCGGCGACATAGCCAAGTGGTAAGGCAGAGGTCTGCAAAACCTCCAACCCCGGTTCGAATCCGGGTGTCGCCTTTAACGGTAAACCGCTAGATTCAGCCCCCAGAGGCCCCTTCAGACGGCGAGTGCAGCACTTCGGTGCAGCGCTCGCCGTTTCTGTTTTGAGCATGTTTGGACATGTTTAGACAGGCTATTGGGGTAAAAATCGTGGCACCTAGTGTCACTATGAGCTGAGAAGTAGTACTTTTTGAGTGCAGGTATACCTATGGCCAAGTTGATTAGGACATAGACTAAATGAGGGAGTCTCATTGTGTGCGAGTGACATGGCCAAACCCTATAGCCTTGATCTGCGTCAGAAGGTCATCGATGCGATAGAACTCGATGGGTTGAAGAAGAGTGAAGCCAGTGCGCTGTTTCAAATCAGCCGTAACACCATCGACTTGTGGCTGAAGCGCAAAGCGGCGACCGGTTGCCTTGAACCAACCGTCAGGGCGGTGTCTACTGCTCAGGGGAAGATCCAGAACTGGGAAGCGTTTCGAGCCTTTGCTGAGCAGCATTGCTCCCAAACCCAGGCCGAGATGGCCGAGCTTTGGCCCAGCGATGTCAGCCGACGGACGATCTCACGCGCGCTGAAGCGGATTGACTGGACGCGAAAAAAAAGACCTACGGCTACCGCCAGCGCGATGACACAAAACGGAGCGCGTTTGTAGCTCAAGTCGCTGACCCCCAAGCACCTCATTGGGTCTACGTCGATGAGTCTGGGATGGATGAGCGAGACAATTATGGGTTTGGCTACTCGCCTGCTGGCGAGCGGTGCTATGACCTCAAGTCGGGACGGCGGCAAGGGCGCGTGAATATGATCGCCGGATACCCTGGGCATCAATTGATTGCCCCGTTTACAGTCGTTGGGGCCTGCAACCGGACGGTCTTTGAACTACGGCTTGAGACCTGCTTGATTCCCGCCTTGCATCCGGGTGATGGCGTGATTCTCGATAATGCCACCTTTCACCACGGTGGCCGGATTGTTCAGCTGATTGAGGCCGCAGGCTGTCAGGTTGTTTACCTCCCACCCTATTCCCCAGACCTCAACCGTATTGAAAAGTGCTGGGGGTGGTTGAAAAGCCGGATTCGCAAACACCTTCCCCATACCGACGGCTTACGCACGGCTATCGAAGCCGTCCTCAAGCAAGCCGCGTCCTAACCTACATGGCCACAGCTATAGCGGTGAAGCGCTTTGGCGTCAGCGTTAACCAGTGCCATCTGGACTCAACCTCCTCTGCCCTTGACGGCGAGTACCCGTCAGCGAACGAGGCAGAGGTAGTGCCAGAGGCCGATTTAGAGGCCCCCC